>Ga0207655_1000091_pt1 | contig 203263 bp, 186 predicted proteins | sample KBSM44metaG_FD_184398 | JGI IMG/M metagenome (GOLD analysis project Ga0207655, IMG submission 184398) | Miscanthus rhizosphere microbial communities from Kellogg Biological Station, Michigan, USA - KBS M4-4 metaG (SPAdes) (version 2) | ecosystem: Host-associated > Plants > Roots > Rhizosphere...
TCTTGTTTAACTTTTGCAGTTGCCAGACCGCAAGCTGTTTTAACAAATCAAAAGGGGTTTTGATAACTGGCTCAAAGCTGAAAGCTTTACGGAACCCCCAGCCTAGCTGGGGGTTTTCTGTGCACAACAAAAAAGCAGCCTGATGGCTGCTTTTTGCTTTTTAAATCATTCCGTTGCGGTTTTCACCTTCGCCGCATTCGCATTGTACGCTGCTTGCAATGCAGCGGCGTTGTCATACTGCGTGGGGTCGTATTGAGGTAACGGATGCGCTTTCTCGTAAGCCCACTCCGCTGCGTTGCAGTCTGCCTCGGAGCCGCCCTTCTTTTGGCACTCGGCGATGCGATGCGCAGGTGAATTTGTACAACCACTCAAAAAAGCCAGCGCGGTGAACGCGCAAATAAACGGTTTCTTCATGACAACGTAATGTTATGACCCAGGATGAGAAAGCGGACGATCCTCGCATAACACGTTGAAAGTTGTCAAAACCCGATTTATCTGGAAATATGTCGGCGCACTAGCGGAGGGATAGGGTCCGGCAGGAAAAAAGAAAAGCCGCACGAGGCGGCTTAGCGAGAATGACAAGATTAACGAGCCGTTTAGACCGCAGCGCCTTCCAGTGCATCCTGAATGGCGTCGGCTAATGTCGCGACTTCCTGCGCCACGTTGCGCAAATCCATCTGGCTACGAATGCCTGAATTTGCCGTTGAGGCAGACACCGACGCCTTAGAAATTTCTAATGCAGCCTGAACGGCCAGCAGGCGTTTGCGGTTTTCGGCGGCATCAGCGCCAGTCGCGTCATCGAGATCAAAATACCCTTCTAACATCGCTCTCTCCTTAGTTGTACATAAATCGGTGGTTAAGAGCAGGATACTGAAAACCCCGACATAAGCCAGAGTTATAGATAATTGGACCGCCACCGAGGCCTCGAACCTCGTACACTACAACATCAAATGTCATTTGCTCTTCCAGCTGAGCTAGTGGCGGTTTGGGCGAAAGATAATACCCTTGAATAAATGACATTACAATTATTAGGTCTAATAATGTCTTAGTGCTCAATAAGTAAACGCCAGATCATGCTCGCGCGTTGAATGAATTATTCTCAATATCAGTCGGCAAAGACGGCAGGTAAGATGAAAAAAAACCGCAGGAGACCGGAATGACCCGTCCACAGTTTGCATCACGTCAGATTGGTGAGTATCTCGTTACCGCATTGAGCGACGGAAATATGGCCGCCAGCCTCGATTTATTATTAGGCGTCGATTCCCTCGATGCCGGTGAAATTCAGCGCCAGGCGGGGATCGGTGACGCCGGAAATATTCATATCAACGGCTATTTGATCCGCGGAAAAGGACGCACCATTCTGGTGGATTCTGGCACCGGAGGGCTGAATAATTCCGGCGGCCTACTGCAACAGAATTTGGTCGCGGTCGGCGTCTGTCCTGAGGAAATTGATACCGTTCTGCTGACCCACGCGCACCCCGATCATATTGGCGGCCTGCTGGATCCCGAGGCGCAGCCGGTGTTTACCCGCGCTACAGTGTATATCCATCCGCTTGAAGTTGAACACTGGCTGGATAACGACAAACAGCAGCGGGCCGTTGAACGCGTACAGCGTATTTTTGCCCTCGTCCGTCGGACCCTGAACGCCTACCAGCCCGCAGTTCAGTTGCTGGACGACAGCGAAGTGGCTCCCGGCATTCGTCCGGTCTTTCTGCCGGGCCACACACCAGGGCATACCGGTTTTCGTATTGATTCACAGGGGCAAAGTCTGCTTATCTGGGGCGATATCGTGCATTACCCACATATTCAGACCGCGCATCCCGATGCGTCGATTGCCTTTGATATCGATCCCGCTCAGGCCGAGGCCACGCGCACCGCGCTGCTCGCACAGGTGGTGGATGAAAATCTGCTGATTGCCGGAATGCATTTCGGCGCGCAGGGTTTTGCGCACATCTTCCCTGCGGGAGATGGCTACCGGGTGGCGTATCTGGAAGAGTAAATGCCCGATGACGCTACGCTTAACGGGCCTACGGTTCAGTAGGCTCGGCAAGCGTAGCGCCGCCGGGCAATATCAATTTAATGTTTGATCATCACATGCCGCACCACGGTGTAATCCTCAAGGCCGTAGACCGACATATCCTTGCCGTAGCCCGACAATTTTTGCCCGCCGTGTGGCATTTCGCTCACCAGCATAAAGTGGGTGTTGACCCAGGTACAGCCGTACTGCAAACGGGCGCTCATGCGATGGGCTCGCCCCACGTCCTGGGTCCACACCGATGAGGCCAGGCCGTACTGCGAATCGTTGGCCCAGCCGAGGACCTGCTCTTCGTCATCAAACAGCGTGACGCTAACCACCGGGCCGAACACTTCGCGCTGGACGATATCGTCTTCCTGCCTTGCCCCGGCGAGCACCGTCGGCTGGAAGTGATAGCCGTTGCCGGGCACTTTTTCGCCGCCGGTCACCACGTTGATATGGCTCAGGCGGCGGGCTTTTTCCACCGCCTGGCTGACCCTATCCAGATGCGCCTGTGAGCTCAACGGCCCCAGCTCGGTGGATTCATCGTTTGGACAACCCATTTTCAGCGTCGACACCGCCGCGCCGAGTTTCACAACCAGCGCGTCATATACGCCTTTCTGCACGTACAGCCGACACGCCGCGGTACAGTCCTGCCCGGCGTTGTAGAAGCCGAAGGTACGTACCCCTTCCACCACCGCCTCCAGATCCGCATCATCAAATACAATGACCGGCGCTTTACCACCCAGCTCCATATGGGTGCGTTTTATCGACGGCGCGGTGTGGGAAATAATGTGCTCCCCGGTGGCAATCGACCCGGTGAGTGACACCATGCGCACCTTTTCATGTCCGGTCAGTGGGTCGCCGACGGTTTTGCCCCGGCCAAAGAGAACATTAATGACCCCGGCCGGGAAAATATCTTTCGCCAGTTCGGCCAGTTTTAAGGCGGTCAACGGAGTGATTTCAGAGGGTTTGATCACCACGCAGTTTCCCGCCGCCAGCGCCGGGGCGAGCTTCCAAGCCGCCATCATCAGCGGATAGTTCCACGGTGCAATCGACGCCACAACCCCGACCGGATCACGGCGGATCATTGAGGTGTGCCCTTCCAGATATTCGCCCGCCGCCAGGCCGTTCAGGCAGCGTGCCGCCCCGGCAAAGAAGCGAAAGACATCGACCACCGCAGGCAGTTCGTCGTTGATGACACAATGCAGCGGTTTACCGCAGTTCAGCGATTCCAGCTTCGCCAGCGTTTCGGCGTTTTGCTCAATCACATCAGCCAGTTTCAACAGGCATTCGGCCCGCGCTTTCGGCGTGGTTTGGCCCCATTGGACAAACGCGCGATCGGCGGCCAGTACCGCAGCATTGACCTGCTCTGCGGTGGCTTCGGGGATATCTATGATCACTTCCCCGGTGGCAGGATTATAGACCGACTGTTTTTCGCCGTGGCCTGCGACCAGTTCACCGTTTATCAATAAGTTGTGTTGCATAGCCTGCCCCCTAAAAATATGTCCCTTAATAACCGTAGACGGCGGAATGCACGCACAGGCGGAAATTTCACCAGGTTGTGACAAAGGGCGCATTACGCTGAAAATGAAACGATATATCTCAACTAAAGGCAGTATAGACAGGGAGTTAAGCTGCGTTAACAGGTATGCATATTTCCTATGGCGGGCATAAATAAAATAACCCGACAAATAAGATTTAGATCATCGTCGGGTTATTTCCATTTCGAGAAAAAGATACTCAGGAAATAAGAACGTTTATTCCGTAAGCATTTCTTTTATCAACTGGCCCAGCACTTTTACCCCCTGCTCTTCACGCTCACTCCACCCCCAGGCGGTGTTAAATCGGAAGAACGATGCCCAACTGTCGGTGGTCGAAAACATCTTGCCCGGCGCAATACTGATTTTATGCGCCAGCGCCCGGGCGCCAAGCTCTCCGGCGTCGATCCCGGCGGGTAGCTCCAGCCACAAAAAGTAGCCGCTGTCGTTATGATGGATTTTCACCTCGGCGGGTAAATGGCGGAGCAGTGCCTGCCAGGCCAAATGTTTCCGCTCTGCCAGTTGACGACGTAAACGCCGCAGGTGCGCGTCATAACGCTTGGTCCCGAGATAATCGACCAGCGCCATCTGCATCGGCGAACTGGTCGACAGTGTGCTCATTAACTGCAAATGCTGAATACGCTGGGCGTGTTTCCCCGCGGCCACCCAGCCGATGCGAAAGCCCGGTACCAGGCATTTGGAAAACGAACTGCAGTGCAGGGTCATATCATCACGATCCCAGGCTTTGGCGGGCAGCGGCTTCTCGCGGCCAAACCACAGTTCGCTGTAGACATCGTCCTCAATCAGCACCACGTTATGCGCACTCAGCAGCGCCACCAACTGAGCCTTTTTCTCCGGTGAAAGAGTAAAGCCGAGCGGGTTCTGGCTGTTGGTCATCAGCCAGCAGGCTTTTACCGGATACTCTTTCAGCGCCTGTTCCAACGCCAGCAGATCGATACCCTCTTTCACATCCGAGGCCACCGACAGCGCTTTCAGCTTCAGGCGTTCCAGTGCCTGTAAGGCCCCATAGAAACAGGGATTCTCGACGATCACCCAATCGCCCGGTTCAGTCACCGCCTGCAAACTGAGATTCAGCGCTTCAAGCGCCCCGGCGGTAATCACTATTTCATCCGGCGAAATATTCATGCCCTGCAGCGCATACCGGCGGGCGATGGCGTGGCGAAGCTCGGCATTCCCAGGCGGCAGGTTTTCAATCACGCTCATAGCGGTGGCGGTTTTGCTAACCTGCGCCAGCGAACGGTTGAGCTGCTGGAGTGGAAACAGGCGCGGATCGGGAAACGCCGAGGCGAACGGCAATACCGCCGCATCACGACTGGCCTGTAACACGCCGAAAATATAGGTGTTGATATCCACCGCTTCATCGCGCATCACCTGCGCAGGCGGCGTGGTTTTGACCTGTTTCACCGGACGCGGCGCAACGTAATAGCCCGACTGCGGCCTGGCGATGATTCGCCCTTGGCTTTCCAGCAGCTGATACGCGTGACCAACGGTCATAAAGCTCATCCCGCTGATGGTGACCTGCTCGCGCAGCGACGGCAGTCGGTCGCCGGGTTGCCACACGCCAAGGCCAATCTGCTCAGTAATTTGCTGCGCCAGGCGCTGGTATTTTTTCATCGTGGGTTTCACCGATTTTATGACAGATGTAAAAAGTAGCATGATTAATGTAACTGTTATAGGTAAATAAACACCGACTGTGGCTGCTACTCCCTTCTCACAATCAATACCATGACTGCGAACACCGTTTTATGTCGAGGTTGTCCATGTTCGGTTTAGACGCATTCCATTTGGCGCGCATTCAGTTCGCCTTCACGGTCTCTTTTCACATTATTTTTCCGGCCATTACCATCGGGCTTGCCAGCTATCTGGCGGTGCTCGAAGGTCTGTGGCTGAAAACCAAAAACCCGGTCTGGCGCTCGCTGTGGGCGTTCTGGTCGAAAATTTTCGCCGTTAACTTTGGCATGGGCGTGGTCTCCGGGCTGGTGATGGCCTATCAGTTCGGCACCAACTGGAGCGGCTTCTCGCAGTTTGCGGGCAGTATTACCGGCCCGCTGCTGACCTACGAAGTGCTGACCGCCTTTTTCCTCGAGGCCGGTTTCCTCGGGGTGATGCTGTTTGGCTGGAATAAAGTTGGCCCCGGCCTGCACTTTTTCTCCACCTGTATGGTGGCGCTGGGAACGATTATTTCCACCTTCTGGATCCTCGCCTCCAACAGCTGGATGCAAACCCCGCAAGGGTATGAAATCGTTAACGGCCAGGTGGTGCCAGTGGACTGGTTCGCGGTGGTGTTTAACCCGTCGTTTCCTTACCGCTTGCTGCATATGTCGGTGGCGGCGTTCCTCAGTAGCGCCCTGTTCGTCGGCGCGTCCGCCGCCTGGCATCTGCTGCGCGGTAACAATACCCCTGCCATTCGGGCGATGTTTTCCATGGCGCTGTGGATGACGCTGGTCGTCGCGCCAGTTCAGGCACTGATTGGCGATATGCACGGCCTGAATACGCTTAAACATCAGCCTGCCAAAATTGCCGCCATTGAAGGCCATTGGGAAAACACGCCGGGCGAACCGACGCCGCTGCTGATTTTCGGTTGGCCGGATATGGCGCAGGAACGCACCCGCTATGGGCTGGAGATCCCGGCACTCGGCAGTCTTATCCTGACGCACAGCCTCGATAAACAGGTGCCCGCCCTGAAAGAATTCGCCAAAGAAGACCGGCCAAATTCAACCCTCGTCTTCTGGTCGTTCCGCGTGATGGCCGGTCTGGGCGGGCTAATGTTGCTGCTCGGCGTGTTCTCGCTGTGGCTGCGGAAAGGACAGCGGCTCTATACCTCCCGTCCGTTCCTGCGCTTTGCGCTGTGGATGGGGCCCTCCGGGCTGATTGCGATTCTGGCCGGTTGGATTACCACCGAGGTTGGCCGCCAGCCGTGGGTGGTGTATGGCCTGCAACGCACTAAAGATGCGGTCTCGGCGCACGGTGATTTGCACATGAGCATCAGCCTGCTGGCGTTCTTCATCGTCTATACCTCGGTGTTCGGCGTGGGCTACAGCTACATGATCCGCCTGATTCGCAAAGGCCCGCAGGACATCGAGCCTGAACGACACGGCACGCCTGCCCGTCCGCTGTCGGCGGCGATCGACGGTTATCAACATGAGGAGTCTCGCTAATGGGCATCGACTTATCGGTTATCTGGTTTGTGATTATTGTCTTTGCCACCCTGATGTACATCGTGATGGACGGCTTTGATTTAGGCATCGGCATCCTGTTCCCGTTCGTGCGCGATACCGACGAACGTGACGTGATGGTCAACACCGTCGCCCCGGTATGGGACGGGAACGAAACCTGGCTCGTACTCGGCGGCGCGGGGTTGTTCGGCGCGTTCCCGCTGGCTTACGCCGTTATCATCGACGCGCTGACTATTCCGCTGACCTTAATGCTGATCGGTCTTATCTTTCGCGGCGTGGCGTTCGAGTTTCGCTTTAAGGCCACGCCGTCGCACCGCCCGTTCTGGGACCGGGCGTTTCTCGGTGGGTCGATTCTCGCCACCTTCTGTCAGGGCGTGGTTGTCGGGGCGGTGCTGAACGGTTTCCCGGTGCACAATCGTGCCTTTGCCGGAGGCCCGTTCGACTGGCTAACGCCGTTCACGCTGTTCTGCGGTTTGGGCCTGGTGGTGACGTATGCCCTGCTCGGCGCAACGTGGCTGGTGATGAAGAGTGAAAATCCGCTACAGCAGACCATGCGTGGCGTGTCCCGTGGATTAGTGGTGGCGATGCTGGCGGTGATAGCGGTCATCAGCCTGTGGACCCCGCTGGCACATCCGGCGATTGCCGCCCGCTGGTTTAGCCTGCCGAATCTGTGGTATCTGCTGCCGGTGCCGGGTCTGACGCTGGTCGTGGCGTTTGCGCTATGGCGCTCACTGGCCAACCCCATCCATCACGCCGGGCCGTTTATGCTGACCTTAGGGCTGATTTTCTTAGGTTTCAGCGGGCTGGGGGTCAGTATCTGGCCGAACCTCATCCCGCCGGATATCAGCCTGTGGCAGGCCGCCGCGCCCCCGCAAAGCCAGGGCTTTATGCTGGTTGGCGCCCTGCTAATTATGCCGATTATTCTGGTTTACACCTTCTGGAGTTACTACGTCTTCCGCGGAAAAGTTCAGCCTGGCGAGGGGTATCACTGATGCAACCATCGATAAAGCAACCGTTGTACAAACGTCTGTTCTGGCTGGTGACGCTATGGAGTGGCAGCGTGCTGGCGCTGGCGGCGGTGGGGATGTTTTTCCGGCTGCTGATGAGCGCGGCGGGGTTTAAATCCTAGGGGTGTAGCCCGGCGGCGCTCACGCTTGCCGGGCTTACTTTTCGGGTTTATGCGCCTTTACGCTTCGGCAGCGTTTTCAGCAATTCTTCCGGACTGACTGACGCCACCACGCTTCCGGGGTGTGGCATCTTCAGAATGTGATTTTTGATTTTGCCGATGACGTGCATTTCGCACGGACGGCAGTCAAATTTCAGGGTCAGCACTTCGTCGCCGTTTATCAACTGCATCGGCGTCGCTTTCCAGCTCTTGATGTTGCCCTTCGCCTGTTTCGGGCACAGGTTAAACGCGAAGCGCAGGCAGTGTTTGGTGATCATCACCGGCACATTGCCCTTTTCTTCGTGCGCTTCATACGCCGCGTCAATCAGCTGCACGCCGTAACGATGATAAAACTCACGCGCTTTATGGTTGTAAACGTTCGATAAAAACGTCAGATGCGTTTCCGGGTACACCGGCGCAGGCGTGGAAACCGGCTTACGGCTGCCGCGCTGATAGGCCGCCAGACGCGCGGCATCCAGCATGTCAACCGTTTCACGGCGCAGCTGGTTCAGCAGGCTGTTCGGCACAAACAGTGCGCCAGGCAGCGTCACCTGCACCCCGCGCGGGTAGTAAATGGTCTGGCCGAGTTTCGCCACGCCGTCCTGCAAATTGTTCAGCGCTTTTTCCGCGTTCGACGCTTCTTCAAAATTGCCGTCGAGAGTATGCGTCACGCTGACGCCGTCTTCGCTGGTCATGGTCAGGATCAGCTGTTCCTGCCAGCCGCCAATTTCGATATCCACCGCAATACGGCGTTCACTGGAGGTTTTGGTCAGCGCCTGCGACCAGTTATGGTCAAGGTTGCGATTGAGTGCAGCATTCGGCCGGGCTTTGTACAGGTCAGCTGGCATTTCATTTGGCCACACGCGATAGCGATTTTCACCGATTTTCTCTACCGTATTGGCACGGAAACCGACAACTTCACGTTTGATCATCACGTTCAGTCCGTCACCGTTCGCCAGCGGTTCGGTCACTTCCACGTCGAGACTTTCTTTGCTGACTTTCAGCACTTCGCCCACCGGCAGGCCGATGAATTTTGGCGAGTCGAATGCGCCGATATCGCCTTTACGCGCATTCACGAAATAGTCGGTGCTGCCACGATGGAAGGTTTTGTCAGTCGATGGAATGAAGAAATGCTCGGTGCGCCCAGCAGAAGCACGCGCCAGGTCGTCACGGTCTTCGATGATCGCGTCCAGCATCTGGCGGTAGTGCGCGGTGATATTTTTCACATAGCTCATGTCTTTGTAGCGCCCTTCAATCTTGAAGGAGCGCACGCCCGCGTCGATCAGCGCCGCCAGGTTCGCGGTCTGATCGTTGTCTTTCATCGACAGCAGGTGTTTGTCGTATGCCACCACGCGGCCCTGATCGTCTTTCAGGGTGTACGGCAGACGGCACGCCTGGGAACAGTCGCCACGGTTGGCGCTGCGTCCGGTATGGGCGTGAGAAATGTTGCACTGGCCGGAATACGCCACGCACAGCGCACCGTGGATAAAGAATTCGATGGTCGCATCGGTGGCTTGATGAATGGCTTTGATCTGCTGTAAATCGAGTTCACGCGCCAGCACGATTTGGCTGAAGCCAACGTCGGAAAGGAATTTGGCTTTTTCGACGCTGCGGATATCGCACTGGGTGCTGGCGTGCAGTTCAATCGGTGGGATATCGAGCTGCATCACGCCCATGTCCTGCACAATCAGCGCATCGACACCGGCCTGGTACAAATCAGTAATCAGTTTTTGTGCCGGTTCCAGCTCATCATCATGAAGAATGGTGTTCAGCGTCACAAATATCTTTGCGCCATAGCGATGGGCGAACGGCACCAGGTCGGCGATGTCGCTCAGGCTGTTGCTGGCATTGTGACGGGCGCCAAAGCCTGGGCCACCGATGTAGACCGCATCCGCGCCATGAAGGATCGCTTCACGGGCAATGCTGGTGTCACGGGCCGGGCTGAGGAGTTCAAGATGATGGGTTTGCAGGCGCATCGTTGTTATCCGTTATATCAAAATGGCGGCTATTGTAGTCAGAACTGCAGCGCGGCGAAATCATTTTTGCCCGTGCGGGTAATGAATCAGTGAGTGAAACAGCACCGTGTGCTCGCCGCTGTTCCGGTAGGCGTGCGGCTTATCGCCTGCGAATTTAAGCCCTTGCCCTTCTCTGACCTGCTGCCACTGCCCGTCGATACACATCTCAAGCGTGCCGTTAATCGCCACCACATGTTCAATCACGCCTGACTCGTGCGGCGTGGACTCGCTGAGCGCGCCCGGTGCAAGTGCGATAGCGAAATGATCGTAGTGTAAATCCGGGTCCCACGGGAAAATCGGCGTCACCACCATCGCCTGCTGCTGCGGGTCGAATGCCGTATCTTCACTTTCCGCCGGGGTGATAAACAGCGAAAACGGCACGTTGAGGCCGGTGGCTATTTTCCACAGCGTCGCCACCGTCGGGCTGGATTCGTTGCGCTCGATTTGCCCGAGCATCGCTTTGGACACGCCGGTTTCTTCCGCCAGCTTTGACAGGCTCCATTCCCGCTGCTGGCGCAGGGATTTCAGGGTCGTCGCCAGGTGTTGTGCAATGTTCATGGTGGCTCCTTTTTCCGCCAGTTTATCACTTGTGCGCTATAACGCTCAATGCTACATTCCAACGGACGTTATAACGCACGAGAGGATTTTATGCGCACTTTCCCTTTCTCGACCCTGCTGGCCGGTTTTGTTGCGGTGCTGGTGGGCTATGCCAGTTCCGCAGCGATTATCTGGCAGGCTGCCGCCGCTGCGGGGGCGGATGCTCAGACCATTGCGGGCTGGATGACTACCCTCGGTCTGGCGATGGGTGTCAGCACCCTTATCCTGACGCTGTGGCGCAAAGTCCCGCTGCTCACGGCGTGGTCGACCCCTGGCGCGGCGCTGTTGGTAACCGGCTTGCACGACGTGACGCTCAATCAGGCGGTGGGGATTTTCATTTTTGCCAATGGGTTGATTGTGCTCTGCGGCCTGACCGGGCTATTTGCCCGACTGATGAAGGTTATCCCGCATTCACTGGCGGCGGCGATGCTGGCCGGGATCCTGCTGCGGTTTGGGTTACAGGCGTTCAGCAGCTTGCAAAACCATTTTCTGCTCTGCGGTTCAATGCTGGCGGCGTGGCTACTGTTTAAAGCCTTCGCCCCGCGCTATGCCGTGGTGGCTGCGCTCATCGCGGGCAGTCTGGCGGCGGTCTTTGCCGGAGAAATCCACGGCGAAGCGCTACAGATGGCGTTTACCCTGCCGCGGTACATAGCGCCTGAATTTGATTTTTCGCTGCTGTTGAGCGTCGGCGTGCCGTTTTTCCTCGTGACGATGGCCTCGCAAAACGCGCCCGGCATTGCGACCCTGAATGCTTCCGGATACTCCGCGCCCGTATCGTGGCTGATGGTGATCACCGGCGGTATTGCGCTGGCGTTTTCACCGTTCGGCGTGTTCTCCATTTGTATTGCGGCGATTACCGCCGCGATTTGTCAGAGCCCGGAGGCGCACCCGGATGCGGAGCAGCGGTGGAAAGCCGCCGTCGCCGCCGGGGGTTTTTATCTGCTGGCGGGTATTTTCGGTGGATCGATTACGTCGCTAATGGCCGCATTGCCAGTGGCGTGGATCCAGATGCTGGCCGGGCTGGCGCTGCTCGGCACCATTAGCGGCAGCCTGGTGCAGGCCCTGGCCAAGGAAAATGAACGCGACGCGGCGATTGTCACCTTTTTGCTCACCGCCAGCGGGATGACGCTGGCAGGCATTGGCTCGGCATTTTGGGGACTGGTGGCGGGCGGGATTTGCTACAGCGTGCTGTCACTGACCCGACGCGCGAAGCTGTGACGGGGTCATGCCCAGCACGCTCTTAAAGCGGTTGCTGAAATGGCTGGCGGAGCTAAACCCGCAGGCCAGCGCGATGTCAGTCAGCGGCAGCGACGTGTTGCGCACCAGATCCTGCGCCCTGGTCATCCGGCGCTGCATCACGTACTGATGCGGGGCCATTTTCATCGACAGGCTGAACATGCGGGCGAAGTGATACTCGCTCAGCGCGGCTTCCTGCGCCAGATCCGCTAAGGTCAGCGGTTGCGCCAGACTGGCCTCGATGAACGCCAGCACGTTGCGCAGTACGAACGGCGCCAGGCCGCCGGTTACTTTCGGCAACTGCCACTGCACGTTGGTGTAATGCTGAATGAGATGGGTCAGCAACAGCGTGGTGGCGGAGCTTAGCGCCAGATGATTGGCCTGCTGCTGCCAGTCGCAGTCGAGCAAAAAATGGCGATACAGGGCGGTGATTTTGTCGTCATTGGCGAAGGTTTTTTCGTCCAGACGGAACGAGGCCGGGCTGCGATCCCAGATTTTCTCACCGGTGGCGCGCAGGTGTTCATCCGTGCAGTAGAGATGCACAAACGACAGGTTATCGCGGATGTCCCAACTCGATTCGCTCTCTTTGGGCATCAGGCAGAAGCGGTCTGGCCCGCCGCCATTTTTCCAGCCGTGCGGCGTTTTGTGATAGCTCTCATAGCCGTCAGCCACGTACAGGCTGAGGGTGTGGTGGTCGCTTTGCACCGTTACGTTGTCGTTTTGATTAAACCAGGCCGCCAGCTGAATGCCGGAGTTCAACGCCACCGTGTCACGCAGAACGGCATTTTTTTGGCGCAGGGTTTCAAAAGTCGCGTAATTGTCGGGCATCGTATTCGCTGTGGCTATCAATCAGACCGCTAGTCTATGAATTGTTGTCCACCCTTGCCAGCTTTACTCCGTCTGCATTGAAAAAATGCGCAAGAATATGCAACTCACCCGCAGCCTGCTGCAAGCGATGGCCCTCACCGTCTGTCACACTTCCGGCATCACAGACTGAAGCGGAATAATAACAATGAACGTATTACTCTATTTTTTGGTGGTGGTTATCTGGGGCACCACCTGGATTGCCATTTTCCTGCAACAGGGGCCCGTCGCCGCGCCGGTGTCGATTTTCTGGCGCTTCGCGGTGGCCAGCGTCACCCTGATGGTGGTGCTGAAAGCAGTCGGTCGCCTGCGTAAGTTGCAGCTTCGCGATCACCTGTTCTGTCTCATTCAGGGTTGCTGCGTGTTCTGCTTTAACTTCTGGTGTTTCTACACCGCCGCGAAGTGGATCAACACCGGGCTGGAGTCGGTGATTTTCTCAATGGCGGTGCTGTTTAACGCGATCAACAGCTTCCTGTTTTACCGCCAACAGCCACCGGGACGTTTTTACCTCGCCGCCCTGCTCGGTTTAATGGGTATCGTGACGCTGTTCTGGGACGATCTTCAGGCCAGCGGGATGAGCACCGAGCTGCTGATGGGCATCGGTCTGAGCGCACTAGGCACCTACGGTTTCTCGCTGGGTAATATGTTGAGCATTCGTCATCAGCGTCGTGGCCTGGAAACCCTGACCACCAATAGCTGGGCGATGCTGTACGGCACGATAGTGATGGGGGCGATTGCGCTGATGCGCGGCGATAACTTTATGCCGGAGTTTACCGTCAGCTATATGGGGGCGCTGCTGTATCTGGCGCTGTTCGGATCGGTCATTGCCTTCGGGGCGTATTTCACGCTGGTCGGACGGATTGGCCCGTCCAATGCAGCCTACAGCACCCTGCTGTTCCCGCTAGTGGCGCTGACCATCTCGACCTTTTATGAAGGTTACGTCTGGCACGCCAACGCGGTGTTCGGCCTGGCGTTAATTTTAGTCGGTAATCTGGTGATGTTTGCCAGGCCGGAAACCTGGCTGAAACGCACGGCGTGGCGTAAAAGTGCGGCGTAATAGCGCGACATAAAAAAACCGGCGGTTTGCGCCGCCGGTTCCTGAAATGGCTTCAGATTTACTTCTGCGTAGGATCGAACTTCACGGCGTCAATTGCCATTTCATCAATCACCGCTTTCAGCGTTTCCGCTGTCACTGGCGTATTTTCATTGGCCAGGTCTTCTCCTTCACCTTTTCGCACAACCTTAATAACCGGCTTATTGGTTTTCGGATCGATAAGTTCAGCTTCAAAGTACAGGCTGGTGTCCATGGTACGGTGTCCGGTCGCCATCTGGGTTCCCGCCACCACCAATGCCACCGGCACGACTTCATAGAACTGCAACCCTTCTTCACTCCGGTCGACCCCGGTAATCGCACCACGGAATATCAGGCTGCGTGGGCCTGCGATGGTGGTCAGTGGTTTCTTCTCGGCGATCGCTTTTTTCAATTCCTGGTTGGTGTAATTCAGGATCTCAGACATTGCCTGTTCGCCAAACTGGGTCGTTGGCTTTGGCACCGGATAATAAACAACCGGGTTATAAACAACATTATCGAAATCCGCCGGGTTGTAATTCGGGTCAATCCAGCGCAGTTCCGGTTTGCCGGATGCAGACGTTGTTTCCTTAAGGTCGGAATATTTTTTCAGAAAGCCAGAATACTTCTCCGGCGAGGCGATTTTTGAAGCACATCCCGTTAACGCGATCATGCCCGCAAGTGCGGCCACTTTAAATAAAGTTTTGCTACGCATAAAAGAGTCCCTGTAAAAGTGCAATTGCGGGCTCTTTATAACAAAGCGACCTTACTCTTGTTGTGGGAAAAAAAGCGGTTGCTAACAGATTCGGAATTAAATGAGCACCTACCGAAAATGGCAGGTGCTGGAAAGCTTATTTCATGTCGACCGGATAGAACAAGTGCTTGCCAAACGGGTCGATTTCATAGCCGCTGACGTTTTTACGCACCGGTTCAAAAATCGTGGAGTGGGCAATCATCACCGCAGGCATTTGGTCGTGCATCATCTGCTGCGCCTGTTGATAAAGTTCGGTCCGTTTCTGCTGATCGGTTATCGATTTCGCTTCAGCAATCAGCTTATCAAACGGCGCGTAGCACCATTTGGCCGAATTCGAACCCCCGTCCGCCGACTGGCAGGTAAACAGCGGGCCGAAGAAGTTATCCGGATCGCCGGTGGCCGTGGTCCAACCCATCAGCGCCGCCTGATGCTCACCGTCTTTCACCCGCTTCAGGTATTCGCCCCACTCGTAGGTGGTAATGGTGGTTTTCACGCCGATGGCAGCCCAGTCGGCCTGGATCATTTCCGCCATCCGTTTGGCGTTCGGGTTATAAGGCCGTTGTACCGGCATCGCCCACAAATCGACGGTCATACCGTTGGCAAAACCGGCCTCTTTCAGCAGCGCTTTGGCTTTCTCAGGGTCGAAATCATAATCTTTCAGCGCGCTGTCAGCGCTCCATACCCCTGGCGGCAGCAGGTTTTTCGCCGCGGTGCCGGTGCCGTGGAATACCGCGTCGATGATGGCCGGTTTATTGATAGCCATCGCCAGCGCCTGACGCACCTTAACGTTATCAAACGGCGGCTTTTGGGTATTGAACGACAGGAAGCCCGTGTTCAGCCCGGCCTTGCTCATCAGGTTGATGTCTTTGTTCTCTTTCATGCGCGGCAGATCAGCCGGGTTCGGGAATGGCATCACCTGACACTCGTTTTTCTCAAGTTTGGCATAACGTACCGAGGCATCCGGCGTGATGCTGAACACCAGCCGGTCGATTTTGGCTTTGCCTTGCCAGTATTCCGGGAACGCGGTGAACAGAATGCGTGAGTCTTTTTGGTACTGCGCCAGCTTAAACGGCCCGGTGCCAATCGGGTCCATATCGACGCGCTCCGGCGTGCCCGCCTTCATCATCGCATCGGCGTATTCACTCGACAGAATCGAGGCAAAATACCACGCCAGGTCAGCCACAAACGGCGCTTCCGGATGTGCCAGCGTGAAGCGCACGGTATGATCGTCAACCTTATCAATCGAGGTGATCAGCTTGCCAAACTCCAGGCTTTCGAAATTCGAATAGCTGCCGCCGGAGACCTTGTGGTACGGGTTGTTTTCGTCCTTCTGACGCATGAACGAGAAAATGACGTCGTCAGCGTTGAAATCGCGGCTTGGCTTAAAATATTTGTTGCTCTGGAACTTCACGCCCTGACGCAGATGGAAGGTGTAGACCTTCCCGTCTTCGCTCACCTCCCAGCTCTCGGCGAGGCTTGGCACCAGCTCCGTGGTGCCCGGTTTGAAATCCACCAGACGGTTGTAAACCGGCACCGCGCTGGCATCCACGCTGGTTCCGGAGGTATATAACTGCGGGTTAAAGTTTTCAGGCGATCCTTCCGAACAGTACACCAGCGTTTTCGCCGCCACGGCGGAACTTACCGTCAGGGCAACCGTCGCCAGCGCCAGCGTTGTCAGTTTGCTTTTCATGTCCATTTCCTGTTTCTTATTAGTCAGCCTTCAATAGATAACATCAAAAACTCACTGCAAACACCTGATAACACGAATAAAGAAGGAATCACTATGTCTTCGCCGCTCGCCAGTCAATTAACCCAACGCTTCTTCCGCTACCTGGCGATCACCAGCCAGAGCGACGCCAGCGCCACCACCTTACCGACCACCGTCGGCCAGCATGAGATGGCGCGAACGCTTGCCAAAGAGCTGTCCCAGCTGGGTCTGGACCACATTGAAATTGATGAACACGCCACCGTCACCGCCGTGAAAAAGGGCAACGTACCGGGTGCGCCCCGCGTCGGTTTTATCACCCATATCGATACCGTCGACGTGGGATTGTCACCGGATATTCATCCACAGATCATACGTTTTACCGGTCAGGATCTCTGTCTCAACGCAGAGAAAGACGTGTGGCTGCGGGTCGATCAACATCCGGAGATCCTCGCCTATCCGGATGAAGAGATTATTTTCAGCGACGGCACCAGCGTGCTCGGGGCTGACAATAAAGCGGCGGTAACAGTGGTGATGACGCTGCTGGAAAACCTGACGGTGGAGCATCGTCATGGCGATATCGTGGTGGCGTTTGTGCCGGATGAGGAAGTGGGTCTGCGCGGGGCCAAAGCGCTGGATCTGGAACGACGCTTCAACGTCGATTTTGCCTGGACCATCGACTGCTGCGAGCTCGGCGAAATCGTGTATGAGAACTTCAACGCCGCGGCGGCGGAGATTCGCTTCACCGGCGTGACCGCGCACCCGATGTCGGCCAAAGGCGTGCTGGTTAACCCGCTGTTAATGGCCACGGATTTCATCAGCCACTTCGACCGGTCAGAAACGCCGGAACATACCGAAGGCCGCGAGGGGTACGTCTGGTTTAACGGCATCGATGCGGGGCAGAGTTATGCCGTCCTGAACGCCAGCATTCGTGATTTCGACCTGGCCAGTTTCGAGCGTCGTAAACAGCAGATTGGCGACGTCGCCGGGAAGATTGCCGCGCAGTATCCCACGGCAAAAGTGACATATCAGATTAGCGATACTTACAGCAACATCAGCAATGCTGTAGGTGAAGACAGGCGCGCAATCGACCTGATGTTTGAGGCAATGGAAAGTTTGGGCATCACGCCGAAACCGACGCCGATGCGCGGCGGCACCGACGGCGCGGCGCTGTCAGCTAAAGGGCTACTGACCCCGAACTTCTTCACCGGCGCACACAACTTCCACTCGAAGTTTGAATTTCTGCCGCTGAAATCGTTCGAGGCCTCGTACAACGTCGCCCTTCAGCTCTGCCTGCTCGCGGCGCGTTAAGCGGGTTTACGCGCAAGCAGGGTGGCAAAACGCAGCTTGATGCGATTGCCGTTGGCGTCGGTGCGGTGTAATTCGCCGACGTCTTCGTTGTAGCGGTCAAACTCCCAACCTGCGTAATACCCTTCCAGCTCGCCGCGTTTGAAGGCAAACGGGAAACCGACGGTGCACGGATAATCGTCGGTGTCCATCGCCGCCACAATCAGGTTCCAGCCGCCAGGGCGCGTGCAACGTTGCATATTGGCGATGAGCCCCGGAATGGTGTTGGCCTCGAGGAACATCATCACCACCGTCGACAGAATAAAATCGTACTCGCCTTCAAAGCTCAGGCCGTTGAGATCGACTTCTTTCGCCTGCAGATTTTCCAGCCCTTCTTCCTGACGAATGTTTTCCAGCCTGGCGATGGACATCGGGTTTTTATCCCATGCGCTCACCGTAAAACCGTTCGCCGCCAGATACAGGCTGTTACGCCCGTTGCCGCAGCCTAAATCCAGGGTTTTGCCCGGCGCGATTTTGCTCGCCGCATGCAGCACTTCGGAATGGGTACGTGTCAGACCGTATTTCTCGGTGAAGTAATTTTCATCGCAGCGGTTCATCGTGGCTCCTGGTTTGATATCGGTATCATTTTAAAGGTGCATTTTAAAGGAATCTTAAGGGTCGCGTCATGGAGATTCTTTGCTACGTTTATGTTAAGCCCCCGTAACGAGAAGAGTGATGAACAAGTACCGTCTCAGCGACACCTCACGTGCATACAGCTATCAGCAAGATGGCGAGAAAAAAAGCGTCATCCTGTGGCAAATCATTGCCCTGCGCGATTTTGCCGATGTGTCGGCGGGCAGCGCAGGTGGTTGGATTGAGACTGATAGCGCCCTCAGTCAGCAAGGCGATTGCTGGATTTACGACCACAACAGCGTGGTATTTGCCGACGCGCGCGTGATCGGCAACGCCCGCGTGACGCAGGCCTGCACTCTCTCGCATGGCGCGCTGATAGAGGACAACGCCTGGCTCGATAACGCCACGGTGACCGATCGGGCGAGAATAAGTGACAACGTCACTGTTCAATGTTCGCGGGTGCGCGGGGAATGCCATCTGTTTGGCGATGCGCGGATTTTGAATGAGTGTGACATCATCGCCGCTATCGGCCTGACCCGCGACAGCACACAGCATCTGCAAATCTACGACCGGGCCACCGTCAGCCGCTCACGAGTGGTGCATCAGGTGCAAATCTACGGCGACGCGATTGTCGATCAGGCGTTTATTGAGCATCGGGCGGAAGTATTCGATGCCGCACTCATTCAGGGCAATGAAGAAAATAATGTCTGGATCTGCGACTGCGCCAAAGTGTACGGCAACGCCCGGGTGGTCGCCGGTCAGGGTGAAGACGACATCCCTACGCTGCGCTACAGCTCGCAGGTGGCGGAGAACGCGGTGGTAGAAGGCAACTGCGTGCTGAAACATCACGTCCTGGTCGGCGGTCACGCCTGGCTGCGCGGCGGGCCGATTCTGCTGGATGATAAAATTCTGGTCGAGGGTCACGCGCGGATCAGTGGTGACGTGGTGATTGAGCACCGGGTCGAAATCTGCGGCAATGCGGTGATCGAAGCCTATGGCGACGACGGCATCCATATTCGCGGCCCGAAAGTGATCAACGGCGATGAACGTGTCACCCGTACGCCGCTGCTCGGCTCAATCTGACACTTCATCCATGATGCGAGCGTAAATGTTCTGGTCATGATAGTGGCCGTTGAGGAACTCCGCCTGCTTCAGGCACCCTTCTAGGGTAAAACCGTTGCGCAGCGCCACCTGGTTGCTGCGTTCATTCTCCACCCGACACTTGATCACAAAGCGCCGCACTTCGCCCTGTTGGGCGTAGTAGCGCATAAACGCCGCCAGGCAACGGCTGATAATTCCCTGCCCCTGATGCGCTTCATCCAGCCAGTAACCGATATACCCCGCCTTGTTCAGCGGTTCGATGGAATTGAACGACAGCACGCCAACCAGCGTTTCGCGCTGCACGATCAGGAACATTTTGGCATAGCCGCGCTGGTGCAGCAGTCGGTTGCTGAGCATATTCTGCCGGGTGTCCTCTTCGCTGCCGACAAACTGCGGCCAGTTCAATGAGTGCTGTAGCCAGTGGCGGTTTTTAAGAACCAATTGGTGCAACTCTGAAACAAAACGCTCATCGGCGGCATGCAGCGTTAGCTCCGGCGTGACCTGAATTATCTCATCCTGTAGCGCTTGCTCGGGGATCATCATTGCTCCTTATGGCACTCGGTTTGCACTAAAATAATGCACCAATACCTTGCATCCCGCGTACCGTGCGGCTTTGCTGGCTGGCACGCCTCTTGCTTTATCCCTTTGTAACCCAAAGGAGAGATAACAAGATGAAAGCAATCGTGATTGGTGGTGGCATTGGTGGCCTCTCTGCGGCCATCGCCCTCAAGCAGTGCGGCATTGAAACCGACGTTTATGAGGCTGTGAAACAGATTAAACCGGTTGGGGCCGCCATTTCAATCTGGCCAAACGGCGTTAAGTGCCTGAACTGGCTGGGAATGAAGGAGCCACTGCGAAAATTAGGGGGGCCTATGGAGTATATGTCCTATCGCGATTTCCGCCATAACCAGACCATGACTCGTTTCAGTCTCGCCCCTCTGGTGCAAAGCGTCGGTGAGCGTCCGTGGCCGGTGGCCCGCGCCGGGTTGCAGGAGATGCTGCTGGACACCTACGGCCGCGAGGCGGTGCAATTTGGTAAACGCGTGGTCAGCGTGGAATCCTTCGCTGACGGCGTGCGAGCGACCTTCGAGGACGGACACACCGCCGAAGCTGACCTGTTGGTTGCCGCCGACGGCACGCACTCCGCCATTCGTTCTTGGGTGATAGGCTACCAGACCGAACGCCGGTATGCGGGTTACGTCAACTGGAACGGGCTGGTGACCATCGACGAAGACTTAGCCCCCGCCAATCAGTGGACCACCTGGGTGGGCGAAGGCAAACGCGTGTCGCTGATGCCCGTCGCCGGGAATCGCTTCTATTTCTTCTTCGACGTGCCGCTGGCGAAAGGGTTGAACGAAGACCGCACCACCGCCCGCAGCGATTTGCAGCGCTATTTCTGCGGCTGGGCCGACCCGGTGCAGAAACTGATTGCGCAGATTGACCCGCAGACCACCAACCGGATTGAAATTCACGATATCGAACCGCTGGAAACCCTGGTGCGTGGCCGCGTGGCGCTGCTTGGAGACGCCGGACACAGCACCACTCCGGACATTGGTCAGGGCGGCTGCGCGGCAATGGAAGATGCGGTGGTGCTGGCGATGACGCTACAAACCCATTCGCTGGGGATTGAGGATGCCCTGCTGCGTTACCAGGAAAAACGCGCCTGGCGGGTGAAGGATCTGGTGCTGAAAGCGCGAAAACGCTGCGACGTCACCCACGGGAAAGATATGCAGGAAACCAAAGCCTGGTATGCCGATTTGTACCATGAAACCGGGGATCGCATTTTAGCCGGGATGCGTGAAACGATTGTCGGCGGGCCGTTGGGGTGAATCACCTTGTGTCGCCCGGCGGCGCGGCGGTTGCACGGGCCTGCAACAACGGGCCCGTGCCATTCGCCACTTACTTCATCACACGGTCATCAACGTAGTTACGCTTATCTGGCGCAGGCGGGAAATACTGATACAGCCAGGTTTCACTGATCGCATCGCCCTGGCAGCGCAGGAACATACGCATCTCCACCGGATCGGTAGAATCGTTGGTCGGATACCAGTCGAACAGAATGCGGTAGCCGTCGAACGGTTCGACGTAGAGAATTTCCACTTGCTTCGCTTCGCCGTTGGAGAGCGTGATAACCGGCTCGATACCCTTCGGCGCGGCCGCTTTCAGATCGCCCCCGACGAAATCAATCGCAAAACGACGCGCCCATTTTTCCGGATAGTGCTCGCCCGGTGCCCAACCTTCCGGGAAGCCGCCCATTCCGGTACGGGTGGCCATCACGCGGGCCAGCGGGGAGCGCACCGGCGGCTGCGCGGCCCAGTACAGGCGATATTTGAAGTCCAGCTCGTCGCCCGCCTTCACCGCTTTCTTTGGCTGCCAGAAGCAGACAATGTTATCCAGCGTTTCACCGGTGGTCGGGATTTCCATCAACGATACCGCCCCTTCGCCCCACTGATTACGCGGTTCAACCCACAGGCTTGGGCGCTTGTTGTACCAGCCCATCACGTCCTGATAGTGGCTAAAATCACGGTCGAGCTGGAGCAGGCCAAAGCCGCGCGGGTTCTTATCCTGGAAGGCATTGAACTGCAGTTTCTGCGGGTTATTCAGCGGACGGCAGACCCACTCCCCGTTGCCGCGCCACATCGCCAGACGGTCGGAGTCGTGGATTTGCGGATGAATGGTGTCACACATGCGGCGTTCGTTATTGCCGCAGCTGAACATGCTGGTCATCGGCGCGATACCGAGTTGCTTGATATCTTTCCGCGCGAAGATGTGGTTTTCCACATCCATGATCACCTGCGTTTCCTGACAGTTGACGGTGAACTTGTAGGCTCCGGTCACGCTCGGGCTATCGAGCAGCGCGTACACTGTAAACACCGTCGCACCCGGTTTTACGGTTTCGAACCAGAATGAAGTAAAGTCCGGGAATTCTTCCGGCGTATCGGTGAAGGTATCGACCGCCAGACCACGCGCGGACAGGCCGTACTGATAGGTGCTATCGACTGCGCGGAAGTAGCTTGCGCCGAGGAACGACACGATATCACGTCGCGCCAGTTCAGGGGCTTTAAAGGTGCGGAACCCGGCGAACCCGAGATCGGCCTGCCCTTCCAGCTGTTGGGTGTCCACGCCCGCGTCGTTGTATTTGAACAGCTCCGGGCGGAAGTGAATTTCACGTGCCTGCTGAGAGGCGGAATCCAGCGAGAACATGCGCACCCGGCGACGGAAGCCCATCCCGACGTGGAAGAACTGGATATCCAGTTTACGCTCGTCAATGTTGTTCCACAGCGACTGCGCGGCGTCGTACTGAATGCTGTTGTAGGCCTGCGGGGTCAGCTCTGCCAGGGTTTTCGGCAAGTCCTTCGGCGCGCCGCCCCACGGCTGGGTGGATAAATCACGCGCCATGGATTGCAGTACGGAATAATCAAAACGGCGCGTTTGTCCGTCGGCAATCGACGAATCGTCAGCCAGCGCGGCTTTTGAAAACAGAGAGGCAACTCCGGTTGTAGCGCCTACCGCGGCTACAGCCATAGAAGATTTAATAAAGTGTCTGCGGTTCATGCCTGCGTCAGCGTCCTTCTGTGATTGTCGACTTCGCTAAGAAGTCGCCCACTCTAGACAAAAAATGCTGATAATCCAATTGTTCGGCGTGCAAAATCCGAGCAAACCGGGAAATAAATTTTTGCGATCGGATGTGACTGAATCGGGCTGTAAAAAAGCGTAAACCGATACAAACAAAGAGCCCCGGCGAGCGACACCACTTCCGGGGCTAAAATAAGATGTGAATGGGTTATTTTACGCTGACGTCAATGCCTGGGAAATACGTCGCGGCCAGTTTGGTGATCGTGCCGTCGGCACGCACTTTATCGATGGCGGCATCAAGCTGTTTCTTCTGTTCCGCATCACCTTTACGCAGGCCAAAGCCAATCCCGCTACCGAGAATCGTGTCGTCGGCGACCGGTTTACCGATAAAGTCGAAGCCCTTGCCCTGCGGCTTACTGAGGAACCCGGCCTGCCCGGCGGCAGACATCACCAGCGAGGCGTCAATACGGCCATTGAGCAAATCGGCCCACGCCATATTCTGATCTTTATACGACACCACGGTCACCCCGTGCTTTTCCCAATGCTCTTTGGCGTAGGTTTCCTGAATAGAACCCTGCAACACGCCGATAGTTTTACCCTGCAACCCTTCCGGCGTGGCCTGCATCCCGCTGCCTTCTTTACCCACTAACTGCGAGGGAATGCGATAGATTGGCTGGGTAAAATCGATGCTCTTGCGACGCTGTTCGGTGATGTTCATCGCCGAGTTAATGGCATCAAATTTCTTCGCCACCAGCCCCGGGATCAGCGAATCAAACGAACTTTCTACCCAGCTGCATTTCAGCGCCGCCGCCTGACAGATGGCATTGCCCAAATCAATATCAAACCCTTGCAGCTCGCCTGCCGCATTGCGGCTTTCAAACGGCGGATATTCTGCCTCCACGCCAAAACGCAGTTCGCCTGCGGCAAAGGAAGAGACAGAGCAAATCAGGCCCATGCCCAGAATCAGTGCTTTCAGTTTCATCGCCAACGCCCCTTAACGTGGTTTAACCTGACACAGGGCCGCAGCACCTGCCCGTAATGTCGCCTCATCTTTGGCAAAAGAGAGGCGGATCAGTTTGTTATCGGTGCCATCGGTATAAAACGCCGACAGCGGAATGGTCGCCACACCGTGGTCGACAATCAAGCGTTTTACCATCTCACTGTCGCTTTCGTTGCTGAAATGGCTGTAATCCGCCAGCAGGAAGAACGACCCCTGGCTCGGCAGCAGCCGGAACGGTGATTCGGCCAACAGCGATTGCAGCAGGTCGCGCTTGCGCTGATAAAACGCCGCCAGCGACAGCCAGGTCTGCGGGTCAGTCATGTGCTCCGCAAAGGCATATTGCATAGGGGTATCGGCAGAGAACATCAAAAATTGATGCACTTTGCAGATTTCGTCCATCAGCTCCGCCGGGGCCACGCAGTAGCCCACCCGCCAGCCGGTGACGTGATAGGTTTTGCCGAACGACGAAATAATCACGCTGCGCTCAGCCAACTGGGGATGGGTCGCCATCCCGTGATGCGGCTGACCGTCGAACACCACGTGCTCATACACTTCGTCGGAAAGAATCACGATATCGGTGTTGCGCGTCAGGGCCGCCAGCTGCTGTAAATCATTGGCATCGAACACTTTCCCGCTCGGGTTGTGCGGGGTGTTGATGATAATCATCCGTGTACGCGACGTGATAGCAGCGCGGACTTCATCCCAGTTCACGGTGAAATCCGGCACCGTCAGCTTGATGGCGACCGGGGTTGCGCCCTGCAAACGTACAATCGGCGCATAGCTGTCGAACGACGGTTCAAAATAGATAACTTCATCGCCCGGATGCACCAGCCCGCATATCGCGGAATAGAGACCCTGACTGGCGCTGGCGGTGATTAAAATTTCATTATCGGCGTCATACCGCGCCCCATACAAATCGGCGATTTTATCGGCGATACGGTTTTTCAGGGTCTGCAACCCGGTCATCGGTGCATACTGATTGTGCCCCTCTTCCATCGCGCGGGTCACGCCCTGCACTAACCGCGCGTCACAGGCAAAGTTCGGTGCGCCCTGGGAAAGGTTAATGGCGTTATGCTGAGAAGATAGTTGGCCAATCACGGTAAAGATAGTGGTGCCCACGTCGGGCAGCTTGGTGCGGGGTTTCACCGGTGAACGCAGAGTCATCATCAATCCTTTCTCAGTAAATATGCATAACTATTCAACATAAAGCCGCCGGAAGCGACAATCGAATTGTTGTCATACTAGCCATGAGAAAATTGCATAGCTGGATCCTTGGACTAGACTTGGAGCAGATAACGACAGGTAACCATGATGAAAAAAATAGCCATTGTCGGCACCGGGCCTACCGGCATTTACACCTTATTTTCGATGCTCAAAAACCGAACGCCGGTCGCCCTCTCGCTTTTCGAGCAAGGCGATGAGGCGGGTGTGGGCATGCCCTACGCCGATGAAGATAATTCCCGGATGATGCTGGCCAACATTGCCAGCATTGAAATTCCGCCGCTCTTTTCTACCTACCTTGAATGGTTGAAAAACCAGCCAGAGACGCATCTGGCACGCTATGGCGTCGAAAAAGCCTCCCTGCATGACCGGCAATTTCTGCCGCGCATTTTGCTCGGCGAGTATTATCGCGATCAGTTTTTACGCCTCGTTGAGCGCGCGCGCGAGCAAGGTTTTACCGTCGAGGTGCAGGAGTCCAGCGAAGTGACCGATCTTCAGGTCACGCCGCAAGGCGTCAGGCTGTGGGTCGACGGGGAACCACGTCAAGAACAGTTTGATTTGGCGGTGCTTGCCACTGGGCACGTCTGGCCTGACGAAGATAACTTCCCTCGCGCCTTCTTCCCCAGCCCGTGGTCGGGGCTGATTGAGGCCGATATCTGGCCCGGAAACGTCGGCATTATGGGGCTGTCGCTGAGCGCAATTGATGCCGCGATGGCGGTCGTGGTGCAGCACGGTCACTTCACCGAAAACGACGAGGACGTGCAGTTCACGCTCAAGGCGGAGAGCCAGGCGCTAAAAATCGCGATGCTATCGCGCTCGGGTATTTTGCCGGAAGCGGATTTCTATTGCCCTATTCCTTATGAACCGCTGCAGGTGGTGACGACCGAGGCCATTGAGCGTGAAATTGCCGCTGGCAGCGCGGAATTACTCGATCGCGTATTCACGCTTATCCAGCAGGAGCTTGCGCTTGCTGACCCGGCGTGGGCAGAAAAAGTCGCCCTGCACACGCTCACCGCCGACACCTTTTCCGCGGCCTGGTTTGCTGACCGGAAACGGCACAACCCCTGGCTCTGGGCGCAGGCGAATCTGCGTGAAGTGGAACGTAATAAACGCGAGAAGCATACCCTGTACTGGCGCTATACCATTTTGCGCCTGCATGAAGCCGTCGAGGAGATGGTCCCGCACCTGACGGACCCGGACCGCGAACGCTTCACCTCCGGTCTGGGCCGGGTGTTTATTGATAACTACACGGCGATTCCGTCGGAGTCGATTCGCCGTTTACTGGCGCTGCGTGAAGCGGGGATCCTCAGTCTGCACGCCCTTGGCAATGATTACACCCTCGATGTTCAGCCCGGCAAGACGATGATATCCAGTGAAAACGGCGATTTTACCTTCGATACCTTTATCGATGCCCGAGGACAAAAATCACTCAAAATTAAGGATTTGCCGTTCCCGCGATTTCGCCAACAGCTGGAGTCGCACGGCGAGGATTTCCCGGACATCGCCGACGATTACACTCTGTTGGAACCGCCGAGCGTGCGCGGGCGTGTCGCCTTTGCGGCCCTGCCTTACCTGATGCACGACAGACCGTTTATCCAGGGGATTACCGTCTGCGCGGAAATAGGCGAAAACATCGCCAGCGCGGTGTCGCAACCGGCGGCGCATTCCCGTCGGCGATTGCCGTTTATCGAGCTGTAGCGCTGTGTCATACTCGCCATGACCAAATTGCATAGCTGGAGCCAGCATGTCACGTAGGCAGTTGCCGTTGAACGCCATAGAAACCTTTCTGGTGACCGCCCGTCATCTCAATCTGACGCACGCCGCCAAAGAGCTGTGTCTGACGCAGGGCGCGGTGAGCCGCAAGATTGCGACCCTCGAGGCATGGTTTGGTTTCCCGCTGTTTGAGCGACTGGCGCGCGGCCTGCGTCTATCCCCTCAGGGCAGCGCCTTGTACCCGGAGCTGATGACCTCGTTTAATCAGATGCTGATGGTGGCAGAACAGGCCCGCCAGCAGCAAACGGTGGTGCGCCTGAAAGCCCCGACCTGCGCGATGCGCTGGCTGGTGCCGCGTCTGGTTGAGATAGAACAGCGTTTCCCTGAGATGCAGATTGCCCTGACCACTACCACTGAGCATTCGGTCAACTTCAAAACCGAGCCGTTCGACGCGGCAATCGTCTTTGGCACCCACATGAACGCCGGGGATCTGCTGTTTGAAGAGTCGCTGACCCCGGTGGTCAGCCATCGGCTGGCGGAGAACACCCTGTTTGCCGGGATGACGTTTTTACACCCCACCCGCGATAAAACCGACTGGTCACTGTGGCTGGCGCAGCTGGCGGACCCGCTACCCGCCGCGATGCAAAAGAATCAGCACTTCGATACCATGGACCTGGCGATCACCGCCGCCGTTCAGGGTTTTGGAGTGGCGATCGCCGATGAAACGCTGGTTGAAGAGGATTTACTGAGCGGCCGTCTGGTGCGGCCTTACACGCTGAGCGTCAAAACGGGGGCCAGCTATCGACTGGTGGTGCGCGAAGTGTCTGCCAAAGCCATCGGCCTGACCCAGTTCCGTGACGGCCTGCTTAATCCAGCGTCACATGATGGCGCATTACCCGCCGAAACAGCGCCAGCCGGGCGCGCATAAACCGATTCTCCACTTTAAATCCGCGCAGCTTATTCAGGCCGATTCGCAGCAGCCGATCCCGACCTTTGACTGATGCGGGCCAGCGCACTGGGCCGGGCAAGGTGTCATCATTCGCGCTGGCATGACGGGCGAAATTCACCCAGTAATCCGCCACCTGTGCTGAAAAGGCCAGGTCGCTTTCATTAACGTAATGTCGCGCCGGTTCCACCTGGCTTAGCGTATCGAAAACATACGGCACTTCGTTCCCGTGCCACGCCCCGTTTAAATAGGTCTGATGCTCGGCCTCTGCCACATAATCAAACCAGTAGCGCCAGCAAGGCTGTCCGATTCGCTGCTGCGCCTGCATCACCACATATCCCAGCGTGGTGAAGGCCATATCGCGACATACCTGACGGCCCAGTTCTTCATCGCCCTTCACGCCCGGATACAACAGCTTAATCAGCCCTAGTCCCAAACGGCGCTCCTGGCGCAGCTTCTGAATTTGCCCGGCGAGGTCAACGCCAAACACCGCCATCACGCTGGCCTCGTCGCTATTGGAGCCGACCATTATCGGCAGCGGATGCTGACGGGCGGTGAAAAAGGTTTCCAGCATCGGTTGCGGTAACACGGCATCGCCGCATACCGGAACCGGGCCTGGCTTAAGCGTCCCTTCCAACGGCCAGAACGCATCGGCAGGCAACGCGCGGAGCTGTTCTGCCGTAGGGTTGATCAAGCCAAAATGGGCAGCGAGGGCTTCGCCCTGCGCCAGAGCCGCATCCAGCGGCGTATCCGGCAAGGTGTAACCGCTCTGGATAATCGCTTTATGAAACAGTCCGTTGGCTTTCGGCGAGGCCAGGAGTGAGAGCACGCTGCGCGCACCTGCCGATTCACCGAATAACGTGACGTTGTCACTATCACCGCCGAATACGGCGATATTGTCCTGCACCCATTTCAGGGCGGCTATCTGATCCAGCAAGCCGAAATTGCACACCCGCTCGCCCTCTTCGCCCGTCAGCGCCGGATGGGCAAAGCAGCCGAGATGCCCGAGGCGATAGTTGACCGTCACCACGATCACACCGCGTTTGGCAAGCGGCTTTCCGTCGTACGGCGGCAAACTCCCCGCACCAATGGTGAACCCGCCACCGTGCAGCCAGACCATCACCGGCAACGGCTCTGTTCGCGCGGCGGGTGCCCATACGTTGAGATAGAGACAGTCTTCGGAAAAACGGCCCGGATCGCCGCCGCCTAATTCGCGGCAGTAGTCGATATTTTGCCAGCTGGCCGGGGAAAAGGTCTGCGCCTCGCGCACGCCAGTCCACGGCGCTACGGGCTGAGGAGAACGCCAGCGCAGCGCCCCGACAGGTGGGGCGGCAAAGGGAATGCCGCGCCAAATCTGGATGTTATCTTCGGTCAGCCCCAAGAGGGCCCCCTGCTGCGTCTGCACCAACGGTGTGGAGGGATTATGCATCGTTCGCTTCCTTAATCTGCACTCATCCCAGTGTAAACAGTAATCGCATGACCGAACACAGGAACCGGTGATTTCAGAATGTTTGGTATTCTGGACGATAGCACCCCGGTAAACGACCCGTTTGTCGCGGTGCTCTTTTTCCAGGGCTCGCTGGATACAGAGATAAGCCAGACCACACTGACTGAACCGTTGCTGGAACTAACGGATATCTTTCCGGTTGAAGACAGCAGCCGCCTCACCGTCGGCGACTGGTATGCCGTCAAGTCCTATATTTCGGGAGGGGCGGCGGCCCGCGAACTCCAGAAACTGGTACAGGTCACGGCGATAACGGATCAACACCATGTCCAGGTCAGCTATACCAACGGCTGGACGCTCAACGCGGGACGAGTCATCTCCTGGCAGCGGGTGGAACCCGTTCGGGATGTCACCATCCGATCGCTACGGTTTACCGGGGCGGGCTATCTGACCCAGCAGATTTACTGCCTGTATGGCGATATCCGCGACTGCCATGTGTCAAACGCCAGACACCTGAATGATTTTACCGCCTCGGCCTACTGCCGGGTGGAGAACTGCCATGCCGATGGGCAGAGCGCGGAGAAAGGCCCGTTCGTCACGCATGGGCAATATGAGCATGACCTGACCTACGCCGGAAACTCAGGGCTGATGACCTTTGCCAACTCTGGCGTCACCTGGGGAAACAGCGCCAGACGTATTCTTTTCCTCGCCGTCGCTCTCCGTCCATGCATCGCGCCTTTCCATCTGTGATGTGGTGCTGGGAAACCCGGCGGATAACAGCCGGACGGAAATAATCAGCTTACAGGCAGAGCATAGCCGACTCGATTTTAGTCCGTTGAGCGGCACGCTAATGTTTTGTCAGAACCAGTTGCTGGGCACCGAACTGCTGAACCTACCCGCCGCGAGCGATCGGGTTATTCTGGCGCAAAACATAACCCTCACCTAAGAATGCGTTCTGGAGCGCCCGGCGGCGTGAAACGTGCCGGGCCTACTCTGGCCCGCTTACAGCAAACCGCAGCGCCGTTTACTGCGGTCTTCAGCAGCCTGATACAGCTCGAACTCATCCAGTACCGGGCAACCGAGCGCTTTCTCAAATGCGGCTTTGCTGGCATTGCCGTGGCTTCTGGCCTGGGTTTCATTCCCGAGATTGGACTGGAAAATACCCGCCGCGCTCACCGGAAGGAAATCCTCATAGGTGATCGGCTGAGCCACCAGCCATCCGCGCTCGATTAACGGCTGGGGATCATCCCCGGGGCGAAACGCCTGGCGGTGCGACTCACCCGCCGGGGTCAGACGGTAGCGGAAATAGGCCAGCGCCTGGCGGCGGAGGAACATTTCGCTGTCCGGGAAGGCTTTAAACATATCCGACAGATGCTGTTGATGGCTGAGATTGTCTTTACCGGTGCCCGCTTCGGTCAGCAGCGCGTCATACAGCGCGCGGCCTTTCGGCGTGAGCGCCACACCGCGCTGTTCGATTTCACCGAAACGCGCGGTATGCGTCCCGCGATGCTCTCCGGCAAACAGCACCGGCTCTTCCAGCGCTTTGAAACTGGTCTGGCGCAGTAAAATCGGCACCTCGCGGCGCGGCGGGCCTTCGATCAGGACTTTCGGCTCAATGCCGTATTCCGGCATCAGTTGCTGCACGCGATCAATGTCGAGCGTACGTGGCGTCAGGTGATTGATATGACAGCCGGGGAAGCAGACCACGTCGGCAATCAGGCGGTGTTCGTTATGCAGCGCGAGGTAGGTTTCCTGCTCGACCGTGGCATGGCTGTGCCAGCGAAAGGTTTCCAGCGCCTCTGTCACAAACTCTTTTGCCTCGGCCGCGGTCAATGCGCCCTGCGCGTCATAATGGTCAATCAGCTCACGGCAGCGCGGGGTGAAGATATCGCGCTTCGCCAGAATCTCAGCGGCTTTATCACGCAGCTCGAGGTTGTCGATCAGTTCCAGACGCAACAGGGAAGTAAAAACGCGGAACGGGTTACGCGCCAGGGCGGCATCCTCCACCGGACGAAACGCGGTGGAATGCACGGGTACGCCCGCCTGTGAAAGATCGTAATAGCTGACCGGGTACATCCCCATAATCGCAAACATGCGGCGCAGCGTCGCCAGTTCATCCGCTGAGCCGACGCGGATCGCGCCATGACGCTCAACGTTAAGGCGCGCCAGTTCGTCGGCGTTGGCCAGCTGTTCATGCAGGTGCGGGTTATGTTCCAGCACTGCCAGGTTCACATCGGCCACCAGTTCCAGTAGCGTGCCGTACTGCGGAACTTCCTGCTGGTACATCGCTGACATAGCCTGCGAAAAGTTTTCCCGAATCTCATCAGCCGTGATGGTGTTCGCCATGATGTCATGTCTCCAGTGAATATTACCTGGAGTGTACATAAGCCATTTGCGCTCGGGAGGAAGAATTTCCGAATTGTGATCGCGGATAACCTCTGGCTTTAGGCCCTGTTTTGGTGCGGTTTATAACCTGTTGTTATACAAAAAGCCTTATAAATTCACTTTAAATTAACAATATGATTACACACACTCCGGGTGGCGATATCACAACAATAAGCCGTCCTCTGACCCGGAGCGCCCTATGAACGAAAAATGGACACCACGTGAAGTGGTGCATCGTGATTACAACAATCACCCGCCCGCCTTCGCACCCGGCTACAAAACCAGCGTGCTGCGCTCACCGCGCAATGCGCTTATCTCATTGCAGAACTCACTGTCGGAAATTACCGGCCCGGTATTTCGCAGTGACGATCTCGGCCCGCAGGATAACGACCTGATCCTCAATTACGCCAAAGACGGCTTGCCGATTGGCGAACGCATTATCGTCCACGGCTATGTCCGCGACGGCTTCGGTCGTCCGATGAAAAACACGCTGGTGGAGGTGTGGCAGGCTAACGCGGGCGGTCGCTATCGGCATAAGAAAGACCAGTATCTGGCCCCGGTCGATCCGAATTTTGGCGGCTGTGGCCGGGTGCTGACTGATGAAAACGGTTATTACGTTTTCCGTACCATCAAACCCGGCCCTTACCCGTGGCGTAATCAGGCCAGCGACTGGCGACCGTCGCACATCCACTTCTCATTGTCGGGCGAAGCCTTTGCTCAGCGTCTGATTACCCAGATGTATTTCGAAGGCGACCCGCTGATCAAACAGTGTCCTATCGTGAAAACCATTAATAACGACGACGCCATTCGCACCCTGATTGCCGAACTCGACACCCACGCCGCGGTGCCGCTCGATTGCCTGGCCTACCGTTTCGATCTGGTGCTGCGCGGCAGTCGTGCCACCCTGTTTGAAAATCGCACCCAGGGAGCCGCCCGATGAAAGACTACTTAGCTGAAACTGCCTCCCAAACCGCCGGGCCATATGTCCATATTGGCCTGGCACCCGACGCCGCAGGCTTTCACATCTTCGAAAAAAATTTCGGCCCGGTGCTGACCAACAGCCACACCGAAGGCGAACGCATCACCATTGAAGGCCGGGTGTTCGACGGCTCCGGCACCCCGGTGCGCGATGTCCTGCTCGAGATCTGGCAGGCCAACGCCGCCGGGCGCTATAACCACCCTGCCGACCAACAGCAGGAGAAAAGCCTCGATGCCGATTTCCGTGGCTGGGGACGCAGCTGTTCCGATTTCGACTCCGGTGTCTGGCGGTTTGAAACCATTAAGCCCGGTGCAGTTGTGGGCCGTGACGGGCGCGTGATGGCCCCGCACGTCAACCTGTGGATTGTCGCGCGCGGGATCAACATCGGCCTCAATACGCGGATGTACTTCTCCGATGAACAGGACGCCAATCAGCGCGATCCGGTGCTGAATCTGATTGAATGGGAAGTGCGGCGGAAAACCTTAATTGGCCAGCGCGAGCAGCGCGATAATGAGGTGGTGTACCGGTTTGACATTCATCTTCAGGGTGAAGCTGAAACGGTTTTCTTCGATCTCTAAAACGCTTAACCTACCCGGCGGCGCGTGTCGTCGGGTTTTCCCACAACGCTATCCATAACCAGATGTGACGCAATTAACCAATATGTTAATGATATTTTGCAAGCAAGTTATCAAATTTAAACAAGTTGTCTTGTAACGCGCTGCGCTCTGTCTTTAACATCCGGTTATGGAAAAAAATGGTCTCTTCAGTCAGCGCATTCGCTTGCGCCATTTGCATACTTTTGTCGCCGTCGCTCAACAGGGAACGCTGGGGCGCGCGGCGGAAACGCTTAACCTCAGCCAGCCCGCGCTGTCAAAAACCCTCAATGAGCTGGAGCAGCTTACTGGCACTCGTCTGTTCAATCGCGGGCGTCTCGGCGCGCAGCTCACGCTGGTCGGGGAACAGTTTCTGACCCACGCGGTAAAAGTGCTCGACGCGCTGAATACCGCCGGGCAAGCGTTGAGCCGTAAAGAAGGCATCAGCGGCGATGTGGTGCGTATCGGTGCTCTGCCAACCGCCGCGCTGGGCATTCTTCCGGCGGTCATTGGCCAATTCCATCAACAGCAAAAAGACATCACCTTGCAGGTCGCCACCATGAATAACACCATGCTGTTGGCGGGGCTGAAATCCGGGGAGATTGACCTCGGGATTGGCCGGATGTCCGATCCGGAGCTGATGAGCGGCCTGAACTACGAACTGCTGTTTCTCGAGTCGTTGAAACTGGTGGTGCGCCCGAATCATCCGCTTTTGCAGGAGACGGTGACCCTGAGCAAAGTGATGGAGTGGCCGGTGGTGGTCTCGCCGAAAGGCACCGTTCCACGTCAGAACGCGGAAGCATTGCTGCTGAGTCAGGGATGCAAAATTCCGGCAGGCTGTATTGAAACGCTGTCGGCCTCGCTGTCGCGCCAGTTGACGGTCGATTTTGACTACGTGTGGTTTGTGCCATCGGGCGCGGTGAAAGACGATTTACGTCATGGCACGCTGGTCGCGCTGCCGGTGCCGACCCAGGGCGCGGGTGAGCCGATTGGGATTTTAACCCGGGTGGATGCCCCGTTATCGACCGGGGCGCAGACGCTGTTGAGCGCCATTCGGAAATCAATGCCGGGCCATTAAGTTTTCCAGCAATAAAACGTAGGCCGGGTAAGCGCAGCGCCACCCGGCAAACACAGCTTATTTCTTACGCGGCATCATGCGCAGCAGCGTATTGTCCTTCCACAGATAATGATGCATCAGCGCTGCCAGCGCGTGCAGACCAATCACGTAGTAGCCGATATTGGCCAACAGCTCGTGAAACGCCTTCAGGTTATCCGCTAAATCGAAATTCGCCACCGATGCATACGGCATCGTGATACCAAACGCCATCCACGGATTGCCCCGGTTGTACATCATCACCAACCCCAGGACAGGCAGCACGATAAACAGTACGAAGATAATCAGATGCCCTAAATGCGCCATCCCGGTCATCCACGGTTTTGGCTTCGGTACGATAGGCGGTGCAGGCTGTTTAAGACGCACCAGCAGGCGCGTAACCATCAGCACCAGAATCGATATTCCGCCGGAGACGTGCACCATATTAAAGGCTGGGCGATATTCGCGCGGAAAGAAACCGCGTAACTCCATTGCTGCGTACGTAATAACCACCAGCAGAAAAACCAGCCAGTGAATGCCAATTTGCAGGCTCGAGTATTTATCTCGCATCGTTGTTGATCCCGGAAAAAACTGTGAGGAAGTTAACATAGCGATCCAAGCTTAAAAATTCATTAACTTTTCTGTATAGATTTTCAAACCCTTAGCGGTGCCTGAAAATTGTTCAGTTGCCCAATCCGAGCGGCTGGTCTAAGCCTGGAGGAGTTTATTCGCTTCATATCAAGGCGGAGGGTTTCCCACCGCCAGAATAGCTTACGGCTGCGCTAGCACTTTTTTCTTCACGCTGCTGTTTTGCACCACCCGTTTACCGAATGCGATGCCGCGTAGTTCGATATAGCGATGCAAACCGGTTGACAGTAGATAGACCACCGGGAAGCACAATCCGACGGTTATCAAATAACGTGTCCCGCTGGTATAGGTCGCCAAATGAAAATGCTGTAGCAACAATGCAACGATTGGTATCACTAACAGAAGATGCAGCAAATACACCGAATAAGAGACATCCCCCAGCCAGGTGAGAATTCGGCTACTGAGCCATGCGCGTGGGATGCTAAACAGACGCGATAACAGGCTCGGCCGCTGCCACCGCCACAGCACGCCTGTCATGCCGAGGATCAGTAGTGCTTCGACGATAACCTGCGGTGCATCCATCCGAATATTCATCAGTGCGCTGACCACCGGAGCCAGCAGCGCCAGTCCAAGAAACACTATACGTCGCTGCCTGACCGCCTCCGCCATCAAGATCCCGGCAATAAAAACATGCAGCTTAATGAGGATCATCGACGGCATCGGGAATGCCGTATACAGCCCTGGCAACAGATAACGACCAAGGAGCGCCACCAGCATCATTGCCAGTAGGGTCCGAGCAAATCCCCAGCGCCGGGTTAACAGCATGATGAAGGGAAACAGCAGGTAAAATTGCATCTCCAGCGCAATACTCCAGTCCGGCAGCGCGGTGTTGTAGGCATATTTAGGTAAATCACCGAACACAAAAAACACATGCGTCAACAGGTTGAGGAAGGAGTGATCGCTATAACGCAAGGTGGCGGTCGCCGTTGAAGGGAAGGCTTCGGCGATTATCTGCCGCATATCGCCAAGGTAATGCCCGACCAGCAACGCCACGATCAGCATCACGTAATAGAGCGGCGCAATTCTAAAATAACGGCGCAACCAGAATGTCCTGATGGTTTGCCAGCGGTTCCAGGGTTCTTTTTCCTGACGTTCAATATAATTTTTTGCCATCAGATAACCGGACAGCAAAATAAACAAATCGACGCCCAGTTTTGGCACCGCAATAATCGGTATTTTGCAATTCACCAGCAGTGCAATATGCCCGAGAAACACCCACAGCGATGCCGCGCCGCGCAGGCCTTCCAGCTCCGGAGACCAGTTTTTAGTCATTGCCATACTCACCCCATCAATAAGGGCTTCATGATAGCATTTGTCTTACGCGAAATCTGAGTACGCAGCCGAATAACGATTTTCATATTGAGGCCGTACACCGGGTTGTTAGTCGTTTTCCACGCGTGAATAACGCAAAATCCCTGCCACCCCGCCGCCGCCGTCAGAAGGATGATGAACACCGTTAGAGACCGTCACCTCAGTGAAATCGAACGGCGACACACCTTCGATGCAGGCCACGTTGACACCGTACTGATTGGGATCAGAACGCCGCTGATGGAAGGTATAGATCCCGCATACCGAACAAAAATAGTGCGCGGCGGTCCGGGTGTTAAACCGGTATTCCGTCAGCTTATCGTTGCCCTCTATCACCTTAATTCCGGTCAACGGCGCAGATACCACTACCGCGCCGCGCATCCGACAAAAAGAGCAGTTACAGCGTCGGAGGGTATTAAAACCGTCTGACAGTTCGACGGTAAATTTCACCGCCCCACAATGGCACTGAGCATTGACTTTTTCCGACACGGGCACACCTCTGAGCTAATCGATGGAATAAAAAGTCTTAGCATAGAACCTTGTTTGTCGCACGTTTGCCATGCCAACGAAAAACCAATGAAAAAGGGGGCGATTGGCCCCCTGTTGCAGCGTGTCGTGACTTACGACTGCAAATAGACGACCTGCGTTTGCAGATACTCTTCCAGCCCGTGGCGACCATCGGCCCCGCCGATCCCGGATTTTCGCCAGCCCGCGTGGAAGCCCTGCATCGCTTCAAAGTTCTCACGGTTGATGTAGGTTTCGCCGAATTTAAGCCCTTTGATGGCCTTCATCGCCTTGTTCAGATCCTGGGTATAGACCGAAGAGGTCAGGCCGTATTCGCTGTCGTTGGCCATTTTCAGCGCGTCATCCAGGGTATCGAAGGCCACCACCGGCAGCACCGGGCCAAAGGTTTCTTCGTGCATGATGGTCATATCCTGACGCACATCAAGCAGCAGCGTCGGCGGGTAGAAATAGCCTTTGCCCTCAACCGCTTTGCCGCCGAGCACTACTTTCGCGCCCTGCTCAACCGCTGTCGCCACTTTCTGTTCCACCCGTTCCAGCGCGGCGGCGTTGATCAATGGCCCCATCGCGATGTCGGTGCGCTGAGCCGGGTCGCCAAACTGCACCGCTTTCATCGCCTCACCCAGACGATTGACGAAGCTGTCATAGATGCCTTTCTGCACATACACGCGCTCGGCGCAGTTGCATACCTGTCCGGTGTTGATCACCCGCGAATCCACAATCGCTTTCACCGCCAGATCCAAATCCGCGTCGTCGAGCACGATAGCCGGGGCTTTGCCGCCCAGTTCCAGGCACACTTTAGTGATATTTTTGGCCGCGGCGGTCATGATTTTCTCGCCCGCGCCGACGCTGCCGGTCATGCTGACCATGGCCACTTTCGGGTTCTCCGCCAGCTCCTGGCCGACGGTTTCGCCCCGCCCCAGCACGAGGTTAAACACCCCTTTTGGCAGACCGATGTCATGCACGATTTGGGCGAAGGCCAGCGCGTTATTCGGCGTGAACTCACTCGGTTTGATAACGATGGTATTGCCGGTAATCAGCGCCGGGGCGAGCTTGCGGGCAATCAGGAAGAACGGGAAGTTCCACGGCAGAATACCCGTGGTCACGCCCAACGCCCGTTTAAAGACAAAAATGTTTTCCCCCGGACGGTCGCTTTGCAGAATTTCGCCTTCATAGCGACGCGCCCACTCTGACATGTAGTCGAGGTAATCCGCGGTGAACGCCACTTCAACTTCCGCCAGTTGCTGAATTTTCCCACCTTCCGCCACGATCAAAGCGCTTATTTCTTCCGCCCGCTCACGGATCCCCGCCGCCATTTTTCGCAGCCAGCCTGCGCGTTGAATCGCCGGGAGCGCCTCCCATTCCGGCTGAGCACGCTCTGCGGCATCAATCGCCTGCTGCGCTTCTTTGGCTGTGCCATCAGGAATGCGGGAAATCAGTGCCTCGGTTGACGGGTTAACCACGTCAATCCAGGCCTCGCCCTGCCAGGACACAAACTGACCGTCGATATACATAGGGTGTTGTACGGGTGCTGTCATGGGTTACTCCTGTGAACGTATCGTTTTTAACAAGTGAATATATTGTTAAATATCGAGACTTCGCGGTCTGAAACCCAACCCTATCAGCCTGAATTTGTGAGACATCTCATAAAAGTGATGCGCTGAACGCGATTCAGCGCCGGACAGGGGAAGTTAAGGTTTGCCCGTTTGCGGCATTTTTGTCGCAAACGGGCATCATCGGCAGGGAGAATTATAAAAGAGAACGGCTGGATAACGCCTCACGCAGCAGCGCATCTTCACGCAGAATCTGCCAGGCCGCCTGCACGTCAACAGGCATATCAACATGGGCGATGAACCCTTTTCCGCGCGGCCCGTAGCCGTTTTCGTCATCCTGAATACGCGGCAATTCGCCTAACAGCAGCGATAGATAACGCTCAACGGGCCAGACGGCATCTGCTTCCTCGCTGAACGTCAGGCCATTCCTGCCGTTACACAACACCGGCAGATAACCGGGATAACTGTGCCACTGCGGCGCATCCGGGTCGGCGAGCCAGACGTGAGCGAAAGTTGCCATGGTGCGGCGCTGCATGGTCGGGTCCTGCACCACAATCGCGCTTTGGCAGGTCATCCCCCGCGCTTTCATCAGCTCCCGGGTGAAACGGGCGTTTTCGCCACAGTTAGTGGATGAGTCTTCAACGATGATGCGCTCCCGCGGGATGTTCCAGAACTGATGCGCGATATCGGCGAGGATCGTCGCCTCGGCAAGCCCGGTAGTACGCAACGTGTTGTAACGCGGATGGCGGGCGACTGCCGAATAGAGAAAGGTGGTCGAGTGACCAATCCCGCCGCTGATCAGCAGCGTGCGGTTCTCTGCCGCCAGTCGACAGGCGGCGTCAATGGTCGGCATCACCGCGTTACCTGCCAGGACCACGACATCGGCCTCAACGTTTACCGGCGGCGTGTCGAAATCATTCTGCGCCAGCCATTCACCCACCCGGTTGGCGGCGTGCAGCGTTGTCTCATTCAAATGTGGAAAGGTCGTTAGCATAAGGCTCCCTTCTTTCGATTGTCATACCACAGGGTAACGTCCGCGGCGGATGATGACAGTAGATCTCTCTGAAAGCGAGCGGCTGGCGCTATTACCACGCCTTTAACGAGGACTTTTATTCAGAATGATTTTGTTACACTATGCACATATTCACTTGAATAATGTTTTGTAACAGGATTACAATCATTAGCCCGCTAACAATTAACTTATTGATTACATTTTCCGCAAGGTCAAAGGGATAAGATGCGCCTGCCGAAACGCGATCCTTACGCGCCACACGACTGGGCACCGCACGAAAAGCCCGCCCTTCTCGGCTCGCCTTCCACGCCAGAACACACCGCGCCAAAGCGCATCGCTTATGGAATTGTGGGCCTGCTGGTGTGTCTGACGGGCGCACTGGGTAACGCTGTCGTTACCGCCAACCTGCAAAATTTGCAAGGCACCTTCGCCGCCTGGTCCACCGAAATCGCGTGGCTGCCTGCGGTGTATGTCATGACTAACGTCTCGATCAACCTGCTGCTGGTCAAATTCCGCCAGCAGTACGGGCTGCGCGCTTTTACCGAAGGGTTTCTGGTGCTGTATGTGCTGGTGACCTTTTTCCATCTGTTTGTGAACGATCTCAGCAGCGCCCTGATGGTGCGAGCCGCCCATGGCATGGTGGCGGCGGCGCTCAGTTCATTGGGAATTTACTATCAGATTCAGGCCTGGCCCGCGCGGCATCGCCTGAAAGGCCTGACGATTGGCATTACCGGATCGTCGCTGGCCATTCCCCTCGCCCGGCTTTTTTCCACCGAACTGTTGCAGCTCGACGAATGGCGTGGTCTCTATTTCTTTGAACTTGGGCTGGCGTTGGTCTGTCTGGCCTGCGTTATCGCTCTGAAATTACCGCCAAGCGATCGCAAAAAGGTATTCGAGAAGAAAGACTTCGTGACCTTTTTCCTGCTGGCCCCCGGCATGGCGCTGTTGTGTGCGGTGCTGTCCCTCGGGCGACTCGACTGGTGGTTTGAAGCGCCGTGGCTCGGCTGGTCTCTGGCGCTGGCGACGGTGCTTATCATCAGCGCCATTGTGTTTGAACATAACCGCAGCAACCCGCTACTCAATACCCGCTGGCTGTCGAGCGGCAGCATTGTGCGTCTGGGGTTGATCATGCTGCTGATCCGCATCGTGCTGGCGGAACAGAACACCGGCGTCATCGGCTGGCTGCAATATGTCGGGCTGCAAAACGAGCAGATGATCCCCCTGGCGTGGTCGATTTTTGCCGGGATTACCTGCGGCATCGTTGCTAGCTGTTTAACCCTCAAACCTCAGCGCCTGGCCTGGCCGATTGTCACCTCACTGGCGCTGATGGTGGTCGCCTCGTTGATGGATAGTCAGTCGAGTAGCCTGACCCGACCGGACCAGCTGATGGTGAGCCAGTTCTTACTCGGCTTCGCCAGCGCCTTTTTCATCGCGCCCTCAATGCTGGCGGGCATTGGCGGTGTAATCGCCGACCCGCGCAATCTGGTCAGTTTTTCAGTGCTGTTCGGCATGAGCCAGAATATCGGCGGCCTGCTCGGCTCCGCTATTCTCGGCACCTTCCAGACCTGGCGGGAAAAGTACCATTCGGCGATGCTTGCCGAACAGCTCACTACCCTCAATCCACTGGTGACCGACCGCATTCAGCAGTACACCCAGCTGTTTCAAAGTCAGATTGGCGACAGCTCGCTGCTCGGCGTCCAGGCGCTGACGCAGTTACAAACCGTCGGCACGCTGCAGGCCAATATTCTGGCCTATAACGATACTTATTTGCTGACCGCCTGCATCGCAGGCATGACGCTGGTGTGGATCTGCTGGCGGCTGTTACGGCTGCGCATTACCGCCCATCTGGCATTAAAGAAAAATACAGGAACCCAATAATTATGGTCGAGGTACGGGAGTCGTTATGAGTCAGCAGGATGCCGCCAACGAGCAGGCCCGCACGCGCAATAACCTGCGCGTCGTTTCTATTTTTACCGCAGCGGCGATTGGCCTGGTGGGCGTGCTGGTCATTCTTTATGCCTGGCAACTCCCGCCCTTCACCCGCCACAGTCAGTTCACTGATAACGCCTACGTGCGCGGAATGACTACCTTTATCAGCCCGCAGGTCAACGGCTACATCACAGCGGTGAATGTGAAGGATTTTGACCAGGTGAAGCCCGGCGAGGTGCTTATCCAGATAGACGATCGCATTTACCGTCAGCGCGTACATCAGGCCGAGGCCCAGTTGGCGATGAAAGAAGCGGCGCTGAATAATAATTTGCAGCAGCGGAAAAGTGCCGAAGCGGTGATCGCCCGAAACGCGGTGGCGCTGGCGAACGCCAAAGCACAAAACCTGAAATCGCAGGCCGATTTGAAGCGGGTAAAAGAACTGACCTCTGACGGATCGCTATCGATTCGTGAGCGCGATGCGGCGCTGGCCAGCGCGGCACAGGGCAATGCCGATATCGAACAGGCCAAAGCAACGCTTGAGATGTCGCGCCAGGATTTGCAAACCACCATCGTCAATCGCGCGTCGTTGGAAGCAGATGTCGCCAGCGCCAAAGCAGCACTGGAGCTGGCGCAGATTGACCTGCAAAACACCCGGGTTGTTGCCCCCCGTGACGGCCAGCTCGGGCAAATCAGCGTCCGGCTTGGGGCATATGTCACCGCCGGGACGCACCTGACGACGCTGGTGCCACCACAGCACTGGGTGATTGCCAATATCAAAGAAACGCAGCTGGCCGAGTTAAAAGTCGGCCAGCCCGCGACCTTCACCGTGGATGCATTGAACAACGAGAAATTTAACGGCACGGTGCAAAGTATTTCTCCGGCGACCGGGGTCGAATTCAGCGCCATTTCCCCGGATAACGCCACCGGGAACTTCGTCAAAATTGCCCAGCGTATTCCGGTACGCATTACCGTGAACGAGGGGCAGAAAAATGCCGAACGCCTGCGCCCAGGGATGTCGGTGCAGGTGACCATCGATACCCGCGAGGCGCAAAAATGAGGCGCTTATCGTCTGTCGTATTAGCCCTGCTGCTGGCTGGCTGCCAGTCGGCGGATGTGCAAAAAGCGGAGTCGCACCTCGACATCCCGACCCAGTGGCGACAAAACGTCGGCCCCGCCAGCCAGGCGGAAGGCGTGTGGTGGCGTAATTTTCATGACGGTCGGCTCAATCAGTATGTCGATCAATCCCTGCGCTATAACAGCGATGTGCTGATTGCCCGTGAACGGGTGAATGAGTATCAGGCCCGTGCCTATGCCAGCGAAGGCTCGCTGTTTCCCTCCCTGGACGTGGGGCTGAATGGCACTCGCGCCCGGGCGCAGTCGGCAGCCAGCGGTTTACCGGTCCACAGCACTCTGTATAAAGGCAGCCTGACGGCAAACTACGACGTCGATTTGTGGGGCGCAAACCGGTCGGCCTCGCGCGCGGCGGACGCCTCACTGGCGGCGCAACAAGCCGCAGCGGCGGCGGCGGAACTGACCGTGGCCTCTAACGTCGCCGCCGGGTATGTGACCCTGCTGTCGCTGGACGAACAGCTGCGCGTCACCCAGGACACGCTGACATCACGCGAAGAAGCGTACCGGCTGGCTAAACGACAATATGAAACGGGGTATACCTCACGCCTGGAACTGATGCAGGCCGATTCAGAACTGCGCGGCACCCGGGCGCAGATCCCGCAGTTACAGCATCAAATCGCCCAGCAGGAAAATGCGTTGAGTTTGCTGCTCGGGCAAAATCCGGCCAACGTGCCGCGCAATACCTTCGAGGCGCTTACGCCGCTAGCGGCGCCTTCACCGTTGCCCTCTTCGTTGTTAAATCGTCGGCCGGATGTTGTGCAGGCGCAACGGGAACTGATCGCCGCCGATGAAACGCTGGCCTCTTCCCAGGCACAGCTGCTGCCGTCGATAAGCCTGACCGCCAGCGGCAGCTATCAGGACGATGGTCTGGCCGGTTTACTGGATAATCCGCTCCGGCTGTGGAGCGTCGGCGGCAGTATTCTCGCCCCGCTGCTGAACCGCCAGGCACTGAATGCGCAGGTAGATGTGTCGATGTCGCAGCGCAATCAGGCGTTGTACGGCTATGAAAAAACGGTGCGTAGCGCCTTCGGTGAAGTGAACGACAGTCTTGATGCCATTACCCGTTATGGCGAACAGCTGGAGGCGTTGCGGGGACAGGAACAGGTCGCAGAAGAGACCCTGCGCATCGCGCAAAACCGCTATCGCAACGGGTATTCGTCTTATCTTGACGTGCTAGACGCCCAGCGCACGCTATTCTCTACCCAACTGAGCGTGGTTCAGGTGAAAAATAACCTGTTGCTGGCGCAAATATCCCTTTACCGGTCGCTGGGAGGCGGCTGGTCTTCTCTGTCAGGCTGACGCTCGCAATGAGGTTCAGAGATGCAAAAATCATGGTCTGCTGTTGATAATTATCTGATTAACCAACTTCTTCCGAACGATCCGTTGTTGGAAAAAGTACTGGAAAATAATCTTCAGGCGGGCCTGCCCGCAATCGACGTGGCGGCAAATCAGGGCCAGCTTTTGGCCCTGTTTGTCCGCATGACGCGGGCGAAACGGGTGCTGGAGATTGGTACACTGGGCGCTTACAGCACCATCTGGATGGCGCGGGAACTGCCTGAAGACGGCAAGCTGACCACCCTCGAATTTGATGCGCATCACGCAGCAGTGGCCCGGCAGAATCTCCAGCTCGCGGGGCTGGAAAATAAGGTCGAGGTTATCGAAGGCCCGGCCCTGGATTCGCTGGCGACGCTCGATCCGTCGGAAACCTACGACCTGATTTTTATTGATGCCGATAAGCCGAATAATCCCTTTTATCTGCAATGGGCGCTGTTGTATTCCCACCCGGGGACGCTAATTGTGGGCGATAACGTGGTGCGTGAAGGTGAAGTGACGCGCCCGGAAAGTCAGGATAAAAGCGTTCAGGGTATGCGGCGATTTATTGAGATGATGGGCAACGATCCGCGCTTAACCTGTACGGCGCTGCAAACGGTCGGATTGAAAGGCTGGGATGGTTTTACTTTGGCGTGGGTGAATGGCTGACGCGTTCGGTGTTAATCCGGTCACGGCTTCACCTCATCACTGTCTGAACCCACTCGCCACTACGTTATAGTGTCCATCGTTGACACTCTGACCAGAGATTGAGGGATTAATCATGAAAATAATATCGACCGCTTTACTTGTCTTTTCGGTTTCGGCTTTTGCCGCTGACTACCCGGTACTCACCGACGCCAGTCCGGAGCAGGCAGGGTTTGATATGAATAAGCTTCACAGGCTGGATACGTGGGTTCAGAGCCAAATTGATGCCGGGTATCCAGGAATGAATATTCTGGTGATAAAAGATAATCATGTCGTTTTACAAAAAGCCTGGGGATACGCCAAAAAATATGATGGTTCTGTCCCCATGGCTACCCCACTTCGCGCGACAACCGATACGATGTATGACCTGGCGTCGAACACTAAAATGTATGCAACCAATTTTGCCCTACAAAAACTGGTGTCTGAGGGCAAAATTAACGTCAATGATTTAGTCTCAAAATATATTCCCGGATTCGGCGATACGCCAACAGACAAAATCAAAGGCAAAAGTACGCTACGGATCACTGATATTCTTCATCATGTCGCGGGCTTCCCCGCCGACCCGCAATACTCTAATAAAAACGTTGCCGGGGATTTATTCTCGCAAGATAAAAAAACCACCCTCGAGAAAATAAAACAGACGCCGCTGCAATATCCGCCCGGCACCCGACACATTTACAGTGACGTGGATTATATGATCCTCGGGTTCATCATTGAGGCGGTGACAGAAATGCCGCTTGATCAATACGTCGAAAATACCATTTATAAACCTCTTGGTTTGCAACACACCGTATTTAACCCGTTAAAAAAAGGCTTTACGCAACAGCAAATTGCCGCCACTGAACTCAACGGTAACACCCGCGACGGCGCTATCCATTTTCCCATCATTCGCACTACGACAATTTGGGGCGAGGTTCATGATGAAAAAGCCTGGTATGCCATGGGCGGAGTATCGGGGCACGCCGGTTTGTTTTCTGATACCCGCGATATGGCCGTACTGATGCAGGTGATGCTCAACGGCGGCGGCTACGGCAAGGTCAAGCTGTTCGATAAAAAAACGGTCGAGCAATTTACACGCGCATCGAAAGAAGACGCGACCTTTGGCCTGGGCTGGCGCGTAAATGGCAACGCCTCGATGACACCAACATTTGGCGTGTTAGCCGCGCCAGAAACCTATGGACATACCGGATGGACCGGTACACTGACGGCAATCGATCCCGTTAACCATATGGCAATCGTTATTTTGGGCAACAGGCCGCATTCGCCTGTAGCCGACCCTAAATCTAATCCAAACGTCTTTGAGAGCGGGTTGTTGCCTGCAGCGACCTACGGCTGGATTGTTGATCAAATCTACGGTGCACTGAACAGCCAATAAAAGAATAAGGGAGCCATTCGGCTCCCTTAATTGTCCGCCCAAGCATTACCCGGTTATCTGCTCCATCGCCTGCAAAATACGCTTATCGGAAATCGGATACGGCGTACCTAACTGCTGCGCGAAGTAGCTGACCCGGAGCTCTTCAATCATCCAACGGATCTCCTGCACATCGTCATCGTCACGACGACCCGGCGGCAGCTTGTTCAGCCACTGCTGCCACGCCTGCTGCACGCTTTCGACCTTCAGCATCTGTACCCGATCGCGGTGCGGGTCGATAGCTAATTTTTCCAGTCGTTTCTCAATGGCGTTGAGGTAACGCAGCGTGTCGGCCAGACGCTTAAAGCCATTCCCGGTGACGAAACCGCGATACACCAGACCCGCCATCTGTGCTTTCACATCGGACAGCCCCAGCGCCATGGTCATATCCACGCGCCCTTTCAGCCGCTTATTGATATTGAACACCGCAGTCAGGATCTGCTCGACCTGTTTGGCTATCTCCACCACCGTATCGTTCAGCTCGGCTCGCACTTTTTCGTGCAGCTTCGCGAAGTTTTCTTCGGTCCATACCGGGCCGCCCGCTTCGTGGATAAGCTTGTCGATGCCACAGGAAATACAGTCGTCGATTAAATCGAGCACTTTGCCGTACGGGTTAAAGTACAGGCCCAGCTTGGCTTTATTCGGCAGCTTTTCATGCAGATACTTAATCGGCGACGGCGTGTTGAGCAGCAGCAACCGACGCAGACCGCGCCACATGGCCTGTTGCTGTTCCAGCGGATTATCAAACAGTTTGATTGCCACGCTGTCGCGCTCGTCCACCAGCGCCGGCCAGGCTTTCACCTTATAGTTGCCGCGCTTCTGTTCATAGCTTTCTGCCAGGGTGCCGAAACTCCAGAGATGTAAACCGCTCTGTTCGATACCGTCGTCGGCCACCGCTGATAGCGTTTCCTGAACTTTGCCTTTTAACGCGTCTTTCAGCGCCGTCAGGTCACGGCCTTCCTGGAGTTTCTTGTTCTTGTCATCAACCACACGGAAGGTCATTTTCAGGTGATCGGGCACCTGATCCCAGTGCCAGTCGTCACGGTCGATGGTCACGCCACTCATCCGGCGTAATTCACGCTCCATTGCATCCAGCAGCGGCATCTCAAGCGGCGTCATGCGTCCCAGCAGCGCTTCGGCGTAGTTCGGCGCAGGCACAAAGTTACGCCGCACGGGTTTTGGCAACGACTTGATCAGCGCAATCAGCAGCTCGCGACGCAGACCCGGAATTTGCCATTCAAACCCGGCCTCTTCCACCTGATTGAGCAGCGGCAGTGGAATGTGTACCGTCACCCCGTCAGCATCCGCTCCTGGTTCGAACTGGTAACTCAGGCGCAGTTTGAAATTGCCCTGATGCCAGAAGTTCGGATAGTCGAGTTTGCTGACGCTTTCGGCCCCTTCCTTGATCAGCATACTTTTTTCAAAGTTGAGCAGATCCGGCGTGTCGCGGCTGGCTTTCTTCCACCAGTTGTCGAAATGGCGGGCGGAAATCACCTCATGGCTGATGCGCTGGTCATAAAACTCAAACAGCGCATCGTCATCCACCAGAATGTCGCGGCGGCGCGTTTTGTGCTCAAGTTCTTCAATTTCAGTGCGCAACTTCAGGTTTTCGCGGAAAAAGGCGTGTCGCGTCTGCCAGTCACCTTCTACCAGCGCGTGACGAATAAACAGCTCACGGCACAGCGCCGGGTCAATCTGGCTGTAATTCACCTTGCGGGCGGCGACAATCGGCAAAACGTACAGGGTCACCTTCTCAGTCGCCATCACCGCGCCCTGCGAACGTTCCCAGTGCGGCTCGCTGTAGGAGCGTTTAATCAGATGCTGGGCTACCGGCTCGACCCATTCCGGATCGATACGTGCTGCGATGCGGCCCCACAGACGGCTGGTTTCCACCAGTTCCGCTACCATCGTCCACTTCGGCGGCTTTTTGAATAAGCCAGAGCCCGGGAAGATTGAGAAACGGGCGTTGCGCGCACCGGTAAATTCCTGCTTATCGGCGTCTTTCATCCCGATATGCGACAGCAGCCCGGTCAGCAAGGCGACGTGAATTTCGCGGTATTCCGCTGGTTCACTGTTCACCGGAATGCCCAGCTCTTTTACCACCTGACGCAGCTGGGTATAAATATCCTGCCACTCGCGTACACGCAGATAGTTGAGGTAGTCGGTGCGGCACAGGCGACGGAACTGATTCGATGACAGCGCTTTTTGCTGCTCGCCAAGGTAATTCCACAGATTCACAAAGGCGAGGAAATCGGACTCTTTGTCGTGGAAACGGCGATGTTTCTCGTCAGATGCCTGCTGTTTGTCCATCGGACGTTCACGCGGATCCTGAATCGAGAGCGCCGAGGTGATAATCATCGCCTCACGCACGCAGCCGTGTTTCTGCGCTTCCAGCACCATACGCGCCAGACGTGGATCCACCGGCAGCTGCGAAAGCTGGCGACCCATCGGCGTCAGTTTATACACCGACTGCTGTTCATCAGTGGTGATGGCACCCAGCTCTTCGAGCAGACGCACCCCGTCCTGAATATTGCGTTTATCCGGCGCTTCCACGAACGGGAAGGCGCCAATATCGCCCAGCCCCAACGCGGTCATTTGCAGGATGACGGACGCCAGGTTAGTACGCAGAATTTCTGGATCGGTAAACTCCGGGCGTGACAGGAAATCGTCTTCCGAATAGAGACGAATACAGATCCCTTCCGACACACGTCCGCAGCGGCCTTTACGCTGATTGGCCGACGCCTGTGACACCGGCTCAATCGGTAAACGCTGCACTTTAGTGCGGTAGCTGTAGCGACTGATGCGCGCGGTGCCAGGATCAATAACGTATTTAATGCCCGGCACCGTCAGCGAGGTTTCCGCCACATTGGTGGCCAATACGATGCGCCGCCCGCTGTGCGACTGGAAAACGCGGTTTTGCTCGCTGTTCGATAAACGGGCGTACAACGGCAGAATTTCGGTATGACGCAGGTCGCGCTTGCTCAATGCATCGGCGGTATCGCGAATTTCGCGCTCACCGCTGAGGAAAATCAGAATATCGCCCGGGCTTTCCTGACCCAGCTCGTCGACCGCATCGAAAATTGCCTGCAGCTGATCGCGCTCGGTGTCATCGGCATCTTCCACAATCGGGCGATAGCGGACGTCAACCGGATAGGTTCGACCGGACACTTCGATAATCGGCGCGTTGTTGAAATGTTTTGAGAAACGTTCCGGATCGATGGTCGCCGAGGTGATGATGATTTTAAGATCCGGCCGCTTCGGCAGCAGTTCACGGAAGTAACCGAGCAGAAAATCGATGTTCAGGCTGCGCTCGTGCGCTTCATCAATAATGATGGTGTCGTATTGCATCAGCAGGCGGTCCTGCTGGATTTCCGCCAGCAGAATACCGTCGGTCATCAGCTTAACCATGGTGTTATCGCTGACGTGATCGCTGAAACGCACCTTATACCCGATGCAGCCGCCCGGCTCCGTTTGCAGCTCTTCGGCAATACGGTTGGCGACGGTACGCGCCGCCAGACGACGCGGCTGGGTATGGCCTATCAGCCCCTTCACCCCGCGCCCCAGCTCCATACAGATTTTCGGCAGCTGCGTGGTTTTACCCGATCCGGTTTCCCCCGCCACAATCACCACCTGATGGTCGCGAATGGCATCGTAAATGTCCTGTTTCTTCTGGCTAACAGGCAGGTTTTCCGGGTAGGAAATGGCCGGACGTGCCGCCTCGCGCAGCAGGACTTTACCCGCTGCCTGGGCTATCTCTTTTGCCATCTCCTGCATAATGGCCTGTTGTGATTCAGGATTTTTAACCTTCTTCACGCCGTGCAAACGACGGGCAAAGCGCGTTTTGTCGCGCAGCATCAGGCCGTCGAGCTGCTGATGAAGCTGTGAGAAAGTCATTTTCTGTTGTTCTGTCATAGCGTTATCGGGCAGTGCACTGCCGGAAAAATGTCTCTGTTTTCATTAGTGTTAGAGTACCACATCGGGGCTTCGCTTTACTTCATCAATAAATTTGAACGAAGGATTCGATATATTGCGCTATCCCTGCGACAGGATTGTGAATAAAGTGTCATCAAGCAACAGGGCACGGGCCCGTCAATCTCATATAAGGAAACACCCATGAGCAAAGTATTAGTTCTCAAATCCAGTATTCTGGCAGGGTACTCTCAGTCCGGTCAGTTGACCGACTATTTTGTTGATCAGTGGGCTGAAAAACACCCGGCAGATCAGATTACCGTTCGTGATCTGGCTGCACAGCCAATCCCGGTGCTGGATGGTGAACTGGTTGGCGCACTGCGTCCAAGCGATGCTCCGCTGACCCCACGTCAGCAGGAAGCGCTGGCCCTGTCCGACGAACTGATCGCTGAGCTGCAGGCCCACGACGTCATCGTGATCGCCGCGCCGATGTATAACTTCAACATCCCAACGCAGCTGAAAAACTATTTTGACCTGGTAGCCCGTGCTGGCGTGACCTTCCGTTACACCGAAAATGGCCCTGAAGGCCTGGTTACCGGTAAACGTGCGGTTGTCGTTTCCAGCCGTGGCGGTATCCATAAAGATACCCCAACCGACCTGCTGGCCCCGTACATGAAGCTGTTCCTGGGCTTCATCGGCATCACCGACGTGAACTTCGTGTTCGCTGAAGGCGTAGCTTACGGCCCAGAAGTGGCTGCCAAAGCGCAGTCCGACGCCAAAGCTGCAATCAACAGCCTGGTTGCTGCCTAAGTATTTTATCCTCTCACCGCCCGGTGAGAGGATTCTCCAGACCACATTTCATCACCTCAGTTCTTATCATTCCTATAGCAGGCGCTTCACGCAGATGCTCTATACAAACTTTACTTGCGATAAAAGATAACGTTTTACGAGCGTGCTCGGGGAAACAACATATCGGGCTTTGACAGTGAAGAGAAGTACATACAATGGCGGCGGGTGCTTGAGGCTTTCTGGCTCAGGCATTGGACAGGTCGTTCGTGCAGGAGCTGGAAAGTTGGAGCCCCAGGAGATATTTCTATCAACCTGGGGGACTAACATCCCAAACCTAGCACGTTGGATGTTAGTCCCTTCTTAGCACGGAGGCAATAACATGCTGACAAAGTATGCCCTGGTGGCAATCGTGGTGCTGTGTTTCACAGTGCTGGGGTTCACGCTGATGGTTCGCGAAACGTTATGTGAGCTGAGCATCAAAGAGCGCGGTATGGAAATCAGAGCGGTTCTCGCTTACGAATCGAGGAAGTGACTGACAAACGCGGGGAGTCATCCCCGCGTCTGACTGTAGGGCACGGATGCCGATAGCACCCGTCTTAGCCCTCTCTCATACCAGAGAGGGCTAACCTGAACTATTTCGCCGATTTCGGCCGCAGATTTTCATCAAATTCCAGTCGTTGCCGCCCTTCTTCCACTTCTCGTAGCGGTTCAACCTGATGCATCGTTAGTTTGCAGCGCTCAACCAGCACCTGATACTCCCGCGTACCGCGTTTTTTCCATTCCCTTTCTTCGGGACTTAACGCGCGGATCGCTTTGGCCGGGCTACCAATAATCAAATAGTCTGCGGGCATTTCCGCTTTCGCTTTCACAAAGGCCGCCGCGCCGACAATGCTGTTTTCGCCAATCACCGCCCCATCCATGATGACGGCATTCATCCCGACCAGCGCATTACGGCGGATAACACAGCCGTGCAAAATGGCGCTGTGCCCAATGTGACCGTCTTCTTCTACCACCGTGTCCTGCTCCGGGAAGCCATGCATCACGCAGTTGTCCTGAATATTGGCCCCGTCTTTGATTACGATCCGGCCAAAATCGCCACGCAGGCTGGCGTTAGGCCCGACGTACACACCTTTGCCGAGAATAACATCGCCAATCAGGACCGCCGTCGGATGAACATAGCTCTCTTCCGGCACCACTGGCGTTAAGCCATCAATCTGATAAATCGGCATATACAGGCTCCTTATTGTAGTTTCAGACCACCGAAACGCTGATAAAACGGAGACGCAGGCTGCGGTAGCGGGCCGACTGACGTTTCGCCCTTTTCACTGACCCACGCCAACGCGCCTGCGGCAACGCGCTGATAGATATTAATGCACAGCTGGCGTGCAGCCTGTCCAGCCCAGTGCGCGGGCAATAATTCTTCCGGCAATAGCGGGTCTTTAAGGATAACCCGCCGATAAAGATGAATGGCCAGCAGTTGGACAGCAAAACAACGCTCAGGCGTTAACTCCTCCGGCGAGGCGTCTCTCAGCAGCGGCAGCAGCGGTCTGAAGGTATTAATGAAGTTTTCATACATCTGGTTTTGTTCGGTGAGCTGCCAGCACTCTTCCACCCGGGCGCGCAGGGCGCTGACCGACGTGGCTAACGGCGAACGGGCCTCAAAACAGATAACGTTCTCTGCCACCCCCGCTTCATGCAGCAGCGCCTGCACATCGGCCAGTTTTTGTGAGGGAGAGGCCATCAGGCTCGGCGCTAAGGTGCCGAACCCCTGCCAGATCAGCTGTTTTTTTACATCGGTGAGGGTGTTTTTATCCAGCCCTTCGGACAGTAACAGCAGCCAGGTGCCGTCCCAGGCCGGCGGCTCAGCACGATAAATTTTGCTTTCCGCACGCCGCGTCAGACGCAACCCTTTATCACTCAGGCGGTAAAAGCTGCGTCGCCCGATACGCGACACGTCCAGCCAACCCTCTTTGTTGAGTCGAAAAAGTGACGTCCGCACGAAACGGTCGCCGAAGCCAAGCCCTTCCAGCAATGCGGTCAGGCTGCCCAGCCAAATTTCGCCGCCACGATGCGAAAGAGCATCCCCATACAAAGAGGAGATTAAAGAGGTTCCGCTGACCGGCACGGCGGCTACCGCCTGCTGGATAAAGGCATCAAGTTTGCTCATCTGATTCATTCTGCTGTTATTTTTGTGCAAACTGAATCATAGCACAGAAATTTTCACCCTCACCCCGACCTGAATGGGTGCCAGGCCTACAAAACCTCACGGCGTAGGCCCGGTAAGCTTGCGCCACCGGGCATCAACGGCTCAACCGTTGGCCGCCAGTTTCCGCAGATCAAACACCCGGCAGGCTTTACCCTCGGAGCGCGGAATGCTGCCGCAGTTGACGATGGTCACGTCGGTAGAAATCCCAACCATCGATTTGATGCGATGCCGGAGCTGGTGGCAAACCTGGCAGCGCTGTTCATGGCTCAGCGTCAGACTGCTCTCTTTCAACTCAACCTTAATCGACAGCGAATCAAGATGCCCGCGACGGTTCACTTCCAGCTGGTAGTGCGGCGACAGGTGCTCGAACTTGACGATTTCTTCTTCCAGCTGCGACGGGAAGACGTTCACACCGCGGATGATCAGCATGTCGTCGCTGCGTCCGCTGATGCGATCCATCCGCCGCATGGTGCGGGCAGTGCCTGGCAGAAGGCGGGTTAAATCGCGGGTGCGATAGCGGATTACCGGCAAGGCTTCTTTGGTGAGCGTCGTGAACAGCAGTTCACCTTGCTGACCATCGTCGAGCGGCGTGCCGTCATTCGGATTCACGATTTCAGGGTAGAAGTGATCTTCCCAGATGGTCGGCCCATCGGCGGTTTCCAGACACTCCATCGCCACACCCGGGCCCATCACTTCAGACAGACCATAGATATCCAGCGCGGTAATGCCCAGACGTCGTTCAATTTCTTTGCGCATCGCCAGGGTCCACGGTTCGGCACCAAATACGCCGACGCGCAGGCTACAGCCGCTGGCATCCCCGCCCATCTGGCGTTCCATCTCTTCAATCAGATTCAGGCAGTACGAGGGCGTGACCATGATCATGTCAGGTTTGAAATCACGGATCAGCTGCGCCTGCTTTTCGGTTTGACCGCCGGACATCGGAATAACCGTGGCCCCCAAACGCTCAGCGCCGTAGTGTGCCCCCAGCCCGCCGGTGAACAGGCCGTAACCATAGGCCACGTGAATTTTATCTTTCGCGCTGCCGCCAGCGGCACGCAGCGAACGGGCGACGAGATTGGCCCAGTTATCAATATCGTTTTGCGTGTAGCCCACCACCGTTGGTTTTCCGGTGGTGCCAGAGGAGGCATGAATGCGCACCACCTGCTCCATCGGCACCGCGAAGGTATCGAACGGATAGTTATCGCGCAGATCCTGTTTGGTGGTGCACGGGAACTTGCGGATATCGTTCAGCTCTTTGAAATCGTCAGGGTGAACCCCTGCCGCATCAAATTTGCGGCGGTACATCGGCACATTGTTATAAGCATGATTCAGCGTCCACTTCAGGCGTTCGGTCTGTAAAGCCTGCAGTTCGTCAACGGATGCGGTTTCAATCGGATCAAGTTTTGTTGTTGTCATTGTAGGGTACTCGCAGGTTAATCAGCTCACACGCGCGCCAGGATCATGGCGATGCCCTGACCCACACCGATACACATCGTGCACAGGGCGTAACGTCCCCCGCGACGGTGCAGTTCATTGCTGGCGGCCAGCGCCAGTCGGGCACCACTCATGCCCAACGGATGGCCTAAGGCGATGGCCCCGCCGTTGGGGTTAACATGTAGGGCATCATCCGGGAGCCCCAACTGTCTCAGGACACCGAGCGCCTGGGCGGCAAACGCCTCATTCAGCTCGATGACGTCCATATCGTTGATACAGAGACCCGCACGCTCTAATACTTTTCGCACGGCGGGCACCGGGCCAAGCCCCATCAGACGCGGTTCCACGCCTGCGGTCGCCATCACCACAATCCGGGCGCGCGGCGTTAAGCCCTGTTGCGCAGCCATCTCAGCGCTGGCGATAAACAGTGCGGCGGCCCCATCGTTGACGCCCGACGCGTTTCCGGCAGTGATCACCCCGTTAGCGCGAAACGGTGCTTTCAGGGCCGCGAGCTGTTCGGGCGTGGTGTCGGCGCGCGGATGCTCATCCTGCGTCACTTCGGTCACCGTGCCCTTTTTGCCTTTTACACGCACTGGCACGATTTCCTGCGCCAGAATGCCGTTCTGCTGGGCTATCGCGGTACGCTGCTGGCTACGCCAGGCGAAGGCATCCTGATCGGCACGGCTTATTTTTAACAATTCAGCTACATTCTCCGCCGTTTCCGGCATGCTGTCAGTCCCAAAATGCTGCTGCATGAGCGGGTTCACAAAACGCCAGCCGAGAGTCGTGTCAAACATCTCTGCCTGACGCTGGAACGGGGTGGTGGCCTTGCCCATCACAAACGGCGCACGCGACATCGATTCCACCCCCCCGGCGATCAGCAAATCGGCATCGCCCGCCTTGATGGCCCGCGCCGCAAAGCCAATCGCGTCCAGCCCGGAACCGCATAAACGGTTGATGGTGGTCCCGGACACCGTCTGCGGTAACCCCGCCAGCAGCGACGCCATGTGCGCCACGTTGCGGTTGTCTTCCCCGGCCTGGTTGGCACAGCCGAAAATCACGTCGTCGATGCGCTCGGCATCAAGCTGCGGATGCCGTTCCAGCAGCGCGCGCAGCGGCACCGCGCCCAGATCATCGGCGCGAACGCCGGACAATCCACCGCCGTAGCGGCCGATCGGGGTCCGTACACCGTCACAGATAAATGCGTCACGCATCAGGCTTCTCCTGTCACACTGCCGCCGATGCGGTGGGATTTCCCACGAAACAGGGCAACGGTTTTTTGTTGTTGGTTAACGATTTCAATGTCATACACCCCGGTCAGTTTGCCCTGATGCTTCACGCGCGCGGTGGCGGTGAGTTTGTCCCCCGCAAAGCCCGGACGCAGAAAGTCGATGTTGCAGGCCGAGGCCACCGCCGCCAGCCCCTGGCTGTTGCAGGCGTAAGCAAAGGCGGTATCCGCCAGCGAGAACAACTGTCCGCCGTGACAGGTTTGATGCCCGTTGAGCATCTGCGGCGTGACGGTCATGGTCAGCACCGCAACGCCTTCATCCATCTCGATAATGTCGATCCCCAGCGTCTGGGCGCAGGTGTCGCGCTGGTACATCACCCGGGCGTTATGCCAGGCGGCGTTATGACTCATAGCTACTCTCCAGAAGCGCACGTTGGCGCAGCAGGGAACACGGGCGATAACGTTCTTCGCCATAGTGACGTTGCAGGTTTTCCAGCAGAACCAGCACGCGCTGCCAGCCAAGCTGTTCACCCCACGCTAACGGCCCGCGCGGGTAATTCACTCCCAGGCGCATGGCGGTGTTGATATCCTCTTCGCTGGCAACGCCTTTTTGCAGCGCGTCCAGGGCTTCATTGACTAACATTGCCACGGTGCGCCAGACCAATAGCCCTGGGTAATCGGCGACCAGCAGCACCTGTTTGCCCTGCTGTTGCAGCCAGTAAATGGCTTTTTCCGTGGCTTCCAGACGGTTGCTGGCCGCGGCGGCAATCACCACCACCGCCCCTTCGCTTCTGTCCATCACCACCACCGGACGCTGTAGCCGTGTGGCGGCGGCCTGGGCGGTTTCACCGTTAGTTTCGAGCAATAACACCTCGTCAATCGTGACAACGTCACGTTCTTTTTCAACCTTTGCGGCCTGGCGATGCGCGGGCACCGCCGGGTAAAACGCCACCTCGGCCGCCCCTTCAGGCCAAGCATACACGCCCTGCCCGGATTTCTTGCCGAAACGCCCGGCCAGCACCAGCTCCTGCTGCACCAGCGACGGCAGGAAACGGCGTTCCTGCCAGAAGGCGTTGAAGACTGAACAGGTCACGGCGAAGTTAACGTCCTGACCGATCAGGTCAGTCAGCGCCAGCGGCCCCATCGGAAAACCGCCCGCTTCACGCAGTGCGGTATCAATCGCTTCCGGGGCAGCCACCTGCTCCTCCAGCGCGCGCCAGGCTTCGGCATAGAACGGCCGCGCCACGCGATTGACGATGAAGCCCGGCGTCGACTGGCAATGGACCGGCTGTTTGCCCCAGGCCAGCACGCACTGGCTAAGCTGGGTGACCACTTCGTCGGAGGTCGCCACCCCGCTGACCACTTCAACCAGTTTCATCACCGGGGCGGGATTGAAAAAATGCAGCCCGGCCACACGCTCAGGATGCTTCACCCCTGCGGCAATCGCGGTGATGGAAATCGACGATGTGTTGCTGGTCAGCAGGGTTTGTGGCGGGCAGATCTCCGCCAGCTGGCTGAACAGCGCTTTTTTGATCTCCAGATTTTCGGCGGCGGCTTCAATCACCAGATCGGCCGCGGCCAGCGCGGCGAGGTCGGTCACCGGCACTATTCGCGCCAGCCCCTGCTCGCAGGCTTGTGTACTGAGTTTGCCGCGTGCCACGCGGGCTTCAAGACGCTGACGTAGCGCATCCAGGGCGCGGGTCATCGCCTCGGCAGAAATATCGTGCAACAGCACCTGCTGCCCGGCCATCGCCGCCACTTCGGCAATGCCAGCCCCCATGGTGCCGCTGCCGATCACCGCCACAGTTCGAATCGGTTGGCTCATGATTATTTCCCGCTGAACTGGGGTGGACGTTTAGAGAGGAAGGCGCTGACGCCCTCCCGGTAGTCGGCGCTGCGCCCGGCCATGCGCTGATAATCACGCTCAAGGTCAAGCTGCGCATCCAGGCTGTTGCTCTCCGCGGCGTTAATCGCCTGCTTGATAAGCCCCAGCCCGAATGTCGGCTGGGAAGCCAGATGGCGCGCCAGCGTGCCTGCGGTATCGCTCAACTGGGCGTCGTCGACCACCTGCCAAATCATGCCCCACTCTTCGGCCTGTTCAGCGCTCAGTTTGTCGCCAAGCATCGCCAGCGCCATTGCCCGGGCCCGGCCTGCCACCCGCGGTAAAAACCAGGTGCCGCCACAGTCAGGGATCAGTCCCAGCTTACTGAAAGCCATCATGAAATTGGCCGAACGCGCGGCAATCACAATGTCGCAGCCCAGTGCCAGCGTGGCGCCTGCGCCTGCCGCCACGCCGTTGACCGCACAGATTACCGGTTTTGGCAGTTTCGCCAGACGGCGTACCAGCGGGTTCCAGAAGGTGTCGACCGAATAACCAAGATCCGGCGGTGGACCGCTGGGGTCAACGTTGCGGTCATTCAAATCTTGTCCGGCGCAGAACCCACGCCCGGCGCCGGTGAGCATCAGGCAGCGGACGGTGTCATCGCGCTCTGCCTGGGTCAGACATTCGGCCAGTTGCTTATGCATCACATCGTTAAAACTGTTCAGCCGGTCCGGGCGGTTCAACGTCAGGGTCATCACCCCGTGCTCCACGTGGCTGAGAATGAAAGCTTCCATCGTTAGCGTCCTTTAAATTCGGGTTGGCGTTTGTCGAGAAACGCGTTGATGCCTTCGCGGCGATCGTCAGTGGCACTGAGCAGCGAGAATAGCTGGCGCTCCTGCGCCAGTCCGGCACTGAGCGCGACCTCCTGAGACTGGCGCAGGGCCTGTTTCGCCGCCTGTAACGCCAGCGGAGAGTGCTTCGCCATCGTCGCTGCCAGGCCGAGAGCGTACTCGATGGTCAGCCCGACAGGATGCACCTCGCTGACCAGCCCCGCCTGCTGCGCGCGCTGGACGTTAATGCTTTTCCCACTGAGTACCATTTGCGTCGCCAGTGATTTTCCCACGCAGCGGATCAGACGCTGGGTGCCGCCCGCGCCGGGCATAATGCCGAGGGTAATTTCCGGCAGGCCAAATGCGGCGTTATCACCCGCGACCACCACGTCACACAGCAACGCGAGTTCGCAGCCTGCGCCGAGCGCATAGCCATTGACGGCGGCGATCAGCGGTTTGCTAAAGGCATCGATTCGCGCCCAAATGCGGGGGCGAATGTCGTTCAGCGTGGCGGCTAAATCCTTCTGGGCCATCTCCTGTAAATCGGCCCCGGCGGCAAACACCCGCTCGGTTCCGGTAATGACGACCGCGCCCACCCCGCTGTCCTGCTGCGCGGCATCCAGCGCATCGGCTATCTGCGTCAATAGCGCATTGTTTAAGGCGTTACGCGCCTGCGGACGATTGAGCGTCAGCTGCAGGACCCGATCGTGACGGTTAATCAGCAATTCGCTCATGCCATCCCCTTCGCATCAAAATCGACTATCACGTCGGCGGTAAGCGGCAGTGACTGGCAGCTCAGGACATAGCCTGCCGCCAGTTCGTCCGGCTCCAGGCTGTAGTTGGTCGCCATTGACACTTCCCCGCGCAGCACTTTGCATTTGCAGGTGGCACACACCCCACCTTTACAGGCATACGGCAGATCCGCCCCCTGACGCAGCGCCGCGTCGAGAATGCTTTCATCGTCCGCCGAGAGCGTAATCGCCCGGTCACGCCCATCCTGGCGCAGGGTGACCGTTTGCCCGTCGGCCTGCACGCTGGAGGCGTGGCGCACGGTACTGCCCGGGGTGTTAAAGCGCTCCAGATGAATCGCGCTTTTGTCCATTCCCAGCGACAGCAGTGCGGTTTCGGCTTCGTCCATCATCTCCGCCGGACCGCAGATAAAGGCTTCGTCGAACTGGCTGAAATTGAGTAGCGAACGTGACAGCGCCTGCAGTTTCTCCCCGTCGATCCGCCCGTGCAGCAGCGTGCTGTCCAGCGTTTCCTGACTGAAAATGTTCAGCAGCTGTAGGCGCGTCGGATACGTATCTTTCAGGTCAGCCAGCAGCTGGCGGAACATCATGCTCTGGCTGCTGCGGTTGCCGTAAATCACGGTAAATTCGCTGTTTGGCTCGGCCTGCAACGTGCTTTCGACAATCGCCAGCATCGGGGTGATGCCGGAGCCTGCGGCGATCGCCAGATAGTGTCCGCACCTTTCAGGCTGCGGCTGATAGCCGAAATTACCCTGCGGCACCATCACTTCCAGAGTCATGCCCGCTTTGATTTCGTCGCGGGCATAGCGCGAGAAACGGCCACCGGCGATGGCTTTGACCGCCACGCTAATTTCCCCGGGCACCGCCCGACGACAGATGGAGTAACAGCGACGGAGTTCTTCTCCCGCCAGTTTCGCTTTTAGGGTCAGATGCTGACCGGGACGAAAGGCATAGGCGGTGTGTAGCGTCTGCGGCACGGCGAACGTTATGGTCACCGCATCGCGGGTTTCGGGTTCGACTTTTGCCACCGTGAGCGAATGAAACGTGGTCATGGCAACCTCAGATACATTTAAAGTAATCAAAGGGTTCCCGGCAGCTGTTGCAGCGGTACAGCGCTTTGCAGGCCGTGGAACCAAATTCACTGATCATCGTGGTGTGGGTGCTGGCGCAACGTGGACAGGCCACATCGGTCGGCATTCCCGCATGGCAGGCGTGGGCCTGTGGCGGGCTGATGCCATACTGTCGCAACCGTTCGCGGGCGTCCGGTGTCATCCAGTCGGTGGTCCACGGCGGGTCGAGTTGCAGGACGATATGCACCGGGGTAAAGCCCTGCGCGGTCATCGCCGTGCGGATCTCACCCAGCAGATGTTCCGTCGCCGGGCAGCCGGAATAGGTCGGTGTGAAGCCTACCACCCAGCCGTCAGCCTGCGGGGTGACGCTGCGTACCATTCCCAAATCGGTGATGGTTAATACCGGCACTTCCGGGTCCGGGATCTGACTTAACAGGGCCCAAATCTGATGCACTTCAGCGGGAGCGATACTGGCCAGACGTTGCATAGCGACCTCCGTTACCACTGCTGACCGGGATAGGCGCGCTGCAAATACTGCATTTCTGCCAGCATCGGCCCCAGATGTTCGGTGTGCAGCCCCTGTTTCCCGCCGGTACGGTACGGCTGTTCCTGCGGAATATTCAGTTCGGCGGCAGTCAGTACCGTGGAAATCTCTGCCAGCCACTCGGCTTTCAGCTCACGCGGATCAACGGCGATGCCCTGCGCAATCAGTTCGATATCCAGGGCGTCAGCCTCGAACAGCTCGGCGGTAAAACGCCACAGATTGTCGACTGCCGCCTGCATCCGCGCGGCGGATAACGGCGTGCCACCGCCCAAACGCTCAACCCAACCGCGGCTGAAACGCAGGTGATAACGGGCTTCTTTAATTGCTTTGGCGGCAATGGCCGCGATCTGCGCATCTTGGCTGTTCATCAGACGACTGAACAGCGCCACGTGCCAGGCGTCGATAAACACCTGCCGCGCCAGGGTGTCGGCAAAATTACCGTTCGGCTGTTCGACCAGCAGCACATTGCGGAACTGGCGTTCATCGCGCCCGAAGGCCAGGGTGTCTTCATCGCCCTGCCCCTGAAGTTCGGCGGCATAGCTCAGGAAATTGCGTGCCTGGCCCATCAAGTCGAGGCCGATGTTGGCCAGCGCCAGATCGATTTCCAGCTCCGGCGCATGGCCGCACCAGGCGGAAAGCCGCTGTGCCAGCACCAGGCAGTTATCGCCAAGGCGCAGGGCATAGGTCGCCACGGGAGAGTGATTATTCATGGCAGCCTCACATGTGCTCGATGCCGTCTGGCAAGGTGTAAAACGTGGGATGGCGGTAGATTTTGCTGTCCGCCGGGTCGAAAAACTCACCGCGTTCTTCCGGCTGCGAGGCCACAATTTCACTGGCTTTCACCACCCAGATTGAACAGCCTTCGCTGCGACGGGTGTAGGCATCGCGGGCGTTTTCCAGCGCCATGCGCTCATCGGCGGCGTGCAGGCTGCCGACGTGACGATGTGATAACCCCTGTTTGCTGCGAACGAACACTTCATATAACGGCCAGTAGACATTACTCATGGTTGTTCTCCTTATGCCACCTTACGGGCCTGTTGTTTTTCGGCATGCGCCAGCGCGGCTTCCCGCACCCAGGCGCCCTCTTCCCAGGCTTTACGCTTGGCGGCCAGACGTTCGTGGTTACAGATCCCGCGCCCGTTTATCACTTCGTTAAATTCGTGCCAGTCAATTTCGCCGAAACGGTACTGCCCGGTGGTTTCGTCGAGCGTCAGATCAGGATCGGGCACGGTCATGCCGAGCATTTCCACCTGCGGGACGGTGTTGTCGACGAAGCGCTGACGCAGTTCATCGTTACCAAAGCGTTTGATTTTCCACGCCAGGCTCTGCGCGCTGTTCGGTGAGCTGTCGTCGTTCGGGCCGAACATCATCAGCGCGGGCCACCAGAAACGATTGATCGCATCCTGGAGCATTTCGCGCTGCGCGTGGCTGCCATTCGCCAGCGCCATACAGGCTTCAAACCCCTGGCGCTGATGGAAACTCTCTTCCTTACAGATTTTCACCATCGCCCGGGCATACGGCCCGTAAGAGGTACGGCACAGCGCCACCTGGTTGACGATGGCGGCCCCGTCGACCAGCCAGCCGATCACCCCGATATCCGCCCAGTTCAGCGTCGGATAGTTAAAGATGGAGGAATACTTCATGCGTCCGTCGAGCATCTTCTGGTAGATGTCTTCCCGGGCGCAGCCGAGGGTTTCAGCGGCGCTGTAGAGATACAGCCCGTGCCCCGCTTCGTCCTGCACTTTCGCCAGCAGGATCGCCTTACGGCGCAGCGTCGGCGCGCGGGTTATCCAATTGCCTTCGGGCAACATGCCGACAATCTCCGAGTGAGCGTGCTGCCCAATCTGGCGGATCAGGGTTTTGCGATACGCCTCGGGCATCCAGTCCTGCGGCTCGATGGCCGTCTCTTCGGCGATGCGCGCGTCAAAGCGTTGTTCTTCAGTCACATGGTCACCTTTATGATTCCATTTTGATTCACAATCAGCATTTATGTGAATCATGTTGTTTATGAGAAGTTACATAATGGTTAAGCAAAACCCCAAGAATGGTTTGTGTATTCTGTGATATCTGTCGCAGGATAAATCAATAAAGACAACTTAAACAAATACTTAATGTTTTCACATCTTCCATTGGAGATCTCATTGTTAATAAATTATTAAATTTGGCATTGATTTTTATGATTCATCATCAAACTATATATAGCTAAATGACGTAACATTTATGGAGAGACACCATGCAGCAGTTATCCAGTTTCTTATCCGGCAGCTGGCAGTTTGGCCGGGGCCGGGCGCGAACTATCCATCATGCGATTAGCGGGGAAGCGCTTTGGGAAGTCACCAGTGAGGGGCTGGATCTGGCTGAGGCCCGCCGCTACGCGATGGCACGCGGCGGTGAAGCGCTGGGCAAAATGACCTTTGTGGAACGTGCCGCGATGCTGAAAGCGGTGGCGAAACACTTACTGGAACAGAAAGAGACGTTCTATGCTCTTTCCGCCCAAACCGGGGCCACCCGCGCCGATAGCTGGGTCGATATCGAAGGCGGGATTGGCACCCTGTTCACCTACGCAGGCCTTGGCGCGCGCGAACTGCCTGACGATGTGCTGTGGCCGGAAGATGAACTGATCCCACTGTCAAAAAACGGTGGATTCGCCGCCCGCCACGTGCTGACGGCCAAATCCGGCGTCGCGGTACACATTAATGCGTTCAACTTCCCCTGCTGGGGGATGCTCGAAAAACTGGCGCCCACTTGGCTGGCCGGAATGCCTGCGATCGTTAAACCGGCTACCGCCAGCGCTCAGGTGACGCAGGCGATGGTCAAAGCCATTGTCGACAGCGGCCTGGTGCCTGACGGCGCGATAAGCCTTCTCTGCGGCGGTGCGGGCGATCTGCTCGACCAGCTCGATTTCCAGGATGTGGTGACCTTTACCGGATCGGCCCAAACAGGGCAATCGCTGCGAGTTCATCCCAACATCGTTAAAAACTCGATTCCGTTTACCATGGAAGCGGACTCCTTGAACTGCTGCGTGCTGGGCGACGATGTCAGCCCCGAGCAACCGGAGTTCGCGCTGTTTATCCGCGAAGTGGTGCGCGAGATGACCGCCAAAGCCGGGCAAAAATGTACGGCTATCCGCCGGATTATCGTGCCGCAGGTGCAAATCCAGGCGGTGAGCGAGGCGCTGATTGCCCGTTTGCAGGGGGTAAAAGTCGGCGATCCGGCGGTGGAAGGCGTGAAAATGGGCGCGCTGGTCAATGCTGAACAGCGCGCCGATGTGCAGGAAAAAGTGAACGCGCTGGTCGCCGCGGGCTGCGAAGTGCGTCTCGGCGGCAAAGCCGATTTGCAGGCCGCCGGGGCCTTCTTCCCGCCGACGCTGCTGTTCTGCCCGCAGCCAGACGAAAGCCCTGCGGTACATGCCATTGAAGCCTTCGGCCCGGTAGCGACCCTGATGCCGTATCAGAGTCGTGAGCACGCCATGCGCCTGGCCCGCGCCGGTCAGGGGAGCCTGGCGGGAACGCTGGTCACCGCCGACCCGAGCCTCGCCCGTGAATTTATTCTGGGTGCCGCCCGGGCACACGGTCGTATTCAAATTCTCAACGAAGAGTCGTCGAAAGAGTCGACCGGGCACGGTTCGCCGCTGCCGCAACTGCTTCACGGCGGCCCAGGCCGGGCGGGCGGTGGCGAAGAGCTGGGCGGCCTGCGGGCGGTAAAACATTACCTGCAGCGCACGGCCATTCAGGGCAGCCCGACGATGCTCGCCAGCGTGAGCAAACAGTGGGTTCGCGGCGCACAGGTGCAGGAAGACCAGGTGCATCCATTCCGCAAATATTTTGAAGAACTCCAGCCGGGCGACAGCCTGTTAACCCCGCGCCGAACGATGACCGAAGCGGATATCGTCAATTTTGCCTGCCTGAGCGGCGATCATTTCTACGCCCATATGGATAAAATTGGCGCGGCAGAGTCGATGTTTGGCGAACGGGTGGTTCACGGTTATTTCGTGATTTCTGCTGCGGCGGGCCTGTTTGTCGACGCGGGCGTTGGCCCGGTTATCGCCAACTACGGCATGGAGAACCTGCGCTTTATCGAACCGGTGAAACCGGGCGATACGATTCAGGTGCGCCTGACCGTGAAGCGTAAAACCCTTAAGCGCCAGAAGACCGCCGAGGATAAACCGACCGGCGTGGTGGAATGGGCGGTTGAGGTGTTTAACCAGCATCAACAGCCGGTGGCGCTGTACTCCATTCTGACGCTGGTCGCGCGCCAGCACGGCGATTTTTAACCTTCCCCGCAGCCCGGCGGCGTGTCGCTTGCCGGGCCTGCAACCTCATTTCGTAATCTGGCAAATCTGACAAAACGCCTGGCAGGAGCAGACAAACACCGTGTGTCTGCCCGCTGTTAGGGTGAGCATGTCGGAAATAAACACAACACCTAAAAATACAAACAACACAACAACATTCAGACGAGGTAACAATGGGAAGTCACTCTCCATTTTCCGCCCGTAAAACGGCGCTGGCCCTGGCAGTCGCGCTGATGTGCAGTTGGCAACCTCCCGTCTTCGCCCACGGCGGTGAAGCTCATATGGTGCCGATGGACAAAACGTTGCAGGATTTCGGGGCCGACGTGCAGTGGGATGACTACGCCCAGATGTTTACCCTTGTCAAAGACGGGGCCTTCGTGAAGGTAAAACCGGGGGCGAAAACCGTCATTGTCAACGGTAAGACCCTGACCTTACAGGTGCCAGTGGTGATGAAAAATAACAAAGCCTGGATTTCGGACACCTTTATCAACGACGTGTTCCAGTCCGGGTTGGATCAGACTTTCCAGGTCGAAAAACGTCCGCATCCATTGAATGCTCTGAGCGCCGATGAAATTAATACCGCGGTCGACATCGTCAAAGCCGCGCCGGATTTCAAACCTAACACCCGCTTTACGCAGATTTCCCTCGCGGAGCCCGAAAAAGCCAAAGTGTGGGATTTCGTGATGAGCGGTAAAGCCGTGGATGAAGATCGTCTCGCGAATGTGACGATGCTCGATGGCAAGCAGGTGATTGAAAGCCAGGTCGATTTAAAGAATAAAAAAGTGTTGCGCTGGCAGCCGATTAAAGACGCCCACGGCATGGTACTGCTGGATGATTTTGCCACGGTGCAGAGCGTGATTAACGACAGCAAAGCGTTCGCCGAGGCCCTGCAAAAGCACGGTATCACCGATACCACTAAAGTTATCACGACGCCGCTGACCGTCGGCTATTTCGATGGCAAAGACGGCCTGAAACAAGAAGACCGCCTGCTGAAAGTGGTGAGCTATCTGGACGTGGGTGACGGTAACTACTGGGCGCACCCGATTGAAAACCTGGTGGCGGTGGTTGATCTTAAGCAGAAGAAAATCATCAAGATTGAGGAGGGTCCGGTCGTCCCGGTGCCGCTCACGCCGCGCCCGTACGATGGTCGTGACCGGGTGGCGAAACAGCTTAAGCCACTGGATATCATCGAGCCAGAAGGCAAAAACTACACCATCACCGGGGATATGGTTCACTGGCAGAACTGGGATTTCCACCTGCGTCTCGATTCGCGCGTTGGGCCAATTCTGTCGACCGTGACGTTTAACGACAACGGCACCAAACGCAAAATCATGTATGAAGGTTCGCTTGGCGGGATGATTGTGCCCTACGGCGACCCGGATGTGGGCTGGTACTTTAAAGCCTATCTGGACTCCGGCGATTACGGCATGGGCACCCTCACCTCATCCATCGCCCGGGGCAAAGACGCGCCGTCCAACGCCGTGCTGCTGGATGAAACCATCGCCGACTACACCGGTAAACCAATGGGCATTCCGCGCGCCATCGCGGTGTTTGAACGCTATGCCGGGCCGGAATATAAGCATCAGGAAATGGGTAAGCCGAACGTCAGCACCGAACGGCGCGAACTGGTTATCCGCTGGATAAGCACCGTCGGCAATTACGATTATATCTTTGACTGGGTATTCCACGAAAACGGCACCATCGGTATTGATGCCGGTGCTACCGGCATTGAAGCGGTGAAAGGCGTGCAGGCCAAAACCATGCATGATCCTTCTGCCAAAGATGACACTCAATATGGCACGCTTATCGATCACAACATCGTCGGTACTACCCATCAGCATATCTACAACTTCCGTCTCGACCTGGATGTGGACGGCGAAAATAATCGTCTGGTGGCGATGGATCCTGACGTGAAGCCAAACACCGCCGGGGGGCCACGGAGCAGTACTATGCAGTTGGATCAGTACAATATCGACCGCGAGCAGCAGGCCGCGCAGAAATTCGACCCGGGCACGATCCGCCTGCTGAGCAACACCAGCAAAGAAAATCGCATGGGCAACCCGGTTTCGTATCAGATTATCCCGTACGCTGGCGGCACGCATCCGGTGGCGACCGGGGCAAAATTCGCGCCTGATGAGTGGATTTACCATCGACTGAGCTTTATGGATAAACAGATTTGGGTCACCCGCTACAAACCGGATGAGCGCTACCCGGAAGGTAAATATCCGAACCGTTCAACGCACGATACCGGGCTTGGCGAGTACACCAAAGACAACGAGTCGCTGGACAACCATGACGATGTGGTATGGATTACCACTGGCACCACCCACGTGGCCCGCGCTGAAGAGTGGCCAATTATGCCTACCGAATGGGTACATGCCCTACTCAAGCCATGGAACTTCTTCAACGAAACGCCGACCCTTGGCGAACAGAAAAAGTAATCTTCAACAACCAAAGGGGCGACGGCCCCTTTTTTGATCCTGACCGGAGCAGGCACTGATAAGGGATGATATTGTTAGCAGTGATATACTTTAGCTGCGGACAGAATTGAGTAAGGGTCAGGTCATCTTGGTTAATAAAATTCGGAAGGCCACCCTTCTGGCAATTGTCATTCTCACCACTGCCATCTTTTCCGGCCTGCTGTATCGGGAATACGACAGCCTGACGGAATACATGGAGTACATTGCAGAAAACGGCAAGTCGGCCTTATTCCATGAAGAGCATATTAATCAGCGCATGGCCTTTGCGCTCTCAACCGCGTTTTCCGCCACCGTGTCACCGGTGACGGGCGTCAACGATCTCGCCAGCGTGTGCCAAAAGAGTGAACAGGTAAACGGTGTTTACGGCCTGAATCTGACCGGACATACCTTCCCAGCGCTGTCCGGCACGCTGCAAACCCGTGACCCTGACTGTACCCATTGGGCCCGCGACGTACCGGAACTGGCGGCACTCGTTAACGACAAAGCCAGCCCTTCTCCGCGTTATAGCTTTTCAAACTACACGGGTTATGGCTTTGATAACCTACGCTATTATATCGATCTTGATAAAAACTATGTGTATGTCAATCGACTGATCGACAGCCGCCGTTTTCGCTTTCAAAACTGGCTGGAGCGTGACGGCGACGCCATTACTATCGATACCCACGCCATATCGCTTAATATTGGCCGCCATGCGCTGAACGATTTGCGGCAGGGGAATAATATTGTTTCCCATATTTATAAAGACACTTATACCCATAAGAATATTATCAGCACGCTTAACCCTGTCTATTCTGACGGGATTATAAAGGGGGTTATTGTCACTGATTTCACGATAGACGATCTGTCTACGTCATTTTATACCGCCGAACATCCTATTTTATGGTCATTCCTGACGATATATGTAAAAGACAAGCGCAGCGGGGAAATCATTCAGTTCCACCAGCCGTCATGGTCATTGCTGCCCGTCATGCACTATCAGACGCCAATGACCGTGTATTACACCCTGAATGTGAATCTCGATATTCGGTTTTTTCTGCTGAGTCAACTGTGGCTGATTGCACTGTATTTCGTTACAACCCTGCTGCTTTGCCAGTATGCAAATTATCAGCTTAAACGCCATGCGATGCTCGCCCGCGACAACGTCACCGATCCGTTGACCGGCCTGTTTAATCGCAAAATACTCACCGCACAACTGGACGCTAAGCTGCGTGAGCTGTTAATGAAACGTATTAGCGTGACGACCATCGCCGTGGACTGCGATGGGCTGAAGCTCATTAACGATACACTCGGACATCATACCGGTGATGAAGCGATTAAATTGCTCGGCACAGCCATCGCCAGCTCATTGCGTAAGAGTGATTACGCGATTCGCTCGGGGGGCGATGAATTTATTATTATCCTGATTGATGCCAATCTGAATAAAGCCCGGGAGGTCATGCAGCGTATTAGCGACAAATTACAGCTGATCGACACTCGTCACCTGGTCGCCTTCTCCTGGGGCTGCTATCAAATGCAAAAACAGGACAATCTGGAAGCCGCCTTTATCAAGGCCGATAAATTGATGTACCAGCATAAAGAAGGTAAGTATTCGCCACGCAGGCGCTAATCGCAGATGCTATACTTTACAGGTACAACATGTACAAAAAGGATGACGCCAGCGTGTTAAACCCAAAGCAGACGGCCACCCTTGGGGCTATTGTGATAGCCACTTCGGCACTCTTCGCTGGCTTATTATTTCGTGAGTATCAAAGCCTGTATAAATACATGGGATATATTGCCGAAAACGGTAAGTCAGCTTTATTCCACAAATATAAACGTCATCAGTATGATTAATCCCGTTTTTGCCAATGGGAAAATCAACGGGGTGCTGGTCACAGATTTTGATATAGATGATTTATCCACCTCATTTTATACGCCGAAACGCCCCGTTCTATGGTCATTTCTGACCATGTATCTTCAGGATAAAAACAGCGAGGAAGTGATTCAGTTCCACACCCCGAAATATTCTTCTTTTCCGATCATCCATTATCATGAAAATATCACCCGTTATTACACATTAAATGTTCGTCTCGACTTTCAGTATTTCGTGCTGAACAAGCTCTGGTTGTTGGCCGCAACGGCTAGCGGCGAGTAAGTTACGAGCACGCGCGCAAGTTCAACCTTGAGAACGGCAAAACGAAACCAACGGGAATAGTATTCCGTGAAATTACGCCAACCGTACTTTTTTAAGGTGTACATAGTACGCCAAATTAGCGTACTATGTACCTGCACAAGGAGAATGTGCCGTGAATCACGCTATCGAGTTTATTGAAACCCCACTATTTACGCGGCAGATCAAAACCATCGCGACGGACGACGAACTCAAGGAACTGCAAAAAGAGCTTATCCAGTATCCGACTAAAGGCAACCTCATTCCGCAAACGGGCGGACTGCGCAAAATCCGAATGGCGAGCGGGGCACAAGGGAAAAGCGGTAGCATCCGGGTGATCTATTTTTTAGCCACAGAAGAGAGGGTCTGGTTAATCCTGGCTTACCCGAAAAGTGTCAAAGACACGCTGTCTGATGTTGAGAAAGCATCCCTGAAGAAATTCACCAAATTACTGAAAAATGAGGTGTGACATGACTTTTTTTAACGAACTCAAAGCGTCGCTTGAAGAAGCCGTCGAGATTAAAAAAGGCGACAAAGCCACCGGACGCGTAACCCGCTACGAGATAGCCGACGTCAAAGCAATCAGAGAGCAACTTAATGTTTCTCAAAACGAAATGGCGAAAGCGCTGGGCACCAGCGTCGATACCATCAAAAGTTGGGAAGCCAAAAGACGTAATCCTACTGGGCTCGCCGCGAAGGTGCTGGCCGTCATTCAGTCTAACCCCGCATTTTTCCACGAACTGGCTGCGCACTGATGATATTACCCTCCCTGACGGGAGGGCTGATCCTATTGCTAGTAACGCACGCACACCGATTTGGTTTCACACCAACCGTCAAGCCAGTCCGGGCCGAAATCGCGTCCGGTGCCCGACTGTTTCATGCCGCCGAACGGCAGATTCGGATCGATGAGCGTATGACTGTTCACCCAAACCGTCCCCGCCTGAAGCTTGTCGCTGTAGCTCAGCGCCTGCGACAGGTTTTGCGTCCAGACGCTGGCTGTCAGCCCGTATTCAGTCTCGTTCGCCAGACGCAGCGCTTCGTCGCCGTCGGCCACCCGCACCAGGTTCACCACCGGGCCAAACACCTCTTCACGGGTCAGACGCAGACGCGCATCAGGATTCACCACCAGCGTTGGGCGCACGTAGTATCCCTCCCCGGCTGGCCCGGCATTGCCGACGATCAGCTCCGCATTATTCTGTTCGGCGTCATGCAGGAAGGCGGCGACTTTATCGCAGTGCACACGCGAGGCCAGGGCGTTGATCAGCGCGCTTTCAGACATCCCCGGCCCGACGCTGAGCGATTTCACCGCCTGCTCAAAGCCAGTGACCAGGGTATCAAACAGCGGCGCCTCGATGTAAATCCGCGAGCTGGCGGCGCACACCTGCCCCTGATTAAGGAAACTCCCCATCATCAGGCCTTCGGTAACCCACTGCGGGTCAGCATCTTTCAACACAATCGCCGGATTTTTACCACCCAGCTCCAGTGTGACACGGGTGAGTCTGTCCGCCGCCGTGCGCGCAATCTGTTTCCCGGTGGCCGTCGACCCGGTAAAACTGACTTTGGCGACCTGTGGATGCGAGGTCAACGCTGCGCCGCATTCCGCCCCGCTGCCGGTCACCACGTTAAACACCCCTTCAGGAACGCCCGCTTCGGTAGCCAGTTCTGCCACCCGCAGCAGCGTTAACGGCGTGGTTTCGGAAGGCTTAATAACAATCGAGCAGCCTGCCGCCAGGGCGGGCATCACTTTCCACATGCCAATCATCAGCGGGAAGTTCCACGGCACTATGCCTGCTACGACGCCGACCGGCTCTTTACGCGTCCACGCCTGATAGCGCGCCCCCGCCGGAAGCGGAATCGACACATCCAACGTTTGGCCGGTGATTTTGGTCGCCAGCCCGGCGGTGTAGCGCATCCAGTTCAGGGTACAGGCCACCTCAAACGCACGAGAAATGTTGATCGATTTCCCCTGCTCCAGGGTTTCCAGCTGCGCCAGCTCTTCGCCATGTTTTTCGACCAAATCGGCAAAGCGCAGCAGGATTCGCTCGCGTTCAGCGGGCATCCGCCCGGCCCAGCGGCGGTCCACGAACGCCCGCCAGGCTGAGGTTACCGCCACGTCCACGTCCGCACGGTTTGCATCCGCCGTGCTGGCGATGGCCTTGCCCGTCGCCGGATCCCAGACGGTCAGCCGCTGGTCGCTTTGCGACGCCTGCTGTGCGCCGTCAATATAAAGCCCGTGCTGGCGCGCCAGAAATTGTTGCACGCTCTCAAGCAGCGCGACCTGTGAATCAGACATATCAGCTCCTTATTACCTTTTACGGTTTCATCCAGTGTAGAAGCCCGCCGCCCATTCCGTTTTGGTCTCTCTGTCATTCGCTTTGTCGCCTGTGACAGCCCTCGCAAACAGTGACAATAGTCAGATTGTCACCTGTCGCGGGTGATAGTTCTTTCGTATAGTCACCAGCAGATGCTTGTTTACGCAACATAAATGCAACAATGTGATAGCACTTAGACGGCTGAGGCAGGATATGGCGCAGATGACCGGCAATGAGCAGTTCCAGCGATGGCTGGCCCAGGTAAATCAGGAGTGTGGCAGTTTTGCCGCGCGCCCCTTAGAGGGGGAATTCTTTGGGCATCTGGAAACAGGCTATACCCGGGCGCTTAAACTCAGCACCGTCACCTCTGCCAACGTCAATCTCTACCGCACCAAAAATGAGATTAAGAACCATAGCGACAGCTGGTTTTACACCGTCTTTCAACTGGAAGGCCTGGCGACTATTGAGCAAAACAACCGCCAGACGGTTATCCAGCCAGGTGACATAACCCTGATCGATGCGTCGCGTCCCTGCTCTCTCGTCTGGCAGCAACCCTCTCGCCAGATTTCGCTCCTGTTGCCCAGAAGCTTGCTCGAGCAGCAGCTCCGCGTTGGCGAGGCGCACTGCGTGCAGCGCTTGGGCAAAAACCTGCCCATGGTGCAGATGAGCCACCGATTGTTGCAGGAAAGCATGAGCAATCATGAATTGTCCGGTAGTGAAAGCGAGGCGGCGCTGGAAGCCATTGTCTGCCTGTTACGCCCGGTGTTGCAGCAGCAGGACGTGCAACCCTCGCGGCGTGATCGTCAGTTTGAGAAAGTGGTCCAGCTGATAGAAAGCCATCTCCAGTCAGAAATGCTGCGCCCGGAATGGCTGGCAAATGAAACGGGAATGTCGGTAAGAAGCTTGTACCGCATGTTCGCTGATAAAGGACTGGTAGTGGCGCAATACATCAAAAATCGTCGGCTCGATCTCTGCGCCCGCGAGCTGCGGGGTGCGGCTGATGACGAAAAGTTGGCGGGGATCGGCTTCAGTTGGGGCTTTACCGATCACAGCCATTTCTCGACCGCATTTCGCCAACGGTTTGGCATCTCGCCGGGGGAATACCGCAAACGTCACCGCTGATTATTTCTTCAGCCACTTCCCGTTCAGGCCCTTCACGTATTCGCCCGGCAGCGCACGCGACACCAGCTTCTGTCCGGCCAATTTCGCCACTTCATCGACCGGTAAATTATTACTGTCCGCCAGCTGCTGATAGCTTTCGCTGCGGGCATCGTTGATTTTCTTCACCAATGCCAGCGTGTCTTTATCCTGGGTTATCGGTGCCAGATAACCGGTCAGGGTTTCCCCCACTCGCCCCTGACCACGGGCTTCATCCAGGGTTAGCGCCTGCGCGCTTTGCCCGATCAATCCCAGGCCCAGAACAGCGATTAACACGTATTTTTTCATCGCGGTGGCCTCAGAATAAATCGCTGCGCGATTTCAGAAGGTCTTCAACGTCTTTATCGACCTTGATGTGGATCTCATGTTCGATTTTGACATTCATATTGATGGTTATCGGCTCCTTCGGGGCCGCCACCTCAATGCGCGGCGTACAGCCATTGAGGGTTAAGGCGGCCAGCCCGCTCAGCATGGCGGTTGTTGCTTTCATTATTGCTCCTTACATTCCTTGCCTGCCTGGCAGCGCGGGCCGGGAAGGACCGCGTTTTGCTCAAGCCATGCCTGAAGATTGTCGCCAAAGCGCAAACTGCGCCAGAGATCGAACACGTTCTCTTGATGGGTATAGTTTAAATTGACGGTACTGCTTTTGCCGTCCACCCGACCGGTGCCGGTCACGGTGGATTGCAGCGTAAGCAGGCCGAGATTATCGAGATTGATTTTGGTCCACGAGCGGGAAATTTCCATATATCGCAGCCAGTTAATGGCGGCCCCGGCGACCATATTGTCTTCCACCACCGCATCGGCGGTGTCTTTGTCCAGACGCAGCGTCATCGGTCCGGGATTCATCAGCCAGCCGTCTTTGATTATCCATTTCTCGTTATCCAGCCACAGCGGCAACGCCCCGCTCACCGGACCAGACATCGTAAACTGCTTTGGATTCACCGCGCTAATCAGTTCGCTCGATGAGATGTTTTGTACCCGCAGCAGGGCGGGATCGTGCTGCGGCATCCGCAGTTGCAGCATCGACAGTTTCCCGCCGAGAATGTCCACATTGACGTCGCTGAGCAGCAGTGGATTGCTTTCGCTCCACGGATAGCTGCCCTGCAAATCGGCGGTGAAGTTTTGCGCTGTCACCTGGTTGACGATTTCTCCAATCCGTAGCGATACCGGGCCGCGCGTCCCCAACTGCCACACGCCCTCACTAAAACGAAACGGCAGCGCGAAATCCACACCGTTGAGCTGATTATCCGGCATCCAGGCGCTACCGCCTTTCAGTACCCCGTGCCCACCGGCTTCAAAACCTTGTCCAGGTGCGGCGGAAAACGCCACCTGGGCGTACAGTGACCCATCCCGCAGGTTCATTTTCCAGTCCGGTGGCACCAGCGGCTGGAACACCGTCAGTGACTGTTTCGGCCACCAGGCTTGCCCGCGCAGACGTTCGCCATCCCAGCGGCCAGTGACCCGCACCGGGCCGATAGCTTCGGCATGCAGATCGCCTTTAAACTGGAACCAGGTCGGATCCCGACCGTCAACGCTAAATTTGAGCGTTGACGGGGGTAACAGGCTGCCGCCGCTGAAATGCGTTTCACCGGCATCCAGGGACAGTGCCCCAGTCAACGACGGATGTTTTTGGTTGCGAATCCAGTGAATCGGTTTCTCGAGCACCAGCCGCGGCTGGTTCACGGTCATAGTGCCGTACTTTAGCTGGTCGAAACCTGTCGACAGGCTATTCAGCACGATAGCGCTGTCGCGCCATTCCCCTTCCCCTTTGACATCCCAGCGCGCCTGCATCGGCGTGAAATGCCCGTCGCCCCAGTAGCGCCAGCGCCAACTGCCGGTATCCGGCAGGAAGTTGTCGGCCTGTCCGTCGAGGTGTAATACAAAATCACCCATCTCTTGTTCATGCGCGCGCAGAATTGCCTGAAGTCGGCCATCTACACCCTCACGACTGAGATGCACGCCAGCCAGCGGCCAGCGAATTTCATCAATGTTTAGCGAGTCAATAATACGTCCGCGAGAACGCAGTAACGAACCGGGCGCAAAGCCGAGTTTGGGGTCAGTCAGCGGGCCGCTGAGCTGCGCCGGAAGAACGGCGTACAGCACCAGACTGTCATATTTAGCTTCGCCGGTAAGCTGTAGCGGCATGGCACTATTATCCATGCTGAGCGTGCCGGGTCCGATGGTCAGCACGGCGTTACCTTTCCCGGCCGCGCCGTGTGTCAGCACGTTCAGGCGACCGCTGATCAGCATTTTATCCAGCCCCTGTTGCCAGTTATCCACCTTCAGGCCCAGTCTGCCGCTCAGCGGAATGCCTTCCAGCCACGGCCAGTTCCAGCGACCATCGCTGATGGTCAGGCGTTCACGGGTCAGTTCCCACGGCAAATCAAGCAACGGTTCCGTGTTTCCGCGTTCCATCACCACCAGTTGGCCCTGATTCTCACGCCACTCGAGTTCAGCATCGATCAGCGCGGAAGGATTGGGAACCTGGAAGGTGGAAACCACATGACCGTTGACCGGCAGACCGTCAGGCACCAGCGGCAGGGTGAACTCACCCACCAGTTTGATCGGCGGTTTATCAGCCTGCACCTGCGCCTCAAAGCGTTTGACGGTCAGCTTTTGCCCTTTCAGGTTGGCCTGTAGATCGACCGCATCGCCGTTGTAGCTCAGTTCCTGCATTGACGGCGTCAATGATACCGCCAGCTTGCCCTGCCATTTTTCCCACGGCGACAGGCGCAGCTGGTCGATAGTCAACCAGCTGTTAGGCAGCATCGATTGCCATTCGGCGAGGCTACGCGGCGCGCCCGGCGTTGGGGTGCTTTCAGGGAGTTTGCTCAGACAAGCGGAGTTGATATCAAGCGCGCCGATGTGTAACCGCCAGCGGCTCGGGTGCGACAGTTCGGCGTCGTTTACCTGCGCCAGCTGGCAATCGCCCACCAGATAACGTAACGCGGGAATGTGCAACGCATTCCGAGTGATTCGAGGACTTTGATCGAGCGCGATTCGCGTACCCGCCGGAAGCCAGATCCCGGCCAGAGTCGGCACCCAATGCGTCAGCGTCAACAACAGCGTGAGCGGCAGAAGTGCCAGTAACAGCAGTAGCGCAATCGCGGCTTTCCAGGTACCCTTCATGGGCGGTTAACATCCTGATTTGTTGTAATTAAAAGCCGAAGTGGCGCGTATTGTGGCATGTTTAGCCCACCCGTTAAAGTCACCGTCAGGTTTAAGCATAGATGTTGAAGTTTGTCCCTTCCTGAAACAACGGCCATTCATGCTCTACACTCTCTGTATAACCTGATGATTAAACTAAAGTTTAAAATTTGTATGATTATTTGAAATATGCTACCGTGACGTTAATATCACTGGAGAAAAGTCTTATGAAAATCGCAGTTTACAGCACAAAGCAGTACGATAAAAAGTATCTGCAAGATGTTAATGATGCATTTGGCTTTGAACTTGAATTTTTCGACTTCCTTTTAACCGAAAAGACCGCCAAAACAGCTAACGGCTGCGACGCGGTGTGTATTTTCGTCAATGATGACGGCAGTCGCCCGGTTCTGGAAGAGCTTAAAAAACATGGCGTGAAATACATCGCCCTGCGCTGCGCGGGCTTTAATAATGTCGATCTTGATGCCGCGAAAGAGCTCGGTTTGCGCGTGGTTCGCGTTCCGGCCTATTCGCCTGAAGCCGTCGCCGAGCATGCAATTGGCCTGATGATGTCGTTGAACCGTCGTATTCACCGTGCCTATCAACGCACCCGTGACGCTAACTTCTCGCTGGAAGGTCTGTGTGGTTTCACCATGCACGGCAAAACGGCGGGCGTGGTCGGCACCGGGAAAATCGGGGTCGCCACCCTGCGCATTTTGAAAGGCTTCGGCATGAAGCTGCTGGCGTTCGATCCGTATCCGAGCGCAGCGGCGCTGGATTTAGGCGTGGAATATGTCGATTTGCCCACCCTGTTCTCGCAGTCGGACGTTATCTCCCTGCACTGCCCCCTGACGCCAGAAAACTATCATCTGCTGAACCACAGCGCGTTCGAACAGATGAAAGACGGCGTGATGGTGATCAACACCAGTCGCGGCGGCCTGATTGATTCGCAGGCGGCGATTGAAGCGTTGAAAAACCAGAAAATTGGCGCGCTGGGGATGGACGTGTATGAGAACGAACGCGATCTTTTCTTTGAAGATAAGTCGAACGACGTTATCCAGGATGACGTGTTCCGTCGTCTGTCAGCCTGCCACAACGTGCTGTTTACCGGGCATCAGGCGTTCCTGACCGCCGAAGCGCTGACCAGCATTTCAGAAACCACGCTGGAAAACCTGCGCCTGATCGATAACGGCGAATCCACGCCGAACGCACTGGTTTAACCATTTTTGCTCCCCGCCCTCGGGGAGCATTTTCAGATAAGCCCTGGTCACACGCGCCGTACTAGAGTGTCATTCTGATTCAGAATTATTTATTTGGTGAATATCTAATGAACAATAAGAAAGTGAGTGTAGCGCTGCTGGCTGCAGGAATGATGTTGGCGGGCTGCGTGTCCACCAGCAAAGTGACGACCCAGCCGGAGCAGCTTCAGCACCATCGTTTTGTGCTGGAAAGTGTGAACGGTAAGAATGTAACCAGTCAAAAGCCACTCGAACTGAGCTTTGGCGAAAAAATGCATATTTCCGGCAACATGTGTAATCAGTTTACCGGGGAAGGAAAGCTGTCTGACGGCGAGCTGAAAGTGAAGAATCTGGCCATGACCCGCATGATGTGTACCGATCCGCAGCTGAATCAGCTGGACAATACCCTGAGCGCGATGCTGCACGAAGGTGTGCAGGTTGACCTCACCGAAAACCAATTAACGTTAGCCACGTCAAATGATTCGCTGGTGTATAAGCTCGCCGATCTGATGAACTAATAGTTACCGCAGGTCCCGGTGGCAAGCGACTGCTCGCTGCATCGCTTGCCATTGGGTAATGCGCACATCCCGATAGCGGAACCGTCAAGCTGACGCGCTACCGATAACGCCCCACCAATCATCGCGCAATTCGCCTGCCCGGAATCCGACATTGCCGCACGCATTCCTGGCGAGACGTGTGCCGCCGTGGCCTGCTGTTCTGGTTCACTGCTGCATGCCGATAACAACAGTGCCGCGCACCCTACCCAAAAAGCTGCTCGCATTCTTTTCATTCCCCTGTCAAATACATTCGCAAAACCTGTTCATAATAGGCAGCAAGCGGCCTGCCGTCGAGAGACGAGGCGCGCATTTCGTCGTTCTGAAACATTTGCTGTCAATTTAATGGCGTTTAATTGATCTCCTCACGGGTCAAACAAACATCAAGGACACAAAAGCAAAAATGGCTTTTCCCGTGCTTTGCTAAAATAGAAGGATAACTACAGGACTCGTCGACGTATCACGGGTCCCTTTTCTTGCGCAATGTAAGGGTGTCACATGATTACAACCGACGGTAATGGCGCGTGCGCCTCGGTGGCGTTCCGCACCAGCGAAGTGATCGCCATCTACCCGATCACACCCAGCTCAACGATGGCAGAACAAGCCGATGCCTGGGCGGGGAACGGACTGAAAAACGTCTGGGGTGATGTGCCTCGGGTGGTGGAAATGCAATCCGAGGCAGGGGCAATTGCTGCAGTGCATGGCGCGTTGCAGACCGGGGCCCTCTCCACCTCATTTACCTCTTCACAGGGATTGTTGTTGATGATCCCGACCCTGTACAAACTGGCCGGTCAATTGACGCCATTTGTGCTGCACGTCGCCGCGCGAACCGTGGCCACGCACGCGCTGTCGATTTTTGGCGATCACTCCGACGTGATGGCTATTCGTCAAACCGGTTGTGCGATGCTTAGCGCCGCCAACGTGCAGGAAGCGCAGGACTTCGCGCTGATCTCGCATATCGCCACCCTCAAAAGCCGGGTGCCTTTCATTCATTTCTTTGATGGTTTCCGCACCTCGCATGAAATCAACAAAATCGTGCCGCTGGCGGATGACACTATTCTCAATCTGCTGCCTCAGCCAGAAATAGATGCGCACCGTGAACGCGCCCTAAACCCGGAGCATCCGGTTATCCGTGGCACCTCCGCCAATCCGGATACCTATTTCCAGTCACGTGAAGCGACCAACCCGTGGTACGACGCGGTGTATGCCCACGTTGAGCAGGCGATGAACGACTTTGCCGCCGCGACCGGTCGCCAGTACAAACCCTTTGAGTATTACGGGCATCCGCAGGCTGAACGGGTCATCGTGTTGATGGGTTCCGGGATCGGCACCTGTGAAGAAGTTGTCGATGAACTCCTGACCCGGTGCGAGAAAGTCGGGGTACTGAAAGTGCGTCTGTATCGTCCGTTCTCCGCGGAGCATCTGCTGGCAGAAATCCCGGACAGCGTGAAAACTCTCGCGGTCCTGGACCGTACTAAAGAACCGGGGGCGCACGCCGAACCGCTGTATCTCGACGTGATGACCGCGCTGGCGGAAGCCTTTAATCGCGGGGAACGTGAAACCTTGCCTCGGGTGATCGGCGGTCGCTATGGCCTGTCATCGAAAGAGTTTGACCCCGACTGCGTGCTGGCGGTATTCAATGAGCTTAGCGCGGCCAAACCTAAACCGCGCTTCACCGTCGGCATTTACGACGATGTGACCAACCTTTCCCTGCCGCTGCCGGAAAACACCCTGCCGTCCACCGCCAAACTTGAAGCGCTGTTTTACGGGCTGGGCAGCGACGGCAGCGTGTCCGCCACCAAGAACAACATCAAAATTATCGGTAACTCGACGCCGTGGTACGCCCAGGGCTATTTCGTGTATGACTCGAAAAAAGCCGGTGGCCTGACGGTGTCGCATCTTCGGGTGTCTGAACAGCCAGTACGCTCGGCGTATCTGGTGTCGCAAGCTGATTTTGTCGGCTGTCATCAGCTGCAGTTTATCGACAAATACCCGATGGCAGAGCGTCTGAAGCCCGGCGGCATTTTCTTGCTCAACACGCCGTACAGCGCCGATGAGGTGTGGTCGCGTCTGCCGCAGGAAGTTCAGGCGGTACTCAATCAGAAACAGGCCCGTTTTTACGTGGTCAACGCGGCCAAAATTGCCCGTGAATGCGGTCTGGCGGCTCGTATCAACACCGTGATGCAGATGGCTTTCTTCCAGCTGACGCAAATTTTGCCCGGCGACAGCGCGCGGGTAGAACTGCAGGGCGCGATCGCCAAAAGCTACAGCAGCAAAGGTCAGGAACTGGTTGAGCGTAACTGGCAGGCGCTGGCAATGGCGCGCGAACTGTTGGCTGAAGTCACACTCCAGCCGGTTGATACGAATAGCCCGAATCGTCCGCCGGTGGTTTCCGATGCCGCGCCTGATTTTGTCAAAACCGTGACCGCCGCCATGCTGGCGGGTCTGGGCGATGCGCTTCCCGTTTCGGCCCTGCCGCCAGACGGCACCTGGCCGGTCGGCACCACCCGTTGGGAAAAACGCAACATCGCCGAAGAAATTCCTATCTGGAAAGAAGATCTCTGTACTCAGTGTAACCACTGCGTCGCGGCGTGCCCGCACTCGGCCATTCGCGCCAAAGTGGTGTCGCCTGAGGAGATGGAACATGCCCCTGCCAGCCTGCATTCGCTGGACGTCAAATCCCGCGATATGCGCGGGCAGAAATATGTCCTGCAGGTGGCCCCGGAAGACTGCACCGGCTGTAATCTGTGCGTCGAAGTCTGCCCGGCGAAAGACCGTCAGGATCCGGAGATCAAGGCCATCAATATGATGTCGCGCCTTGAGCACGTCGAAGAAGAGAAAGTGAATTATGACTTCTTCCTCGACCTGCCGGAAATCGACAAAACCAAACTGGAACGCATCGATATTCGTACCTCGCAGCTGATCACCCCGCTGTTCGAATACTCGGGCGCCTGTTCCGGCTGCGGCGAAACGCCCTACATCAAGCTGCTAACCCAGCTGTATGGCGACCGAATGATGATTGCCAATGCCACCGGCTGCTCATCTATTTACGGTGGCAACCTGCCCTCCACCCCGTACACCACCGACATTAACGGTCGCGGCCCGGCGTGGGCGAACTCACTGTTCGAAGATAACGCCGAATTCGGCCTCGGGTTCCGTTTGTCGGTCGATCAACATCGTCAACGCGTGATGCGCCTGCTCGAGACCTTCGCCGATAAGCTGCCCGCCGACCTGAACGAGGCTTTACATGCTGACGCTACCCCGGAAGCGCGCCGGGAGCAGGTTGCGGCGTTACGTAAGCACCTTCAGGGCGTGGACGAGGCAGCCGAACTGTTGACCGATGCCGATGCGCTGGTTGAGAAATCGATCTGGCTGATTGGTGGCGACGGCTGGGCCTACGATATTGGCTTTGGTGGTCTCGACCATGTACTGAGCCTGACCGAGAACGTCAATATTCTGGTGCTCGATACCCAGTGTTATTCCAACACCGGCGGTCAGGCATCGAAAGCAACGCCTCTGGGTGCAGTGACCAAGTTTGGTGAGCACGGCAAGCGTAAAGCGCGGAAAGATTTGGGTGTGAGTATGATGATGTACGGTCATGTCTACGTCGCGCAAATATCGCTGGGCGCACAGCTCAACCAGACGGTGAAAGCCATTCAGGAAGCGGAAGCGTATCCAGGCCCGTCGCTGATCATTGCCTACAGTCCGTGCGAGGAGCATGGCTATGACCTGGCCCTGAGTCACGATCAGATGCGTCAGCTCACCGCTACCGGCTTCTGGCCGCTGTATCGCTTTGATCCCCGTCGGGCCGATGAAGGCAAACTCCCGCTGGCACTGGATTCACGTCCGCCGTCAGATGCCCTCGCCGACACGCTGATGAAAGAGCAGCGTTTCCGTCGTCTGAATGCTCAACAGCCTGAGGTTGCCGAGCAGTTGTGGAAAGATGCGGCGGCTGATTTACAAAAACGCTATGACTTCCTGGCGCAGATGGCAGGCAAGGCGGAAAAATCAGCCAGCGATTAATGGCTATCCGTTTATTTATTTTTAAATAAAAAAAGCCCGAACAATCGTTCGGGCTTGTCATTTGAATGTTGACAAATATAGGAATCACATAACGACACACAGCAACATAACTATTTGCGTGACAATATAGGCATATAACGCACGCATCATAGCCGGATTTATCTTAACTGTATAATTCCCACCACGAATGAATCACATCAAAACATTCACCGCATCAATCAAGATTTCAATTGAATTATTTTATGCAGAATTTACTCATATAGTAACAATTGAATCTTACCTTCTTTAGATATCTCTACATTAGCATGGCCCTACTTCCCTTAAGGAAGGCAGAGTATAAAAACAGCTTAAAGGATTATTAAAATGAAAAGAAAAGTACTGGCACTCGTTATCCCTGCATTATTAAGCGCAGGCGCTGTTCACGCGGCAGAAATCTATAACAAAGACGGCAACAAACTCGACCTGTACGGTAAAGTTGATGGTCTGCACTACTTCTCCGATAACGATGGTGCAAATGGCGATCAGTCTTACATCCGTATTGGCTTCAAAGGTGAAACTCAGATTACCGACCAACTGACCGGTTACGGCCAGTGGGAATACAACGTTCAGGCGAACAACACTGAAGGCTCCAGCGATCAGGCATGGACTCGTCTGGGCTTCGCAGGTCTGAAATTCGGCGACTACGGTTCATTCGACTACGGTCGTAACTACGGCGTCCTGTACGACGTAGAAGCATGGACCGACGTTCTGCCAGAGTTCGGTGGCGACTCTTACTCTAAAGCCGACAACTTCATGACCAACCGTGCTAACGGTGTTGCAACCTACCGTAACAGCGACTTCTTCGGTCTGGTTGACGGCCTGAACTTTGCTGTTCAGTACCAGGGCAAAAACGAGAACCCAGGTTCTGGCGAAGGTACCAACAACAACAACGGCCGTAACCTGAAAAATGCGAACGGCGACGGTTGGGGTATCTCCACCACTTATGACTTCGGCGAAGGCTTCAGCGCAGGTGCTGCGTATGCGTCTTCTGACCGTACTAACGACCAGATTAACTACTCCACTGCCGGCGGCGACAAAGCTGACGCATGGACTGCTGGTCTGAAATATGACGCCAACAACATCTACCTGGCGACCATGTATTCTGAAACCCGTAACATGACTCCATACGGCGACCAGGATACTACCGTTGCGAACAAAACTCAGAACTTCGAAGTGACTGCCCAGTACCAGTTCGACTTCGGTCTGCGTCCGGAAGTGTCCTACCTCCAGTCTAAAGGTAAGGACCTGAACAACATCGACGGGACTTCCGCTGGCGATCAGGATCTGCTGAAATATGTTTCTGTTGGTGCGACCTACTACTTCAACAAAAACATGTCCACCTACGTTGATTACAAAATCAACCTGCTGGATGACAACACCTTCACCAATAATAACGGCATCAACACCGATGACGTTGTTGCTTTAGGTCTGGTTTACCAGTTCTAATTCGGCACACTGTGTTGTAATAAACCCGCCTTCACCGGCGGGTTTTTTTATCCCTTATTTTGGCGATGACCGCAAATATCCCCGCGGGTTCCTCAGGAATATCTCATCTGCAAGAAACGGCTGATTTAAATGTAACAGCGATCAAATGCGTGGCTGCTATTTCTACCGCACAAAATGAATAAAACGCCCTGCTGATAGATTATTTTTTACGCGGCGTGGATGATGTTCTACAAACCCGGAAGACTATTTTTAATACTATCCGTTTTTCTTCCGGTTTTGCTGCTCTACAGTGGTTTTATCGCAACTGGAGATAAAATCATGAACAGTGTCCACACCTGGTTACGCAACCTCAAGAGTGCCTGGTTGAATGAGCCTTCCAATTGCCACGGCCTTGGCCCGCTTTACCTGACGCCTGACCAACGTTACGCCCTGCTGAAAGACCTGATGATGCCGGTCAGTGAAAGCAAAAAACCCGGCAACTAAATCCATTGCGACAGAAATCACGCTGGCATTCGGCGCTGTAATCCGTACCATACACGCCAGATTATCGATAGGGCAGCCGCAGATTATTGCTACAATCCATCATGAATCCAGATGTTCGTCAGTGCTCCTGACGCTGGCTGCCATTTACCTACGACCAGAGCCATCATTAAATGTCGCAAAATCAAGAAATTAGCAAAAAAGAAACTTATAACCTGAACAAACTTCAAAAACGTCTGCGTCGTAACGTGGGCGAAGCCATTGCCGACTACAACATGATTGAAGAAGGCGATCGCATTATGGTGTGCCTGTCAGGCGGCAAAGACAGCTACACAATGCTCGAAATTTTACGCAATTTGCAGCAGAGCGCCCCGGTCAACTTCAGCCTGGTGGCGGTTAACCTCGATCAGAAGCAGCCTGGCTTCCCGGAACACATTCTGCCAGCGTATCTCGAGGATCTCGGCGTTGAATATAAGATCGTCGAAGAGAACACCTACGGCATCGTAAAAGAGAAGATCCCGGAAGGTAAAACCACCTGCTCCCTCTGCTCTCGTCTGCGCCGCGGGATTTTGTATCGCACCGCCACGGAACTGGGTGCGACCAAAATCGCCCTCGGACACCATCGCGACGACATTCTGCAAACCCTGTTCCTCAACATGTTCTACGGCGGAAAAATGAAAGGCATGCCGCCGAAGCTGATGAGCGACGACGGGAAGCACATTGTTATTCGCCCGCTGGCCTACTGCCGTGAGAAAGACATCGAGCGCTTCTCGCAGGCGAAAGCATTCCCGATTATTCCATGCAACCTGTGTGGCTCGCAGCCAAACCTGCAACGCCAGGTGATCGGCGATATGCTGCGCGACTGGGATAAACGTTATCCGGGCCGCATTGAAACCATGTTCAGCGCGATGCAGAACGTTGTCCCTTCTCACCTGTGCGATACCGAACTGTTCGACTTTAAAGGTCTGCAACACGGTGCTGAAGTGGTGAACGGCGGTGATTTGGCGTTTGACCGGGAAGAGATCCCTTTGCAGCCTGCGGGATGGCAGCCAGAAGATGAAGAGAACGACGTCATGGCGAATCGCCTGGATATCGTCGAGATCAAATAAGTCTCCTGCTGAATCATGATGAAGCCCTCTTTCGAGGGCTTTTTTATGTTCCCGCGTTACGCATAAGGCGGCGGGTCGATAATCGGATGCGGATCGGGGTCCAGGGGTGGGTCGGGTATCGGCTGTGGCCGGGGAATCGGATCGGGCACCGGAACAGGGTCGGTCGGAATCGGGTCACTCAGTCGCCACGTCATGTTTGCCTCCAGGTCGTCGGGTGTACTCTTAAGGGTAGAAGCTGGGCGGGCGGAGGCAAAAAAAAAGCCGACTTATCTAAGTCGGCGTCGTACGAATCAATTGTGCTATGCAGTAATTCAAAAAAGGAAGTAAGACAATATGGAGCGCAACGCCCATCGCTTGACGTTGCATTCACCTGCGAGAAAGATATTGCCCTGAATGGGTAGCGTGTTTATTGACCTCGCTCAAAGTTAGCGGCGTTTTTAGGTCTGCCGACAAGCATAAAGCTGATTTTTTACAACCATTTACTGCGATGTAACCACCACGTAACACCGCCAATCAGCACCACTAACCCAATACAGAACAGCGAGAAGCCAAACTGCCAGCCACCACCGGGGATACCTCCGAGGTTAACGCCGAACAAACCGGTGAGGAAGGTGCTGGGTAGAAAGACCATCGCCATCAATGACATGGTGTAGGTTCTGCGTGATAGCGATTCCTGCATCACCTGCGCAATCTCATCGGCCATGATGCCCGTTCGGGCGATACAGGCGTCAATCTCATCCAGCCCGCGACCGAGACGGTCGGCAATGTCCTGCATTCTGCGGCGATGATCGTCCGTCATCCACGGGAAACGCTCACTGGATAAACGCGCATACACATCGCGCTGCGGAGACATATAGCGGCGCATGACAATCAGCTGTTTGCGCAGCAGCGCCAGAAAACCGCGTGGCGGGATTTGCTGATCGAGCAGATTATCTTCAAGGTCGATAATTTTATCGTGCAGCTCTTCGATAAATTCACTGGCGTGATCGGTCAGTGCATCACACACATCCACCAGCCAGCCGCCGCAATCCGTGGGGCCGGTGCCCTCTTCCAGATCTTTCACCACGTCGTCCAGCGCCAGCACTTTTCGCTGACGCGTAGAGATAATCAAGCGCTCATCCATGTACACACGCATGGCGACAAGCTGATCGGGCCGTTCATCGGTGCTGCCATTAATGCAGCGCAGCGTAATCAGCGTGCCTTCCCCGACCCGGGTCACGCGTGGGCGCAGACTGTCTCCCGCCAGCGCATCGCGCACGCTGTTCGGCAGCAACGGCGTACTGGCCAGCCATTTTGCACTTTCAGGCTGGGTATAGTTGAGATGTAACCAGCATGGGTTGTCTTTATCGATAACCCTGTCGTCGTGCACCGGTATCACCCCGCCTTTCCCGTCCAGCATCCAGGCAAATACGGCATCTGGTACGTTCACATCGGCTCCCATAATGGCTTCCACAACGCCTCCATTAATCATTTGCTTATGCAATGAATTCTAGCCCCGTGAGACTAATACGCAAAACACTGCCCGGGCATCGCTCTGAATTTATTCATGAAAGCAGAATTATCTGGCACGAGGGTCTATTGCGCAATGTGCAAATCGTTAGCGGAGGTGAAATGGGCGAGTGAACAAATTAAAACGGGCCTGCTATATGCAGACCCGCTGAATGACTAACGGGTAATATTAAAATGAGTGCCAATAGTTCTGGTCACCGCTAGCGGCAGCCACCGGCACTGATTTTGATGACGCGGCGGGCGCGATTGTCGCCGGAGCTTCATTGCCAAGCCGGAAATTACGCGTCCGGGTCTGCAATTCCACCACCTGATGTTTTAACACATCCGACGAACCGGCCAGTTCTTCCACCACCGCAACGTTACTCTGGGTTACTTTTTCCAGTTCCGATAGCGCCAGGGTAATTTGTTCAATGCCTTTTTCCTGTTGCAACGTTGAGCAGGAAATTTGTTCCATCAGATTGCTCAGCAGGCCAGAACCCGACACAATCTCCTGCATATTTTTCTCAGCCTCGGCCACTATGTTGGCTCCCTGGGTCACGTTATCGCTGGTGACGCTAATCAGGGTTTTAATACTTTTTGCTGCTTCCGCGCTACGGTGCGCCAGATTACGAACTTCCCCTGCCACCACAGAGAAACCTTTCCCATGATCGCCCGCCCGCGCCGCTTCCACCGCCGCGTTCAGCGCCAGGATATTCGTCTGGAATGCAATACCATCAATCATGCCGATGATTTCCGTCATTTGACGTGCGCAGTCGGTAATGGACTGCATATTAGTGGCCACATCACCCATCAGTTCGCCGCCTCTGCGCGCGCACAGCGTAGCATCGCCCGCACGGCCGCTGGCAAGGCGGGTATTTTCGGCATTGTTTTTGGTACTGGCGGCAATCTCTTCCATGCTGGACGCCGTCTGCATCAGAGTGGCAGATTGCTGCTCGGTTTTCACCGATAACTCCGCGCTGCGGTTAGCCAGTTGCTCAGACAGCGTCATTGCCGTTTGAGACGACGTGCGAATTTCTGACACCAGGGTTGAGATATTGCTCGATAAACTATTAATGCCGGGAATTAAACGCCCGGCGCAGTTATTTCCAAATTCAGGGATATGTACGGATAAATTACCTGATGTCACTTCATCAATGCTCCTTTTCACTGCATTAATGGGCGTCACCAAATATTTGGTCATATAAATCCATAATAATGATATTGCCACCAGCCAGCCGATATTAAACATCACCATTATTGCTATGCTTGCGGATAACAAGATCGCTAAAACATCAATAATTAAGAAAGTTGCCAGTAAAAACATCAATATGAAGGTTCTGACACTAATGTTTCTTAACATAATCAGACTCACAGAGATACTCGGAGGGGTTATATGTTTATAGCACCTGCCTTCGCTAATTCAATATGATTGCCGTGAGAAATTAATCTTCACGGTTAAAAATGGCGAGTTTGGCTTTGGCAAAGTATTTATCTATATAAACCGCCTACGATAGGTGGAATGTTCTGAAACCTACTGTATTCAGACCATAAGCCGGGAGATTATCACAGGGAAACACCCACAAAAAGCACGAGATTTTATTGGTGCTACAGGTGTGTTGCAGCCACACTTAAATATCAGATTGTTTTTTGCACGTTCAGGTAACAGGCTTGAGAAAAAACCACCGCTGTAGAATCAATCGAAGGAAATACCCCCTTTCTTCCGTTTTATTTCATGGCATCGCTTTGGAATTTACTGTTACATTACGTTAACAACCTTGAAAATACGTGGATTGCATGATGCTGTACGTTTCGTGGGACCCGGTTCTGGTCGGTATTTCGTTTTTAGTCGCTTTTATTTCATCATTTGTTGCGCTGGACAGTGCGGCGAAAATTGCCGCCTGCAATAAAAATGCCGCACTTTTCTGGCGCCTCGCCGGGGGATCTACCTTAGGTATTGGTATTTGGTCGATGCATTTTATTGGCATGCTGGCGATGAAAATGCCAATGATGATGCAATACGATTTTATCATCACCGCCATTTCCCTGCTGGTGGCCATCGTTGCCGCCACGCTATCGATTAATATTGCCGTCAACGGCAATGTCTTATCGCCACAGCGTCTGTGCCTCGCCACCGCTATCCTCAGCAGCGGCGTGGTGACAATGCACTATGTCGGCATGGCGGCGCTAATGATGGAAGACACTATTCGCTGGAATTATGGGCTGGTGATGCTGTCTGTCGTTATTGCGATCGTTGCCTCCGGGGTAGGCCTGTGGCTGGCATTCAGCCTGCGGCTTAACAGCAAAGGTGTGCTAATTAATCGCATGACGGCCGCCGTTGTGATGGGCATTGCTATCGCCGCCATGCACTACACCGGCATGAGCGCGGCTGAATTTGAAGACAGCGGGCATTACATGAACGGCGGAGTGAGTGAGCTCGGGCTCTCGATCTGGGTCTCAGCGACAACGTTGGCGATCCTCGGGGTGATGCTGATTATTTCGATGATTGATTCACAGCTGCGTACTAATCGCCTGACCGAAAACCTGCAACAGCTCAACCGGCAGCTCGAGCAGCAGGCACGATTTGATGGGCTCACGGGGCTGGCAAACCGTAGCCAGATTGATATGCGCCTTGAAGCCTGCCTGCAACAATCTCAGCTCACCCAAACGCCATTTGCGCTGATCTTCATGGATCTCGATCGTTTTAAGCTGGTGAACGATGCTTGGGGCCATCACGTCGGCGACCATCTGCTGGTTTCCGTCGCCAACCGTATCAGCGCCTGCCTGACACCGAAAATGACCCTCGCCCGACTGGGCGGCGATGAATTTATTTTGCTGGTGCCGGACGCCGATCATGGCGACATAGAAGATTTAGCCACCCGCATGGTGGAGTGCATTCGTCGCCCGTTTTATGAGGCCGGGCAAATCCTCCAGGTCTCGCTCAGCGCGGGCATCAGCCTGTTCCCGGAACACGGCAGAACGTTACAGGAACTCAAGCTTCGCGCGGATACGGCAATGTACAACATCAAGCAGCAAGGTCGTAACGGCTGGGCGATTTATCATCCTGAAATGGTTCAAAAAGCCTGGGAAGGTGCCGAGCTCCTTCAGGATTTAACCCAGGCGCTGGAGCGGGATCAGTTTGAACTATGGTATCAGCCCAAGTATCACGCCAGTAGCAAAACCATTTTCGGTTTTGAAGCTCTGCTCCGCTGGCGTCATCCGGCGAAGGGCGTTCTGTTGCCCGAGGTGTTTCTCGCCACTCTGGAAAAAACGGGGCTGATGATATCTGTCGGCTATTGGGTTATCGACCAGGCCTGTTTGCAGCTGCGCCACTGGGGTGACCAGGGTCATACCGACTGGGGCCTGTCGATTAACCTATCCGCTGCGCAATTTGAGCAACATGACATTTACGACACCATTTGTGGCGCGCTGGCTCGCCACGCTGTGCCGCCGTCGCGCCTGACCATTGAGCTGACGGAAAGCACCGCCCTGCGCAATCTCGATCGCAGCATCACTATCCTTAACGATTTTAATCGCATGGGTATCACCGTCTCTATCGACGATTTCGGCACCGGATATTCGAACATGCTGACCCTGAAAAACTTGCCCGCCCGCGAACTGAAAATAGACAAAAGTTTTGTGCGTGATATTCGCGATAACAGTAAAAACGTCAAAATCGTGGCCACGATTATTGATATCGCCCATTCCATGAACATGAACGTGGTGGCGGAAGGGATTGAAACGCAGGATCAGCAGCAGTTGTTAACCAGTCTCGGCTGCGGCTACTTACAGGGTTTCCTGTTTGCCAAAGCGCTGCCCGCAAAGGAGATCCCGCAACTTCTGGGGCAAATTGAGAGCAGTAAAAATAACAGTGTCACAACAGTGCTTGTCGCCGCACAAAAAAAGCAGGCGTGAACACATAATATTGCATTATGTTTAATACGTGCCGGTGGCGGAGAAAAGTGCGCCCGGGGAGATAATGCATGATGCCAGCCGAATTATCCGCGTACCATTTCCTGACCACACCGGTTTGGGTGGTTGACCCATTTAATGAGCATTTAATTTTTTCCAACCATGCCGCACAGGCGCTGATGGGCGAAAGTGCATTAGCGTCACTGCGCTTTGGCGCCCTCTCAGCCTGCGCGCAGAACCGGCTCTCGCTCTATCTGAACGATCTTCGGCACCTGCATGAAATCGTTGAGATCTGGACTGTCACGAGCGACAACGGCGACATCCCCCTGCGCTGCAGATTAACGTTGCTCAACTTACCCGGCAGGCCCCCCGCTATCCTGTTTGAAGGCGCAAACATTCCGCCTGCAACACTGGAAAATGCCGTCCGCGCCCCCGGTTACCAATCGCGTCGGCAGAATTTCTACCAGCGTTTTTTCATGACCACCACCGCACCGATGCTGCTTATCGATACGGTTCGGGATGGGTTAATCGTTGATGCCAATCTCGCCGCCCTGCGTTTCTACGGCTATCGCCGGGAAGAAATGTGTCAAAAGCACACCTGGGAAATCAATACCTTGGGTCGTCAGGTTTTACCGGTGATGGCTGAGATTGCTCGGCTGCCCGGCGGCCATAAACCGCTGTATTTCATTCACAAGATGGCTGACGGCTCAACCCGCCACGTGCAAACCTATGCCGGGCCAATCATGATAGGCGGCGACCGATTGATGCTGTGCATCATTCACGACATTACCGAGCAAAAGCGTCTGGAACAGGAACTGGAATTCGCCGCACAGCACGATGCGCTGACCGGGTTGCTAAACCGCCGACAGTTTTATGCCCTCACCGAAGGCCTGGCCGCGCGGCATCTTCCGTTGAAAAGTGATTATTGTCTGCTGCTGGTCGACACCGATAATTTTAAAACCATTAATGACCGTTTCGGCCACTTGAAAGGTGATGAAGTGCTGGTGCAGCTGGCGCGAGTCCTCGAAACCTGCAGCCGCGCTGGCGACTTCATTTTCCGCTGGGGGGGTGATGAATTTGTTCTGCTGCTCCCGCGCACGGCGCTGGATACCGCGCTGACGGTGGCGGAAAGCCTACGTGACGGCGTGACCAAACTGAATGGCGATGGCCTGCCCGAATTCACCATCAGCATCGGCGTTGCCCGGCATCAGGCGGACGAAACCATTGATGCATTATTTAAACGGGTGGATAACGCGTTGTACCAGGCAAAAAATGACGGGCGCAATAAGGTACTCGCCGCCTAGTGACAAGCACAAAAAAACCGCCTCGCACAACGCAGGCGGTTTTCATGTACAGGTGGCGTTAATGTTGCTTGTACTCCCCAGAACTGTGCTGAGGACCAATGCGCCCCGCTTCCACCAGAATTTCCTCAATCAACTCCTCAAGGCACTCCTTCCCATGCTTATCGCAGACCAGATGTACTTGCCTGAATATCTCTTCTGCCTTCATACCATCGCAAAGCGCGGATTTAAGCATGATAGCGGCCCATCGTTTGGCTTCAGAATGCGTCAACATATCCCCTCCTGATACAGGATACTTTACTAAGCGTAGACGGCAGTCGCGCGTTTATCCACATCCCCAGAAGGGTTTTGGATTATTCCTTAAGCAGGTCCAAAAAATGATTCATTGCCTCATCGGGTGACACCCGCTCTTCTCGGATAATCAGGTGTAACGGCGTGGCCCGGCGCGACCCGTGGCTTAGCGGTAAGGGTTTGAGAATGCCCTTTTCTAGTTGGGTCTGAATGTGCGCCTGCGGTAACCAGCCGTAACCCACCCCGGACGTCACCGCCTCAATAGCCGCATCTACGGTGGAAAACGTCCACGCATCGCCCGCGGGCAACGACACATCCCGGCTGTCGGCAATCCTGACCAGCGGATACAGATTCAGAATTTCCTCCGTTAACGGTTCTGGCGTGGTAAACAGCGGATGATCGGCATGGGCGACAGCGATGAAATCAATGTTCATCAGCCACTCCCCGCGCCCGTTCACATCCTGACGGCGGGTGACAATCATGATATCCGCCTCGGCAAACGCCTCCGCATCCGGCTGGGTGCTCTCCAACACCTCAGTGAGCTGCACCTGAATGCGTGGGTAGGCCTGCTGAAACTTACGCAGAATGGCGAACAGTCGCCCGCGAGGGAAGATACTGTCGACGACCAGACTCAAACGGCTACGCATGCCATCTTGCAAATCAGCGGCCCGCATTTCGACGTGTGAAAAAGCGTTCAGTAGCGGCCTGACGCGGCTCAGCAGCAGTTCACCCGCCGGGGTTAATACCGCCCGGCGTCCTTGTGGGATGAGCAACGTCACGCCAAGTCTCTCCTGCAACAGTGACAGGTTGTAGCTGACCGAGGACTGGCTTCGGTGTAAAGCCTCTGCCGCTTTGGCAAAGCTGCCCAAATCAATCACTTTTTCAAGGATCGCCCATTGTTCGAGGGTTGTCTTTTGCATAAACAATCTGATTATTGAATCAATTTCATCATAAATTAGCGTTATTCATCTAAATTTTAAAGGACTAAGATAACTTCATCAAAACAAGGAGACACATTATGAGCAACTTCGACAAACATGATTTAAGCGGCTTTATCGGCAAACATCTGGTGTATACCTATGATAATGGCTGGAATTACGAGATTTACGTCAAAAACGGCACCATCCTTGATTACCGCATTCACAGCGGTCTGGTCGGCAATCGTTGGGTTAAAGATCAGCATGCATGGATTGTCCGCGTCGGTGAAAGCACCTACAAAATCTCATGGACCGAACCGACCGGGACCGACGTCAGCCTGATTGTGAATCTCGGCGATAAACTGTTCCACGGCACTATCTTCTTCCCACGTTGGGTGATGAATAATCCGGAAAAAACGGTTTGTTTCCAGAACGATCATATTCCGCTGATGGAATCCTATCGTGATGCAGGCCCTGCCTATCCGACAGAAGTGATTGATGAGTTCGCCACCATCACCTTTGTCCGCGACTGTGGCCCGGATGACGACAGCGTCATCGCCTGCGCCGCCAGCGAACTCCCGGCTGATTTCCCGCAGAATCTGCGTTAATCGCAAACGTTAAGCAGTATCAGAAAGGCAGCAGGCGCGGAGTAGACCGCGCCTGCTGTTTTTACGATGGAGATTAATGCTTGATGATGTACATCGTGCGGCTATAGGCCACGTCTTCCGGGTTTTCGATAGGATAACCCTTCAGCCATGGCTTAATCAGCCGACCGTTGGTGTACTGGTAAATCGGCGCAATCGGAGCCTGCGCGGCGATGATTTTTTCGGCTTCGTTATAGTCTGCATTACGCGCCTGTTCGGTAGATTCCAGCGTCGCCTGGTTGAGCACTTTGTCATACGCCGGATCGTTGAAGCGTGAGATGTTGCCGCTGTGCGCAGAGGTCAGCAGTGACAGGAAGGTCGACGGTTCGTTGTAATCTCCGACCCAGGAGGCACGGATCACATCGAAATTACCGGTGTTTCGGCTGTCGATATAGGTTTTCCACTCCTGGTTCTGCAACTTCACATCCACGCCAAGATTTTTCTTCCACATTGACGCCACCGCAATCGCAATTTTCTGGTGGTTTTCTGAAGTGTTGTACAACAGCGTCAGCTTCAACGGACGGTTCGGGCCATAGCCTGCCGCCTGCAGCAGGGTCTTCGCCTGTGCATTAAGCTCTTCCTGACTCATCTTTTCTGCCGCTGACGGTTGTGGCTTGAAGCCCGCAGTCACGTCCGGGGTGAAACGCCAGGCCGGTTTCTCACCGGTGCCTAACACTTTTTCAGCCATGATGCGGCGGTCAATCGTCATGCTCAGCGCCAGACGCACGCGGGAATCGGCGGTTGGCCCTTTCTGGGTGTTGAACGCGTAATAATAGGTGCCAAGCTGTGGCGGGGTATACACCTGGCCCGGAATGTCTTTCAGCAACTGCTGATACTGATTTTTTGGGAAAGATTCGGTGATATCAATGTCACCTGCCAGATAGCGTTTGGTGGCATTCGATTCCTGGTTGATCGGCACAAACGTCACCTGCTTGATGACCGTTTTCGCGTTATCCCAGTAGTGGGCATTCGGCACTACCACCAGCTTCTCGTTGACCACCCGCTCTTTCAGCACGTAGGCCCCATTGCCGACCAACTGACCAGGCCGTGTCCAGTTTGGAGAGCTGTCAACGTTGGCTTTTTGCACCGGATACAGCGAGAAGTTGGCCGTCAGGTTAACGAACCACGGCAGCGGTTTGTCGAGCTGAACACGCAGGGTTTTGGCATCAATCGCCGTCACGCCGAGCTTATCTGCAGTCGCTTTGCCGTCGATGATATTTTGTGCGTTGGTAATGCCTGCCAGCGCGGCAAACCAGGCAAACGGCGAGGTGGTTTTTGGGTCAACCAGACGCTGCCAGCTATAAACGAAATCCTGGGCGGTCACCGGCGTCCCGTCTGACCATTTCGCGTCATCGCGCAGAGTAAAGGTCCAGGTACGGTTGTCATTGGTCTGCCATTTGGTCGCTACGCCAGGCACGATGTTGCCTTTAGCGTCCTGATTGACCAGACCTTCGAACAGGTCGCGGATCACCTGAATCTCGGGTAACCCGACCGCTTTCGCGGGATCCAGCGAGGCCGGTTCATCCTTGATGTGGCGAACCAGCGTCTGCTGCTGCGCCAGAACGGTTCCCTGCGGAACATCGGCCGCAAAAGAAAGAGAAGACACGCCACTCAGCGCCAGCGCAAAACAGATAGACGATACAGGAAACTTCATGGGATCCCCTTGATTCAAATAACCCAACCAACGTAGTCGGTAATTATTTGTTTCAGCAGGAAGAATTGCAAACGACTTGTGGCGAAATGTTGAAGGATATAGCGAAAAGGTTTCAGAAACTGCCGAAAGGAAACTGTTTGATTATCGATGGTTTTTAAACAACACTGCCAGAAACAACACAATAAAGCAGGATCAAGCATGTCTTCCACCCGACCACGCCAACAGCGCGGCGCGTTTCCGCCTGGAACTCAACACTATGGCCGTTCCTTGCTGGGTGCGCCACTGATCTGGTTTCCCGCGCCAATTGCCGACCATAACAGCGGATTAATCATTGCGGGTACCCACGGCGATGAAAACTCATCGATCGTCACCCTATCCTGTGCGCTGCGCACCCTCGCCTCCGACCTGCGCCGTCATCATGTGGTGCTGACGGTCAATCCGGACGGCTGCCAGTTAGGCCTGCGCGCTAACGCCAACGGGGTCGATCTCAACCGCAATTTTCCGGCAGCGAACTGGAAAGCCGGGGAAACGGTCTACCGTTGGAACAGCTCCGCCGAGAGCCGTGACGTGGTGCTGTTGACCGGCGATAAACCGGGTTCAGAACCCGAAACCGATGCGCTGTGTCAGCTGATCCATAAAATTCATCCGGCGTGGGTAGTGTCGTTCCACGACCCGTTGGCCTGTATTGAAGATCCGCAGCAAACCGCGCTCGGCAAATGGCTGGCGGACGCCTTCGAACTGCCGCTGGTGACCAGCGTCGGCTATGCCACGCCGGGCTCGTTTGGCAGCTGGTGCGCGGATATTGGTTTGCACTGTATCACCGCCGAGTTCCCGCCGATTTCCTCCGACGAGGCCAGCGAGAAATACCTGGCGGCGATGACCGCACTCCTGCACTGGCATCCTGAATCTAAGGTGACGTCCAGGACGCCCAAATAGCGACAAAAAAACCCGCACGGCTCACGCAGTGCGGGTTTTTCTTCGCAGTGTTGGTGCTTTAGATGAGGCAAAAAACCGCTATTACTACAGCAACAACCACAACAATACCTACAGTATCAATCAGTTGCTTGATTAATACGTCTTGCGTTGCGACGCTATCGTCTTCCCAGTCAATCATCTTTTCTACACCTTCAAAGTCGTGACAGCCGTATGCTAAACGCGCAGCTCAAATGATGGATAATCGTTTTGTGCCTGATTTCGTTTAAAAATAAATGGTCACCCTCACAGGTATAGCGTACCGGCGTCAAAATGCAATGCGGGTTCGGCATCCACCGCCAGCCAGGTCGGGCCATCCAGATCGGCAAAGCGCACCAGCGGCGTCAGCGGTAACACGGCGCTAATCGCGCGCGACGTACACAGCATACAGCCCAGCATCAGCCCGAACCCCTGCGCTTTCGCTTCCGCCGCCAGCGCCAGCGCCTCGGTTAAGCCCCCGGCTTTGTCGAGCTTGATGTTAACCATCTCGTAGAGACCGCTCAGTCGGGCGAGGCTTTCACGCGAGTGGCAGCTTTCATCGGCGCAAATCGGCAGTGGATGGATAAAGTTCGCCAAGGCTCCATCCTCTGAAGCCGGTAAAGGCTGTTCGAGCATCGCCACGTTAAGATCCGCCAATAGCTGACAGCGTGCCGCCAGCCCATCGCTATGCCAGGCCTCATTGGCATCGACGATCAGCGTTGCCTCGGGCACCGCGGCACGAATGGCGAACATTCTTTCGCTGATCAGATGGTCATCCAGTTTCACCTTCAGCAGGCGCGCGCCTTTATCCCACAGGGCTTTTGCGCTGTTCGCCATTTGGTCCGGTGTGCCAATCACCACGGTTTGCGCCGTCGTTACGCTGGAGGCCAGTTCGCTGCCCACCAGTTGCGCCAGTGAGCGGCCCGACTGACGCATTTGCAGATCCCACAGCGCGCAGTCCACCGCATTACGCGCAGCCCCAGCCGGAAGCACCTGTTGCAGCGCCTCACGCGTCAGGCCTGACTCCAGCTGTTCGCCAATGCTGACAATCTCCGCCATCACCGAAGCAATGCTTTCGCCATAGCGGGGATACGGCGTGCATTCCCCCACGCCTTTGACGCCATTTTCTTCAATTTCGACCACCACCACTTTCGCCTCGCTGCGGCTCCCGCGCGAGATGACGAACGGCGTGTGCAGCGGCCAGGCTTCTTCGTACACTCTCAAACTTCTCATTCCCTGCACCTCGATTTACCAGCGCGATTTACCCGCACTAAAAGGATTTGCCGTGTTAACAGTGGATGTCATACACTAGCGGCGACGTTAACTATATGTAAACAGGAAGATAATCATGTCACAAACTGTGCATTTCCAGGGCAACCCCGTTTCCGTTCAGGGCTCCATTCCGCAGGCGGGCGCCAAAGCACCAGCATTCACACTGGTTGCCAAGGATCTCTCCGACGTCGCACTCAGCCAGTTCGCTGGTAAACGTAAAGTGCTTAACATTTTCCCGAGCATTGATACTGGCGTGTGCGCTGCATCCGTGCGTAAATTCAACCAGTTGGCAACCGAACTGAACAACACCGTGGTGCTGTGCATTTCTGCTGACCTGCCGTTCGCGCAGTCTCGCTTCTGCGGCGCCGAAGGCCTGAGCAACGTTGTTACCCTGTCCACCCTGCGTGCGCCAGAATTCCTGCAGCAGTATGGCGTAGGTATCGCAGAAGGCGCGCTGAAAGGTCTGTCTGCTCGTGCGGTCATCGTTCTGGATGAAAATGACAACGTGGTGCTGAGCGAACTGGTGAACGAAATCACCAACGAGCCAGACTACGCTGCTGCGCTGGACGCGCTGAAAGCCTGATAAAAAATGCCGCCTTCATCGCTGAAGGCGGCATCTCACTTACTCTTCGCTTTTCTTCTGACTTAATCCATATTCCCGCAGCTTATTCGCAATCGCCGTGTGTGAAACGCCCAGGCGTTTGGCGAGCTTCCGCGTGCTTGGATAGCTACGATAAAGCTGTGTCAGCACCGACCGTTCAAAACGGCTGGTGATATCATCCAGCGAGCCTTCCATCGCATCTTCACCCACGGCCACCGTGGTGGTGTCGTAATCCGGCAACAGGATGTCCTGCGGACGTAGCTCATAACCATCCAGCTGTGTCAGGGCGCGATAAACGGCGTTTTTCAGCTGACGCACGTTACCGGGCCAGCCGTAACGGGTCAGGACGGTGTTCAGGTCAGCCGCCAGTTTAGGACGGGCAATGCCCTGCTCATCGGCAAAACGAGCAACGAACAGCTCGGTCAGCGGCATGATGTCCTGCGGACGGTCGCGCAACGGCGGCAGATTCAGGGTCAGCACGTTGAGACGATAGTAGAGATCTTCGCGGAACAGCCCTTTCTGCACCAGTTCAACGAGGTTCTTCTGGGTGGCGCAAATGACGCGCACATCGACATGGATCTCATGATCTTCCCCGACCCGACGGAAGGTACCGTCATTCAGGAAGCGCAGCAGTTTGACCTGCATTCCCGGTGACATTTCACCGATTTCGTCCAGCAGCACCGACCCGCCGTTCGCCTGCTCGAAGAAGCCTTTTTTGCCTTCCGGCGCGTGGCCGAACAGCTCGCTTTCTACCGCATCTTCCGGGATAGACGCACAGTTCAGCGCCAGATACGGCTTCTGCGCGCGTGGGCTGGCAAGATGACAGGCGTTGGCCAGCAAATCTTTCCCGGTGCCGGTATCGCCGACAATCAGCAGCGGCGCACTCAGCAGCGCCAGTTTGCGTGCCTGTTCAACCACATGGCGCATTTTCGGGCTGGCGGCAATTATCTGGCTGAATGCACTCACGTCCTGAGTGGTCATGTTTTGCAGCTGGCGACCCATGCGTAATGTCGAACGCAGCATCACCACCGCCCCCATCAGCACGCGGATGGCATTTTCGCCTTCCAGCGTCACCGGGGTGATTTCAAGCAGGAAATTTTGGCCGTTGATAACAACGTGTTCGGCGTGAGACTCCACCGGAGAGCCTTCCAGCCAGCGCTGGAAGTTAAAACCGTTGATCAGCTGGGCGGCGTTGTGGTTGCGCAGTTTGTCCTGAGACTGACCAAACAACTGGCAGCTCGCCGGGTTGGCCAGCTCCACTTTGCTCTTGGTATCCAGCGACAGCACCGGTTCTGGCATTGCTTCCAGCAGCGCACTCAGCGCCAGATGTTCACGCTCGGACGGCATCCACGGCACCGTACGCACGTCGGTCACACCGGCGATACGGCGGATTTCCGCCATCAGCGTGCGGAAATTGTCGAATTCCAGTTCCGCAAAATTCAGGTAAATTCGGCCAATGGGGTCAATGTCGATCCCGCGCAGGTCAATGCCACGCAGCACCAGGAGATCGAGCAATTCACGGGTCAGACCAAGGCGGTCCTCACAAAAAACTTCAAGACGCATGGGAAGGTTCACCCTCATAGCCAATAACGAATGGATGATAAGCCACTTCTCGGCCTGCGGGAAGATAGCTGTCAACAATTATTGACAGTATGGCGGAAAATCAAGCGCCTTGCCGTAAAGTTGCCGGAGTAACGCACAAAGGGACAAGGGAAATCGGGTACAGCCTCCCTTTAAGAAGGCCGTTTGTTAATGGTGTCTTTCAGTTGCCCAATCAGTTCGCGACGGAAATCGCCGAGCTTCGGTTTGTCGTTGTCGATCCACGGCAGTGGGCGACACACTTCCATCGCTTTAATGCCCAGACGGGCGGTCAGTAATCCAGCACCAATCCCCTGCGCGGCACGGGCCGACAGACGCGCGGCTAAATCCTGCGACATCCAGTCCATTCCGACTTCGCGTACCAGCTCGCTGGCCCCGGCAAAGGCGATATTCAGCAGCACCAGACGGAACAGGCGCAAGCGGCTGTAGTAACCCAGTTCGATGCCGTACAGCGTGGCGATGCGGTTGATTAAGCGCAGATTGCGCCAGGCGATAAATGCCATGTCCACCAGCGCCAATGGGCTGACGGCAATCATTAAGGTCGATTCGGCAGCGGAACGGCTGATCTCACGTCGCGCCTGCGCGTCCAGCACCGGCTGGACCAGATGGGCGTATAGCGTCACCACTTCCCGGTCATTCTGGGTTTCGTGGATTGCCGCATACCAGCGCTGGAGCGCTGGATGGGACTGGTCGATGCCAGCCTGTGCCGCGAGCTGTTCGCAAAACGCCCGACCTTTGCCGGTGCCATGGCTGTGCAGCAGATCACGGGCTTCATCGCGCTCTTCCGCCCGCTGGCGCAAGCGCCATAAGCGCCGCCATTCCGTCGCCACTGAACCCACGCCCGCCCCGACGATCAACGCCCCGGCGGCACAACCGCCGAGCGCCACCCAGTCCTGGGTTTGCCAGGCGTGCATCGTCCACTGTACGCCCTGGGCCACCACGCTGACGCCAAAAATCGCCAGCCCGGCGGTGACCATCCGTCGCCACAGGCTGCGTTTCGGGCGCAGCGCCGCTTCAACGACGGCCTCAGCCTGGCCGTCGTCTTCCAGCCCGTCATCAACCACCGCCGGCGCAAAGCTCTCAGCCTGGCTCTGTTCAAAAGTTTGCGCGCCACGCAGGTGCTCCATTTTGTCCGCTTCCAGCGGTCCGGCGAAATCGATACGCGGTTTTAACGGTTCGCTCATCGCAATTTATCTCCAATCAAAAACTCCAGCGCCGCGTCCAGACGGATGTGCGGCAGCGGTTTGTCGACGTCCATCGCCTGTGGGCGGAACGCTTCAAACTGAAAGCCCTGCTTTTCCCAAAACGCCTGGCCCGGTAAACGGGCCGGAACCTCGCCGGGATAGACGGTCAAGGGTTCGCCATCGCTCAGGCGGTTGCCGCGTAGCGCAGGGATTTTCTCACCGTTGACGTCAATCAGCCCGCTTTGCGTCGCCTGCACTGACGCCAGCCCCAGACAGTCCATGCTGATGCCTTCAAAGGCCGCATTTTGCCATGCGTCCTGAATTAACTGCTGCAGGAGCGAAACCATGTTCGCATGCTGATCGACGGTGACGTGATCGGCTTTGGTGGCGGCAAACAACAGTTTGTCGATAACCGGGGAAAACAGGCGGCGGAACAGGGTCCGCTGCCCGTAATGGAAACTTTGCATCAGCTGCGTCAACGCCAGGCGCATATCGTTGAACGCCTGCGGCCCGCTGTTCAGCGGTTGCAGGCAGTCGACCAGCACAATTTGGCGGTCAAATCGCAGGAAGTGATTTTTATAGAACCCTTTAACCACATGTTCGCAATAGTAGTCAAAACGCGCGCGTAACATGCCGGCGTTGGTGTGTTTATCCGCCTGTGCCAGCCGGGCCTCACCCACCGCATCGACATCCGGCCACGGGAAGAACTGGAGTGCAGGCGCCCCCGCCATCTCACCCGGCAGCACGAAACGCCCCGGCTGGATAAAGTGCAACCCTTCCTGTTTGCAGATGTGCAGGTATTCGGTCCACGCCTGGCTGATTTCCGCCAGACGGTTTTCATCTGCCGGGGCCAGCGGATCAAGCCCCTCGCACAGTTGACGCCAGCGCGTCGACCATTCGGCGCGTTGCCCGGTCAGGAGTCCAGTCATCTGTCGCGACCAGCTCAGGTAGTCCTGCGCCAGCATCGGCAGATCCAGCAGCCATTCGCCCGGGTAATCGACGATTTCCAGATATAGCGTGGAGGTATCTTTGAAATGACGCAGTAAGGAGTCATTGGAGCGGAAACGCAGCGCCAGGCGGATTTCACTCACCCCGCGGGTCGGCGTCGGCCACGTCGGCGGCGTGCCGTACAGCTGCGCCAGTCCTTCATCGTAGGTAAAACGCGGGATGCCGTAATCACGCTGCGGTACCCGTTTGACGCCGAGCAGGCGCTCTTCACGCACCGCGCTCAGCAGCGGCAAACGCGCACCTGCGTGCAGGTTCAGCAGTTGATTGACCATCGCGGTAATAAACGCTGTTTTCCCGCTCCGGCTAAGCCCGGTCACCGCCAGGCGCAGATGTCTGTCTACGCCGCGGTTGACCAGTGCATTGAATTCGCTTTTGAGTCGCTTCATCGCCATCCCGTTTGTCCGTGTCTCGCCTGTCCTTCAGGATACATGACATGAGGTCCGTTAAGAGAATTATCAACCGCACTTCGCTGTATTTCAGGCTTTTTCTCCAGTAAGATGCATCTGATTGACTCTACGATGGAGCTCGACAGGTGTATGTCACCGACCATATATGATATTGCCAGGGTTGCTGGCGTTTCAAAATCTACCGTCTCGCGTGTACTGAATAATCAAACCAATATTTCGCCCGAGGCGCTGGAAAAAGTGCAGAAAGCGATTAAGGATCTTAATTATCAGCCGAATAAGCTTGCCCGGGCGTTAACGTCCTCCGGCTTTGACGCCATTATGGTCATTTCCACGCGCTCAACCAAAACCACGGCCGGTAATCCTTTCTTTGCCGAAGTGCTGCATGCCATTACTTCCCGTGCCGAGGAAGAAGGCTTTGATGTGATATTACAGACCTCGCGCAGTACGGAAGATGACTTGCTTAAATGCGAGAGCAAAATACGGCAAAAGATGATCAAAGGGATCATTATGCTGAGTTCTCCGGCCGATGAATCCTTTTTCACGCGGATCGATGATTATCAAATTCCGGTGGTGGTGATTGGTAAAGTTGAAGGGGATTATCAAAACGTCTATTCCGTCGATACCGATAATTATCAGGACAGCATTGCCCTGACCAACGCCCTGATTTCTCGCGGGCATAATAATATCGCCTGTCTGCATGCCCCGCTGGATTATCACGTTTCCGTTGATCGGCTGGCGGGATATAAAGAGAGCCTCAACCAGCACCACATTCCGCTGCGCGAAGAGTGGATAATCGACAGCGGTTATACCCATGAAACCGCGCTGGTGGCGGCGAAGAAACTGCTCGCGATGGAACCGCGTCCGGATGCGGTTTTCGCCACCGACAGCATGAAACTGGTGAGCCTGTACCGGGCGGCATATGAATCAGGTATTCAGATCCCACAGCAGTTGGCGGTGGTCGGATACAGCAACGAAACGCTGTCGTTTATTTTATCTCCGGCGCCGGGCGGGATTGATGTGCCGACCTACGAGCTGGGGATGAAAAGCTGCGATCGGCTTTTCCAGTGTATTTCCGGTAAGCCCGGTCCACGACGGGTGATTGTTTCCACCCGTGTGTCATTGACCGATTCACTGGCATAAAAGCCGGAGGTTTGCCTCCGGCTTTATTGGCTTCAGAATGCGTAATTAATACCCACGCCAGCGTAATGGAAGCGGTCATCATCGCCTTCATCGTGGTTTTCCCACTCATAAGCGTATTCGAGCGAAACGGAAATGCCATTATCGAAATCGTGGGCGTATTGTAAACCCAGACGGTTGAAGTTATGACCTTCACGGGTCGGATCGTCCTGCCAGTCCCAGTTTGTCCATCGGTCGAGACCGAGCCGGGTATACGGGGTTAGCGTGGTCGAGCCGAATGAAACAGGCAAATAGATGCGCATTTCCTGGGTAGAAAACTCCCCGTTATTACGACTTTTATCGAGATTAAAACCGCGCTCCAGATAATAATTGGTCTGGAGCGATACTGACTCCGACAGCTTCCAGGTAAACCCGGTTTCGGTTTCGACCCGGCTGTCAGCATAACCGGTTTGATTGAGGTCATTCACAAACTGGTAGGCCGCCAGCCAACCGTTAAAATGCACGTCATCCGTTATACGTAGGTTCCAGTCTGGCTGGAATTTATAACGCTGCATGTTAGCGGTTCCCGCCTCTTTATTATGTTCATCTTTAAAATGATAACCATAATTACGAATACCGCCGGTCAGGCCAAGCGTGAAATCATCGCTATCCAGCACCTGATAACGAATTTCCAGTTCAGGCCGATTAAAATAGGTTCCCCGTGTGCCGGAACTGTAATCAACCGGACCTTCCTGATACATTGCCAGCGATATCTTCCACGGCCCCGTAGAGGCATTAAACCACACTGACGGCTCGTATAAGCCGTCCAGATCATCGGCTTGCCCTTCAATATTTTCGCTTTCATACATCGCGCCAATATTAAATTTCCAGCCGTCGTTATTTTCTGCATAAGCTGTGAGAGTACAGGCACCCAATAGCAGTGCTGCACACCGAGGTAGTGTGTTCATAATTTTCACCCTAAGTTAAGAATGGGAGGAATGACATCCTCCCTGATTTTTTATTTTCTTTTATCCGTGAATAGCGAACTCACTTTCAATATCAAAGAAATGACTTTTCGCCATATCGAATGACAGCGCTATCGTGTCGCCAGCAGAATAATCACAGGTAGACGGGGCGCGAACCACCAGTTCATGACCGCCGATGGTGATATACAGCATAAATTCTGCCCCGGTTAATTCCGCCACGGTAATGCGCGCCGCGACAGGTAAATTCGATTCGGTGCTGGTTAACAGATCTTCTGGACGAATACCTAACACAATAGCTTTGCGCTGATATCCCGCGGCGTTGAGCACCGCCATCTTGTCCGCCGGGATCGGCAACCGCAGGGTTTCGGTGACAAAATCGCTGCCATCGATAGCCCCTCGAATAAAATTCATTGCCGGTGAGCCAATAAACCCGGCAACAAACATATTTGCCGGTTGGTTATAGACCTGCTTCGGCGCCCCCACCTGCTGTACGATCCCGTCTTTCATGATAACGATCCGCGTCGCCATGGTCATGGCTTCGGTTTGATCATGCGTGACGTAAATCATGGTGGTATTGAGCTTTTGATGCAGCTTGCAGATTTCAGCCCGCATCTGCACGCGTAGCTTGGCATCGAGGTTGGACAGCGGCTCATCCATCAAAAACACCCCCGCCTCCCGCACAATTGCCCGCCCGAGTGCCACACGCTGACGCTGCCCGCCGGAGAGTGCGCCCGGTTTACGTTTCAGGTACTCGCGTAACCCCAAAATCTGTGCCGCCCAACTGACGCGTTCTTCAATGACTTCCGGCGCAATCTTTTGCATTTTCAGGCCAAAGGCCATGTTGTCGTATACCGTCATGTGCGGATACAGCGCATAGTTCTGGAAAACCATCGCAATATTGCGCGATTTCGCCGGAACGTCGTTCATCCGCACACCATCAATCATTAACTCGCCGTGGCTGATTGCTTCCAACCCGGCAATCATTCTCAGGGTGGTGGATTTCCCACAGCCTGACGGCCCGACCAGCACGATGAACTCTTTGTCTTCAATCTCGAGATTGAAATCTTTCACCACGTGCACGTGGTTGTCATAAATTTTCTGAATATGTTGCAGTGATAGTTGAGCCATAGATTTATTCCTTTGCAGGTGCAGAGGCCGAATGAAGGCGTTGCCAGTACGCATCCAACCGATGCCAGTTCAGTTCCCGTGTGGACGGTAATAACAGCCCCGCCCCTGTCAAATCGTCGCCAATCCCGACCGCAGCCATACCGCTGGCGTTAATTGCCTGGATACCGGCCTGCGCATCCTCAATACCGATGGCGTGCTGCGCGGTCACCCCCAAGCCATGGCAGGCCAGCAGGAAAATTTCCGGGTCGGGTTTGGAATGCTTGATACGCGAGGCGTCAGCGCAATAGTCGAACAGATGGGCAATCCCGAGCGCATTCAAAATGACCGGCGCGTTGAGCGACACCGAAGCCAGCCCGATACGGATTCCGCGGCCACGAAGATCGTGCAGCAGGTCGGTGATACCGGGCAGAATCGACGCAGGCGTGAGCGACGCAAGCGTCGCCACATAGCGATTGTTTTTCCGCGTACACAGCACCTCGCATTCGGCCTGGGTAAAGTGCGCCGCTTTGCCACCGTATTGCAAAATGCGTTGCAACGACGCCATCCGGCTGATGCCTTTTAACTGTTCGTTGAACACCGGGTCGATAGTGATACCGATTTCCTGCGCCACATCGCGCCAGGCGATGAAATGCAGATGCGCCGTGTCGGTCACTACCCCATCGAGATCGAATATAACGGCTTCCAGTTTCATTTTGCCCCCTCACTGGTAGCGGTCCCAATTTGAGCGTTTAAAAAATCCGCACTGGGATAACGCTGCTGCCCCTGTACATCAATCTCAGTTCCCCACAGCCACAGGCGAACTTCCGCCGGGCTGTGCAGAGTCACGGCCTCAGGGGTGATGTCCAGCGTCAGGCTCACGCCCTGCCAGCAAATCGGTACGCACAGTCGCTGCCATTGCGCCGGTAATGCCGGGGCCAGATGCAGTTCACCGTTACGAATACTCAACCCGGCAAAACCCTCTACCGCACCCAGCCAAATAGCGCCCGTGGCGGCGGCATGAATGCCATCGTCGCTGCTGTGCGGCTCGTCACCCAGATCAATCAACGTCCCGTCGCGCCATTGGCGATATCCGTCCGCCAACTGACCACAGCGGGCGCTGACAATGCCGTGAATCGCTTTACTGAGCGAGGAGTCGTGGATCGTTCGCGGTTCGTAATACGCCAGATTCGCCAGGCAAGCTGCCGTTGAAAAACGTTCCGGCAGCATGTAGGTCAGCATCACCACATCGGCCTGCTTGAGAATCTGCATTTCGTTGACTTCGGCCCGCGAATAGTCGAGTAGAATCGTCTGTTTTCCGGCTTTCGCTTTGTATTTTGCGAGGTCGATAGTCGGCTTACCCATGAACGTATCGTCCTGTGCCAACACCCCCAGCGCATCAGGTTCAGGTAGCCACAAACGTTGCAGGAAATCATCGGCTCTGGCGGCGAATCCGGGCTGGAGCTCGCCGAACTGCGGCACGAAATACAGCGCCTGCGCCACGTTGTGCCATGCCATGTAGTTGGTGAAAGCATTGTTGTTAACGTGCTCGGTGTATTCATCCGGGCCGATAACGTCGTGCAGCTCCAGCCTTCCGTTAGCCTCCACCGCGCGGCTCACCCAGAACATCGCGGTTTCCGTCAGCAAGCTAACGCCTTCGGTACGCATGAACGCCTCGTCATGGGTGGCGTGCCAGTAGTTCACCACCGCCCAGGCGATATCCGCGACCAGATGATGCTCGGCCTGCGCTGAGGCGATTTTCTGCCGCAGTCCGGTACGGATGTTGATGGCGGCAAACTCCGGCGTTTCTTCTTCACCGCTGCGCGCACTTTCCCACGGGAACAGCGCCCCATGCCAGCCGTTACGCCGGGCTTTTGCCCGCGCGCCGGGCAAATTCAGATAGCGGTAACGCAGCAACGATCGCGCGGTCGAGGGCGCGGTCAACAGATGATAAGGCAGCAAAAAGACTTCGGTATCCCAGAATACATGCCCTTTATAGCCTTCGCCGGTCAGCCCCTTCGCCCCGATGCTGATGCGTTCATCATGCAACGGCGTTATGGCGGCCAGATGATAATGGGCAAAATCAAGCGCGACCTGATCGGCCGGGTTTATAGACTCAACCACCACCCGACGCGCCTGCCAACCTTTTAGCCACTCCGACCGTGAGGCATTGCGCAGCGCTTCGTAGCCCATCGCAGCGCAGGTCTGCAAATCATTCAGACAACGGCGGCTAAAGCTTTCCAGCGATAGAGTTTCGCGTCCGCGCTGGACTATCCAGCTGATCTTTTCTAACGTGACACTGTCACCTTTACTCAGACAAAGCGTGCTGTTCTGCATGACGCGGCGGTTCTTGGCCGTAAAACAGATCTCCGCCTGCTGGCTCACCTGAATGCTGCTGGTGATCACCACTTCTGCATCGCCAGACTGTGTCGCCCATGCGCCCTGTAACACCTGCTGACCGAAGACCCGCAGGGAAAGCTCATCCAGATGCTGACGACCGCTGTTGGTTTGGGTGCCATCAATGCCGGTGGAAAGTGTCAGGTTGACGTCTTCGTCCAGCGCGGTGACGGTAAACTGCATCGCCAACAACGGCAGCTGCGCCATTGAGCAGAAACGACGGCTGGTAATGCGCACCCGAGCACCCGACGGTGAGCGCCATATCAGTTCCCGGCGCAGTTCCCCGTCGCTGAAATCCAGTTCACGCTGCCAGCTTTCGGTCTCCCCGCTCAACAGCGTAAACGGTGCGCCGTTCACCTCAAGCTGGATCCCCACCACGTCCGGCAGATTAATCAGTTCATTGGTTTCACCCCGTCCGGCGCAGTGATACAGCCCGGCAAGGTATAGACCACGCACCTGCTGGGTGTAGTCTTCTTCATGTGTCGCCCGCACGCCCATATAGCCATTCGCGCAGGTCATTAACGAGGCGTATTTATTCAGGGTGTGCGGGCTGAAAGCCGGATCGTTCAGGGTAGTGATGTTCAGCATAACGTCACCCATTCTCCCTTCTCCGCGGACTCATACAGCGCCGCGACCAGCTGTTGAACAACAAAACCCTGGTCAGCGTCAGCGATAGTGACCGCCTCGCCCAGCACATGGCGCACAAAAGCCTCCATGCTGTGGAAATGGCGATTATCGTCGGCCTGTTCGCGCTGGATAATCGAGTTGAGAGTGCCGTTCACATCGTTGTAGACATGCGCCGGGAATAACGTGGCCCCGGCTTTATCTCCGCAAAAAGTCACGTTTAACCGCGACGTTTCGGCGATGTTCAACACAAATGAGGTCTCGAGTCGTAGCAGGCTACCGTTTTGAAACTCAATGGTGCCAAACAGCGCATCTTCTACGGTGTACTGGGTCGGGTCCCACTCGCCAAACTGACCGCAGCTTTTCACCGTACCGAGCTTCTGGAAGCTGTGCGCCATGACGCGGCGCACCGGCGGAAAACCCAACACATACATCGCGGCATCCAGCATATGAATACCGATGTCGATCAGGGGTCCGCCGCCCTGCATTGCTTTGTTGGTAAACACGCCCCAGCCCGGGACGCCGCTGCGGCGCAAAGCGGTGGCGGTGGTGAGATAGACGTCGCCCAACACGCCACTCTGTACCTGCTCGCGCAATAGCTGAGCGTCGAGGGAGAAGCGATGGTGGAAATCATAGGCCAGCACCTTGCCTTGCTCATGTGCCATGGCGCGCATCCGATCGGCCTGCGGCGGTGTCATTGCCGGCGGCTTCTCGCACATCACGTGGCAACCGGCTTCCAGAGCGGCTAACACGTGCTCAAAATGAAAGCGGTTCGGCGAGCAGACGCTGACGATATCCGGCTGCGCTTCTTGTAACATCAGGCGTACGTCGTCATAGCAGCCTGAAATGTCGAACTTCGCCGCAAACGCCTGCGCCTGCTCCAGGCGGTTGTCACAGACAGCCACCATCTGGAGGTCATTTCGCGTGGCATAGTATGAAGCATGGACTTTGTCCGCCACCTGCCCCGCGCCGATGATGGCGACGCGTAACGGGGCGACCGCTGTAGCATTGTTCACGCGAAACCTCTCAGCACTCACGCAGATAAACGAGGGAATCCTGGTACGCTTTCGCCGGATCGTCGGCGCGAACCCGGCATTCGTACACCACATAACCCGGATACTGGTCTTCGCGCAGTTGATCAAACAAGGCGGCGAAATTCAGGCTCCCGCTGCCCGGCTGATATCGGTGGTTATCCGCAATGTGCACATGGCCGAGCAAATCACGATTGGCGTGCAGCGCCCCCGCAATATCATCCTCTTCGATGTTCATGTGATAGAAATCGCCGATGATTTGCGTGTGATTCAGCTGATTTTCGCTGATATAACGACGGGCATCCGCCAGGGTGTTGATCATGTGATCCTGATAGCGATTCAGCGGCTCCAACAGCACGGTGGTCCCAGTGCGAGCGGCGACGTCATCAAGGAAACGCAGGGAGTCGCTGACCGCTTTGCGATCGCCGTCGAGGCTGCGCGGGGAGGTCATCGGCGGCAGGCGGAACGTGAACATCCCCCATGCGGCGGGCACCACGATGCCTTTCCCCCCGACTTCCGCCAGCGCTTCGAGAATACGAGCGATTTGCTGTAAACCGTTAAGACGACGCTCTTCGATAAAATCCCCAATCCAGCCGTCATAGCCGCCGCAGGCGGTGGTCACCGGCAGGCCGGTTTCTTTAATGGCCGCTTTCACCTCGTCCAGATTGTTCACCAACAACCGACCGTCAATTTCGTAGCCGTCAAAGCCCATCGCTTTGATGTAACGGAATTTCTCCAGAATATTTTCCGGGAAGAAAGCCTGATTCTGCGTTGCGATTTTCATTGTTTGCTCTCCTTGCGCTTAAAAAGTGACGCCCATTTTGATGCTCAGTTCAGGCTGTTTATCGACAAACTTCATGTAGCTTTCCGGGCTCTCGCTGAACGGCACCACCGGGTCAATCAGATCGTCGCAGTTCAGATAACCGTTCATCAGCAGTTGCCAGCAGGTTTCTTCGATACGCTTACGACTCCAGCGCGGATAGTCCGGGTTTGGTTCACTGCAGGCGCGGGAGAAGACGATTTTGGCATTGTTGAAATGGGCTTCCCGTCCGAGGTTGAAGCCCTCGGCAAACGGTTTGGCAAACGCAACGTATGAAATCGTGCCACCGTAAGCCAGGCCGCGCAGCGCGGATTGCAGCGCGTCCGCATAGCCGCTGGTTTCGATGATCACATCCGCGCCCTGCTTACCGGTCAGCTTTTTGATTTCCAACCCGACGTCGGTGCCGATAGGGTTCAGACACGCATCCGCCCCGTGGCGACGGGCTATCTCGCAGCGATGACTAATCGGATCGACGCCAATCACGACAGATGCCCCCGCTTTCTTCGCCAGCTGTACTGCAATCTGACCAATCGCACCCAGGCCAATCACCACCACAAAATCACCGACGCGAACGTTGGCATCGCGTACACCGCTCATCGCGAACTGCGCCGGGTCATAGCAGACGGCGTTTTTCCACGACGCGCCCTCAGGCATTTTGCGCAGTTTGTAATTATCGACCGCGTTAACAATGACGGTTTCTGCCAGCGGGCCGTAACAGCAGACGCTGTCGCCTTCGCGGTAGTCCGTGACGTCTGCGCCGCACTGGATAATGTCGCCCACCACCATATTGCCGAGCTGGAATGTGCCAAACTCAATGCCACGCGGCGCGTTCGCATCACGGGCGGTAAACAGTTGCCACTCTGCGTCGAACTGTTCGTCAATAAATGGGCTGGCCGCGCGGAAATCGACCACTTCAGTGCCGTGCTTCGGCGCGCCGTAACGCACACGAATTTTCACTTCATTTGCCGCCACCGGCGCGTCCTGATATTCCACCAGAGCCGCGACACGCGGGGCTGTTGCCACTAATTTTTTCATTACAGATTCCTTGTCAAACTGAAAGCCTCAGCCCTTAACGCCGCCGGCTGTCAAACCACTTTTAATAAAGCGCTCGGAAAGCGCGTACATGATGATGACGGGCAGCGCGGTCACCAGCGATGCGGCCATCATGCGTCCCCAGATATAATCCGGCGTACTGAACAGCGTGTTCAGGCCTACCGGCAAGGTGAAGTTTTCTGCGCTGGAGAGGAAAATCGACGCAAACAGATAGTCGTTCCACGCCACCATAAAGCAGTACACAAACACCGAAATCAGACCCGACATTGCCAACGGCACCGTGATACGGAAGATGATCTGCAGCCGGTTCAGACCGTCCATCATTGCCGCCTCCTCGATTTCATCCGGGATGGTGTCGAAGTAGCTTTTCAGCATGAAAATGGCGGTCGGCAGCGTTTGCGTCACCATGGTGACAATCAGCGCCAGCTCGGTGTCGTATATCCCCAACGCGGTGATGATTTTGAACAGCGGCACCACCAGCAATATCCCGGAGAACATGTAGACGGTATAAAAGCTGGCATTGATGGTTTCCCGGCCACGAAAGCGCAGTTTCGACAGCGCCCATGCCCCAAGCGTCCCGAGGAACAACGAGATAGCCGATGAGACCATCGACACCACCAGACTGTTACGGAAATAGCTGACGAACGGGAAAATCAGCGGATTAAAAATGTCGATGTAGTGCTCGAAGGTCCACTGCTGCGGCATCAGCGTCGGATGCAGCGAGATGGCCTCTTTCGCGCTTTTGAACGAGGTCATCAACATCACGAAGAACGGAAACAGCGTGAAGCCGAGGAACAGTGCCAGCCCGACGTAAAACAGCACGCTATTCCAGCGACGTTGTTTATTTGTTGCCATTTAAATTCACCCGTTTTCTGGTCAGCAAAATCACTGCGAAAATGATCACAAACAGCACCACGGAAATCGCCGCAGCCTTGCCCAAATCGTTGAAGGCAAACGCTGTTTTATACAAATAGACACCAAGAATATTGACCTTAGTGGTCAGCAGATAGACGTCGGCGAACATGTAGAACATCCAGATGGTGCGCAGCGTCACCACCGTCGCCAGCACTGGCATGATCGCCGGGAGCGTTACGATACGAAAACGCTGCCAGGCATTCGCGCCGTCCATCTCTGCGGCCTCATACAGTGACTTATCAACGGTCTGCAAAATGGCGAGAAACGAGATAAAGGCGTATGGGAAATAGCGCCAGATAGCGAACAACACCACCAGCACGAAGCTACTGCTCGGATTGTCGAACCAGAGTGGCGCCTGTTTATACAGCCCGAGCAGGTCGACCCCGAGATAGTTCACAATCCCGTAGCCGTTGTTGAACATGTATTTCCACGCGAACACCAGCGAGATCGACGGCGTTACGTAGGACAACAACACCAGCGAACGCGCCGTTTTACGCAGACGAAACTCGCGATTAAAAAATATGGCGACGCCCAGCCCTAACCCGGTGCTGCCCAGCACCACCAGCGCGGTGTACCAGAAGGTCATCCACAGTGAGTGCCAGAATTCCGGGTCGCTCAGAATACGGGTGTAGTTATCCAGCCCAACAAACGTCGACTCGATGCGCGGGTTCAACGGCAGGCGCAGAAAACTGATTTCAATATTGGAAATCATCGGCCAGGCGACCAACCCGGCCAGCAGCAATAAGCTGGGACCGAGTAACAGCATGGCGAACGGCAGGTCGGAACGGCCCGACATCAACTTCTTAATCATCCGATTTCCCGCCTGTATCATGGCTGTTGAAGCAGCGCGTCGAGTCGTTTCTGACCGTCAGCCAACAGCGGTTCAATCGGTTTATTCCCTACCGTTGCTGCATTCACCATCGCGCTGATAGTGCCTGAACCGGTGACATCGCCCATGCGGGTGAAGTTTTTATCGCCAACGGCACCAAATACCTTCACGTTCGGGTATTGAGCGATCAGCTCATACGGCAACTGACCGAAAGCTTTGATCACCGCGTTGTCTTTCCAGGTGGCGGTTTCAACCACACCTTTGGTCATCGGCAATGCTGCACCCGGCGACATCATCACCCAGTCGGCGGAGTTTTGGGGTTTCTCCATCCAGGCGACAAATTTCTCTGCGGCTTCCGTCTGCGCTTTCTCCTGCCCGGAGGTAATGGTCAGCGACGTCACCATGCCGTACACCGCTGGCGTGGCCTGCGTCGGCACCATAAAGCCCAGATTCTCGGGTTTGCCCTCTTTGTACACCGCCGGAAGAATATAGGTGGAGTACATCGCCATCGGCGCAGAGCCGTTCATGAAGGCGTCTTTGATTTCCATTACGTCATTGGAGCCGGGCATGGTGGTAGTGGCTAAATCACGATAAAACGCCAGCGTGTCACGCATTTCTGGCGTATCCAACGAGATGCGCCCCTCGCTGTTAAAGACGTTGGCGTTATTCGATAGCGCAAACTGCGAGAATGCCTGTTCGGTCATTACGCTTTCAGCGGTAGGCAACGCGATGCCATACTTTTTCATCGCCGGATTGCTCAACGCCTTGCTGGCGGCTAACAATTCCTGCCAGTTTTTTGGCTCAGCAATCCCCGCCGCCGCCAGCACATCTTTGTGATACCAGACGCCCGAAAGCCACGCGCTGATTGGCGCGCCGGTCCACGCTTTGCCATCTTCGGTGCGCACAATACGCAATACGCCATCGTAGAAATTATCTTCCCCGGAATCGGCAATCGATTTGGCAATGGCGTTACGGTCAAGCAGTTGCTCTTTATCCAGCACTTTGGCGTAGTCGTGACTGACTTCCATTACCGCAGGCAACGCCCCGGTCCGCGCCAGGGTGATGACTTTGGTGTTAAATGCGTCCTCCTCAACCGGCACCGGTTTCACCACAATGCCCGGGTTCTCTTTTTCAAAGCGAGCAATCAGTTGGGTAATCACCGCCTGACGTTCTTGCTCGACCGACGAATGCATAAATTCGATCGTCACGGTTTTATTATCATCCCGACAGCCTGAAATTAAGGCGCAGGAAACCAGTGCTGAGACCAGCACAGTTTTTGCCATTTTCATTTATTCTTCCTTTTATTTAGAATCTATCCACATAACCTGCCATGGTGCGAGATTCAATTCGCTATCAGTTATATCGCAACCGCTTATTACTTCCCGGGTAGGACAATATTCATGATGAATACGCTGAGGCCGATCGCTGAAATTAAATAAACAGGTTATTCGCTGGTTATTTTCCGCGGTACGGATAATTTGCAATACGCTATCATTGAGCGCGGTAAATTCGGCTTTCGCATTCGGATGAAAAGCGTGATGCTCTCGACGCAAGGCAATCAGGTGTGCCAGACGACGATAGACGCGCTGACGCAGACTGCCGGTTTGCGACAGCGCCGTTTCGATTTCATCCGGGGTGTATTTCTGGCGATTAATTGCCCGGTTGTAGCCAGCCTTTTCAACGCCCTCATAATCATTACGCGAGCCAAGAATGCTTTGGATGTATATCGCCGGTACGCCAGGAAAACTGAGCAACACCGCATGCGCCAGCACAAAACGGGCGAGCCTGTCGTCATCACTGCTGGCTTTCGGGCTGAGTGCATCCATGTAGGTGACGTTGATTTCGTACGGGCTACGGCTGCCGTCCGGGTTATTTTTCCAGTTAACCAACGCGCCCTGCTGCTGCAGTTTTTCAACCAGTTGCAGGATGTCCTCTTCGGGCAGAATGCCACGCAGCGGGTTGAGGCCAACGCCGTCATGCGAGGCAAGGAAGTTAAACCAGGTCGTATCCGTCGACGGCAGCGCCAGACTCTGCGCCCAGCGGCACAGCGTTTCCACATTCGCACTGTGCATCGCATGCAGTACCAGCGGCGGGAGTGAGAACTGGTACACCATCTGCGCTTCGTCGTGACCGTTGCCAAAATAGGCAATATTGTCTTTATGCGGGACGTTGGTTTCGGTGATGATCACCGTGCCCGGGGCAACCTCTTCAGCAATGGCGCGGAACAGCTTAATCAAATCGTGAGTCTGTGGCAGATGTATGCACGAGGTCCCCGGCACTTTCCACATAAAGCCAACGGCATCCAGACGCACGTAATCCGCGCCCTGCTCCAGGTAATGCAGCAGCACGTTGACCATCGCTATCAATACTTCTGGCTCGGCAAAGTTGAGGTCGATTTGATCTTCGCTGAAGGTGGTCCACAAATGGCGCACCGAGTCGTCACTTAAGGTGAACGGCGTCAGCAAGGGCAAAGCACGTGGACGGGTCACCGCAGAAAGGTCGGTATCAGGATCAACGGCGATAAAGAAGTTTTCGAAACCCGGTTCCTGGCGCAGATAGCGGGCAAACCACTCGCTTTTCGCCGACATATGATTGCAGACAAAATCAAACATCAGCTTTGAGGAGCGCTTCAGGTCAGCAACGTCATGCCAGTCGCCCGACTCCGGTGCTACCTGGTGATAATCCACCACCGAGAAGCCGTCGTCAGAAGACCAGGGATAAAAGGGCAGAAGATGAACGTGAGAGAAACTCTCTTTTAGCCAGCGATTATAAAAACGCGTAAATACCGGCAGGCTTTTCTCACCCTCGAGACGAAATTGATCGGCATAGGTAATTAATACCACATCCTGCTGATCCCAGTTCATTTTACGCCGCTCACTAATACGTGACCTGGCTTTTTCAATATCGGAATAAAGCCGGGTTAACTGGTGCGTTAAAAATGACTCGCCATAAACATTGTCAATCAGATTTTTTATTTTCGGGTTCACGTTAATTTTCCATGGTAGCGGTCCCACGAATTGGAATCTACTCTCCGCAAAATGCGATGTCAACGCGACGGACAGGGGAAAAAACGCAAAATGAGGATCTGCGGCGGCTCTAATTCATTAAATGTGAGCTGCCGCAAATAAATGGAGGTGTAGGATGCAAAGAACGCAGGAGCGTGCAGTCAGGGGGAGCGCCCTCCCCGCCGGTCAGGAGAAATACTTGCGTGACATCCGGCTGGCCAGGCGGGCCAGTACCGGTTCGAGCGCGACCGCCAGCAGCATTTTCAGCGGGCGACGGGCGACGGATTTGATAGCCCAACCGGCAACGCCCGCCGGGCCGTAACGCAGTGCGGTCAGCAATACCAGCTTACCGGCGATTTTCAGGCCGGGTTTCACTTTCTGCCCGGTGCGTTGCCATTTTGAGTTCATCAAATGCCTCTCAGAGTTACAGTTGGCGGAAACGGCTGCGCAGAGAAAAGGTGTCGGAGGTGACATAACGTTCCATCTCCCGCAGACGCTTCTCACCGGCGGCCAGTTCGGCGTCGACCGCGTTCAGCAGCTCGCCGCTGGACGGCATTTTTTCGCCGTACATTTCGTTATCTGGGATCGGGTCAAGGGCGAAGGTCAAAATGATGTACGCCACCACCACGATGAAAAACAGGCCAAAAATCATTGCCAGCACGGTAATCAGACGCACCAGTTTCACCGGAACGTCGAGCCAGTGCGCAATACCGGCGCATACGCCCTTGACCATACCCTGCTGCGGAATACGCCACAGCTTCTTACTAAAATCCAATGCTGCCATTATCGTTCTCTCCAGTTCGGATGTTCCGCGTCGAGAATATCTTCCAGCGCCTGAAGGCGTTCACGCATCCGTTTCGCCTCGTCCGTCAGTTGCGCAAGCCGCTGCTGCTCGCTCGACGACAGCTCTGCGCCGGAGCGGTTACTGTAGTGCAGCCACAACCAGACCGGCAGGACAAACAACACAAACAGCGTCAGCGGGATGGCAAGAAAAAGCGCGCTCATAGGGTCTCCTTACAGATGATGAGCGGCGGTGCCTACAGCACCGCCTGAACGTTATTATTGATTATCCTGTTTCATTTTGGCGCGCAGTTCAGCGATTTGCGCGCTGATATCGTCATCCGCTTTCAGTTCAGCAAACTGCTGATCCAGCGATTTCTGTTTACCGAAACCGTGGCTCTCCGCCTCGGCCTCCATCTGATCGATACGGCGCTCAAAAGATTCAAAACGCGCCATCGCTTCATCAATTTTACCGCTGTCGAGTTGGCGACGCACATCACGGGACGAGTTCGCCGCCTGATGACGCAGGGTCAACGCCTGCTGACGAGCGCGGGTTTCGCTGAGTTTATTTTCCAGCTCGCCGATCTCTTTTTTCATCCGGGTCAGGGTTTCATCGACCAGGGTCACTTCGTGTTCCAGCGTACCGATCATCTCAGTCAGCTTCTGTTTTTCAATCAGCGCGGCACGCGCCAGATCTTCTTTCTCTTTACGCAGTGCCAGCTCGGCTTTGTCCTGCCATTCGGTCTGTTGCGCGTTAGCCTGTTCAATGCGACGGGTCAGCTGTTTCTTTTCTGCCAGCGCACGAGCGGAGGTAGAACGCACTTCCACCAGGGTGTCTTCCATTTCCTGAATCATCAGGCGGACCAGCTTTTGCGGATCTTCAGCCTTCTCCAGCAGTGTGTTGATGTTGGCGTTCACGATATCGGCAAAACGAGAAAAAATACCCATAATTCAAATCCTCATACGGTCAGTTCTGTTGTCGGGCATTGCCCTGCTGATGAGATAATACAAATGGCGTGCCAACTTTTTATCTTGTTGATTTTACTCGTTCTGGTTGAATTACGTCCGCCTGACAGCTACAGTGAGATGGCGAATTACACCAACTAGTGGCGAATTTCATCATGGCGGAATACAAGGACAATTTGCTCGGGGAAGCCAACAGCTTCATCGAGGTACTGGAACAGGTTTCACGACTCGCACCGCTCGATAAACCGGTGCTGGTGATCGGCGAACGCGGCACCGGCAAAGAGCTTATCGCCAACCGCCTGCACTTTCTCTCCTCGCGCTGGCAAGGGCCGTTTATTTCACTGAACTGTGCGGCGCTGAATGAAAACCTGCTCGATTCCGAACTGTTCGGTCACGAAGCGGGCGCATTTACCGGGGCGCAAAAGCGCCATCCGGGACGCTTCGAACGCGCAGATGGGGGGACGTTGTTTCTTGACGAGCTGGCCACCGCGCCAATGCTGGTACAGGAAAAACTGCTGCGGGTGATTGAATATGGCGAGCTGGAACGCGTCGGCGGCAGCCAGCCGTTGCAGGTCAACGTGCGTCTGGTGTGCGCCACTAATGCCGATTTACCGCAAATGGTCAGCGACGGTACTTTCCGCGCCGATCTTCTCGACCGTCTGGCGTTTGACGTGGTGCAGCTCCCGCCGCTGCGTGAACGCCAGAGTGACATCATGTTGATGGCGGAACACTTCGCCATTCAGATGTGCCGCGAACTGAATCTGCCACTGTTCCCGGGCTTCACTGATAACGCCCGCCACACCCTGCTCGGCTACGGCTGGCCAGGTAATATTCGTGAACTGAAAAACGTGGTGGAACGCTCGGTGTATCGGCATGCCAGTATCGACGAGCCACTGGATACGATCATCCTCGACCCGTTCCAGCGCCCGGTCCCGGTGCAAGAATTAGCAGAAAAAAGTCCCCTCTCCCTGCCGCTGGACTTACGTGAGTTCCAGCAACAGCAAGAAAAAGACCTGCTACAACAGGCGCTGCAGCAGGCCAGATTTAATCAGAAAAAAGCGGCTGAACTATTAGGTTTAACTTATCACCAACTGCGAGCTTTGTTGAAAAAGCATCAGCTCTGACGCTTATTTCTATCGTGATTTCATTATTGCCTCTGGTTAAGCAGGGGCATCACGTCAGACAGCGATAATAATGATATAAAATCAATCAAGAGGATATATTATTGCTGCTGGTTGTAAACTAAGGCTGGGTAATCATAAAAACAAACATTTTCAACCTTAGGTTAATTAATTTCATTGTAGTTACCATCTTGATTTTTTAACAATACTATTCCCAATCACCACGCCCATTATTATGAACATACTTATAACAAACATGGCAAATGTACCTTTCGTTAGTCCATGTAGGTATATCATTGCACTAACATTAATCAATCCAATAATAGTTACCAGAAAAACAGCACTGCTTGCAGTGTCTGCAATTACGAGGATGTAATGTCCAAATGTTTCATCAACCGCGGGTTTTGCGCCTTTCCCATACACCTGACGAATAGCAGTAGCATAAGATTTTTTCAGTTCTAATAACTCCCGGTAGGTAAAGCAACTGTTTAATATCAGTTTTCTCGTATTCATTTTACATTCCATGTTAGTCTTTCCTTTATCACTTTTCTCGTAATCTGAAGATAAAGTTGCCACTCTCGAATTCTGCTTTATACATGCCATCCTCAACATATATTCTCGCATTAAATTTTACAGCCTATCCTTTTTCTTTTTGCTTCATCATCGCTGCGTATATATGCGAAAGAGTTCCAAACGTTATCATGGGACGTTTGGAACAATATTGAGCTATATCACCAGATGTCACTCACTACGCTTGCGCGGGCCTACTTAAAAGCACTGCACTCGCCAGCATTGACCCGACGCACAACGCGCTGTTAAACAACAGTGCGTACTGGGCCGCACTCGCCATGCCGAAGGGTAAAAACATGGCATACAGTGATGCGGTGACCGCAATGCCCATCGCCCCACCCAGCGAACTGCCCATTTTGTAGATACCGGATGCCACGCCCACTTTCTCCTCTGGCGCGTTAACCACGGCGGTGTCGGTGGACGGCGTGGCGTAGCAGCCCAGCCCAAGTCCCAACAGGATATTGCTGAAGAATACGACCCCGATATAAATGTCTTTCTCAAGGAAGGTACAGGAGATCAGCGCCACGCCAATCCCGGCGATAATCGGCCCGGTCATCATTGGCAAACGCGCCCCGTAGCGCTGGAGCAGTTTTTCACCCACGCGAATCATCACCAGCACCGTCACCAGATACCCCATCGTCATCATCCCGGTTTGCAGCGCGGAGAGATGATGGCCCTGCTGGAGCCAGATACTGGTGATCATCAGCGTGCCGATACAACCATTGAGCATAAAATTCGACAGCACTGCCCCGCTGTAGGCGCGATTTTTGAACAATGCGAAATCAATCAGCGCCTCGTCGCCTTTGCGTAATCCCGAACGAATAAACCACAGTGTCGCCAGTACCGCACCGCATAACATCGTGAGTGACAAACCACTGCTCCAGCCCCAGCTGTGCCCTTTGCTGATAAACAGATTGAGCATCACCAGCGCGCTCACGAAGCTGAATAAGCCGCTGAGATCCAGTTTTCTATTCTGGGCGCTTTCACTGCGGCTTTCCGGCGTGCCGCGAATCAACAGCAATGACACCAGCGCGGCCAGCATCGAGAAAACGAAAATCCAGCGCCAGCCCAGACCGGTGGCGATCGCCCCACCGACGAAAGAGCACAGGCCGCTGCCGCCCCAGGAACCAATCACCCAGAAGCTGATCGCCCGCTGACGCGCCTTCCCTTCGTACCAGGTTTTGATCAGCGCCAGCGTCGCGGGCATGATGCATGCCGCCGACAGCCCCTGAATCACCCTGCCCGCCAGGAACAACACCGGGCCGTGCGACAGCACCAGCAACGCGCTGCCGATAATGCTCAGCACCAGGCCAATCAGCGTCAGGCGCACGCGGCCAAATTTATCCGCCAACCCGCCGCTCGCCACCACAAAACAGCCGCTAAATAAAGCGCTGAGGCTGACCGCCAGGGTCAGCGTCTCCAGCGAAATATCAAGGCTGTTTTTCATCGCCGGAACCACGTTGATAACCGACTGTGCAAACAGCCAAAAGGTTAAAACGCTAAGAACAATGCCCGCCAGCAGTCGGTCATTACCGGCAAACGGACGGGTTTCTGTCAGGGGAACGGTACTCATCGGGCGGCCCTCCTTCGTGGTGAATCATCAACGCAGATAGTGTTCGGTCAGCCCGCTCCACAATGCCGCGCCGGTGATGAGGATCTTGTCGTTGAAGTCGTAACCGGGGTTATGCACCATACAGCGATCCGGCTCGTCGCCCGCGCCGATAGTGAAATAACAGCCGTTCGGGTTCTTTTCGAGCATGAAGGCGAAATCTTCGCTGCCCATAAACGAACCGATGGTCACCACCTGATCCTGACCAAATAAATCGCACGCCACGCTGCGCACCATCTCATTCGCCGCCGGGTCATTTTTCAGTACCGGGCTACCATTGACGTGAGTGATGGATGCGGTAGCGTTAAAGCTTTCAGCCTGGGCAATGGCGATATCATGAATGCGTTGCAGAACCGTCTGGCGCACCTTTTCGCTGAGCGTGCGCACGGTGAGTTTCATCAGCACTTTTTCATTGATGATGTTCGGGGCGTGACCCGCCTGAATGCTGCCCACGGTGACGACCGCAGGCTCGAACGGGGTGATATTACGCGAGACAATCGACTGCAGCGCAATCGTGATATGACAGGCCACCAGCGTGGCATCCACGGTATGTTCCGGCACCGCGCCATGACCACCGACGCCGTTGACCTCAATGTGCAGCGTGTCGGACGAAGCCATCATCGCGCCATCGTGGAGGCCGATTTTGCCCAGTTTCTGTGAGGGCATATTGTGCAGGCCGAAGATGTGGTCGCAGGGGAATTGGTCGAACAGGCCGTCTTCAACCATCACCCGGCCACCGTATAACAGTTCCTCGGCTGGCTGGAAAATCAGATTCAGCGTGCCGCTAAAATTGCGCGTGCGGGCCAGATATTCCGCGGCGTACAGCAGCGTGGTGGTGTGGCCGTCATGTCCACAGCCGTGGAATTTACCGTCGGTTTTACTGGCCCACTCTTTGCCGCTGTTCTCCTGCATCGGTAAGGCATCCATATCGGCGCGGATCCCTAACCGCTTACTGCCGTTCCCCACTTTCAGCGTGCCGACGACCCCGGTACCTCCCAGCCCACGATGCACTTCATAACCCCATTTGGTCAGCAAACGCGCCACCTGCTCGCTGGTTTGATGTTCCTCAAAGCCAATTTCCGGGTGCTGATGAAAGTGACGACGTAGCTCGGTGAACTGCTCTTCAGTGCCCTGCAATGCTTCAACAATTGGATGTGTCATTTTTGTTATCCCTTTATTGCTTCACAGTGATAATGTCGAGTTTATGCCGCCGCTTTGACGGAAAAGTGCATTTTTTTGTTGTGAAGTAACGCATTCCTGAAGACTGTTTTTCATACAATTCAGTTATGACAAAAAACAGCAGGAGAATAATTGTCTTAGTGTGAGGTGAATCATGGATCAAAGCGGCAGCGAGTTTGCAGTTACAGTCATGGACGTGCGCCAGCTCAGCCAGGAGGAGAGCAACGCCCTGACGCTGCTGTGGCTGCTGGAAGGCAGCGCCGAGCTGGAAACTCAGGATCAGCGTCAAACCCTGGGCGCCAATAGCCTGACCGTGATAAACCGCAACCAACGTTTTCAACTGACCAGTTCCAGCCCCAATGCCACCCTGCAGGTCACGCTTTCCGGTCCGTGGCTGACGCGGCTGTATAACGACATTTTCAGCCACGAGTACCACATTCCCGATGAGTCCAGTGGCAGTTGGCCGCAGTGCGATGAACTCCGTCATCTGCTGCGCCAGCTACTGGTGGTGACGTTGATTAATCACCCGAGCCGCTACCGGCTGGAGGCCCAGCGCTGGCTGAGCGAGATCCTGTTGTTGCTCACTACCCGCTTTCAGCAACCGGCACGGATCAGCCAGCGTTCTGACAACCCCGGCTGGAGTAAGCGCATTACCCAGGTGGTGGAACGCATTGACGCAAGCTTTACCCGGCGTATCACGTTGGCGGAAATTGCCGAAGCCGAGTTTGTGTCAGAAGCGTGGCTCTCCCGGCTGTTTCGTAAGGAAGTCGGGGTGAGCTTTATGCAATACATCACCACCTTAAGACTGGAAAAAGCCGCCGATGCGCTGCGCCTGACCAATCGCCCCCTGCATCAGATTGCGCTCGAGCAGGGTTTCGCCAGCACCCGCATGATGAGCGACCTGTTTCGCCGCTATCATCAGATGACGCCGCGCGAGTTTCGCCGCCTGCGGCAAAGCGCATCCAGTGGGGCGCGTATCCGGCCGGCCATCAACGACAGCCTGTTCCCGGTGGCGGTAGACAAGCTATTCAGTCTGCTGAATGAGCCCGAAACGCGCGGCTGGGAGCCGTCGCCATTGACGCTGCATCAGCAGCAGGAACGGGTTGTCGACTTGCGCGAACTCACGCCGCGTGTCGCCCCGCTACGCCATACTCGGGTGATGATTACCCTGCGCGAACTGGATGATTTGCTGCGGGAAGACGTGCGTCGGGAACTGGAAAGCCTCGACGCCCAAATTCCAGTACATGGGATCGACATCAGCGAGCCGTTTCTCAGTAGCCGTTTATTTGCCAGCGGCTGGGATGACCCGCTGATGGCGGGTTACGCCTGCTGGTATAACCTGCATCAGATTTTCAGCTGGCTGGCGGAAAAGAAATGGACCGTACTGCTGCACACCGGCCTGACCACCCGCAGCGATTTGCTGCGCCAATTCCTGAAACAGTCGATCAACCATTTCCCGCCGGAGGTCACCGCAGGCTGGCAGTTCGTCTGGCACTGGTCGGCGCAGGCCAGCGATGAGACGCGGGAAAACGTGTGGCAAACACAGCGTGCCGCGCTGCGTGAGTTTCTGCCGAAAGCCAAATTTGGCCTGTGGCACCGCTTTGCCGTCAGCCCGTTGCCGCTGGCCGACGAGGCGATATTTCAGTCTCGCCTGCTGCGCGAAGCCGACTTCCTCGCCTGCCCGGCGGATGCTAATGAGCTGCTTAATCTGACTGAGTTAGACCCCACCCGTCTGGCCTTCACGGAAAATTATCCGGTGCAAAAGATCCGCCAAATCCAGAGCGCACTACGTCAGCAGCAAATTTCCCTGCCGCTGTGGCTGCTCTCCTGGAACACACTCACCGGCAACACCCGCGCCACCAACGGCTGGTTTTTCCGCGGCGCACTGCTGATGCACAATCTGTTGGGATTATCGGACCAGGTCTGGCTGGCGGGATTCTGGCTCAATTCGGGTTTACAAGGGGAAGCCCGCGCCAATGACACGCTCGACACCTCAAGCCTGGCGCTACAGTACAATCACGGCCTGCCGCGACCGATTTATTGGGTGCTATGGCTGTGGCAACGCCTGCGCGGCGACGTTCTGGTGAACGACAAAAACCTGCTGCTGTTGCGCCACGAAGACCGCTATCTGTTACTGCTCCGCAACACCGTGGTGTTCAATCCGTGGCTTTCCAGTGAAGAGGCGTTTATTCAGCGTTTCCGCCAGCAGTACCGGGTGCAGCTTCGGGGCTTAAGCGGCGCATGGCGTATCAAATCGCATCTCTACGATCAGCATAACGGCGCACTCTATCCGCTGCTCGACGCCTTCACCGTCGCCAGCGGACCCGACGAAGAAATCTGGCGTTGGGTGCGGCATAAAGCCCGCCCTACGCTCGCGGTACGCGATGAACATCTGCACGACAGCTGGCAAATTGCCGACTCCCTGGAAAGTAACGCGCTGGTGCTGTATGAATTGACGCCGATTCGTTGAAAGCGGGATGTGAGGGTCATAACAACAAAAAACCGCCCGTGGGCGGTTAATGCTTATTCACTGCAAGAACAACTACTTTTTACTTTTCTGCGGGCTTTTGACGTTGTCTTTCGGCGTGTTGTCTGGCTTTTTCGGTGCGTCTTTGCTGGCATGGGTCGCGTAATTTTTCATGGTTTACTCCATAAATAAGCTATACGAAGCGGGAGCATCTCCTGCTCATGAATACCCCACTCGCAGGTTATTCCCCTTACCCCCACTAAACTGGCGACTTTTACAGCGGTTGGTCGCAGAGTTTTGTACCTGGCTGCCTCAAGTGCGATACACTTTGCAGATCGGTCTGAATTATGAAGAAATTATGCGCCTGAAATTATCATCCTTACTGGCAGTGATGGGGTTACTGTGCGGCAACGCAATGGCGGCGACGCCTCCCGCGCTGGCGCCGAATGCCGACATTCGCGACAGCGGCTTCGTCTACTGCGTCAGCGGCCAGGTGAATACCTTTAACCCGCAAAAAGCGGGCAGCGGCCTGATTGTCGATACCCTTGCGGCACAGATTTACGACCGCCTGCTGGACGTCGATCCTTACACCTATCGGCTGGTGCCGGAACTGGCAGAGAGCTGGGAAGTGCTGGATAACGGGGCGACTTACCGCTTCCACCTACGCAGCGGCGTGCAGTTCCAGAAAACGGCGTGGTTCAAACCGACCCGGACCCTGAATGCTGACGACGTGGTGTTTACCTTTGCGCGCATTTTTAACCGCAATCATCCGTGGCATAACGTCAATGGTCCGAACTTCCCCTATTTCGATAGTCTGCAGTTTGCCGATAGCGTCGAAAGCGTGCGCAAGCTCGACAGCCGTACCGTTGAGTTTCGCCTTAAACGCCCTGACGCCTCATTCCTTTGGCATTTAGCCACGCATTATGCGTCAGTGATGTCCGCAGAATACGCGGCAAATCTGGCAAAAATCGATCGCCAGGAACTGATTGACCGCCAGCCGGTCGGCACCGGACCGTATCAGCTGAATGAATACCGGGCCGGGCAGTACATCCGCCTGCAACGCCATCCGTTATTCTGGCGCGGCGAGCCGATGATGCCGCAGGTGGTGGTGGATTTGGGTTCCGGTGGCACCGGGCGACTGTCTAAACTGCTCACCGGGGAGTGTGACGTGCTTGCCTGGCCTGCTGCCAGCCAGCTCACCATTCTGCGTGACGATCCGCGTTTACGCCTGACGCTACGCCCAGGCATGAACATCGCCTATCTGGCGTTTAATACCGATAAACCGCCGATGAATAACCCGGCGGTGCGTCACGCGCTGGCGCTGGCAATAAATAACCAGCGTCTGATGCAGTCCATTTATTACGGCACCGCTGAAACCGCCGCATCAATTCTGCCGCGCGCGTCGTGGGCCTACGATAATGAAGCTAAAATTACCGAATACAATCCGGCAAAAGCCCGCGAACAGTTGAAAGCGCTCGGTCTGGAAAATATGACCCTGCGGCTGTGGGTGCCGACCACTTCTCAGGCCTGGAACCCGAGCCCACTGAAAACCGCCGAGCTGATTCAGGCCGATATGGCGCAGGTCGGTGTGAAAGTGATAATCGTCCCGGTGGAAGGTCGTTTCCAGGAAGCGCGGTTGATGGACATGAATCACGACCTGACCTTAACCGGCTGGGCGACGGACAGTAACGATCCGGACAGTTTCTTCCGTCCGCTGCTGAGCTGTGCGGCGATCGGTTCGCAAACCAACTTTGCCCACTGGTGTAACCGTGAATTCGATACGGTGCTGCAAAAAGCATTGGCTTCACAACAGCTGGCGTCGCGCATTGATGCTTATGATGAAGCGCAGCAAATTCTGGCGAAAGAACTGCCGGTGCTGCCACTGGCGTCGTCGCTACGTTTGCAGGCCTATCGGTACGATATCAAGGGACTGGTCCTGAGCCCGTTCGGGAATGCCTCCTTTGCCGGAGTGTCGCGTGAAAAAGAAGAAGAGGTGAAAAAACCATGATCATTTTTACCCTTCGCCGCCTGCTCCTGTTGCTGGTGACCCTGTTCCTGCTGACCTTTGTCAGCTTTAGCCTGAGCTATTTTACGCCACACGCCCCGCTCCAAGGCGCGTCCCTTTGGAACGCCTGGCTGTTCTGGTTTGAAGGCTTCCTGCACTGGGATTTCGGCGTGTCGAGCATCAATGGTCAGCTGATTTCCGATCAGCTGAAAGAGGTGTTCCCGGCAACCATGGAACTGTGCGTTCTGGCGTTTGGTTTTGCACTGCTGGTGGGGATCCCGGTCGGGATGCTGGCGGGCATTATGCGCAACAAATGGCAGGATAATGTCATCAGCGCCCTCGCCCTGCTTGGCTTCTCGATTCCGGTGTTCTGGCTGGCGCTGCTTCTGACGCTGTTCTTTTCGCTGACGCTCGGCTGGCTGCCGGTTTCGGGGCGCTTTGACCTGCTGTATGAAGTGAAAAACGTCACCGGTTTTGCGCTGATCGACGCCTGGTTGTCCGATTCGCCGTGGCGCGATGAGATGATCATGAGTGCCCTGCGCCATATGGTGTTGCCGGTGCTGACCCTGGCTCTCGCCCCCACTACCGAAGTGATCCGTCTGATGCGTCTCAGCACCATTGACGTATACGACACCAACTATGTAAAAGCGGCAGCCACCCGTGGGGTGTCGCGGCTGACGATTCTACGTCGCCATGTGCTGCATAACGCCCTGCCGCCGGTAATCCCGCGCCTCGGCCTGCAGTTCTCCACCATGCTGACTCTGGCGATGATCACCGAGATGGTATTTAGCTGGCCGGGCCTCGGGCGCTGGATGATCAACGCCATTCGCCAGCAGGACTACGCGGCCATTTCCGCCGGCGTCATGGTGATTGGCGCGTTAGTCATTATTGTGAACGTGCTTTCTGACATTTTGGGTGCTATGGCTAACCCGCTGAAACATAAGGAATGGTATGCCTTACGATAGCGTCTATCTGGAAAAGCGCCCGCCCGGTGTGCTGCGCACCGTGTGGCGCAAATTCTATGGTGATACCACCGCCATGATTGGCCTGTACGGCTGTGCCGGGCTGGCGCTGCTGTGCATTTTCGGCGCATGGTTTGCGCCTTATGGTCTCGATCAGCAGTTCCTGGGTTACCAGCTGCTGCCGCCTTCATGGTCGCGCTATGGCGAGGTGTCGTTCTTCCTCGGCACCGATGACCTCGGGCGTGACGTATTGAGCCGTCTGCTCAGCGGCGCGGCCCCGACCGTCGGGGGGGCGTTTGTCGTCACTCTGGGTGCCACACTTTTTGGCCTGGTGCTCGGCGCGTTTGCCGGCTCGACCCGTGGCCTGCGTTCGGCGGTGCTGAACCATATCCTCGATACCCTGTTGTCGATCCCGTCCCTGCTGCTGGCGATTATCGTGGTCGCCTTTTCCGGCCCGCACCTGCTGCACGCCATGTTCGCGGTCTGGCTGGCGCTGCTGCCGCGCATGGTACGTTCGGTCTACAGCATGGTGCATGACGAACTGGAAAAAGATTACGTGGTCGCGGCGCGTCTCGATGGCGCAACCACCCTCAATATTTTGTGGTATGCGGTGCTGCCGAATATCGCCGCCGGGCTGGTGACGGAAATCACCCGCGCGCTGTCGATGGCTATCCTGGATATCGCCGCCCTCGGTTTCCTCGACCTTGGCGCACAGCTCCCTTCCCCGGAATGGGGCGCGATGCTGGGTGATGCGCTGGAACTTATTTATGTGGCGCCGTGGACCGTGATGCTGCCGGGTGCGGCGATCATGATAAGCGTACTGCTGGTTAACCTGCTGGGCGACGGCATCCGCCGAGCCATTAATGCGGGGGTGCAATAATGCCGTTACTTGATATCCGTAATTTGACCATCGAGTTTCTTACCAGCGAAGGCTGGGTGAAAGCGGTTGACCGGGTCAGCATGACCCTCGCCGAAGGGGAAATCCGTGGTCTGGTCGGTGAATCCGGCTCGGGTAAAAGCCTGATTGCCAAAGCGATTTGCGGCGTGACCAAAGACAACTGGCGCGTCACCGCAGACCGTATGCGCTTTGACGATATCGACCTGCTGCGCCTTTCTAACCGGGAACGCCGTAAACTGGTCGGCCACAACGTGTCGATGATTTTCCAGGAACCGCAGTCGTGTCTCGATCCGTCCGAACGCGTGGGTCGTCAACTGATGCAGAACATCCCCGGCTGGACCTTCAAGGGCCGCTGGTGGCAGCGGATGGGTTGGCGCAAACGCCGCGCAATCGAACTGCTGCACCGCGTGGGCATTAAAGATCATAAAGACGCAATGCGCAGCTTCCCGTATGAGCTGACCGACGGCGAGTGTCAGAAGGTGATGATTGCTATCGCGCTGGCGAACCAGCCCCGTTTGCTGATCGCCGATGAACCGACCAACGCCATGGAACCAACGACGCAAGCGCAGATATTCCGCCTGTTGACGCGTCTGAATCAGAACAACAACACCACCATTTTGTTGATCAGCCATGACCTGCAAATGCTCAGTCATTGGGCCGACAAAATAAACGTGATGTACTGCGGGCAGACGGTAGAAAGCGCCCCGAGCGAAGATCTGGTAAGTACTCCGCATCATCCGTATACCCAGGCGCTGATCCGCGCGATGCCGGACTTTGGCCGCTCGATGCCGCATAAAAGCCGCCTGAACACCATGCCTGGGGCCATCCCGCTGCTGGAGTCGCTGCCGATTGGCTGCCGTCTTGGTCCGCGCTGTCCTTATGCCCAGCGTAAATGCATTGAAAGACCGCGGCTGACAGGGCCGAAGAACCATTTGTTTGCCTGTCATTTCCCGCTGAACATGGAGAAAGAGTGAAATGGTCGAGACCCTGCTCGAAGTTCGCAATCTGAGTAAGACCTTTCGCTATCGTACCGGATTGTTCCATCGTCAGACGGTAGAGGCGGTGAAGCCGTTGAGTTTCACTCTACGTGAACGTCAGACCCTGGCGATTATCGGCGAGAACGGCTCCGGTAAATCGACGCTGGCCAAAATGCTGGCGGGGATGATTGAACCGACGACCGGGGAACTGCTGATTGACGATCATCCGCTGGAGTTCGGCGACTATTCGTTCCGCAGCCAGCGTATTCGCATGATTTTCCAGGATCCGTCAACCTCGCTTAATCCGCGTCAGCGTATCTCGCAAATCCTCGATTTCCCGCTGCGACTGAACACCGATTTGGATGCAGAGTCGCGGCGAAAACAGATTATCGACACCCTGCGCTTGGTCGGTTTGCTGCCGGATCACGTCAGCTATTATCCGCACATGCTGGCACCGGGTCAGAAGCAGCGTCTGGGCCTCGCCCGCGCGCTGATCCTGCGCCCAAAGGTGATTATCTGTGACGAAGCGCTGGCCTCGCTGGATATGTCGATGCGTTCGCAGCTGATTAACCTGATGCTCGAATTGCAGGAAAAACAGGGGATTTCGTATATCTACGTAACCCAACATTTGGGGATGATGAAGCACATTAGCGATCAGCTGCTGGTGATGCATCAGGGAGAAGTCGTCGAACGTGGTAGCACCGCCGACGTGCTCTCCTCCCCGCTCCACGAGCTGACCCGACGCTTAATCGCCGGGCATTTTGGCGAAGCCTTGACCGCCGATGCGTGGCGCAAAGACCGCTAGAACCTGACCTAAGTGGTCGGATTAACGCTCTGCGCGACTCTATGCTAGAATCGCGACGTTTAACGACGGCCTGCCTATAATTGATGCAGCCGCTACAACAATGACATAAGGATTAAAAGCTATGGGTTTTCTTTCCGGTAAGCGCATTCTGGTAACTGGCGTTGCCAGCAAACTGTCCATCGCCTACGGTATCGCACAAGCTATGCACCGTGAAGGCGCTGAGCTGGCCTTCACCTACCAGAACGACAAGCTGAAAGGCCGTGTTGAAGAGTTTGCCGCGAACCTGGGTTCCAGCATTGTTCTGGAATGTGACGTTGCTCAGGACGAAAGCATCGATGCCCTGTTCACCGAACTGGGAAAAGTATGGCCGAAATTTGACGGCTTCGTACACTCCATCGGCTTCGCACCTGGCGATCAGCTGGACGGCGACTACGTTAACGCGGTAACCCGTGAAGGCTTCAAAATCGCGCACGACATCAGTTCCTACAGCTTCGTGGCAATGGCGAAAGCCTGCCGTGAAATGCTGAACCCGGGTTCTGCGCTGCTGACCCTGTCCTACCTGGGCGCTGAGCGTGCGATTCCAAACTACAACGTCATGGGTCTGGCGAAAGCGTCCCTGGAAGCTAACGTGCGCTACATGGCGAACGCAATGGGTCCAGAAGGCGTGCGTGTCAACGGTATCTCCGCAGGTCCTATCCGCACCCTGGCCGCGTCTGGCATCAAAGATTTCCGTAAGATGCTGGCTCACTGCGAAGCGGTAACCCCGATTCGTCGTACCGTGACTATCGAAGACGTCGGTAACAGCGCAGCGTTCCTGTGTTCTGACCTGTCTGCCGGTATCTCCGGTGAAGTCGTTCACGTTGACGGTGGTTTCAGCATCGCCGCAATGAACGAACTGGAACTGAAATAAGTTCTTTTTCCGCCCTGCGCTCGCGGGGCGGAAATCCCGCCGTTATTCCACTCTGTTATTTGTTATCACGCTTCAATATTTTTACCTGCTCCCGCCTTACGTCAGGATAGCTATCCATAAACGATACGACGTCCTGAAGGAACTCCCATGGAGCAAAGCCGCGCTCACGGCAAAAGCCATTGGTATCATGAAACGCAAGCGAGAAACCAGACTGCTGATGTATTGCCGCTGGTTCCGGAAGCGGCCCACCATACAGACCGATTTTTACTGGATCTGACGCTGCCCGCGCACGTCGCAACCCAAAGTCAGCCCTGGCTTGAGGTTTCCCGCCAGATTGCTGAACACCTTTTCCCCGATAACGTCGCCGTCACGCGCCTGAATACCTTCAGCGCTTACGAACGCCTGAGCTCCGCCCTCACCGTGGCGCAGGTTTTTGGCGTGCAGCGGTTATGTAATCACTACGCAGCTCGCCTGGCCCCGCTGCCCGGTCCGGATTCGTCCCGCGAGAGCAATCATCGGTTAGCGCAAATCACGCAGTACGCCCGTCAGCTGGCGAGTTCGCCATCGGTTATTTGCGCCCAGTCGCGTCAGCAGCTGGATGCCGTGGGCCTGACCACGCCCGATATTGTGCTGATCACCCAAATCGTCGGTTTCATCAGCTATCAGGCACGGGTGATTGCCGCCGGACAAGCGCTGCAAGGGTTCCCGGTGCGATGGATCCCCGGAATGCCGATGCAGGACGATGCGCCACCCGCATTGTTCACCTCACCCGCCGGGGAATGGCAGCCCGGTCTGGACGCGGTGGACATCCGTCATGCCAGCGTGGAGCAGATGGACGCCCTCGCCCGATGTCTGGCTCAGCCACCGTTAGACAGTCTTGCCCCGCTGCTGGTGTGGGATGATGCGTTGCTGGAGCGGCAACACGCACTGCTGTACTCCTTGCCGGTCGACTCAACCCTCGCATCATTCGTCTCGCTCCTCACCGCCCGCATCAACGGTAGCGTGAGCTGTTTTCAGCAGAACATTTCTGATGTCGGACTGAAAGCGGCGGCCCTTGAGGGCGAGCGCGCGTTACAGCGCTGGAGTACCGATAAGCCGCGCCTCTCGGCACTGATACAGGCAACTCAGTTAATGACCCGCGCCCCGGACCGCTTCAGCGCCGCGCAATTTACCCCCCTAACAGAGCAGGGACTTTCAGACGAACAGGCCTTTGCGCTGCTGGCACGGAGTGGCATTTGTGGCTGGCTCAACCGCCTGAAAATCGGCCTTGGCGCGGTCTGTGCTGATGCGTAAATGCCTTAAAGTTCGCTTGCTGCGACAGGCATATTCGCGTAAAACTGTCAGCCGCTCTTTAGGCCACGAAAATACATAATTATGCTTCAGGACAACCCGCTGCTTGCGCAGCTTAAACAGCAACTTCATTCCCAGACCCCTCGCGCTGAAGGGGTAGTCAAAGGCACCGAAAAAGGCTTTGGTTTTCTCGAAGTCGATGCCCAGAAAAGCTATTTCATCTCCCCTCCTCAGATGAAAAAAGTGATGCATGGCGATCGTATCGTCGCCACCATCCATAGCGACAAAGGAAAAGAAAGCGCCGAGCCAGAAGAACTGGTCGAGCCGTTCCTGACGCGTTTTGTTGGCCGTGTGCAGAAGAAGGACGATCGTCTGTCGATTGTGCCGGATCATCCCCTGCTCAGAGATGCCATCCAGTGCCGCCCTGTGCGCAGTCTGGAACACGATTTTAAAGAGGGTGACTGGGCAGTGGCAGAAATGCGCCGTCATCCGCTGAAAGGCGACCGCAGTTTCTACGCCGAACTCACCCACTTCATTACCTTCGGCGACGATCATTTTGTGCCGTGGTGGGTGACGCTGGCGCGCCATAATCTCGAAAAAGTGGCCCCGGATGGCGCCGCGACCGAGATGCTGGATGAAGGTCTGGAACGTCGCGACCTGACCGCGCTGAACTTCGTCACCATCGACAGTGCCAGCACCGAAGATATGGACGATGCGCTGTTTGCCGAGGAAGCCGCAGACGGCAAACTGCAACTGACCGTCGCTATCGCTGATCCGACCGCGTGGATCAGCGAAGGCAGCAAGCTGGATAACGCCGCAAAAATCCGCGCGTTCACTAACTATCTGCCGGGCTTCAACATTCCGATGCTGCCGCGTGAACTGTCTGACGACCTGTGCTCGCTGCGCGCCAATGAAGTGCGTCCAGTGCTCGCCTGTCGCATGGTCATCGCCGCCGATGGCACCATCGAAGACAATATCGAATTCTTCGCTGCAACCATCGAATCGAAAGCCAAACTGGCCTACGACGATGTATCGGACTGGCTGGAAGGCAACGGCAACTGGCAGCCGCAGAATGACGCGATTGCTGGCCAAATTAAGCTGCTGGAACGCATTTGCGGTCTGCGCGGAGAGTGGCGTCACAACCACGCCCTGGTGTTCAAAGATCGCCCTGACTACCGCTTCGTGCTGGGTGAGAAAGGCGAAGTGCTGAATATCGTCGCTGAACCTCGCCGTATCGCCAACCGCATCGTTGAAGAGTCGATGATCGCCGCTAACATCTGTGCGGCTCGCGTGCTGCGCGATAAGCTCGGCTTCGGCATCTATAACGTGCATACCGGCTTTGATCCGGCGAAAACCGAACAGCTCTCCGAACTGATGAAGACCCACGATGTGCACGTCGATCCACAGGAAGTGCTGACTCTGGAAGGCTTCTGCAAGCTGCGCCGCGAGCTCGATGCGATGCCAACCGGCTTCCTCGATAGTCGTATTCGTCGCTTCCAGTCCTTCGCTGAAATTAGCACCGAACCGGGCCCGCACTTCGGCCTGGGTCTTGACGCGTACGCCACCTGGACCTCGCCTATTCGTAAATACGGCGACATGGTGAACCACCGTCTGCTGAAAGCGATCATCAAAGGTGAAACCCCGGCACGTCCGCAGGATGATGCCACGATCCAGATGGCAGAGCGCCGTCGTCTGAACCGCATGGCAGAACGCGACGTCGCCGACTGGTTGTATGCGCGCTTCCTGAGCGACAAAGCGGGCACCGATACCCGCTTCGCGGCAGAAATCATTGATATTAGCCGGGGCGGTATGCGCGTGCGGCTGGTTGAGAATGGTGCGGTGGCGTTTATTCCGGCGCCGTTCCTGCACGCCGTACGTGATGAAATGGTCTGCAGCCAGGAGAACGGCACCGTGCAAATCAAAGGCGAAACCGTGTACAAGGTCACTGAGGTGATTGACGTTACTATCGCCGAAGTGCGCATGGAAACCCGCAGCGTTATCGCGCGTCCGTTCCAGGCATAACACTTAAGGGCGGCTAACCATTAGCTGGCCGCCCTTTTCTTCTCCCTACTTGCGATATCCCCCACAATTTTTTTCCTGTTTCCCCCCACATTCCAACAAAAGCGATCACAATAAAGTGGTGGATTACCGCTTAAAACAATAATCTGGCTGTGCCGACTTTTATCAATGTTTGCGCTGAAGGTGTTTGGGAGAAGACATGGCTGAGGAAATGGAGCAGAACCTGCTTTTTCGGTATCTGGGGACCACCAGTCCCTATTGGCGACTATCGGGTGACAGCAACGCGCTGCATCTGGCTGCCAGCGAGGAGACCGAAACGAGTCAGGTTGTGGCGCTAAGCGCAGAACAGGCAGACAGCATTCGCGAGATGACGGTGATCACCTCCAGCCTGACGCTGAGTCTGAATCTTTACGGTAACACCGTGCCAGTGCATCTGGTGGGCCGTAAAATCAATAAGTCGCAATGGGCTGGCAGCGCCTCCGCCTGGGATGACACCGGGTCCGTTGCCCGGGATTTAGTCCAGGGTCTATCCTTCGCCGAGCAGGTGGTTTCCGAAGCCAATTCAGTCATCGTTATTCTCGACCGCCACGGCAATATTCAGCGCTTTAATCGTCTGAGCGAAGAATATACCGGGATGAAAGAGCAAGAGGTCATCGGGCAGAACGTTTTTAAGTTATTCATGAGCCCGGCCGAAGCCGCCGCTTCCCGGCGAAATATCAGCGGTTTTTTTAAAAATGGCAGTTCGTATGAAGTCGAACGCTGGGTTAAAACCCGCAAAGGCCAGCGCCTGTTTTTGTTCCGCAATAAGTTCGTGCACAGCGGCAGCGGCAAAAATGAAATCTATTTAATCTGCTCCGGGACGGATATTACCGAGGAGCGCCGCGCGCAGGAACGCCTGCGGGTGCTGGCGAATACCGACACCATCACGGGTCTGCCCAATCGCAACGCCATCAACGACATGATCAGCGACGCGATTACCACCCGCCAGGATAATCAGGTCGGCATCGTGTACCTCGACCTAGATAACTTCAAAAAAGTGAACGATGCCTACGGGCATATGTTTGGCGATCAGCTGCTGCAATCGGTCGCCTTATCGATTTTAAGCTGTCTGGAAGAAGGCCAGACCCTGGCGCGCCTCGGTGGCGATGAGTTCATCGTTTTGGCAACCGATACCTCCCAGGGTAGCCTGGAGGCGATGTCATCCCGGATCCTGACCCGTTTGCGTGACCCGTTCCGTATTGGGCTGATTGAGGTCTACAGCGGCTGTTCCCTCGGCATTTCCCTCGCACCTCAGCACGGCAACGATCGCGAAAGCCTGATCCGTAATGCTGACACCGCGATGTATACCGCTAAAGAAGGCGGTCGCGGCAAATTCTGCGTGTTCTCGCCGGAGATGAACCAGCGGGTGTTTGAGTATCTGTGGCTCGACACCAACCTGCGTAAGGCGCTGGATAACAATCAGTTAGTGATCCATTACCAGCCGAAAATTACCTGGCGCGGGGAAGTGCGCAGCCTGGAAGCCCTGGTGCGTTGGGAATCGCCCGAGCGCGGCCTGATCCCGCCGGGTGATTTTATCTCCTACGCCGAAGAATCCGGGCTGATTGTACCGCTCGGTCGCTGGGTAATGCTCGACGTGGTGCGTCAGGTGGCGTTGTGGCGCGACAAAGGGATTAACCTGCGTGTGGCGGTGAACGTCTCGGCCCGCCAGTTAGCAGATCAAACCATCTTCAGTGACCTTAAGCAGGCGCTGCGGGACCTCAAATTTGAGTATTGCCCTATCGATGTGGAGCTGACGGAAAGCTGTCTGATTGAGAATGAAGAGCTGGCGCATTCGGTGATTCAGCAGTTCAGCGCCCTCGGCGCCCAGGTGCATCTGGACGATTTCGGCACCGGCTACTCTTCTCTTTCACAACTGGCGCGTTTCCCGATTGATGCCATCAAGCTCGATCAGGTGTTCGTCCGCGACGTACATAAACAGTCGGTCTCGCAATCGCTGGTCCGCGCGATTGTGGCGGTGGCGCAGGCGTTGAATTTGCAGGTGATTGCCGAAGGGGTGGAGAGCGCAAAAGAAGACGCCTTTCTTACTAAGAATGGCGTCAACGAACGGCAGGGATTTTTATTTGCCAAGCCGATGCCCGCTGCCGTTTTCGAGCGGTGGCTTAAACGGCGTCAGTCCCGCAAGCTGCGCTAACTGGCTTTACGCAGCGCAACCTGCGTATGCCGATTCTGTAACATGACCAGACGTTCCATATAGGCAATGTCTTTCTCCTGTAGGCAGAATGCGGCATCCACCCAATCCTCGGTGATGTCCATCAGCTCGCTTCTCGGCAGAGTTAACACCCGCTGACGCACCCGCAGCATGGCACGCACGCCGTTGAGCTTCGGCTGCAACGTGTCAATAAAGGTACGCGTTGCCACGTAGCTGTCGCCCGGTTCAAACAACACGTCCACCAGGCCACGCTGCTCGTGCCATTCCGCAGTGTGCGCCTCGCCCCGGTAAATCAGCTGTTCGGCAAGTTTCATGCCCGATCGACGACTGACCAGCGAGTAGGCCCCCATGCCGGGGAAGAGATTGAACGCTATTTCCGGGAATCCCATTCTCGCATCGCGCTGGGCAAGGATGAAGTGGTGTGCCAGCGCCGCCTCAAAGCCGCCGCCCAGCGCACTGCCCTCAACCATCGCTATGCTGATAGCCCCGGTATCAAATGCCCTCGACGCCGCATGGACGCAATCAACGCAGGCTCGAGCATAGGCGCGAAGCGCTTCCCGCCGCCCGTTGCGAATGCATTCCACAAAAAAGCCCAGATCGCCGCCCGTGTTGTAGATCCCCGTGACCAGCGATCCGGTGACCCAGAAATCCACGACAAACCCCTGCTGCTTCACCAGCCAAGACAGGTTCATGATTTCTTCAATCAGCACATGGTTGAAGCACGGGCGCGGCTGGGCACGCAGCATCATCCAGACGGTGCGTCGCTCCTCCTCATAGAAAGCAGAGAGCTGCGTGAATCGTTCAGGATCGGTAAACAGTTTACAGGTAGGCTGATTAATCACAGTCATAATCTATTCCTCATAGAAAAAAGCGCGTTGCGCGCCTCCTCAGACTAATCCAGCCCATTTGTCGCGGAAATGTAGTAACGGCAATTAATAATTTTATGTTATGTGTTTTTCCAGCAAACCATTTTCCGCTTCTCTTTTGCCGCCATTTTTTGCATCATTGATTTTTCTTACTTTTCTCTCAGGAAGGCCTATGTCAAACCTCGATGCGCGCCAGTTAGCTCAACGTGTTGATACCGTGCTGGATATTCTGGTAGCGGGTGACTATCACTCTGCGATTAACAATCTGGAAATTCTGAAGGCAGAGCTGTTGGCTCAGGCGTCCGGCGAGCAGGAACAGAATTCTGCTCAGCCGAAATCTCCCTGGGAAATTTGATAAAGCAGCGATCGTGATATGAACGCCCGACAACAATCTATTTTACAAATGGTGATCGACAAAGGCCGCATGAGCGTTGCCGATCTCGCCCTGATGACCGGGGTTTCAGAAGTGACAATTCGTCAGGATCTGAATCTGCTGGAAAAACAAAGCTATCTGCGCCGCACCCACGGTTTCGCCGTGCCGCTGGACAGCGAAGACGTCGAAACGCGCATGATGAACAATTTCTCGCTCAAGCGTGAACTTGCTGCCTATGCGGCCGGTCTGGTTAGCCCTGGCGAAACGGTGTTTATCGAAAACGGCAGCAGCAACGCCCTTCTCGCGCGGGCGCTCTCGGAGCAGCCAGGCATTACCATTATTACCGTCAGCAGCTATATCGCCCATTTGCTGAAAGAGACGCCGGGGGAAGTCATTCTGCTGGGCGGCATCTATCAGAAGAAAAGCGAAAGTATGGTCGGGCCGTTAACCCGCCAGTACATCCAGCAGGTGCATTTCAGTAAAGCATTTATCGGTGTGGATGGATGGCAGAGCGACACCGGGTTTACCGGGCGCGATATGATGCGTGCTGATGTCGTGAGCGCGGTACTGGACAAAGGCTGTGAAGCCATCGTCCTGAGCGATAGCTCGAAATTTGGCGCGGTTCATCCTTATCCGCTGGGCCTGACGAGCAAGTTTAATCGGGTCATCACCGATGACGGACTGGCAGTCGAACAGCAGCAACAGCTGGAGCGTTCTGGCCTCACAGTAGACATCGTCAAACGTCCTTAAACGTTGCCCCCGCCTGCGGGGGTGATTTTTTTAACACCTTTTATCACGCGTTAATCTGTTTCACTCTTCAACATCCCGTCACATATAAGACTGTTCTGACGCGCCAATTAAGACTTTTTACCTCCCTGTTCTCCCCCAACAACGTAAAATTAATGTTAGCGATATAACAGGAAGTGACTATCACTTGCGTGATTTAAGTAACCCCTGCGCAACCTGTTCCATGAATGCCACACTGTTTCCCATTAGGGACTAAACTGAATGTAGGCACTTTCGTGGAGATATTATTCAGGAGAGAACTGTATGACTTCAATGAGCAAAAAAATGACTGCCGCCGTATTGGCTGCAACCCTGATCATGTCCCTTAGCGCATGTTCAAACTGGTCTAAACGCGACCGTAATACCGCTCTCGGGGCCGGTGCAGGTGCGATTGGCGGTGCAGTGCTGACGGACGGTAGTACCTTAGGTACTCTCGGCGGTGCAGCAGTCGGTGGTATTATTGGCCACCAGGTTGGTAAATAATTCCCTGACGGGAAACGATAAAGAAAATAATATTCAGGTCTGACTTACGCACGATAAAAAAACAGGGCCACGCAATTGCGTGGCCCTTTTATTGAGGTCTATTTCTCAACGGTTAACCACCGGCCAGTTTGACCTTCATACCTTTAGCTTCCAGCAGCGATTTAATCAGGTCGCGTTTATCTCCCTGAATTTCAATCACGCCATCTTTCACTGCCCCACCACAGCCACATTTTTTCTTCAGTTCGGCGGCAATTTTGGCCAGTTCGGTATCATCCAAATCAATGCCAGTCACCAGACACACACCCTTACCTTTACGGCCACTGGTCTGACGCTGAATACGCACAATGCCGTCGCCTTTAGGGCGCTCAACGACGGCTTTCGGCTCGTCAATACGGCCGCTGTCGGTGGAATACACCAGACGGCTGTTAGAATCGTTCATTAGGCCTCCTTCGTGAGAGACGCGTTAATCTGACGCAGGGTGTGTGCCGGATCGGCAGATTGGGTCACCGGACGCCCAATAACCATGTAATCAACGCCCGCCGCCTGCGCCTGTTCCGGGGTCATAATCCGGCGCTGATCGCCAGCATCACTTCCCGCCGGTCGAATGCCTGGTGTAACCAGTTTAAACGCCTGCCCCAGTTCCTGCTTGAAGCGCACCGCTTCCTGTGCGGAACAGACTACCCCGTCCAGACCGCAACGCTGGGTTAACGCTGCCAGTTTCGCCGCGTGATCGGCCGGAGAAAGGGTAATGCCTAAATCCTGTAAATCACTGGCTTCCATGCTGGTCAGCACGGTGACCGCAATCAGCAGCGGTGCATCTTTGCCAAAGGGCAGCAGCGCTTCACGGGCCGCCGTCATCATCCGTGCCCCACCAGAGGCATGTACGTTGACCATCCACACGCCCAAATCGGCCGCAGCAGCGACCGCATGTGCCGTGGTGTTCGGAATGTCGTGGAATTTCAGATCAAGGAAGATATCGAACCCGCGCTGTTGCAGATCACGAACCAACTGCGGCCCAAAAAGGGTGAACATCTCTTTCCCGACTTTCAGACGGCAGTCGCGCGGGTCGATTCTGTCGACAAAGGCTAAGGCTTTATCGCGATTATCATAATCAAGGGCAACGACTACGGGAGAGGAAGTAACAATACGGGATTCAGACGTCATGACCAGACCTTCTTGTTGTGGGCCGCAACCGGCGAAAAATCGGTAAACGGCGTGCATTCTACCTGTGAAGTGCTGAAATTGACAGGCTGGATTAGCCCGTTATCACCTGCCAGACATAGACGGGCACGATGCCACAGATGAGGTGTAAAAAATGACAAGTATGTTGTAACTAATGAAGGCGTTTTTAAAAATTACTGGCCGTCGAGGCCGCGGATAGGCTTGACCGTGGACCAGGCCCGGCAGGATGGGCAGTGCCAGTAGAGGGTATACGCCGTGAAGCCGCATTTCTGGCAACGGTAGCGCGGTTTGCTGCGGACCTGCTCACCAACCATGTCACGCAGTACCATCAGACTATCTTTCGCGCGCCCGGCTTCCGCTTCATTGAGGTGGTAGTCCATCAGTTTGTGGAACACGCGCATGGTCGGATGGCGTTGTAGCTGACGCGTGACGTAGGTTTGTGCGGTATCAGCGCCTTCACGCTGTTCCATAATTTGAGCCAACATCAGCTCGGCGGTTGCTCCGGTGTTTTCTTCCACCGCGCGGCGCAGGAAGTGTTCCCACTCCTCATCTTTACCGAGCTGCTGGTAACAGGTTTGCAGCATTTCCAGGGTTTCGCTGACCAGCTCCCGGTCCTGATCGATGACTTTTTGCAGCGATTCTACCGCTTTGGCATATTCGCCTTTGGCCATCAGCACCCGGCCAATCATTATCGACACTCTCGCGCTGTTACGATCGGCAGCCGCGCCCTTTTTCAGGAACGACATGGCTTTATCCATGTCATCGTTGCCCATCTGCTGCAGGGCCAGTTCACACCAGAAATGGGCTATTTCAGGACGGTGTTTTTCCTTGCCGAGTTTCACAAGGCGTTCTGCCACCTCGATGGCTTTCTGCCAGTCACTGGTCGCCTGATAAATCTGCAACAGCTGCTGGAGGGCGCTAACGCGGAATTCGGTTTCATCCACCAACTGGTTGAACATGTCTTCCGCACGGTCATACAAGCCCGCGGCCATGTAGTCACGGCCCAGTTGCTGCACGGCCAGCAGGCGCTGTTCGTAGGTTAACGATGCGCTTTCCATTAAGGTCTGGTGAATGCGGATAGCGCGATCAACTTCACCCCGAGAGCGGAACAGGTTGCCGAGTGTCAGGTGCGCTTCGACGGTGCCAGTGTCCTCTTTAAGCATGTCGAGGAACAAGTCGACCGCTTTGTCTTGCTGATTGCTAAGCAGAAAGTTAACGCCCGCGACATAGTCACGGGAGAGGCGGTTCGCATCGTCCTGTTTGGACTGTTGTGCACTTCTGCGGCCCATATACCAGCCGTAAGCGGCGGCAACAGGTAAAAGCAGAAACAACAACTCCAGCATAGAAAGTTATTCCTTCACAGCCGGAACGACCGGCGCAGACGAGGCAGGTGTCGCCGGAGCAAGCTGTTGCTCAAGGCGTTTAATTTTGCGTTCAGCACGCATCAACGAAACGCGGTTACGCAGCCAGAACATGCCGCAAATCAGCCAGCCGATGGCAAAGCCCGCAGCAAACAGCACCGCTAACAGGGTGGAGATCCGAAACTCCCCTTGCGCCAGCAAATAGTTGAAGGTGACCTGCTGATCGTTTTGCGCGCCAAGGGTGACGGAGATAACGAAAATCGCCAGCACCAGTAGGAAAATGAGTAAATATTTCACATTACTTCCCGTTATGTGGTTTATGTGAATAAATCGTGTACAGTCTTTCGCTTCCAGCCCTATAAAGTACCATCTTCGCCGCAACGGCGAAACTGGCAAGCGTGCTGCCAGCTAAGGATTTGTGGGCAGAAATGCCCTAAATCAACCTTCGTCACTCTTCTGACTCGCGGTTTCGGATTTCCCTTGCTTCTTCACCCGGTGGCGTCAATGGACCACAAAGCTTCTGGGCAAGCCAGGTTGCGAGCGTGACTAACAGCCAGGACATCAGGGTAGCGACCACCAGATCGCGCGGCCAGTGCATCCCCAGGAGCAGTCGACTGCCCATCACCGCCGTCGCCCAAACCAACAGCACAACAATGGTGACGGTGCGACGGCGCGGCCACAATAGACCTACTCCCAGCAGCGCCCAACTTGCTGCAAACATGGTGTGGCCCGACGGAAACGCGAATCCGGTCTCTTTTTGCCAGTGTTGACGTAAAAACAGCGGTAAATCATTCCGGTCCGCCAGTTGGTGTTTCACCAAATGCGCACGGTCCTTACGCTTTAAAGTGTAGAACTCCTCCACCGGCACCTGTTGCGTTTTTTCCAGCCAGATGACAAACGGTCTTGGCTCCTGCACCCGGTCTTTAACCCAGGATTTCGCCCCCTGGCCGATGAGGATGGCCCCAGCGAGGATTGCAAACAGGGTTAACGCTGCACGCAGGCGGAAACGAAGGCACCACAAAAACCACGCGCAGAGAATGACATGCGTAATGATGCCCCAAGGCTGGGTCACGGTTTCGGTTACCCAGTACAACACTTTCAGCCACCAGGCGTTGTTCCCCGGCTGCCACGTCCAGCCGGAAATCCATACCGCAACCGGCATGATGAGTAACGCCGCGGCCCCTGCCGTGGTTCGTCTGGCGATAGAAAGCATGGTCTCTCCTTTTTCCTTAAACATCACAATCATAACTGAAAAGCGAAACTTCGTGAAAAGAGGTCGAATTGTGCGCTTAAGCAGCAGACAGCCGTCAGCCATTAGGTGAAGCCTGAGCGTTGTGGCAAAATAGTCGGAAACAGAAGGCACGAATATGCCGATATAATCTGGAGAATCACATGCAGCTTAAACGTGTGGCAGAAGCCAAACTGCCAACCCCCTGGGGCGACTTCCTGATGGTGGGCTTTGAAGAACTGGCAACCGGGCAGGATCACGTCGCCCTGGTGTTCGGCGATATATCCGGAAAAACGCCCGTCCTGGCGCGCGTGCATTCTGAATGTTTGACCGGTGATGCCCTGTTCAGCTTACGCTGTGACTGCGGTTTCCAGCTGGAAGCGGCGCTGACACACATCGCCGAAGAGGGGCGCGGGATCCTGATGTATCACCGTCAGGAGGGTCGTAATATTGGCCTGCTGAATAAAATCCGCGCCTATGCGCTGCAGGATCAAGGGTACGACACCGTCGAAGCGAACCATCAACTGGGCTTCGCGGCGGACGAGCGTGATTTCACCCTGTGTGCAGATATGTTCAAGCTGCTGGGCGTTGATGAAGTGCGTCTGCTGACCAACAACCCGAAAAAAGTCGAGATCCTGACCGAAGCCGGGATCAACATCGTTGAACGCGTGCCGCTGATTGTTGGCCGCAACCCGAAAAACGAACACTATCTTGATACTAAAGCCGCGAAGATGGGTCATCTGCTCGGCAACTAAATCCGGCGCGGTGCCTGCGGGCGCCGCACTGCATTGTGTCTGATGCTAATTTACGTTATTGTCAAACCATGAACAGCATTCACGTCTCCCTCACTTTGCGTTGGTGGCAGCCTTAATCAAGGCAGCCTGATATCCCCTACTCTTTTTTACTCTCAGGCCGCCGGAAGGCGTCCACTCTGTCAACAGAACCGTCTCCGGGGCCACATACAGGAGCTTCTGATGACACACTCACTCTCTACACAGCACGTTATTTTGACCGGCGACCGTCCTACCGGGCAGCTGCATCTTGGCCATTACGCGGGCTCTTTACGCCAGCGCGTCGAACTACAGGCCATACACCCACAGTACATTCTGATCGCCGATTTACAGGGCCTGACCGATAACGGCTCGCAGCCGGAAAAAATCGCCCGTAACGTGCTGGAAGTGATGGCCGATTATCTGGCGGTGGGAATTGATCCGCTGCGTACCACTATCTGCCTGCAATCGGCCCTGCCCGCGCTGGCGGAATTGACCATGCTGTATATGAACATCGTTACCGTCTCACGGGTGGAACGTAATCCCACGGTAAAAAATGAGATCCAGCAGAAAGGCTTCTCCCGCTCGTTGCCCACCGGTTTCCTGGTCTATCCGATCAGTCAGGCGGCAGACATTACCGCGTTTGGAGCCGATCTGGTGCCGGTCGGCGACGATCAGCTGCCCATGATTGAGCAAACCAATGAGATTGTGCATAAGATGAACAGCCTGCTGGATGCGCCGGTGCTGCGCCATTGCAAAGCGCTGCTGAGCGCCACCAGCCGCCTGCCGGGCATTGACGGTGCGGCCAAAATGTCGAAATCACTGGGCAATACGTTAACGCTTTCCGCCAGTGAAGAGGACATTCATCGGGCGGTCAGCGCGATGTACACCGATCCGGACCATCTGCGGATTAGCGACCCAGGTAAGATTGAAGGCAACGTCGTATTCACGTATCTCGATGCGTTCCATCCCGACAGCGATAAAGTCGCGGAGATGAAAGCACACTATCAACAAGGCGGCCTCGGCGACCGGCAGTGCAAAAACGAGCTGGAGGATTGCCTGCAAACTCTGCTGGCCCCTGTGCGCGAACGTCGTCAGCGGTATATCGCCGATAAAGAGATGCTGATGGGATTGCTGAAGCAAGGCAGTGAAAAGGCGCATCAGCGCACGCAGGAAACGCTCGTGGCAGTCAAACGCGGGTTGGGATTACCGGTGATGTTCTGAGCGATGGTGCCCGGTGGCACTGTGTTTACCGGGCCTACAGTTAGGTCTGTAGGCCCGGATTTTTGCATTAACGAAGCATATTGCGAATCACATAGTGCAGGATGCCGTCGTTCTGGTAGTAAGTCAGTTCGGTGGCGGTATCAATACGGCAACGACACTCAATCACGTCCTTTTTGCCGTCAGCGCGCGTCAGGGTCACCGGCACGGTAGCCCCTGGTTTCAGGCTTTGCAAATCGGTAATGTCTATCTGCTCTTCGCCCGTCAGCCCCAGCGTGTTACGCGTGGTGCCCTGCGGGAACTCCAGCGGTAAAATGCCCATTCCGATCAGGTTCGAACGGTGAATACGCTCGAACGATTCGGAGATAACCACCCGCACGCCCAACAGACGTGGGCCTTTCGCTGCCCAGTCACGGCTCGAGCCGGAACCGTACTCTTTCCCGGCGATCACCGCCAGCGGCGTGCCCTGCTCCTGGTAACGCATGGCCGCATCGTAAATCGAAATGACCTCTGATCCCGGCAGATGGCGCGTCATGCCGCCTTCCACGCCCGGCACCATTTCATTGCGGATACGGATGTTGGCAAAAGTCCCGCGCATCATGACTTCATGGTTACCGCGTCGTGAACCGTAGGAGTTGAAATCGCGACGCTCAACGCCGTGGTTTTGCAAATAGCGCCCCGCCGGGCTGTCTGCTTTGATATTGCCCGCCGGAGAGATATGGTCGGTGGTAACTGAATCCCCAAGCATCGCCAGAATACGCGCCCCGCGAATATCTTCCACCGGATCCGGCTCTACGCCCATGTCGTCGAAGAACGGTGACAGACGGATGTAAGTGGAATCCTGCTGCCAACCGTAGGTATCCGATTTGTCGACCTGAATGGCTTTCCACTCCGGCGTGCCTTCAAATACTTCAGCATACTCTTTGCGGAACATTTCGGTAGAGACTTCTTCTACCGCGCGAGCAATCTCTTTCCCGCTCGGCCAGATATCTTTCAAATACACCGGGTCGCCCTTTTGGTCGTGTCCCAGTGGATCGGTGAGCAGATTAATATTCATATTACCCGCCAGCGCGTAGGCCACCACCAGCGGCGGCGAGGCCAGCCAGTTAGTTTTTACCAGCGGATGAATACGACCTTCGAAGTTACGGTTGCCGGAGAGCACCGCCCCTACGGTCAAGTCGCCTTTTTTAATCGCCGTTTCAATCGGGTCTGGCAGTGGACCCGAGTTACCGATACAGGTGGTACAGCCGTACCCCACCAGATTAAACCCCAGTTCATCGAGATACGGCGTCAGCTTAGCGTGAGCCAGATAATCCGACACCACTTTCGACCCTGGCGCTAGCGAGGCTTTTACCCACGGTTGGCGAACCAGCCCCAGCTTAACGGCTTTTTTCGCCAGCAAACCGGCGGCCATCAATACGCTTGGGTTTGAAGTGTTGGTACAGGAGGTGATCGCCGCGATAACCACGGCCCCGTCGGGCAACTGATACTGATGCCCGTTCAACGTATAGTCGACTGGATTACGGTCTTTTTGCGCGGTATTGAGTTCCAGTTCGGAACTCTGGGCAAAGGCTTTCGGCACATCGCCCAGCGCCACGCGGTCCTGCGGACGTTTTGGCCCGGCCAGACTGGCCTCAACCTCGTCCATGTCCAGTTCAAGGGTGCTGGTAAACACCGGTTCATCGCCGGTATTGCGCCACATCCCCTGGGCTTTGGCGTAGGTCTCCACCAGCTCGATTTGATCTTCACTGCGTCCACTGAGGCGCATGTATTCCAGCGTCACGCCATCGATCGGGAAGAAGCCGCAGGTTGCGCCGTATTCCGGTGCCATATTGGCGATGGTGGCCCGGTCTGCCAGCGGCAGCGTGTCGAGTCCGTCGCCGTAGAATTCGACAAATTTTCCGACCACGCCGTGCTTTCGCAGCATCTGGGTGACGGTCAATACCAGGTCAGTGGCGGTGATCCCTTCGCGTAGTTTGCCGGTCAGTTTAAAACCGACCACGTCCGGGATAAGCATTGAAACTGGCGGGCCGAGCATCGCCGCTTCCGCTTCAATCCCGCCGACGCCCCAACCGAGCACCCCGAGGCCGTTGATCATCGTGGTATGGGAGTCGGTGCCGACTAAGGTGTCCGGATAGGCAATCCATTCACCATTTTGCAGTTCACTCCACACCGCTTTACCAAGATATTCCAGGTTGACCTGGTGGCAAATACCGGTACCCGGCGGCACGACGCTAAAGCGGCTGAACGCCTGTTGCCCCCAGCGCAAAAACGCATAGCGTTCGTGGTTACGCTCCATTTCAAGGCGCACATTTTCACCAAACGCGTCGTCATCACCAAAGTGATCGACGGTCACCGAGTGGTCAATCACCAGGTCCACGGGCGAGAGCGGATTGACCTTTGCGGTATCGCCGCCGAGGCGTTTCACCGCCTCACGCATCGCCGCGAGATCAACCACAGCGGGCACGCCGGTGAAATCCTGCATCAGCACACGGGCCGGACGATAGGCAATTTCACGGTCAGCATGGGCATTTTTCAGCCACCCGGCCAGGGCGTGAATATCTTCTTCAGTAACGGAATCACCGTCCTGCCAGCGCAGCAGGTTTTCGAGCAGGACTTTGAGTGATTTAGGCAAACGGGTAAGATCGCCAAGGGTTTTGGCGGCCAGCGGCAGGCTATAATAGTGATACGTTTTGGCCTTGGCCTGTAGCGTGTCCTTACTGGCTTCTCGTAGGGTTGACGACATAGCTCCTCCTTTATGACAGGGATTGCGAGCCCTGAAACTCCTCAGGGTCTGTCTATAAAGATAACACAACCTCAACGTAACGCTTTGATAACAACCCGAATTGCTAAATGGACGATAAACGGGGCAGGTAAAAAAGGAAAACCCGACGTAAGCGTCGGGTTTGTCAGAGGATTATTTGATGAGCATCAAGACCAGCTGGCACCAGAAAAGGACTGAGAGTGAAAACGCCCCCATCCAGGCCCAGTATTTCGTGCTACGGTTCGTATTCATAATATAACACCAAATAGTTACTCATTTTTACTGCCCATTCAGGCAGCGCTCTTATTGCTGTGGTGTATTTATTAACGAGTACAAAACGGAAAGTACCAACAACTCACAGAAACAATCAAAGGGATGAATTAACGTTTTTTATTATCAGCATCAGCAAAGGAATCAATAAAATCCTGCTGCTGCGTTGTCAGTTTCCAGGATGCGGGAACGGTCGTCGTCGGCTTTTTGCGGCTCTGTGGTTTGTCATTTGACTGACATGTAGGCTTCACGGACACACTCTGACCAGAAACAACCATTTTTAACCCCAATATTTCCAGATGAGCACTGCAACCACTACCCAAAACAGCGCGGAGCCCAGGAATACCGCCAGCCAGGCTTTACGTTTCAGCTCAGCTTCCTTCTGCGGTTCTTCACGTCCTGAAGGCATTGCTAACCTCATACAATCGGTATCACTTATCAGTATTGCACCGAACAATCGGTACGATTAATCACCATTGAGATAAATCCTAATTAAAAAAGCGCCAAAAATCCAGCGATTTTACGAATCCTGACCCGTTGAATCTTCAATCTTTGACGGCAAATAAATAATTGACGAGTAAAATTTGCGTAGCAGCAAAATAGTTTCTACTTTTGTCGGCATTTAACAGGATAGTCAGGCGAAAAAGAACGTGGGGAGTGGCGACCAGAAAGGCAGTAAATGCAAATGAGGGAGATTTTAATTTACGTTAAGTGATCTATTTCACGATATCCCCCGGCTGGGGGATATCACTATTAATGACCCAGGAAACTATTTCTCGGGCAATTTGATATCTTTAAACATCTCTTCGATATCTTCATTAGAACGCAACGCCACGGCGGTATCCACCACATCACGGGTCAGATGCGGGGCAAAGCGCTGAATGAAATCATACATATAGCTGCGCAGGAAGGTGCTACGGCGGAACCCGATTTTGGTGGTACTGTGGCTGAAGATATCCCCTGCTTCGAGCTTAATCAGGTCCGGGTCGGAAATGGGATCAACCGCCATGCTCGCAATCACGCCCACGCCTAAGCCCAGCCGGACGTAGGTTTTAATCACGTCGGCATCAGTGGCGGTGAATACGATCCGCGGCGTCAGCCCTGCACGGTTGAAGGCGGTATCCAGTTCGGAGCGGCCGGTAAAGCCAAAGGTGTACGTTACCAGCGGATACTGTGCCAGTTCTTCAATAGTGACTGATCCTTTCCCTGCCAGAGGGTGATCCGGCGTCACCACAATCGAGCGGTTCCAGTGGTAGCACGGCAGCATCACCAGGTCATCGTAAAGATGCAGCGCTTCGGTGGCGATAGCAAAATCCGCATTCCCTTTGGAGACCGCCTCTGCGATTTGCGTCGGCGAACCCTGGTGCATATGCAGTGAGACGCGCGGATAACGCTCGATAAACCCTTTGATAACGCCTGGCAGCGCGTATCGGGCCTGCGTGTGAGTGGTGGCAACGTACAGCGAACCTTTGTCAGGCCAGGTGTGCTCCCCTGCTACCGACTTAATCGCTTCCACTTTGGACAGCACTTCCCGGGCAATACGGATAATTTCCTGTCCGGCGGGCGTAACCTGCGTCAGGTGTTTTCCGCTGCGGGCGAAGATCTGAATACCCAACTCATCCTCGAGCATGCGAACCTGTTTACTGATGCCCGGCTGAGAGGTATATAGCCCTTCAGCAGTCGAGGAGACATTGAGGTTATGGTTCACAACCTCAACGATATAACGGAGTTGCTGTAGTTTCATGACCGGTATCCGATATGCGTATGGCACTGATGCCTAATACGATTTAATAATAAGAAATGGGTTAACTATAACCACTATATCATTTATACCGGATGTGTATAGATGGGAAGAAAAAATAATAACGCAGGTGATTTCTCCTAAACAAAAGGGCCGCAGAGCGGCCCTTAGAGGATGATTCAGTGGTGCAAAAAAACGTTATTTTTTCGCGACTTCTTCCCACTTACCGTCGATGAAGAAGGCAGACCAGCCGGTCGCTTTACCGTCTTTTTCCGAAGCCACGTACTGCTGCTTGGTTTTACGGCTGAAACGCACCATGGTCTTGTTGCCCTGCGGGTCTTCCTGTGGGGCATCCGCCAAATAGCGCAGTTTTTCCGGCAGGCGATCGCGGAAGCGGTACAGCTCTTCCACCAGCGGTGCTCGGGTCTCACGCGATTTCGGGAAGGTATTGGCGGCGAGGAACACCCCTGCCGCCCCGTCACGCAGAACGAAGTACGCGTCTGATTTCTCACACGGCAGTTCTGGCAGCGGAACCGGATCTTCTTTCGGCGGCGCGACTTCACCGTTACGCAGGATCTTACGGGTATTTTTACAGTCGTCGTTGGTGCACGCCATGTACTTACCAAAACGCCCCATTTTCAGGTGCATTTCAGAACCACACTTCTCACACTCAACGATAGGGCCGTCATACCCCTTGATACGGAACTCACCTTCTTCGATTTCGTAGCCGTCGCAGGTCGGGTTATTACCGCAGACATGCAGCTTGCGCTTCGGATCGATAAGATAGCTGTCCATCGCGGTGCCACACTTGGCACAACGGCGCTTAGCACGCAGCGCGTTGGTTTCCGCATCATCGCCTTCGAGCACGTTCAGCACTTCGTTTTCCGGCACCAGGTTAATGGTGGTTTTGCAACGCTCTTTCGGCGGTAACGCATAGCCGGAACAGCCCAGGAATACGCCGGTGCTGGCAGTACGAATGCCCATCTTACGACCACAGGTCGGGCAGTCGATGCTGGTGAGGATCATCGAGTTAGGCTGCATCCCGCCTTCTTCCGGATCCTTTTCAGCGGTTTCCAACTGACGGGTAAAGTCGCCGAAGAAATCGTTCAGTACCTGTTTCCACTCGGCCTGATGGTTCGCGACCTGGTCAAGGCTGCTCTCCATCTGCGCGGTGAAGTCGTAGTTCATCAGCTCGCGGAAGTTGGCTTCCAGACGATCGGTAACGATTTCGCCCATTTTCTCGGCGTAGAAACGACGGTTTTCCGAACGAACATAGCCGCGATCCTGAATGGTCGAAATGATCGACGCATAAGTAGACGGACGACCAATACCACGTTTTTCCAGTTCTTTAACCAATGACGCTTCGCTGAAACGCGCTGGCGGCTTGGTAAAGTGTTGCGCCGGAAGCAGCTCAACCAGTGACAGCTCTTCGCCTTTTTTCACCGGTGGCAGGGTGCGGTCTTCATCCCCTTTGCGCAACGCAGGCATGACTTTCGTCCAGCCGTCGAAACGCAGGGTACGGCCACGCGCTTTCAGTTTGAAATCACCCGCGCCAACGGTCAGCGTAGTGGAATCGTACTGCGCAGGTGTCATCTGACAGGCCACAAATTGACGCCAAATCAGCTGATACAGCTTCTGCGCGTCGGCTTCCATATCCTTCAGCGACTCCGCCAGCACCGCGACATCAGAAGGACGAATCGCTTCGTGCGCTTCCTGAGAGTTCTCTTTGCTGGTGTACTGATTGGCGTTTTCCGGCAGATATTTCTTGCCGAAGTTATCGCCAATGTAGTCGCGAACCATGTTCACCGCGTCCTGACTCAGGTTGGTAGAGTCAGTACGCATATAGGTGATGTAACCCGCTTCATACAGACGCTGAGCCATCATCATGGTTTTCTTCACGCCGTAACCGAGACGGGTACTTGCCGCCTGTTGCAGCGTGGAGGTAATGAACGGCGCGCCGGGCTTGCTGCTGGTTGGCTTATCTTCACGCTCAAGCACGGTGTAGCGTGCTTTTTCAAGCAGGCTAACGGCCGCCATGGTTTCGTCGCGGGTAACCGGACGGAACGGCTTGTCATTATGATGGCTGACTTCGAGCGGCAGCGCCTCACCTGACGGCGTGGAGGTATTGGCGTCAATTTCCCAGAACTCTTCCGGGACGAACGCTTTAATTTCACGCTCACGCTCGACCACCAGACGCACCGCAACCGACTGCACGCGTCCCGCAGACAGGCCACGGGCGATTTTTTTCCACAGCAGCGGAGAAACCATGTAACCCACCACGCGATCGACAAAGCGACGCGCCTGCTGAGCGTTAACACGGTCAATGTTCAGTTCGCCCGGCGTGTCAAACGCCTGACGAATCGCATTCTTGGTTATCTCGTTAAACACCACGCGGCTATAGCGCGAGTCATCACCGCCTATCACTTCCCGCAGGTGCCATGCAATGGCTTCCCCTTCGCGGTCAAGGTCGGTTGCGAGATAGATGTGGTCAGCTTTTTCGGCTAACTGTTTGAGTTCCGCGACAACCTTTTCTTTGCCTGGCAGCACTTCATACTGGGCAGCCCAGTCGTGCCACGGATCTACGCCCATGCGGTTGACCAGCGCGCCGCGCTCATCTTTTTTCGGCTTTTTGGCCGGTTTGGCGGCGGTAGAGTCAGCGCTCTTTTTGCTTGCTGAGCCACTTGTCGGCAGATCGCGGATATGACCCACGCTGGATTTAACCACGTAGTCATTACCCAGATACTTATTGATCGTTTTGGCTTTTGCCGGGGACTCAACGATAACGAGAGCTTTACCCATATTCACCTTTACCTAATTTGATTCTTCCAGGAATACACACCCATCCCAAAAGGATGCGGCGCATATATCGCACTTGAATTCACCTTCCACTGGCGACGTGCCTAAATCTTGTGGCGGCGTCAATGGATATCAACCCCTTCTCTGGCCTGGCCCCAGAAGCCTGAGTCAGAGGATTGAGTTTGCTGGCCTTTTCCTGCCAGGTGGTATAGCACGAAGAATTTTCGGTCGAATGTCAAGCAAATCTGTTGCCAGATTGCGAAAGCGTCACACTGTACCTGATAAAATCCGTTACGCAACTTTATTAGCATGCAAAAGCAATTCCTGCCAGCAGACGGCCCTGCGCGATGTCCTTGTCTTTCACAGGGAAAATTTGCCCGTATGGCACACGCGGCGTAGACTATTGGCAGTGTTTTAGAGGAGTCAGAGATGCAAGAACCATCCCAACCAATTGACAAGCAGTCCCTACTGGCAGAAGCCAACCGCCTGATTCGTGACCACGACGACACCATGAAAGGTATCGAGGCCACCGACGTCACACAGCGTAACGGCGTGCTGGTCTTCAGCGGCGAATTCTATCTCGATGAGCAAGGTTTACCGACGGCAAAAAGCACGGCGGTATTCAATATGTTCAAATATCTCGCTCACCAGCTGTCAGAAAAATACCACCTGGTAGATTAAAAAAATGCGAGGCTTCGGCCTCGCATTTCGTTTACATCATTGGTTTTTGCCCACGCTGCCACCAGCGCATCAGCAAACGGTCAGCGCTTTCGGCGGCGCTACCGGTAAAGCGGTCCATCAGTTTCTTGCGTTGCAGATAACGTACGTTTAGTACCTCGTGACCATCCATCAGCCCCAGCAGCAGATCGTCACTGGTGCCGATTTCATCGACCAGTCCTTTTTCCTGCGCCTGCTGTCCGTACCAATGTTCGCCGGTCGCCACCTGTTCAATGTCCAGTTGCGGACGCATTTGATGCACAAAGTCCTTAAACAGATGATGCGTCTCATTGAGGTCTTCGCGGAATTTCTGCCGCCCTTCTTCGGTATTCTCACCGAGCAGCGTCAAGGTGCGCTTATATTGCCCCGCAGTGTGCAGCTCGATGTCGATGTCCTTGTTTTTCAGGAATCGGTTAAAGTTTGGGATTTGCGCCACTACGCCTATCGAACCGATAATCGCAAAGGGTGCGGAGACAATTCGATTGCCGACGCAGGCCATCATGTAGCCGCCACTGGCCGCGACTTTATCGACCGCGATGGTCAGCGGGATATTTTTATCGCGCAGGCGCTGGAGCTGTGACGCCGCCAGACCGTAGCCGTGTACCACGCCGCCAGGGCTTTCCAGACGCAGCACCACCTGATCCTGCGGCTTAATCACCGCCAGCACCGCCGTCACTTCTTCACGCAGCGCAGTCACCTCATGGGCGTCCATACTGCCTTTGAAATCCAGCACCCAGACTTTCGGTTTATCACCTGGCGCTGTCACCCCCTTCTTCGCATTGGCTTTGGCATTTTTTGCTTCAAGCTTGTGCTTTTTCTTCTGCGCTTTGTGCCAGAGTTTTTGTTGCGGGCCATCCAGCAGCGCCACGCTCATGTCGTCCTGCATCTCTTTATATTGTTCACTGAGATTGGTGATCCGCAGCTCTCCGCGCTGCCGCTTACGTTGGGTAAGATTCACGATAAGCGTAGCAACCACCGCAATCGCGACCACAATCGTGGCGATTTTCGCCAAAAACAACCCATATTGAGAAAGTAGTTCCACGCTTCCACCTTGAAAAGAATCACTCGGTTATCACGCACAGTGTACAACAGCCCAAACGGTGCGTCTCCCGCCTGAATTGTACGCTGCGAGCACGCTTCCCGTTTTTTTCTCCGTCAATGAAATGATTACAAAATGTTAATTCTGAACAGGCTTTCCGCCTGGCTGATTGAAATACCTCGCCGTTTAGGGCATAAAGCCGAAAAGCGAACAAACAGAAGCAGAACAGTAACGTGGCGCAACGAAGCGCTACAGGAGACAGGCCGTGCATTATCAACCACAGCGTGATTTGCTACAAAACCGCATCATTCTGGTCACAGGGGCAAGTGATGGTATCGGACGCGAAGCCGCCCTGACCTACGCCCGTTATGGCGCGAGCGTCATCCTTGTCGGCCGCAACGAAGACAAACTGCGGGCCGTCGCCCAGCAGATCCAACAGGAAGGCGGCATTGCGTCGCAGTGGTTTATTCTCGATTTACTCACCTGTACGCCAGAGGCATGTCAGCAGTTGGCGCAGAAAATCAGCATTCATTATCCACGTCTCGATGGCGTGCTGCATAACGCCGGGCTGTTAGGGGATGTTGTGCCAATGGATCAGCAAAAAATTGATGTCTGGCAGGATGTGATGCAGGTCAACGTCAACGGGACGTTCATGCTCACCCAGGCACTTCTTCCTTTATTACTCAAGTCTGATTCCGGCTCGCTGGTCTTCACCTCCTCCAGCGTGGGACAGCAAGGGCGTGCCAACTGGGGCGCCTATGCGGTGTCAAAATTCGCCACCGAGGGCATGATGCAGGTACTGGCGGAAGAGTATCAGGGCCAGCTGCGGGTCAACTGCATTAACCCAGGCGGCACCCGCACCGGGATGCGCGCCAGCGCGTTCCCGACGGAAGATCCGCAGAAACTGAAAACCCCTGCCGATATCATGCCGCTGTATCTGTGGCTGATGGGCGACGACAGCCGTCGCAAAACCGGGACCACCTTTGATGCCCAGCCGGGCCGTAAACCAGGAATTTCGCAATGAGTGACTCCCGTCATCAGGAACGCCAGCAGCGACTGAAAGAGAAAGTAGACGCCCGCGTGGCCGAGGCCCAGGAGGAGCGCGGCATTCTGCTGGTGCTCACCGGAAACGGTAAAGGAAAAACCACCGCGGCGTTTGGCACAGCCACGCGCGCCGTCGGTCACGGTAAGAAAGTCGGGGTCATCCAGTTTATCAAAGGCGAATGGCCTAACGGCGAGCGCAACCTGCTGGAGCCGCACGGCGTCGAATTTCAGGTGATGGCCACCGGATTTACATGGAATACGCAGGATAAAGAAGGCGATACCGCCGCCTGTCTGTCGGTCTGGCAACATGCGAAGCGCATGATGGCGGATGACACGCTGGATATGGTTATCCTCGACGAGCTGACCTATATGGTGGCCTACGACTATTTACCGCTGGAAGAGGTGCTAACCGCGCTGCGTGCGCGCCCGGCACACCAGACGGTGATCATCACTGGTCGCGGCTGTCATCGGGATATTCTGGAGATGGCGGATACGGTGAGCGAACTGCGCCCGGTGAAGCACGCCTTTGATGCGGGCATTAAAGCCCAGCTGGGTATCGACTATTAAAAAAGGCCCCGAGGGGCCTTTTCGTATTACGAACCGCTGCCGTTGTTACGGCTGCTGGAGCGGCGCGCGCTGCCACCGCCCTTCGGCTTGGCGGGTTTAGCGCCCACCTGAGTGTGGCGTTTCACCGCGCGGCGGATCTGGTTCGCCTTCATGCGACGACGATCTTTTTCCACCGCTACTTTTGATTCGGTTTCCGGCTTCAGCTCTACCAGTTCACGCAGGTAGTTGGTCTGAGCCAAATCCAGTTCGGTGTAACCGCCGCGTGGCAGGCCTTTCGGCAGGGGGATATCGCCGTAGCGGACACGGATCAGACGGCTCACCTGCACGCCAACCGCTTCCCACAGACGACGCACTTCGCGGTTACGCCCTTCGGTCAGGGTCACGTTGTACCACTGGTTAATGCCTTCCCCACCGGTAAATTTGATGGTTTTGAACGCCGCCGGGCCATCTTCCAGCTGCACGCCACGCGACAGCTGACGGACTTTGTTGTCGTCGACTTCACCAAACACGCGCACGGCGTATTCACGCTCAACTTCACGGCTCGGGTGCATCAGGCGATTCGCCAGCTCACCGTCGGTGGTAAACAGCAACAGACCGCAGGTGTTCACGTCCAGACGCCCTACGGCAATCCAGCGCGCCCCGCGCAGTTTAGGCAGACGGTCAAATACCGTCGGACGCCCTTCCGGGTCGCTGCGGGTACACAATTCGCCTTCTGGCTTGTAATACGCCAGCACGCGACAAATCTGTTCCACGGACTCTTTAACGGAAATCAGGTGTCCGTCGATACGAATTTTAAGCCCGGGGATAACTTCAACACGATCGCCCAGCGTGGCGACTTTGCCATCAACGCTGACGCGACCTGCCTGAATCATAGTTTCGATTTCACGGCGGGAGCCGTGGCCGGCGCGGGCCAGCACTTTCTGTAATTTCTCGCTCATCGAGCATCCTTTAGGTGTCGCCTTCCCAGGCGTCTGGTATACATGCAAAATCAACTCGTTAGACAACTCTTAACGCATTGACAGAACTCATTTCCGGCTGCAATTGAACACTTTTCAACCAATGCAGCGCCATGTGACCGCACATCTTACATGAATTTTAGGGTAAATGATTCATCTCGTTAAGCTTCAACCCACCTTAAACGAGAGGAACTTTACCTGGTAAATATTCATGCTAATAATGTTTGTCTCGTTTTTTTCGGAACTGCTCAATGAAAGACGCCGATGAAAGACCGCATCCTGACAGCTGGCTGACCCTTCAACACGATGCCGAAACCGGAATAGAGAGCGTCTGCGCCCACTTTAAAGGCCATGCCTACGATCCGCATGATCATGACGAAGTGCTGATAGGTGTCACGCATCAGGGCTTACAGCGCTTTCACTGCCACCGGGCGCTGCACACCAGCACCCCGGGCCGCGCGATTTTGATTGAGCCAGGTGCGGTCCATGACGGGCATGCTCCGGATGCACAGGGCTTTACTTATTCGATGCTGTACATCCCGCAGCGCTGGCTTTCCGTAATGATGGACGCGCGTGGGTTGGGCGATATTTCGGGCCTGGAATCAGCCTTTCGCACTACGCTGACGGACGATGACCGACTCACCCATGCCATTGGGCAAAGCGTCTTTGCTATCCATCATCAGGAAGGCAAGCTCGCCCGGGATCAGAGTCTCGACCACCTGCTGTCGCTACTTTCCCGACATATCCGCCCTGCGCCGACGTCCGCCCTGAGTGACTCTCAGCGTCAGATGTATCAGGTGCGGGATTATCTGCATGACCGGATGGGGAGCGACATTGGGCTGGACGAACTTGCCGCCTGGGCAGGACTCGATCGCTTTCGCCTCAGCCGTCAGTTCAAGAAGACGTTCGGCCTGAGCCCTCATGCCTGGCTGGTGCGCCTGCGCTTACGTACCGCGCGGATGCTACTGGCCAAAGGTCAGGATCCGGCGCAAGTTGCTCTGCTGGTTGGATTTTCTGACCAAAGCCATATGGGACGCTGGTTCCAACGCGCCTATCGCCTCTCTCCGGCGGCCTATCAGCGCCAGTGCACAAACGTTCTATATTAAAAAACGCCACTCTCCGATGCTGTTCCCCTGCAACATGACTGGAGAACACCTGTGATTTTTGATACTAAAAACGCACTGATCGTGCGCAATGATTTAGCCCCGTGGCAGCGTCTGAACGTGGTGGCCTTTCTCGCCACTGGCATAACGTCGGGTGCGCCTGAAATTTTAGGTAAGCCCTACGTCGATAGCCTGGGTCGCCAGTACGGCAAACTGGCCGGAGAGCCAATGCTGATATTTGAAGCTGACCTGGCGGCGCTGCAAAAAGCGCATGGCAAAGGGCTGGAGCGTGAATTGACGCTGACGCCTTATGTAGAAGCGATGTTTGCCACGGGCCACGATGCGGCCAATCGGGAGGTGTTTCTGGCAGAAGATGCCAATAACCTGAACCTGGTCGGGCTGGCGATTCGCGGCCCTAAAAAGGCGGTCGATAAGGTGATCAAGGGGCTGAAACTGCATCCCTAAGTGAAGAAGTGGGGAATGGCGAGAGCCGCCATTCCCGGCGATTTACAGGAACGGCTTCACATCACCAACGCCTTCACGCAGCACGACCGGTGCATCTTCGGTGATATCAATCACCGTGGTCGGCTGCTGACCGAGATAGCCGCCGTGGATGATCAGGTCCACCTGCTTCTCCAGACGGTCTTTGATCTCTTCCGGATCGGACTCGGTAAAGTCACTGCCCGGCAGCATCAATGAGGTCGACAGCATCGGCTCGCCCAGCGCTTCGAGCAGCATCTGCGCAATCGGGTTCGACGGCACGCGCATCCCGATGGTTTTACGCTTTTCCTGCAACAGACGGCGCGGCACTTCTTTGGTCCCTTTCAGGATAAAAGTGTAGTTGCCAGGGGTGTTGTTCTTGATCAGACGAAACGCCACGTTATCAACATAGGCGTAGGTCGACAGTTCCGACAGGTCGCGGCACATCAGGGTAAAGTTATGCCCGTCTGGCAGATGGCGAATGCGGCAAATTCGCTCCATCGCGCCCTTGTCTTCAATTTTGCAGCCGAGTGCATAGCCGGAATCGGTGGGATAGACGATAACGCCGCCCTTACGCACGATTTCTACCGCCTGATTAATCAGACGCTGCTGCGGGTTTTCCGGGTGAACATAAAAAAACTGACTCATACTTCCTCTCGTTTATCTTGGGGCTGTTCCCAGCTTTGCCACACGCCCTCCACCCCCGCAGGGAGCCACAGCTTACGTCCGAGTTCAATCCACGGACAGGGCTGATGAAAATCAGAGCCCTGGGACGCCAGTAGTCCGTACTGGTTCGCATAAGCGGCAAGCTGCGCACGCTCGTGGGGAGCCTGTTGGCACTGGGCGACTTCCATTGCATCGCCGCCACATTCACTGAAGAAGGCCAACAATCTTTTCAGCCACTTGGCAGACAGGTTGTAACGCCCCGGATGGGCAATTACCGCCTTACCGCCAGAATGATGAATCACATCAATAGCTTGATCTATTGTACACCACTGTGGCGGAACGTAACCGGTTTTACCGCGAGCGAGATACTTTTTAAAGACGTCGTTAAAGTTGCTCGCTCTGCCTGATTCCACCAGAAAACGGGCGAAGTGTCCTCGGGTCACCGCCGCGCCGTCGGCCAGTGCCAGCGCACCTTCCCACGCCCCCGGGATCTGCGCTTTTTCCAGACGCTCGGCAATCAGTTTGGCGCGCTGCTGGCGACGCTCGGTTTGCGCGGCCAAAAATTCGGTCATTGCCGGATGGTCGATATCAATATTCAGGCCGACGATGTGGATATCGTGATTTTCCCAGACGGTGGAGATTTCCACCCCGGTAATCAGGTCGAGCGGCAATCCGGCACGGGCGATCTCAGCCCGGGCGGCGGGGATCGCTGCGACGGTATCATGATCGGTAATGGCCAACGTACCCACGCGCATTTCCAGCGCACGATGCACCAACTCTTCCGGCGTCAGACGGCCATCAGAGGCAGTGGTGTGGCTGTGCAGGTCGTAAATCACGGCGTAGGGATGGTCGCTCAAAATTGCTCCGGTGTTCAGTTATCACTATCAGATTTGGGTTTGACGGCGCCCATCATAGCCGTTGTGCATCATTTTCTGAAATCAGGGGTTGACTTTATTCTCCTGGACTAGTTAACTAGTACGCAAGTTCACACAACGAGGTATCTGCGATGACACATTATTCCGTTACTCTGCATGGCTGGTGGCGTACAACCTGAATCCGGGCTGTAACTACGCGTCTGCACAAGACAAACAGATACCAGGCCCGCTATGCGCGGGCTTTTTATTGAACACGACATACCAGACAACGAGAACGAAAAATGCAAACACAGAAACCCGCGCTCGAACTTCTGACCAGTGACGCCATCTATCGGGAAAACCCGACGGCGCTGTTTCACCAGCTGTGCGGTGCCCGTCCGGCGACCCTGCTGCTGGAATCGGCGGATATCGACAGTAAAGATGATTTAAAAAGCCTGCTGTTGGTTGACAGCGCCCTGCGCATTACCGCTTTAGGTGACACCGTCACCCTTCAGGCATTGTCCGACAACGGCGCAGCCCTGCTGGATTTACTCGACGGCGCCCTGCCCGCAGGGATCGACAATCAGCGTCAGCCCAATGGCCGCATTCTGCATTTCCCGGCGGTGAGCAACCTGCTCGATGAAGACGCCCGCCTGTGTTCCCTGTCAGTATTCGACGCCTTCCGCCTGTTGCAGTCGCTGGTGACCGTGCCGGTCGATGAGCGCGAAGCGATGTTCTTCGGCGGATTGTTCGCCTATGACCTGGTCGCGGGCTTCGAAGATTTACCGGCCCTGGAAAGCGACACCGCCTGCCCGGACTACTGCTTCTATCTGGCCGAAACGCTGTTAGTTATCGATCACCAGACCAAAACCACCCGGATTCAGGCCAGCCTGTTTACGCCGCTGGAAGCGGAAAAGCAGCGCCTGACTCAGCGCGTGGCGCAGGTTCGCCAGCAGCTGAACGAGCCGCCAATGCCGCTGCCGGTGACTAAAATCGAGCAGATGCAGACCGAGATCAATCAGAGCGACGATGAGTACGGCGCGGTCGTGCGTAAAATGCAACGCGCCATTCGTGCCGGAGAAATCTTCCAGGTGGTGCCATCCCGTCGCTTCTCGCTGCCCTGCCCGTCGCCGCTGGCGGCCTATGACGTGCTGAAGAAGAGCAACCCAAGTCCGTACATGTTCTTCATGCAGGATAACGATTTCAGCCTGTTCGGTGCCTCACCGGAAAGCTCGCTGAAATACGATGCCAGCAACCGTCAGATTGAAATTTATCCGATCGCCGGAACCCGCCCTCGCGGTCGTCGTGCCGATGGTTCCCTGGACCGCGACCTCGACAGCCGCATCGAACTGGAAATGCGTACCGACCATAAAGAGCTGTCCGAGCATCTGATGCTGGTCGATTTAGCGCGTAACGATCTGGCCCGCATTTGCACCCCCGGCAGCCGCTACGTGGCTGACCTGACTAAAGTTGACCGTTACTCGTTCGTGATGCACCTGGTCTCCCGCGTGGTCGGCGAACTGCGTCAGGATCTGGACGTGCTGCACGCCTACCGTGCCTGCATGAACATGGGCACCCTGAGCGGTGCGCCGAAAGTCCGGGCCATGCAGCTGATTGCCGCCGCTGAGGGCAAACGCCGCGGCAGCTACGGCGGTGCGGTGGGCTATTTCACCGCCCACGGCGACCTTGATACCTGCATTGTTATCCGTTCTGCTTTTGTTGAAAACGGCATTGCTACCGTCCAGGCAGGTGCTGGCGTGGTGCTCGACTCCGTGCCGCAGTCCGAAGCCGATGAAACCCGAAATAAAGCTCGCGCGGTGCTGCGCGCCATTGCTCAGGCCCACCACGCTAAGGAGATTTTCTGATGGCTGACATTCTGCTGCTCGATAATATCGACTCCTTTACCTACAACCTGGCAGACCAGCTCCGCGCCAGCGGACATAACGTGGTTATTTACCGCAACCATGTTCCGGCGCAAACCCTGATTGAGCGTCTGGCCACCATGGACAACCCGGTGCTGATGCTCTCTCCCGGCCCGGGTGCACCGTCCGAAGCGGGCTGTATGCCGGAATTGCTGACCCGTCTGCGCGGCAAGCTGCCGATCATCGGCATCTGCCTCGGTCATCAGGCGATTGTGGAAGCCTACGGCGGCTACGTCGGTCAGGCGGGCGAAATCCTGCACGGGAAAGCGTCAAGCATTGAACATGATGGTCAGGCGATGTTTGCCGGGCTAAGCAACCCGCTGCCGGTGGCACGCTATCACTCCCTGGTCGGGAGTAACGTTCCGGCCGGGCTGACCATCAACGCCAGCTTCAATGGGATGGTGATGGCGGTGCGTCACGACGCGGATCGCGTGGTGGGCTTCCAGTTCCATCCGGAATCGATTCTGACAAGCCAGGGCGCACGCCTGCTGGAACAAACCCTGGAATGGGCGCAGAAGAAACTGGAGCCAGCCAATACCCTTCAACCGATTCTGGAAAAACTGTATCAGGCACAAACCCTGAGCCAGCCGGAAAGCCACCAGCTGTTTTCCGCGGTGGTGCGCGGGGAAGTGAAGCCGGAACAGCTGGCTGCCGCCCTGGTCAGCATGAAAGTGCGAGGCGAGCAGCCGCAGGAAATTGCCGGGGCCGCTACTGCCCTGCTGGAAAATGCTGCCCCGTTCCCACGCCCTGACTATCCGTTTGCCGATATCGTTGGCACCGGTGGCGACGGCAGCAACAGCATCAACATTTCCACCGCCAGCGCCTTTGTGGCGGCGGCATGTGGGCTGAAAGTGGCGAAGCACGGCAACCGCAGCGTCTCAAGCAAATCCGGCTCCTCCGATTTACTGGCCGCCTTTGGCATTAATCTGGAAATGAATGCCGATAAATCGCGCGAAGCGTTAGACGATCTCGGCGTGTGCTTCCTGTTCGCGCCGAAATACCACACCGGTTTCCGTCATGCTATGCCGGTACGCCAGCAGTTGAAAACCCGTACTCTGTTCAATGTCCTGGGTCCGTTGATCAACCCGGCGCATCCGCCGATTGCGCTGATTGGCGTCTACAGCCCGGAGCTGGTGTTACCGATTGCGGAAACCCTGCGGGTGTTGGGCTACCAGCGTGCGGCAGTGGTTCACAGCGGCGGAATGGACGAAGTTTCTCTGCATGCGCCGACGGTGGTGGCAGAACTTAAAGACGGTGAGATCCAGAGCTATCAGTTGACCGCCGACGACTTCGGATTAACCCCGTATCATCAGGAACAGCTGGCGGGCGGCACCCCGGAAGAAAACCGTGACATTCTTTCACGCTTGCTACAAGGTAAAGGTGAAGCCGCCCACGAGGCCGCTGTTTCCGCCAACGTCGCCATGCTGATGCGCCTTCACGGGCATGAAGATTTGAAAGCCAACGTGCAGCAGGTTCTTGACGTTCTGCACAGTGGTGCAGCTTACGATCGCGTGACCGCATTAGCGGCAAGAGGATAAGAAATGCAGACCGTTTTAGCCAAAATCGTTGCCGATAAACGCATCTGGGTCGAAGCCCGTAAAGAGCAGCAACCGTTAGCCAGTTTCCAGAATGAGGTTCAGCCGAGCACCCGTCATTTTTATGATGCTCTGCAAGGCGCGCGCACCGCGTTCATTCTGGAATGCAAAAAAGCGTCACCGTCTAAAGGGGTTATCCGCGATGATTTTGACCCGGCGCGTATTGCCGGTGTCTACAAACACTATGCGTCGGCGATTTCGGTTCTGACCGACGAAAAGTATTTCCAGGGCAGCTTCGATTTTCTGCCGATTGTCAGCCAAATCGCGCCGCAGCCGATTCTGTGCAAAGACTTTATTGTCGACCCGTATCAGCTTTACCTGGCGCGTCACTATCAGGCGGATGCCTGTCTGCTCATGCTGTCGGTACTGGACGATGACGAATATCGTCAGCTTTCGGCGGTGGCGCACAGTCTGAGCATGGGCGTGCTGACCGAAGTGAGCAACGAGGAAGAACTGGAGCGCGCCATTGCGCTGGAAGCCAAAGTCGTTGGCATCAATAACCGCGACCTGCGTGACCTCTCCATCGACCTCAACCGCACCCGCGAACTGGCCCCGCGTTTAGGCGCCGGTGTGACGGTGATCAGCGAGTCGGGGATCAACACCTACGGCCAGGTGCGTGAACTGAGCCACTTCGCCAACGGCTTCCTGATTGGTTCAGCCCTGATGTCGCACGATGATTTAAATGCCGCCGTCCGCCGGGTGCTGATGGGCGAAAATAAAGTCTGTGGGCTGACCCGAGCCCAGGACGCGCTGGCCGCCTTCGAAGCCGGTGCCGTCTATGGCGGGCTGATTTTTGTGCCTTCCTCCCCGCGTTTCGTGACTGACGAGCAGGCGCAGGACGTTATCCACAGCGCCCCCCTGAGCTATGTCGGCGTGTTCCGTGATGCCCCGGTGAGCGACGTGGCGGCAAAAGTTAATAGCCTGGCACTGGCGGCGGTGCAACTGCACGGCAGCGAAGATCAGGCCTACATCGACACCCTGCGCGCGGCACTGCCTGAGAAAGTACAAATCTGGAAGGCGCTGAGCGTCAAAGATTCCCTGCCCGCCCGCAACCTGAACCACGTAGACAAATACGTGCTGGATAACGGCCAGGGCGGCAGCGGACAACGTTTCGACTGGTCACTGCTCCACGGTCAGGACCTAAGCAACGTCCTGCTGGCAGGCGGCCTGGCCCCTGATAACTGCGTGGAAGCGGCAAAAAGCGGCTGCGCGGGGCTCGATTTCAATTCCGGCGTAGAGTCTGAACCGGGTATCAAAGATGCCAGCAAACTGGCCTCGGTTTTCCAGACGCTGCGCGCATATTAAGGACATGGACATGAACACATTACTGAACCCCTATTTTGGCGAATTTGGCGGCATGTACGTGCCGCAAATCCTGATGCCTGCCCTGCGCCAGCTGGAAGAAGCTTTCGTCAGCGCGCAGAAGGATCCTGAATTTCAGGCCCAGTTTACCGACCTGCTCAAAAACTACGCTGGCCGCCCGACGGCGCTGACCAAGTGTCAAAACCTGACCGAAGGCACCAAAACCACGCTGTACCTCAAGCGTGAAGATTTACTCCACGGCGGGGCACACAAAACTAACCAGGTGCTGGGCCAGGCGCTGCTCGCCAAACGGATGGGCAAAACCGAAATCATTGCTGAAACCGGTGCCGGACAGCACGGGGTGGCCTCCGCGCTGGCGTGCGCCCTGCTCGGGCTGAAATGTCGTATCTACATGGGTGCGAAAGATATTGAGCGTCAGTCGCCGAACGTATTCCGTATGCGTCTGATGGGGGCTGAAGTGATCGCAGTTCACAGCGGATCCGCCACCCTGAAAGATGCCTGTAACGAAGCGCTGCGCGACTGGTCTGGCAGCTATGAAACCGCGCACTACATGCTCGGTACCGCAGCAGGCCCGCACCCGTTCCCGACCATTGTGCGTGAATTCCAGCGCATGATCGGGGAAGAAACCAAAGTGCAAATCCAGGCACGTGAAGGACGCCTGCCGGACGCGGTGATTGCCTGCGTCGGCGGCGGTTCGAACGCCATTGGTATGTTTGCTGATTTCATCGATGACACCACCGTCGGCCTGATTGGCGTGGAGCCTGCCGGACACGGGATTGAAACCGGAGAGCACGGCGCGCCGCTGAAACACGGTCGCGTAGGCATCTACTTCGGCATGAAATCGCCGATGATGCAGACCGATGAGGGCCAGATTGAAGAGTCGTATTCCATTTCCGCCGGGCTGGACTTCCCGTCCGTTGGGCCACAGCACGCGTTCCTGAACAGCATTGGCCGCGCGGAATATGTGTCGATCACCGATAACGAAGCGCTGGATGCATTCAAAGCGCTGAGCCGCCACGAAGGAATTATCCCGGCGCTGGAATCCTCACACGCCCTGGCCCACGCGCTGAAAATGATGCGCGAAAATCCGGAAAAAGAGCAGCTGCTGGTGGTGAACCTCTCCGGTCGCGGCGACAAAGATATTTTCACTGTTCATGACATTCTGAAAGCGCGAGGGGAAATCTGATGGAACGCTATGACAACCTGTTTGCTGAGCTGAAAAACCGCAAGGAAGGCGCGTTTGTTCCCTTCGTTACGCTGGGCGATCCCGGCCCGGAACAATCACTGCAGATTATCGACACCCTGATTGAAGCCGGTGCCGACGCGCTGGAACTGGGTATTCCGTTCTCCGATCCGCTGGCAGATGGCCCGACCATTCAGAACGCCACCCTGCGGGCATTTGCGTCTGGCGTGACGCCGACCCAGTGCTTCGAAATGCTGGCGACGATCCGTCAGAAACACCCGACCATTCCGATTGGCCTGCTGATGTATGCCAACCTGGTCTTCAACCGCGGGATTGATGCGTTTTACGCGGAATGCGCGCGCGTCGGTGTCGATTCGGTGCTGGTCGCTGACGTGCCGGTGGAGGAATCTGCTGAGTTCCGTCAGGCTGCGATGCGTCATAACGTCGCGCCGATTTTCATCTGCCCGCCGAATGCCGATGACGACCTGCTGCGCCAGATTGCGTCCCACGGCCGCGGATATACCTATCTGCTGTCGCGGGCGGGTGTCACCGGGGCGGAAAACCGCGCCGCACTGCCGCTGCATCATCTGATTGAGAAACTCAACGAGTACCATGCCGCGCCACCGTTGCAGGGCTTTGGGATTTCCGCTCCGGAGCAGGTAAGTGCCGCCATCGGGGCCGGTGCTGCGGGGGCGATATCTGGCTCGGCGATCGTCAAAATTATCGAGAAGAATCTGGATGATCACCCGGCGATGCTGGCAGAGCTAAAAGCCTTCGTGCAGAACATGAAGGCCGCCACCTACGGGTAATGTTGATTCCCCAATAAAGAAGGGGTTGAAGTTCTTAATGAGAAGCATTATCTTTCTCATTACCGAATAATTGAGCAAATCACTCAGGTATTCGGTACGACATTGCTCACATTGCTTCCAGTATTATTTGCCCGCCTTGCGCGGGCTTTTTTTATTTCTTGTTCAGATCTTCATCCGGCCAGTATTTAGAGCCGTTGATCATCGCCTGCGCCGCGAGGCCTTTTTCGGTCATCTCGTACACGCTAACTTTAGACGGTAGCGATTGAGTATCCGTTGCTACGCCGGTGGCAGAAGCCCCCGTGCCTGCGCCGGTATCATCATACTTCGCCGCCGCATTGGCATCCGCACCCACGACGTAGCCGTCAGTGATGAATTTGTTCAGCGTATTCCTGTCATGGAACACCATCACCGTGCTCAACTGTTTGATTCCGACCCCGACGCCTGCCCCGCCCTGCGCCATCTTCATGTAGGTATCTTTGCCGCTGCGCAGGTCTTTCACCACGCCGTAGCCGCTGCCGAAACCAAAGACGAAAATTTTGCTGCTGTTGCTGGCGAAGACCGCATAACCGGTTGAATGCTGAATATCGCTCCGCGCTTCCGGATGCAGCTTATAGAGCTGCGTTAAGGTATCGGTGCGCATTTTTTGAATGGTGGCACGTTGCTGGCTGGCGGTATCGCCTTTGGCGCTACAACCGGCAATCACCAGGGCGGAAACAATCAAAAGGGATTTAAATTTCATGATTTGCATCTGTCTCTACTTATTGAGAGCGCCATTTTAGTGACAACACAAACAGATGCGAGAAATGCACAGGCTACAGATGTAAGGAATTTATTTTTAAATTACAGATAATTGGAGAGTTTTTAATCGATTAGAGTGGCCGCCCGGCAGCCACTCTTCATGCCATCAGAAGCGATAACCTGCGGAGAACATAAACACCCACGGGTCAAGACGCGTATTAATGGTGTGGTTTTCGCCACCGGCCTTAAATTTGATATCGGTGTCGACGTCCATATACCAGACCGAGGCGTTAATCAGCCAGTCACGGTTGATCAGGTAATCCACCCCAACCTGCCCCGCTGCACCCCAGGAATCGCTGGCGCTGAGGTCAGATAACCCCGCGTCTTTTCCGGTATCGTTGAAGTCGGCGTTAAAGAAGGTGGTGTAGTTGATCCCGGCCCCGATGTACGGCCGCACTTTGCTGCTGGCATCAAAGAAATACCACTGTGCCATCAGCGTCGGCGGTAACAGATTCACCGTGGCTATCGTTCCTGTTGGGCCCGTGCCCACTTTGCTGCGGAACGGTGACGCAGCCAACAACTCGATCCCGATGTTATCGGTGGCCATATAGGTAAAGGTCAAACCGAGTTGGGTATTGTTATCGACGGTAAAGCTGCCCAGCCCAAGTACGTTATCAGAGCCTTCGGTCGGACGGATAGTCGCCGATCCGGCACGGATAAAGAACTCGCCCGCTTCATGCGCCCAGGCTCCACCAGAGAGACTGCTCAAAACCAGCGCTGCCACTGCTAACTTTTTCATTTCCACTCCTTCGTTATGGTTTTATAAGCGCGCTGAATATACCCACAAATAAGTAAAAACGATCCAACTCAGATCACATTCAATCTTGAGATTTAACATTCATTGATCTGGATTAATTTTTCGTTACCAAATCCACAGAGATAAACCCCATCCACATCAATTTTCTTTCTTTTCTCTGTTACAAAAAAGGGGTGTCGGCGGCGAAAAAATCGCCACAGGCCCCTGCGGCTTACCGCCTCTTTACAAAGATATGCTTTTCCATACAGGTGTTGATGCTGCCACTTTGGCGTCGGGTGGGTTACAATTGCCGGCTTATTACTACCAGTCAGACTCAAGGAGAGTGCATGTCTATCACGGCTAAGTCGGTTTACCGTGACACGGGTAATTTTTTTCGCAATCAGTTCGTTACGGTTCTGTTGATTGCGTTGTTGTGTGCGTTTATCACGGTGGTGCTTGGCCATGCGTTCTCACCGAGCGATGAACAGCTCGCCCTGTTAAGCGAAGGTGATCACCTCGCAGGCAGCGTGGGCCTGTTTGAACTGGTGCAAAACATGACCCCGGAGCAACAGCAAATTCTGCTGCGGGCGTCGGCGGCGTCGACATTTTCCGGGCTGATTGGTAACGCCATTCTCGCGGGCGGCGTACTGCTGATGATTCAGATGATTTCCGCCGGACAGCGCGTGAGCGCTCTGCGTGCGATTGGGGCCAGCGCGCCGGTGCTGCCGAAACTGCTGCTGCTGATCCTCATCACCACCTTCCTGGTGCAGATGGGGGTCATGCTGGTCGTGGTCCCGGGCGTCTTGCTGGCTATCGTGCTCTCTTTCGCGCCTATCATGTTGGTGCAGGACAAAATGGGGCTCTTCTCCTCAATGCGCAACAGTATGCGTCTGGCGTGGGGCAACATGCGTCTGGTCGCACCGGCGGTGATTGGCTGGCTGCTGGCGAAAACGCTGCTGCTGATGTTTGCGCCGAACTTCGCGGTACTCACGCCGAACGTCGGCGCGGTGGTGGTAAACTGCATCAGCAATTTGATTTCCGCTTTATTGCTGATCTATTTATTCCGCCTGTATATGCTTATTCGTAACTGATCCCCAGGCCCGGCGATCCCGGGCCACTATTGAAATACGGAACCGATGTATGAAGCAGTTTTTGGATTTTTTACCGTTGGTGGTGTTCTTTGTTTTCTACAAACTGTATGACATCTTTACCGCTACCGCGGCCCTGATAATCGCCACCGCCATCGTCCTGGTTTACTGCTGGGTGCGCTATCGCAAAGTCGAAAAAATGGCACTGATTACCTTTGTGCTGGTTGCGGTATTTGGCGGCATGACCCTGTTCTTCCATAACTCCGAATTTATTAAATGGAAGGTGACGGTTATTTATGTCCTGTTTGCCGGGGCGCTGCTGTTCAGCCAGTGGGTAATGAAAAAGCCGCTGATCCAGCGGATGCTCGGTAAAGAGCTGACCCTGCCCCAGTTCGTATGGTCGCGACTGAATATCGCCTGGGCGCTGTTCTTTATCATTTGTGGCCTGGCGAACATCTATATCGCCTTCTGGCTGCCGGAAAACATCTGGATTAACTTTAAAGTGTTCGGCTTAACCGCCCTGACCCTGATTTTCACGCTGCTGAGCGGGGTGTACATCTACCGCCACATGCCGCAGGACGACAAGTAAATGACCGAGAGCAGTAACGTTCCGCAGGGCGATTTAGTTCTGCGTACCCTGGCGATGCCAGCGGATACCAACGCCAATGGCGATATCTTCGGCGGCTGGATCATGTCGCAGATGGACCTCGGTGGTGCCATCATGGCCAAAGAAATTGCGCAGGGCCGTGTGGTCACGGTGCGCGTTGATGGCATGACGTTTTTACGTCCCGTCGCGGTGGGTGACGTGGTGTGTTGCTATGCCCGCTGTACCAAACGCGGCACCACTTCAATCACGGTGAACATTGAGGTATGGGTGAAGAAGGTCTCTTCTGAGCCAATCGGTCAGCGTTATAAAGCGACCGAAGCTCTGTTTATCTATGTGGCGGTGGATAGCGAAGGAAAGCCTCGGCCCTTCCCACAAGCGTAAAAAAAGCCCGGTCAATGAATTTGACCGGGCTTTTTTATTACAGAAAACCGAGCAGTTTAAAGAAGAAGTATCCCGCCACAATCACAATCACCGGCAGGACATACAGGTTGAAAATCTGCAAAAAGAGGGTGTGGCGCGGAACCACAATTTTCGCGTCGATTTGTTCCTTACTTAATCCTTCCGGCCCTTTCGCTTTCTCCAGAATCAGCTGATCCTCCACGCCTTCGCGCAGAAACTTAGCCTGACGACTCATTCGCGCCCCGGAGGCCTGCAACGCCAGCCCGATGAAAATCAGGGCAAAGATAATCCAGAAGCCAATATTCAGGCTGTGGTGAAAATCTGGCTGCGGCGAGTTGTACCAGAAAAAGTTCAGGAACGGCGTATTGAAGCGGATCATCTCAATCATTACATGGGAGAAGTCGAGCAAAACCGCATCGATCCCTGGCTGCTTCTCACTGTGCTCAAACATGAATTTGAACACCGATATGAGGGTGGAAATGACGGCCGGGATAAAGATGACCCAGCCCAAAATGCGTTTCAGTACGGCGATGCGTCCAGCTTGTTGATACGTCATGGGTTCCCCTTGTTCAGACGCGCTTTCTGTTTCGCAGTAAGTCTACCTTTAGTTGCGCCTTTTCGCCTGCGCTTTAAAAGCGATATGGTGTACGATGAGGTCGAATCTCAGGTCTTTTTCCCTACAGGAGTTGCCTTATGACAGCCGAGCGTCAAATTGTTGCCGCTATCTTTGATATGGATGGTTTACTGATTGATTCCGAACCGTTGTGGGATCGTGCCGAACTGGAGGTCATTGCCGGTCTGGGCGTAGACATTTCGCGCCGTAATGAGCTGCCGGACACGCTTGGTCTGCGTATTGATATGGTGGTAGAGCTGTGGTTTGCCCAGCAACCGTGGAACGGCCCAAGCCGCGAGGAGGTCACTGCCCGTATCATCAGCCGCGCAATAACCCTGGTTGAAGAACAACGTCCTCTGCTACCGGGTGTGCGCGAAGCGATTGCGCTGTGCAAATCTCAGGGGCTGAAAGTCGGTCTGGCCTCTGCCTCCCCGTTACATATGCTGGAAAAAGTGCTGGATATGTTCGACCTGCGCGACCGGTTTGACGCCCTCGCCTCCGCGGAAAAACTGCAGTACAGCAAACCGCACCCGCAGGTGTATCTCGACTGTGCGGCGAAACTCGGCGTTAGCCCGCTGGCCTGCGTGGCGCTGGAAGATTCCGTTAACGGCATGATTGCCAGCAAAGCGGCGCGAATGCGCTCGATTGTTGTCCCGGAGCACGCCAACTTCGCGGACCCGCGCTACGTCCTGGCAAACGTGAAGCTTTCTTCTCTGGAACAGCTCACCGCTGAACATTTGCGCGGTTAACACCGCGCGCTGTTTGTTAACCTAAAATAGTGACAAACAGTTACACCGTCACCTCTTCCGCCTACTGTATAAAAACCCTATACTGTATGAATTGACAGTTTGACGGGTATTATCATGACGGCGGAAGGACACCTGCTCTTTTCTATCGCCTGTGCGGTGTTTGCTAAAAATGCAGAACTGACCCCGGTTCTTGCACAGGGTGACTGGTGGCATATTGTTCCCGCTGCGGTATTGACCTGCCTGCTGCCCGATATCGATCACCCCAAATCCTTCCTCGGGCAACGATTAAGCTGGATAGCCAAGCCCGTGGCGAGGATGTTCGGCCATCGCGGTTTTACCCACAGTCTTCTGGCCGTTTTTGGCGGTCTGACGCTGTTCTACCTCAAAGTGCCCGAGAGCTGGATTATCCCCGCCGATGTATTGCAGGGCATGGTGCTGGGCTATCTGAGCCATATCCTCGCCGACATGTTGACCCCCGCCGGAGTGCCGCTGCTGTGGCCGTGTCGCTGGCGCTTTCGTTTGCCCATTCTCGCGCCACGTAAAGGCAACCAACTGGAACGCGTATTATGTATGGCACTGTTCGTGTATGCCGTGTGGATGCCGCAGTCGATGCCGGATAACAGCGCGGTGCGTTGGTCGTCTAGCCTGATCAGCGCCCTGCAATTTCGCTTCGACCGCTTTATTAATCATCAAAGCGGACAGTAAACCAGCAGTATCAGCGCTTTTGTCATAAACCATTCCATTTGGATATAAGCGCCACTTCACACTTCTGATAATCTTGCGTCATTAAAAGCAGTCTATTTTTAGACAGAATAAAGAGATCAGGAGAACGGGGATGAATTTTCCATTAATAGCGAACGTGCTGGTGTTCGCGATATTGTTGTTTGCTCTGGCGCAAACTCGCCATAAAAACTGGAGCCTGGCCAAGAAAGTTCTGGTCGGCCTGGCGATGGGCGTGGCGTTCGGTCTGGCACTGCAGTTGATTTACGGTGCTGACAGTACGGTCCTGAAAGACTCTATCCAGTGGTTCAACGTGGTGGGCAATGGCTATGTTCAGCTGCTGCAAATGATCGTCATGCCGCTGGTATTTGCCTCTATTCTCAGCGCGGTAGCGCGTCTGCACAATGCGTCACAGCTGGGTAAAATCAGCTTCCTGACCATCGGCACCCTGCTGTTTACCACGCTGATTTCTGCGCTGGTCGGTGTGCTGGTTACCAACCTGTTCGGTCTTACCGCTGAAGGTCTGGTTCAGGGAACCGCCGAAACCGCGCGTCTGAATGCCATTCAGAGCACCTACGCCGGGAAAGTGGCTGACCTGAGCGTGCCGCAGCTGCTGCTCTCCTTCGTGCCGAAAAACCCGTTTGCTGACCTGACCGGCGCTAGCCCGACGTCAATTATCAGCATCGTGATTTTCGCGGCCTTCCTCGGGGTGGCTGCCCTGAAACTGTTGAAAGACGACGAGCCGAAAGGCAAACGCGTGCTGACCGCCATCGATACCCTGCAAAGCTGGGTGATGAAGCTGGTTCGTCTGGTCATGCAGTTGACGCCTTACGGCGTACTGGCGCTGATGACCAAAGTCGTGGCGGGTTCTAACCTGCATGACATCATCAAACTTGGCGGGTTCGTGGTTGCCTCTTACCTGGGCCTGGCGATCATGTTCGTGGTTCACGGTCTGTTGTTGGGCGCCAACGGCATCAACCCGCTGAAATACTTCCGTAAAGTATGGCCAGTGCTGACCTTCGCGTTCACCAGCCGTTCCAGCGCCGCGTCGATTCCGCTGAATATTGAAGCGCAGACCCGTCGCCTGGGCGTGCCAGAATCAATCGCCAGCTTCTCTGCTTCGTTTGGTGCCACCATTGGTCAAAACGGTTGTGCGGGTCTGTACCCGGCGATGCTGGCGGTGATGGTTGCACCCACCGTTGGGATTAACCCGCTGGATCCGCTGTGGATTGCGACTCTGGTCGGTATCGTGACGGTGAGTTCCGCAGGCGTGGCGGGCGTGGGCGGTGGTGCAACCTTCGCGGCGCTGATCGTTCTGCCTGCGATGGGCCTGCCGGTGACCCTGGTTGCGCTGCTGATTTCCATTGAACCGCTGATCGACATGGGCCGTACCGCCCTGAACGTCAACGGCTCAATGACCGCCGGGACCCTGACCAGCCAGTGGCTGCGTCAAACCGACAAAGCGGTGATGGAAAGCGAAGATGAAGTCGAGCTGGCGCATCGCTAAGCCTGCCCTCTGCGCCATACATCACAACGGTGAGCCATCTGGCTCACCGTTTTTTTTTGCTTACAGGCCGCGATATATGCGCTGTGGCCGACCCACTTTACCGTAAATAATCTCCGCCAGAATCTGCTGCTGCCCGGCGGCGAACTCCAGATAGCGCCTTGCGGTGGTGCGGCTTAACTTCAGTTCCTGCGCCACGGTCTCCGCCGTATGCCGCGCCGTGCTATCGTCAAACAGGCCCAACACTTTCCCCAGCGTCAACGCATCGATCCCGGCGGGCAATTCAGCTTTGGGCTCCCCGCGCGCGTATGCATTGAACATCTGATCGATTTGACGCTGGCTGGCACTGGCGCAGGTCTCCAGCATCAACCTCCGCTGCTGATAGCGATCCAGGGTTTGCTCCAGCCTTTCGTAAGAAACCGGTTTAACCAGATAATCAAACACCCCGCCACGCACGGCCTCGGACACGGTGTCCATATCGCTTGCCGCGGTGGTAAAGACCACCCCACAGGGATTGTGCGCCTGGGTTAGCTCATGCAGCAGAGTGATGCCCTTCCCGTCCGGCAAATAATTGTCGAGCAGGATAAGTGACGGCCTGAAACGCGCAATCATCAAGCGAGCCTGGGCTAAATTCCCGGCCAGCCAGACCTGCCCACAGCCGTGGAAATGGCGGATAAACTCCGCGTGCATTTCGGCCAGCGGGGTTTCATCTTCAACTATCAAAATCGTGAGAGGTTGTAGCATCGGTCAATTTCACTTTGGGAATAAAAACGGAAAATAAAGCGCCACACGGGGCATTGTCTTCGAGGGTAATTACCCCGCCGCAACGCCCGACGTAGCTCGAAATCAGATACAGACCAATCCCGTGTTCACTGGCTTCATCGCGCTTAGTGCTCACGCCCTGGTCAAAAATAGCGTCACCCAGGCCGACCGGGACGCCGCAGCCGTGGTCACCGACTTCAATAATCACCTCGGGTCCTTCGTCGCTGAGGTACAGCTCGATGATTTTATCGCCCTGCGGATTGTGCAGGCTGGCCTCAAAGGCGTTATCCAGCAGGTTGCCGACAATGGCCGCAAATTCGGTGCTGTCCAGCCCGACAGGAAGCTGTTTCAGCTGGCTGCCCTCCACTATTTTCAGGTTTAAGCCCAGCTCGCGGGCGCGTTGTACTTTGCCAAACAGCAGCCCGGCAACCTGGCGGTCATCAAAGGACGCGCGCAGACTGTCGATCAGTTCCTGTTGGGCCTGAGACTCGCCTTTCACCATTTCCAGCACGCGGTCGTACTCTTTCATTTGCAACAGACCGCTGAGGGTCGACATCCAGTTCAGATGTTCGTGACGCAGTGCTCTGAGGCTTTCGACATACTGTTTAATCTGCGTCAGTTGCGCGTTCAGGGTGCTTATCTCGTCCTTGCTGCGAAAGCTGATGATTGCCCCGAGCATTTCATTGCCGGAACGGATCGCCCCCCGGTTGGCGATGACGCTCAGCCCGTTAAAGGTGCAGATCACATCCTGGCGTTTTTCGGCAATTTTATCGGTGAAAAAGGTGCAAGGCTGTACCACGTCGCAAATCGGTTGGCCCAGCCACTGCCGCCCCGGCGAAGCCAGCCCGAGCATCCGGCGGGCATTGCGGTTAATGGCGGTGATATGCCCTTCGGGATCGACCGCAATCAGCCCCTCAAACACCGAACCGAACAGCGCCTCCTGTTGGCGGACTACCCGCGCAATCTGACGCGGCTCCATGCCCATCATCTGACGGCGGATGTGCGCGGCAAACAGCCATGACAGCAGCAGCAAAATAATCAGGATAAGCACGAACACGCCGGCCATCGGCAGCAGAAAATCAAGCCGCCAGCTGTCGATTTTGCTGACCAGATACCCCAGCGACACGACGCCGATAACCTGGCCATGCTCGTCAAAAACCGGGGTTTTGGCGCGCATCGCCATGCCAATCGAGCCTTTCCCGGTGATGAAGTAGCTTTCCCCTTTTTCCATCGCGCCTGGCTTGGTCCACTGCATCGGATAGCCAATTTTTGCGGGATTAGGGTGATAAAGCCGAATCGAATGACGGTCGCCGATCACCACGTAGTCAAAGTCAGACCCGTCGGCCAGCTTGTGGGCGATCCCCGCCAGTCGGGCGCTGTCGCGGTTTTTAACGCCCTCCACCACGCTATCATTGGAGGCGATAATTTTGGCCTGATTCATCGCCATATCGCGTACGTGCCGGGTGAGATAGTCTTCAAAGCTGGCGGAGAGATATTGGCCGAGCGCGGCGACCAATAAAGTGGAGATCAATAACAGCAGCAGGAAAATACGCAGCGGGAAAGCAAGGCGGCGGAAAAAAACGAATCCTTTCCCCTGTTGATGCAATACCGGAACTTCCATAGGTCGACATTTTCCCTGGCACAATCACCCTATCAATGTAATGGTTTTGTTTTCCCCGCGTCCAGTTATCACCGCCAAATTCGTTACCAATTGCACAAATAAAAAGAATTAAGCAAATAAAAACCACGCAATTAACACCCATAAGTTTAATTAAGAAAATAAAAACCATTAAGTCTATTTAAATCAGACAACCCTTTGTGAAACAAGTCAAAAAAGCACGCATAAATAGCCCGTACACTCGCCGCGTGGTTCAGGGATAACGAAGACCCACTGCCAAAATGTTATTAATTTGCAAAGAATTATCATCAGTTGCGTTGCCTTTCCGGCGGCGTGAATAACAGGAAGTTCTGAACCATGTTTTCTCAACCCGTATTTGCTCAGGTTAAGCGTGCTGAAAATAAAAAAATAGCCGCCATTACGCAATTTCTGCGCGAAAACGACCTGAGTATTGATACCACGGTAGAAGTCTTTATTACGGTAAGCCGTGACGACTGGCTTATCGCCTGCGGCGGTATCGCCGGGAATATTATTAAGTGCGTCGCCATCAGTGAATCCGCGCGCGGGGAAGGTCTGGCGCTGACCCTGGCTACCGAATTAATAAACCTCGCCTATGAAAGGCAATGTACACAGTTATTTATCTATACCAAGAGTCAGAACGAAGCCCTGTTTAAACAGTGTGGTTTTTACACCCTGGCAAGCGTGCCGGGGGTAATGGTGTTGATGGAAAACAGCGCCACCCGTCTGCAACGCTATGCAAGTTATCTCACCACCCTGCGCCAGGACGGCAACAAAATCGGCTGCATCGTGATGAACGCCAATCCGTTTACCCGTGGGCATCGGTATCTGATTCAGCAGGCGGCCGCTCAGTGCGACTGGCTGCATGTCTTTTTGGTGAAAGAAGACACCTCGCGTTTCCCGTACGAAGACCGCCTTGGGCTGGTCCGCGCCGGGACACAGGATATTCCCAGGGTGACCGTGCATCGTGGTTCAGAATACCTGATTTCCCGCGCCACCTTCCCCTGCTACTTCATTAAAGAGCAGAGCGTGATTAACCACTGCTACACCGAAATCGACCTGCAAATCTTCCGCCAGCATCTGGCCCCGGCCTTAGGTATCACCCATCGCTTCGTCGGCACCGAACCCTTCTGCACCGTGACCGCTGGCTACAACCACGATATGCGCCAGATCCTGGCCGATACCTCAAGTTCAGCCCCGCCGGTCCAGCTGGTGGAAATTGAGCGCCTGCAGTACCAGGGGAAGGCGATTTCCGCCTCCTGGGTGCGTCAACTGCTGGTGAAAAACGATCTGGCGACGATAGCGCTTTTGGTGCCCGACGCCACCCGGGCTTATTTGCAGCAGATGCTCACCCCGAGCACGCAACAGACATCCGCATTAGTAACAGGTGAAAAATGAAAATTACCCATGCAGCCGTCGCCGGCACTCTGGAGTCGGGCGACGTGATGGTGCGAATCGCACCGATTGATACCCCTGACATCGACCTGCAGCTCAACAGCAGCGTTGAGAAGCAGTTTGGTGACGCCATCCGCGCCACCCTTCTGGAGGTGCTCTCCCGCCATGAGATCCACGGCGTACAGCTGATTGTTGATGATAAAGGTGCGCTCGACTGCGTGCTGCGCGCCCGCCTCGAAACGCTGCTGGTACGCGCCAGTGACGTGGCGGTCCTGCCGTGGGAGGAACGCTCATGATGTCTTCCGTCGCCGAACAACGGAAATCCCGCACCCGCCGCAGCATGTTGTTCGTGCCGGGCGCAAACGCTGCCATGGTCAGCAACGCCTTTATCTATCCTGCCGATGCGCTGATGTTCGACCTCGAAGATTCGGTCATTCTGCGCGAGAAAGATTCGGCCCGGCGTCTGGTGTATCACGCCCTGCAACACCCGCGGTATCAGGACCGGGAAACCATCGTCCGGGTCAACGCCCTCGATTCTGAGTATGGGCTTCAGGACCTTGAGGCGGTGGTGCGCGGCGGGGTGGACATTGTCCGCCTGCCAAAAACCGACACCGCCCAGGACGTTATCGACATCGAAACCGAAATCGCACGCATTGAAGCCGAGTGTGGCCGCGAGCCAGGCAGTACCGGCCTGCTGGCGGCGATCGAGTCGGCACAGGGCATCACCCAGGCGGTGGCGATTGCGCACGCCTCCCCGCGGTTAATCGGTATCGCCTTGGGCGCGGAAGACTACGTCCGCAACCTGCGCACCGAACGCTCACCCGACGGGGTCGAACTGCTGTTTGCCCGCTGTTCTCTTTTACAGGCTGCGCGTTCCGCCGGGATCCAGGCGTTCGATACCGTCTATTCCGATGCCAACAACGACGCAGGCTTCCTGCACGAAGCGGCGCACATCAAACAGCTCGGTTTCGACGGCAAATCGCTGATCAACCCGCGCCAGATTGACCTGCTGCACAACCTCTACGCCCCGACGCAGAAAGCAGTGGATCACGCGCAACGGGTAGTTGAAGCCGCTGAAGCCTCGGCGCGTGAAGGCCGGGGCGTGGTGTCGTTGAACGGCAAAATGGTCGACAGCCCGGTGATTGAACGCGCACGACTGGTGCTTTCCCGTGCCGCCCTTTCCGGCATCCGTGAAGAATAAGGACTCATCATGACTCAGACTCTACGACAGGAACGCGTTGCCGCCTGGAACCGTCGCACAGAAAACCACAGTCCGGCGTTTAACGCGGTTTCCAAGCTCAATCTGCAAACGCAGAAGCCGCGCGACAAAAAGCTTTGCACCAGCCTCGAAGAGGCTATCCGTCGCTCCGGGCTGCACGACGGGATGACCATTTCATTCCACCATGCGTTTCGCAACGGCGACCTGACGCTCAATCGGGTGATGGACGTGATCGCCCGAATGGGCTTTAAAAACCTGACGCTGGCCTCCAGTTCGCTGAGCGACTGTCATGCGCCGCTTATCGAGCACATCCGTAATAACGTGGTCAGCCGAATCTATACCTCCGGCCTGCGCGGTCCGCTGGCGGAAGAAATCTCCCGCGGCCTGCTGGCCGAACCGGTACAAATCCACTCCCACGGCGGGCGCGTGCAGTTGGTGAAAAGCGGCGAGCTGAACATCGATGTGGCGTTTCTCGGGGTGCCAGCATGCGATCCGTTCGGCAATGCCAACGGCTATACCGGCAAAGCCTGCTGCGGCTCGCTGGGTTATGCCAAAGTCGATGCCGAACACGCCCGCCAGGTGGTGCTACTCACCGAAGCGCTGCTGCCCTATCCGCACAGCCCCGCCAGTCTGGGGCAGGATCAGGTTGACCTGATTGTGCAGATTGACCAGGTCGGCGATGCCGACAAAATTGGGGCCGACGCTACCCGCATGACCTCTAATCCGCGTGAACTGCTGATTGCCCGCAGCGCCGCCGATGTGGTGGTTAATTCCGGTTACTTCAAAGAAGGATTTTCCCTGCAAACCGGCACCGGCGGCGCGTCGCTGGCTGTGACCCGCTTCCTGGAAGACAAAATGCGCCATCGCGATATCCATGCCGCGTTTGCGCTGGGCGGCATTACCTCCACCATGGTCGACCTGCATGAAAAAGGCCTGATCCACAAGCTGCTGGATGTGCAAAGTTTTGACCGCGCGGCGGCAGGATCGCTGGCCCGGAACCCGAATCATATTGAGATCAGCGCCAACGAGTACGCCAACTGGGGCTCCAAAGGGGCGTCCGTCGACCGGCTCGATGTGGTGGTGCTCAGCGCCCTGGAAATCGATACCCGTTTTAACGTCAACGTACTCACCGGGTCCGACGGCGTGCTGCGCGGCGCATCCGGCGGCCACTGCGATACGGCGGTCGCCGCCGCGCTGTCGATAATCGTCGCCCCGTTGGTTCGCGGCCGCATTCCGACCCTGGTTGACCAGGTCACCACCTGCGTCACACCGGGCTCCAGCGTCGATATTCTGGTCACCGACCATGGGATAGCCGTTAACCCGGCGCGTCCGGAACTGGCCGATCGCCTGAAAGAGGCCGGGCTAAACGTGGTGTCGGTGGAGTGGTTACGCCAGCGAGCCGAAACGCTAACCGGTAAACCTCGCGCCATCGAATTTACCGATCGGGTCATTGCCGTGGTGCGCTATCGCGACGGCTCGGTGATTGACGTGGTTCACCAGGTGAAGGAGTAAACCGATGCCGCTGTATCTGACCTGTGCCAGCCACCGCGTTATTACCCTGCCTGAACTGCTTGCCAGCCGCGATGCCCGTCAGATACGACAGCAGACGTGGCTGGCGCAGTACCGACTGCCGCTGATTTCGTTCACCACTCTCGCCCCCGGCCCGGTAAAAGACAGCGAACTGACCCGGCGGATTTTTAATCACGGCCTGCGGGCGCTGCGGGAGATGCTTGCGGCATCGGCGTGGGAAATCCAACGTCAGTCCTGCCTGAGTCTGGCGACCGGGGCAGAAGGTTTGCTGGCGGTCGCGGCCCCGGCCCAGGCGCTGAAGCAGGCCGCTATCGCTCTGGAGCAACAGCACCCGCTGGGACGGTTGTGGGATATCGACGTGCTTACGCCGCAGGGGGAAATTCTTTCCCGCACCGCACTCGCCCTTCCGGTCCGGGGTTGCCTGCTGTGTGACAACGACGCCCGAATTTGCGCCAGAGAACGCGCGCATCCGCTGGCCGAACTGCTGTCTCGCATGGAGGCAATGCTGCATGAAGCCGATCATCTCCACGCCTGATCCGATGGTGGTTGAACAGGTCAGTTGGCTCGCCTGGCGCGCAATGGTCGCCGAGGTAAATCTGTCGCCTAAACCGGGCCTGGTTGACCGGGTTAACAGCGGCGCACACCGGGACATGGCCCTGGCCGACTTTTACCATAGCGCCGACGCAATCCGCCCGTGGCTACCGCGTTTTATCCGCTATGGCGCAAGTCGGGCCGGGCTATCAGCTCCAGAGGTTTTACCCGGCCTGCGCCCGCTGGGTCTTGGCTGCGAGGCCGATATGTTCCGCGCCACCGCAGGCGTAAACACCCATAAAGGCAGCATTTTTTCGCTGGGGTTACTCTGCGCCGCCGTGGGACGCCTGCGCGAACGCCAGCAGCCTGTAACCCCGGAAGCCCTCTGCTCCACCGTGAGCGCATTTTGTCAGGGGCTAACCGCCCGGGAGCTGCAACGTAACAACCCAAAACAAACCGCGGGCCAGCGGTTGTATCAGCAGTTGGGCCTGACCGGGGCGCGGGGCGAGGCCGAGGCGGGTTATCCGTTGGTTATCAACCTCGCCCTGCCGCATTACCAGACGCTCCGGGCAGAGGGCATCGATCCTGAACTGGCGCTGCTCGACACCCTGCTGTTGCTGATGGCCCACAACGGCGATACCAACGTGGCGTCCCGGGGCGGCGTGCAGGGCCTGAACTGGCTACAACGACAGGCCAAAACGCTGCTCGCTCAGGGAGGCATCCGCCGCCCGGCCGACCTGTTTCAGTTACATGCCTTCGACCAGCGTTGCATTGCCCGCAATCTCAGCCCGGGCGGCAGCGCTGACCTACTGATCGTGACCCATTTTTTACATGAAGTTAGCGCTGCACCTTACCTCAGAAACGTATAAAAAATCCTTGCAGGAGTTTCAGTTATGTCTGTGTCAAAAGGTAATATATGGAAGTTGATCGCCCCGCTGTTGGTGATGGCGGTAATGCTGATTATCCCGGTGCCGGACGGTATGCCGCCGCAGGCCTGGCACTACTTTGCGGTGTTCGTGGCGATGATTGTCGGGATGATCCTCGAACCCATCCCCGCTACCGCCATTAGCTTTATTGCAGTCACGATTTGCGTCATCGGTAGCAACTATCTGCTATTCGACGCCAAGGAACTGGCTGACCCCACCTTCAATGCTGGCAAACAGGCGCTGAAATGGGGGCTGGCAGGATTTTCCAGTACCACTGTCTGGCTGGTGTTTGGTGCCTTTATCTTCGCCCTGGGCTATGAAGTCACCGGCCTCGGTCGGCGTATTGCGCTGTTTATGGTCAAGTTCATGGGCAAGCGCACGCTGACGCTCGGCTACGCCATTGTGATTATTGATATCCTGCTGGCACCCTTTACGCCGTCCAACACCGCGCGTACCGGCGGCACCGTGTTCCCGGTTATCAAAAACCTGCCAGCGCTGTTCAAATCATATCCTAACGATCCGTCGTCAAAACGCATCGGCGGGTATCTGATGTGGATGATGGTGATCAGTACCAGCCTGAGTTCCTCGATGTTCGTCACCGGCGCGGCACCCAACGTACTTGGCCTGGAGTTCGTGAACAAGATTGCGGGCATTCAGATAAGCTGGCTGCAGTGGTTCCTGAGCTTCCTGCCGGTGGGCATTATCCTGCTGATCGTCGCCCCGTGGCTGTCTTACGTGCTGTACAAACCTGAAATTACCCACAGCGAAGAAGTGTCTGGCTGGGCCAGCGATGCGCTGAAAGAGATGGGCAAACTGACGGGGAAAGAGAAAACCCTGATTGGCCTGGTGCTGTTAAGCCTCGGTCTGTGGGTATTTGGCGGGGAGTATATTGACGCCACGGCGGTGGGCCTGCTGGCGGTATCCTTGATGCTGGCGCTGCACGTGGTGCCGTGGAAAGACATCACCAAATACAACAGCGCGTGGAACACCTTAGTCAACCTGGCGACGCTGGTAGTGATGGCCAGCGGCCTGACCCGCTCCGGCTTTATCGACTGGTTCGCCAACACCATGAGCTCGCACCTGGAAGGCTTCTCAGCCAACACCACGGTTATCGTGCTGGTGCTGGTGTTCTACTTCGCCCACTACCTGTTTGCCAGCCTGTCGGCCCACACTGCCACCATGCTGCCGGTTATCCTTGCGGTAGGCAAAGGCATTCCGGGCGTGCCGATGGAGCATCTGTGTATTCTGCTGGTGTTGTCCATCGGGATCATGGGCTGCCTGACGCCATACGCCACCGGGCCGGGGGTGATCATCTACGGCTGTGGCTACGTGAAATCGAAAGATTACTGGCGCCTGGGGGCCATCTTCGGGGTGATTTACATCTCGCTGTTGCTGCTGGTCGGCTGGCCAATCCTGGCGCTGTGGAGCTGATCCCGCACGCCTGACCGGCTCCCTTCTCACCGCAGAAGGGAGCGCTTTTACTCTTCCGCTTTTACTCTTCCACTTCCCCTTCCTGACGCATTTGTGCCGCCCAGCGCTGGGCAGACTCTGGCCCGGTAAACGGCTGCGAACGCTGAAAACGATCGCCCATCAGCACAAACGCCACGTATTTTCCGCGCAGCAGCCAGACGTCACGAAAGCCATCGACTTTCGAAGCATGATCGGGCGGAGCCGGTTCGACACGTGGCACATAGCTGATAACGGGACGATTGTTGTGTTGACGCAGCGGTTTCATAAGCGGAAAAGCACCAAAACGGGAAAAAAGTCATGAAACTCCTATGATAGCCGATTGTGACCGCTACCGTCGCGCCCTCTGTGCTATCACCGCTGGAATGGCAACGCGCATTAGGCATTTGTCCCAGTTTGGTCAGGACCTGCCGGGGTATGTTCTATAGTTAAGGGGTTTTGACGCAAAAACGACCCTTTTATTACCCCTGACCACAGGAGACGAAAGCAATGTCGAAGAAGCAAGAACCTAAAAAGAATCATAACTCACCGGTCCATGATGAGGCCGAAGCGAAGCCAGGGCTGGGCTCACTTGCTCCCGCCGATAACTCGCACCTTGCCTCTCCTCATCCTACTGCTCCGGGGGAAGAACCGACTGCTCCTGGTAGTCTGAAAGCCCCGAAAACCCAAAGCGAAAAACTGGACGCGCTGGAATCGTTTCGTAAAGGTGGCGAAAACGCCTCGCTCACCACCAATCAGGGTACGCGCATCGCCGATGACCAGAACTCCCTGCGCGCAGGCAGCCGTGGCCCAACGCTGCTGGAAGACTTTATCCTGCGCGAAAAAATCACCCATTTCGACCACGAGCGTATTCCTGAACGTATCGTGCATGCCCGTGGCTCTGCCGCCCACGGCTATTTCCAGCCTTACAGCGATCTGAGCGATATCACCAAAGCCAGCTTCTTGACCCACCCTGATAAACCGACCCCGGTTTTCGTGCGTTTTTCCACGGTACAGGGTGGCGCAGGGTCGGCGGATACCGTGCGTGACATTCGCGGTTTCGCCACCAAATTTTATACCGATGAAGGGGTGTTCGATTTAGTCGGCAACAACACCCCGGTGTTTTTCCTGCAGGATGCGATGAAGTTCCCCGATTTCGTCCATGCGGTAAAACCGGAACCGCACTGGGCCATTCCGCAGGGCGGCAGTGCGCATGACACCTTCTGGGATTATGTCTCTCTGCAACCGGAAACGCTGCATAACGTGATGTGGGCGATGTCCGATCGCGGGCTGCCGCGCAGCTACCGCACGATGGAAGGCTTTGGTATTCACACCTTCCGCCTGATCAACGCGGAGGGTAAAGCCACGTTTGTCCGTTTCCACTGGAAGCCACTGGCGGGTAAAGCGTCAATGGTGTGGGATGAATCGCAGAAGCTGACCGGGCGCGATCCGGATTTCCACCGCCGTGAGCTGTGGGAAGCCATTGAGGCGGGCGACTTCCCTGAGTATGAATTGGGCTTCCAGCTGATCCCGGAAGAGGATGAATTCAAGTTCGATTTCGACCTGCTCGACCCGACGAAGCTTATCCCGGAAGCGTTGGTGCCGGTGCAGCGCGTCGGTAAAATGGTGCTCAATCGTAACCCGGATAACTTCTTTGCCGAGAACGAACAGGTGGCGTTCCATCCGGGGCATATCGTGCCGGGGATCGATTTCAGTAACGATCCGCTGTTGCAGGGACGGTTATTCTCCTATACCGATACTCAAATCAGCCGCCTCGGTGGGCCGAACTTCCACGAGATCCCGATTAACCGTCCGACCTGCCCGTATCATAATTTCCAGCGCGACGGCATGCACCGGATGGATATCGACACCAACCCTGCCAACTATGAGCCGAACTCGATCAACGACAACTGGCCACGCGAAACGCCACCTGCGCCAAAACACGGCGGATTCGAGTCCTATCAGGAGCGAGTGGATGGCGGCAAAATTCGCGAACGTAGCCCGTCATTCGGCGAATATTACGCCCACCCGCGCCTGTTCTGGCTGAGTCAAACCCCGGTGGAACAACAGCACATTGTCGATGCGTTCAGCTTTGAACTCGGCAAGGTCGCCAGGGCATACATTCGCGAACGCGTGGTCGATCAGTTGACCTATATCGACATTCAGCTGGCACAAAAGGTCGGGGAAAACCTCGGTATTACGCTGAGCGATGAACAGGCTAAACGGCCTGCGCCGGGCGATGTGAACGGCCTGAAAAAAGATCCAACCCTAAGCCTGTATGCCATTCCAGACGGCGGAGTTAAAGGCCGGGTGGTCGGCGTGTTGCTGAGCGATAAACCGGATGCGAAACAGCTGCTGACGCTGCTGCAAGGCCTGAAGGACAAAGGCGTTCACGCCAAATTGCTTTACAGCCGGATGGGTGAACTCACCGCCGATGATGGGTCGGTCCTGACCATCAGCGCCACCTTTGCCGGGGCGCCGTCGTTAACGGTGGATGCCGTGGCGGTGCCGGGCGGGGAGATTGCCAGCCTGGAGAAAAGCGGCGATGCGCGTTACTACCTGCTGGAAGCCTATAAGCATCTGAAACCACTTCTGTTGGCAGGCGATGCGCGTAAGCTGAAAGCGGTTATTAACGTTGGCGATAAAGGTGAGGAAGGCGTGGCCGAAAGTGACACTGTCACTAAGAAATCGGTGGACGATTTCCTGACTCTGCTGGCCGGGCACCGCATCTGGTCCCGCGAGGCGAAAATCGCGACCATTCCGGCTTAATCCATTGGCAAAAAAATGCCGGGACATCCGCCCGGCCTAACCCCTAACACGGTGCCCAGGGAGAACGCCGGGCACCAATAAAGCACGTTTCAATCGGTTATATGTCGCGGAACGTCCCGAGACGATATCCCCGCTCGGCCACCGCATACTTCAGCGACGGCGATGTCAGCACATCCAGTTCCTTCAGGCGTGGATAACAGTACGCGCTGCCCATAATCGTATTATCGACAAACGCCGGGTGACACATTACTTCCAGCGAGGACTCCCCTGCCTGAGCGGAGGTTTCCAGGGTTTGCAGGAACAGCGCTTCACTGATGGCCTCGCCGTAAAACTCCACTGCAAAACCGGCGCTGCTGCGCACGCCCAAATCGTCCAGCCCGTGCAGCTTTTGCTGCTGGCGGTCGATTCGCATCGGCACCCCTTTCGCTTTGGCAAATGCCGCCACAATCGGGAAAATCTGCGGGATCATATGCACATGATGATGACTGTCGATGTGCGTCGGTTCGCAGCCGAACAAGTCAACAAAGCGGTGATACTGGCAGTCCAGCTCGCGGGCAATTTCCTCCAGCGGCAGCGTGTCGTCTTCCGCCATCTGCCAGATCCATTTTCCGAACTTACCTTCGCGGGTCAGGCCCGGCATTGCCGACAGCGGCATCCCGAGCGTGAGGACAAAATGCATTCCCACCGCCAGCTCCGGCAAACAGCGGCTCATCTGCGCCGCGTGCTCGATAGCCGCGCCGTTCACCAGCGCGGTTGTGGAGGTCACCAGTCCGTTTTTGCAGGCGTCGATAATGCCGTAGTTCTGACCTTTGCTCAGACCAAAATCATCGGCATTCACGATAAGCACACGTTCCATCTGCAACTCCTTTTACTGCTTGAGGGTTTTCACCGTTTCGGCAAAGTTAGGCAGCCATTTCTCGTGGGCGAGGATCAGCTCACGGGCCAGCACTTCTGCGTCTTTGTCGGAATGAATCAGTGGGCTGAGGTTCAGCGCCAGCAGCACGTCATTGAACTCGCCGCTCAGCGCAGCATGGCTGGCCGCCACTTCAAAGCCTTTGATGGTATGAATCAGTCCCAGCACTTTATCATCGAAATGCGTCAGGCGTGGGTGCGGCTTCGCGCCATCGCGACCCAGGATACAGGTCATTTCGACCGCCCAGTCCGCCGGGATGTTATCCACGTGACCATGATGCGGCACGTTGACGTAATGCTCAGCCTGCTTGTCATTGTAGATAGCGTTAATCACTTCACAGGCAGCGTCTGAATAATACGCCCCGCCGCGCTGCTCCAGCTCTTTCGGCTTGATGTTGAGGTCCGGATCTTTGTACAGCTCGAACAGCTGCTTCTCAACTTTCTGCACCACCTGAGCACGAGCCCCACCTTTGTAGTACTCGCCCATTTCAATCACCAGCATCTCTTTCTGCTTGAAGTAGTACAGCAGATACGAGCATGGCAGCAGGTTCAGGGAGCGGATCAGGCCTTCGCTAAACGGCATGTCGAAGATGTTTTTCACCGTGTTGGCGGTCAGCTTGCCGGAGGCCACGCCGTCCAGCAGTTCGGCAAAGCGCGACTCGCCGTTGACGATAACGTCGCGAATGAAGACCATGTGGTTCAGGCCGAACAGGTCAATCGACAGGTCGTCTTTTTCGGTGAGCTTCAGCACATCGGTAATGAACATTTTCATGCCGATTGGGATGTTGCACACGCCGATGAAACGTTTGAAGTTGGTGTGACGGTACACCGCTTCGGTCACCATCCCGGCCGGGTTGGTGAAGTTAATCACCCACGCATCCGGGCAGATTTCCTCCACGTCTTTGATGATGTCAAAGATAACCGGAATGGTGCGCAAGCCTTTGAACAGGCCGCCTGCGCCGTTGGTTTCCTGGCCGAGATAGCCGTGGCTCAGCGGAATACGTTCATCTTTTTCACGCGCCTGTAGCTGGCCTACACGCAGCTGGGTGGTCACGAAGTTGGCATCTTTCAGCGCTTCACGGCGGTTCAGGGTTTTATGCACCGTCATCGGCACGCCCGCTTTCTGCACCATGCGCTCGCACAGGGCGTGGATAATATCGAGTTTTTCCTGACCGCCCTCTACGTCTACCAGCCACAGTTCGGTGACCGGCAGTTCGTGGTAACGCTTAATAAAGCCTTCCAGTAATTCCGGGGTATAGCTGCTGCCGCCGCCGATGGTAACGACTTTTAATTTCTGGCTCATAACTTTCTCCCTCGTGACCCGCGGACAACGTGTGAGTGATGCTCCACATTATGCGCGGATAGCTAATCGAATTGGGTGCGTGCGGCAAACCGCACAGCGTTAATTAATCACGGTGAGCTGTTTGCGATAATTGCTTGGTGTGAATGAAGTCAGCTTTTTGAAGGTCTTAATAAACAGACTCGGACTGCTGTAACCTGATTCATACGCAATATCGGTCACCGAATAATTGGTAATTTCTAGCTGTTTCATGGCGAAGTTAATGCGGATGTCATTAATTATCTGCATCGGCGTCTTGCTGTAAAAGCGTTGGGTTGCCCGGGTCAAATATTCCTGAGATTTGCCGGATAACGCCACCATATTTTCCAGCGCGCCTTCACCAAATTTATGTTTATCGTGCATCTCTTCGACGGTGGTTTTTAACCACTGCGGAATAACATCCTGCGTCTGCTCTTCACGGAAATGACGCAGGCGGTTAATCACATAGAAAGAGACGACTTCAATAAACTCATCAAATTCATTTTCGCGGAAATTGAGTGACGCAATCACCGACTCTATATAGCTGAGAAAGGTACTTTTAACCGAGTAGACCTGTGAGGCCACCAGACAGGTCGGCAGCAGCGGCTGATAGTGTTGCTCAAAAAAGCGCTTACTGATGCCTACGTTCAGGATTCGGGTCGCGCCAAACTCATAAAAGCTCTGGTGGTACGACCCCATCGGGATAAAGACAAAATCCCCGCGCTCCAGCATCACCCGTTTGCCATTGATTTCCTGGTAATAGCGCCCGGTCAGTACGAGGGTAAACTCGTAGTAGTCATGCTGATGTAATCCGCTGATGCTTTCCGTTTTGTTGTAGATGAAGACGTGAAAATTTTTCCCGTTAAACAGCTGTTGTTCAAGCGCGGTACTGATTTCCAGGGTCGTCATCTTTGGTTGCCTCATGGTGGTATCTGCCCGTTATTGTACCTTCTCGTGAAGCTCAATCAATTCGGCAACCAGTTCGCGGGCCAGCATTGAGGTCATAAGATGATCCTGAGCATGAACCAGCACCAGGCTGACCTTCATTTTGCCTTCGCCTTCATCGCTTTCGATGAGCTGCGTCTGCACGCGATGCGCTTCGCTCAGCGCCACGCGGGATTGTTCCATGGTGGCTTTGGCAGTGACGAAGTCACCCTGCTTCGCCTGTTTCAGCGCGGTGTACGCCAGGCTGCGCGCCTGTCCGGAGTTAATAATCAGCCCCATCACCACTTCTTCGAGGTCATTTTCTGCAACCTCATCTGCCACGATATTTTCCAGATCGAACATACTCTTTCCCTCTTTACGTCTGGCGGTACGGGAGTCGCCTCCCGCACCGCGTTACATCAGAATTTCAGTGCGTTAGCGATATCTTCTTCGCTCTCTTCCTGCTCGATAACAGCCTGTGCTTTGTTGGAGACCGCCACGAATGGCAGGTAGACCAGCACCGAGACCCCGAGGTTGAACAGCGCGACACACAGCGCCGCCACGCTACCGTTACTGTTGAAGAATGCGCCCAGACCGGTCGGCATGGTCCACGGAGCCAGGTTGGTGACCGGTGGGATAATGCCCATCGAGTACGCCAGCAGCGTGATAGCAGCCAGAATCGGTTGGATAAGCACGAACGGGATGAACATCACCGGGTTCATGATGATCGGCAGACCAAACAGAATCGGTTCGTTAATCTGGAAGATGCCTGATGGCAGTGCCAGTTTCGCAACCTGACGATGGTCAGCGCGGCGTGAACCGATAAAGATAGCGATAATCAGACCTAACGTTGCACCGGAACCGCCCAACAGGATGTAGGAGTCCAGCATCGGCTTGGCCCAGAAGTGGAACTCTTTCCCGGCAGCGATCGCCGCGTCGACAGAACCGTACTGCTGGTAAAGTGCGATGTTTTCCAGCGCCCACGGGGTCATGATGCCGTTGTCCAGCGCGGTAAGTGCCAGTGAACCGTGTACCCCGAAGAACCACAGCAGTGAGTTAAAGATGACGTATGCCCAGCCCACCACGCTGCCCATGGATGCCAGCGGCTTGGAGATAGAGTCAAGGATAATCTGGTGGAAGTTGCTGCCATGATTCGCCAGTACCCAGGAGATAACGCCAAATACGGTCAGGATCAGGAAGCCGGGGATCAGCGCCGAGAAGGAGCGTGACACCGAGGTCGGCACGCTATCCGGCAGGGTAATCACCCAGTTACGACGAATGACGAAGGTAAACATTTCCGCCACGATCAGGCCAATCACCATGCCCGATATGATATTTTGCCCGCCTAACCAGTTGGCACCTACCGCGTAAGCTTCGCCGACGCTGTAAGGGGTGACGGTCATAAAGGCGGCAACGGATAATAAGCCCGCCGCCAGTGGGTCAACTTTGCGTTCTTCAGCCAGCGCCATACCAATGAAAAAAGGCGCCATCAGCGACATAATGCCCAACGTACCGTTGTACACGTTGCCGCCGATGGCTTTAAAACCATTCAGGGTCTCAATGGTGGAAGCGTCTAACCGAATGCCCATAGAATAGAAAAACGAGCCTTCGCCAAAACTCAGAAAAACGTTATTTATTAAAACAAACATGGCCCCTGCGAGGGTCAACGGCATCAGTTTAATAAAACCGTTTTTAATCGCATTAATGTGCGGCTGCTTTCCTATTTTGACAGCAAAAGGAAGGAGTACCTTTTCAAGAGAGCTAATAACTTTACTCATAGAAAATACCCTTAAAGGCCGCAATCAAATATTGCGGCGATTGTGTGTGAAATTACTCTTTGACGGGAAAATTAAAATAAATCAAAAGTTACTGCGCTGATGCTTTCTTAATTGCTGCAACAGCGGCTTTAAGTACACCTAAACCATCGATCTTGCCATACAACGTTGAATCAATAACTTCTACCGGCTTATTGGGCAGCAGACGCTGAATTTCCGGCAGCATATACGCAATTTGTGGTCCGAGTAATATCACGTCAGCCTGTTCGCCTTTTTCTCCCGCGAGGGTTTCAGGGAAGGCTTCAATAACCACCGGCACTTCGTATTTCTCAGCCTGCGCGCGCATTTTGGTCACCAGCAGTGATGTGGACATGCCCGCAGAACAGAACAGATAGATATGTTTCTTTTCCATAATCGCTTCCTCAATGTGCATTTTCTGCCCGCCGTGAGGAGTGTCATCCTTTTTCTCACCGGGGGCGTAATGGCGGTAACGAATTGTTACTTTGTGTTTATGAGGTGAGTATACGGCATCGGAAAGCGGCAAGATAATTCCTGGTGAACCTAAATTGTCTCTCATTGACCTCGGCTTATGACTACCCTCACATTTTGGCCAAATAATTCGCGCAATTAAATAAGCGACTTAAGACAACAAAAAGCCCGACCAACGGGCCGGGCTTACGTAGAACTCAGCAGAATGAGTGATTCTGTTACTGCTTGGTCTGCGGGTCGGTATCGTACTCAGCACAGGTCTGGTAACCGGAATTGATCACGTGACCGGTGTCATCCAGTGCGACGAAGTAGGTTTGGGCTTTACCATCCCGTTGACCCAGGATATAGGTCTGGCAAGTACCGCGGGCGTGAACCATGGTAATTTCAGAAGACGGTTTACCCGCAATCTCAGCCACCTGCTGGCGGCTCATGCCTTTCTTAACGTCTTTCACCACTGGCTGAGTGAACTGGTCAGTGGTGCGGTCGTAGGCGGTACAACCCGCCAACATGGTCAGTACTGCTGCTGCACCTAAAATTCCCGCTACGTTCTTGTTCATATTCCGTCCTCTTTTTTATCAGTGTGTTATAAGCCTGGAATAAAGATTGCTATTTTTCAACCCGACGGCACAAATGGCATAACTTTCAGATTATTCTAGCAATAATGCGATATCCTGCTGAATCGCGGGATTTTGCCGCAGTCAAAACTGTGATCCTTGTCGTTTTCCCGGCAAAGAGGTAGCTTTAAGCACAGACACGACAACCATTTTTGGGAGGGGTAAATGGCTCTTCAACAAGAGATTATCGCGGCACTGGGCGCTAAGCCACAGGTCAACAGCGAAGAAGAAATTCGCCGCAGTGTGGATTTCCTGAAGGCATATCTGCGCACGTATCCGTTCATTAAGTCTCTGGTGCTCGGCATCAGCGGCGGTCAGGATTCAACCCTGACCGGTAAACTGTGCCAGCTCGCCATTAGCGAACTGCGCGAAGAGACCGGCGACAGCAGCCTGACCTTTATCGCCGTTCGCCTGCCGTTTGGCGTGCAGGCCGACGAGCAGGATTGCCAGGACGCGATTGCCTTTATCCAGCCCGACCGCGTGCTGACCGTCAACATCAAAGGCGCGGTGCTGGCAAGCGAGCAGGCGCTGCGGGAAGCCGGGATTGAACTGAGCGATTTTGTGCGCGGCAACGAAAAAGCCCGCGAGCGTATGAAAGCCCAGTACAGCATTGCAGGCATGACTAAGGGCGTGGTGGTCGGGACCGATCATGCGGCAGAAGCGATTACCGGGTTCTTCACCAAATACGGCGATGGCGGCACCGACATCAACCCGATTTTCCGTCTCAATAAGCGTCAGGGTAAACAGCTGTTAGCCACCCTCGGCTGCCCGGAGCATCTGTATAAGAAAGCCCCAACCGCCGATCTGGAAGACGACCGCCCTTCTCTGCCGGATGAAGCCGCGCTCGGCGTGAGCTATGACAACATCGACGATTACCTCGAAGGCAAGCCGGTCGAGGCCGGGATTGCCAACATCATCGAAGGCTGGTATCTGAAGACGGAGCACAAGCGCCGTCCGCCGATTACCGTTTTCGACGATTTCTGGAAACGCTAAGTCTGTGATTTTGCCGGGTAACCTCTGTTTACCCGGCGCCTTCCCCACCCGCCCGCGCGTTTTTTTGCTTTTTTCTTGCGCATTCCCGCTGCTATACTGTACGAATACACAGCATCAGGAGTGAGTGTGGCCCGGCGTCAATCCGCCCCGCGACTTGAATTTGAAGCGGCGGCAATCTACGAATATCCCGAACATCTGCGTCCCTCGCTGGAAGCGCTGCCTTCCGTGCCCGGCGTGTATGTTTTCCACGGTGAGAGTGAAACGCTGCCGCTGTATATCGGTAAAAGCGTGAACCTGCGCAGCCGGGTGCTGTCGCACCTGCGCACGCCGAATGAGGCTGCGATGTTACGGCAGTCCCGGCGCATCAGTTGGACACGTACCGGTGGGGAAGTCGGTGCCCTGTTGCTTGAAGCCAAAATGATTAAAGAGCAACAGCCGTTGTTCAATAAACGCCTGCGCCGCAATCGCCAGCTCTGTTCATTATTGCTGAGCGGCACTCAACCGCAGGTGGTGTATGCCAAAGAGATTGATTTTGCCCACCAGCCGGGGCTGTATGGCCTGTTCGCCAATCGCCGGGCGGCGCTCCAGGCACTGCAAACCATCGCCGATGAGCATCAGCTGTGCTATGGCCTGTTAGGACTCGAAACGGTGACCCGCGGGCGGGGATGTTTCCGCTCAGCGCTGAAACGCTGCGCCGGGGCGTGCTGCGGGAAGGAAAGCGTGGAGGCCCATCACCAGCGTTTGCTGGCCGCACTCGCCAGGCTGCAACTGATTTGCTGGCCGTGGCAAGGGGCTGTCGCCCTGAAAGAAAGCACTCATGACCTGACCGAATACCACATCATTCACAACTGGCTGTGGCTGGGGTCGGTCACCACGCTGAGCGCCGCCGATGAACTGCGCCGCCTGCCCGCCGGGTTCGATCACGACGGCTATAAAATCCTCTGTAAGCCGCTGTTAACCGGCCAGGCTGAGATTATCGACCTGGCCGACGGCCGTTAACGGCCACGCCGGGTTCCAGCTGATTGCGCTGTAGAGGATTTTCCCTTCATCTTTTAACAACCGAATGGTGTGCTGCTCATCCTGCCAGTACGCGCCCTGATCGGCGGTGAGCAGTTTATCGCCCAGCTGCCACGCGCCACTCAACACCAGCACCATGCCCCCACCCGCACCAAAGGTACTGAAGGTTCTGTCGGCAACCCGCACTTTGGCCTGGCAGCGTTCACGCCGGGTCATGATATTAAGATCCATCGACATCTGCCCCTCACCCAGCTCCGCCCGCACCGTTTGCTCCCCGGCAAAGCGGAACGGCTGATACGGCTTCAGGGTATGGTGAAAGGCGTTTCCACCGTCAAGCGTCACTTCGCACCCTTCCAGCAGGGTGATCACCCGGTCGACGCCCGGGAACGCGGAGAATTCGCCGTTGCCCGCAATCGAGGCGATGCTGGCGCGCCAGTGGAAATCACGGGTTGCAGGCGGGAAACAGCACAGCTCGCGGGTTTCGCCTGCACCATTTTTCCACAGACTGACCGGCATCGTGCGGATATCAAAGTATTCCATCATCACTCCTGAAGAACGACACAGGCTGCATCGGCGGCAGCCCTCGTTATTATCTTTTTTTCACCACAAAGGGATTATCGGCAGAAGGCGCGCAGAGCCTTAGCGGCTTTACGCCGTTATTGACGCACAGAGTCAGTAACGGACTGATATCCGAGAAAAAAGAGTCTACGGGTGAGGAAGAAGAATACCGGGAATGTGGCGACAGGCAAGAGGGCTGAAAAGAAAAACCGCCGGTCCTGCCCACTGCATTTATCAGCATGTGGGCAAGACCGGCGGTCTTTAAGTCAGGGTGCTAAATTACTCAGCAGATGACGGCATTGTACCTTCCGGCGCGTGACGTTCTGTCAGACGCTTCTCAAAATTGGCATTAAATTGCTTTTTCTGTTCCGGGGTCAGAATGTTGTAGATCTTGTTCTGGGTTTCCATACGGGAAACGGCCATGTCTTTGTGCTGCGCTTCCATTTTGGTCACCATCTCTTCGGCTTTAGCTTTGTCGAAGGTGTCGCTCGCAATCAGGTTGTGCATCGCACGGCGTTCGTCAACGGACGGACGCTGCATTTTGCCGCGCTGCTCTTTCATGATGCTGCGGATCTGCTGTTTCTGCGCATCGGTCAGGTTCAGGTCTTTGAACATCATGTCGTGATGCATACCTGGCTTGCCTTTATGGTGCATCATCGGTGCTGTTTCAGTGCTGGTCGCGGAGGTGGTGTCAGCGGCGTGAGCCAGGTTCGCCGCGCCCAGCGCCAGGGTAGAAGCAATAATCAGAGCAGAGGTCATCTTTTTCATAATACGTTCCTTACTTTCAGTTATTTTCTACGGCGCATTGCCGTGTTGACGTGATTAACTTTACGGGCTTTAACGTCAATTAGTCAGAGTAAGCGTAAAACAGTGAAAGTATAAAAACGACTTTTTAACCAATTGTGGAGGAAATAAGGAAAAAGTGTGGAGAGTTGCAAGAGGAAATAAATAACTGACTGTTCTGGAAGGAAATATGAAGAAGTCTAGCGCAAGTCTGATTAATTAAAAAGCATTTTATAGGAATACTCCGCAATTCCTTGTAATGCCACGTTTGGCATAACCGATAAAAAAAAACAGCGGTGACAGATTTCACCGCCGCAATGGAAAAAAATTACCCTTCCCGAACCAGCATCAACCCCGCCCGCAGGCCGGGGGCGACGTTCGGGTTGGGGAATAACACATATTCAGTCTGATGTTTAACCACCCAGCGCGTGTCATCCTCTTGTGCCAGCAAGGTGCCTTCGCTGAACGGGGTAAAGTTCAGCGTTTCAGGGGACATATGCAGCTGGAAGTTGTCGTCGTGGCGGGTGATTTGCTGCGCCACCCGATAGGTCACCGGCAGCGGCGCAGAGGCCACTTCCCCGCCGAGCAGCTGCCCAAGCGCGTGTTGCACCGTGGCAAACTGGCTTAAATCGTTATCGCCAAACGGGAGCGCTTTACCCAGCTCCAGAGTGCAGGCATAGGTGCTAAAGCGCTCGGTGCTGTAATGGGTAAAGGTGCCGCCGGGGCTTTGATGGTACACCAGCGCTTCCAGCCCGGCCGCGCCAAGCCAGTGCAGGAACGCCTCGTCCCACGGTTCCTTACGCAGCGGCAGCACGCCAAAACGGACGTGATGCGAGCCGCGAATGGCGGTGTGCATATCGAGATGCCAGCGTAAGGTATCGGTGGGCTGCCAGAACTGCGACAGGGCATGTTCCAGCCGCGCCGCACGGGCAGTTTCCAGCGACGGGACAAACTCATGCCAGCGCCCGCCGAACATCCGGTTCATGTCGCTGTGCAGGTAGCGTTTGTTGTCCACCAGCGCCGGAGGATTCCCGAGAACCACCAGCAGCCGCCAGCTCAACGTCAACTCCCCGGCAAACAGGCCTTTTACTAGCCCGGCGAGGATCTCCACCGGGGCGGTTTCATTGCCGTGAATTCCCGCCGACAGCACCAGCGCCTGGGTACAGGGTACGAATGGGGTCAGCTCCAGAATACCGCGATCGTGCCACTGCCAGTGAAAGTGTGCCGTTTCGCCGCGCGTGTGCGCCGGGTTTTCACCGGATAGCGTCAGGGCCAGAAAGTCCTCCATCGTGCCTCCTTTACTGCTGGAACGGATAAACCGAGCCAAGGCCCAGAATTTGCGTCAGCTGATCCAGGGCTTCACGCCCTTCGCGCAACAGCTGCGGATCGGCGAGGTCGGCCTGGGTCAGACGGTCCCGGTAGTAGCAGTCTACCCAGGTATTGAGCGTATCAAACAGGATGTCGTTCATCAGTACCTTCGGATTCACCGCCTGAATCTCCGACTCGGTCAGCACCACGCGCAGACGTAAACACGCCGGGCCGCCGCCGTTGGCCATGCTTTCCCGCAGGTCAAACACCTTCAGCTCATTGATAGGATTATCCTGCGCCAGCACGTCGGTCAGATACGACCACACGCCCGCGTGCTCCTGCGACTCTTTCGGCAATACCAGCATCATGCTGCCGTCGGGCTTGCTCAGCAGCTGGCTGTTAAACAGATAGGTCGCCACCGCATCGTTAACCGATACCCGAGCGGTCGGCACTTCGACCGGGGTAAAGCCCGGGACGCGTTCCCGCAGCTGGGCCAGCAGTTCAGGCTGATTTAAAAATGCCTGCTGATGGCAGAACAGCACCTGCCGGTTGCTGACCGCGATCACGTCATTGTGGAACACCCCCTGGTCAATCACCCCCGGGTTCTGCTGGGCGAAAATAACCTGCTGCGGATTGACCTGATTCAGCCGGGCCACCGCCTGGCTCGCCTCTAACGTCTGACGCGCCGGATAGCGCTGGGGCTGATGATGCCCGCCCTCTTCCCGGCCATAGACGAACATTTGCAGCCCCGGCTGATGGTACTCCCCGCCGAGACGGTTATGGTTCGCCGCCCCTTCGTCGCCAAACATCGCCACCTGCGGCAGCGCGCCGTGTACCGCAAACGCCTGCTCATTATTGAAAATCGCCCGCAGCACCGCCTCGGTGGTCGGTGCTTCGCTGGCGCGGTGGAATTTATTATTAAGGTTGGCGACGGTGAGATGCACTTTGCCATCCAGCGAGTCAGCCGACGGGCAAACGGTGGCGGCATTCGCCACCCACATTGACGAGGCCGAGCTCACCGCCGACAACAGCTGTGGTGCCTGGGTGGCGGCTTTCTCTACTACCTGTTCGTCGCTGCCGGTGAAACCCAGCTGACGCAACAGCGGCACATTCGGGCGTTCCTGCGGGGGCAGAACGGCTTGCTTAAAGCCGAGATCGGCCAGCGCTTTCATCTTCAGCAGGCCCTGCTTAGCCGCCAGCTGCGGGTTGGAGACGCGAAAACGGTGTTTGGTCGAGGCCTCATTGCCGAACGACAGCCCGGCATAGTGATGCGTCAGCCCCGGCAGCCCGTCAAAGTTCACTTCCCAGGCTTTCATGATTTCACCTCAGCGGAAAAATCGAGGCCCGGGTTGAGCGTGCCCGGCAGGCTGAGCGCCGGAGACTCGAGGCTCGCCATCGGCCAGGCGCAATAATCTGCGGCATACCACGCCCCAGGACGATGATTCCCCGATGCGCCCACGCCACCAAACGGGGCAGTACTCGCCGCGCCGGTCAACGGTTTGTTCCAGTTGACGATCCCGGCGCGTGCTTCCAGCAACAGCTGGTCGAATTTCTCACGCTCGGCGGAAATCAGCCCGCACGACAGGCCATACCGGGTGTTATTGGCCAACGCAATCGCCTCATCAAAAGTGTCGTAGCGCCAGACGCCCAACAGCGGGCCAAACACTTCCTCATCGGCCACATTCTGCACGTGGGTCATGTCGATGATGCCCGGCGTGACCAGCGAGGTGCCTGCTTCCAGCAAACGCGGCTCGAGCAGCGTGACGCCGCCGTTAGCCACATGTTGCTCCCAGGCGGTGCGCACATTCTGCGCCGCCTGTTCGGAGATCAGGCCGCCGATAAACGGCTGCGGCTCGGCGTTCCAGCTGCCAGGTATAATGCGCCCGGTGACCTCCACCAGCCGTTTGAGGAACGCATCCCCGGCGGCTCCGCGCTTCACCAGCAGACGACGCGCACAGGTGCAGCGCTGTCCGGCGGTGATAAACGCCGACTGCACCGCGACGTGAACGGCGGCATCCAGGTCCTGCGGCTCATCGACAATCAGCGGGTTATTGCCGCCCATTTCCAGAGCAAGGATTTTCTGCGGCTGCCCGGCCAACTGGCGATGCAGGGTAAACCCGGTATTCGAGCTGCCGGTAAACAGCAGCCCGTCGAGATCCGCCTGCCCGCTTAAGGCTTCCCCGACCGCGCGTCCGCCCTGGATCAGGTTCAGTACGCCCGCCGGTAAACCCGCCTGTTCCCACAGTTTAACCACCGCTTCACCGCTCATCGGCGTGAGTTCGCTCGGCTTGAACACCACGGTATTCCCGGCCAGCAGCGCTGGCACGATATGCCCGTTCGGCAAGTGCCCCGGGAAGTTATACGGGCCAAATACCGCCAGCACGCCGTGCGGACGATGGCGTAAGGTCGCCGCCCCGTCAGGCATCGGAGTTTCCTGCTCGCCGGTGCGGGTGTGATAGCCCTTCACCGAAATGGCAATTTTGTTGATCATCGCCCCGATTTCGGTGGCCGCTTCCCAGCGCGGTTTGCCGGTTTCGCGGGCGATCACCTCGGTCAGCGCTTCTTTATGGCTTTCCAGCAACCCGGCAAATTTTTCTGCAATCTGCTGGCGGGCGCTGAACGGCTGTTTTGCCCAGCCGGGGAACGCGGCGCGGGCGGCTTTCACTGCGTCTGCCACCTGCCCTGCGTCGGCATCGTTACCGCTCCACACCGCTTCGTGGGTGACCGGATTGTTTTTGCTGCGTGCCTCTGCGCGCCCGGTGACCCAGTCACCGCCTATCCATAAACTCATGCTTTTTTCTCCTCAGGGCAAAGACGAACCAGCCGCACGCGGTCACCCGCATGGCATTTCAGGGCATCGAGCTGCTGCGCGCTCAGCAACAGTTTGTCGGTGTGTGGATCGGCCTGAACCAGCATGGCGCGATACTGATGATATTGTTCATTGGCCACCAGACAGGTCGGCAGCTCGCCCGGCGCAGGCTGGCCTTCGCCCACTTCCACCAGACGACTTTTACGAATGGCACGCACCCGGTCGATATCGCATTCCAGGGTCGGGCCGCCGTCGAAAATATCGACATAGTTGCGATAGCGGAACCCTTCTTTTTCCAGCACCGCCCGGGCAGGCGCGGTTTGCGGATGGACTTCCCCGATCACCGCCCGTGCTTCCGGGGAGAGGAAATCGGTATAAATCGGATGCTTAGGCATCAGCTCGGCGATAAACGCTTTTTGCCCGGTGCCGCACAGGTAATCCGCGCGGGCAAACGGCATCGAGAAGAAGCGCTGCCCAAGGCTTTCCCAGAACGGGGAATAGCCGTGCTCATCAATCACCCCGCGCATTTCTGCCACCACTTTGTCGTTAAAACGATCGCGGAAGGCAGCCATAAACAGGAAACGGGATTTCGACAACAGATAGCCGTTGCCCTCTTTGCGCCATTCCGGGTCGAGGAACAGGGTACACAGCTCGCTGCTGCCGGTGTGGTCGTTACTCAGAAACAGCGTCGGCAGCGCGTTGTACACGTTCAGCTCTTTCGAGGCATGAACCTGAGTGCCGACGCGGTAGTTGTACCAGGAGTCGTGCAGCCCGACGGCGACTTCAATCGCGCAAATCCCCGCCACGGTGCCGCTGGCGGTATCTTCCAGCACAAAAACGTAGCCCTGCTCGCCTTTCTCGAGGCTGCCTTCCCAGGTATTGATCGACCGTTCAATACGCGCCGAGAGCGTGTTCTCATCAGCCGGGAGCGAGGTGAGCCCCCCGCCGGTTTTCCCTGCAAGTGCCAGCAGGCCGGACAAATCCTCGCGTCCGACCGGGCGGATAACCATCATGATGACACCTCAGACACAAAGCGTTCGCAGGCTTTCTCGAAGCGATCCAGCCCGGTATTGACCTCTTCTTCGCTGATCACCAGCGCAGGCGCGAAGCGCACCACGTTGGCCCCGGCAATCAGCACCATCAGGCCGTTTTCGGCAGCCAGCTGGCTAATCTGTTTCGCTTTCCCGGCATACCCGGCTTTCAGCACGCAGCCGATCAGCAGGCCCATACCGCGCACCTCGTCGAACAAACCGAACCTGGCGTTGATGGCGGTCAGGCGTTCGGTGAACCACTGGTTGCGTTGTTTGACGCCGTTCAGCACGTCATGAGTGTTAATCATCGACAGCACCACGCCCGCCACCGCGCAGGCCAGCGGGTTCCCGCCGTAGGTGGTGCCGTGGGTGCCTACGGTCATCACGCTGGCAAATTCATCACGCGTTAACAGGGCGCCAATCGGGAAGCCGCCGCCCAGCGCTTTGGCGGTGGACAGCACGTCCGGGGTCACGCCGTAGTGCATATACGCATACAGCTCCCCGGTGCGGCCCACGCCGGTCTGCACTTCGTCAAAAATCAGCAGCGCATTATGCTGGTCACACAGGTCACGCAGTTCCTTCAGGAACGCCGGGGTCGCAGGTACCACCCCGCCTTCGCCCTGAATCGGCTCAACGATCACCGCGCAGGTATCGTCGTTGATAAGCTGACGGGCAGAGTCGATATCGTTGTAGATAGCGTGCTGGATTTGCGGCGGCAGCGGCGCAAAATCCTGAGAATATGACGGCTGGCCCCCGGCGCTGACGGTAAACAGCGTCCGGCCATGGAAGGCGTTTTTGAACGCCACAATCCCGCTTTTATGTGCGCCGAACTTATCGTGGGCGTATTTACGCGCCAGTTTGAGTGCCGCTTCGTTGGCTTCCGCCCCGGAGTTACAGAAAAATATTTTGTCGGCAAAGGTGGCATCAATCAGCTGTTTCGCCAGCTTGAGCACCGGTTCGTTACTGTAGCCGTTGCCGGTATGCCAGAATTTCCCCGCCTGCTCGGTCAGCGCCGCGATCATCGCCGGGTGCGCATGACCCAGGGCGTTCACCGCAATGCCGCCTGCAAAATCAATGTACTCTTTGCCCTGCTGATCCCACAGGCGAGAACCTTCCCCACGTACCGGAATAAAAGGCGCCGGGGCGTAAACCGGCATCATCCAATCGTCAAAATTTCCACGCGTAACTGACTGAGTCATAGCAACCTCTTCTTCCGGTAAACATAACGTTATTGTGATGTTAATAAATATGAGTGTTTGTGCTGTAAATGTATATTGCACGCATCGTGCCAGCCAGCGACAAAACTGCATAAACGGAAGTGCTCAACTCAATATCAATAGCTTACAACCGAACGCTATTCATACAAACTGCATACAAAGTGAATAAGTTTGCATTTAACGCCATTAGCAACGCTAATATCAGCAACATTATGCATTAGTAAAACTTAATTCAGGATTTGTGATCGCCTGCGATATTTGTCGGCATTTTGTGCGCCAAAACGGAGCGGAATGCGCCAAAAAGGGGCGTCTGTTCCGACATTTGTCTGCATTGATACCCTGCACTACGCTCAATCAATCTGTGCTATTCGATAATTCAGGGTGAGGTCTAGCGTGAAGGCAGTGGATTCAGTATTGATTGGGGCGGGTCAGGCCGCGCCCTCTTTAGCGGTCTCATTAGCGGCGAGCGGTCAGCAGGTGGTGCTTATCGAGGGCAATCTTTACGGCGGCACCTGCGTGAATGTGGGCTGTACGCCAACCAAAACGCTGCGCAAATCGGCGCGGGTCGCCCATCTGGCACGACGCGCGGCGGAGTTTGGCGTAATGACCGGCCCGATCAGCGTCGATTTCCCGGCGGCTATCCAGCGGATGCGCGACAAGGTTGAGGCCTCGCGCCACGGACTGGTGCAGTGGTTAGAGGGCACGGAGAACCTGGAGCTGATCCACGGCTGGGGGCGCGTTGAAGGACGCGATGGCGAACGGTTTTTGATTAGCGTTAACGGCGAAATGTTGTCGGCGGCCCATGTCTATCTGAACACCGGCACCCGCGCCCTGACGCCTGACCTGCCCGGCCTCGACAGCGTGCCGCATCTGGATAACGCCAGTTTGTTAGCGTTCAATGAATGCCCGGAACATTTGCTGATAGTCGGGGCCAGCTATATCGGCCTGGAGCTGGGGCAAATCTACCGTCGTCTGGGGGCCAGGGTGTCGATTATCCATCGCGCGGGAAGGATTGCCGAGCGCGAAGACGACGACATCAGCGCACAGATCGCCGAGTTTCTGCGGGCCGAAGGGGTCGAGTTTATTCTTAATAGCAGCATCACCCGCCTCGCCCCTCACGCCGACGGCGTCAGCGCCGAGTTAAGCGACGGCAGCACCCTGACCGGGAGCCACATTCTGTTTGCCACCGGACGGATACCGAACGTCGAACGGCTGAACCTTGCCGCCGTGGGCGTGGAAACCGACAAGCGCGGCTTTATCCGCACCGATGCCCATTTCAATACCAATGTGTCAGGCATTAAAGCGCTGGGCGACATCAACGGACGTGGGGCGTTTACCCACACCAGCTATCACGACTATCAAATCGCGTGGGCGGAACTCGACGGCCAGCAGCCTGACGGGCAATGGCACGATGCCGATCGGCGGGTGCTGAGCTACGCGATGTTTACCGATC
>Ga0207655_1000092_pt1 | contig 197199 bp, 152 predicted proteins | sample KBSM44metaG_FD_184398 | JGI IMG/M metagenome (GOLD analysis project Ga0207655, IMG submission 184398) | Miscanthus rhizosphere microbial communities from Kellogg Biological Station, Michigan, USA - KBS M4-4 metaG (SPAdes) (version 2) | ecosystem: Host-associated > Plants > Roots > Rhizosphere...
ATTAAACGAGAATGGATTGATACGTATGACACCATTCACATGAGTAAATCTTTATAGTGCTTTATCATGTGCATGAAATCTTTTTTGAAAATGGGTAGGTGGATAACCCATAATTTTACTGAACATTGCTGTAAAAGCTGCCGAGTGTTCATAGCCCAAACTAAAGGCAATTTCAGTAATTGAGGTATTTTCCTTTAAGGCATTTAAAGCATAGATGATGCAGACTCGATTACGCCATGCCTGAAAGGACATGCCAGTTTCTGACTTAAACCAGCGGTGAAAAGTCCGCTCACTTTTATTATGGTCATGTGCCCAATCTTTAGGGCTGCTATGAATATCAGGATGCTCCATAAACTCAGCACACTGTTTAGATAACAATGTGTTGTGAGGCAGAGGAATAAACAGAGGCAGGGTTGGTGCAGCTTCTAATTCATATAACAATAAATCGATAAGAGCGCCGTCACGACCTGCACGCTGGTAATCAATAGATAACTGATTTGCCTGAATCAGCAGTTGATGTAGCAGAGGAGATACTTGCACAACCTCGCAATATTTTTCCTGTCTTGGCGCATGGCCCGCTTCTATATACAAACTATAAGTACTGACTTTAGATAACCATACCCGATGTGGTTTACCTGCGGGTATCCATACACCGCTGTACGGTAACACGAGCCATTGTCCATCTTCAGTTTCAACTTTCATGAGACCTTCGGGCGCATATAAGAACTGTGCACGCCGATGGCTATGCGTATCTAACAAAGTATCAGCAGGATAATCTGATCCTAACGCTAGAACCGCTTGCGGTAGATGGTCTACATCGTTAATTGGAATATTACGCATATTTTTTGGCTGAAATAAATAAAAAGATGGCTTTTCTACGTTAGTTTGCCATAGAGCTATTTTATATCATGCCTCTATAAATATGAGGAAGATAACGATGCTATATGAGCTATTTTTATTTGGACTACTGTCAGGCATAACCACTTGGTTATTTGGTTTTGGCGGCGGATTTGTTGCTGTGCCTTTGCTTTATAGTGTCATTATTCAAAAGTGGAGCAGTGAAAGTAGTGTCGGCATACATGCTATGCAAATCGCCGTAGCCACATCCGCCTTTGTTATGCTCTGCTCGGCAAGTTTTGCAACCTTTCGGCACTATCGGTCTGGACAGATAGATTGGCAAAAGATCCGCTTCTTATGGAGTGGTATCGCATTGGGTGGAGTTGTCGGTGCGGTAATGGCCTCATTGTTTAATGGAAATTGGCTTCGTGGATATTTATGGGCTATGTGTTCATAACGATTATTGATTGTTATTACAGACCAGGGTTTATGGTGACATCAAGGCAAAAGCAAAATTATGGGCAGAACAGTGAACTCATTAAAGGGGGAGTTATTGGTTGGGTTGCAGCACTTTTAGGGGTTGGAGGAAGCGTAATGACAGTTCCTTTATTACGGCGGCGGGGTAGTTCTATGGCAGAGGCTGCGGCTATCGCAAACATTCTCACGCTGCCTTTGTCTTTAACTGCAACGCTGACCTATTGTGTATTGTCACTTTGGCAATCTACATGGGCACCTAGTGGATTTATCGGTCTAATCTGGTTTGAAGCTGCTTTATTCTTGGTTGCTGGAACATGGGTCGGACTATATTTTTCAGAAAAATTTATTTCAAAACTACCTGATTTATGGCGGGCAAAGTTGTATCCATTACTTTTAATAATAGTTCTACTCATCATGTTTTTTGTAAATTAATTCTTTATTTCAATTGGTTAAAGGATATTTTTCCTTAAATGTCGAATCTCTAAATGCTCTAAAACCCCAAATTTTTATGTCTTAAAGGGCTTTGAAAAAAGTTTGAAAAATAGACTTGAAATATATAGTGGCTTTATGCCACTATATATTCATCGAAGGTCATCAGACAAAAAGAGGATGATATGGCTATCCAGCTTTTAGATGCGGCAAGAAATGAAATTCCAGTGAAATTTACGCAGTTTTCTGGTGGCGAGCGTCATGTTCAAATTGATGAGACAACGTTAGCTTCACTATCTGGCAAGGTATTGGTCCGTGCGCAAATGACCTCAAGTCACGATGTGATGGACTATTTACTACTTGAAAATATATTGCTGAATCAGGGTCTAACCGTTGACCTAGAAATTCCGTATTTTCCATATGCACGTCAGGACCGTATTTGTGCCGTAGGCCAAGCATTCTCACTCGATGTTATGACGAAATTACTCAACATCAATACAGACAAAAAAGCGGGTAAACAAGGCAAGGTGACTGTATGGGATTGCCATAGTGAAGTTACTACCGCATTACTCCGTGCCAATACTTCTTTTAAAGAAGTTATAAATGTGAGTTCAGTAGAAATCATCAAAAAGAGTGAAGCGCTGAGTGAACTGTTAAAAGATGAAAAAACAGTACTGATTTGTCCAGACAAAGGTGCAAAAGCACGTACACAAATGGTTGCAGACGCTTTTAATCTTGAGCGCAAACAACCTATCACTGTTGTTCAGTGTGATAAAAAACGTGACCCCGTGACTGGCAAAATTTTAGGTACACATGTACATGCCACTGATTTAACAGGCTTAACGGCGGTAATCACCGATGACATTTGCGATGGTGGTGCAACCTTTATTGGTATTGCCAAAGAACTCCGTCGCCTGAATTGCAATAAGGTCGTTCTATATGTGACCCACGGTATTTTTAGTAAAGGATTAGAGGTTTTTGATGGGCTGCTAGACCAACTGTTTACTTCAGACAGCTTTCCACAACAGCCAACAGACAAAATTTCAGTAATTGCTTTTGCAGCAAAATAAAGAGAATAAAGATGACTATTAAACTTAATCCATTAAATGCTATCGATTTTTATAAAGCTGATCACAGACGTCAGTATCCAGTAGGCACAGAGTACGTGTACGCCAACTTTACACCGCGTTCATCTCGACTCGCTAAAATGTTGCCTGACTTCGATGATAAAGTTGTGTTCTTTGGTCTTCAGGGTTTTATCAAACACTTTTTGATAGAGACGTGGAATGAAGGCTTTTTCCAACAACCTAAAAACAAAGTGGTAGCTGCTTATAAACGCCGTATGGATAGTTCATTAGGTGAAGGTGCTGTACCGGTTGATCACATTGAAGCATTACATGACTTGGGTTATTTACCATTACGCATTAAAGCATTGCCAGAAGGCAGCCGCGTCAATATGCGTGTACCCGTGCTTACCGTCATTAATACCGACCCGCGTTTCTTTTGGTTAACAAACTATATTGAAACTGTGTTAAGTGCTGAGCTTTGGAAAAGTTGTACTACTGCCACGATTGCCTATGAGTACAAACGCTTATTAACACAATATGCCGTAAAAACTGGCGCACCACTCGATTTTGTACCTTTGCAAGGACACGATTTTAGTAGCCGTGGTATGAGTGGGATTTATGATGCAGCGCAATCAGGTGTTGGGCACTTAACCAGTTTTATTGGAACAGACTCGGTTGCTTCAATTGACTACGCAGAAGAATATTACAATGCAACAGGGGTGATTGGAGTATCTGTACCAGCGACCGAACACAGCGTGATGTGTATGGGCACAGAAGACAGTGAGCTAGAAACATTTAAGCGTTTAATCTGTGAGCTTTATCCGTCTGGTGTTGTCAGTATTGTGTCTGATACTTGGGATTTCTGGCGAGTGATTACAGAGTTTACAGTGGCTTTAAAACCTGAAATTTTGGCGAGACAACCCAATGCTTTAGGCTTGGCTAAATTGGTTTTCCGCCCAGACTCTGGCGACCCTGTCAAAATTATTTGTGGTGACCCAGACGCCGAAGTCGGTAGCCCAGCATACAAAGGCGCGGTTGAATGCTTATGGGAAGTGTTTGGCGGTACAACGACTGACCAAGGCTATAAAGTACTGAATGAACGTGTCGGTTTAATTTATGGTGACTCGATTACACTAGACCGTGCACAGCATATTTTGGAAGGGCTAGAAGCCAAAGGTTTTGCATCAAACAACTTGGTGTTTGGTATAGGCAGCTTTACCTATAACTACTTAACTCGCGATACCTTTGGATTTGCTGTGAAAGCGACTTGGGGGCAAGTCAATGGCGTAGGCCGAGAGCTGTTTAAAGACCCAATAACAGACTCAGGTGTAAAAAAATCTGCGAAAGGTCTATTACGCATCGAAGAAAGTGAAACTGGTTTTACCTTATTTGATGAGCAAACAGCCGAACAAGAACAAGGCGGAGCACTAAAAACTGTCTTTGAAAATGGTAAACTTCAATATGAGTGTACTCTAGATCAAATTCGTGAGCGTTTATCTATCGTATAACTGAGTTTAGATGAGCCGTTGCGTGTGTATCGGCTCATTGTTTTTATTGAGAGGCTGAACGTGACTATTCAAACTGAACAAGAATTCCTTGCCAGTTATGATCGCCGAGATTATGACGCACCTTTACTGACTGTAGATATGGCTATTTTCTCGGTATTTAATGGTCAGTTGCAGGTATTACTCATTAAGCGACCAAACTTTCCAGCCAAAGACCAATGGGCTTTACCCGGTGGTTTTGCCGATTTAACCCATGATCAAGACTTGATGGCAACGGCCTATCGTAAGCTGGTCGAAAAGACAGGGATTGCTTCACCTTACTTGGAACAAGTTGCTTCTGTGGGCAATGCTAAACGTGACCCACGTGGCTGGGCCGTGACCATTTTGTATTTTGCTTTAATCGATTTTAATGCCTATCGACATCAAGAATTGGCTGAATACAGCGAATGGGTTGCTGTAACAAAAGCACAAGATTTAGCATTGGCTTTTGATCATAATGAATTGCTCACTTTGGCATTAGAACGTTTAACCAATAAAACTCGCTATACCGCATTGCCAGCCAGTCTGATGCCTGAGTTGTTTACGCTAACCGAGCTACAAACCATTTATGAAATTATTCTTGGGCAATCGTTAGATAAAAAAGCGTTTAGACGCCGTATGATAGAAGCTGGCGCAGTTGAAGAAACCAACCACAGTAAAATTGTGGGAAAACGACCAGCTCAGCTTTACCATTATGCACTCGATTCTTTTGATTTTATATTTCCACGCTCACTCGAATTACCAAGAAATAAAGAGGGTGAAGACAAGCAAAACATTGAGCTTTCTGACTAGAGCATCTTGATGCACTTTGATTTATAATGCCGCGCTTATGATTGATGTCATGTTTTGATCAGCACTTTGCCTATGTCACACGTTTCTCCCTGCTTCCAGCAAAACCAGTTTTTTGTGTTGGTAGAATATCTCACTTCACTGCATGAAATTTATCCTGTGAAACATGAGTTTGCGGGATATCCGGCTGCAATGACATTGGCAGATCGCGTACATTCAGATCATGATGTCGCGCCGCTTGAAGCGAGCAAAAGTTACCCTGACTCAATCGATAAAGTCTTACACTTTTCAGGTAAGGCCCGAGACATACAAGACTTTGAACACTTTTTAGAGCAAGCCCAAGCAGCTAATATTCAAAACTTATTATTGCTTACAGGCGATAAACTCAAAGAACACCATAATGGGCGAGATGGACAGCCTCGTAGTCGATACCTAGAGTCGGTAAACGCCGTGATGGCTGCCAAGCAACATGGCGGTTTTCGCATTGGGGTTGCTTTTAACCCATTTAAATATGTCGAAGCTGAGCGTGATGCACAGTACTTAAAACTGCATAAGAAGATTAAAGCAGGCGCTGACTTTATTATTACCCAGTTGGGCTATGACATTGAATCCTTAAAGCAAGCCAAATCATTTTTAACTAAGCATAATTATTCGCAGCAAATACTGGCTTGTGTCATGCCTCTGACTTTAGGTCGTGCCAATTTTATGGTGAAGCATAAAGTTGCAGGTATTGTGATTACCCCGCACATGCTAAAAGTCTTGGCAGAAGAAAAACAGGCAGGGCATACAGACTGTGTTTATTTGCGCTGTGCTTTACAGATTTTGATTTGCAAACACTTAGGATTTACAGGGATTCATTTATCTGCCTGCCATAAGCCTGAAGAACAGACGTTGCTTGAAAGTTACATTGAGCAATACAGACATCTGGAGCTTGAACCCTTAGAAGAGCTTTGGAATTCACTTTGGCAAGTCACTACAGGCAAAGAGTTTTCGCCTGAAATTGCTCGTTTTTCTCGCCAGCCATCATCTAAACAATTAATTAAATATCGCCAGCTACATGTCATGCATGAAGCAATGTTTGGATCAAAAATTGCTAAAGGTGTTGGACGGTTTATTTTTAAAGCGTCATTTTGGGAAAATGCTTTGGTCGCCAAAGTACTACTTAAAACAGAAGTACTAAGTAAACACAGCCTAGTCGGTTGCGAAAGCTGTGGTCAGTGTCGTCTAAGCGATACTTTATATATTTGCCCTGAAACGTGTCCAAAAGGTTTAGCCAATGGGCCTTGTGGCGGTACAACGTTAGACCGCTGTGAATTTGGTGACCGTGAATGCATTCATTCCGTTAAAGCAAGACTTGCTAAAGCCCTTGAACAAACCGAAATATTAAAAGAGAAACTGATTCCAACTGTAGCAATTGAAACCAGAGGAACTAGTTCTTGGAAAAACTGGTATTTAGCGACTGAAGCTTAAGTTTTTTATTACCCCTTGATTTGATTTTGTTAAAAAATCAAATGGTATGCTAAAGCACGGCGATAATTTTAAAAATAACAATTGTTTGCCTTAATTATGTCCAATCAAAGTGACGACCTAGGAGTATACTTAAAGCAAATCTTTTGCGTTAAAAGAAAGGCTGTCTCAATGAAAAAGTTGGTTGCTGCACTTGCTATAATCGTTGTTTTAACTGGATGCGTTTACGACCCTGTTAATTACGACAAAATACACGACCAAGAGTTCAAAGATCACCTCAGGCAAAACGGTTAGTAATAAAAAAGCCCACTCAATGAGTGGGTTTTAGTTTTTTAGAAACCCCGCTATCGACTATATCTGCCTAGCTTTATTATCCTTCGTTAATTTGAATTACTATTGTTTATATGCTTTTCTTAAAATTCGATGGATTTCGTTAAATAGGCAGACGATGACCGCACTTTTAGAAAAGGATTTCAGCCCGTCTGAGTTTACGTTGTTTTCTGAAATATTATGGAAACTTGGCTCAGGAAAAGGGCAATACAATTTACGTGAAAATATCATTGCAGATATTGCCATCTTATTACGGGCTGATTTTGCCGCATCTTATATTTGGGATTCAACACATAATTTATCGACAAAAGGCCTGATATGGAAAATCGATCCTAAAGCGATGGAGGACTATGAGTGTATTTGGCAATTTGATGACCCAATTACCACACAGCTTCGCAAACTTCAGAAACCGACATTTGTAAATGAAGTCATGCCTCTCGCAGACCTGAAAAAAACAGCCTATTACAACGAGTTTTTACGAGCCTATGGTTTATACCACGGCATAAATATTTATTTTGTCCGAGATGGAATCGATATTGGAGATTTACGCATTTGGCGTGCACAAGACGCCGACATGTTTGGTGAGCGTGAAAAAAGAATATTAAATCTGCTTGAACCTTATTTTACCCAAGCCTTACCAGCAGATTTATCAACACAATATGGTCTGACTCCACGTGAACAAGAAGTGGTTCATTTGGTCTCTAAAGGTTTAAGTGATAAAGAGGTGGCAAATTTACTTTGTATTGGCTTTACCACATTAAGAACCCATCTGAATAATTCTATGAGAAAAATAGGCTGCAATAATCGCACTGAAATGGCTTTACTCATTCAACATTAAAGCAAAGCAATCCTCAATTTTGAGGATACGAATGAATGAGCAATTTGTACTAAGTTCTTGAGATCACAACTTAAATGGATTTTAAGTCATCATGTCAAATGCTGTTGAAAAAAATAATTGGATTGAGTCACAGGGTTTAGTAAATGCTTCAGTAGATATGATCACTCAATTGATTCATGAGAGAAAAGTATCTTGTGAAGAGCTTGTGCATCATTACTTCGCCACTATTGAAAAACAGCAATCTTTAAATGCATTTATTAGTACGGATAAAACCTCAGCAATTCAACAAGCTCAATATTGGGATAAATATCTACTTAGTGGAAAACCATGTCCAGCTTTGATGGGCATTTTAATTGCGGTTAAAGATAATATTCATGTTGAAGGTTTCTCTAACAGTGCAGGCACACCAGCTTTAGCTAATTTTAAACCTCAAAGCTCTGCACCGATTATTCAAAAGCTCATTGATCACGGCGCGATCATTGTTGGCAAAGCCAATATGCACGAATTGGCCTTTGGGGTAACGGGTTATAATACTGCCATGCACATTGAAGGTGTTATCGGTACACGCAATGCCGTAAATCCATTACACATTGCTGGCGGGTCTTCTTCAGGTAGTGCTGTGGCTGTCGCCGCGGGAATGGTTCCGATTGCGATTGGTACAGATACGGGGGCCTCGATTAGACTACCAAGTGCCTTAAATGGTTGTGTCGGCTTTCGTCCAACGGTAGGAAGATATTCACAAGAGAGTATTACCCCAATTTCACATACTCGAGATACCGCTGGCCCTATGGCACATACAGTATCTGACATAATCTTAATTGATCAACTCATTACTCAAGAGCCAAGAAAAAAACCATTACAGCCTCATCAAATTAGACTCGGTATCAATCCATATTTTTGGAATCATTTAGATGAAGACGTCCATCAACAAGCTCATATTACACTCGAGCTTTTAAAAGATGCGGGAATCGAAATTATTACTGTCGATATGCCGAATTTGGAACAACTTAATCATGCTATTTCATTTCCCGTGGTCATCCACGAAGGTAAATATGACCTTATTCAATATTTAAAACATCATCATATAGACCTGACTTTAGAGTCGGTGATTGATCAGATCTCAAGCCCAGATGTAAAGGCACTTTTTAAACAGAATATCCTTCGCCAATTAATTCAAGATCAGACTGGTCAACTTGTTCCTGTTTTACCTTTGTATGAAAAAGCGATGAGTGAAGCTCGTCCACAATTGCTGGAACTCTATCAAAACACATTTAAAGCGCATAACTTACATGCTTTATTATTTCCGACGTCCGCCATTGTGGCGCCACTAGTAAACGAGCAAGTCAGTTCAATTGAAAATTTCCAGACACTGATTCGAAATACAGATCCAGGAAGTAATATCGGATTACCAGGACTGAGTTTACCCATTGGAAAGGGGGCGAAATCGCAACTACCAATTGGTTTGGAGATCGATGGTTTACCTCATCAGGATAGTGAAATACTTGCGATTGGAGAGACTTTAGAAGAAATTTTTAGGGTTTTAAATAAGTAAAAAAATAAACTGATAATTCTCTATTTTTTAAATAAAAAAGAGTTAAAAGTAACTCTTTTTTAAGATTAATTTTATTCGTTAATAATGCTTGGTTTCTTAAGGATAAGTTGGATTTGGTCTGGAAATTTTCATGTTATTCCACTTAATATAGTTAATCATAAATTTATTAAAATACATCTTTAATAAGTTTTGTTTAACTATTTTGATAAATAAGAACATTTATATTTTATGTTTCTATAAATATTATAAAACTTATCGATAACTCTTTTTAAAATTACATATTAGCTTAATTAATTCTACATAAGCACTACAAATTGAAGGCTGATTTTTAATATTGGTACAATGAATTTTCCTGTCAATTAATCACTTTGAGAAGAAAAATAACCACATTAAATTATTGATTTAAATTAATAAATTAAATTTTTAGATAATGAGTTGTAAATAGAAATTTCAAAAAATATAAAATTACATAATTTTTAAACATATTTTTTATAGCATGCAATCTATTGGCGTAAATAGAAAAAATATATGTCAAAACGGTCAATGATATTTAATCGATTTAAGAATCATAATTTGCACCAAATTTTACGCTGTCACGATTCATTGAATAAACCAAGTGAAAAGTTACGTAAAAAAGACGCTAATAGTTTATTGGTGTAAATAAAAAATCGAATATTACAAATAAACGGAATGAATATGGATAACGTAGCTCAGCTAGAAACTGATACTAATTTCCAAAGTCGAAAAAAGATAACTTGGGGTGTTTTTAGTGTCCTGCTGTTATTTTTAGTCGCGGGCATTATATATTATTTTTTTGTATACCGATTTTATCAATCTACTGATAATGCTTATGTGCAAGCAGATGTTACTTGGGTAATGCCAAAGATTTCAGGCGAAGTGATGGAGTTATTAATTAACGATAATCAGTTTGTAAAGAAAGGGGAAACTTTAGCCGTCTTAGATCATCGTGATTACCAAGCTCGTTATGATCAGGCTAGCTCTGTCGTGAGCTTAAAAGAAGCAGCGCTAGGCGTACAACAACAAAATGAAAAGTCTGCCAAGTCTTCAATTACTGAAGCAAATAGTGGCGTTGTTGCGGCACAAGCAGACTTATCTCGCTTAAGAAAAGATTTTGAACGTTATCAAGATTTATTAAAAGATGGGGTAATTACCCGTCAAAATTTTGAAGGGGTTCAGTCTCAATATTTAACGGCTCAGGCACAGCTAAGTAAGGCGCAGGCCGCCGTAAATGCAGCAGAAGCTCAGTTGGGTAGTTTACAGGCCAGTAGAGCGCAACTTTTGGCAGATATTCAAAGTGCCAATGCAAACTTAAACCTTTATCAAATTGATTTGGCTTCATCAAAAGTGGTGAGCCCAGTCGCAGGGAAAATAGGAAGCCTTGCGATCCAGAAAGGTTCGCGTGTTTCTCCGCAAACCCGCTTAATGGCGATCATCCCTGAAAATAGTTTGTATGTACAAGCGAACTTCAAAGAAACTCAAATTGAAAAAATGCATATTGGTCAAAAAGTTAAATTAAAACTTGATGCTTATCCAAGCCTGACTTACAGCGGAACAATTGAAAGCTTTTCTCCAGCTTCAGGCGCAACTTTCTCACTTATGCCACCAGACAATGCCACAGGCAACTTTAACAAGGTTGTTCAACGTATTCCTGTACGCATTGCCATAGATACAAGTCCGCATATTGATCTTATAAAACCCGGAATGTCGGTTAGCGCTACGGTTGACCTAAGAACTTAATAATAAAATTTTTAGGTAATAAGAAATGAATAATCATATTGACGCTGAGTGGAAGTTTCCCGCAAAGACGGCTTGGGCAATTTTTGCGGCCATGATTTTTGGCAACTTTATGGCGATTCTTGATATTCAGATTGTGGCGAGTTCTCTAAACGAAGTTCAAGCCGGCATGAGTGCAAGCCGCTATGAAGTGACTTGGGTGCAAACTGTTTATTTGATTGCCGAAATTATCGCGATTCCAATGTCGAGTATTGTCTCACGGGTGCTTTCAACACGGGTGTATTACACCATCTGTGCAATTGGCTTCACCATCAGTTCTTTACTTTGTGCGTTGGCATGGAACTTAGAGAGTTTACTGGTTTTTCGTGGCATTCAAGGCTTTATGGGCGGCGGGATGATTCCAACCTCCATGACGGCGTTGTACCTACTTTTCCCAGAAGCAAAACGTTCATTGCCTTTGGTCATGTTTGGAATGATCAGTACCTTAGGTCCGGCCATTGGCCCAACCATTGGCGGCTGGTTAACCAATAACTTTTCATGGCACTGGATGTTCCTGATTAATATCATTCCGGGCATTATCATCGCTACGGTGATCTATTCGGGGCCAAATATTGACCGTGCGAATCATTCACTCATCAAAAGCATGGACTGGCTCAGCCTGATTGGTATGGCGATGTTTTTGGGTGGGCTTGAATATTTCCTTGATGAAGGCGCACGTCATGACTGGCTTGCAGACACAGGCGTTCGGATTGCTTTTATGGTCTGCGTTGTGGGAGGCATGATTTTCTTCTCTAGAAGTTTTACCCAGCCTAAGCCTTTGCTCGATTTATCAGTATTTAAGAATAAAAACTTTACCTTAAGTGCTATCACGACTTTTGTGATTGGGATGGCGCTCTATGGCTTGGGTTACATGATTCCCGTGTTTCTGGGGCAAGTTCGTGAAATGAACAGTAGCCAAATTGGTCACGTCATGATGGTGACAGGTATTGTCATGTTCTGCTTTGCGCCGTTCCTTGCGTGGCTCATTCCCAATTTTGACACTCGAAAAACTGTGTTTATTGGAATGATTCTGGCTGGTTTTGGGGTATGGCTCAATTCTCACCTCAGCATTCACAGTGATTATGACTTTATGTTCTGGCCGCAAATTTACCGTGGTATTGGCCTCATGATCTGCCTGATTGTGGTTTCGCATTTAGCCATGAGCACTTTGCCGCTGAGTAAAGTGGCCGATGCCAGCGGTATTTATAACCTGATGCGTAATATCGGCGGAGCGGTTGGACTGGCACTGATTAACTCATCATTAGACTGGCTTACTGCGCTACATGTCACCCAGATTAATCAGTCGATGACACCGCAGAATTGGATCTTTACAGAAAGGCTCGATCAGCTCACGGCGCAATATCAAGAAGTCGGCTCAAATGCACAGCAAATTGCGCTCAGCGTGATCTACCGTGACATTCATTATCAGGCGCTTACATCTAGTTTTAATGATTTATTACGCATGCTCGCAATCATCATGTTTGTGACGGCCTTTTTAACCATCTTTATGGATCGGGGGAAGAAAATGAATATGTAGCTATTTAGAAATAAAGGGCAGCTTTCAAAGAATGAAAAACAATAGGGCATATCAAAACATATCCCTTCATAGAAAAAGAACATTGATAGAGTTTTCTAATATCGGTAGATGAGATTGGGGAACTCGCAAATTAGAGGTGGAAGGTTAAAGGATTATGATTAATACAACGTATAAATTGATTTCAAAATTGAACCTGAAAAACACGACGTATGGTCAATATTTTGAAAAAGAGCAAATCGATACTGACCGATTAAAAGTGATGTATTCCATTTACGAACAGTATTATGAAAATACGAGATTTTCTATTTTCGTAGATGATTTTAAAAATAAAAGTGGTGCGATCTTAATTTTTGACTCGGAAACAGATGAGATTGTGGGGTTCTCGACTGTTGTTGTGCAGCACTTTTACTTAAACGGTAAAGACTACACCGTGTTATTTAGCGGTGATACGGTCATTTTGAAGAAGTTTTGGGGCACGCGTAGTCTGCAAAGTACCATGCTCAAACTCATGATTAAGCTTCGAATCAAATATCCATTTAACGAACTCTATTGGCTACTGATTTCTAAAGGCTACAAAACCTATCTCTTACTCGCCAATAACTACTATGTGTACTACCCCAACATTAAAGATGAAAATCAGCATCTCTCGGAAGTGGTTGAGCATTACTGTGAGAAATTCTTTGGGGAATATTATGATAAAGATGCGGGCCTCTTAAATTTTGGAGATGACTATCAACCATTAAAAGGTGAAGTCGCACCGATTACTGCCGAAATGAGACAAAAGAACCCAAATATTCATTTCTTTGAGCAAATGAATCCAACATGGAGTGCGGGTACGGAATTACCGTGTATTGGTCGATTAGGCTGGAAAGATCTTGCTCGTTTCCCAGTAAAACTCATCACCAAACCCACGAGTAAGGGAAAATTTGAAGCCTGTGTAACACATAAAACAAAACGTAGAGAGGCCATCCAATGAAACCTACTGAATGGCTGACAACGGGTTCACATCTTATTTTAAAAAAATGGTGTGATGCATCTGACCGCAACTTCCAAAAACGGTTTAATGCGTTAGAAGCAACACAACGCCAAATCCTGCATTCGATTTTACAGACCTCTACGTTTGCTAAAGATAAAAAAGTTCAAAACTATGAGCAGTTTGTAAAATCATTTCCTGCGACACGTTATAGCGCTTGGCGAGAAGACATTCAACGTTACCGTGAACAAAAGCTTTCACTGTCTAGTAGTAAACTGGTTCGTTTCCAGCCGACCAGTGGGTCGAGTGAACAAATTAAGTTTATTCCATATACGAAACTGTTTTTAGATGAGCTCGATCATGCGATTGCGCCGTGGATGGCGAGTCTATACCGTAAATGTCCGCAGCTTCGTTCGGGAACACATTATTGGTCGGTGTCATGGTTACCTGAAAGTCAGCGTGAAGTTTTAAAAGATAAAAACCTAAATGATGATAGTGCGCTACTGGGTGTGGGTAAGCGAATTTTATCTAAGTTTACCCAAGCGGTTCCAAGTAATGTTGCATTTGCAGCCAATGCCGACGATGCACTCTTTGCAACCATTTGCTATTTGGTGGCAAACCGTAACTTAGCCATGATTTCTGTATGGAGCCCAACGTTTGCATTGCAATTGCTTGAGCGTTTAGAGTCGATGCAACAGGAAGTTATTGAGGTTTTAGAGACTGGTTTATGGGGACATCGCCAAAGTTCATTAAGAGAAGTAAATGCACCGCATAGTCTTGAAAGCGCTCAAGCCCTAATTGATAGTTCAAACGGCGAACAGATCGATTTCAAACAGCTATGGCCTAAGTTAAGTTTGGTGTCGAGTTGGGATACAGCAGGTTCAAAAGCTTGGGCCGAAAATTTAAAAGAGAAGTTACCCAGTGTTCAGTTTGAAGGAAAAGGTCTGTGGGCGACGGAAGGTGTAGTCACTATTCCCTATAACGACCAATACCCACTGGCGTATCAAAGTCACTTCTATGAGTTTGAATATTTGGAAGGTGAAAAACAAGGTCAGATCATTCCGTCGTGGGAACTGAAACAAGGCGATGTGGTGAGTCCACTCATTACCTCGGGCAATGGCTTGCTTCGTTACTGTATGGATGATTGCTTACGGGTAACTGGTTTTATAGAGCAAATTCCGTGTTTTGAGTTCCAAGGCCGCCGTTTTGGTGTAGATCTGGTCGGTGAGAAACTCGCACCTGAAACAGCTCAGCAATTATTGTCGCAGTTAAATGAAACGGAATCGAAAGCAATTTCTTTACTGGCGATTGATACAGAGCAACACGTTAAGCCGTTTTATTGCGTGCTTTTTGAAGGCGAAATCCATCACAGCATTAGCAATGAATATATCGATAGTATCTTGCGTCAAAACTTCCATTATGAACTTGCACGAAACTTAGGACAGCTTGACCAACCACAAATTCGCCAAGCCAATAATGGCTGGAATGCCTATAAAAAACTGGTCATGTTTGATGGGATTATTGAAGGCAATATCAAACCTGAGCCACTCAAAAAGGTCACCCTCAATAGTTTGGAACAACTATGAAAGGGATGAAGCAATTTAATACTCGGTTTTTAACACTTCGCCATGCTTTGTATCTTGGCGTGTTGGTTGTGTCGAATACACATGCCATGACTTTAGACGAGGCTTTGTCAGCCAGCTTAAGACATGAAAGTCAGCTTGAAGTCAGCCGTTTAAGCGTGAACCAGTCAACGGCAATGCTTGAGCAGGCTAAGCAGCGCGATGGCCTCAAAGTCAATTTGGTGGGGCAACTTGACTATGAAAGAATAGATACGCCTTCACAGGTCCTATTTCCAACAGAAGGAAACCGTAAAGGCCGAAGTTTGCAATTGCAGGCAGATTATCCGATTTATACTTCTGGGCGACACCGCTTAGGAATTGATATTGCAGAGAACCAGCTCTCTGCACAAAACCAAGGTTTGTCAGATCAAAGATCGGAAACGATCTTAAATACCGTCATGGTCTATACCGACGTATTAAAAAAGAAAGCGATTTTAGAACTCAGACAAAAGACCATGGCAAATCTGCAACGGTCTTTATATGAGTCGAAACGCCGTTTTGATGTAGGGATGATTACCCGCGCAGACTTGGCTCAGGTTTTGGCACAAGTTGCCCAAGGTCAAGCCGATATTACACAGGCTCAATCTAACTTGACCGTAAGTGAAGCGCAGTTTTATCAAGTGACAGGCATAACACCTGACAACCTTGTCGCAATCAAACAACTACCCGCTATTCCAGCTAACTTAGATGAAATTTTGGCTCAAACCAAAAACCATCCTGCTCTAATGCGTAGCAAATACGAAAAACAGGCCGCAGAGAAACAATACGCTTTAACTAAGCGGGAACTCTGGCCAACGGTCATGCTTACTAGCCGTGCTGGGAAGCAAGATGAAGCAAGCTATATTGGCTCCGAAAGTAATAACTATATGGTTGGGTTGCAGCTCAACGTACCGCTCTATGACGATGGTTTAAATCGGGCCAATGTCAAAAAAGCGCAGGCCGATATAGATTTGGCTAACCAAAAAACGCGAAGTCTTGAACTGGATTTGAATAAGCGTACCCGTACCAGCTATGCGCAGCTTCAAACCATCCGACAAAATAAAGAAGCACTGGCAAATGCCATAGAGGCAGCGTCGATTGCCTTTGTCTACACACGTAAAGAGTTTGATGTCGGCACGAAAACGACTTTTGATTTATTGAATACCGAGCAGAAGCTACTCGATGTACAAACCAAAAAAACAGTCAATGATCAAGATGAAGTGGTGTTTGTCTATCAGCTACTCGACCAAATGGGGCGCTTAAATAACTTGGTTCCCGTACAGACCGCACAACAGGTGAATAATGAATGAAAACAAATACACCACTTGCTGACAATACCCTCATTACCCGAGAAGCCACTTTGGCAGATGATCAGGCGCTAAGAGACTTAATCGCCGTACCCATGACCACCAAAGGCATACAAATCAGCTTTCAGCGTGAACCTAGTTATTTTCAAGCGTCTGACATTGTGTATCGACATAAACTACATGTCGTGATTGAAGACACCGAGAGTCAGAAGCATGTCGCTTGTTATAGCAATGGTCATCGCCCATGTTATGTCGATCGGAATGTTCAAAACTTACGGTACGCTGGTGATTTACGTGTAGACCATAACTATCGGGGAAAATCACTGGTTAAGGTTTTAGCAAAGCATGTAAAACAAACCATGCATGAACCGAATTATAGCCAGATGATTATTTTTGATGATAACCATGCGGCGCGCGCTGCCATCCAAACGGGCAAAACTGGAATGCCCGATTATTATGATGAAGGACTCATTGAGACATTAAGCCTTACCGACACGGGTGCAAAAAGAAAAATCACGGCTTTTTTAAAGCAAGCTAATCAGCGTGATCTTCAAGATATACATACATGTGTTGCCAAAGCTGAACATATAGCGGCAATGAATCAGTTTGTTGCCGACATGGCCGAGTTTTATAATTTTATTCCAGCCTATAACTTTGAAGAACTCGCTCAAGGACATCACTACTTTTCAGGAATAAAACTCTCAGACTTTTCACTTTATTTTAAGGATGAAAAACTGGTTGGGATGTTTGGCTTGTGGGATCAGCATAGTATTAAGCAAACCAAAATTTTGCATTACAGTTCAGTCATTGGAATTTTTAGGCCCGTTTATAACTTATTGACTCCGCTGACCAAAGGTATGCGTTTGCCTAAACTTGGTGATTCTATTAAGTACCATGTGCTACATACGCTTATGTGCCATCCACAAGATTTAGCGTTGCATCATAAAATGCTCGAAGACGCCTATAACAAATCAAAACAGCAGGGCGTCGGTGTGGTGAGTTTTACGCTTTCACATAAAGACCCGCGCTATCAGTTAAACCAGTTTTATAAAGGTGAACGTTTAACAGGCATGCATGGTTTTATTAGTTATGAGGGCGACCCAAGGCCACATTTTGATAAAAACCTGATTCCATATTTAGAAGTTGGGCGTATTTAGCTTTGAGATAAGTTCGCCGTAGATCATAAATGAGCAAAAATTTGCTCAATTCTTAGGTACGTTAAATAGGATTGAGCAAATATATGCGCAAAATGGTGAATGTTAGCTAGAGCAAGAGTCCTTTTTTAGGGTGATTTTGATTACGTTACAAAATCAAATTGATCGTCTTATATTTTATAAACCTAGCTAATTCGACCTTTTCATTCCAACCTATCTTGCGCCGTTGAAACAATTAACATGGTTTGAAGATAATAATCTACACGTGAGTGATTATTTTCCTTATGTGAGTTATGCGCATTAAAAGCTGCATCATGAAGTTTTACGACTCGAGCGATCGGATTCAAACTACAACGAATTAAATATTCTTCGCGTGTTTCAGTTTCCCGTTTAGTTAATGCATCAACGGCATCACGGACTTCTTTTCCGAATAAACTTTCGATTTTGTCTAGCGTAAGAGGTGTGTCCTCAACGGTATCGTGTAGAAGGGCGGTAATAATATAGACTTCTGAAAATCGATGCTTAATTAATGAATTGACCACACCTTTAATATGGTAATCAAAGTAATCATGAGAACCATATTTTTGACCTTTATGAGATTCTTTTGACAATTTCTCTGCTAATTCAACTTCATTTTGAGTCATTTTTTGCTCTTATCACTTTAAGTATATTACACGGCCTAATTTGTAAGATCGGACGCTTAAGTCATAATTTTATACTGAATAGCCACTCATAAAAACACTTCTTAATAAGAGTAATCACTCATTTTTATTTATTCATTCTTCGTTGATATGAGCCAATCTAGCCCTTAAGCTTTTGAAATTTTAAACTTTAACTTAATGATATAAAAGTAAATTGTAAACAATAATTAAGAGTTTCCTTAATTATCTAATTAAATGAAAAATAATAACTATTTAAATAATTTCTAGCCAATTTCACATTGACACCTTAAATATTGAAGATTACCATTTGCGGGCTGGCCTACATTGCCAGTCGGTTGTCGCAGACCGTTTTAAGACCACATCAGGATTATTTCTTCTGAGGAATAGTTTTGTGTGAGCATCTCCTCGTTCCCTCCCGTTGCGGTAGGACGGGAGAGGGACACCCTCGGGTGTGCTGGAGTCTTAACCAGTCTGCGAACCCTCTTCCGTTCTGCCACCATAATTCTAATGTTTTGGCAGAGCTCCATATATAAGGAGTTGGCTTTGCACATTCATTATTTCTTGGCAGCCATTGCCAAAAGCTATAACAACACAGCTTAAAACATTTAACGCAGCTTGATCGCCGTAAGGCTTTTCAGGCTTTAGCTCGTTATTACCTAAAACTTAGACAATTAAAACTTGAGATGTGCTGTCCACAGTCTTTACGGCTTTGCTATGCCTTTTTTATCTCATTTATATACAACAATAATTTTTTATAACGGTAAAAATATGCCACATTCAGATCTTCCATTTCGTGCTTTAAGCGTGCTTCATACCTCTCGCTATCTTTTTAATAAACACGGCTTTCATAACGTCGGAGTAGACCGAATTATTGAGTCGGCGAACATCCCTAAAGCCACCTTTTATAACTACTTCCACTCAAAAGAACGTCTCATTGAAATGAGCCTAACCTTTCAAAAAGATGGCCTGAAACAGGAGGTGATTTCAATCATCTATGTCCAGAAAGACTTAACGCTAGTTGAGAAACTCCGAAAGATTTACTTTTTACATGCAGATTTAGACGGGCTTTATCATTTGCCCTTTAAAGCGATTTTTGAAATTGCTAAAACCCATCCCAAGGCTTATCAGGTCGTAGTTGATTATCGAAATTGGCTGATTAATGAAATTTATCATTTGCTTCTAACATTCAACGAAAATGCCTCAAAACAAGATGCACACATGTTTTTGTTTGTGATTGATGGGGCAATGGTTCAGCTTTTAGACCCAAATAAACCAGATGAACGGAAGAGATTGCTTGAGTATTTTTTATTACAGTTGTTGTGAGATTTAGGAGTGTGCTTGAAAGAGACACATGCCGTCTTAAACCGCTATAAAATTCTGCTTTGTGATTTTATAATACACAGCAATAACGAAAGTTTAGGCGCCGTGCTAATAAGTAAGATTCAATAGGTACAGCGGTTTTATTAAACAATAAACTTAGAAAATTGAGTATTGGATGCCAAATCAATTTGAAACGCATACTTCAGATGCGGGAACTACTATTCATTTAAAGATGAATGGGGAGCTTGTAGAAAATTTAATAGCTTTCGACTGTATAGCGATAATTTTGTTTGACATTCTATTTTTTTATGGTGTTTATGAAGTGTATGTAGAAAATGATGGTGTCCTAACACTTATTTTAATATTCCTAGTATTACCATTTATTTTCTACTTACATTATGAATATAGAAAAAATAAACGATGGGTTAAAAATGCAGAAGAAATATTTTTTATTTCTAAAAACAATCTTCGCATTTCCAAAGAATGCCTTGGGGAAAAATTGTTAACAAAGGATATTAATACTCAAAAGATTATTGAAATTGTATACAGACCTTGGGGTGGAAACTCAAATCCACCGTTTTTGCCAGATTGTAGCCAAGGTACTGTTCATTTAATTGGTTATGATGATGGTTGTTCATTTGGTATTAATCTTAACAAAGAACAAGCAGAGGCATTCATTACCGAATTGCGTTCATTAATTATGCAATACCAAGAACCTAGACACTTTATTTTTGCACCACATATGCATTTAGCAAAAGATTGAGTTGAATTATTTGAGAAGAAATATGGAAGATATTGAAATATTAGAGATAAATGAAATTGGTAACTATGAAGAAGGCTTATCGCTATTGTTAGAAGATTCTATCAATAGCGGAGCTTCAATAGGTTTCTTAGCTCCTATAGAAAAGAACGAGGTCTTAAATTATTGGCGTGAGGTCAACCATAAATTAGCATATGGTAATAGCCGTCTATGGATAGCCACTCAACAAGGAAAGATTGTAGGTAGTGTTCAATTGTCTTTGGTGAGTAAAAAGAATGGAGTTCACAGAGCTGAAGTTGAAAAACTCATGGTTCTTACATCGACAAGAAAACAAGGAATAGCCACGTTACTACTGAATGAATTAGAAAATTTTTCAAGAAAAAATGGTCTGCGCTTACTTGTTCTAGATACACGTGAAGGCGATGTGTCCGAACTTTTATATAGCAAAATTGGATTTGTTCGTGTGGGCGTAATTCCGAGTTTCGCATTAAGCTCAAATGGGAACTATGACGGCACAGCTATTTATTATAAAAGGCTTGTTTGAAATTAGCTTTTAGGAAATTTAGGTATTTTCTTGGCGTGTGTATCTAAATTATTATTTAATTCTCTATAAGCATTTTATTTTAAATTTAGCTAAAAATGTGTTATTTATTATTTTTAAATTACATAGAATGATAAAATTTTATACAGATGAGAACAAAAAATTTAATTAAAAACATCTATATTAGTGATGTATTAAAGAAGTTTTAATTATTGGTTGATATTTGATATTTAAATAATATGAATAAATTTAAAATTGTTGCTTATGGTTTTTTGTCTGGATATACATATTGTTTTTTAACAATCACTCTTCAAGCAGTTTTTACTACTTTAGGGTATGATGTTTCATTTATTTCTTCTTTAATTTTTGCTTTAATTCCATATTCTTTTAAATTTTTGTGGAGTAGTTTTGCTGATTCGGTTAAAAGTGAAAATATAGAATATTTAATATCTTTTTTTACTCTTTTGATATGTTTTTCATTTGTTATTTTAATATTTCTTTCAAAGATTACAATGTTAATTTTTATATTAATGTTGTTTAATGTTGCTTTTCTTGGTGCATGCTTTGATATTTTAACTGATTTAAATTTAATTAAAAATTTTTCAGATGAAAAAAGACCATTATTTCTTTCGTATTATGTTGGTGGATGGAGGTTATCTTCAATATTTGCAGGTGGTGCGGTTTTATTTATTTTTAATAATTTATTTAATAAAAATATTGATTCTTTATTTTTATTTTCTTCGTTTATTTTTTTTATATTCTTAAATATATTTAATTTTAGAAAAATAAAAAAATTTTTAGTATTTGTTTTGAAAAATAAAATATATTTTTTTCTTACAATTCCTTGTTTCTCTTTTTTATTTATATTAAAAACTAGTTTTACCAATTTTAGACAGTCATTAATTATTTTTTTGAATTTGAAAGAATTCTATATATATTCTTTATTTTATAAGTTATTTGATTTAACATTATCATCATTTGTAGTTATATTTCTTATTAAGGAGCTTAAGTTATCTATTGAATTCTTTGGAGCAATCAACACAATTATTCCTCTTTTATCAATTTTAATTCTAAGTCATTTATGGAAATATACAAGTAAAATTTTTTCACTAAAAAAAATAATGCTTTATTCTTTATTTATTAAATCAATTACAATAATATTTTTTATGTTTCTTAACTTTTTAAGTTTAAATAGTAAATTGTTCTTATTAATAGCCTTTATATTAAATGTTTTTTCATCAAGTTTTCTTACTTATACTTTTTCCAATTACATTATGCAATCTGTTCAAGGAGATAACTCTTCATTTAAATACTCTATATTGTCATCTTTACCTATGCTATTGTTAATTGTTTCAGTTCCATTTGCATCCACTTTAATTTCTAAATATAATTGGAGTATATTTTTTATCTTTATATTATTTCTTCAAATTTTTAGCTATTTATCAATTAATAATATAGATCTAAAAAAATCTAAATAAAATATTTTATATAAAAATATCATATACATCATAATTAGAAAACTTGTGAATATATTTCACAATGGATACAGAAAACTCATCAGAATTTATTTTATTTTTACTGTAAAGATCATAAAAACCATATGGCCCACACAAATGCATAGCTGCTAAAATTCCAGATAAAATACCTTCATCGTAGAGTTCAAAAAGTTCATAAAAAGTTGATTCAGGATACTTATTTTCTTTAAAGATCTTTATCAGATCTATTCCCTTAGAAATATTAAAAAGTTTCTTTAGAACTTTTAAATTATAGTAAAATGCTTTAATTATAACTTTTTCTTGAATCAAAGGGGATCTCAAATTCTCTAAACTATTTAAACCTACTAAACCTTTAAATTCACCTTTCCATAAATTAACATGTGTTGCTATAACATCTTTATTTAAAAACTCATTGTAAGTACAGTATTCAGTGACTCCATCACTCCAAAACTTATCCTCAATACCCCCTATATAATAAGAATCTAATATTAAATTTTCTCTCAGAATTTTAAAGGGTGAGTAAAATCCCAAATCATAAAGTAATGCTTCACCAAATTGGTATCCAACAAAACCTAAAGCATTGATAGAATGGTATTGCATATTTTTTATACATTCTGGGTTGTTGGCATCAAATAGATGAGCTATACCTAAAGTACAAAAATATTCATATACAGTTAATTTCTTAGAAAGTGGTCTTCCACTCATATAATCACGTTTAACAATCCCCGGGGATTCAACATCATAATAGTTGATAACTTTTTCATTGTAGTTATCAATATACCATTTAAATTTATTTGGTGATATACCTGACTCTAGAGTTAAAAGATCATTTAAAAAAATAGAAAAAGATTTCATTAATAATACTCATATTGTATGGTGAAATATATAATGGTTAATATTAAATTTAAAAAATAATCAATTTATTTAATGATTTATTCCTTCATAATTTGGCTATTTTTAATAGTTCAGAAATATTACTATTGATTCTGTTATTATTGATCATAACTAGAGAAGATAGTGAATCGGAAATGTTTTTTGTAACGCTATATTCTGAATCATTAGTATATCCTATAATTCCTAAAACTTTAAGACAATTTAAACATATATCAATACATAATTCAGATACTTGTGGTTTCATAGATGTGATTTCTATTTTTTTTGTAAATTCTTCCTGATTGTTATTGTTGAATGAAATTAAATTAGCAATTATAGAGTTTTCCATCAAAAGTAAATTATTATAAATTTCAGCAACTTTAATTCCATTTTCTTTATTGGTTTTATAATACTTTAATGTTTTATCAAAGGCATTTGAGGCTATTCCAAGCCAACATCCACTCCATAATAAATGACTATATGGTAATATTACATCATTAATGATTTTGCTTGAGGAGCATGATAATATATCTGCTTTATTAAATTCAGCCTTTAAATCATATCCATTACTACAAGTTCCTCTTAAACCCATTGAATTCCATAGGTTTAATAGCTTTAGATTATATTTTTCTTTTGTTAAATAAATAAATACTTGTTTGTTATTGTAGTCATTTGCGGTTAACAAAATAGCATCTGCATAGTCTGCATAAGAGATGACTGGACATTTCTTATTTAAAAACAAGAAATTATTTTTATTTTCTATAATTTTAGTAATACTTCTAGAAATATCTCCACCTTTTCCTATTTCAGAAGTAGCAGATGCAATTAAAGGTTGTTCATTAAAAATATTATATAGTAGAGGTTCTTTACATTTATTATTGATAATTGCATATAACTGAGTAATATGCATAGCATATATCATGCCAGCTGATGCACATTCTTTTGATAAAATATAAGTAAAATAAAATTGATCATATAAATTAAAGTTGTAAGGATTATCTTCTAAATTTATTATCGTAGTTAAAAGTTTTGTTTCTTTTAACTTTGAAAAAGTTTGCAATGGAAATATTGATTTTTCATGAACAACTTTACTTTCTGATTTTAACACAGGAATTATTTCTTTATTAATCATTTCCAACGTTTTCTTAAACGAATATGAAAGATTTTTCTCTATTTTGCTTATATTCATTAATTAGTTTCCTTCTAAATAGGCTATATGATTTTCTAATTGTTTCTTCAATGAGGGAAACTCGGTAAAAAATCCTTCATACTTTTTTAATAAAATTTTTGATTCTTTCACTCTTAAATTGTTAAATTCTGGAGAGGTCATCCTTACTTTATTATGATTATGTACTCTTACTTTAGCCTTACCTGATATAAAGTATGGAATGAAGCCTTTGGATAAAAGCCGAATAAAAAAATCTGTATCTTCTACTACTTTAATGTTCTCATCAAAAAAACTTTGTTGTTTATTGATATGTGATGCTCTTATAGTGACTCCATGACCTATGCCTATACTCAGTAGTTTTTTAAATATATCAATTTTCTTTTTAAAAACTTCAGCTCTCTCGGGTGGATCAATATAGCAATTACTATTAATATATTGAACAGAGCACCAGGTAATTGAAATATTGGGATTTTTTTCTAGTGCATCTAACGAGTCTTCTAAAAAATTTTCACAATATTCATCATCATCATCTAAAAAACTTATGTATTTCCCCAAAGCAGCTTTAATACCAATATTTCTAGCAGTAGCAGCTCCAAGGTTTTCATTATTCTGAATATAATTGATCTTAAAATTAAATCTCTTTAATTGTTCAAGATCAATTTTTTCTGTAGAACCATCGTCTACAACTATTATTTCGTAATCTTTAAAAGTTTGTTTTTCCACACTATTAAGGCTTCTAATTAATTCACGAGGTCTATTGAATGTTGGAATAACTATTGAAAAAGTTGGACTATTTTTCATTATATGGAATCCTGATTCTAAAATAATGTATACTTTAAAATAGATATTTATTAATAAAAAACGATCTATTTATAAAATTAATTGGCTTCTTTTGAGCAGGTCGAGTATTTTTGCTGCCTATTTTGTAAACTGATTTTAGTAGTTTAGTAGATATAATCAATTTGAAATCCTCTAAACTAGAATGTCGAGTTTAAGTGTATAAAATAATATTTATATATCAATTTAAAAATATTTTCATAGTGGAAAATTATAAAAGCCATATGACAACTTAAATTAATTATTTAAATTTCCTACTAGTTCAATAAATTTAAGTTTTATTCTATTAAATACATCATGTTTTGTGCCTGAACCATCAATTCTGATACAGCTGTCATCTGCCAATTGGCATAATGCGTTATGAAAATTTTGTAATTCCTCAAGTGGTTCATAGTCTGTTCCTCTATCATTAACTCTCTTATATGCAATTTCAGGAGGAGTATCTATCCAAAATACGAAGTCATATTTTTTTGCAGATTCATAAACATCAATAACCTTATTGATATCATTGCAATTGTTTGCAAAAGCGAGGCCAAGCCTACAAAAGTTTGTACGTGGTTCAATAACATCTATACCAGTATTTAGACAAGGTAAAATAGAACTGTAATGATGTCGTACTACACTAAAGGCTTTAGCTAATTCAAAAGGATATGTTCCAAAATAACTTCTTGGAAGCATGGATTTTTGTCTGCCTATAGCGGTTGCAAGTTGAGGAACTAGATCATCTTTAGGTTCACAAACATAACACTGTCGTTTTAACGATCTTAAATATTGTCCCAACATACCTGCCTGAGTTGATTTTCCAGCACCATCAAGCCCTGTAAAGCCTATATAGATTGAACGATTTGAAAAATCAGTTCTTTTTATTTCCTGTATTTCTTGAACAATACCACTTGTAAGCATTTTAAAATCCTTATATTAATATAACAATATATTGTTTATTGGGCTAATATAGATGATTATTTTCTATCTTTATCTATATTATTTAAAACTATAATTTTTATTTAATATCTCGTTTAATTTTATAGAAATCCAATATTTATAATAAGTAGGATATACTATAATAATTTTTATTGAAATATTGAATAAATATTAATTGTTACTATAGTAAACTCGTGTGGATAATGTATTTTTATTAAGTAGAGCGTCTTTTAGGCGCTTAGGATACTTACCATTTATAATTAGACATTCATCAATAAAGCCATGTGCTATCCATTTTGCTAGACAAATATCAATTGAAGTATGTCCTATTTTTGCAATATCAGCTGCCGAGGCAGATTTTATTAGTTCTTCTTTTAATAAGTTTCCAGAAGTGTCCGTAGGATAAATACCATCTACATTCGTGAGTACAATCAACTTTGGTGCTCCTACTTGCCAAGCAATCCAACCCGCGATAGCGTCAGATGTAATATCCCAACTATATTCAACTGGATCTAAAGACATTATAAGTTGTGATGGTAGAAGAATAGGTGTCTTTAAATCTTCTAACGCTATTCGGATATCTTTAAAATTTCGACAAGTGAATGATGTCTTTGAGTAATAAGGATCTGAAAGAATTAACCCTATTTGGTCCTGAGCTAAGGCACATGCCTCGTGAGCTGTTGGCATAGTAAATTTTCTTTTGGCATAAATCCCTTCAATAGATTTATCTGGCGGTCCTCCGCCAGGGACAACCAATAACCTAGCACCATTCTGAGAAGCTTCATTAATTACTTCCATTAAAGCACATGCTTCTTCTGGATCTTTTAAAAGACTTCCACCAAATTTAATGATTAAATCTATATTTAGGTCTAAGTAACCAGAAATATTTTTTGTATTCATATTATCTACTACCACGTATAACCGCTGTCATAACTAACTGTTTTACGAGTTCATCAAAAGATATACCAGCAGCTCGGGCAGCATCAGGATAAAGACTAGTTGGGGTCATACCTGGTAAAGTATTAGTTTCAAGTAAATAAATTTCTGAAGAGTCTGTGATGATAAAATCTGACCTTGATAGATCTTTACAACCAAGTACTTGATGAGCTCGGATTGCTATTTCTGAGGCACGCTCATATACATCTTTCGGTAGTTGAGCTGGTACTACATGTTGACTGGCGCCATCAGTATAACGATGTTCAAAATCGTACCATTGACCAAGTGGAGTAATTACTTCAACTATAGGTAAAGCTTTAACTTGATTATGATCTTCTAAAACGCCTATCGTGATTTCACGACCGATAATTCTTTTTTCCACAACAGCTTCTGCACTATTATCGAAAACTTTTTTGATTGAAGAGGCAATATTTTGATTTCCTTGAGCAAATTCAATCCCTAAAGCAGAGCCCTGATCACAGGGCTTGATTACAACATCATTTCCGACATTTTTTAAAATATTATTAACGACATCCTCTATTTTTTCATCTTTAGTAACTGTAATGCCTAATGCACAAGGAAGTTTCGCTGCCGCAAAAATCAACTTTGCAGTAGGTTTGTGAAGTGCACATGCACTAGCTTTAACACCACTTCCAACATAAGGCAGACCTAGTATTTCAAGAAAACCTTGAATAGTTCCATCTTCTCCTATAGCCCCATGTAAAACTGGGAATACAACATCAAAGTGATTACTAATCAACGTCTTTGGGAGCTCACTATCGAGCTCAAGTACATGAACATCAGGATATGAATTTCTTAAAGCCTTAGCTACAGCGTTAGCTGAACTTCTTGATACTTCTGATTCGGTGGAGAGACCGCCACAAATAATAGCAACTTTTAATTTTTTCGTTGCATTTTCCATAGTTAAATCCTTCTTTAGTTTTTAGTTCATCTATAAATTACTTTGCTTCAATCTTCATAATTATAGGTGCAATCTAGTATTATTCAGTGAAGAAAAACAATGATTTATCCGCTAATTTATTTACTAAATTCTATGTGGAATCACACATATTTTTTAGATGGATGTAAATAAGTGGTTTTTGATTACTTTAGTATATTAATAATGGATGTACGCAAAAAATTAAATTTAGTTTTGTTTGTCTTTTGTATATTTGTCTGTGTTGTGTGGCAATTAAAATTCAAATTATTGTTATATATATTGGCTTGAATGAGTGATTTTTATGTTTTGTTAAAAAACAATTATTATTTATATAAATCAAATTGTTATGTTTAATTTTTGGTATAAAAATTAAAAAATCCTGATTATTCTTATTAATTTTTATGAAAATATTATTATTTATTTTATTTTCCTTTGTTTGACTTGCAATTTTTTTTTATTGTCTTTATAAAATGTAAAAACATAGATGGAGGTGGTTTTAAATATTTTATAGCTAAAACTTTAAGTGTGATAATTAGTTGTTTGCTTTGTGGATTGTTAAAATATTAGACTTTAATAAGTATTTAAAATTGCATCTATATTTATTATTTTTTTAGCATTTACAAGTATTTAATTAATATAATAATGCTGGTAATTTGGAGGTTATAATATGAGTGTTGATAAACTAAAAATAGCAGTACTTTTTGGTGGGAATAGCTCAGAGCGAGACATTTCTATTGAAAGTGGCATTCAAGTAGTTAAAGCTCTGCAGCGCGCAGGTCATGAGGTACTAGCTGTTGATACAGCTCAAGGTGTTTTAGATGAGTCAACTCAAAGATTGTTAATTGAAACAGGTTCAGTTTCATTGCTTTCTTCAGAAACTAATGGAGTAGAAAACTCAGTACATCAAGTTGTTCTGACTAAAACAGGTGATTTATTTGATGTGGATATTGTTTTTCTAGTTTTACATGGTGGGAATGGTGAAGATGGGACTACACAAGGAATGCTTGATTTAGCTAAATTGCCATATACAGGTAGTGGGCATCTTGGCAGTGCCATAGCAATGGATAAAGATATTGCCAAGCGCCTTCTTTTAAAAGCAGGTGTTCCAACTCCTGACTGGGTTATGGCACCTGTAGATTCAAATATTGTTAATGAAAAACTTGGGTTCCCTGTAATCGTAAAACCTAACAAACAAGGATCAACAATAGGTCTAACTTTGGTTAGAAATCCTGATCAATTACAAGATGCTGTAAATTTTGCATTGCGACATGATGATGAAGTAATGATTGAAAAATTTATAGAAGGTCGTGAGTTAACGGTTGGCATTCTTGCAGATAGAGCCTTAACAGTTGGGGAGATCATTTTACCGAGATCAGGAATATATGATTATGAAAGTAAAAATCAAACCAAAACTGCGCAAGTGGTGTTTCCAGCCGAGATTAGCCCAGAGCAAGCGAATCAAGCTTGTAATTTTGCAATTTCTGCTCATAAGGCATTAAAACTTCAGGACTATAGTCGTGCTGATTTCCGCATGGATGAAAGTGGCAAGTTATGGTGCCTAGAACTGGAAACTTTGCCTGGAATGAGAACATCAAGCTTATTACCTAAATCGGCTGCAGCTAGCGGTATTAGTTTCCCTCAGTTATGTGAAGAAATAGCTTCTCTTGCTGTTAAACGTAGGAAAAAATGAACTATTTTCAATAATTATTAGTAAAAGAATGTTGGATGGGTTTTTATTAATAATTAAGTTTTAATTTTTATAAAATTTCTTAACGTGACATTAGTTAAAAAACAATGTCTAAAATAATTTTAGATTATAGATTTATTTCAAAATATTTATTAAAGGATTTATATGTTAAGAAAAAAAGAAAGTGGAGGTCTAGCAGTTATTTCACCTGAAGCAATACAAGCAGGTTTGGATAACTTGATAGTGAAATTTTGTATACGTAAGCTATTCTTGTCTCCCACAAATATATTTTACAGTCAGTTAGATGCTGCTCAAGTTTCCAAATTATATCCGCATTTAAATCAAAATAAATTAGATAAAGTTAAACAACTGCATGCAATTGGCCCATCATTAGTATTGTACTGGGATAAAATTCCACATAGATATTTCCTTAATTTTTTAAAGGGAGCTGCTCATCCAGCTTTTTCGTTGAAGCAAACTATTAGACATGAATTCCCATGCGATAATCAGATATTGAACTTAATACATTGTAGCGATGATCCCCAAACTGCTGCAATAGAATTGGATATATTAAATAGCTGTAAAGTTAAGGAAAATCCGAAAAAAAATGTAATGATTTCATCTCATGATCATCTAGGGATTCTTAATTATATTAATTTAATATCAGAAGTTTTTCATTATAAACTAGACGATAGAATAATTTCAAAAGTTAAAGAGCAACCTCAGAAGAATATAAGACATGTATTTCCTTTATTAAATAATTATGCAAATAATTGTGCAGAATTTCGTAGTGTACACGAGAGCTTTTTTTTAGGAAATTTCTCACCGTTACTTAATTTTATTGATTCAAATACTATAAAGAAAAAAATAGTATTTAAAAATAATTTGTCAATGTTAGCAATGGAAAGTTTTGCTGATTCAGCTCCTATGTGGATAAAAGAACCTATCGAAAATATTATTGATTTTATTAATAATATTTTAAATGGCTTAGGTATAAGCAGATGGGAAATCTGCGGGAGTACGGCATTGTGGCATTATGGCATTCCTATTGTTCCAAGAGATCTAGATATTAGATGTAAAGAAAAAGATCTTTATAAAATTGCGAACTATTTTTCTAAAAATATAGAGTTTATCGATGCAGGTACCCATAGAAGTAATGTAGTGAGTCTTAATATGCAAGGATGGGATATCGAATTTACGGGAGATACTCATTGTGGCAATGATATTCATATAATTTTGAATGATGAAGAAGATAAAAAAACAAATAGTTATTTTCAATCAGCAGTTGAATGTGCCATTGAATATTTAAGTATGGGAAGAAGTGATAGGGCAGTTAATGATCACAAAGTTGCCCAGATGTTAATAGAAAAACAAAACATACAAATTTCTGATCTTTTGGATAAAGCATTTAAAGCTGGATATAAGTCAGACAATAACCTATCTAAAATTTACTCGGATTGTGAATTAAAATGCAAAATAAATTAAAGAATCTCGCTTATTATGGCGGCAAACCAAGTGTTGAGAAAAGCTCTTTTATTCCTTGGCCTGCTCCAAATACTAATCATCTAAATGCACTTCAGAGAGTATTAGATAGTGGAAAATTTCATCGTGTTAATCACCCACTTATTGAGGAACTCGAAGCTCGAAGTAGAGAATATTGTGGAACTCAGTACTCTAGAGCCGTTTCTTCTGGAAGTGCTGCTTTACATGTGGCAACTAACTATTTTGCGGAAAAAGGTAATTCAGCAATAGTTTGTGCACTTAATTGGCCAGGCGCTATAGCTGCTATAGCACACTGTGGTCTACATCCTATTTTTGTTGATACAGCTGAGGATGGTTGTATTGATGAAGCTTCTGCAATATCTCATATGGATAAAGAAAATGTTTCTTTAGTGCAGATTACACATCTTTTCGGTAATTGTGCTTCTAGAAATAAACTTCGTTCATATGCTCGAGCAGAAAATATAGCGATAATAGATGATTGTGCTCAAGCAGCAAATGTCCCTCGGTATTTGCAACATACTCTGCATTTGGAAAGTGATGCATATATCCTTTCAGGAAATGGTGCAAAACATCTAGCTTCTGGTGAATTAGGTTTACTTAGCACTAACTCCATAGGATTAATCGAACATGTTGATAATGTGTCCTTAAGTAGTTCCTCACGCAAAGGCGAAAGAATATTTTCTCCATCCTCTCTTGGTTATAACTATCGCCCTAATGTTTTCTCTGCATCTATTGCAATTGATAGATTTAGTGAAATTGATGAACAAATTAAGATAAGACGTGAAAATGCACAATATCTAGTTACTCATCTTGAAAAGTTACCAGGAATTAATCGCCTCTTTGGAATGGATTACGAGAGTAGCGGTTTTTGTTCAGTTCCCATGAGAATTAACTTTAAAGCATTAGGATTACCTGAGACGGCTGAGGTACGTAATAGAATAGTTGAATTATTAGCTGCCGAGAATGTGCCCGTAACCGTCTGGTTAACACGTCCAGTGTGGGAATATATTCCTATATGGAAAAATAAATATGATTTGGATAATTATCCAAATACAAAAGCTATTTTGAACTCCATGTTCTGTATTTCTGAAATTGCACCACCCAATGGAATTTCTCAATTACATGCAGTGGTTCAAGCTTTTGAAAAGGTATGGGAAGCAATAAATATCTTTGGTATTGAATTGTTTGATACGGAGAAGAGCAATTGTGAAATTTGATCTTACTACACTTAAAAAAAGTACTTATCTTGATCTAGATAGCTTCGCAAAAAATTTAAGAGAATATTTAAAAATATCCATCGAAATGTCTGGTGGACATTATGCAAGTCCACTGGGTGCTGTAGGGATTACCGTAGCTGTACATTATGTCTTTAATTCTCCGCAAGATAAACTTATTTTTGATACAGGGCATCAGTGCTATGCACATAAAATAATTACAGGCAGACACGAAGATTTTAAATTTATTCGTCAGGCCCATGGTATCAGTGGTTTTCCTGAACCTACAGAATCTAATCATGATCATTTTCGTGTTGGACATGCTGGTACTGCATTAGCAATAGCTATGGGGTTTTCAGTGATTCCTTCTGATGACTGGGTAATAGTTATTGTTGGAGATGCTGCTTTTGCAAATGGTGTTTCGCTAGAGTCACTTTTATTAATACATAAAGCTAAACGTCCAGTTCTAATTATAGTAAATGATAATGGGCACAGTATTTCAGATGCAGTGTCTTCATTACGAACTATGAATTCTTCTCGTTATGAAGCTTTGGCACTAGCTGCAGATATAGATTTTGCTGGAACTATAAATGGTAATGAACCTCTTGATTTAGCTGTTAAACTAAAAAAACTCAAAAAGTTGGGAAAGAGCTCATTAATCCATGTGTCTACCGTTAAAGGCTATAGTGATGAGTATGCTTCTTCTAATCCATTTAAATATCATGCAATTCAGTCAGTAATAAGAAAAAATCTTCTTCCAGCTTCAAAAGAAAGTTCACAAGAAGTCTTGAGCCAATTTTTGATTAATGCCGCACATAAATCAAAATTATTTTTTATTTCGATAGGGATGGCAGAGACAGCAGGTTTTGGTCGTATTGTAAAAGATAGTAAAATTCACTATTTAGATGTAGGTATTGCAGAGCATACTGGTTTTACAATTGCCGCAGCAGCAACTAAAAGTTTCGATTTCACTTTCATACATATATATTCAACTTTTTTACAACGTTCCGCAGATGCACTTTTACATGATATTGGTGTTAATCAATCTCCAGTAATTTTATTAGTTGATAGATGTGGTCTTGGAGCTGAAGATGGCCCTACACATCATGGAATTTATGACTTAGCAATTTTAAGGTCATGTCCAATGATGGAGGTGTACTCTTGTTCAAATAATAATTTATTTAATATAGCTCAAGAATTATTCTGGAAAAAAAGAAATACTCCTCTAGCAATTCGTATTTTTAAAGGAGGACTAATTAATAACTCAGAAAAAACAATTTTAGACAGGACAATGGGTATATGCACTCATCGATATGGCGATAATATAACAATTATTAGTCATGGTAGAATTCTTGAAGAATGTATAAAAGCTGCCGATATCTTAGAAAAGAATAATATTACTTGTAATGTAATAGAATTAATTAAACTACATCCTATTAGTGAAAATATCGTATCTTTTCTTCAAAATAAAGGGCCTGTAATTATTGTTGAAGAACATGCTGAAACTGGTTCGGTAGGAAATATCATTAGTGCAATGTGGAAAACACTAGTACCCCTTAAGCAAGTATATATTACTAACAAATTAACTCCACATGGCGATGTTTTTTGGCAATGGGAAATCAATAAAATTGACTCCAGTAGTATTGCTAAGACTTGTCAAGAGTTTCTTGATGAAATTAAGTGTTAAGTTTTATTAAGAATTTAAATTTCATATTTATTAATTTATAGATGAGGTCATAATTATGGAATATATAGAAAGCCTTCCTAATAGATATTCTTATCTTCTCAAAAAAAAATCAAATTTTTATGATTGGTTTATAAGTTCAAAAGTTTATATTAGTAATAAAAAAACAAATATAAAACAAATAATCTATTCGTTAGAAATTTTATTAGAGGAATATGAAAGTTTAAGAATTAAATTTAAGATATTTAATGAAGAAATTTTTGAGTTTATAGAAAAAACATATAATGTAACAAGTTATGTTGATGTTAGTTGTATTAATGTAATGAAAATAGATGATATTGAACAGAATATTATTTATAGGATAAATAAATATAAGAGCACACTAGATGGAGAGAAAGAATTATTCAGATTGTTTGTTACTATAGATGCCAATGAAAAAGTTTATATATATTTTTTAGTTCATCATATTACTTGTGATTTAATTTCATATGTAATGATAAAGAACCGCTTTTTTAATTTACTTGAGGACCCTAAGATTGGTGAAAAAATATCATATAAAGAATATGTCGAAGAGGTAAGGAAATATTGGAAAAATGAAAAAAATTTAAAAGATAATATTATATTTTATTGGGAAAGTTTTTATCTAAGGAAATTTGATAGTCTAGGTGAATTTGATGGTCAACTTTTACTAGAGAAAAATTCAGAAAAATTAGAAATAAAACTAACTGGTAATATAATAGAAATTATTGGAAGAATTAGTAAAAGGGATCTGGCTATTTCTCTATTAATTTCATATTCAAGAGCACTTTATTTTTGGTCAAATGGTAAGATGAAAAATAATCTAATTTATCTTGTATATCATGGAAGAGAATATTTTGATAATAAAATAAATAGTGCAAATCTGGTTGGTTGGTTAAATCAAGTTTTTCCATTTTCTATACAAAATAGTTTACCAATAGAAAAACTTGTAGAAATTTTAAGAACACAAATATATTATATGTATGCTAATAGTTCCAGTTATGGAATTTTAAAATATATTGTCAAACTTCCATTATTAGTAAATATTCCTGAGGCACAAATATCTATAAATATTGCTTTAGAAAATAGAGAAATAAATTTAGATGACGTTGAAGTAGCAAATATTAATATAGAAAATAAAATGAATGAAAACTCAGAGCGTGCTTTTGTTTTAAGTAGTGGGTTTTATATTAGAGATGGTAGTTACTGTTTTTCCATAGATTTTTCAAACAAAATTTATTCTAGAGTTTCTATTAATAATCTTTTAACTAAATTTAAAATTGAATTTAATAATTTTTTGGTAGATAATTATGCGTAATTTTATTGAAATATTATTTTCTAAAACTAAAGGAAAAAATAATGCTGTAATCTACAAAGGAATATCATATTCTTATGATAAACTTTATAAAGATGTAATTCAGTACTCTTTGTCAATAGAAAGTAGAGTTAATTTAAATAATGGCCAAAAAATTGGTTTTATGTTTGATAAAAGTTATAACTCTTTATGTATATTGCTGGCTATAATGCATAGTGGAAATACCTATGTACCTTTGAATAAAAAAACACCAAAAAATAGATTGATAAATATATTAAAAAAATATGGTATAGAAAATATTATTTCTGATGAAAATTTTATTATCGAAGGAGTTGATATTATAAATTCAAATGATTTAAAAAAAAGTAATAATGTTTTTTGTAATTATAAAAATTCAGAAGGAGACTATGCATATATAATTTTTACTTCAGGAAGTACAGGATTGCCTAAAGCAGTAGGAATTTCTTATTTTAATCTTCAATGTTTCCTAGATTCAATGAAAGAAGTGGTTGATATAACTGAAGATGATAGAGTAAGTTTTTATGCGGATTATTTTTTTGATTTCTCGATTGCTGAAATATTTTTAACTATAGGTAATAGTGCTTGCTTAGTAATACCAGATGATTTTGAAAAAAGAAATCCATTAAAATTTGTTGAAGAAAATGAAATTACTATTTGGATGTCTGTTCCAAGTTATGTAAATTATTGTATGGAATTAAATAAGATTAAAAAATATGTTTTAAATAATGTCCGTATCACTATATTTTGTGGTGAAGGGTTACCCGTTCAATTAGCAAGATCATGGTTAGATATTGTCCCAAACTCTAAAGTTTACAATGCATATGGTCCAACAGAAGCAACTGTTTTTTCTACAGTATATCTTTTTGATTTAGATATAGATTATGAGACTTATCTATTACCAATTGGTACTGACCTAAAAAATATTAAATCAAAAATTACGTTAACAGATGAAAAAGGAATAGGAGAATTATTTCTTTCTGGTGGACAAGTTTTTTCTGGATATTTATTAGATGAAGATATAGGTGAGTGGTATAAAACAGGTGATATAGTTTATAAAGATAAATATGGAAATTATAATTTTGTTTGTAGAAATGATTTCCAGATAAAACGTAATGGATATAGAATTGATATCAATGAAATAAAAAATATTATAAAAAATAGTTTAAATAATATTGAATTAGAAATTATTGATTTAGATTTTAATAATGTAAAAAAAATAATATTTGTAATAAACAATAAAGCAGATATTTTTGTTTTTGAAAAAATTATTAATGATAAATTGGAATCATATATGAAACCTGACGAAATTTTAATTTTGGATAAATTTCCTTTAAATCAAAATGGAAAGTTGGACTATAATAACCTTAAAACTATTGCTAAAGAAATTTTATCAACTTAGGAGTGATATATTTTATGCTTTACCTTTCTAATAATATATTTGAATTTAATGATTGCTTCAAGAAATTATTTGGTCAAAATCCTAATGACTTATTATATACATATGTTCATGATCCTAATAAAGCTTTATTTTTATTGGTTGGCTCTATTCCTGAAGGAAATGCCAGTGAGGTGTCGGATATAGATATAATTTGTATTACTAATTATGATAATATAAATTTTGATGCTAAAGATAATGCTGTATTTAATGGTTTTTATTCTTTTGATAATGATCCGTTAGCTTTTTTTAATAAGGTTGTATTTTATAAGAATATTGAATTTGATATTTTATTCGTGTCGCAAGATAAGATTACTCGAATATTAGATAGATTAGATCATACAAAATGTAACTTTACTGTGCAAGAAATTCATGTTTTTTCTAGAATATTTAATAGTTGGTCTTTCTATGAAACCGAATATTGTCAATTTTTATCTAAAGTAAAAGAAGGTGGAAAACTAAGGTTGTTTTGTGTTTTGAGAAATTTAGTGGGTGCTTTAAAACATATGGAAGATGCTATTATTCACAAAAGTAGGAACACAAAACTTTATAAATATCTTACTAAATATGCATTAGTTGAGTTCATTCAATGTATATATGCAACTTTTGATATTTATGATAATGGATATAAATGGTTGAGGAGTTTTGATAGGTTGAATATAGACTTCAAGATAAAGTCTTTATTTTATACTTTATATTTTGATGAGTTAACTATCTCAGGAGAAATGTATGAAAAACATGTAAAAGAATTTATAAATTTAGTTATAAATTATCTAAAAAAGGATCCTATTCTAAAAATTGCAATTAATAGTAATTCACAAGTAAAAAAATATGGGTATATACATGAATATTAAACAAAATGTTATAGAAATTTGGAAAAATCGAACTAAAAACTCTCAAGAAAAACTTAGTGAAGATTTTTTTGATGTTGGTGGTGATTCACTAGGATCTATTCACCTATTAGTTGATCTAAATAATTTTTTTGAAATAGAGTTAGATCCTAATGATTTCTTTACTTCTCCGACTTTAGAAAACTTAATTAAGATAACTGAACAAAAAATATATGAACAAAATTAAAATATATAAATTTTTAAATATTAGATATATTTTAATTTATTAATTATATTTTTTATAAAATTCTATTCTATGGTACATGGGTTTTAGTTGAGATAATTTAATATCCATGTGCCACAATTTTCAAATATAAATTTTTTATACCGCTTGAGATGTGAAAAATAAGGATAGTTTGATGCAGAAGTGTCTTAATAAACTAAAACTAGGAGTAACCAATGCCATTAAAACCTTTAATTATTTGTATATCACCGCATCAAGATGATATTGCATTATCTATTTCTTCATTATTACATGAATTATATATGAAAAATATAGAAATTAGATGTAAGTTGATAAGTTGCTTTACTAGAACTAATTATGCTCCCTATTTGCAAAATAAAAGTGTTGAATCTATTAGTAGGGAAAGAGAGTTGGAAGATAGAAGATATGTTAAAAAATTAGCTTTAGATATGATCGAAGTAATCAGTATTGGTATGAATGATTCTCCTCTTAGAGAAGAGTGGGATATAAACTGTGATATTTATAGACCTGATAATTATTATAAGCATGATAAAGATGAAATGATGCGATATATCCATGAATTGTTCGAGAAATTATCTAGATATCCAGAAAAACCTGAACTTGCAATTTTACCACTTGGTCTCCAACATAAAGATCATGTAATAGTATCGAAAACGAGTTCAATAAGGTTTAAAGAAGTCCCAATTCTGATATATGAGGATATACCATATAGATTTGATATGAATAATGATGATATCAAAAATAGAGTAAAAGATATTGAATTATCAACTGGTAAAAAATTAATTACAATAAAAAGTAAGCATAAATTTAATCTAGATTTATGGGTAAATCTATTAAATAGTTATGCCTCACAATTTTCTAGAGAAGAAATTATAAATATGGCAAATAAGTTAAATAATACAGGAGGTGAAAATTATTGGGCATGCAATGAAGCAATAAATTTATTAGAAAGTTTGGGAATTGAACTTAGTATTAGTAAATAAGTTTTTAATTGATGAGAGATGGTTGAATGAAGAAAAAGATAGTAATTATTACTGGAGATAAACCACATATGAATTATTTTGTATCGGAAATGGCAAAAAAATTAAATGTAGTTTCAGTTTTTTATTTTAAGGTTTGGGAACGACCAGCTTCAAGAACCTTAGAATATTTTAAAAGTAAAGAATTTAGAAGTAGAAATAAATTATCACCATCTATAGCATATGATATTTTAGGAGAGAATAATATTGGTTATAGTTATGCAGATCAGATATTTAAAAATAACTTGGAATTAAATTCAATTCCCTCATATCATTGTGAAGATATAAATTCAGAAGAAGTTGTAGAAAAGATCAAAGAACTTAAGCCTGATATAGTTTTTTGTCATGGAGGGCCAATTTATCAAGAAGGTATAATAAATTGTGCACCCCTCGTTATCAATTTTCATTCAGGAATATCACCAAATTATAGAGGTGCACATTCCCATCTTTTTGCATATATAGATGGCTCCAAATATGATATAGGTGGCACATTAATGAAATTAAATAGTAAAATTGATGGAGGGGATATAATAAAAAAATGTAGACCAGCACTCAAAGAAGGTGACACACCTAAGGAAATATTTGTAAAAATTATGGAATTAGGTTGTTCTCTAGTAATAGATTTCATCGAAAACCATCAAAATAGTAACGAAATAAAAATAGAAAAACAGATTAATCAAGGGAAATATACTAAAAATTCTGATTTCACCTTTAATAAGTTATTAAAATATTATTATAGAAGGCTTGTAGGGTTTAAATTTTAAGGTAAATAAGATATATAAAATTTTTAGAAAATGAGACTTAGTTTTATTAATCAGTAATGCTAAATTACACTTATTTTATTAAGTATGTTTTTGTTGTATATGATAGTTGTTCGAAATTCTATTGATATTAAGGGAGAATAATATTGTAGTTTTATAATTACCAGAATGGCTCTTAAGATGATAGAAAAATTATTTAATAAGTAAAGTTGAACAAGCTCATTCGTGAGCTTTTTACTGTTATATCTGAAAGATTGCCATATATTGCTTACTTACTTCATCAAGGTAAACCAACTATTGAATAACTTGTAGAGTGATTAAATTATTCACGTAGAACTTTTTCAAAAGATCCTAGGCTACAAATTGTTGAAATAGGATCACTGTTAGGTTATGCCGAGCACAGCCCATTTATACGGGCTTATAAAGAGTGGACGGGTAAAACGCCACAACAAGCCAGCGAGGAAATGAATAAATTAGGGTAGAGAGCTCTCTCAAAACAAGATGCGCATGAGTACTTATTCGTCGTTTAATGCACATTCAAAATTACTTGGGTTTTCTTTACATCTTACCTTTTTCAAAAAATTCATCATTTTAGGGTCATATATACCTGCTTTGGTTAGCTGTATTCGTGCTTCACGCATCATTTTCATATAGTTTAATTGTTCATTTTTAGGAATATCCATCCAATACTTTGAAGGAATATCACTTTCATATTTGGCGATAATGCCAAACGTTCTATTTAATTGACTGGCGACCCAACTTCGAGACTTTTGCCCAAAACCTGCTGGAAATTGGTCTTTACGAATAATGAAATTTGCCGAAATTTGAGTCAAAGGAAAGCGAACGATTGCTCCTTTATCACCTAAACCTTTGTAGAGTTCAAAAGGTTTAAATGCAACAATAGGAGCGGGCACAATATCAATTTCATGGTTATTAAACTTCGCTCCAGCATTGGTGACGTCTACAGATACAGCCTGACCTCCAACATGTTGAACAAGCTTAGGTTGGGCTTCATCATATTTAAATACCCCAATTTTTTTACCAGCAGCTTTAGCGAGTGTATTAATACTTCTATCATTTACAAATAAATATGCAGGACCAATTGTTCCTAAGCCTGCAATTTCGTAAGGACCTACAACCATGTTTTTTGCTGCCATAGGCGAGGACAACAGCTTATAGGCATTAATTGCCGTTTTCATATTTGTTAATGCACCAACAGCATCTAAAGATCCTGTATATTTATTAAACTGACGTCCACGTAAGCCACTAATAATAGCACCATCACATTTTCCAACTTTTAAATCTTCAGCTGCGACTCGTTCATCAACATATGCTTTTAAAGATATATCTGCTCCCCAATTTTTGGCTTCGAGTGCATAATCTTTGGCCAAAGCGAAAGCGTCTCCCGACTTACCAACTGGGTCAAAAACACAGACAGCTTGTTGCTTAGCGTAAATAGTTGTTGTTAAACATGTGCTTGCAATAAATAAAATAGTTTTAAAACGATCCATATTTAGTTATCCATTATTTAAATTATAAAAATTATTTTATAAATATGGGCCAGATTAGATATGGCATTTCAACAAAAATTTTAAGGGAAAAAGTCAAAAGATAGCTAAGAGAGGCAGTGACCAAGCTATCGAAAAGTTGAAAAATATATAACCAAAGACTTAGATAAATCAAATTTTTACAACTCTAGATATTTTTTCAAATAATGACCTGTTAAAGATTTTTCTGCTGAAAGCAAACCATTAACTGTTCCAGAGAACACCAATTCACCACCTTTGTCACCAGCCAATGGACCAATATCAATAATCCAATCTGCTTGACTTATAATGTCTAAATTATGTTCAATAACAATGATCGTATTACCTTTTTCAACTAAGCTATTTAATAAACTAATTAATTTTTCAGTATCAGAAGGATGTAAGCCTGTACTCGGTTCATCTAATACAAAAATATTATCTGTTTCATTGAGTTCCTTTGAGAGTTTTAATCTTTGACGCTCACCACCAGAGAACGTATTTAAGCGTTGGCCGATTGCAATATAGTCTAACCCCAAGCTCACCAGAGAATTAAATTGCTGCTGTAAATTGTGGTCTTCAAAAAAGTGACTTGCTTCTGTAACCGTCATTTTTAGAATTTCAGCAATGTTTTTACCTTTATAAAGATACTTTAACACCTCTGGGTCATATCCTGAGCCATGACAAAGGTCGCACGTCATTTCAACATCATCTAAAAATGCGAGTTCAATTCTCTCGATACCTGATCCTTTACATTGAGGGCAAGCACCCTCGCTATTAAAACTAAAGAGCCTGGCACTCACTTTATTTGCTTTTGCAAATAGCTGACGAATCGGATCAAGAAGGTCTAGATAGGTCAGTAAGTTTGACCGAATACTTGCAGTAATTGCAGATTGATCAATGACTTTTGTTTCAGGATATTGTTGCGGTAAGACTTTACTGATTAATGTACTTTTTCCAGAACCAGCAACTCCTGTAATAACGGTTAGACATTTCTTAGGAATGTCTACATCAATATTTTTTAGATTAAATAAATGGGCATTTTTAATTGAAATCCATTCACAACGAATGCGTGGTGTTTTCTTATAGACATTTGGTCTTCTAAAAAACTGGCCTGTTAAACCGGATGAGTTCTTTAACTCTGCGAAAGTCCCTTGGTAAATAATTTGACCACCGTTGATACCAGAAAGAGGGCCCATATCAATGACATGGTCAGCTGTTCTAATAAGATCAGGGTCATGTTCAACCAGTAAAACACTATTTCCTTTATCTCTAATCTTTTGAATGATTTTAATAATATTATCTAAATCTTTTGGGTGAAGACCAATACTTGGCTCGTCAAAGATGTAGAGCAGGTCAACTAAACTATTACCCAAATGTTTAACCATCTTGATTCGTTGTGACTCACCACCCGATAATGTATTGCTCACACGATTAAGATTTAAATAACTGAGACCAACCAAGTTTAAGTTGCTCAACTTATTAATTATTTCATACAGAACAGTTTCAAATTTTTCACTTTTTATCGATTCTATAAACTCTAAAAGCATTGATACAGATAGGGCTGTACATTCAGCAATATTTTTACCGTTAATCTTACAAGATAAAGATTTTTGATTAAGTCGTTGCCCCTTACATAAAGAACATTCCTTGGTTGTAATAATCTCCTCAAGTTTATTACGATAACGATTTCTTTCCTGCGCTTCACCTTTTAAAAAGTTACGTTCAAATCTGGTAATCAGTCCTTCATAAAGTGCTGTTTTTCTCCATTTACTTGTTGGATTTAAAGGCTTGTGCTGAGGAGCATACAAAAACAAGTCCCATTCTTTTTCACTGTAATCTTTTAATTTTTTATCTAAATCGAAATAACCTGAATCTGCATATCGCGTCCAACGCCATGCTGTAGGTTGATAGGTAGGAAAATTGATAGCACCTTCTTCATTTAAGGATTTATCTAAATCTAATATTTTATAAATATCAATTGTTTGTTCTAGACCAATACCTTCGCATTGTGGACACATGCCATTGGGATGATTAAAAGAAAAAACATTCGAATAACCAACAAACGGTTCACCCATACGTGAAAATAATAAGCGAAGATTGGCGTAAATATCTGTAATTGTTGCAACGGTTGAGCGGATGTTACCCGTTAAAGGCTTTTGATTAATAATGACAGGTACATTTAAATTCTCAATTTTATCAACATCAGCGACCCCAAAATGCTGTAAACGATTGCGGACAAAACTATCTTGAGTTTCATTAATTTGTCTTTGTGCTTCTGCGCCAATGGTTTCAAAAACTAAAGAAGATTTACCTGAGCCAGAGACTCCAGTAAAGACAACAATTTCATGTTTTGGGATTTTTAATGAAATATTTTTAAGGTTATTTTGTCTGGCTCCATAAATATTTATTGTTCTTTTAGTCATGTGTAATCACTTGAATTTAGGAATTTAGGAATTTAGGAATTTAGGAATTTATAGTAAAAGTAAAATAAAATTTATGAAAAGGATGTAGATGTTTCTTAAATGAATTGTGTAAATATTGAACTTATAGGGCTTAATTGTTAGCTAGCTATGAATGCATATTTTCCTACTAAAAAGGTCTTAAGAATAGACTAAATTTGTCTAGGAAAGTGGTGGCAGTCCACCACTAATTAAAATGCTGAGGCTAGGATTTTGTTAGCTACGATTTCTGTTTGGCTTTTTGCCGTAAGACATACAAATATAAGCTTTCTACTTTTTCACGTGCCCATGGTGTGGTACGTAAGAATCGCAATGATGATTTAACACTTGGATCTATGCAAAAACATCTAATTTCAATTTTACGACTTAAGCCTTCAAATCCACCGTAGTAATCCAATAATTCATCTAAAATGTCAGCAAGCTTTTTGCCGTGTAAAGGGTCATTGGAGGCGTTCATAATAGATCAACAATATTTTGGGAGTCCATTATTATAACCTGAGCTAGTTGGAAAATGAGAGAGATTGCGAAAACACATCCCGAAGCGTATTAGGTTGTAATTGATTATCGAAACTGGCTGATTTCAGTTTTTAGACCTAAACAAGCCAGATAAGCGCGAGAGATTGCTTGAGTATTTTTTGATGCAGTTGGTGTGAGTATTTGAAATACTGTATGTATTGTGGTGATGGAAATCTAAAGAATAGCTGTACACATAAATTATATAAGTTTTTTAAAAGTATGTATAGCTGTATTTTTTATTTTTTTAATTAAATTTCAATAGGATACATGGTTGTTTGAATTTTAACTAAGAGCTTAGGTTGGCTAAGAACTCTAATGTTTAAAAGGCGATTTAGAAAAAGAAATCTATATAGCAGCCAGTAGTAATCGCAAAATACAGCTCGTAAAGGTGATGTGCAGTTCACTAGGGTAAATATAAAAGTGTAATTACAAATTATAGAAAGCTGTCTAGAGAATTACTCTGGCGAAGATTAGAAATAGGGTTCAGCCAGTTTAAGTTGTTAAGAGTGCCAAGGCTTAGTAAGTTGCTCAAGCAACAGATGCAGTTTATAAGCTTTTTATAATTCAGTGTAATGAAGCCTAAACGGCGTAGTAACAATACAGGGTAGCCGTTAGTTTAAGTAAAGTTGTAAAGATAGATATCAAATGAGATCAACGAGTTAAATTTGCTTATTTACAAATTTTCTTAATAAAAAATTAAGCAAATTTGTAAAACTCATATACAGTAAACTAAACTTGTAATTTACATATACAGGTTAAAGTTTTATATTAAAAAATCAATACTTAAGAATATTATTTTAAGTATAAGTTAGCTAAATTGAAATTATTTTATAGTCTCTTTAAGTGAATTTATATATAAACATTTTTACTCAAGACATTAAATCAATAGTTAGGGGGAAGTTGGCATTCGGGCAGAATATTAAAACCATAGAAATAATATTCAATAAATTATTGTATATTCTTGTATAAATTTATCAATCGTTCCAGCCCCCTGAAAACACCGAGAAATTTAGCTATGCGAACTAGAAAGCCAACACTTGAGTGTGATATTGCTAAAGCTGCTGCTGAGATACTTCGAGAATGCTTTATCAGAACTGCACGAAGTGAGAAAGTACTTTATGTTGAGAATGATATTTTATGGAGTAAAACCCCAGATGGTGAACCTGTTTTCATCAAACAACTGTCGGGGCGAAATCCTAGTTTTTCTAAAGAAATTACTAATCGTAGAATTAGAATATTCAAAATTAAAAAACAAAAATTTAGACCTTCAAACTAAGTAAATTCATAAAATAAGGAGGCCAAATATATTAGTATTATTATTTGTATTTTCTGGCTTGGATAAGGAAACTAGGGAGGACCCTTTAAAGTCTGTAATGTTGAAAGTAGCTGTATTCAATATAACTTTATTTCAAATCCCTCAAAATTTTCCTGCTAGAGTTTAGGCCTTTATAATTTTATATTTGTTTAAACTAGTTTTTTTATAAACAGATCTTTGCTCCAGAAAGAGCCAATATCTATATAAAAACAATTGTCTAGTTGGATGGGAGTTTTCACGATTGTATGCCCTAAATAGACTTCATCTATATTTCGGACAGTTTCATGATCTTCACAATAGTTACGAATACGATCTCGGCCCCATAGCGCTTTTTGATAAGAAGAATGTAGTCCAGATATTTGATAATTACCTTGCTCAACGTCTTTCTTAAACAATTCCCAATCATTGCAATCTATATCTGCATGAACAAAGCCAATTTTTTTGCTACAGGTTTTTAGTTCTATAAGAATTGGAAGTTGAGAAAAAGTGTTAGAAATTTCTAATTGTTTATTTTGAGATAATGAGTAGAACCATTCACCACCATTCCTTAAGTGTATATCCCGAATTCTAAGATCAGTTTGTCCTAAGATACACATTTCCTCATGATTTCCCCGAACCATAGTGAACCAAGGTTGGTTGATAACAGATAAACAGTCGATATTTTCGGGACCTTTATCTATTAGGTCGCCCACTGATATAAGTACATCATTATCAAAGTCAAAACTGTGTTCACCTAATTTCTGCATTAGAAGAGAATAACAACCGTGGATATCACCTACGACAAAAATATGTCCTTGGGAATGGGATAAGTAGTGTGTAAACATAGCCAACTCTCTATTACAGCAATTGAAAAGTATAACTATCAACGTTTTTAAAAACTATTATTTTGAAAAGTTCATTTGGGTTGTCTAGTATATCAATCTAGATCATTAGATCTTTTAAAGTTAGCTATATAGCTAACTTTCAACTTCTTTTATAAGATGTTAGCCATATAGCTAACTTTTTATGGGAAGATCACGATGGCACATAGAGGTCAGATAGGTGAAAAAGTAAAAGAAGCAAGAAAAAACAAAGGTTATACGCAACAGCAGCTCTCTGAATTGACGAAAATTAATAAAACAACCATATCTGAAATTGAGAATGGCCGTTTTACAGGATCTTTTGATATCTTTGAGCGTATATTGGATGAGGTTGGATTACAGTTTGAAGTTGTGCAAAAGAAGCATATTTTACCTGATTGGGATGAAATCGAAGCATTATTTGCAGAGAAAGATTAATGGATATCATGATAAATAAATTAAAAATTTTCCATTAGTTATCAGGCAGTAACTTTTTGGGATTAGTATCTAGAACTTCAGAAATTTCATACAATTTTAATATCGTAATATTGACTTCACCTCTTTCAATTCGACCAAGATAACTACGATCTATGTTACAGAGTAATGCCAATTTTTCCTGACTGATTTGCTTCTCTTTACGTTTTTGACGAATTAATTGTCCAATTTTTATAGATAAATCTCGCATAAATTCTATTCACATAAAGAATAGAACTATTATTTTTTGCGGTTTAATAGTCCACGGATTATAATCCTCATTTTTAATATTGTAAGTGAATTAAAAAATGAGCAAGATTCCATTAAGTATAATTACCTTTTTCACTTTAACTTTAGTTGGTTGCCAACAAATGCAGGAAGCTGCAAATTCAACTGTAAAAACTATCTCTATAGGTGTGCAAGCTTATGATGGGTGGGTGAGTAATGGTACAGTCAAGGTTTGGAACGATATGCGTGATGTAAATATCCGCAATAAGTTCTTAGTACTTTCTTCGCAAGGCAATAATAACGTCATCACTTTAAAGTCAGCTTTATTAAAGGATAAGTACAAATTAGAGAAAAGAACTTTCGATGCTATATTTTTAGAAAAATATATTACTCACCAAGCTAATTTTTCAGAAGCAAACCGTAGAATTAGTAATGGTATGTATATTTCAGAAAAGGATTTGGCTGCACAACTTTTTATTGAGCAAGCATTAGCTAGAGGTAATGAAGTTCGTTTATATAAGAAAGATGTAAATGCATCGCTTAACAATAATCTAAGACAAGTGATTACAGTCTTTAATGGGGCATCTAATCGTTATGATGTAGATCCAGCTTTAATTGAATTTGATAAAAAGGGTAGTCCAGTTGCGATTATGACCCGTTCTTGGCAAACCATCTCAGCAATTGGAGTCGATAGTCGTATATACACCAATATTTACTTTGGTGCAGATATGGTGCGTTGGTTTGAAAACAATTATACCAATCGTTACTTGGAAAATAATTTAATTCGGACATACCGTTAATTTATTTTAGTTCAACCTTAATGAAGTATAGGGAAGACCAGTACTTTCCTATGCTTATCTATACTGTGGCTAAGTAGCCCATTATTCATTTTCTATTTCAATAGTTGATCTTATATCTGTATGTCTAAACTGACTTTACCCTTTTACCATGAATTTTTTGAAATCCTTGAAAGTAATGAAATATTGAATTGGAAAGCAAATGACTTCGTTCAAGCCATTTTTAATAAAAGGAAAAACATAGGAGATCAGGACCGCCAGTTAATCTATAGAGGGCTAGCTATTCTAGTCGAGTGCAAATATTTAAAGCGTGATAAGATATCTAAGAACAATAGGATATATAGATATAGTGAGACTCTACGACTTAAGGTACATAAGGAAAATATCCAGCAGAAGAAAATAAAAGAAGTGCTGATTACTGAGCAAAATATTATCGAAAAATCATTGCAGAAAAACAAAGTTGAGCAAACCTTCCTTCAGGATATTGTCCATAAACATCCAGATCTTCAAATTCTCTTAGATAGGTATGATCAATACCTATCTAAGAGAATAAATGAATTGGAAATAAAGGTGATGTTTATAAAATTGATCGTAAAGGATCTTGATTTATAAACTTATAAATTTATTCAATAGATTAATCATAATTCTTGAACTGAGTATAATATGAATAGTTGATAAATCTGCCAACTGTCGAAGCACAAAAAATCGACTATATACATATTTTATCTATAAAACATGTATATAGTTTAATAAAGACTATACATAATTTTTGATTTATAAAAATATCTAAATTAGATCAGTTTAAAAATAAATGCACTATTTTTGTACACTAGAGCTCATTAATTGTGCAATATGGTCAAATAAAAATAGATTCTAACTTATAAATTATTTTAAAAAAATTAAAGATTTTTTGATTATAACTATATTAAAATTATTTACTTTATAATTTCAAAAGAAAATAGTAATTATATAAAAGATAATTTATTGAAAAATAAGTATTAGATGGTTTTTTGCTAAAAAAATTTACTGGAGTGATATTTTAAGATTATATATCTTTATTGATCATTCTAACAAATTACCATCAATAAATTAGTATTACTTGAAAATAAAATTGGCATGAGATTTGCTTTTTACTAAATAGTAAAATAAACCATTTGGTAGAAAACACTCATATTGGTAATTACACTAACTAAACTAGATAGCAAAAATTATGAAAATTTCTTATTTATTTAGCTTGAATGAAACGACTGTAAAGACCGCATTGGATTACTTTGGGTATCCATCTGATTACCAATATTTTGTGCCGAATAAGCATTCTCGTAATATTGCATTATATATACCTAACTTTGATTCGGGTGTGAATCAACTTGATAATTATTTGCGCCAAATTCAACCAGAACTCGTTGTTCCAATTGCGTACTGGATTGGATCTGAGTTATCACAAGAAGAATTTGAAATTGAGAAACGTAATGACCCTTTTAAAAGTAATTTAAGTGGATGGGTCATTATTGATCCTGTACAAATACCATGCGAAAGGGAGATTATTGTAGGGGAACTTATGCATAAGGCATTTTCTCCTTTGCATCTAGGGCGTGATCAAACATTTCTAAGTGCTGGCATACATTCACTTAATATTCTAGAATTACGCACGCTTATTCAGAAAAAATTAAAAACAACAGTAACTTATGAGCAAATTTACACTCTTGGCACTCAGCGTTTAATTGCTGCATGGTTGCGATATACTCCCTCTTGCTGTGACTCTATACCAGAAGAATATATATATGATGGATTGGAAATACCTGCAAACAAGGCTCAAAAAGCTATTTTTGTAGCTGCGAATACTCATTCGTCACAGACTGCATATAACGTACCTATTGTTCTTGAAATTGAAAGAAGTTTTGACGCTTCTATTATATATAAGGCTTTACTAAGTTTAGTTGAACGTCATTTAGCCTTGCGGGCAACCTTTTTTCTAAAAGGAGACGATCTTTTCCAACGAATCAATAGTCGAGTACGGTTACCATTTATTATTCGTAATTTACCTTCCAATGAGTTGGAAAAGGCTATGTATTCTTTTCGTCAGCCTTTTGATATTTTACGTGGTCCATTAATTCGAGCCTGTTTATTTGAAACTTATGAGGATTACAGAACTCTGCTGTTGGATTTTCATCATCTTATAATAGATGGAATTTCAATGCAGATTTTTATAAGGGAATTTTGTTCCTTATTACAAGGAAAAGTATTAGAGCCTGTAGATGATTATATTAAAGCAATTGTGGAGGAAAATGTATATACAAAATCTGAATCAATTAGAGTTGATAATGCATATTGGAATAATTTAGTAGAAAAGCCCTTAAAAGCAACACGTTTAACTACAGCTGGTCTAGTTGGTGTAAATGGTGGTGAATGTAAAAAGGTTGAGATACCTAATTCTCTAATTAATACTATTCAAAGCGTTGTGACTACACATGAGACTACACTACATGTTTTTTTTCTTTCAACACTTCACGTATTGCTTGCCAAGTTATTAAAGGAAGATAGTACTGTCGTTGGTGTCCCGTTTTCGGGACGTGCCATGGCTAATAATTTGAATACAGTAGGAATGTTTGCACAGACACTGCCATCTAGACATACTATTCCTAACTCTCATAAATTCAATGATTTATTAGATAGAGTTGCAGCTGAACATCTTCAACATATGATGTTTCGAGGTAATGATATTTGGCATTGGGAGAATTTAAAAGATCCTGGGTTTAGTATTGTATTTACGTCTCACCGATTCAATTTTGATTTGAAGGGGATTGGACGTTGGCGAGCGTTCTACTATCCCGAATCTCATTTTGATTTACTGATTTATCTTGTTGAAAATAATAGTAAATTTGAGTTACATTTTGAATACGATTGTTCAAAATTTGATCGCAATACTATTCAATATTATGCAGATGCTTTTTTAAATTTAGCAGAGCAATTCGGTTCTGAGCCTGCTAAGGTAATTAACAAGGCTTCTCTATTTTCTCCCATTCAATCAATAATTTGGCGCAATCAAACAAATCCTAGTATTTGCTATGATCAACTGACTGGTTCTGTGATAGACCGGTGGAACCAATCGGTGCAGGATTGGCCATTATCCACTGCCATAGAAGATGGTTTTAGTAAGCTTTCATATATAGAAGTAGATGTTAGAGCAAATAAAGCAGCAAAGGCTCTTATTTCCCATGGTGTTAAACATGGTGATCATATTGCATTATTAAGTGACCGTTGTGTTGATTACATCATTGCGTTGTTGGCTATTCTTAAGTCCGGAGCAATTTATGTTCCACTTGATCCAACCTACCCAACTGAGCGACTAGCTTATATGGCTAATGCTGTTGGTTGTAAGCTTTGTATTGTAACTGAAGGGCGGAATATAGATTTTCCAATTCCCTTGATTACATGGGATTATCTATTGGAAGAGAGTAATTACTCAATCAATTTACCAAGTCCTTTAACTGTTGATGACATCGCCTACGTTATGTTTACTTCTGGTTCCACGGGAAAACCTAAAGGAGTTAAAATTACACATAGAAATATTCTAAGGCTCGCTACTAGCCGCAATATTATTCCAATTAATCAAAATACTAAGGTTTTATTAACGGGGGCTCCAGCATTTGATGCAACAACTTTCGAAATTTGGGTGCCACTGCTTAATGGTGGCAGTATTGTTATATTAGAAAAACAAAAGTTATTAGATACTATTTTACTTCGTGATGCCATAGAAAAGTATAACCCAAATTTGATGTGGATGACTGCTCCTCTGTTTGCTCAACACGTTGAAGTAGATCCGATGTTGTTCGGTGGTGTTGCTTATTTAATTGTCGGTGGTGATGTAGTATCCCCTAAGGCTGTTCGTAGCGTCCATATATATACACCTGAAGTGACGATTATTAATGGATATGGACCCACGGAAAACACAACGTTCTCTACATTTTATGTTATCCCTAAAGATCATTATGGAGTAATTCCAATTGGTCATCCTCTTATGCGGTCAACAGCATACGTGTTAGATGAGGGTATGAATTTACTTCCTCCAGATGCAATTGGTGAATTGTATGTTGGCGGTGAAGGTGTTTCGGCAGGTTACGTAGATAAGGATTTGGATTCAGAGCATTTTATTATCTATCATTGGCCAGACGGCCTCGAAGAAAAATTATATCGAACAGGTGATCTAGCAAGATCAGATTTAGATGGTACATTGCGATTATTGGGACGTCATGACAGGCAGGTCAAGATTCGTGGTTACCGTGTAGAGTTGGGAGAAGTACAGAATATTGTTAGTACTTTCGAGGGTATAAAAAACGCACATGTCATCTATCATAGGAATGAAACTTATGAGGGATTAGCAGTTTATGTAGTGGCAGATAGAAAGATAAATTGTTCACATCTCTTCAGGTATCTTCAGGATAATTTGCCTCCACATATGGTACCTACCTTTTTCTGTCAAGCTGACGAGATTGAGCTAACAGTAAATGGGAAAGTAGATGAGAATAGACTCCCGCTTACCTTACAGCCTTTAAGAGATCAGGAGGGAAAAACTGCTCCAGTAAATATATTATCGATTGCTGAAGAAATTGTCGCAAATATATGGTGTGATTTACTTTGTGTTGAACATGTTGATATTGATACCGATTTTTTGAATTTAGGTGGAAATTCTCTTAAATTGGTTACTCTATCGACTAGATTAGAGGCCTATTATGGGAAAAGGCCGTCAATAAAGTCTCTTTATATGTCGAGAACTGTAAGATCACAAGCACAGGAATTTATTAAAAATTTGGATAATCGGTCAGTAAATGCTTTAAACCAAAATATTCCTGCTAAAAAAATACGATTACAACCTTCAAGTGCGCAATCACGTTTATTCCTTTTAGACAAAGTTAGTGAAGGGAAAGCCCCATATTTAATTCCTATACTACTAAAACTTAGTGGTGTGATTGATAAAGTACAATTAAAAAATGCTTGGCAAAGTTTAGTTAAGAAACATGAATTTTTACGTAGTCAATTTATTGAAGAAAATGATTTATTGTGGATTGAAATTGGGGATTTTAGCTGTGAGTTGTGTGAACAGTATGTTGAACCCTCAGATGTTCAAAAGACTCTGTCCACCTTATTAAGTGAATTCAGTTTAAGTAATGGACAGATAGCAAGCGCAACTTTGATTCAAACCCCAGATGAAAATTGGCTTGCATTTATCTTTCATCATATAGCCTTTGATGGGGAGGCAGTTGAAATATTACTTAAAGATTTTAGCTCATTATATGCTGAACGTGAATTAAATAGTAATTCTGCCAAAATAGAAGAGCTGTGGCCAGTTATAGTTGAGCAAGAGTTACGCGCTAGTAGTAACTGTTCATATTGGATTGAACTTTTAAAGAATTCTTCACAAACAATTCAATTACCAAGTGATCGGCAACGTAAAGTTCAAATGAATTATAAAGGGCAAACAATTCGAGCTTTAGTTGGGAAAGAATTGGAAGTGGCGGTAAGCGATCTTGCTAAGGAACTTGGACTCACACCTTATATGGTATGGTTGACTGGGGCTGTAGTTGTCCTATGGAAATATACACATCAAGATGATTTGACTATTGGAACGGTTAGTGCGGGTAGATTAAGTAAAGCTTGTGAAAATTTTGCAGGTATGTTTGCTAATACTTTGCCTCTTCGATTCAATGTATCATTGAATGATACTTTCATAAGTTTACTTGAGCGAGTTAAGAACTCAGTATTTGACGGGCTTGAGCATCAAGTTTTTGATTTAAGAAAATTAATTGATACCAATTCTTCACAGCGTGAGAATTGGAGAAATCCATTATTCAATGTCATGTTTTCGATGACAACCATAGAAAGACACCAACAATTAGATGAAAACTTAAGTTGGGAGCGTGTGGATTGGGATTATCCAACAGCAAAGTTCGACCTTTCAATTTTTGTTATTGAGGAAATTGGTCATTGTCGTATTGCGGTTGAATTTGCTGAGGATGTGTTATCTCGAGAAATGGCCGAAAGTTTTATGGGGCATTACTTAAATGCACTACGCATTCTAACTTCTAAACCAGATATATCACTCACTACTATGTCGTTACTTGATCAGGATGAGTTTCATCTCCTTATTGATGAATTCAACCAAACAAATAGTCCATATAGTACCGATTTACTTATTCATCAACTTTTTGAATATCAAGCTTCTTGTACTCCTGATGCAATAGCGTTAATTCAAGATAATTATCATATGAGTTATCAAGAGCTTGACTATGCAGCAAATCGAGTAGGGCATCTCCTACAATCACAAGGGTGCACCTCTGGGGTACCAGTAATGGTTATGATGGATAGAACGCCAGCAATGATTGTAGCTGTTTTGGGCGTGCTGAAAGCTGGTGGTTATTACGTTCCAGTTGATTCGAGTCATCCTGCTCAGCGTATAAACGCGATAGCAAAAACATTAAATATTAAGTTATTAATTACAGATCAACATTCGTTAAGTCAGTGTGATGAGAATTTAGCTTATATACTAACCATTGATGCAATGTTATGTATGGATACTCTAGTATATAAACCACCGAGTTCATTTCGCTATTTTGATTACAATGATATTACTAGTCAACGTAACGATAAGCCCAATATTAAGACAAAACCTGTTGATCTTGCTTATACGATTTTTACGTCTGGTTCAACAGGAGTACCGAAAGGAGTGGCTGTTACACATCAGCCTGTTGTAAATCTAATAGAGTGGGTTAATAAAACTTATAAAGTAATACATGGTGATACATTACTTTTTGTGACTTCATTATGTTTTGATTTATCAGTGTATGATATTTTTGGTGTGCTTGGTGCAGGAGGCACTTTGCATATTGCAAGTAGCGATGACCTACGCGATCCCCTGCGTTTATTGCAGATTATCCAAAATGAAAATATCACTTTTTGGAACTCAGCACCTGCAGCATTACAGCAAATGGTTCAAGTGTTTAAAAACTTTAATGACCCAATATCCCGGAATTTACGCCTTGTTTTCTTGAGTGGGGATTGGGTGCCAACTGCACTTCCAGGGATTATGAAAAAGTTATTTCCGGAATGTAAGATAACTGTTCTTGGTGGTGCTACAGAAGCTGCAATCTGGTCAAATTATTATAATGTGGTTGATGATTGTTCAGAATGGGTCAGTATTCCATATGGACGCCCCATACAAAATGCTCGTTATTATGTATTAGATGATTCTTTTAATCCATGTCCAATAGGAATACCTGGAAGACTCTTTATTGGTGGGGATTGCCTCGCAGTAGGATATGCACAACAACCTGAACTTACAGCGGCACGCTTTGTTAATAATCCTTTTGACTCGAGTTCTAATACAAAAATATATGACACTGGTGACATTGCACGTTGGCGTGCTGATGGGAATTTAATTTTTCTTGGCCGTGAGGACCATCAAGTAAAAATCCGTGGTTATCGAGTTGAGCTAGGCGAGATTGCTCATTGTTTAAAGGGGCATCCGTATGTTGAACAAGTACTTGTTCTTGCCCAGCCAGACGCATCTGGCACTCTAGCTCTTGTGGCTCATATTGTCAGAAAGGATGGGAATTTAACAGTTACTGAATTATCAAGCTATGCTGCCACGATATTGCCTTCATACATGGTTCCTCAGTGGTTTTCATTTCTTGATGAGTTCCCAGTTACTTCAAATGGAAAATTTGATCGTGAACGACTTCCTAATATTCAAGAACTGATGAAAAGACAGGAAGAATCAGTTGATGAGAAAACGTTAGATGAGTTAGCGATTCATGATGCATGGTGTGAAATTTTAGAGCGTAAATCCGTTCCTCTTGATCTTAGTTTTCATGCTGCTGGGGGTAATTCCTTACTTATTGTGCGTTTATTTTCAATTTATGAAGAAAAGTGGCCTGGAGTATTTACTATTCCACTTTTGTTTACTGTATCGACAATACGTGAGCAGGCAAATCTTATTTCATTGAGTGGACAAACTAATAAAGACAAATCGTTAAAAAGTGATGATTTAAGTTTATTGCTAGAGCAGGTTAGCCTTCAGGAAATTGATATAAATGAAGCAATACAGCTGCTTTCTACAAAATGATTGACTAGGAAAATAAGATGAAAGAAGTACAAAAAGAAATCTTACAAGGCGTAGCAAATAATACATTAAGTAAGGGAACTGCAAGTTTACTCCTACATGCAATAAAACAGATACAAGTGAGTGAAGAACCTATTGCAGTGATTGGAATAGCTGGTCGTTGGCCAAATGCTAATAACATTGACGAATTTTGGACTTTATTGTGTAGTAATGAGCCTCAATTACGCCCATTTCCATCTAGGCGTGAGCGTCAAATGTATCCATGGATATCTAGATCAGGCTCTGCAAAGCTTCAAGTAGGTGCCTTTCTCGATAATATTATTGGTTTTGATGCAGAATTTTTTGGTTTATCCAAACGTGATGCTGAATTAATTGATCCTGTTCAAAGAGTCTTTATTGAAACATCTTGGTTAGCTTTGCAAGATGCTGTCGGTGATCCAAATATATTAAAAGGTCATCAAGTAGGAGTTTTTGTTGGATACAGTCCAAGTTCTGATGACTTAAATTATTGGCAGCTGTTGCAACAACATGCGCCAGAACTTTCATCTATTTCATTTACTGGAAATCTTACTTCTATGCTCGCGGGGCGTGTTAGTCATCTGTGGGATTTAAGAGGACCAAGTATAGTTATCGATACGGCTTGTTCTTCATCTCTAGTGGCTATTCATCAAGCATGTCAGTCATTGCGCATGGGAGAATGTGAACTTGCATTAGCTGGAGGGGTGAAACTTCATTTATATCCACAGGTTCCTGTAGACAGTATAGGTATTGACTCATCTGATGGGTTAACACGTGCATTTGCTGGCGGTTCTGGGGGGACAGGTATTGGTGAAGGAGTTGCAGCTGTAGTTTTGAAGCCTCTTAGTAAAGCTTTAAAACAAGGCGATCGTATTTATGCTGTTATAGCAGGAAGTGCATCTAACCAAGATGGTCGGACATCAGATTTAACTGTTCCAAATGTTAGAGCTCAACAAGCTGTGGTGGAATCAGCATGGAAGCAAGCAGGTATAGATGCAACTCAGATTGGTTATATTGAGGCTCATGGTACGGGTACACTTTTAGGTGACCCTATAGAATTTGAGTCACTAACACGAGCTTTAAAAACGCTTTCTCTCACTTCTCAGCGATGCGCCTTGGGTTCATCGAAAACTATTTTTGGACATTTGGATAGTGCTGCCGGAATTACTGGATTTATTAAGGCCGTCTTAATGGTCTATCACAAAAAGCTTCTTCCGAATGCAAACTTTAATACTCCTAATGAGCGTATTGATTATCTTGGTTCTCCTTTATTTTTCAATGATAAACTTCGTTCGTGGCCACTAAACATCGGCAGTCATTGTGGAGTCAGTGCATTTAGTTTATCTGGTACCAATTGCCATGTAGTGTTAAGGCCAGCTCCCTCAGAATCATTTCATTCAAGTGAGGGGAGTTTACCATTCACTGACAGGGCAAAAATACAGTTTAATCATCAAGATCTATGGTTTGCTACTGAACCCCAAGTAGATGTAACTTCATATAATGATTTACAACAGAAGTTACCAAGTAATGAAGATATTTTAACTCGAGTTTGGCGAGATGTACTTGGTGATGAAGCTGTTATAGAAACCGTTGATTTTTTTGCTGCGGGAGGCAACTCATTGAAAGCAGCTATTCTTACATCTCGCCTTACACATGAATTAAATCAGCATATTAGTGTGGGACAAATTTGGCTCACACCAACGCTGGGTGCGCTGCGTAAATTTTTAAAGAATTCTAAATTGCCAGTTGGGATATTTATACCATCATATAGTCCTCAAGCATTTTACCCTTTGACAATAGCGCAACGGCAAATGTACTTACATACCGTTATGCAAGAAGATACCCTCTATAATGTGCCATTCGGATTATATTTAACAGGAACGTTGGATTTAGAAAAGTTACAACGATGTGCTGTAGAGATTGTAGAAGCAGATAAAGGGTTATGTGTACGTTTTGGGATGCGTAACGGGCAAGTCGTTATAATTCCAAGTGACGAGACTCCATTACAATTTGATAGTTTGCGAGCTAATGATCCAATATCAATAGAGTTAGCCATAAAGGATTTTATTCGCCCTTTTAATGTCCAGAGCTCTGCGTTAGTACGGATGCGCCTTATTATAAAGTCTACAGATCATTATCTCTTACTAATGGATTTTCATCATTTAATAATGGATGGAGTATCTGTAGCAATTTTTCTACGACGCCTTAAACAGGCATATCAATCGGCTGATAATGATATAGAAAGCCATAATATATCAATGCCAATACGAACATCACTTGATTTCTCTTTATGGTTCGCTGATCGTTTAAAACGTAACGATTTTAATAGTGCTAGTGATTTTTGGAGAAAACAATTTTTAGATCGCCCAAGTGGCATATTAGCAGCATTAAGTACTCCCCAGAATTCATTAGAGTCCATTGAAGGCGATAGACATACATTTACTTTGGATGAACAACTTTCCAAAAGAGTATTCGAATTTGCTAAAAAAGGGGGCCATGGTTTGTTTTCAATATTGATGGGAGCATTTAGCTTGGCTTTGTATTCCTATTCACAACAGAAGATATTCAATATAGGTAGTCCATTTTCCGGTAGATCTAGTGTTGAAATTGAAGAAACTCTTGGTATGTTTGTGAATTTATTACCCATACCAATCGAGATTGAACCTACTGAAGTTCTTGTAAATTGGTTGCAAAGTATTCGTACTTTACTCGCATCTTTCATGAATTATCAAGATTGTCCAATTGAAATTCTAGCTGAGGAGAGCAAGATCTTGAGAGATGCTGTCAGTTTTAATGTCGCTTTTGCACTACAAAACATGTCAATTGAACGTACAGAGTTTGGAAAGAATTTATATGCTGACCCCTTGCCATTCTACAATTTACCTTGGAACGTTGCCAAATTTGATTTGACTTTATTTGCAATGGAAATAGATAACCAGCTTGTGTTCAGTTTTGAGCGAAGAGTAAGTGCTATTTCTCATGAAACTCTTCAGAAAATTAGTATGAAGTTTGTTGAGGTGTTGCAATGCCTCATTAATTCTAATCAAGACAGTCTGCTAAGTGAATGTTTGGATTTTATTAATAGCAATCAAAGACAATGGCCAGTTGGTCGTTTGTCATTAAAGTTTTAAAACTTATAACAAAAGAGACGATAAAAATGGGGCACAGTTTTACAGATTCGATTTTACCACCGTATTGGCCATTTCCGCTAAAAAATAAGAGTAACTTCCAATTAAGTTTAGAGGTATCTGAAAGATTTGAATATATGAGTTCCGGGAATCTGCATGCAGAGCTTGCATTACTTGGTGTATTGGTATGTACAACCTTAGCAACTTTTTCTGGACACAAAAACGTCGGTATATTCTTGGTTGATACCAATGATAAATTTCAAAATCCTTTTGGTGCAAAGTTTGAATATATACATGATACCAATCGAGATTTCGCATCTTTAGCTAGCGATGCTATTGCTGTTATTGAGCAAGATTGGAAAATACTAAAAACCTTAGTAGAAACTGAAATTGCAGTGTCAATTAATGGTCCAAGCTCTTTATTAAATGAATTATCTCTTGTATTTGAATTTAGTCGCGTAAATGGACACTTACAAGCAGAAATCAATGGAATACGAAGTAAGGAACTTGATGGATGGTTAGGTTGGTTTTGGCAAGGCCTTGAATTCCAGGCTGAACAGTTCATTCAAATGCCTAAATACCCAATATCAAAAATTGATTTATTACCTCGTACTCAACTGGAAACTCTATGTGAAATTAACGCAACAGCAAGAGAATATTGTGATGATAAGAATATAACTGTTCAATTTTGCGAACAGGTAGCTATACATAAAGATGAAATTGCGGTATTTGGTTTACATAATAACTATACATGGTCGGAAATAGCAAAACGTGCTGGTCAGTTCGCAGCATGGTTAATTTCTTGTAATGTTTCCCATGGGAAAGTAGTAGCCGTAATTACTGAACGTCATGAGCTCAATATTATAGCTTTTTTGGGTATAGCTATGGCAGGTGCAGTGTATTTGCCAATATCTTCCGATTATCCTACTGAACGAATATTACATCTAATAGAAGATTCTCGTGCTGCCGTAACAATAGTTATCGATAGTGTCCCAAATCTGGAGGTGCCATTTACTTCTTGGGAATCTATTCCTTTGGAAAAATTTGATGTGGTTACTCCTATATCTCGCTGTGGAGATGATGCTCTTTATTTGATTTATACATCAGGATCTACTGGCAAACCTAAAGGTGTCTTAGTGTCCCATCGAAATGTTGCAAGACTTGTAGCAGGAAAATCATATATTGATTGGTTACCAAATGATAGAGTTGCATTAGCTGCTACTCCTATTTTTGATGCAGTTACTTTCGAGATTTGGGGGGCACTTATTAATGGATTACCTTTAGTATGTATTCCCAAAGCAGTGTTTCTTGACCCACAATTACTTGCTAGTACATGGCTAGAGAAGAAAGTAACTCTTGCATTTTTATCTACAGCTCTTTTTAACTTCATTGCCACACATTATCCCCAAGCATTTAGTAGCTTACGCTGTCTATTGTTCGGAGGTGAAATAGCTTCAACTAATTTAGTGCGATTAGTTAGACAAGTAAATCCAGAGTTGCAATTACACCATGTATATGGACCGACTGAAAATACTACATTCTCAACTTACTATCCGATTAAAGAGGTTGGAGAAAGAATTCCTATTGGACGCCCAATTGGTAATTCGAGTGCATGGATTGTTGATGAACTATTACGACCATTACCAATTGGTGCGAATGGGCAGTTGTTACTCGGTGGAGATGGTATTGCTTTGGGTTATATTAACTCTCCAGAATTAAATGAAAAATATTTTATTTCAATACCACCTGAGTTGAGTTCTACGCAATCTTCCTTAGGATATCTTAGTGGAGACTGGGCAAGGTGGACTCCAGATTATGAAATAGATTTTCTTGGGCGTATTGATAATCAAATTAAAATTCAAGGCTATCGCGTTGAACTTGATGAGATCCGTATGCATATATTGTCTTTTCCATATATGACTGAAGTCGAAGTTCTACCAGGTGATAGTGATGAGGATGGATATAGATCTGTATTCGCTTATTTTTGTGCACAACAGCAAGTCGATCTACAAGCGTTACGGCATCATTTAATAAATGTATTACCGTATTATATGATTCCTAGCAAACTTTACCAAATTGAAGCTTTTCCACTTACCCTGCAAGGTAAGGTGGACAAACATGCACTTGAGCAAATGTTTGACCAACATGTGATAGTTCATTCCAAAGATTTTAATGATGCTCGTCATGAGATGGATCAACGACTGATCAAAATTTGGCGTTCGATACTGAATGTTGAAAACATTAATATTGATGATCACTTTGCATCAATGGGCGGTCATTCAATGCTTCTTTTAGATATGGCTGAGCGATTGTTTGAAGAGTTTGGTGTCGAATTGCAGTTAAGAGATTTAGTACATTTGCAATCGATCCGTTTACTTGCTGATCATTTAATTGCTCAAACAGATATAGAGCCAAGACTTGAAGCAACAGTAAATATGAGTCAGCATGAATTTGGTCTATTGCCTACTCAATTACAGCTGTATTTAGGACAGCAGATAGCACCAGAATCTGCACAATTTCATATTCCAGTTCTTCTACGACTTACTGGACCATTGAATTATTTGGCTCTTCAGAAAGCTTGGGATGAACTTATATCAGCACATGAAGCATTGCGTCTTAGTTTCCATATTGGACCTAATGGTGTCATTCAAAGAATTTCGGAGTCTATCAATAATAAATTGTTTAACCGGTATATTAAGTCTACAGAGTTGAATGAATATGTGACACAAGCTATTAAGCAATCTTTTGAGCTTTCTTCACCTTATAACATACGGGGCGAACTTTTAATAATCGATGAAAACTTAGCCTATTTATTAATAGTTTGTCATCATATTATTATTGATGGCATTAGCTTATCGTTAATTTTACAAGAACTAGCCCAACGATATCAAAATTTACCTCAGTTAGATATGAGGCTAAGTTGGCGTGAGGCTGTATTATCAAATATTAAAGTCTTGAGTAAAGTACAACCAGACATAGATTTCTTTGTGTGTCACTTAAAAGGAAACAGAGGACCGGTTGATCTTAAACGATTCCCTAAAAGAGAAGCTTTGTCTTCAAAAGATATGGCGGATATAGAAACAAGACTTGTACCAAAAAAATTAAAAATAGCAATTAATGAGTTTTGCCATAAATATGCTGTAACACCCAATATTCCGATTCTAGCATGTTTTAATCTACTTTTATGGTGTCATGGTGCAGAGACTGACATAAATATAGCAATACCTAGTTCAGGCCGATGGCATTTCACACATGCACGGACTATAGGTATGTTCGTAAATACATTGATACTACGTACAAAATGGTCAGAAAAAGACACATTTATAGAGTTAGTTTCAGAATTAAATAAACAACATAGAGATGTATTGTCGCATGAGCATGCACCGCTAGATAGTGTTTTAGATGCTTTGAATATCAGGTCTCATCAGCTCTTCAATGTAATGTTTAATATGCAATCTTTGCCAATTTCGGCGATACATTTTGGTAATCAAATTTCGGTTAGTATGGAAAAGATTAGCTGGAATTCTGCAAAATATGATCTTGCATTACGAGTAGAAGATGATGGAGAAAATTTTACATTAGGTTTGGAGTATCACTATGCAATATTGAAAACGCAAAAAGAAGCGACTCAATTTGTAGATAGTTTACTAGCTATACTTGATGAATTCCTAAATTATCCTAACCTTCCGGTTACCAATGCGTTGTCCTTATGTGAGAGGTATAGAGAGTTATCTGTTCAAACGTCTTCTGTTGTGCCGATACCTAATGTATTGGATAAATTCCTACAATATGCAGTTAAACAACCTGATCATATTGCTGTTAGCGATATCGAAGAACAACTTTCATATGAGACCTTGCATGAAAGAGTAAAAACTATAGCAGCACAACTCAAAAAAAATGGAATTACCAAAGGAATGGTGGTTGGGATATGTATGCCGCATTCAGTCAATACAATTGCTGCAATGTTGGCCTGTTGGAGAGTCGGAGCCATATTTCTATCACTCGATGAAGAATGGCAGAATCAGCGTATAAATTATTGTTGTGAGGTTGCTCAGGTACGTGCAGCCATTGTTGAAACACAGATTATTTATGATGATATACCTCATATTTTTATGTCTGAACTTTTAAATAATCCACTTCAACAAGATTTTGATTTACCAGAGGTTTGTTTTAATGCTAATGATATTGCCTATGTGATATTTACTTCTGGTTCGACGGGACAACCTAAAGGGGTCCCCATTACTCATGCAAATTTAACAAACTATGCTGTATGGTTCCAACAATTTGGAGAATTAAGAGGAGTAGACAGAGCCTGTGTTTTGACCTCATTGTCATTTGACTTATCTTTTACAGCAATTTGGCCATTTTTGTGGAAAGGTAGTTCTATTCACATAGCACCTCCACTTGCAGAGGTTGGCGTAAACAATGTATTAAATTTTATTATAAATCGTGGGATAACTTGTCTTAAATTAACCCCATCCTTACTCAGTATAATGATCTCAGAGATGGAGGTTGATTCAGATAGACTTAGTTCTCTTCGTCTTTTGGTAATTGGAGGTGAAGCTCCTCGTCGCAGTGACCTAAAACGTGTTAATCAAATACTTCCAGCAGTCCAATTGGTTAATCATTATGGTCCAACTGAGACGACAATTGGTTGCGCAGCCATGTTTATTGATAAAGATATTCTTTATGAATCTGATGGAGCCATACCAATTGGAAAGCCAATTGACAATATGTATGCACTGATTCTAGATGATCAACAGTTTAATCTACCAACTGGTTTAATCGGGGAGCTTTGTGTTACAGGTGCGGGGGTTAGTCCTGGATATCTTGGTATTACTCCGGAATTAAACGATAGATTCTTTTTAAATCAAGCTTTAAGCCCTTATATGATTTATAAGACTGGTGATGCTGCGTACTATGATTCAAAAGAGAGATTAATATTACAAGGACGAATAGATAGGCAAGTAAAAATTCGTGGATATCGTATTGATCTAGCTGAAGTAGAATATTTAGCTGAAACAATAGAAGGCGTTGAACGAGCATCTGCAATCACTGTAGTGAACCCACAGGGAGATTTAGAGATTTGTCTTTTTTGGCAAGGATGGTTAGAGGGCTCCGCTACACTTCGTTTACAAATAGTGAATAAGTTTCCTGCATTTATAGTTCCTACACACTTAAAACATATTGAAAAATTACCAGTAACTCACAATGGCAAAGTAGATTACAGTGTTTTGTCACTTATCTTTTCTGAAGCCTCATCAAAGCAACAAGCTGGTGTTTGTATCAAACAAAAAAGTAAAGACATAGTAGAGGATTTACGTGATTTATGGCTTGATTTGACAGGGATATATATTGACAAACCAAATATCTCATTGTTTGAAGCTGGTGGTAATTCACTGCAAATTCTACGCTTATTTACTGAGGTTACTCAACGGTTCGGTTCGGTTGTTACTTTACCTGAGATATTTTCGAAGGCAACGTTAAACGATTTAGGTGGGTTACTACGATCACGTACTTCTATTTCTATTACACCATGCTGTGAAGCATTCAGTGCGAGTACACGGTTTTTATCGAGATTTGCACAACGTTATCGACTTTCATTAAATGCCGTTCTTCTTGGCATAGTAGCCCAGGCAGCATATGAAAATGTAGAAGGTGAACAGATTTCTTTGTTAGTACGTATAGACAGTAAAGATCATTTAGTGAGCTTTAATTTCATGGATTTTACTCATGTTCATGAATTACTGGTTTATGCATCTAGGGCATTGGAATCAACAAATGATTCATCTCAAGATTTTTCTAAAAAACAACCGATATGTACGTTGCAGTTTGATTATGAAGATATACCGAATGATCGCTCAGTTCTTGTGATAGTAGTTAATAGTGATGGTGTATCTGGTCAAGCTTACGCACCTTTATTAGAAAATGATTTTACTTCCAAATTATTACAACGAGTTGGTGAATTGGTCAATCAACTTCAATAGGAGAGTTTTAAGATGTTGGGAATTGTTTTCGCAGGTCAGGGTTCTCAAATTGTTGGTATGGGAATGGACTTTTATCATCATTATAGTGAAGCAAAAGATGTTTTTGATGAGGCTGACTCAATATTAGGATGGTCTGTTAGTGAGTTTTGTAATGAAACTGATGCCACACGTCTAGCGCATACTCGGAAAGCACAGGCAGCGATTCTTACCATGGAGATTGCGCTTTTACGTACATTGCAATCACGTTGCAACCTTCCAATTGCTTTCTCAGCTGGACATAGTTTGGGAGAATATAGTGCCCTTGTAGCTGCAGGTGCTATGGGGTTTTCTGATGCCTTGAGGCTTGTTGAATTACGAGCTGAAATAATGAATAAGGCTTGTCAAAAAAACCAAGGAATGCTTGCAATATCAGGATTTTCAGAGAAGCAAATATATAGCTTACTCCAACTTGGTGAAGAAAACTTGTTTGCTGATATTGCATGTCTAAATGGACCAGAGCAGCTAGTTCTTTCTGGTGATATTGCTGTGCTTGCCTATTGTAAAGAAAAGTTAGAGTTATATGGTGCGCGTACGAAAATATTGAATGTTAGTGGAGCATTTCATTCTAGATATATGCAACCGTATGCATCTGAGTTGCAGGATTACTTAATAAATATTCCGTGGAATTCTTTATCTTTCCCTGTAATTTCAAATGTTACAGGTAAGCCATATCCAAGTGATTCTAAAATCTGGTCTGATTTACTTATGCGACAGATTTATGAACCTGTGCGGTGGATGCAATCCACACGATGTATGTATATGAATGGTGTGACAACTATTCTTGAAATTGCTCCCACTCCAACAGTTGGACAGTTAATAAAAGAGACTATACCAGCTTTTAATATTCTTTCTCTCTGTACTAGTGCTGATTTACCAAATGCGGAACGGTTGATAAAAGAAATGGTACCACAGTCTATTACTGTTTCTTTTATTGGGCGTTGTTTATCTCATGCAGTAGCGACGCCTTGTTTGACACAGATAAGTCCTGATTTTGATGAAAAATGCCGTCTACCTTATCAAGCAACTCTTCAACGTTATCAAGTCTTACGAGATCAGCCACAAGAGGCGACTATTGAAGATGCAATTCAAGCATATGAAATGTTTCAGAGTGTTCTGTCATTTAAAGGAGTGGAATTGTCTGAATTTGAAGCACGACGTGATGAACTTATGTGGTTAGATCGACACCAAGTGATTGGTATCAATTCTCTTATAACAAACTAATAGATTTTAAAGTGAATTATGAAAAAGAAACTATTATTTGATTCTAATTTTGAAACGAATTCTTCTCTGTATTCTGAAAGAGAGGATATTGCCATTATTGGTATGGCTTTAAGGTTACCTGATGCAGAAGATGAGGAGTCGTTGATTCAACTGTTACGAGACGGAAGTGATCGAGTGAGGGATTTCCCGGCCTCAAGAGCCGCTGATGTAGATAAATTTGTTAAATATTTTAATAAGAGTAGTGAATCTACACCCCGTTTTTTTCGTGGCGCTTGGTTGGATAGTATTGATCAGTTTAATCATGAACAGTTTCGAATGTCAAAGGTGGAGGCTAACCTTTGTGATCCTCATCAGAGACTATTTTTACAAGTTGCATGGGAAGCATTGAACAATTCTGGTTATGGAGGCGAAGCACTTAAAGCGACACGTACTGCTGTCTTTGTATGTGGTGATACTAAAAAGGGAATAAGTTATCTACAGCTTGTAACTGAACAAGCTTTTGATATGCTGCCACTTGCATTAACAGGTAATAATGCCTCATATACCCCAGCACGATTGTCTTATATTTTCGATTTTCAGGGGCCAGCTAGTGTTATTGATACTGGTTGCTGTTCATCATTAGTTGGTATACACCAAGCTTGTCAAGGCCTTTTAAATCATGAATATGAATACGCAATAGTTGGCAGTAGTGAACTGAACTTTCTACCACTTGATACTGGATTACGTGTAGGTATTGAATCAGTAAATGGAGCCACTTGTAGTTTTTCAGCTGATGCTACTGGAACAGGTCTAGGAGAAGGTGGACTTTGTGTCGTTCTTAAACGTTTAACAGATGCTCTCGAAGACAGAGATGCCATTCATGCTGTAATCCGAAGTAGCGCGGTTAATCATAGTGGACGTGCAATTGGGCTTACTGTACCGACTTCATCGGCGCAAGCAGACGTAGTTGATGAAGCCTGGCGCAAAGCAGAAATTCATCCTGATGAATTGGGCTATATTGAGGCCCATGGAACGGCTACATCTTTAGGAGATCCTATTGAATTTGATGGTCTAATCCAAGCTTTTCGGCGTCATTCGACGAAAAAGCAGACCTGTGCTATTGGCACGTTTAAAAGCCAGATCGGACATTTAATGAATTCTGCTGGGCTCGCAGGCCTAGTGAAGGCAATTATATCAGTAAAACATGGAGAAATATTCCCATCGCTGCATTTTCGTGCTCCAAATACGAAAATCGATTTTCTTCAATCACCATTCTATATTAATGATAGACACCAACCTTGGTTAACCAACAAGAGACGGCTAGCAGGAGTGAGTTCTTACAGTATGACAGGAATTAATTGTCACGTTGTAGTGGAAGAACCACCTAATTATAGAAAGGAATCTTTAAAGAGTACTGATCAGATACTCTTTCCTATCTCAGCAACTTCTCCTGTGCAATTAAAGTTATATGTGAAAAGCTTTTTAGAATGGTTGCAGAAAAATCAGGATGTATCCCCTCTAGATATTGCATTCACTTTAAGTACTGGACGAGAACATGACTTTTGTCGATGCGCGTTGCTAGCCTCATCAACAAAAGAGCTTATAGAATTATTAACATTTGTTTTAGAAGATAAAGAACATATTGCAGTATTTTGTGGAGATGCTGTAAAAGATTCAATAACTAGAATTAATTTAGATACTAATATTCGCTCTCAGGCTGAGGCTTATATTGCAGGTGGAATTCCGATCATCAAGAAAGGAAATTATAATCGTCTACATTTACCATATCCCCCAATGGAATCCCATCGATATTGGTTAGACTCTTCGGTTCCGACGCAGTTTGAAAAATACTCCTCACATGAAGTAAGTATTCATATTAGAGATTTTGTTCAGCCTTGGTTAGAGAAAAGTACTGATAAACTTGAGGTTTCTTCATATTTAGAACGCTTGAATGAAATTGTTAATTCGGATGAACTTCTTACTCTTAATTTAAACGGTGACCGAGATCATGACTATCCAATATTGTTGAGTAATATACAGCGTATCTTTTCAAGAAAATTGGGTTTGCCTGATGTGGACTTGAATTCGACTATAACTGATCTAGGAGGAAACTCCATGACAGTGATCCAGTTAGTAGCGGATCTTAAAAAATATATTCCAGTAACACTTTCGGATGTTTATGCATGTCCTACGGTAGTGGGATTGACAAATTTGCTTCTTAATAAGCAAGGAAATAAGGAAAATAGGGCAGAAATTTTTGCTAGAAGAATAGCAGAAATGGATGTATTGATCGAAGACAGACGACTGTTGGAATCTCAATATAAGAAATATAAACAGCAGAGTAGTGAGATACTCAAACAGTTGGGAGAATTATCTCCAGATTACAACAGTAATGTTGTCCTTCTCACTGGTTCAACTGGTTTTCTTGGCTCACATTTTTTACATAAGCTGACTGAGAACACTGAAATACACGTAATTCTTATTGTACGTGCCAAAAGCAATGAAGAAGCGCTGGAACGAGTACAATCACTCTATAAACATCAACACGGAAAACTTTTAAGCGCTGAGCAATTGTCTCGTATCGAAGTGTTGTGCGGTGATGTAGCTGAACCTCAATTTGGATTAACCAATCAGGATTGGCAAAAAGTGATATCAAGTGTAGAGGATATTATTCATCTTGCTGCACGCGTAAAACATTCGGGGGAATACAGTGCCTTCGAGCATGATAATGTTACAACTGTTGAGCAGATAATCGCTTGTGCTGCTGTTGGTCGTACAAAGAGAATTCATTTTGCATCATCAACAGCAGTTGCGCATGGGAATTATGCTGAAGAACCATTAGTACGACTTTATACCGAATTTGATAGAGAAGTAGCTCCTCACTATAACAATCCATATAGCCGTAGCAAGGTAGAAGCAGAGCAACTTCTAGAGACTGCAAAAGCTAATGGAGTAGTAGTCAATATTTATCGTTTTGGCAACGTGCTTTTTCATTCAAATTCGGGGCAGTTTCAACGTAATGTATCTGAGAATGGGATCTATACAATATTTAGAGCATTTATTATTTTGGGGTGTTATCCAGACTCTGCACGACGTGAACTTGATTTTGGCTTTGTGAATGAAATGACGGATGCATTTTTCAAGATTTATGAATGCACATCATTGAACAATGGAGTCTATCATCTCTTCAATCCAAACAGCGTAAGTATAAATGATATTTGTACAGAACTAAAAAAAATTGGCTATCCACTGGAGCGCTTAACTTTAATTGATTTTATAAATCGTATTACATCTTCTAAATATAAGCAGCAACATGCAGAGTTAATCGATAGATTATTATTCCATTTAGGTTACCTTACACTTGATTTTGATTATGTTTCGACGTTATGGGAGGTAGAAAATATATTTACTAATCAGGTGCTTAATGAATTTGGTTTCAAATGGTCACAAGTTAAAACTGGTCATATTGAAAAAATGATTAACGGTTGTCCGGATCCACTCTTTTTTCAGAATTTCTTTGAAATAGAAAAAGAATTTGAGCCAACTTTAGCTAAAGAGGAATTTTAGTCATGAATATAATATCTACGGACTACCTCTTAAAACGAAAATGTCCATTTCCACATTTAGAAAATATTGGATATACAGAGTTAACCCCATTTCCTGATAGATGGGAAGACTGTGCATTTATCAAATATGGTATTGAAGTTCCTGAACAGATTTTAAGATCTATGAAGCGGCGTAGAAAAGAATTTTTCTTTGGTCGACTTTGTGCAAAAGACGCGATTTCCCAAGTTATGCCTAAATTATTGGGTCAAATAGCTATTTGTAATGATAGAAGACCACAGTTCCCTCTAGGATTATCTGGCTCCATTACACATACAGAAAATTTTGCTGCGGCTGTATGTATTTTAGAAAAAGAAGGGTCAATTGGATTAGATGCTGAGCCATTGATAGCTAATAATCTTGTTTCTAGACTTAAAGACTGGGTAGCTACATCAAAGGAATTAGAGTTAGCAAAATCTGTTGGAATGACCTTATCACAGTCTTTGACAATTATTTACTCAGTGAAAGAAGCATTGTTTAAAGCACTATATCCGCAAATTTTTAAAGTATTAGATTTCCATGATTCTGAATTAGTAGGATTTAATGAGGACTTAACTCAAGTGGTGCTCAGACTATCCCCATATATCGATTGGGATTTTCCTGAAACACAATTCATAGGGCATTTGATTCTTACAGAAACGATTGTCAAAACGTTATTTATTGTTCCTCCGTTATTCCAGAAAATTACTATAGGGGATATAGAATGAAATCTTTCTTCTTTAATTCCTCTAATGAATGTAATGCTAAATTGGCATTGATATGTTTACCTCATGCAGGTGGGAATGTACACACATATCAAATATTGGACAATTATTTTCCTAAGGAATTAGGTGTTTTTGTTTATCAGCCACCAGGCCGTGGTTATCGGGTTGATGAATCACCTACATTTGGAATTCAACAATTGATTAATGAGGTAGTAGATTCGATTCGCACCTTGGGAAATATACCTTACATAATATTAGGCCATAGTTTTGGGGGACTATTAGCGTTCGAAGTTGTAAAACAACTGAGGAATTTAGGTCTGCGTTTACCATTTCATTTTATTGCTTTTGGAAGTTTACCTCCTCCACTTATAGAAGAGCGTCGCGAGAAATGGTCTGACATTAATAGCAACGGTCAAATGTTTGATCGCTTAGTCGTTGATGGTGGCGTACCACCAGCACTTATTCCACACCGTGAAGCCTTTCTATCTTTCATGCCATCAATACGTAGTGAATATCAGATATTAGCTCTTTATAAATATGTATCAGAACCTATTTTTGATATAGCTTTGACTCTTTTCTGTGGAAGCAACGATAAGCTTGTTGATTCAGAAGAGATGAAGGGCTGGAAACATCTTTTTAATAGGAGCTTTTTTCAGGTCAATTTCTCTTGTGGACATTTCTTTAATGAAACTGATGCAATTGAAATCGCGAAAGTACTGCGTGAAATTTTTTCGATGTACGAACAAAAACTTCAATCTAATGATTAAGAAAATTAAATAAAGAGGGTTACATGAATAGTAGTCTTACAGTATTTATATTTGCACGCAGTATCAGCTTACTTATTGATGAGATGATCACTTTTGCGGTACCAGTCGCGATATATATCGATACAGGAAGCTTGATTTGGTCTGGATTTTCGTTGATTGCTCTTACTTTATTGAGAGTAGTACTCTTACCATTCCTCGCATCTGTTGCTGATCGTTACCATCTACGTAGTCAATTTCTATGTACAGATGGTTTACGTACTATTTTTGCATTTTTGATATTTTTAGCAGCTTTAGCTTATATTAACTGGCTAATACTTTTATTAGTAGGTTTCTTAACGCTTCTGAATGGTTACGCATTTATTTTGCTTGAGAAAACAGCAGTAATGCTTACCGAGGCTCCTGAAATGGGGCGAATTCAAGCAAGATTGCAGGCTGTTGAACAATTAGCCCGTATTATGGGTCCTGCGGCTGCAGGATTAGTATTACACTTTGGGGAGTTTCGAGCAGTAGCCGCAATAGCTATTATGATGTTTAGTGTGAGTTGGGGACTGGTTTTTATAGCTTTTAAACCTAAAGAGAATTTGACTAAGTCTGATTCTGATGAACAAATACATCAGAATATTACTTTTGCTATTAAGAAGATTATGAGTACTCCAGGATTAGTGTGGCTAGTTGGAGTGTCAATGGTCAGTAACTTTGTTGAAGGTATTATATTAACTCTTACCCCAATGATATTTATTAGTAAGTTTGCAAGAAGCCAAGAAGATTTAGGAATATTTTTTAGTATTACTGCAGCTATCACTATTATAGTGCTTATTTCTATTTCAATGCTTAAAACTGTTCATATAGGAAACCGTCTTTCGCTTATTATTCTTTCTTTAATGGCGACATCTTCTCTTTTAATACCATTATCAAACTCATATATTGTTTTTGCAGGACTTTATCTAACTTTTGTTGTTTTACGGACAGTTTTTGTTATACATATGAGAACAGAGAGAGCTCGTATTATTCCACAGGCTGATTTTGGTAAAGTACTTGGGGTAATGGTTTGTTTATTTGCCTTACCACTACCATTTGCAGGCCTAATTGTATCGATAACTTCTAATATTGGTTTGGAGCCTAACATTTTGTTATGGGGGAGTACAGTAATAGCAATACTTATTGCTATTAGTTTAAGACTATATCTTATAAGAAAAAATTCTGAAGATGTAGATAGTAACTCTTACCCTTTAGATAATTCAAATAGGTAAAAAGTAAACGGCAAAGTTATAGAAAGTTGGCAAAATGATTATAGCTAACTATATGAAAATCCAAATAAACGACAATGTCGACTTATGATAGTAAAAGAAAAAGGTTCGTACTTAAGTATTACCAATTTCAAGTGTTTAATTATATTTATTAACAAATAAGGAGTTACCTCAATTGGAAATATTCCCACTATTAGAGACCGAACGACTATTATTGCGTGAGTTATCTGTTGATGATGTGCCTGCATTATTTGGTGTGCATAGTGATACAGAAGGAATGCGTTGGTTTGGTACTGATCCAATGGTTAATCAAAGTGATGCTGAGAATTTGATAAAAATATTCGAAAATTTATGGCTAAGTGGAATAGGATTACGTTGGGCTATTGAAAGACGTTCTGATGGGAAGTTTTTAGGGACTTGTGGCTTCTTTAAATGGAACCGTGGTTGGCGCAGTTGTGGTATTGGTTATGAATTAGCCCAATTTGCCCGAGGCAATGGATATATGCAGGAAGCATTAGCGGTTATAATTAATTATGGTTTTGATAAAATGAAGGTAAACCGTATCGAAGCTCAAGTCCATACCCAAAATATTACATCAATTAAGACACTAAATGCTTTAGGTTTTTTACGTGAGGGGCTTCAACGACAAGCTGGATATTGGCATGGCACCTATCATGATTTACATCATTTTTCACTTATTCACCAAGATTATCACAATCAAATGGAGCTAGCTAAAAACGAATCTATTAATATTAACATCTAAATTTATACTTATATTTCTTAATGGCTGAATATATTACTTCAACAAATGAATGAGTTCTCGAAAGGGGGCTCTTTATTTTAAAAATAATGAAAAAAATATGTTAATTTAATGTTTATTCGAGAATAAAATCAATTCAAACCAAGATTGCAAATGCATTAAAGGGGGAGGTTTTATCACTTTTGAAATTTAGTTGGTAGTTAGATTAAGAGAAAAATCATTATTAATTACTATTAGTAGAATTTTAAGCTTTAAAGTCTATTCTTTAGAAATTTTCAAAACTCTTTATGTATCTCATTGCACAGTTGATATTTTTCTAGCCTATATATTGCAAAATTTCATTGATATCCTAACTATTTATAATTTACCTTATATTTCTCGTACCAATTATTGAAATAAATAATTGTAAAATTTCTAATTTAGTCCTTCCACTACTAATAATATTTATAAAACTATTGAAATTAAATTTAACTAAAGAACCTAATCTAGGATTAAATAATATAACATCTTCCCATTCTTGTATTTTACCCTCAAGCGACGCAGCATAACTTAATAACCAATATATAGAGATTTGACGATAATCTGCTGCAGAGAACCTCCGATTAGTACATTTTATTTCTATCAAAGTAGCCCCTATCGAGAAGTCTCCTTGACTAGTTGCGATCCATTCAAGTCCTGGAATTGTGGGACTAAATTGGATATCTTTTTTAGAACCTGATGATAATTTTATCAATGTATTTGCTATATTTTCTCCAATTTTTTCAGCAATTTTTTTATCGTTATCTGCTAGATAACTTGGTGTTATTGCATCATAAAATAACTTTTGTCGTTGAACTGCTGAATGAAAGCATTTTTCCCAATCAATTTCTCCAAATTCTATTAATTGTTCACCAGCAGAATAACCTAGTTCAAAAAGCATAGCCGGTTGAAGATTTGTACTTTTTATAAGGGTAAGAGAAATTGGCTCAGCAATATTTTCAGAGTAAGAATTGAAATGAGTGACTAGACCTGGTGTAAGTTGTGGAAATATTTCATCAAAAATTCCGGGTATATTGCGTGCTACCGTTCTTGGGTCATATTGCATTAGCAGCTCCAGACGCCCAATCTAGAAAAATTTTCGAAAAATGGAGTCCATCAACTTCAGGATTTTCAATACCTAATAACCATGAAGTTTCAGAATTTGCTTTAAGTTGAGCTCTCATTCCATTGCCTTGATCTCCAAACTTATAAGAAGCTAGCCATAGTAGCCGTTGGCTGTTTTTATCAAGCCGACTCCATTTATTTCGCAAATCAGTGAAAGCATTCCTGTCATGCCAATGACGCCAACAATCTATACAAGCGCGCTTAATGGTTTCTGAATTTGTTTGAAAATATATATTGTGAATGAATTTTGAGCGCTCAGGAGTATTTTTAAAGCGAAGACAACGTAAGAAGTGAAGTAAATTAGTATCTACTTCAAGTAGATGGGCTGAATTAAGAATCAGCTTATCAATTAAAATATCAATACCTGAACTAATAGAAGCATAGTTTTTATCGCTTCTTAAGTGAGATATTCCTCTCATTATTGTAGACCATGATGATCTAAAAGCATGGATATTTTGTACATTTAACAATGTCGATGCCAATTCAAGAGCAATTGCAGGCTCCTGGAAACGCATTGTTCTACCTATTTGAGTAATTAAAAAAGAATCAGGAATTGATTTCTCCAGTTCACGATTAAGTAAATAGCGAATTTCGAGACTTTCAACAGTTTCTTTAAGAATCTCATAATCTTCATGTGGATTATCAGAATAAGGATCGAATTTAAGATCGATAGATCTTAACTTAGAACTTTCTTCATCATGATCACCTAACTGAGCTGAAATATAATCAACATAATTCTTAGCGGAGAGAAATACTGTCTTTGTTTTATTTATAGTGAGGCCATAATTAGATAATGAATGTGCAAGTACACTAAGTGCCTTATAGGCTTCAGCATATGATTTTGCAATTAATACATAATCATCAACATAGCGATACCAATCTATACCTGCATATGTCATAGCCTCATCAATATACTTTAAAAAAAGTTCTGCTAAGATTCTCGAACCTTGGCCCCCAACAGGTAGGCCAAATGAACGTCCTGCAGAAAACTTTCCTAAAAGAGCGTTAATTTGCTTGGCTACTATTTCGCCCTCACCACCTAAATCACAGATGAAATTTTCGATATGGTGGTGTGAGAGTTGATTATAAAAACTTGAAATATCTGTTTGTACAATTACGGAATTTTCATCAGCTAACTGAGCTATTTCCAAAGTCGCTTTTTTATATTTTCTCCAAGAAGATTCTGAATCAAAAAGCTCATCATGTCCGTTTACTATAAATCTATATGAGAAGGTGCGTGGAGAGCGCAATGGTTCTAGTGTTTCTGCAATAGAGATTCCTAAGCCATTAAAGTAAATATTCCAAAAGGGATGAATTTTAGTTACTACTCTGAAACCAGCAGATCCGGAAGGGGCAATTAATCGCTCACTGAATACATCAAGTGCACCTATTTTTCGGCCATTTTCTTTCTGGGGTCCTTTCTTTAGCTTCTCATAAAATGTAGATGCCAAATGAGCTAATTCATCAGCTTTATCGCCACAAAATTTAGTATCAATATCAAAAGGTAATGTATCATTATCACCATGCGCAGCAATTTCATTTGCCGCACGCTTAAAATGATCAAAAGAAGGTGATAGCAATTTTTATCCTCCAATTCGTAAATTGGTTTTATTTATATATAACTATGTTTTATATAGTAAAATCATAAAAATCAATAATTATTTTAATAGTTGATAATTTTACTTAATTTTAAACATTCTAGTAATGATTTTATATATGATTCTTTTAACAATTACTCTTTATCTTCAATATTAATCATTTTGAAATTATTAGTGTTATCAATATACCTGAGGGCTGAATTAATATTTTTCCAACCTACATATTGCATAAGATCCTTAAAGTCCCAACCATTAGAAATTGCCCAGTTAGCAAAGCCACGACGTAAAGAATGGGCACTATAAAGTTCAGCAGCTTCAATTCCAGCTTCAGAAAAAATACTTCGAATAAGAGGAGCTAAGCTATCAATATGTAGTGGATTAGATGAGACTTGTCCCCAGCGATTAATTGATCTAAATACTGCTCCAGAAGTTAATCCACTTATATGAAGCCAATCTAAATAAGCTCTGGTAGGGCAGAGTTGGTTTAATTTAGGAACCTGAAAATAATGACCATCTAATTTTCTATCTCCTTTATTTTTTGCAAGATAACAACGCAATCCCTCAGCGTTAATTTCTATATGCTCTATATTTAATTGCATGAGTTCATCACCGCGAAACCCGCGCCAAAAACCCAATAATAATAATGACTTATTTCTAGTGTAGCGAAGTTGTTTTGTCCAATCTTCCGTAGTCTTGGACTGCTCAATATTTCTATCAAGATAATCCAGAGTTTCTTTTAATTGTATAAGCTGTAGGGGCTTAGCTTGTTTTTCCTGAACTGGATGTATGGCTTTAATCCCTTTCAAAACTTTTTTTACAATTGGGGCCTTTGTTGGATCTGGAAAACCCTGCTCTATATGCCATTGAGACAAAGCAGCTAACCTTTGTTTGAGTGTATTAATAGCCAACACACCAGCGTAATCGGTTAAGTAATGGGCAACTTGCTCTGCTGTAGCTGGTAAAAAACCTTTCCATTCAATTTCATAATGCTGAATTGCTATTGCATAACTTTTTTGAGTGTTCTCACGTATTGAAGCCTGTAAGTAAAAATCAATTTTATTCATTTTAATTTATCCACAGCCAGCAACTTAAATAAAACTGCCAAAGATACAGAACACTATATGTAATGCTTTGAACATGAAAATCAGTATATTTCAATATAACACAGGATAATGTCTTATTATCCTGTACTAAAAATTAAATTATTTTCAATTGATAATCTAATAAAATTATTATGTTATTATGTATTACGTAATACAGTATGATTGATGAAAGAGGAATTAGTCATGTCTAGATCAGGTTTAACTAAAAACAAGGTTAAGCAGGCAAGAGATGTACTTATCTCTCAAAATAGGTATCCATCTGTTGATGCTGTTCGAATTGAACTTGGTAATACAGGTTCAAAAAGTACAATACATAAATATTTGAAAGAATTAGAAGAAGATGAGGAGCATGGTATTGGGCAGGATCGCTCTATTAGTGAAACTATACAAAGTTTAGTTACTAGATTAGCCGAGCAACTTCATATTGAGGCAAATATTGAGATAGCAAAAGCCATAGAGACTAATCGGATAAATGAGGAAAAGCTCAAAGAAGATGTGGAAGCTTTACGTAATGAATTAGGTCAAACAAAAATGGCGCTTCAAGAACGTAATGAAAGAGTGATTGAACAGCACGAAATCAATAATACATTAAAATCCTCTCTGGATAAGGAAATCATTACTAAAAATCGCCTTGAACAGCAAGTCATTAGTTTGACTGAATCATTGGAACAACATAAAGAATACTTTTCTAATTTAGAAGAAAAATTTAAACATGCTCAACAATCTTTAGAGCACTATAGAGAGTCTGTCAAAGAACAACGCCAACAAGATATACGCCGACATGAGCACCAGATTCAGTTACTTCAAGCCGAGTCTAGGCAATTGCAGCAAACAATTATTATAAAACAAGATAAGTTAAATGAAACTTCTCTAGAAAATACAAAGTTAATAACGCAATTATCAATTTTGACTGAAAATCATAAAACTTTCGATAAAACTATTAGTGATTTAGCCTCAGAACTCGAAAACATTAAACAACACGAAGCTTCTTTATTATTATCATTGCATAGTCGTGATGAGAGTTTACAAAAGTTAGAGAACCAGTTAGAAGTAGCAATTAAAGAAAAAAATCATTTAGAGTTAAATAATAAAGAGCTTGAAAAGCAACTGATCACAAGTCAAGCAAAATTTGAGATGCAGCAAAAAATGCTAGCTCAATTACAAGAGTTGCTTGCTAAAATAAAAAGGTAGGCTCAGTTTTATAACTTATCTTTTGAATAGAAATATAAAAATTAAGCTGTATAATTAATCGTCAGCAGATAACAAATAAATATCATCTGCAGATAAACCATCTTTTACATAAAGTTGAGGAATGTGCATTTCATCAATACCTTCAAGCATCAAAGCAGCTTTCGCTTGATTGAAAGATTTTTGAATTGAATGACCAAAGCTTATTGAAGAATAAAATTGAGCTGAGAATTTTTGTGCAGCCTCATCTGAAATACTTTGGATCATTCCTATTGCACATTCAATATGTTCTGTAACATGTGATGCCTGATTATAAGAAAAACATGTATTAAAAAAAACTAATCTTAAGTTGTCATTAGCTACGCTCATTGCTTGGACTATTGCATCCAGAGAAACTAGTCTTGTTTCATCATTATTACCCATTAGAACTAGTTCATCATTAGCACTGCCATGCCCACTAAAATGAACAATAGTTGGTTCGCAAGTATTCATGTAGTGAAGAATATCTCCAGGGCGTACAGCCCATTTTGATTCAAATACAATTGAATCACGATGTTGAGCTTTTAGAATTTGCTCTTCAATAGACCTTACTTCTATATCTAAACTTAATTGATGTTGATCTCGAGGATTAGAAGCCATAAATAAAACTTTAATTTTTTTAGGTAATTCTTTTAATTTCTTGATTTCAATATCGTGAATTCGGACACTATTGGAAAGATTTGCCATCACTCTTGCTTGTTCTCTGTTGGCTCGGTCTGTCTTTAGTTGATTTTGTTTAGAAATTTTCGTTTCTTCATTTGTAATTTTTTTAGAATATTCATTTTTTTTATTTTCAAAGCTAGCGATTTCTTTTTCAATCTTAGCTATATTAGCTTGAAATTTAGCAATATTACTATTACATCTTTCAATTTCTCTCATTTTAGATGTAACAGTGGATAACGAGTTAGAATTCCTAATTTGACGTTGCAATGATTGGATTCTGGAGTTTTCTTTTGAAATATTCTCAGATTCTTTACTTTTCTTTATTTGAGATGCAGAAATTTTTTTTGAATAATCTTGATAGCTATTTCTATAAGAATCTAAAAGTGACATAAGCTTTATTCCTACTAATTTTTAATTAATATAATTGAAATTTAAGAACTTTTGAAATATATTAAATTAAATATTTTTTATCCATCAATACAATAATTAAAATTAAATGCTAGAACTGCAAGCTAAAACATAGCGAACGATGTTATCTCAATTACAAAATTTAATTATGCACCTTGAACCAGAAAGAAAGTTATGAAGAATCATGAGAAGTTATTGAAGATTTTTTTAATTTACTTCCTTTTCATACAATAATAGGAAAGGAATTATAGACATTAAAAGATAACGATTGTTTAATAAATACAAGATTTAGGATAAATAAAACATGTATAAAAATGCTTCCAACTATATAGAATCCATATTTGAATTATTAGAGCCGAACCTTATTGGATTCTATAATCAATTTGAAGTTGTGACAGTATTTGCTTCATCTAAAGAGGAATCTCAACCTTTCAATATTTTGACTATAGTTGTTGCTCAAGAAGAAGAAACGAAGGAACTTCAACCAGAAACTTTTTTGTCTCCAAAACCATTAAAAATTAAAGGTGTAAAAGATTATTCTTTTGGAATAGTAAAATATGCTTTAAATCTTGATGATACAAAAGATCTTCTCTCAAACTTATCTAAAGACAATGTATGGGGAGCTAATCAACGTTTCTTGGCTTTTTCTAAGAATCTTGAACTTATTCCAAGGATATTTGTTCCAGCCGATTCAACTGAGACTGTTCCACTTAATAATCTTTTAAAAAATAATTTTTGGAGTGGTTCACATGTTTTTGAATGGTTTGATACAGGTAAAGACAAGCTTAAGTTTTTCTTTGATAAGCCAGATCTATTGCAAACACTGTCCGAGGAAATTAATAAATTTATACCTATTAAATTAGCGAGTGTATCAGACCGATTAGGGAATCTAATTATTCAATTGCCAGTTTCTATAGCTATTACAGATGTGCATCATACAAAACAAGGTAATGCATTAACTTTAAAAATAGCTTGGCATCCAAAAGCATCAACTGAGAATAAAAACCTAATTTTTAATTGTATTCGTTTGAATGATGTGACATGCCAAGATTTTTTTTCTAGCCGAGTTGATATCAACAATGAATTGATAATACCAATGGAACATGTGAGGGGAGCACATCGGTACTACTTATGGGATGATGATAAAAAAATCTTATTGGCAGCTTCTGCAGAAAGCTCTTTTATGCATGAAATTTCTTTAAATAGTGCAATGATTCAACATGAACCTAGAGGTTTTTACATAAAAAATAATGATTCTAATAGAGAATTAATTAGGCTTAACGTTGTTAGGAACCATACTTATAATATAAACCCTGATAAAAATGAGTCAAAGGAGCTAAGCCATACATGGATAACTCAAAGATTGTATGAACATGAAAAAGCCGATTTATTAAATCAAAAGAAACTGATCCAATATAATCGCAATCAGTCTGCTAAAGCCTATAATGATCTTAGAAGCCTTATACAAACATATGGCCAAGAATCAATTTACCTGTGGGATCCTTATTTGGCACCCCAAGATATCTTGCAAACATTATTTTATTGTTCACATGCTCATTCAGCTTTAAAAGCTATTACAGAATTAGTTAGTCCTCCTAATCACGATAGCCAAGTAAAGAAAACTTTAATAACGGATTACCATCAGGAGTTAGAAGATAGCTGTGAAAATAAATTTGGTTTGAATTTAGAATTTAGAGCGAAGATAGGTAAACATGGATGGTCTTTCCACGATAGATTCATAATTTTTCCTAAAACTATAAATGGACCAAGAGCTTGGTCATTAGGAACTTCAGTAAACAGCTTAGGTAAAACACATCATATTTTTCAGGAGGTCTCGGATGGTCGTTTAATTGCTGATGCATTTGAACAGTTATGGGTAGCTCTAGATCATCAGGAATGTCTAGTATGGAAATGTTAGAAAAAAATAAGACGTTTTTTAAAGCCTTGATTACAGATGGTTTAGAAAATGTCCATGCTATTGCGCCTCATGTAGCTTTGAAGGTGATTACGGAAATTTCAGAGGATATTCCATTTAAATACTCCAATAACGAACTCAGAAAAATCGACAAAGGTTTACTACAAGACTATCTATTTTTGGAAAATTTTGATGATAAAAAATATAGGGGATTAATTAATTCTCTTACTGAAGATGAACAAAGTACATTAAAAGGCTTATTAAAATGGTTAATTAACGAATTAAAAAGTTGGGATGAAGGTAAATTTTCGGTCTCATTACTATCACTGATTTTTATAATCTCTGACATGCTATCTGAAAATTTATGGGAATTAATTCCACCAGATTTAATAAATAACTCACAGTTAAATGAGTTTTTAGAAGGGAGGTTTGGTCGCTTTCATTATGATATTGTAATTCCTCAACACCAGCATGTACCAATTTGGGAAAAAGAAGCAGTACAACCATATATGACCGCGATAAAGGAAAGAGATTGGTTATATCTGGCTAATAATTGGCATCTATGGGGAGGCTCTCGTAAATTTGGTAGAGCTAATATTTTTCAATATCAGATATTTTTATATTTATTAAATTATTCACAAGGAAGTTTATTATTAGCTATTGAGAAATATGAGGATTTCTTTAGTCTTATGCTTATTTGTAGAGAGCATGATTTTTCTTTACTGCAACGATTTAAACTAGCATGTGATACCACAAATGAGCTTTTTAGATTTTCTTTGTTATTTGCCTTGGAACTCAACAACAGTCAATATAATAATTTAACAGATAAAGAAGCTGACTTTTTTGCAAGGACTTTGCAAAAAATGAGTGGTAATCTTAATCAGCTTAGCCTTTGGTTAATCATATTCAATCGTTACTTAGTTAGATTTCAAATTCTAGCAGAAGGATTTGGAATTTATTTAGCTAAGTATGCTTCTGAAAGAGAGATTGATCTTTATTTAAAATCAATAAAGTTGGATGCTATAAACCTGCAATATGGCTATGACAATTCAAGAAGAATCTTAAACACGACATTTCAAAAATTTGCAACATTAGCAGACATTGCTATCAGAGAAATTTTCTGGAGCAAGTGTTATAGGAAGTGGTTAAATTGGAATTTTGGACAAGCAGAAGACCATTATCATTTATATTCAATAAACTTGACTAATCTAGATTATGCAATAGTAGGATATTTTATTGAATGCCAAGATCAAACTAGCAGAGAACAAGTAGTCAAAAGTATTTTAAGAGATATCGATAGTATTTTTACTAAAAATTGGTATGCCTCAGAAAGTGACATTAAGACAGAGTTCTACAATCTATTATCGAAATTACAAACTGTTAGTCATGCAATTGAAATTATTAAAAGAGAGCAAGGACCTTGGATAATGCAATCTGAGAGGGTATATTTATCTACTCGTTTTCAGGTTGATGACAGATATAAAATTGCTTTTGATTTAAAGGGAAATTAGTTTTTATTGCTGAATAATGAATTGAATTAACATGATTAACACTATAAAGATTTTATTTAGAGGAAATAAATTAAATGAACTGTAGAGGACAAGAAAAAAGAAAATGGATTGTAGAGAACTACAATGTAAAACCTGTAGCTCATATACAATTATTAAAAGGACAAATAAAACATAGTGATGCAGGACAAATTATTGAAAATAATTATTATATTTTTGAAGCAAAAAGTAAGGCTGATGAAAATATAGTTAAGACTATACAATGTGGAATTAGTGCTGCGAAAGGCTTTCTAATTTTATTAAACCATAAAGGCTTACCAATTTTTAATCCACTGCATGATAAAAGTGAAATTTCACAAAATTACAGTCAATATAATACAGGTAAAGTTGAAACTGATACGAATATAAAGTGGAATCCTAAAGCAAAGCAATTATACAATGCTATCATGTGGCTTATAATCATTATTGATGCTAGGCCAAATACTCCTATTTATGATATCCGAGACAAGATTTTTAAATTCAGATATAAAGAGCCTTTCGAAAGTCAAGTGAAGTCTGTAAATACAATTATTAAAAAATCATTTAAAAACATCAAATTAACTGATAAAATTAATCAACTAAAAATTGAGAATGATATTAGAGATGAGTTATGTAATTTTGATACTTTAATGGAAAATATTTTTGACAATGATGGACATCCAATTGAACTATTTTTTTAAAAAATTCTTTATATACTAATTTTAAAACTCTGATTTAAATCTATATTAGCGCTATGAAATATACTTCAAATAATTATTAAATTTACATAAATTTTTATTTATATAATAATTAAATAATACTTTTAAATAAAAATATTATTATTAATTTAATATTATTTTTGTTGATTTTTTGAGGGGATAATAATATTTTAGTTAATAAGTTTTTAAATTGACTGATTGTTATGAGTGAAAATAAATCAAAAACTAATATAAGAGGGAATATAGGTGAAATATTAAACCACATTGATGACTGGCCAACATTTGATGAAGGGGCGTTGGCTGATAAAGTTTTTGAAAGTTATATGAATAGAAAAAAAGGAGTATTATTATATGTTCAAGGCTGTGAAAATTTTAAAATAAAAGAACAAACTAATTTAAGTAAAAATCAAATTTACCGTTTAATTACAGAACGTTGTGCACGAACACATGTTGATGGAAGGATCTATGGGTGGCGTGGACTTATTCCTAATATGAATATAAAAGAATACAAGCGGATACGAAAGTTGAGCAATAGTAATGATGGGCAGGGGTTAGTGGGAGCTCTTACATTAATTTTTGATATTCACCCTGATTTAAAAGAGAAATTTGATAAAAGAGTTTTATCTACACCCACAAACAATACTATTCATGAAGTTAATAAAAATAAGCGCTCACATTGGAAATGGCTTATAAAACAGCTACGAGAGCTTGATTATGAAAGGAAATATGAGTGGCCATTTAATACAAAATATTATGGCTATGTATCTATATGCCAATATATAGATAATGTACTTTTAGCTAATCCAGAGAAAGCAATCAGAATTAATGGTAAAGATAGTATTCAAAAACATAAAATAGGGGACGGAGTTGATAGGCCTGTTAACTATCCATTTTGTCGAGTTGAGATGGATGCTCATAAAATTGATGCAAGATTTTGTATTTTAGTACCTGATATGGATGGTGAAATGATTGCAAAAATCATTCATAGAATCTGGATCATTTCCATAATTGAAGTCCTTAGTAGAGCAGTATTAGGTTATCATCTTTCTTTTGAAAAGGAAGTTAATCAAAATGATATATTGAGAACAATTAAAAAGGCACTTAGTAAATGGCATCCTAAAGATAAAATGATGAGTGAGATAGAGTATATTCGAGATGCCGCATTGCCATCATATTTATCAGATCAGCTTCTTGGAGTTTGTTGGGATGAGACCAGTGTCGATGGTGCCCTGGCCGAAAATAGTAAACAAGTTGAAAAATTTTTAATTGAGGTTGTCGGATCAAAACTTATTTCACCAGTATCTGTAGATGTCAATTTTAGTAAACGCAGAAGTAAAGATGATCGACCATTTATTGAAGTATTTTTTAAAACACTTACAAGTAATAGTTTTCAGCGATTAAGCAATACAACAGGAAAAGATCATCAAAGTAAGCAAGGCCGGGATCCTGAAAAAATTGCTGCGGCCTCTAGATTCCAGGTTGAATATGCAGAAGAATTATTAGATGTAGTTATTGCAAATTACAATGCTACACCTCATTCAGGTCTGAATTATCGTACGCCATTAGAATATTTAAATACTATAATTAATAAGCCAGAAATACAACTTCGTTATGCAAAACCTCAGGATATTCAAAATATATTAAGTTTTAGAAAAAAATGTAAAGTAAATGGAGATATAAAGAAGGGAAGAGCCCCGTTCGTACATTTTGAAGGTGCTAGATATAGTAATGATATTCTTAAGCAGCGTTACGATTTAATCGGCGAATACATTTGGGTAATTAATCATTTAGAAGATGATGCGAGAATTGCATTAGCATCAACATCCCAAGGTGGTTCATTAGGCGTACTTCGTGCTGCACCACCATGGCATAAGCTGCCCCATAGTTTATCAATTCGAAAAGTAATTAATTCTGCTATACATAGAAAGATTATACACTTATCTAATCATAATGATGCAATTGAAGAGTTTCTCAACTTTTGTGAAAGTCATAAAAAATTACCAGTACATCCAGCTTATCTCGAAGCACGTCGTATTTTGATCCAACAAGCTGAAGAAAATATTGGACAATCAATGCTAGAAAGTGCACAACAAGATACATATGACCAATTAGATTCAGAATCACAAAAGACTCATTTTGTAAAAAAGAAAAAACAACTACAAAGTTTCGAAGTTGATAATGATGAAAGATCAGCTCAAGAAAATCATTTATTTAATCAGTCTAAAGCAAATATTGAAGGTAAATTTAATATGGCGGGACTACCTACTCAGCGAAAAGTTAAACAATAAGTATAAGTATGGAGTTGAATATGTTAGAAAAAACAATTGATCCAATGCATCCTATAATTACTCAAGAATATGCTATTTACACCCCCCCAATGGAGAAAATGATTAGTGAAATTGGGAATTGGATTGATCAAAAGGTTAGCGGTGGTTATATTCACGGCCCATCCCGATATGGAAAATCTCGTACAATAAAATGGTATCTAAAAAATGAACTAGAGCTTCGTTTTAACTCATATGTACCTATGATTGTTTGGATTCGAAAAGAATCATTAATGAGTGAAGGTGAATTTTGGAACCAATTATTATACGCATCGAACTATGAATTATTAGATTTAAATAAACCGAAAAAAAAAGTTGCTGCGAGATTTCTCTTTGAAGAACGGATAAAAACAATTGCTAACTACGCACAAGGTAATTATGTTGTCTTAGTTATTGATGAAGCACATGAAATTACTTTAAAAGAATGGAAGTGGCTTCTAGGTTTACAAAATACATTGGATCAAGCAGGAATAAGATTAAGTATTTTTAGTATAGCATCTCATAATATTTTATTTCAGCCAGACTATTTAGCTCGAACTGGAAATCCTCATATTACATCGAGATTCTTTGCGGCAGATCTCCGTTTTAATGGGATACAAAGAGTTGAAGAACTTTACTATATTCTTCAAAGTTACGAAGATTATTCTGAATGGCCTGAAGGTAGTCAAATATCATATTTTCAATATTTCGCTAAGAGTCATTTCCATAGAGGCAGAAGACTAAGCCATCATACTGAATTAATATGGCAAGCTTTTGAAGAGTTGTTTCCTCATAATTTAAATATACGATCTCGCAGTAAAATTAAATTTGAAATCCCAATGCAGCACATTGCCTTAACCGTCGAAAAGGCATTACGCACAATCAATGATTTGGAGAATTGGAGTGATATTACTGAATTAGAATATTGGTTAAATATAATAACTAATACAGGATTTTCTAGACATATTAAGATGATTACAAGTGCAATATGAAAAAGATAAATGAAAATAATTTTCCATATCCACCAATAAATTGGCACCCAGGACTATTAAACAAGTATGAATCATTTGAAAGTTTTGTTGCTAAATTTTGTCGACTCAATGATCTGACAGTCAAACAATTTAGTAAATATTGGAAAAATAAAGTCAATACTTGTGATTTTGAAAATGAATCTGATCGGCTATGTCATATAATGACTTTGCTCAACGAGCCTTATCAAGTAGTATCTACTGTATTTTCTGCACAAAATAATAAAATTGATATCATATCCAGACAGTTGCCTATTGCTAAATATAACGTACGTTACTGTAAGCAATGCATAAATTTAGGCTACCATAGTTACTTTCACAATAAAATTTGGTTAAAAAATTGTCCAATCCATAGCAATATACTTATAGAAGAAAAGAATCCCAAAAACTACATCAATCCCAATAAGACTTCATTCGAATTAAGGATAATTGCTTTAAATAAACTTTATGATGATAATTATTTGAAAAAAATGACTAATAGTTTGGATTTTACAGTTTTTGAAGAGTTAGAATCTTGGTTATTTGAACTAGAGAATGAATATCAAAAATACACTTTAATTCAACTTGATTTTATTCCAAATAGTTATGAAGGCATAGATACAGAAGCTTTAACGACTTTTTTTAATTTTATATATCCAAAAGAAAAAAACTTAAATAAAGACAGTAAATTTAAAAAGAAAATATTTGAACATCCATATAAACTATCTAAATCAGCATCGAGAGAGTTAGAAAAAATATTAAGTATTATTCCATTGTATTTCTTAATTATTTTTTATCAAATTCACTGTGGATTTAATATTGAAATTTTTAAAAAACAGTATATAGAATTTATTGAGGAAGAAAGAATTAAAATAGCTAATTCGCACACAGAGAATTTTTGCTTATGGAGTAAAAAGGGGGTGATAGGTAATTGGGAGTATTGCGAAACTAATCGGCACAACAACATATACGAAATTTGTATATTTGAATATATTTCTGAAAAAATCAATAATGATTGGCTCGACTTTAGGGCTAACCGGACTAAAAATGTATATAAAATATATACTATATATAATGAATGTAGTCGAAAATTAAGAAAAAATTTCCTTGCAAAAAATCGGGTTGATGGAGGGTTTCCTAATTTATTAGATCTTAATTTTTCTAAAGAGCTTCTTAATTTTTTGGATTTAATCTTATTAGAACTTGCAAAAAATTATATAAGTGATTTAAACCAATGGTTAGACTTCCATGTCAAAAAACATACGGTTAGATTACCTAAGTTTTTCGATAGGAATTACCAGATAAATTTTGCATCACGTGTCTATCTTAAATTTGATTGTGAAAGCTTTATCTTAGTTAATTCTAATTCACATGTGGTATAACAGTACATAAGCAGGAGCTGTAGTAGTGCCAAATCTAATTTCATGTAAGCTGGTGTAAGAGGTAAAGGTTAGTGTTCTTTACAAGTTTACTTAATTAAGATTTGCATACTTTACAACTTTGCTTAATTTTTTATTGAAAAATGGAGTAGACAGTGAATTCAGGCTCTATCTTTACAAGTTTGCTTAATGTTCATTTACAAGTTTACTTAAACTAACGGTAGCCAGAGTCTTATATATCGTAGGTTTTCAAATCTTCCATTTAACTTATGTTTACCAAAAATCTAGTTCATAATTAAATTTATGTTTAATAAACAATAATTTTAATTACTTAGAGTGCTAAAATGATAACTTATAAAATATTTGGTTCATGAACCTAGCTATCAATACATATTTTCCTACTAAAAAGGTCTTAAGAATAGACTAAATTTGTCTAGGAGAGTGGTGGCTATTTATCTATCCAGAACCATTGGCTAAAAAGTTAGGTAAATAGAGGAATTTGTTAAGACAATGGTTTTGTTCAAGAGTTGCATGGAATATTCTTATTTTTGATGTAATGATCGTCAACTTAAGGTTTAGGTAGCCAAATGAGAATGCCATCGGCAGCTATAGCAGGCGCGACCTGATATGTTCGTACTTTAAAGGTCGCATCATAGCTTTGATCATATAAATCCAATCAACGTAAAAATGCTTTTCTATCGATTTTGATATCATTAAAACGGGTATCGTTGAGCAATAATTGCGTATGCTTATATTAGAGAGTAATCCATCAAAAAGAACAGCAGAGAACTCTTTAGAAACTGTTAATGTTTCACAAAGGTAATCATAAAAAACATATGCTATCTTTATGCTTTTTCAATTGTTGCTTGCTGTAACGCAAAGAGTCGAGCTGGTATATAGTTGTGAGTCTGAGTCATGTTTTTAAACTCTATTTTTCAACGAATGCACGTTCAATGACATAATCTCCAGGTGCATGACTGGTGCCTTCGATAAAGCCGCGTGTTTCTAGTATATCAACCAGATCTTTAAGCATACTTGGACTGCCACAGATCATGATGCGATCCGTCTCGGGGTTGAATGGCGGCAAATCGATGTCTTCAAAGAGTTTCCCTGACTCAATTAAGTCGGTTAAGCGCCCTTGTTTGGCAAACTCCTCACGTGTTACGGTTGGGTAATAGATCAATTGATTCTGTATTAGATCACCAAAGTACTCATGGGTAGGTAGGTCTTCTGTGATGTGTTCAAAGTAACCTAATTCACTTTTCCAACGGACACCATGAGTCAGGATGATTTTTTCAAAAGCATCATAAAATTCTGGATCGCGCACTACACTCATAAAAGGCGCTAGACCTGTACCCGTGGACAGTAAATAGAGATTTTTTCCCGGTTTTAAATTATCCATAATGAGTGAACCCGTTGGTTTACGTGAAACCAAAAGCTTGTCGCCAACTTGTAGGTGTTGTAAACGAGAGGTGAGAGGGCCTTCTTGCACTTTAATGCTATAAAATTCAAGATGATCTTCATAATGAGCACTGACCACACTATAAGCACGCATAAGCGGCTTACCATCAACTTCAAGCCCAATCATCACAAACTGCCCTGTTTTAAAACGCAGGCCAGGATCGCGCGTTGTGGTAAAGCTGAATAAGGTATCGTTCCAGTGATGAACGCTGAGTACGGTTTCATGGGCCATGTTGGACATAACAGAATCTCTTGGAAATTTAGCCGCCAGTCATGTTCATAAAACGAACAATTTGGGGCGACTCGTTGAGGTTGAAATGGTGTGTTTCTGGTTTCATCGGAATAGCCGCCAGAATGGCGGTTTGTAAATCATTCTGATTATTGGGGTGTGTTCGTATAACGCTGCGCAGATCAGCAGAATGTTCGTTACCCAGACAGAGTATTAAACGCCCTTCAGCCGTTAATCGAACACGATTGCAACTTGAACAGAAGTTGCGACTATGCGGAGAAATAACGCCAATACGTGTCGTGCTGTTCGGTGTTCTGTAGTACCTTGCCGGACCACCTGTACTCTCTAGAGTGGGGGTTAGTAAGAACTCTTGTTGAATAATCTCTAATATTTCGTCGCTGGAGATATAAGCCGTTGCCCGATTATGTTCATCAATAATTCCCAGTGGCATCTCTTCAATAAACGTAATATCCAATTGCTCGCGTCTTGCGAAATGGACCAGATTCAGGATTTCATCATCATTGCGTCCACGCAAGATGACACTATTTAATTTGATCCTTTCAAAGCCCGCATCTTGTACCGCGCGTATACCATCCAAAACATCGTGCAGATGACCAGTGCGCGTGAGTTTATGAAAGCGTGTGGGGTCTAGGCTATCGAGGCTGATATTGATTCGATCGAGCCCAGCAGTTTTAAGGGGGATTGCAAACTGTTTAAGACGGGCACCGTTGGTGGTCAGTGTTACCTCTGTTAACCCATCCAATTTTGCTAAGCGTTCAACCAGTGAAGGTAGACTGGCACGAATAAGGGGCTCTCCGCCTGTTAAACGAATCTTGGTCACACCCAGTGCAACGAATGCGGCCGACATCTGATATAGCTCTTCTAGGCTTAAAATCTGTGCTTTGGGTAAAAAAGTCATGTCTTCTGCCATGCAATATACACAACGGAAATCACAGCGATCAGTAACCGACAAACGCAAATAGGTAATTTGACGACCAAAGCTATCAATAAGTGTAGGCGCTATGGGTACCTCGTTTGCGGTTATCGGATGCATAACTCCCATATTAGGCACCATTGCGATCTAACTGAGCCAATTTCCCAGCGACTTTGGTCCATTTTTCATGATCAGGTAAGGCGGGCTTTTGCTTCGTGATTTGCGTCCAGTTGGGGTGTTTGGCCAGAACGGCATTCAACTCGACAAACTTGATCTGATCTGCGGGAACTTCGTCTTCAGCGCAGATGGCATCAACAGGACACTCCGGTTCACATAAGGCGCAGTCGATGCATTCATCAGGGTCAATGACCAGAAAATTAGGTCCCTCATAGAAGCAGTCGACTGGGCAGACTGAAACGCAATCTGTATGTTTGCATTGAATACACTCTTCCATCACGACAAAGGTCATAGCACTTGCTCCAGATCAATTTTTTCGACTTTACGAATGTTCACAGGGACATGTTTGTGAAAAGGGGTTTTAGATAGGGGATCACAATGAGTCCCTGAGGTGAGACGATTAAGCTCAGGTCCAATCGGGGCACTGTCTTGATAGCGCATACCATAACCATGCGGCAGGGTGACCATCCCACGACGTACAGCATCATCAATTTCAATGACCACATTGATCATCCCTGTTGCGGATTCACAGGTAGCATGTGACCCATCTTCCAGCTCCAGATGCTTGGCATCATCAGGATGCATGCGCATCGCACCATGGGGATCGACCTTACGCCAGGTAGGATCACGGTAAATCTGATTGGCGTTATAGCTGCGACGTTCCCCCGCCATCAGGATGAACGGATAATCTGCGCCCGGCATAACTTCTGATTTCAATGCACGTAGTTCTCTGAACATTTCAGGAATTGCCAGATGGACGCGTTTATCTGAAGTTTGAATCAACGACCATATGTCTTTGAATTCATGCTTACTGAGTAAGGTACCTGCTCGGTTATTGAGGATGGCATTGAATAGTACTGTGCCTAGCGTCAAACGATTACCCTGATAGCCTGCACGACGCACCGCCTTATAATGGGTTTGGGAATATTGAATGGCAAGGGGCAAAAGAGGTGCTGCTGCTGCTGCATCATTCGGAAGTGCCTTACCCAATGTGCGATAAAGAATTGAGGCGGCGAAAGGAATCAATGATTTATTGCGCGCCAGTGTCGCTCCAATTGCAGCCATGTAACCCAAGTGATTAGACGCTTTGGGTTCGTGTTTAGCGATTTTTTCAAGCAGCGGGAAACGATCAGGCAGGATTTCCATCTTTTCAAGCAATCGAGTATAAATTTCGGGTTCACCGAGCGATTCACTGAGTTTAGGGAAGAGCGCGTGACGCAAATGGAAGGCATTTTCCGGGAATTCCAAGTTAAATCCAGTGGCTTCCCATTTTTCAAATTGTGAGGCTGCGGGTAGGACATAATGTGCAAGACGAGCCGTTTCAGTCATGGCCACATCGACGACCACGAGGAGTTCAAGCTGTTTGAAGGCGCGCTGATAAGCACGGGTGTCTGCATAGGTGACGAGGGGATTGGCGCTGTCGACAAATATCGCTCGGATGCGATTTTCACCTTTATGCTCGATCTCATCAGGCAGGATATTTGGTGGATAGATACCTGCAATCGGGTGCATCTGATGATGGGCCGTCAGCTTGAGAGATTTACCGTTCTTTTTCTTACGCTCATCGGTATGGCCAAGGATTGGTAGAAGGAAGGTGTGCAGATTATTGCCACCTTTTTTGCCGAAGTTACCGGTAATCAGATACAACAGTTTTTCTAAATAACCGTTCAATGTGGTGTGCAAAGTTTGCTGAATACCGAGATCAATCCGTAAACAGGCTGTTTTTGCAGTTGCGTAGCCACGTGCGACACGTTCGATATCTGCCAGTGGCACATCCGCACGCTGTGCATATTCCTCTATAGGGATGTCCAAGAGTTCCCGTTCAACCTGAGCAAAGCCCGTACAATGTTGCGCCAAGAAGTCACGATCATGCAATCCTTCGCGCACTATGATGGCCAGCATTGCGGACATCAAATATGCATCGGTACCAGGTTTTACTTGTAAATGAATATCGGCTTGTTTTGCCGTTTCAGAGCGGCGTGGATCAATCACCACCATGGTACGATTCGGATCTTTTTTGATTTCTTTTAAGGTATCGCGGGCATTGGGAATACCATGGGCTTGAAACGGATTAGTGCCGATAAACAGCACATAATCTGCATGTTCGACATCTTCGGTGGTGTGGCAGGATTGACGGCCAAATAGACGACCATTAACCCAAAAATCACCGAGTTTTTCTTGACCTAATGCATTGTAAGCATAGCGACTTTTCATGGCAGCGAGGATTTGGCGGCTGTAAGCACCACCTATGTGATTGCCTTGACCGCCGCCGCCGACAAAAGCAAAAGCATCACCACCATGTTGTTTGCGAATGCTCAGCAATCTCTGGGCAATGTCGGTTAGTGCCTCATCCCAACTGACACGTGTGAAGCTGCCATCAGCGTTGCGCTTGAGCGGGAATTGCAAACGATCGCCATGGTTCTGATAATGCTCTAAACGAGCTGCCTTTTGGCAAATATAACCTTTAGTGAGTGGGTGATCTTTGTCACCACGGATTTTTGTGAACTTTCCATTCTCGATTTCGACCTCTAGTCCACAATTACGTGAGCAGAGGATACAGGCTGTTTTGTCTGATGTCATGGTGAGCTCCAAAAGAGCAAAAAGGAGGTTTATTTTAAGTAAACGGTCGTAAGGTAAACGAACGTTATGCTACCGGGGCTGGTTTGTCAATGACTGGTGGGTCATTAATTTCTATGAGAAAGACGGGATTAATTTAAATATATCGATGAGTTATTTGTTTAGCGAGAGTCTAAGGGTTACGCATTAAGAGGTCGTTACTTTGACTATTTATTAAATGACTCTTCGTTGACGAAATGATCAAGTGATCGATCCATAAAGTTTTTGCAAGCTTGCAAGACTTGATTTTTTGTTTTGTCATTTGACATTGCGCGGCTCAGACTGACTGCACCCATGCTTAATGCAAGTGCTGCCCAAGCCATATCTTCATTTTTTAAGATCTGAGCTAATGATTGCTGAATTTCTATGACATTTGATTCATAAACTTGCTTTATATCATCTGTTGAGCGCGCAACTTCATTACTTAAGATCGGTAATGGACACCCCAATTCTGGATGTTTTACATGTGTAGGGCTTAGATAAAGTGCAAGTAATTGTCGCAATGCGTTTGTTGAACAATTATCGTCTTCAGGCAGGAAACGTTTTAGTGTGTCCATGAGTTCTTTTTGAATAATTTCTTTAAGTAGCTCATCTTTAGAACTAAAATGACTATAAAATGCTCCACCTGTGAGCCCAACAGAGGCCATCAGCGCATCGACACCTGTAGTCGCGAAACCATTTTTTTTAGACAAGCTACCAGCTTGTTCAATTAATCGTTGGCGAGTTTCAGCTTTATGGCTTGCCGAATAGCGCATATTGAAGTCCATAGTAACGGTGTCATTGCAATTATATTAACATAATGGTCGTTGAGTCTTAAAATCATTCACACTAAAAATAGTTTATTTGTTGGTTAAATATTATTCAATTTCAAGGGTGTGATTAACGTTCTAAATAAATTCCAATGTGTTCGAGATACCTTTTTGTCCAGTAATTGATGTAACTGAATACTTTGGTTTGAGTCAACGATTGGATCTTTGGTACCAACTAATATGAGGTTGTTCTCGAACAATTTTTTACAGCTCTAGATATTTTTTCAAATAGTGACCTGTTAAAGATTTTTCTGCTGAGAGCAGGGTGCCGACTGTTCCCGAAAACACTAATTCACCACCTTTGTCACCAGCCAATGGACAAATATCAATAATCCAATACGTTCAAATCTAATAATCAGTCCTTCATAAAGTGCTGTTTTTCTCTTGAAATCAAATAGTTTAAAGGTAAGTTACCCCACCCAATTTAACGTGGAGCATATAAATTTTTAAGTTCTAAAATAAATTGATAGAGTAAATAATTATCCAAACGACTTAATTCATCGTTCATAGTTATTAGAAACACGAACTTTAATAAGCTTCAATATAACTGGCATAGAGAGATTTATCTTTGTATCGCATGGATATATCTTTATTTCAGCAATGAAATCTTGCATTAAGCCTGTTTTTCAGGCTAGAGAAGATTCTTTATTCAATACGCTCTTGAAGAATCAAGGCTATACTTTTGAGAAGTTTTTGATCGTTTTCCATGCGACAATAGTACATATAATTTGAATTGTTCCGCCAATTAACATTGCTAACTGTAAACCATTTGCTCCACCATTCATTAGGGTAAATAGAGTCCCAAGAATAGCAACACCAATCGTAGCACCAAACATACGGGCAACATTAATAAGTGCACTTGCAGTTCCAGATCGTGCGGCGATAGTTGAGCTAATTGCAATATTCATCAATGGGCCGGTGGCACATCCCATACCTAAGCCAGTCAAAATTAGGCCTACTTCGGTAAAAATAATCGATTGAGAATTGGCAGTTACAGAAATCAAAAATAATCCTAAACTAATAATTGCACTTCCTCCAATAGCCAGCTTTCGTAGGCTATGGTAACGCGAAAGTATACTAGAAAAAGGAGAGGTGATAGCAAATATGAGGGCCATTGAGATCAAAGCAATTCCTACTGCAGAAGTACTAAGCTGACCAGAACTTAACCATGTTAGTGGTAGTATGAATAATACACCATACATACCAAAAGTCATGCCAGCTGTAGCTATCATTGCGCCACAAAATGAGGATGAGCTGAATATATCCAACGGTATTAGTGCTGTTGAGCCTTTCTTTGCCTCTACGCGAATAAAAAGAAATAGGGCGATTAAGGACAAAGTGAAAGCGAAAATAGCTGTTTGCGGTGCTGTATGAAATTGTATGGCAGCAAAAGCTAGAAAACCAAGTGAAAATGCACCTAGAATCTGAGCAAGACCATCAATCTCTCGCCCTTGTGGATCAGACGATTCCTTGATAGAGATAGGGGCTAGAGCTAGAACAGCTATACTGATAGGGATTACTATAATAAAAATACTTCGCCAACTGAAGTAGCTGATAAGTAATCCCCCTAGAGTTGGTCCTATTACAAAAGCTATGCCATTACATGCTGCCCAAATACCAAGGATATGCCCACGTTTAGCAGGTTCAAGCCAAGTGACTCGAATAATCGCTAATGATGCAGGGATGAATAACGCTGCTCCAAATCCTGCTAACGATCGGCCAATTATTAGAATAAAAGCAGAAGGAGCAGCTGCACAAATTAAGGAAGCTATTGTAAAAATAGCTGCTCCTATCATGAATATAAAGCGACGACCATAGAGATCAGCAAGTAAGCCTCCCGTTAACAAAAAAATAGCATAGACCAAATTATAGCTATCTATAATCCATTGTAATGTGCTAACTCCAATGTTTAGATCTCTCGCAATAGAATGTGTTGCAAGATTGATAATAGCTGTATCGATTTGGGCAACAAGTACAGCGAGACAAAGAGTTATTAACGCGAGTCTATGATGTTGAAGAGTTTTATTAGTTTCATTTAATTTTTTTGTATTGCTTAGATTATCGGGTGATTTCATTCTCATATCTGTAAACTTAAAACTTAATATTCACAAGTGTATGGTTGAATTTGGGAAGATGTTTCGAGCAATATAGAAACATTGTCTGTAACTAACTGGCTATGATTCTATCTTTACCAAGGAGATTACAGTGCCAGCTTACTCGAATGTTATATCAACAGCTTTTTTAATAGCAGATCAGACACGTATGGCTATGCTTATTGCCTTATTAGACGGGCGTTCATTACCAGCTGGTGAACTTGCTCGTCTATCTGGAGTGACAGCTCAGACTGCTAGTTCCCACCTTACTAAATTATTGGAGGGTGGTTTAATATCCGTCGAAATGGAAGGTCGCCATCGTTATTATCGGCTCGCGGGTAGTCATATAGCACAAATCCTTGAGTATCTTGCAGTTGTTTCCCCTGAGGTCTCAAGCAAAACAAAAGTACTGAGTCCAAAGGATCGCCAATTACGGTTTTGTAGGCGTTGTTATGATCATCTAGCAGGACAAGTAGGAGTGGCAATAACCACTGCTTTAGAAAAGCATAACTATATTGAGTTAATTGAAGATAAACAGTTTATCGTTACGTTAGCTGGTAAAGAGTGGTTTTCCTCTATTGGTCTAAATGTCAATTTAATTAAATCAGGGCGTAGAGGGCTGGCTCGACAATGTCTGGACTGGACAGAACGTGTTCATCATCTAGGTGGGCCATTGGGGGTACAGCTCATGAATCAGTTATCTGTAATTGGTTGGTTACGATTTTCAAAATCTTCCCGTGCAGTACAAATTACTCAAAGAGGAATGATTGAGTTGAATAAACAACTCGGTATAGATATAACATCTATTGAAATTATCAATTAATTTATATTCTGCTAAATATAAAAATATATTGTCGAATATGTACAGCTAATATATTAATAATAATTAAATTTTTATAGTTTTTAGAGTGGCAGCTATAATAGCCTCGGGTCTATCCTCCTGCATAAGATGGCCTGAACCCGGTATTAAAATACATTCTTGATCAGAAATTAATTTTGCTAAACGAATACCCATTTCATATGGTATCCACTTGTCTTCTATTCCCCAAAGTACCGTTACTGGACAGTCCATTTTTTCATATAATGCTTCAATTTCATTTGTATATTTCTCCTGCATTTGAGAAATTTGTCGATAAAAAGCAGCTTGTCCGTTTTCTTCTATCCAAGGCTTGCTATAAATTTCTATAGCTTCTTCTGAGAGAGCGGTATATGCAGAAGTAGAGAGATAAGCTTTTAGTAAAGCTTGGTGCATGTAAGCTGGCATTTCGGCAAAAACACTTTCATGTTTACGTACATGTTGCACAAATTGAGATCCCCAAGGGGCTAAAGCTACGGCATCAAAAATAGTTAAAGAAGCATATCTAAGTCCATCAAGAAAATAAGCTCGTAACGCAGTCGCTCCACCAAAATCATGAGCAAGGATATCAGGACGCTCAATATTCCACTCTTTAAAAAGTGCCACCAAAATTTTATTTTGTATTCCTAATGAGACATCTTGGCCTTCATACTTTTCAGATAGTCCATATCCAGCCAGATCAAAATAGTAAATCGTTCTATATTCACCGAGTAAAGGAATTATTCTTCTCCAGACTTGAGAAGAAAAAGGAGTGCCATGAATAGCAACTAAGGGAGGGCCATTACCATAGGAGCCCCATCGAATAGTATTTCCTTCAATATTTGTTGTATTTGATAGTGATAGCATTTGTATATATCATATAGTCAATTAGCTAAATGACTATATGAAATTATGATAGATAGGTCAATACAAATTAAAGCAATGGCCAGTGAACAACGGTTACTAATTTTAGAACTTTTGGCCCATCCCGAAAAAAACTTTGGACATCAATGGTCGGCCAATGCGAGTAGCTTTGGTGTTTGTATGACTTTAATTGCTGAAGCATTATCTGTTACCCAACCCACGATAAGCAGGCATCTTGAAATATTAAACCAAGCAGACTTTATTAAGATAAAAAAACATCTTAAGTGGAAATATTGTGAGCGTAACAATAATCAAATAAATGAATACCTTGATTGGCTTGCCAATAAATTAAGTTATTAAATTAATGAGGAGAAATATATTTATAGAATTAAATGAATGAAATAGGGTATTACAATCGGATGATTTATTACTTGATAAAATATGCGATAGAGCTAACTAATTAAAGAGGTCCTACTTCGATAAAATTAAGACTGAGCAGCTTGTACAGTTAAGCCACTCCAACGCTTAAAGGCGCGCCGAAAATTGGTGGCATCATTAATTTGCAAATATTGAGAAATTTGTTCAGTTTTAAAACCATGTACGCGATATAAAATGATTGCTGTATGCAAACGACTTTGATCGAGTTGAGCTTGAAAGTGAGTCTGATGTTTTTTTAGTTTTCTTTTTAAACTGGCAGAACTCATTTGAAAATATTCTGCGGTTTGTTCAAGCTGAATATTATTTTGAATATTCAGCATTAGATATTGATATAAACGGAGCAAAAAGCTTTGCTGAATGTTTTGAGACGTGGTTTGTTGAAGTGCATGTTGATGACAAATGGCTGCAAGGGTCGAAGAGGCATTAGGGAGTTGTTTATGTATGAAATCACACGGTAAACTCATCATATTCATTGGGCGATTAAATTCTAAAGCACTGCCTAAATGTGTCCAGTATTGTTCAATATAATCAGGCTCAGAAAAATTGAACTCATATTTCCAAGGTAACTTGGCTTGGTAGAGTTGACGGCTAAAAGCTTGTAGAGAACTCATTGCACTTTCAATTAAAAAGCGATTTTCAAATTTATTTTCATCTAGCCAGTAAATATGTATTTGACTTTGACTATACATCACACGTGGGCATAACCATGGTGAAACCGAGGCAAAAAAGGTTAAATATCGGTTCAAGGCTTCATTTAAAGTAGATGCATAGAGCATAGATTTAATTGCATCATTAAATGGTGTTGTTAAACTGCGTTGACCAAATAAAAAGCTGATATCTTGATTGCGAAGACATAGCTCGGCATTTTTTAAAACATGTTGTAGTTGTTGCTGGTTAATCAGTTTTTGGCCTGACAAAATATCTTCCAAAAAAATGCCACTGCCGCTGAGTAAAATGTGATGATCGACTTCATGGCTCGCTGCCAGATCAATTAAAATAGATAATTGATGATGCGCAGGAATATAGTTGTAGTCACATTCAAAACTCATACAGTGACCCGTTTAGTTAAAGACTGCTGCTTTAGGTGAACTAATTGTTGATTTAAGGCACTTAACAATTGTTGTGTGGTTTCATATTGTCCCACTGAGCAGTAAGCGGTTAGGGCTTTTAAAGGGATTTGTACCGACAAATCACGGTGATAGTAGGCACTGACCATAATCATACGTTCAAGTTGTAAAGCAATTTTTTCGGCTTGTTGTACGTTGGTTTTTGGCAAAAGCATAATAAAACGATCCCCTGCAAAGCGACAGAGAAGATCGTGCGGTCGTAAATTTAAACTGATTAATTGGGAAATGTGCTGTAAGACAGACGTGCCTTCATCAAAACTATACATTTGATTAACCTGATTAAAGTTATGCATGTCGAGCAGAACAACGGACATGTTCTCCATTTCCTCTGGTTTCTGTTCCATCGCAGATTTAAGCTGAGTTTTAAAATAGTGCGCATCTGCCAGTGGAGTGAGTGCATCAAATAAACGGTGATCGCGATAAATGCGTTCGCGTTTTTGCATATGTTTGGAAATGGCAAGTTCTTCTTGATGCCAGAAATAAATCCCCATCGTAAGCAGATAAAGTCCGATAGGAAAAGGAATAGATTCTAACCATGCATCCCAGACAATATCTTTAGGTAGATGAATAAATTCATCTAAAGAGTCCATCCACATATGGAAAAAAGTAAAGCATAGGCCGTAAAAAATATAGTTAGTAACGCGTCCCAAGGGGCGGCTTTTAATAATAAAGAAAATCCAGATGCCGATAAAAACGGTTGCACCACCTTCACCTAAAATATCAACCCAGTTCCATTCTGAGAATGACTTGATATTTCCAAGCTGGATAAATAGCCATACAGCTAGACCACAGGCTGCACTTAAAAACAATAAAGCCCAGCGGTAACAAGCGAGATATTTAGGCATAGAACTTTAAGATGAATAATTTTTGCTCAAGCTAAACAGGTTTAAATGACAGTTTGATGGCAAATGGTAGAGTCAAAATAGATCAGACTATTTTTCGTCTTTTGATTTTTAACACGATGAAATTCGTGTCTTTTCACCTCAGGATAGTGTTTAAAAATGCTGAATAGTTGTGATGAGCAGATCAAATCAGCTCATTTTTTGCTGAAAAATAGTGAAAAACGGTTGAAATAGGAGAGAGAAAAAATGAGTGTCATGTGACATTCATATTCAATTTCTATTGTGCGTTCAAACCATGCCACTTTGGCTTGAGGGGGAATCACACAATGCAAAATAGTCATAACCATTTAATGAAACATAAGAGGGCGGGCTTTCAGCTCAGTACTTTGGTTCTTTCGATGTTGAGCATGATGGATCTGCATGCTCAAGATAACACTGTGGAATATGTACAAGTTATTGGGCAAGCTGCGAGTATGGATAACGCGCTTAGAGAACAAAAACGTGCTGATCAAATTAGCAGTGTTGTGCATGCGGATGGGATCGGACAATTACCTGATGACAATGCCGCGGAAGCATTGCAACGTATACCGGGTGTTTCTACAGAGCGTGACCAAGGTGAAGGCCGCTTTGTGTCGATTCGTGGTTTAGGTCCTGACTTAAATTCCGTGACAATCAATGGTACCTTAGTTCCAGCCCCTGAAAGTGACCGTCGTGCAGTAGCGCTCGATGTTTTACCTTCTGAGTTAGTGCAATCGTTGACTGTAGTGAAAACTCTCACGCCTGATATGGATGCCAACTCGTTAGGGGGAACGGTACAAGTTGAGAGCCTATCCGCTTTTGATCATGATGGATTGTTTTATACGGGAACAATTGAAGGTAGTTATGATGAAAAACGCGAAAAATATAGCCCAAAAGCATCGGGTGCAATAAGTAATCGTTTTAGTATCGGTGAAGGTCAAGACAACCTTGGGATTGCATTGGCATTGAGTTACCAAAATCGAAAATTTGGTTCAGATAATGTCGAAACAGGCGGTGCTTGGGATGGCAATGCACTCGAAGAAACTGCAATGCGCCAATATGATATCGAACGTGAACGTATTGGGGCGGGACTAAATTTCGATTATCGTCCCAATGACACAGGCGAATACTACTTAAGAACTTTATATAGCCGATTTAAAGATACAGAATCTCGGCAGGAGGCTGCGGTTGAGTTTTCTGATCCACAATTTGCAGGACAACGGGGTGATGCAGAAGCTACGCGCTCTTTAAAAAGCCGAGTGGAAACACAAGAAATTCAGTCCTTTGTTCTGGGTGGTAAGCAGGGTTTTGGCAGTTGGACTGTTGAAGGTCAACTAGGCTATAGCGAAGCATCGGAAGAAAATCCGGGTGGAATTTCTGGTGCAGAATATAAAGGTGATTTTAGTAATGTAGGTTTTAACAGCACGAAAAAGCCCGTCATTATGGCAGACCAAGACTTTTATGACGCTGCAAATTACGAGCTAGACTCAGTGTCTTGGGAAAAATCTAAAACCACTGATAAAGAATACAATGGAAAATTAGATTTTCTCAAAGATTATATGTGGGGCAACTATGCTGGATCTTTTAAGTTTGGGGGAAAAATTAGTCAACGTGAAAAAACTAACAATACTGATGAGTGGGAATATGAAGATTTAAGTACCTCAAGTTCAGACTTTAATGGAAACAGTCATTATGAACTTGGTCAATTTGGTCCCACCATTAATGAAAGTACAATCAATAATAAAATCAGCGGATTAAATCCAAACGATTATGTAGTTGCTGACAGTTCAATCATTAATGATTTTAAGTCAAATGAAGATATTCAAGCAGCTTATTTCATGAATACCATTGATTTCGATCGGTTGCGTGTGATTGCGGGGTTACGTTATGAAAACACCCAATTTGAAGCACAAGGTTTTGAGTTTAATGATGATGTAATTACGGGAACCAAATATGAAAATGATTATGATCATTGGTTGCCAGGTTTACATTTCCGTTATCAATTGGCTGACAATGCCTATCTTCGGGCAGCATGGACAAATAGTGTTGTTCGTCCAAATTTTGCACAAAGTGCACCAGGTGTATATATCGATGGTGATGAAGCAGAATTTGGTAACCCAATGCTTAAGCCTTTGGAATCTTCGAACTTTGACTTAGGTGTCGAAAAGTATTTTGGCAAAGCCAGTATGGTCGGGTTCTATGCGTTTTATAAAGATATCGATCAATTTATTTATAATACCAATATTGCGGGAACGGGACAGTGGGCTGACTTTGATGAAGCGATTACTTATAAAAATGGTAATCGTGCCAAGTTATATGGGATGGAATTTGCGTATTCACAAAAGTTTGACCATCTCGCTGCACCATGGAATGGGTTACTAGTAGGTTTTAATACAACATTTAGTAAGTCAGAAGCAGATATTGATTCAATGCAAGATGATGAGCTGCTGAGCCGTCGTATTCATTTGCCTAATCAATCGGATATTGTTGGCAACGCAATGATAGGCTGGGAAAATGAACGCTTTGGTGCCCGTCTTTCTGCAAACTATAAATCGAGTTATCTCTATGAGCTAAGTAATATTTATACGCCCGAAAAAGATATTTATACCGATGACCAAGTGTTCCTCGATTTTAGTAGTCATGTGAATTTATCTAAAAACTTACAGTTAAAATTTGATGTGCAAAACATCACCGGCGAGCACTACTACAACTATGCAGGCACTAAAGCATATAACGCCCAATACGAAGAATATGGCCCCGCTTACAAATTGGCCCTGACGTATACACACTTTTAAGTCGAATTGAATTTTAGTACTTGGTTTTTCTCTGCATGGGAAAACTGAAGGGTTTTGCCAAATTTGAGTATTTCTATGAATTTTTTAACTTTTAGACTGACAGCTTTAACGAGTTGTTTATTCTTACTGACGGCGTGTAGCCAACACAGTGTTCTTCAACCTGCACAAAGCAGTCAGTCATTGAATTTGGCAGAGGCACAGGTTGACCAACCTATGGCAGCTAAAATTCATCTTCAAGAAATTGATATTCAGGATGCCAAAACTGAAGATGTGCAATGGCTGAATTTAAGTGCATGGCCTCAAGTGAATACCTTATTGAGTAGTAAAAATAAGGGCCTACAATTTTTAGATGATAAACAAAATATCGTGCATCAAATTCAGGGACAATTTGGACGTTTTGATTATCGTATAGGTGCTGAACATCTCTTGATTGCTGCATCGAATTTACAACAACAGCAAATTCAGCTGATGAGCATGAACTTAAAAAGTAAAGTTTGGGAAAAACCGATATTTATTCCAAAACGGTCGTTTAAGTCAGAAGATGTTTGTCTCTATACCGATTCGCAAGACCTGAGCTTTGCCTTTTTTGTAGGTGAAGAGGGCATTGGTGAACAATGGTTGGTGGCTAATCATGAGAAGGCTCTAGCTCAACCGAAGTTGGTGCGGGGCTTAAGTTTTCCTCCGGCTAGTAATATATGTCAGGTTAATGATGCAACCGCAGAGCTGTTAATTAATGAGGAGAATATTGGCGTCTGGGCCTATCCAGCACATTCTGAAGCTGACATGGTGCGTCAAGCAGTTGACCTGGTACAACCTTTTGGTTCTATTCAAGGTATACCATCTGCAATAGCAATAGTTGATGATCAAGTTGCTGTAATTGATGAGAAAAAACCACTGCTTTACCGTTATAAAAAACAGGGCAAGCATTGGACGGCATTAGAACCATTACAATTTGATAGTTTGAAAGAAGCGAAAAGCCTCAGTATTCGTGGAAATTTAACCGATAAATCCTTGCTGATTTTAGATGATAAAACCATTAAAACTGCCCAAGTAACATGGCAAACACAAGTTGGATCGAAGGCAGAAAATATCATTACTATTCCTGCCGAAGTGCAGACAGAGGCGGTACCAAGCACAGGTGATGCAGCCGATGACCCAGCAATTTGGCATAACACTACACAGCCTAAACAGTCACGTATTTTAACAACCGACAAACAAAGCGGCTTGCAGGTCAGTGATTTGCAAGGTAAGGCAGTTCAGTACTTGCCTGTCGGACGTCTCAATAACATTGATGTTCGCACTGGTTTTAAATGGGGAAACCAAATAGTTGATCTGGCTGTGGCATCTAACCGAGATCATAACAGTCTGCATGTTTTTGCCATTGAATCTAAAACTGGCAAGGTTTCTACGCTTGGAGAGCTGCCAACCACTTTAGAGGAAATCTATGGCATTTGTATGTATCGAGATACTCAAGGTGAAATCTATGCCATTCCAAACGATAAAAATGGCACCTTCATTCAATATCATATTACAGCAGCACAGCAGAAATTACAGGCACAGGAAGTTCAACGTTTTTCGGTCAAAACACAACCTGAAGGCTGTGTGGTAGATGATGCTACGAATCGCATATTTTTGGGTGAAGAAGGGGTTGCAGTATGGATGAAAGACCTTAATCCGAAAACACAGCTTCCAATGCAGCAAGTGATTGCTGTTGGAGATGTGATGCATAAAGACATAGAAGGTATGGGACTTTATCACGGTAAAGCAAAAAGTTATTTGGTGGTTTCAAGTCAGGGCAATGACAGCTTCGTAGTGCTTGAGGCAGCAGCACCTTATCGGGTTCGAGGTGTATTTCGTGTAGGTATCAATACTGAAAAAGGGATTGATGCTGTGTCGGAAACAGATGGACTTGATGTCAGTTCTAAAAATTTCGGCGGTAAGTGGAAGCAAGGCATATTGGTTGTTCAAGATGGACGTAAACGTATGCCTGAGGCCAACCAAAACTTTAAGTATGTGCCGTGGGAAAAAATCGCGCAGGCCCTGTATTTAGATTAAATGCTGTAAGTACCTGGCTGTTATAAAACATAACAGCCATTTAAAAATATGTGCTGTACGGTGCAGCAATTAAAAGAAATTGGAGTACGTCATGCAAACAACAATGGATCAAATGTCAGTTTGGATGTTGATTAGTAATGCCAGCGTGTTGGTAAAAGTAGTGATGTTGATTTTAGTTTTATTGTCGGTCTTGAGTTGGTATTTAATCGTACGTCATGGCCTTTTACTGCGTGGGCAAGAGCAGCTTTGGAACGATTTTTTAAAGAATTTTAGGCAGCAAAAAGATTTAAATCTTTTGCAGAAAGAATATCGACAGCCTGAACAGCAAAAGGGAGTAGTGACTATCTTTCAACAAGGAGTCGATGAATATCATCAACTAATGACAGATGAGCAACTCACCGTAGCCGATGTAATTGATGGCATAGAACGTCGGTTGCTCAGTAGCATTAGTGAAGAAGAAGAAATACTTCAACAGAATCTAACTTTCCTTGCCACTGTAGGTTCAGTCAGCCCCTATATTGGTCTATTTGGGACAGTATGGGGGATTATGAATGCCTTTATTGGACTATCCGGTGTTGAGCAAGCGACGGTAAATACGGTAGCACCCGGTATTGCAGAGGCACTGATTGCAACCGCAATTGGTTTATTTGCTGCCATTCCTGCCGTGGTGGCTTATAACCGTTTCTCTGCGCGCGCTGACAAACTTTCTAATCGTTACTATGGTTTCGCCAACGAGTTGCAAACACGTATTTATCGATTGCTGGGGCACACTGAACGAGCTTCACGCTAGGGAGCAAAACAATGATTAAGCGTTCTCAAAAAAGAAAGCTCAATGCAGAAATGAATGTGGTTCCCTATATTGATGTCATGTTGGTGCTCTTGGTGATTTTTATGGTGACCGCACCAATGTTGACGCAAGGTATTCAGATTGATTTACCTAAAGTGAATGCGGATGTCATGCTGGCGTCACAGCAGCAGCGTATTGTAACTTTATCTATTCAGGCTAACGGTCAGTATTACTGGAACATTGGTTCAGAAGTAAATACTGAAAAAGTGACGGATCAAGCAATTGATTTAGCGAGTATGCAACAGAAGTTAGTTCCTATTATTCAAAAAGATAAAAGCCTACAGTTTTATATACGAGCAGATAAAGATGCTGACTATCAACTGGTTGCACAAGCCATTGCAGCTTTGCAAAAAAGTGGTGTAAGTAACTTGGGCTTGGTGACGGAGGAACCACAATCATGAGGGGTGCAGCATCCAAAATGAGGTTTCGTGATCAGGGTTTAGCTTTGTTGGTCACGGCTGTATTACATATTGGCGTAATCGGATGGCTATGTTCAGTGGAAATGCAAGAAATTCTTGTAGAGCCTCAACCAAAAACAATTCAGTTGCAATTTATTCAAATACCACCGCCAGTTAAAGAATTACCGCAGCCTAAAACACCTACGCTGATCGTTGAAAAAAAAGTTGCAGACAAGCCGGTTCAAAAAAAACAAGTTGAGCAGCCCAACCAAGTTCAGCCTAAAATCACTCAGAAAGTTGTGAACTCACCTAGTGAAAAAAATGTACCAGCAACGGCTAAAAAAGCGCAGCAGTTCACAGGGGAAAAGAAAAGTACGATTGTGAAAACTGAGAAAATAGCAGACACTCAGCCTAAGCAAGAGCCAATAACTCAGACGAGTACAGTAAAGCCAACAGAGCCGAAAGTACAAGCTAGTCAAGAGTCATTTGATGTTAAAAATTATCAACCTGTCTCAAAAAAAGCACCTGCATATCCTGACCAAGCTTTGGATCGTAAGCTCGAAGGAGATTGTACTGTGGTGTATGGTGTGAATGAAAAAGGGAAGGTTGAAAACCCTAAAGCACAAGGGGATTGTCACCCCATATTTGTTCGCCCTTCGATTCAAGCTGCATTAAATTTTAAATATCAGCCTAGATTGGTTGATGGCAAACCTACCAGTGTGCCCAATGTGAAAAATACATTCCAATATCGTATTAAATAAATTTTTAAATTTTAGACTTTTACAGTTACACATAAAAAACTAGGTGAAATTTAATTTTAATAAGATTATTGACCTAATTTAACTGTTTATTTTTTATTAACTTTTAACAGTGAAAGTATTTGTTAAGTATCTAATATTGTCTTTACTTTTATTATTGATTAAAGAGAAGCACTATTATTTCCCCCTATGTACAACAAAAATTCTTTTAAAGTGGTGTAAATATGTCAAATTCAGGTCAGTCTCTTCGTAAACTAAACATACTTCATACCTCTAGTTATTTATTTAATAAATATGGTTTCCATAATATTGGTATAGACCGAATTACTGAATCTGCAAGAGTTTCAAAATCAACTTTTTACTTTAATTTTCAATCAAAAGAAAAACTCATTGAAATGTGCCTGATTTTTCAAAAAGACGAGTTAAAGGATAAAGTATTTTCCATTGTGCATTCTTGCTGTGAACTAAAAGTGATTGATAATTTAAAGAAAATTTTCTTTCTACATGTTGACTTAGAAGGGTTTTATCATTTGCAATTTAAAGCCATTTTTGAAATTGAAAAGCTTTATCCCACAGCCTATAAGGTCGTGAGTGACTATCGAAATTGGTTAATTAAAGAAATTTATAAGCTGCTGTTAATGTTAAAATTTACAGCTACAGTTGAAGATGCTTATATATTTTTATTTGTGATTGATGGGGCAATGATGCAGCTTTTAGAGTCCAATAAAACCCTTGAAAAAGAGGAATGGCTTGACTGTTTTTTAGCCGGATTTATTAATAGTGGAGACAATCTAAAAGAGTTCGATCTTTAATTTTAAAATTTTGGTTTTTGAAATTTAATAATTTAAATGGTTGACTTTGAGTATATCTATTATATTCGTACTAAGGATTTCATATTTCTCTTTCTTTTAAAACAATTTTACAATTAGTTAAAGTATATAATTTTTAATATAAATAAACCCCATTTAAAAAGAGAACAGTTTTTATGAAATTAAGCGGATTGAATCATCTGACTATTTCAGTTAAAAATATTGAACTTAGTTTTAATTTTTATAAGAATATTCTAGGTTTTATTCCTAGAGCTAGGTGGAATAAAGGTGCTTATTTGAGCCTTGGGGAGTTATGGCTTTGTTTATCTCTTGATGAGGTAAGTATTGGTTCAGATTATACCCATTACTGTTTTAGCATTAGTGAAGATAATATCGATGGATTTCATAAAAAAATTAAACTGATGAATATACATGAGTGGAAAAATAATCAAAGCGAAGGAGAGTCTATATACTTTTTAGATCAGGATGGTCATAAGTGGAGGTCCATGTAGGTAACGTATCTACTCGTCTGGAGAGCTGCAAAAAAATCCTTATGAAGGGATGGTTTTTTTTGATGAATAATGTCTATAGTAGTTTTCAATCTTTATTAGGAATTAATATAACTATTTAACTTTTATATTTTTTAATAGAGCGGTAGCAATAGCATCAGGCTTATCCTCATGCATAAGAGGAGCTGAATCAGCAATAGTTTTTTAAGTAAATTTAATGGATTATTTTTTTTATAAAAATCTTAACTAATTATATTTTGTTTTTCTTAAATAAAACTCTAATTTAATGCTGCTGCAATAAATAATTATTAAATTATTTTATTTTGGAAGTGCTAAATATGAATAAAAGTATCCTTTTGAGTGTATTTATAACTGCGCTATTTTTAAATGGTTGTAATAATGATAAAAAATCTGAATCTGATTTATCTACAACACAAGATTGGCAATTACCAAAATCACAATTGCCTATAGGAGAAAAAAATTTATATGAGAATCGCCAAAAAATAGATTTAGTTCAAGGTGTTGAACAATACCGTATTATTCGGGGTTATGCCTCTTTACAAGATGGTTTTGAAGCTGAAATAGGTTTTGCTAAAGATGAACAAGAATTTTTAAAATTTGAAGCCGCTATTCAAAAATTAGGTTATTCAGCTAAGAAAGTGATACCACCTAATAACTCACAAGCTGGAAAAAATATGGGTTATTGGGTACGTGTAGACTCAAGATTTTCTTCAGCAAACCAAGCTGATGATATTGTTAATTTATTCAAGAAAGAAGGATTTTTACAGGCAAAAACACGCTATACGGCAGAGGATGGTTTAAATACATCAGGTCCTTGGGTTATAAACATACTTGCTGTTCGACCTAATTTTACCGGTCAACTTAAAAGTGCCTTAGCAACTGATATTATTCCAGGTAAAGAAACCACCACATCCTTATCCAAACGTTTAGGGGCTTTTGCTGCAATCAATGCTGGTTTTTTTGTTGTTAATGAAACAATGGGCACACCAGGTGACTTAGCTGGTTTAGCAGTTGTGAAAGGTAAAATTGTTAGTGAAGGTGTTGAAGGCCGTCCAGCAATGTTTTTTGAGACAAAAAATGGCAAACGTGCATCACATTTGGAAACAAATATTTCTACATTATTAACCATTACAACTGCTCAAGGACAGAGTCGTCGTATTGATGGTCTAAACCGTACGCCTGGCAAGAACTTTAATTGTGGCAACCCCTTCGATATTGAAACATCATTTGCTCTTCATGATGTAGTTTGTACAGATCCAAATGAAATGATTATTTTTACACAGGATTTTGGTACTAAAACAGATTCAGGGGCTGGTGTTGAAGTTTTACTCAATGATAAAGGTATTGTTCAACAAATCAATCAAACGCGTGGTATGAACTTAGCGCAGGGGAATAGAACACTACAGGCAACTGGAACAAGCGTAGATTGGGTATTAAAAAATATTCAGATAGGTCAATTTTTAAAATTTGATTCTCGTTTAATTAATCAAGATACTCAAAAAGATATTCCTATCAGTGAAACTACATATGCAGTAAATGGTGGTCCAACATTACTTATAAATGGTACTTTCCCAGATGGGAAGCAAATCATACGTGAAGGGTGGGGATATGAAAATCTTATTGGAGTTCCATCTAACTTTAGCAATGCAAACCGTTCATACTTTATCAATGACTGGTATTTAAGAAGAAATCCACATGCCATTGTTGGAAAGACAGAAGATGGTACACTGCTGTTTGTCACTGTCGATGGGCGTGCCCCACGTTACAGTGCAGGACTTTCTGTACCAGAGACAGCCCAATTAATGAAATATCTTGGTGCAGTCGATGCAATGAAGCTCGATGGTGGTGGGTCAACAATGATGACAATTAATGGCATACCTCAAAATCTACCTTCTGATAAAACAGGGGAGCGTGAAGATGGTGATGCAATATTATTGTTTAAATAATAATAGATTATAGGAAATTTAAAAAAACCGCTTGTTCGTGCAGGCGGTTCGTTTATTTATATTTAGAAAAATAATTAGCGATGAATTTATTAATTAGTATTTCATTAGACATCACATAAAGAACAATTCACGCTACGGCAATTATGTAAAACTGAGCTGTGTATGCTATTTTTATTGGCTCCAAGTCCTTCGACTAAGGGGCCTGCAAGTTGCTCACTACCTGAGCTTGGGCGACCTTTTAAAGTGGAAAGCAGCCTAAAATGGCATTTAGTTATAATAACCGTAACTGAATATGGATCTACAACGCGTCTGAACGTCGTCCTTGGAGCCAATCCATGAGTAACTTCTATATGAAAGTAAGATTTGAGATACTATAGATCTTATTATTGGGATACACAAAGCATAAAATTTAATATCAATGCTTTACATACAATGTTTGAGACTGGAATATAGGCGAACAATGAGATGCCCCCAATTAGCCCAAAACAACATATAAAGAAAAGAATGTATTTTAGATATTAAATATATATAATTGTTTGTTTTATAATTAAAAATTGTTATATATTTCTGACGAATTTTGTGAAAATTTATATAACAATTTATGTTTATACTGATAGTAGTTTTATGAATTTAAGTTTTTATTGACAAGCTTTAAAGTCATAGCTAACTTGTTAAGTTTCTTTTTGGAACTGGTGAGTTGTTTCGTTTAGAAGATAAATAAACCCTTATAGAGATAGCTAAAAATTTGGGTTTATTAAGGATTTTTTATTTAAATTTTTTAATATAAGTGGAATTTGAAATGAAAAAAACATGTAGGGCTTCAACTTTTATTCCAGCGCCTCTAGAGCAAGTTTTTGATGTTTTTACAGATTATAAAACTTATCGGTTATTACCTGGTGTAAAAAGCACAAGCATCATACAAGCTGGACAATCGGAACAAAGTTATTCGCTTGGTACTATTCGGGAATTAGATTTGGGGTTTGGACTCTTTCATGAACAAGTAATAGATGTGAATTATCCGCATTATTGGGATTATAGATTTGTCAAATGGCCATTCTTATTTACTCATATCGGTGGGCGCATGTCCTTCGAATCTGTAAAAGATGGTACAAAAATGACATGGGATTCAACGGTTGAAATGAACGGTGCAGGGCGTTTTACACTGCCATTCATAGCATGGGTAAGTGGTTATGGCTTAAAACTATTATCGTTACAGATGAAAAATATAATAATTAAAAATGTGAAATAATAGGCTATTCGGACTTTTGCTTTTATAGATTCTTTTGAAAGTCTAGTCCGAATAGATAGAATAACCCAATACGCCTATAACTTATCACTATTATTGAGCTGTCACTTTAGGGGGACATGTTGTAAGAGGATGCTCTGCTCATACTAATAAAAATAATGTATTCCTATAATTTCTTGCAAAATCATTAAACAAATTGATTAATAAGGGTTTTTTACTATTTTCCTATTTATTTTCATATTATTTGTCTTAGTAACTTCGATAAAAGTAATTCGAAAGTGCTTTTTTTGACCTAAAAAGACTAAAAAAAAGTTCAAATTGCCATATAAGTTCCAAAATAGAACTTGTTATATTAAAAATGCAATATGGATGATTCAGTATTTATTTAGGTAATAAAATGAAAAATAATGTAACCCTTAGAGAACCTTCTAAAACTTATTGGCCAATGGTACCTAGGAAAGTTTCCTTTGAGTGGTCCAATACACCATTGCATTGGATCCCACAGTCACCCTTAGCAAGTCATGCTATCAATCATTTCAGTTTCTCGTTGGTACGTGGAGAATACTTTTTCTGTCGAATGTTTAATAAGGCACTACCATTAGTAGAAGATAAGAAACTTGAAGAAGACGTCAAAATCTTTATTAGACAAGAAGCGATTCATGCTCAAGCACATAAGGAATCTATTGAGCTGTATTTAAAGCGATATGGTATTGAGATAGAAGAACAGTATGCAACGGTAATAAAATTATTTGATAAAGTTTTAGCTGATAAACCATTAGGTATTACTTTACCTAAGTTTTTAGAAAGATCATGGTTAACAGCAAGAGTTGGATTTGTGGCTGCTGCTGAACATTATACTTGTGCTTTAGGAAAGTTTGTTTTAGAAAAAGCTCATTGGGAAGAGAGGGGGGCTAACCCTGAGGTAAGTGATTTATTTACTTGGCATTGTGCTGAAGAAGTTGAGCATAGAGCTGTTGCGTATGATTTATTTCAGTATTTGAATAAAGACAATTATGCGATGCGTGCAGGAGTCATGGCTATATTAGTTCCTACTTTAACTTATTTAATGGTACATGGGACATTAAACTTAGTAGCGACGGATCCAACTATACCGGATTCACAAAAAAGTATAATACGTGTCGGTTTTTGGAAAGAGTGGTTATCTGCAAGTAAACAGGATTTAGTTCCTAGCCCACTATGGTTTTTGACGACAGCGAGAAGTTTTTTTAATAGAGATTATCATCCTATCTATGAAGCCTCTACACAAATGGCGCTTGATTATATTAATAGCTCTCCTGCAGTAAAAGCATTTGAACAAAAATTGGTGTCTTAAAATGAATACGAATAATAACAAGCTAAAAACGCAGAAACTCATTGATGCAGGAGATATTCAATTATCTGTGTATGAATGGGGGAAAAGCTCTATACGGAAGGAAACGGTCGTACTGATCCATGGTTATCCTGATGATGCAAGTGTCTGGGACAAAATGGCAGAAATTCTAGCAGAGACTTTTCATGTTGTAAGTTATGATGTTCGGGGTACTGGCTTGTCCACAGCCCCAATATCAAGTAAAGGGTATAAATTTGAATATTTATTATCAGATCTAAACTATGTACTTGATCATGTAAGCCCAAAAAGAAAAGTACATTTAGTAGGTCATGATTGGGGAGCTCTGCAAGGTTGGGAAGCAGTATTTGATCCCCATTTACAGCAAAAAATTCAAAGCTACACAACCTTGGCACCCAGTTTGGATCATGTAGGTGGTTGGTTTCAACAGCATTTTTTTAGCTTTAAACCCAAACAGCAATGGAAAGCAGTTAAACAATTATTATCCTCTAGTTACATGGGCTTTTTTAGTTTACCCATTCTTCCTGAATTAAGTTGGAAAACAGCTTTGATTCATACGTGGCCTAAAATTATTTCAAGGTTAGAGAATATTCAAGTAGATATTCAACCTAATTTATTAAGAAATGGGATAAGTGGCTTGGAACTCTATCGGGCGAATTTAATAGCTAGCTTACTTTTCCCAAAATCTAGAACGACTAATGTACCTGTGCATCTGCTTTCGATGACGGGTGATCCATTTGTTCCACAGCATATGTTAGAAAATCTGAATAGAGATGTAGATGCACAGTTTGAAAGAACAGATATAGACGCAGGGCATTGGGGGATTTTAAGTAAAGCAGAACTCATCGTAGATTCTATTTCTAAATTTATTCTTGATTTAAAAGTCTCGAAAGTTAATTAAAGGTTCTCAAATGAAAACAAATCTAAAATTAAATCAACCACTACAATTAACTGAAAAAATTTCATTGGATAATAGACTGGTGAAATCTGCACTAAGTGAAGGTTTAGCAGAACCTGATGGACAACCATCTAAACAGTTAATTAATCTTTATAAAGCTTGGGCAAACTCTGGGGTTGGATTGATTATTACTGGTAATGTTATGATTGATTCAAAAGCATTGGGTGAACCAGGAAATGTTGTAGTTGAAAATGAAAAACACCTAGATTTATTAATACAATGGGCTAAAACTACAAAAGTAAATAATAGTAAAGTGTGGATGCAAATTAATCATCCAGGTAAACAAGCAATTAGAGGGTTGAATAAAGAAACTGTGGCGCCTTCTGCAGTTCCATTTAGCGTGAAAATGTCAGCAGTTTTTGCAACTCCTCGTGAATTAACCCCTTTGGAAATTAAAGATTTAATAAAACGTTTTGGTACTACTGCAGCTATTGCAAAAAAAGCTGGTTTTGATGGGGTGCAACTACATGGTGCACATGGATATTTAATTAGTCAGTTTTTATCTCCACATCATAATAGACGTGATGACGAATGGGGAGGATCGCCAGAAAATAGACGTCGTTTCGTTTTGGAAATATATCGAGAAATACGAAAGCATGTTGGTACTGAGTTTCCTATTGGAATAAAATTGAACTCAGCTGATTTTCAGCGTGGTGGCTTTACTGAAGAAGAGTCGTTAGAAACTGTTTTGGCACTTGCTGATGTGGGAATAGACTTAATTGAAATTTCTGGTGGGACTTATGAAAAACCAATTATGCAATTGGGTCAACAGAAAGAATCAACACGATTACGTGAAGCATACTTTTTAGATTTTGCTGAAAAAGTACGTACAAAAACTAAAGTAAACCTTATGGTAACAGGTGGATTCCGTTCATTAAAAGGAATTGAAAATGCACTAATGGCTGATCAATTAGATCTGGTGGGGCTAGGACGCATTTTTGCAATTGAACCACATGCAGGACAGAGATTGATTAATGGCCAAGAAACTAAATATCAAGTTAAACCTTTAACGTCAGGAATTAAATTTATTGATAACTTTGGATCTCTGGAAATTACCTGGTATACAAGACAGATGGCTAGAATTGGGAATGGTAAAAAAACAATACCCAATGAAAATGGTTTGAAATCATTCTTGCTTGACATAAAAGATAAAGGTATTGGAATTTTTAAAACAAGGCGTTTACGAGCTTCTGAGTAATAATTCGAAATAAAGTAGTAATCAGAATTATCCAATTAGATATAACTATTTTTTTAATCCATCTAGTTCCAAAAAGGAACTTTTAGAGTTGAGATTCTTAATAGATGCCTTCTGGTTGATTGTATCACTGCAGAAATATCGGACTAATTTTATTTAACGAGATAAGTGAGGTGAAAGATGAATAACGCTACAACAAATAATGTGGAATGGGATGTGATTGTAATTGGGGCAGGGCTAGGGGGACTTAGCAGTGCTGCTTACTGTGCTGCGGCAGGGAAAAAGACTTTATTACTTGAGCGTTATAGCGTATTAGGTGGCTGCTCGCATGTATTTCGTCGTAAACCTAACTGGGAATTTGATGTTGGCGTGCATTATATTGGTGACTGTGGCCAAAATGGCGAAGTTCCAAATCTACTGAGAGGCTTGGGTCTTGATGATAAAATAACGTGGTTGCCTCTTGATGATACGGCTTTCGATACTATTGTTGGACCAGGTATCGAACTAAAAGTACCAAGAGGTTGGGATAACTATCTATTTAATCTGATCCAGCAATTTCCAAATGAAGAAAAAGGTTTAAGACGCTTTGTATCAATAGTACAAAAAATTGGTGAATCGATTGATATTGGTCGTAGTACTAGCTCAAATGCCAATATGGCAAAATTATTCAAAGATAGTGGAACAGCAGCACCATGGATAATGGCACCATTACCAAGCCTATTTGTGGCCTGTGGTTTGTCTCCAAAACTTGGAATGGTTCTATCAGTACAATGTGGTGCACTTGCAACCTCTCCATTGGTTATGCCGGTAGGTTTATATGCCGGTTTTCTCAAGCATTATGTCGGACGTGGTGGTTGGTATCCTAAAGGTGGTGGACAAATGCTTGCGGCTGGTTTTGCCGATGTAGTATTAACGCATGGCGGTGAAATCCGTACTGATAGTAAAGTGGCGCGTATCATTATTGAAAATGATCAAGCGGTTGGTGTAGAACTAGATAATGGTGAAATCATTAAATCTAAAGCTATTATTTCTAATGCGGATATCAAGCGAACTTACCGTGATTTGGTTGGGTATGAAAATTTACCGCGTAGCATGGTCCGGAAAAATGAAAACTGGAAAATGTCATGGCCATTGATTAATGCTTATTTCGGCATAGAAATAGATTTATCTGAAACACCTAATTCTAATTATTTTGCTATTCCGAACTGGGATGCAGCGAAATCCTATTTTAGTTTAATAGATATCAATAGTCGCATGTTGGCCAGAGCGCATAAACGCACTGCATTGGATTGGGCAAATGATTTTGCCAGAAATCAGCCAGCATATATTCAAAGCTCAACACGACGTGATCCAAGCAATATTCATAGTGCGCCCAAAGGGCATTCTGCTATTGAGGTCCAAACACTAGCTCCATTTGCGCCAAAATTATGGGGCATTACCGATGAGCAAGTCTTATCAGGGGAATACCGTGATCGTGCTTCCTATCAAGAAATTAAAGAAATTGTAACGGACGGTTTACTGCAACGTGTTGAGCAAATTTATCCTGGGGCAGCAGCCAAGGTGAAATTAAAAGAGCTAGGCACTCCTGCTACTCAACAGCGCTATACCTTATCTTCAAGTGGTGCAGCCTATGGTATTGAATCTAGAATTACTCAATTTGGTCCATTTAGACCAGGTACGAAAACTGTTATTAAAGGTTTATACCTAGCTGGATGTAGTACGAAATGGGGAGCGGGAACAGTGGGTTCTATGTTAAGTGGTATATTTGCAGCTAGTGAAATTGTGGGACGTGACTTACATGCTGAGGTCAGGGCTGGGAAGGTGATTGCCGATAAGTCATTGCTCAGTCAATGGCCCTCTGACTTTGATCCATTAAAAGCGAGTATTAAGATGGGGCGACAATCTAAAGGTAGTGCTAAGCATCATTTGGATGAAGCTATAATTCTATAATTTGCCAGCCAACACAATTAAGTTTCTCTTTTGGCTTTACTTTTTTTAATCATGGCAAATAGAGATTTTGTAAAGCCCTCTGATGAGGGCTTATTTATAAAAAATTTTAACTGTAAAACCTAGTGTATAATTGTGCATACTAATTTAACTATAGTACTACTGTTACTGACGTATTTTGACCGATCCACCCATCCTGTATTAAGATAAATATCTGGATCAGCATGTTTTAAAGCAATGATTTGAGCTGTAACTATAAAACAGGTAATGACAATTTCTACTGAAGATCTTAAAAAGGCTTCTTTGAAGCCCATCTTATGACCATTAGGTAGTGTTATTTGGATAACTATTATTATTTTCCCGATAGTCGCACCAAATTTATAATGAAAATAAATTATATATACATAATATAATGGGGCTAAGTTTGTTGTAGTTAGTATGGCATTTAGCATTGAGATACTTTAAATGTAATAACTGATAAACATTACAGGTATAAATACAATTTTATCAATAATTGCGGCACCTAGATGTTTCCAAAAACCAGCAAAGACCTTTTCATCATTTTTTATTCCTTTGGTGCAGTATGGAACTTATGCCGAGATTTATAAGGATATATTTGCAGCCGCACGCAGTACTTGACTAACTTTTTGACGCAACCATATTTGACCTGGGTCGGTATGTGCAATGTTATGCCAATACATCGTCATTGCATGACGAGGGCTGGTGAAGTCGAGTTCAATGGAAACCACTCGGTTATCATGTAACATTTGAGATAAAAGTAGGCGTGGAACAAAACAGAAAAAATCTGTTGCAGCAATAGCCGAGGGAATCGCTAAATAGCTCGAAAGCACAGCAACCTTTTGACGTCTCAGACCATGTTGAATGAATAGATCGTCAATCGTTGCTTCCATAAAGCTGAATCCACTAGGACTCACTTCAACAAAAGCTTGCTTTGCAAGTTCGATCATACTCATTGATTTTTTGGCAATAGGGTTGTCCCTTGATGCTAGGCAAACGATGTCTCCATGTGCAACCGTGTTGGTCCGGAAGTCACCTGAACTGGTCGACCATAGCCCCACAATCAGATCTATACGTCCATCTGTGAGCAGTGTCGAAATATTAGCCGCCAATACAGGTTCCATACGGATCACAAGATTAGGCGCTTCTATTCGTACCGAACTCAGCAAGTTATTGGCAATAATTGATTGCATTGAATCACTCGCGCCGATAGTAAAGGTGCGCATTTCCAAAGCAGGATTAAACACCATACTTTCATGATACAAACGATAGTTGGCAGCAAGGATCTCGTCCAGAATCGGTATCAAGCTGATCGCTCGCTTGCTGCGTAGCATGAGATTAGCACTCTTAATCAGGAGTGGGTCGCCAAACTTATGCCTCATCCGTTCCAGAATGCGACTGACTGTGGGCTGTGATGTATTCAGTTGTCGTGCGGTTTCACTGACATTGCAGGTTTCCAATAAAAGTCGAAGCGTAGCAACGGCATTAAGTTCATGGTCACGTGCTGTGGTAATCCACTGTTTCAGTCCACCTGACGTAAGTGGTCCAACCGTCAAGCGCTCTGCTTCAACAGAGACTTGCATATCCTTTTCGATTTTTCTAGGCATTTCACTTATACCTATAGTGATATAGGTTGATCATGTACATATATCTATAATGTGTCAATACGAAGTCGCTTGGTAATTCTAAAGACTTTTCAAAGTCGTTTCCTTCAAGTCAAAAACGGAAAGCTAATCCTTTCTCATTTTCAGAGATATCGATATGAAAAACGCGATCCCATCATCCTCTCAAGGCATACCATCGCAGTACGATATAGTCAACGAGCTGTGCGGCCTAGTCGGGCTCAAGTCTGACCAGGCTGGTGGTCAGGTGAAAATTTCTGGAGCTGATCCTATTGTGGATAGTCCACATCGACTGGGTGATGTCACTGCTGCTGCTCTTGCTACTATGGGAATATCACTAGGCTCTCTTTGGCGTCATCGTACTGGCGAAACACAGGATGTTTCGGTTGACATTGAGGGTGCCATCCTCCAGCTTTCAGCGGCATTTCTAAGTCAAGTCGATGGATTTGGTATTACCCAGTTGCTTGATGATCCGGGATGTTGGGAAACCAATGATTTTTACAAGTCAAAGACAGGTCGTTATGTTTTCATTGTCAATAGTTTGCCAAGATTGAGAGATATTGCGTGTACCGTACTCGATTGTCCACCGACACATGCCGCCTATCAAGATCGCGTTAGTCATTGGGATCCATTTGAGCTGGAGGAAGCGATATCCAGTCGTGGTGGTTGTTGTGTCGCAGTGCGAACTGAGAGCGAGTGGGCGGTACATCCACAAGGACAGGCGCTAGCATCTCAGCCAGTTATTCGTCTGGAGCGGGTGGGTGATTCAGAACTAATACCATTTGCACCCGAGCCGTCCAACGTGTTTTCTGGCCTACGTGTACTGGACAATACACACATTATTGCTGGGCCTGTTTCGACTCGAATTATGGCCGAATATGGTGCCGAAGTACTTCATATTTCTAGGCCAGGTTATGCTGATCCGAGTGCGATGACGATTGAAACTGGACTTGGGAAACGCAATGCATATTGTCGTCTTGATCATCAAGAAGATATACAACGTTTAGAACAATTACTTGATCAAACTGATGTCTGGGTAAACAGTTATCTCAATTTAGATCAATTTGGCTTTAGTTCTAAGCAACTGGCTGCTTCTCGACCAGGTCTGATTACTCTCGACTTTAGCTGTTATGGGGATATAGGACCATGGGCAGGCCGCGGTGGATTCGATCAACTCGCTCAAGCGGCGACGGGGTTCTCAGCCGAAGAAGGTGGTTTTGATTCACCTAAACTACCCGCGACACACCTGGTCAACGACTACCTGGCCGCAATTTTAGGTGTGATCGGGATTTCGGCTGCGTTGCAGCGTCGGGCTATAGAGGGGGGGAGTTGGCAGATCCACATCAATTTGGCGCAAGTCTGTACTTGGGTGCGTCGTCAAGGAATACTTGACCAAGACACGCTGCGCAGTGCGACTTTGCGCACCCCACAGCCATCGCCTTTGCAGACTTCAGCAGCACTTGGTTCATTAGCTTATGCCCCTACGCAATTAACACCTAAAACATTGCCTATGCAGACGATTTCAACAGCCTTTGGTTCACTCACTTATCTTCCTACCCAACTAATGCTCAGCCGATTAAAACCGCACTTTGCTTACGGATCTACGCCATGGGGAGTCGACCCACTATCGTGGTCCATATGATTGATGATTGCACAAAACTTTGAGTCCACTGTTACGGGACTTAAAGTTTTGTGGGGTGCAGCACAATCTGATTTAAGGAAACATAATGTTGATATCTGAGCGGTACCTTAAAAAGATCGGCGTTTCGGGCACTTTTGAGCCTGATTTAGATAACTTAAAGAAATTACTTTGTCTGCATATTGATACGATTCCTTTTGGAAATATATCCAGCTTTCTAGGTGAGCCGATCTCAATGGATCCCGATGACATCGCGACGAAGTTATTAGACGCTGGTCGTGAAGGGTATTGTCTTGAGCATAGTACGCTTACCCGCGTCGTATTGAAGGAACTCGGTTATCAGACCCGGAATTTACTTGGCCGAGTCTATTATCAAAACACGCCCCAAGCTACACCTCCTAAAACCCATCTGGTCACGGTCGTGAAACTAGACGGCAAAGACTATCTTTTTGATCCTGGATTTGGGGGTATTACGCCAACGGGATTGATCTCTTTTGATCTTGGAGATCAAGTGCAAAGTACCCCACTTGAATCATTCCGATTAGTAAAGCCAATCGATACAGGCTTCCATCTAGACACGCTTGAAGGTGTCGAGGTCATGCTACAGGCTTATGTACGGGATACGTGGATTAATCTTTATGCCCTCAATACGCATGATTTCGTTACTCACTCAGATGCGGTGCTGGCCAATTGGTATATTTCAACTTCGCCGCTGTCACTCTTCACTCAGCAACTCATGATTGCTCGCGCAACTGCAACTGAGCGGGCAACGATCAGTGGAATAACGATGCGAATCCATGGTAAGACTGGGTCAAAGACTCAGCAACTCCAATCAGTCTATGATTTTCGACAGGCCATTGACGAGATCATGCAAATTAATACGGACTCGTTGGATTTGACGCAAGTTTATGAGCATGTAAAACTCGGTAGAGTCAATTAAACGTGATATGAAAAATTAAAGCGAGGTTATGAAGCTAGATGTCTTCCTATCACTATTGTTGTTTTTCAATTCTTAAAAGCAGGTTAGGATGATCCTAGACAGAATTATGGACATTCGATCCCTCTAAATTCTTAAAATATTTCTGTTCAAAGGCTTCTGAGCTTAACCAGCCATTTGAAGAATGCCGTCTGATTTGATTGTAGTAAATCTCAATATATTTAAACAAGACAGAGCTGGCTTCTTTACTGGTGGTAAACACACTACCGTGTACCACATGAGCTTTCAATGTATGAAAGAAGCTTTCGGTTACAGCATTATCCCAACAGTTCCCACGACGGGACATACTCTGAATAACCTGATTTTCACGTAATAAAACCCTGAAATCACGGCTACTTTGGCTGATTCACAGTAAATTGCCGATCCAGCAAGTTTGGCGAAACGGGTAAACGGGAGTTTGAATCAGTAGTATGTCGGTATTTGCGACACAGCTTGCTTCTAAGCCCAAGACGTTGAAGCATTCCACCCACGGTACGCTCTATAACCAATATCCCGCATATCATGCACCAGTGATGAGGCACCAAGACGAGCGTGGTTCTGCCAATACACCGTCTTGAGATCCTTTATACTTCTGTTGTGTTCTGACTTGCCGATAGCGCCAAGCATAATAGCCAGAAGTACTGACACCTAGTAGACTCAAGCAGGCAGCTTTGATACATACACTTTTCAAACTTAAGTCTTGAATTACCGTGTACTTTTCTTGGCGTGATCTGCTGTCAGAAAGTAAACATGCGCCTTTTTAAAGATGTCATTGGCTTCCCTGATTTGCCTAATTTCTTTTTCCAACTCGACTATACGCTTATCCAGTGTGGAATAACCCACACCAAGCTTTCTAGCAATGGCAGCTAACGGTTCATGTAAGTTTGCCAATGCATATTCAATGGCTTGTTGTTTAAATTCAGGACTAAATCGTTTAGCCATGTTCAACTCCAAAGATTCACGTTACGTTATCTTTAGAGGGATTGTTTGTCCACTATTTTGGCTAGGATCATTTTATTAGAAAGTTATTAATGTCTTTTTTCAATTCTTTTTATGTCAATAAAAAGTAGTGTTAGTTACATCAATAGGTCCAGCTAGCCAGTAACTATGATTTGCGTAAGCCTCAGGAATAGAAGGGGTGACTTGTGTGGATTTTAATTCATATGGGCCACCACCTATTGATATTTCTTCGCCAATTAAAGTAGGTCGACTTGTAAAACCATTGGTAATTTTAAATTTACCATTCCCTAAGTTTTCTAATTTGCTGCCATAGCGCCAAATAATCAGTGGACCCGTTTCATCGCCAAGTCTGATACATCCATTTTTATCTGCATAAAGCTTTCCATGTGCTGAAGCCATCATTGAAATATTACTTCTCATATTGCTTGTGATAAGTACTGGTTGAATAAAAGTTTCTTCATTGTTAGCTATACTAGGCTTTACCATGCAAGAGGTAAGGCTAATAGTCATTAAAGATGCTAAGAGTTGTATTTTCATTTAAGGACTTAGTAATAGGTTCTATAAGTTGATTGATAATAATCACTTTACTTAGATCACAAGTATTATTAGGTTTAACAATCCAGTTATAGTCATTCAAATTAATGGGATAAGCTTCTCCACTACCATAAGCAATAGTGTCACCATCTTTATATTCTTTTGAGTCAACAATTAAAAGGTGGTTATTACTATTCCAATGAGCATCTTTAGTTGCAAAAATAGGAAGGACTCGATCACTTGCCTGCGTTAAATAAACACATGAGCCCTCAATTTTTAGCTTTGCCTCACTATAGCTTGCATTATCTGCACTACCTGAGTAAGCAATTTTCGGCACAATAACCGTATTTTGAGGCTGAGGAGGATTAGTACATCCATTAAGCAAGATGACCAATCCAGTTAGAAGAGTAATTAAAATATTTTGTTTATTCATATCTGCTTAAATATACTAGTGAAGAGTCTAGAGTAAACAATTTTTTGTTAAGTAAAATTAGTAATTATATTAGTGGGGAAACTTTTTAGATGAAATTTATTTAATTATTTCAGATATATAGGTATTTTATTTTTATTGTTTTAGTTGTGTCTATTCGAAATCAAAAATTAGTAAGAGTACTGTTTACTCCTTAAATAAATTTTGTAGAAACAAAAATAAAATGTTTTTTAAATAATGTTTTAAAATTTGTATTTTTTTGTCTGGTGAAAAAAATTATTAAAAGCTATTAAAATTAAAGAAGTTTTTTATTTATATAAAATTAAAAATAATATTATTTATTTAAATATTTCTGATGAAATTTTCTGTTTAAAATTCTGTAATAAAAAATTAATTTTTCTATGAGTATATTTAAGATTCTAAATATAACGTATGGTAAAAAAATGCTAAAATATATTTCTTTAATTACAATTTCAATATTTTCTGCTCATGTTTTTGCAGATGACTCAAATATTGTCAATGAGGCCGAGGCTTTAGCTGTTGATGCAAAATTCTACGCAGCTTCATATAATGTACCTTATGATGAAGCGGTAAGACGATTACTCATTATGCATGGTACTCACACAAGTATATCAACCTTAAAAGGGCAGGTGAAAAACAACTTACAAGGGATTTATTATGATAATAGCAAAAATAACTTTGGGTTGACTGTTGATGTCAATCATTTCCCAAGCACTGTAATTAAATCAATAAATGTGACGCCAAGATCATCAAGTGCAATTCAAAAAATCTTGTCAAGTAAGGGTAATTCTACTTTAAGGAGTAAGTTTAATATAACAGATTCAGATATCCGTACAGTTGCTACTCTATATTCACAATCTTTGTCAGCTCCAATTACTTTGAATAAAAAAATATATAAGTTAAAAGATGAGCGTATCCTAAATATTAATTCAAAGAGACAGTTGTTGAAGAAAGCATTGCCTGAGTTAAAATTGGTATATGATGATGAAAGAACAGGTAATGCCAAAGTTTATGTGAAATCGGATAATGGCAATGCAAAACAAATTGCTGAAAAAATTCTCAATGTTCCTGTTCAAGTTATTATTACACCATACGGTTCTCGTGTAGCAACTAGAGGTGGAAGCCCATTAACATCTCAGAACATTCCTGTCTGTTTTAGTGGCTTTATAGGTTCAAGGAATGGGAAATTAGGAATTATAACAGCGGGACATTGCGCTAACGATAAAAATTACTCAAGTTATTTATACAAAGACCGAGATGGAACTCAATATACAATACCTCTTCTACCAGTGACACAACCAATTACAAGTGGTTGGAGGGATGACTCGATTTCTGATTTAGGCTTTTTACCAGCTGGAACGACCACCCAACAAGCAGCGAAAGCAGAGTTTTATGCGGACTCCACTGTAAATTTTAGAAAACTTACAGCAACTAAAACAAGATTGGGTACAGCATGGGATAATGGAACGGTAAATGGTGCGTATATTTGCCATTTAGGTAAAACAGCTCCATTGGTGGCAACTCTTACACAAAGTTGTGGTGAGGTAGAATCCATTAATTCATCGAATGCCGATGGCCAGGGCAATACATTTGTCGCAGTTAAAAATACTGATGGAAATGCTGGTTATCCACATACTACAGGAAATGGCTCTTTAAGATGTTATCCGGGCGATAGTGGTAGTCCTTGGTTTGCAGGAACAACAGGATACGGCATTATGCATGCATGCTTCTGGCAATCACCAGAAGACTCCTCTACTCCAGTAACTGTATCTATATATACAAGTCTTGATTATTTAAATTCAATAGGAACTACAATTGTTACTCAATAATATCTATGTAAATTTCATCATATTATTTTTACTATCTGGGTGTAGTGTATCAACTTATCATCCAGATAGTAAAGTTGAACAACCAATGAATAAAGTAGAAAGCGAGATTGTTGAGAGAAATAGTCTTCAATTATTAACATACTCAAAAACTACATTAGGTTCAAGAGCCAGCATAATTACAGGTATTTTGAAATCAAAGAATAACTGTTTATATATAGAGGTGGGTAATAAGGATATAGCATTGATTTTTCCTAATAATTATTTTATTGAAAATGGTTCTATTTATGGAGAGGCTAAGGCAATTGAGTTGGGACAAATAGTGTATTTTGCAGGTCATGGTATAAATATTAATGAGAAGGTTGTTTCTGAGCGGCGTATTTCAGTTAATCAATGTTTAGCTACCATAAGTAGTGCATGGTTGATAGGACAATAGGATTGTAAAAATGAAGTGTATAGAACATTAACATCTATGGTTTTTTATTCTATGAGGTATAACATGTTAATTCAAAGTAATCATATGATGAGTTAAAAAGGATAACTAATATCAGATGTATTCGAGCATGTAAGACAGAAACCTTACTTGGAGTATCTGTTGTTTATTATGTATTTATGAATCTTTCACGACCCGAGAAGAAGTCAAAGATTTAAGTTCAGGCCAGCTTGTGGAGTATTATAAACTACAGCTACAGAACCAATAATTGCTGGTACTTGAATTGGTGCAATATGTGCAGTGCCACCAGCACCACTGATAATGCTGGTATAATAATTGGCTTGGGTTAACGGTGAATCACTACCCGCAAAAGGACTGGTATTGTTTTGGATCGCCGTTTTACCTGCACCACTGCCATTACCAGCATAAGTTACTGAATGACCAGATGCAGTATTATATTGTCCAAACAAAGAAGTTGCAGTAGGAGCAGGGCTAGTTGCTGGGAATGTAGAATTTGTGTTACCAGTATAGGCCTTCTCAGGAAGGCTTGCACCTTGAGCATTGTATGTAGCGGCAGTTGCAGCACCACTCATCGCCAATATGACCCCGAAAGATATTACTTTTAACATGTTAATGGAACTATTCATTTATTCACCTCAAGACATATTTAATATAGTGGGTATATAAAACATAACTACATTATTAATTTAGTCATTGAATTAATAATGCAAAATGATATTTATGACAATAATATAAATTTTTTTTGACTAAAATTAATTCTCACTCACATTGATTGAGAATTAATTAATATTTATTTTATATACATATGACTAGAAAAAGAATATTAAAATTATTTTAATATTAAGTCTTGAAATGTTTTTTACAATTTAATTTTTAAAATAAAGTCATATGAAATACATATATCATAAGGTGATTGAAAATTCATTTAAAAAATATAAGTTTAGATAAAAAAGTAATAAATTAAGAACAAAGAATGATATTAGAAAGAAGTTTTGATACTTTGATGTAGTCTATTCAATATAAGGTTTTACGATTTACCTCAATAAATAGGTTTAAAATTTCAAATAAAACTCTATTTAATAATAAAAATAAATTATTAAAAGAAGATGCTGTTTTTTATTTTTAATACACTTTAACTTGATTGACTAGGTCTATTGCAAATATCAAATAATATTGCTCCCATCTCAAAACTTTTGAAGAGAGCTGATAGCTTTAGTACAAGTGATGAATTGGATCCAGCTTTTAATTATACCCTATTAAAGCTAAAAATCTCATTAGTAAAACAGGCTTAACAAGAAAAACAGATTCTGTTGATAACCAATGCTCGAAAATATCGAAGTGCTTATCCAAGAGAAGTGATTACTGAGAGCTTAAGACCAGATCGAATTACTATAAGAATAGATCCTAAAACAAAAAGAATATTCAACAGTACATGTGGTTAAGCGAGTGCATGGCTTTCACGTTCCATTGCTGCTGTAGGCATTGGGGAGAAAGGGAATTTGCTTTTATATTGTGTTGGTTTGAGTGTTTTTTATGCATTTAAAAAATGGCTTTGATATTTCACATTTTTTAGTTTTTCTTTAATAGTGATAATTTAATCACAAATTAGTAGAATAATGCAAACTCCATTACTAGTTGACCTATGTTTAAGATCTTAACTTTAGTCATCCTTGGATCTTCAATTGGATATGCATTTCATGTGTTCTCAAAACCTGAGAAGAAGTCGAAAACAGCAATTCTTATAAGCCAAGCAGAGCAGTCAATATTGACGGCTCAAAATTCGATGAACAATGCGAAACTTTCTTTAAAGAAAATACAAGCAAAAAAAGACTAGTTAGTTGATTTTCTTATGAAAGAAGAGTATCTAATTAAGCCGCAGGGATAACGAGTTAGGATATAGAGTACTTAGGATGAGCATGAAATTTATTGCCTATAATCCGGCCACTGGTGAAAAAATAAAACTTAGGGAGCTTAAATACAATGATGGACTTCATGGCCCAAAAGTGTTTTATAGTGATAATGCTGGTAATTTAGTATACAACCAAATATTAAAAAAGTTATTTGAAGCTGAACAATATCCCAATTCGATGGAAGTTGAGATTGATAAAAAACCTTATTATCTAATAGGTGAACGTTAACCATAAAACAAGATATAGTTTTGCCAGTAAATTAGATGGTCAAAAAGTTGAAAAAGATGTGAAGTTGTTTCAAGCATTTGAATCTGACTCAAGCTGCACATCAATTTATTGCATGCAAATACTTGCACTTGAACCACAATCTGTACAAGATTAAATTGCTTTTCTTAGTGGATTTATTGGAAAAAGAAATGGTATTTTAGGAGTTATTACTGCTGTACATTGTGCAAAATGTCGGACAATTTAGTAGTTATCAATATAAAGATTGAGATGGAACACAATATGTTATTCCTCTTTTAACAGGCACATCGGCAACTAATGGTTGGCGTGATGATAGTGTAGCTGATCTTGGATTTTTACCAGCTGGAACATCCTCTGCACAACTTGCAAAAGCTGAATTTTATGTTGACTCAAGTGTAAACTTTAGAAAATTGACAGCTAGTAAAACTCGTTCGGGAACAGCGTGGGATAATGATACTGTGAATGGATCATACATCTGTCATCTTGGTAAAACAGGTGGTTATGCAACCACATTCACTACAGGTTTTGGTTCATTGCGCTGTTATCATGGAAACAGTGGCAACCCTTAGTTTACTTTAACAATTGCTACGCAATTTCACATTCTTGTGAATGGCAAACGGAAGGTGATGATATAACATCAGCAATTTATACCAGTTTAGACTATTTAAGCACGATAGGTACTATCATTGTTATTCAATAAATTACGGATCCTATCCTATATAGGCGCTGTCTGTATTATTTCTACTAGTTGTACCTCTATAAATTTAGATGGTACAACCATAAAACAGAAGAAAAATCATCTATATGATAGAGACATATTAGCTACATATCAGAAATCAACTGGTGGCTCTAGGCTTACTTTTACTGTTGGTATTCTTAAAGAAGTTAATAGTTGTATCTACCTTTCAAATGATAATGGTGATGTCCCAATTATTTTTCCAAATACATTTAAAATGAACAATAACTTCGTTTCAAATGGAAATTTAGTATTTGAAATAGGGAAGGAAGCAAGCTTTATTGGCCATCAAACTTCCGTAGAAAATGCAATTTCCGCATTGAAAATCCCTAATAATCGTTGTTTTAATGGAAAAAATATGATTTGGGTTTTTGGTCAATGAGTAAATGTTTTATTGTATTTCCTATAGTGAAAGTCCCCGATTAATTATATGGAAGAGATTTTAAATATGTTGAAAAACATTGATTTAGAAAATGAAAAAAGAGAAGATCTTTGTCAGCAAATGCTAGAAGATCTTATAGAGATTGCAAGATTGGAGCAAAGACCAATTAAGCACTTTAAAGCTGATAAAAATGGAGTTTTTTGTGTGGTGGGAATAGATTCTATAAATCATATTACTTTTAAAAAATAGTTCTATTTTAATCAAATTTTTATATTTATTAGCTCAAATCTGAGCTGAAGTTGTCTATCCTGCAATATACTGGATATGGCAAACACTAGTTCCTATGCGTACCATACTAGTCATTCTTGTTCGTAGTGAACCACTCTTTCACCGAGAAATAAACATCATCCAATATGGATGGATTTATAGAGAAATTCATATTGGCTATAACTATTAGGTCTTAGCGGCAAAATCAAGACAACTCAGTAAAAAGCAAGATCACACGCGCCTTTATTTTTTGCTTGTTGATCAGTCATAATAATAACGACACATAGCGATAATAATTGAGTAGAGCATAATGTTATAAAAATACGATTTTCCTTATCGATGCACCTTGATCAATATCCTAATAAGTCATGTTTTAAGGGGGCAGGTTTGCCAATATCGTCAAATGTTGAGCGTTTTAAAGTCATTAATCAGAGTATTAAATCTTTTAAGTGCTTGTTTATCTTTAGATTGCCAATATAGGTAATCATACCAAGCTTCGTCAGTCCAATTTAAAATCATTCTTCAATAAGCTCATGTTTCATTGTTTTACCTGTTTCGATCTGAGCAATTGAGTCACGCAATCTTTTCGCATTCGTAGGACTTTTAAGTAGATGTGCCGTTTCTTCATAGGCATTGAAATCATCTAGGCTAATCAATACAGCCGTTTGCTTATTTTGCCTAGTGACAAGTACAGGAGAATGGTCATCAATAACACTGTCTAGTACATGTTCTAGATTTTTCCGTAAATCAGAATAGGTAACAACCTTCATTTATACACCTAAATTAAGTACGAATATTCGTACTTAATTTAGTACAGAAAAGAAATTTCATCAAAGTCTTTAGAAGCTATTTAGCATATAAATTTAGTAAGAATGACTGGTGCATTACAGAAATATGTAGTCAGGCCAAATGAAGTATACCTTACTCTTTGAGTAATTTCGTACCAAAACCTTATTGGGATTGTGTACGGTAACTTTAATATTTATGCATTTACTTTTATAGACTTAGGTGCTAATCGTAGTACATAACCATAAATTCTTTTAAGAAATCTTCAAATGCAAGCAGTTCATGCTTTTTTATGACAAGAGTCTCAGCATAATTTATGCATTAAAGTTTCCTTACATAGTAAATTTATTTAAATGAAAGATATTTTTTGAGAAGGTGAGGAGCTAATAGATGATCTACTTTCAAGTTCGTTCTTAGTTTTACTTCTTCAATGATATCTATAAGTGTTTCTGTATTCTGATGAAGCTGTGACTCTAAATCATCAATTTGTATGCGTAGATTTTTATTTGTATCAGTAAGAGCCTGTCTAGTTTTTTTATTCACATAGAGTTGTTGTTCCTTAGTCTTCAGGTTTAATGGTGAAATTTGCTCTGATAAATATAGAGATATTAGCTTCTTCCGTTCAATAGAACTCAAAGTACTTAGCCCACCTGATATGTACCCCTTAGCTTTTAGGCGACTATGAAGACTTTTGTGCGAAATAGGAGATTTCTCAAAACCTTCAACTAACATCATTTGCAATTCTTGTTCGATGACTTCATCCAGTTGTTTGCCACGTAACATATCAGGCTTCCTTAGACTCAATTTTTTGTTGTTCGATGGCGAATAGTTCACTCAATGTAGTTGGTAATTTAGCGATCGCATCTCCATAAGGAAAAACGGTAATAGGAGTTAAAGTATTTTGTCTATCAAGTGCTTTTGTCTTTAAGTCACTTAAATAAAGTATTTTTTTATGTAAATCCTCAAGCATTTCTGTATAAGATAAATCATGGATTACGATTTGCTCTATATGTGCAAATTCATGCTGCAAGTTATTCAACGTATGTTGTAGGGCTTCTAATTCACCTTTACGGCCAGTTAAAGCAAAGTTTCCACATTGATCACCAGATTGGCATGCAAGACGCTTGGGACAATCGTGTACAGCGACTTCACGCATACAACCACCAAAATGTAAAGGATGCAAACAAGCATGGCGTTGAACTAATGAGTCGGCTAATGATTGATCTTCTTTAACTAATTCATTAAATGATTCTGCGATATCTTGAAAATATTCATCAAAGAAAGATTTCTTTACATAACTCGCTATTTCATTTTTCGAGTCAAAGGTTTGTAAATTCATCTTTAAATTATTTTCTAGATTTAATTTTTCTGAAAAGTACATTAATCCATCATGTTTAATAGAATCAATTGGATAGTCTGGCTTGAATTCTTGTTTATCATTTTCATAAAGTACCAATTCATGTTTTTCAAGCAAACTAGCTGTGACTTTACGTTGCTTTAATGCTAAATGTTGATAATACTGATTTTGTTTAATGTCTACACGTCCCATCAGCATTGCTTGTAAATGTTCAGATAATCCGCTTAAAGCAAGGAAAGTATTAATATTATGTCGTGGTAGATGGCTTGTTAATGATGTATGTTCTTCATCATTTTCCATTAAATTATATTTAACAAATACAGAAATATTCGAGCTCTTACCTTTTCTCGAACCTAAAAAATTATTTAAGATTGTGACAGATAAAGGAATAATATTTGTAATATGAGAAAAGTTTCTTTTTAGTGTAGTTGATTTATATTCATGAATAAATAATAAATCTTCGTATTTCAAATTCTCCACCTTGCCTTCATAGTTAAATATATGGGAGAGTGGATCATCTGAAGAATAATTAGTTGTGAGTGATATAATAAAATTATTAATATCTTTTTTTAAATAAAATGTTTTTATTCTTTCCTCCTTAACTCTTTTAAAAATAGGTACTTTATTTAATGAGGTTAGAACTACAGAACGCTGTGCCGCTATACCACTTTTCTCAGTATACCCACTGTATTCATTTTTAGCCCTCAATCTAAAAACCGTTCCTATTAAATCATCTAATTCAATATAATCTGTTTCAATCTCATCTATTGCCTTAGATAAAAAATTCATACATTCTTTTGATCTTAAATATCTAATATGTTCTCTGTATTCTTTTGTAAGTTCTAAAATAGATTGAAATATTTTTTCTACCAAATTTACAGCCAAAGGCTCAACCCAATGAATTCTGTAACCCGAGCCTTTTGCACCGTGATATTGAATACCGAGAGTATATTGTTTAATACCATCTAGAATTACATGTTCTTTGGTTACTGGATCAAGTATTGGTTGTTTGATTAAAGCATCAGTTTTTAGAAGTAGTGCTTCTGTTGAGCGTAATCCAGTGACAATAAGCAACAATAAAAGATTCAGAACAATTTTCTCACCATTTGTTTCACATAAACTTAATAGCGAAACAATATTTAAAAATGTCCGAATAGAAATCAACTTTTCTTTGTTTAATTCATCTTCATCAAGCTCTAGTTGATCTATTAAAGCTTTTGTTTTCTTAGCATTTGGAGTTCTATTTTGTGGGTTTAAGTATAAAAATTTTTTAGAGAATTCTAATGGTTTTTCAGTAAAACCATAATGATTTAGCATTTGCTGTAATCTAAGATATGTACCCGCATGGTCGGGAAGATTCTTTTTACTTGAATTTTCAGCTAATATTTTAAATGATTTTTCTAACGTGAGCGTTGATAAATAGCATGGATGAGGGTTTTCTATATTGTTTTCATATAATATATTATACCAACGCTTAAGAATAAGAACCTCTGCATATAATTTTTGTGGTGATGTTTGTGAGTTAGCTTTTCTATAACTAAGAACCATCACTGCTTTCATAAATTCTTGATATTTTATATCTATTGAAAAGTCATCTATTCCTTTCAATCTTTTCCCTGTCGGAAAGGAGAATCTTGTTTTTCCACTTCGTGAAAGCAACCACCCAGAACCAATTTCTCCTCCTGACCATTCAGAGGAATCCCATGACCATTTAAAGTTTTTTTGAATATTTTCATCAAAAAATTTTTTCTGTTCGTTTATAAAAGCCTTATACTTTTCAAGATTCATCAAATGCCATCCTTCTGTATTTTACAACGAACAATTACTGATTCAATTTCAAATTTTGTTGATTCATGGACTCTAATTAATGGATTTCTTGAAACGCCTATACCATCAGATAATCTAATCAGATCATTAATTTCACATTGAATACTTTCTAAAACATTAGCGTGTTTAGCATCAATAAAAGGGTGAAAATATATACATCCATAGCAGTTGCGGACAGGTTGAAATAGGCATTTATCATTGTAAGAACAGCCACCGATGTCATAATGAATTTTATGGCCAATATTGCCCATTACTTTTTTGTGTTTCCATTCTTGTTTATAAACCAAACGTCCAGTGAGTAACATAGCAATCATGTGTTTATATAAAGAATTTCTACCTAATGCTTGAGCTCTAATTTGTGCTAACTGTGGTGTAGAGAAAATATAATGTCTTGCAGTCACAACTGATGAATGGCCTAAGATATATGCTATTTCTTCAGCGGAAGAGCCTGCCATAGCTAGACTATAGCCAACATGATGTCGGAAGTCTGAAAAAGAATACTTCTGCTTTAGCATTTCACCTGCATGAACAGCTTCTCTATAGGCTTTAGGAGCAAAATTAAATAATTGTATATTAATAGCTTTTGAGCAAAAGCGTGCAGAATTTTCTCCTAAATTAAATAATTTATCTTTTGAACTTAAGTTATATCTTTTGATATATGCAATGATAATTTCAGCAACTTCTTCTGGTAGCTTTACAGCTATTTTCTCATGTATATATCGAGATTGTTTAGCATAAGGAATTAATACACTATAGCGATGGAACTGATCTATCAGACGTGTGGTATCTATTTTTATATCTTCAGCTGATAGCTTAGCTAATTGCACAGGTCTAAGACCAGTTACATACACTAAACCAAGTATTGATGAGTAAAGTAGTTCTTGATTATCAATACTTTGAAAATTATCTTTGATACCTTGGTTTAACTTAATAAAACCTTGTTGAATCATTGAAATTAAAGGGTAATCTATCGTATCTTCATATTCCTGATAGAATAAATTTGAATTAAAAGATTTAGGTCTAGGAATAAACTCAAGTTCAAAATCATCTTCAATATCAAAGTTAGGAAAGTCTTCTAAAATTAAAAGTCTCAGCAAAAATTTTATATGAGCATAAGTATTCTGATGATTTTCTTGGAGGGCAATTTCTATCAATAATTGTTTTAAATTTTCATAATTTAAATGTAAGTTTCTATTTTTTAGATAATTTATTAAAAAGTTAAAAGAATAGATTTTTCTACTCAAAAAAGATGGTGTATTTTTTTGAATAAAGGCTATCAGAAAAAATTTAGCTAAAGTTGTTTCATTTTCAGAAAAAATTGAGAAATCTAATTTTTCTGTCTGACCAGAATAATGAAATTTCCAAATATTATTTGTAGAATTGATGAACTTATCGTCAAATTTATCTGCAATTAAAAATTTAACAACTTTTGGTATTTTTTTATCTAGATCCTGAAGAGCTATCATCTGACGATCATTAAAAACCGATACATGTAGTTCTTGAGAATCTTTAAAAAGGTCAAATTGCTCCATTACTTATTATTCCCATAATTCTTGTGATATACGTTGTAAATTTATAAAATTGGCACTATCAACAATGAATCGTTTTGCATAGTAATTTGGCATTATGCTGTTAGCACTCCAACCACCCAAGACACGTAGATCTTCTAGTGCTTTTTGCATAATTTCATCATTACTTTGATTTAAGGTATATTTACTGTCGTTTCGATATTTTTTAACAGCAAAAGCCAAAGTCATATATGCCCATGTATGACGACATACATGTGGGGTTAACTTCTGAATCGAATCGATATTTATATCATCAAAATATATAGGATGTAAGGTCCTAAAGGCTTGTTCTATCATATTAAAAATTGCGTTAATGGATGAGTAGCTCAGTGGAGAGTAGGGAGGTTTCAGTGATGTAAACAAGATATCTGAATCATTAAAATTCCTTATTTTTTCTATGTACAGCCTCAAAAACTTATAATCCATACTATCTAGTTTTATAACTCTATAAGATTGCTCGTTTTTTATGCTAGGTTTTCTCTGTCTGGAATCATGTTCATCATCCGTATTAGTTATTATGAGACTATATGAGTCAGAATTAAGGGATTTTTTTATTGATCTTTTTGTGAGAAGCATTAGTTCACCAACCCGTAAACCGTAGTTCATCATAAGGTGAACAATGAGAAAATTACGAAGTTGATGTGATTTTGTTGAGAATGGATTATCAAGATTAATATTAGTAGCCTGGTCTGGACGAATAATTTTATAAAGCATAACCGCCATTTCTTGGGTTAAACTTTTAAAGCTATGATTAATTTCACTTTTTACAGTTATACTACGTTTAGAATACTTACTAAAATTCCTTTTTTTATTAAGTAAAAACAAATCTATTTTTTTTCTACGATTAGTTAACTCTTTGATTGTAATATCTTGATAGCGTACATTCCAATATTCATCTAAAAGATATATGAAATACTTAAACAATGACCTCAAACGTTGTGTAATAGTCATATAGTTAACATCAATATTTGATCGTAATCGAATCAAATTTACTTCTAACTTTTTATTATTTTCTAAGAAAACAATGAAGTTATCAATTTCATTCAAAAAAATTTCAGGCTCATACTGGGACGATAAAAATGTTTCACAAAAAGAAGTCGAATATTTCTGATACCAAAATTCATACCAAAATTTTAGTGCCAGCAGATCTGACTGTTGTGTCGCAAAACTTTGAAATCTCAATACAGCCGTAGAATAGAGTAAAGGATAGAGACAAGGTAATGTTGTTGAAGTATCAAACAATAGAACTATACGATTTTGATTTGAATACTTTTTTGAAAGTTTAATTGTTTTTACGACAAACATTCTAGGCACCAAGAACTTTATGAAGTAAATAGAATATAAACATATGTGTCCACAATATGAAATACTATTAAGAATAAGTAGTTGATTTTAGGGTAAACAAAGAGTTCTATGAACTTAAAGTATCTTGTACTCAATTTAACATAATATACATTATGCGAATAGTTGTGTAATTCATTATTAAGTCCTTGATTCTGTGTCGTACGTTTAACTGTAGTTGTTGGCTCTACAAAGAATCATTAATTATTTTAGAGGCATATTATGAAGTTTATAAAAAAAGACCTTAACAAAGGTCTTTTTGCACAGCAAAATTAATTCAATAATTTTATTTTGAAGAGTTCCAATAATTGATGTAATTCAACTGTTGAATCCCTCGTTCGACAAACTCAGCATTTTGCCATTGTTTTACATCAACATCGCGTTTTATCAGTTTGGCCTTTAATGCTGTCTGTACACCTTCTTGTAGATGCCCTAGATAATATTCATCCAAAAGCGGTGAAAAAACTGTTTTTAAGGCTTTGTCTTGTAGACTCAATGCATAGAGTTCTGTTGGTAATCCTGCATTTTTAGTGACAAGTTGAATGGCATTATCGCGGTTTTCAGGCTGTGAAACCCAATGTGCTGATTGTAAAACCGTATTGACCAATGTTTGGACAATTTCAGGATGTTGTTTAATAAACTCACTACGACCCACCAAACCTGATTGAATTGTGCCAGCTCCATCTTGTCTCTGCCCAGTACTCAGAGGAACCTCTACAATTTTCTGTTGTTTGAGCGCTAGAATTGGCATTAAACCCCAGCTGGCATCAATTTGCTTAGCTGCAAGTGCTGCATTGGCCGCAGCAGGATCTAAATTAATAATGCGGAAATCTTTTTCAGTAAAGCCATATCGCTCGATATATTGATCAAACGACAATTGCATAGCAGTTCCTTGAAAAATTGCTATTCGTTTACCTCTTAACTGTTCGAGACTTGTATATCCTTTATTTGGCAAAACACCCAAATAAGCATCTATATGCCGTCCAGTCGCTAACAATAAAGTAGTATCAATTTGATTCGATTTACCAATAATAGCGGCTAAGTCGCCTAAAAAAGCAAAATCTAATTGCTTATTGGCTAAGGCTTCATTAATTACAGGCCCTGCACCTTTAAAAAATTGCCATTCAACCTGAATATTTTTCTTTGCGAATTCTTTTTCAAGTAACTGATTTAAATATATATAATCAACTAATGGTGTGCCGCTGCTGTGTCTTTCACTACTGCTTAGATCAGGTACAGCAATTCGAATTTTTACAATGTTTTCAGTCTGATTTGTTGTTTTTGATGGTGCTGATGAAGATGCTTTGAAAATAAACAGTAGTAAAGCGATAAAAATAAGCGCAGGAACAATCCAGATAAATCGATTACGTTTTGATAGTGTAGCCATATCGTTTTTCTCAACAACATATACAACGTCACTGCTTAACGACAGTGACGTTTTGCATGTTTAAAATGGTATTTAGTTGGCATTTAAAACGGCGTGGAGCTTGGCTTTTTCGAGTTGTTCTGCTGATAAATCTTTAGGTAATGTGGTTTTACCTTTTAAGCCATGTACACCAGTCGTTACTTCACCGGCAAGTGTAATTCGGCGTACAACGCGATGTTGATCACCATAATCGTTAACCGCATAGTGCTGTGTAGAGCGATTATCCCAAATCACCACATCTCCTTCCTGCCATTGCCAACGCACTGTATTTTCTGGTCGCGTTACTTTTTCTTGTAAAATATTAAATAAAAGCTGTGAATCACTTTGACTGAATCCTACAAGCCGTTTGAAAAAATGCCCAAGTAATAGGCTTTTCTTGCCCGTTTCTGGATGTAATACGACTACCGGATGCTCTGTCTCATACTTGGTAGATACAAAAATTTTCTTCAGTCTTTCGATTTGTTCTGGCTCGACATTTTGTTTTGGTCCACCATAATCATATTCATTAGAGTGTACAGCTACCAACTGCTCAGCAAATTGCTGTAAAAGCTCAGGAAGATCTTCATAAGCAGTTTCAGTATTTGCCCAAGTTGTATCGCCACCTGTTTCAGGGATGATTAGGCTTCTCAATATACTAATTTTAGGATAGGCATCGACAAAAGTAACATCAGTATGCCAAGAATTGGCGCGTGCACCTTTTTGTGAGTCAAGTTCAAAAATAAAATCTGTGCCATCCACCGCAGGTACTGTTGGGTGTTTAACAGGTGAGCCAAACAATTCTGCAAATTTCTCTTGTTCTATGTCCCCCAAATGTTGCTGGCCACGAAAAAAGAGTACTTTATGCTCTAGTAGCGCATCGTGTATAAACTGAACTGTAGATGAATCAAGCTCAGAGCTTAAATGAATGCCTGATATTTCAGCCCCAATTCGACCAGTTAATTTTTTAACTTGTAGTTGTTGTGCTGGTTTCTGAATAAATGTAGTCATATTAATTTCCTGTCATAATATATGACTGAATTTTTATCAGAAACGGTGGCATATTCTGTTATTTCAGAGACAATCCATCACGTAAAAAATTATTTTGATATTTAAATAATTAATAACATGCTCATATGAAAATTAAATATGAAATTATATTTTTTTGAAATTTGAATAAATTTTAACTCTGATAAGCTGTTTAAAATCTTAGTTTATATCTCTGATTTATCATGAAAGCATCATCAATTATCGAGTTTAGGAATCCTATCTCAAAATATCAGAATGATTTTGACGGCGGACAATCTTCGGATCATCAAATTATAACGAATGAATTTATTCACAAAAGTATTCGTATTTTAGAAAATTATCAGGTTATTCAATCTTTATCTAATACAGAAAAATCTACGCTTATTCAGCATTTAAAAATAAGAAAGTATTATCATAATCAAACGATATACAATCAAAATGATCCATGCACTGATATCAATATTTTGCTTGAAGGCGCACTTAAACTTGGCTGGAGCACATCTCAAGGCAAATATCACACCGATATTTTTGTGCCCTCAGGTACATTAATCAATATTGTTCCGATTGTAACAGGTCAACCCCTACTTCACGACCATATTGCACAAGGTAGAACAGTAATTGCCAACCTTCCTGGCCAATTGTTTATGGATGTCATCAGAAATAACGCAGATGCTTTGTTTATGGTGTTGAAATTAATCTGTGTAAGAACACAGCTAAATCGTGAACAAAACTTCATTTATTCAACTGAAACATTGCAAACTCGCCTTGCTAAAAAACTAGTTTTTCTAGTGGATTATCATTCCTATCAGGACAAAGATAAAATTTTATTGAATCTCAAATTGAGTCAGGAAAATCTAGCAGAACTTTTGCAGACTTCAAGACAAAGCATTAATAAGGAACTGGCAGCACTTTCGAACCAAAACATCATTGAGGTTAAATATAACCAAATCTTTATTTTGGACTTTGAAAAATTAAGCGATATTGCACAGACTCATCAGTTCAACAGTACCACTAAGTTTCTTTGATATATCTGCTTTTGTCATAATGATATGATTTTATTAGGAGATAACTGTCATAATAGAAACAGAATAAAAATTTGTCATATTTACACTAAGCGTTTTAGTCGCTTTGTTGGATAAAACATGACAGATGTAAATATCAAAAAACAACCTAATATTTTATTGATTGTGGCAGATGATTTAGGTTTTTCAGATTTAGGTGCTTTTGGCGGAGAAATCAATACACCTCATTTGAATGAATTAGCATTAAACGGCTTAAGACTGACTAATTTTCATACGGCGTCAACCTGCTCCCCCACTCGTGCGATGTTACTTTCAGGCACTGACCATCATTTAGCTGGTTTAGGAACCATGGCAGAGGCCCTTACCCCAGAACTCGAAGGTAAAGAAGGCTATGAAGGTGTATTAAATAACAAAGTTGCCGCATTACCAGAATTATTAAAAGATGCGGGATACTACACCCTTATGTCTGGAAAATGGCATTTGGGACTAAAACCAGAATATTTTCCAATTAAAAAAGGGTTTGAACGTTCTTTTGCACTATTACCTGGTGCAGCTAATCATTATCTATTTGAAGCTGATATTCCAGAAGACCAAATTCCACGCTTACTTAAGTCAACAAAAGGACTCTATGCAGAAGATGATGAGTTTTCGGAAGAACTACCTAAAGGGTTTTATTCATCCGATTATTTTACCACTCGCCTTCTAGACTTCTTACAAGATGATGAAGCACGCCAAGGACGTCCTTTTTTTGCATACTTACCTTTCTCTGCACCGCACTGGCCCTTACAGGCACCTCAGGAAGATATCGATCGATATAAAGGACGTTATGCGGATGGCCCCGTTAAACTGCGTGAACAACGCCTTGAGAAACTTAAACAACTTCAATTGGTAGATGCGGAAACAACGATTCACCCTGTCTTAGCTAGAACTCCTTTCTGGGAAAATCTTACTCAAGAGCAACGTGATAAGTCTTCAAGAATTATGGAAGTCTATGCGGCCATGGTAGATCGTATGGATCAAAACGTTGGACGTGTAGTGGAATACCTCAAAGATCGAGGTGAATTAGACAATACTATTGTTATTTTCCTATCAGACAATGGTGCAGAAGGTGCTCAACTTGAAGCTCTGCCCGTCTTTGGCGGCCAACTTAATGAAATTATCGAGCAATATTACGACAACAGTATTGATAATATTGGACGAGCAAACTCATATGTTTGGTATGGAGAACATTGGGCACAAGCAGCCACCGCTCCTGCTCGCCTATATAAAGCCCATACTAGCGAAGGTGGAATTAGAACAGTTTCGTTCATTCACTACGCAGGGTTTAAACGCCAAAATCAGATTAGTCACGAGTTTCTGACAGTCATGGATTTACTACCAACACTGTTAGATTATTTAAATATTCAGCATCCTGGTCAGGTGTATAAAGGTCGTCAATTGGTACCACTCCGTGGTCGTTCTATCTTGCCATATTTACAAGTACAACAAGACCATATTCACAGTGAAGATCATGTCACAGGCTGGGAGTTATTTGGTCAAAAGGCTCTGCGCAAAGGAGAATGGAAAGCGTTATTCATCCCTGCGCCAAATGGTCCAAATCGCTGGCAGCTATATAACCTTAAAGATGATAAAGGTGAAACTCAGGATTTGGCAAAACAATATCCAGAAAAGCTCGATGAATTACTCAAAGAATGGGCAACGTATGTCAAAGAAAATGGTGTGATTGAAAATGTGCAACAACGAAGATTATTACAGAATGATCAGCTAGAACCGTTTGAAGCATAAAAATAACGAAGAGATTGGTATCAACTGATTGAACTAAGCCAGCACCTCATGCTGGCTTTTACATTTGCCGCCTGAACAATATTTTAAAGGGCCTACGTTTAAAAATTACTATTAAATATAAAGATAAGATCATCAAAATATAAACTTAAGTTTGTACTGATAATGACAGTGTTCAATTACATAAAAATTAAAATCATCACAAAGAAAACACAAATGGAGTTATTAATGTCAGTTCAAAAGCACACCTTTCATTTCAAGAGAAAAAGATTAGTTTTAAATAAAATCACGCAAAGTCTGTTTATTTCACTTATAGGGTGTGCAGGATATTCATCTATTGTCTATGCCGAAGACACTTCCGCTACTTCAGGTACAGCGGTAAAGGAAGCCAGTACGTCAAATTCACAGTCAAACAGTAAAGCAGATGATGTCATTCAGCTTGCAGATGTTATTGTGACGACACGAAGACGTGAAGAAAAAGCACAAAATGTTCCAACACCCATTAGTATTTTAAGTGCCAAAACACTCGAAACACAAAAACTCAGTAAACTTGAAGATCTACAACAAGCCCTACCGAGCCTTAATGTTGCTTTCTTAAACCCTCGTCAATCTAGTGTAGCGGTTCGAGGTTTGGGTAATAACCCAGCCAGTGATGGTTTGGAAGCGAGTGTCGGGGTCTATCTGGACAATGTTTACTTAGGTCGCCCCGGCATGGCTGTATTTGATTTATTAGATATTGCTCAACTTGAATTATTACGCGGGCCACAAGGGACATTATTTGGTAAAAATACTACGGCGGGCTTATTAAACATTAGCTCAAAACAGCCTACCTTCGACCCAGACCATTCTGCTGAAATTTCTTTTGGCTCACGCAATTATTTGCAAGCTAAAGGAACGTTTTCAGATGCTCTATCTGAAAATGTAGCAGGTCGACTCTCATTTTATAAAACGACTCAGGATGGTTTTATTGATAATACCTATAATGGTAAAGATTATAACAATACAGATCGCGAAGGTGTCCGCGGTCAAATTCTCTGGAAGCCGCAAGAGAATTTTAATTTACGTCTAATTGCAGATTACAACAAACAAGATGATGATCAAGGTGCGATGGTCGTGTACTACGCTGGGCCAACGTTTAACAGTACCGTATATGGAAATAACTACAATCGTTACTTAGAAAATGCCACACAGTCAGGTGCCAAAAATCTTTATACCAATTGGAAAGATAAACAGATTCATTCAGATGCCCCACAACATATGTCTGTTGAGCAAGGTGGTGGTTCGGCAGAAGCCAATTGGTCGCTAGATAGCGGTAAAAAAATTACGTCGATCAGTGCATACCGCTTTTGGAACTTCACTCCAACCAACAGTGATTTTATTAGCTCAAATGCATTGACGAATGCCGGTGTTTCGGTTCGAGATAAACAGTATTCTCAAGAGCTACGCCTAACATCTGCTGGAAATCAAAAAGTGGATTGGGTAACGGGCCTATATTACTTTCAGCAACAGTTAGACAATACGACTTTCTCTTTATATGGAGATACGGCTGACGCATTCTATCTTTATAACGTTCCGAGCGTGAGAACCTTAATTGCAAATGGTCAATCGAATATTTTGAATAATCGAGATTCGTATTCATATGGAACAACTGAGACAAAAAGCTCAGCATTATTTGGTCAAAGTACATGGCATGCGACACCGAAGCTAGACATTACCACAGGTGCACGAGTCACCTATGAAGATAAATCTGCCAGTATCTATAGAACCGACCCTATTGGGGGTACACCAGTTTCAGGTTTAAGTGTGGCAGAGCGTAATTTACTAAATGCCCAGCTCGGCGCATACGACTCGGGTGAACTGAAGCAACATGGTTTAAGTTACTCTGGCTTACTGACTGGCAGCTATCGGGTAAATCCGAGCACACTGGCCTATGCAACGTATTCACACGGTGAGAAATCTGGTGGCTTTAACCTGAGCATTGGTTCTGCACCAGCAGCGGGTGCTAACTCGTTAAAGGTTGATCCTGAAAAAGCAGACAACTATGAAATTGGGTTAAAACAGAATTTTCTAAATAATACCTTACAGCTCAATAGCAATATATTCTGGATTGATGTTTCTGACTATCAAACCACAAGCTATGAACAAGTCGGTAACTCTGTAGTGAGTGTATTGGCAAATGCAGGTAAAGTACGCAGCCGAGGGATTGAACTCGATGCAACCTATCAACCTATTCGTCGCCTTACACTTAATTTTAATGGTTCTCTTAACGATACCACTTATACAGAATACAAAAATGCCCCGGCTCCATCCAATATCAGCATTCCAACAGGTGTGAATACACAAGATTTGTCTGGAGAGCGTGTATATGGCGTACCGAAGTGGATTGCAAATTTCAATTTCCGTTATGACTTAGCTGAGCATAATAACTGGCAACCCTATGTTTCGGGTAGTTATGCGTGGAGAGATTGGTCATATGGCTCTTTAGATAATAACCCGTACAGTGTTATTAAAGCCTATGGATTAACGAATGCGAGTCTAGGTGCACGACACCGCATTGGTGAAAATGAACTGGATGTTGCGCTATGGGTAAAAAACCTCACCAATGAAACCTATGTGACCAATACATGGAATTCTTCCAATGGTATTGTTCTCGCTAGTTTAGGTCAGCCTCGTACCATCGGTGCAACCGTCAAACTTAGCTTTTAACAAATAAAATGCTCAATCATTGCAGCATGGGCTCCTTAAAAATCATGCTGCAAATTTTGTATATAGAGTTATGGGGTATTTAGAATAGCGTCAATCTGCGTCAACTCATATGCACTAAACGTCGTATTTTGCAATGCTTTTAAGTTTTCAATGATCTGTTCTGGTCGGCTAGCACCAATGATTGTCGATATAATCCGTTCATCACGTAAAACCCACGACAACGAAAATTGAGCCAACGTTTGGTCTCGACGCTTTGCTATTTCATTTAACTGCTGTATTTGCTGTAGCTTCAATGCAACGAGATGCTCTGACTGTAAATACCGACTACCACGCCCGATACGTGAGTCTTCAGGTACACCATTCAGATATCGTCCAGCCAATAAACCTTGAGCCAGTGGTGAGAACGTAATTACACCAAAGCCCTCTTGTTTAGCCGTTTCTGTTAAGCCCTGTTCAATCTGACGTTCAAAAAAATTGTAAATCGGTTGATGCAAAGTAAGTGGAACGCGATAGGCCTGAAGCAATTCTATCAACTGTAAAGTTAATTCTGGCGTATACCCAGAAGAAATCCCCACATAGAGTGCTTTCCCTTGTTGTACAATATCGGCAAGTGTCTTAGCTGTTTCTTCAAGCGGTGTTTCTGGGTCATAACGATGCGAATAAAAAATATCGACATAATCAAGCCCCAGTCGCTGTAAGCTTTGATCAAGACTAGCCATCAGGTATTTTCGGCTGCTACCACCTTGTCCATAAGGTCCAGGCCACATGTCCCAGCCTGCCTTTGTCGAAATAATGAGTTCATCTCGATATGGCTTGAAATCAGTTTTTAAAAAGTGCCCAATATTTTTCTCTGCACTTCCAAAGGGTGTTCCATAATTATTGGCTAGATCGAAGTGATTAATTCCATGATCAAACGCCGTGTAAAGTACTGATTTTTGTTGCTGAATTGGAGTGTCATCTCCAAAGTTATGCCAGCAACCAAGTGACAATGGTGGTAATACCAAACCACTATTTTTAATTTTTCGATAATGGAATGATTGATATCGTTCTGAATTTGCGAGATACATACTTTGTCCTTTTATTTGGCCGCAGCCAAGAGGCCGAGGTTTTGTCTTAATGTTTGACCTTCGTATTCTTTGCGGAATAAATTGCGCTGTTGAAGGATGGGAATAACCAGATCGACAAAGTCTCTAATTCCGTTTGATATGACGGCCGGCATAATGTTAAATCCATCTGCTGCACCACTAACGAACCACTCTTCAAGCTGATCGGCAATATATTCTGGCGTTCCAACCAAACAAAAATGTCCACGTCCCGATGCAATACGTTGATAGAGCTGCTTAATGGTTAGACCCTGCTCTTGCCCGAGTGCCTGAATTAATTGCTGACGACTTTGTTGCCCCGTTTGGGTCTCAGATAAATCTAAGGAAGTTAAAGGCTGATTCACATCAACTTCGCTTAAGTCAAAATTGCCCAACATTCTGCCTAAAAGCCCAAGGCCAATGTCATCATCAACGAGTTCATCTAAAAGCTGTTGCTGTTTCTTAGCATCTTCACGCGTATGGGCAACAAGCACATATACGCCCGGCATTACCACCAACTCATGTTCTTGGCGATCAAAGTCTTCAAGACGTTGCTTTACATCGCTATAAAATTGCTGTGCAGCAGCTAAGTTGGATTGGGCAGTAAAAATGACATCTGCCGTACGAGCTGCCAGATTTTTACCTCGTTCTGAGCTACCTGCCTGAACCACCACAGGGTGAGACTGTGGGCTTGGGCTAATATTGAGTGGACCTTTTACCTGAAAAATATCACCGCAATGATTGAGCGTGTGTACCTTATCCGGATTAAAGAAAATACCTGTGGCCTTATCATGAATAGCTGCATCTTCATCCCAACTATTCCAAAGTCCTTTTACGACATCGTGAAATTCTTCAGCACGTGCATAGCGGTCTTGATGTTTGATATGTTCCTTTGTACTGAAATTTTTCGCTTCAAGTGCAAAATCAGTGGTGACGAGGTTCCATCCTGCACGTCCAGCAGAAATCTGGTCTAAAGAGGCAAATTTTCTTGCGAGATGATATGGCTCATTGTAGGTTGTTGTGGCTGTTCCAATGAGTCCAATATGATGGGTTTGTGTCGCAATTGCCGAAAGTAATGTGAGAGGTTCAATCTCGTTACCGCGAATTTTGCCTGATGTCGCAGTTGCTGGATCAACAGCTAAGCTATCGGCAAAAAAAATGGCATCAAATTTCCCCTCTTCAGCTATTTTTGCTGCACTTAAGTAGCGCTCATAGGGGCTTAGGTTTAATTGGCTCGCTGGATGTCTCCAACTGGCCAAATGATGGCCATAACCGTCTAAAAATAAATTAAGGTGAAGCTTTCTTGTAGACGAAGGATTACTCATTTTGATCAGTCCAATGGATGGGCGTACACCTCGAAAAAACGAGGTGTACTAGACATACTTTTTAGAAATTTTTACGGAATGAAATGCCAAAATAGCGTTCATCATCTCTAGGGACTTGACGAGTAATACGGCTACCATTTGTGCTCAGTAAGGTTGCATATGATTTATCCGTTATATTTCGTACATTCAATGCTAATCGCCAGTCAGAAGCAGTATCAGCTAAAGCAATGCTCGCGTTCAAAAGTCCATATGCACCCTGAATAGTGTTTTGGTTTTGGTCGAGACTAAACTGTACTTTGCTTTGCCACGCATATTGAGTTGAAAGTTCAATTTGTTTGTTATTTGCCAGAGTAAAATAGCGATCGAGCTGGGTATTAAATTTCCAATCCGGAGAAAATGGCAGCGGCTTACCATTTACATTTGGACAAGAGGTATCGGCAGCCGGACATTTGAAGTCATCAATTCGTGCATGTGTATAGGCACCTGAAAAGTTTAATGCCCAATTTGGATTAATCTTATATACCGAATCAATTTCAGCCCCATAGGTAGAGACACTTCCTGCATTAACCAAGCGGGTTATCGGGAAACCATTTGGGTCAAGGGTTCTAAAATTTGCCTGATAGTTATCATAATCAGTGTTAAATAACGCCACATTGACACGCAGACGATTATTCAGCCATTGAGATTTGAGACCAAGTTCGTAAGAGTTTGCCGTTTCAGGGTCAATGACCGGTGTATCATTTTGCTGCATATTAAAATAAACGTTATATGCAGGACCTTTATAACCTCTCGAATAGGTAAAATAGCCCAATATATTCGGTGTAAAGTCATATTGAGGTCCAATGCGGCCTGAAACTCCAGTTTCACTGGTCGATCCATCACTGCTAAATGAAGAGCGAATGGCATTTCGGACACCTACACTGCTTGGAACAGTTGAAACTCGGCTGTGATCATAAGACAACTCATCTCGAGTAACACGTAAACCCGCAATCCATCTCAACCGATTTGTGAAATGAAAGGTACCTTCACCAAATGCAGCATAGTTGGTGCTGTCTGTGTTATAGATTGCCTTACCAAAATCTACGACATAGGCATTAGAGGCATTGTTGTACCAAGTTGACTCACGTTGATAAGTCTCATCGTTTTTGTTCTTTGAAAAATATAGACCCGCGACATAATCAAAGAAGCCATGATCGAGCGGCTTAATTCTAATCTCTTGAGAAAATTGCTTACTGTTAACATGGCCTAAATCAGCAATTCCGGCAAAATTTGGTGTTGGAGCAGCAAGCTGATCACTGTCACCAATCTGTGTGTTTTTCCATTGGCGAAAGGCCGTAATGGATGATAATTGATGATTGGTTAATGTCCAATCTGCGGTGAGTGCTACCCCCTGATTGGTATCATCAGTCGAGGCTTGAGTATTTTCAACTGTACTTCGATTGGTTGGAGATCCCACAACAGGCGATAATGCTGCTGCATAGTTGGCATCAGTATTTTTAACCACAATGCCTGTCGGAGCACTTCCTTTTTTATGCAGATAATCGGCAGTAAAGCCCAACACTAAACTATCGGTAGGCGTATATTCAAATTTGGTTCTAAAACCATAATTTTTATAGCCATTAACATCTTGATTGGTTGTAAGGTTATCTACATTGCCATCAAAATTACCTAATAGTGCCGAGACATTGGCAGTTAATTTTTCAGGAATTAATGTACCAGATGCTCCTAGTTTAATTCGTTGTTCACCATCGTTAGTGGCATAGGCATCAATATAACCAGAGGTTTCACTGGTTGGATTTTTGGTCACAATATTGACTACACCTGCCGATGCATTTTTACCAAAAAGTGTTCCTTGCGGACCACGAAGGACTTCAATACGATCCACATCTAACAAATCAAGAGTTGCTTGCCCCGGTCGGCTGTAAACAACGCCGTCTATCACTGTAGAGACGGAAGGCTCAACACCCGGTGAAGTGGTAACAGTTCCAATACCGCGAACAAATAAAGAAGTATCTTTATTGGAAGCTCCAGCCCGAAAGTTAACACTCGGTACTTGTGTTACCAATGTTTCAAGTGAGTTTCGCTGTTGCTTATCGAGTTCCTTTCCACTAATGACTGAAACAGCAACAGGTACTTTTTGGAGTGATTCTTCACGGCGTGTTGCTGTCACAACAACGGTTTCTAACTGAGCGACATCCTCAGAAGAACGTGCGGTGCTTGAGACTGTTTCTGCATGAGCTTGTCCCCAAACTGACAAGATACTCAGCGAAAGCAGACTTAGATTTAAAATTTTTTGTTTAGTTGCTGACGTGAACGGATCACGCGCTACATTTCTCGAATGTATCGACATTATTTACCCCATAATTAAGTTTTAAAAGACGGCGCTTATTTCACTGATTTCAAATATTCGTACTGCTGAGTGGGTTTCCAGTAGGTCTTTAAATTTGATTGTTCAAGTGCTTGATTTACAAATGACAGATTAATCCAGCTTTTGACGTCAATATTTTTGCGTATCAACCCTTGTTGCGTAGCCAAAGTAATTTTTTGCTGCAATTGTTGGGTGTAATAGCCATCAAATAGCGGTGAATATAAAAACTTCAGATTTACACCATTAAGTTCCTGAGCATAGATAGATGCTGAATAACCCGATTGGGTAAAAAAGAGTGCGACTTGTGGTACTCGATTTTGCTCATTTGAGAGCCAATTCAGTCCTTTTACAACCTGAGTCACCACCTGTTGTGTTTCATTTGGATGTTGTCGAATAAACGATTGACGACCTAAAAACACACCTTGAGTAGATCCTGCACCATTTAACTGACGACTACTTATAGGCAAGTTAACGATGTGTTTGTCACGTAACGCAAAAAATCGAGAAGGTCCCCATGACGCATCAATTTTTTTTGCGGCCAAAGCAGCGTTGACGGCGTTAAAGTCTAAATTAACCACTCGCACATCGCTGAGCTTTAAACCTTGGCTGTTCAATGCACTTACAAATGACAATTCATCTGCTGTTCCTCTTAACAAACCAACGCGTTTTCCTTTTAATTCAGCAAAATTTTTGATCGGAAGATCAGATCTTACCGCCAAATAATTGGTGATACCGCGCGCCGTTGGAACAAGTAATTGGGTATCTAATCCATTGGCTTTACCAATGATCGGAGGTAAATCACCTAAAAAGGCGAAATCCAGTTGATTGTTGGCCAATGCTTCATTAATGGCTGGCCCAGCACCTTTAAAGAAATGCCATTCCACTTTGACATTGTTTTTTGCAAGTTCTTGCTCAAGCCATTTTTTGTTGTAAAGCACATCAACAACTCCACCACCCGCGTGTTTTTGACCAGCAGTCAAATCGGGAGAACCAATTCGGATTGTTTTAAGGCTTTCAGCGTAACTGGCATGTCCACAAGCCAATAAGCTCAGCAAGATCAATTTTTTAAAAATTGATTGTTTCATTATATATTCCACTTTTTTATTGATAAATCAGCGTCTTATTTTTTAGACACTTAGGATGTAGATGGCTTAATTTGCTTACTCGCTTTACCATCGATATCAACAGGAACATCGCCTGCCAACGTAACGCGTCGCATAATACGCAAGGCATTACCATAATCATTGACGGCTAAATGCTGAGTGGCACGGTTGTCCCAAATAGCCACATCACCGTCCTTCCACGTCCAGCGAATTGTGTTTTCGGGTTTGGTAATACGATCTTGAAAAATTTCAAACAGCTTGTTGGACTCTTTAGCAGTCAGCCCCACAAATCGTTTAAAAAATTGGCCTAAAATTAAGGTTCGCTTACCTGTTTCAGGATGTACTCTGACCAATGGGTGTTCTGCCTCATAGACAGTTGAGGCAAAGATTTTTTGATGGCGCTTTATGACCTCATCACTTGCCGAAGGCCGAAAACCACCATAATCAAAATCATTGGTGTGAATCGCACGGAGCTGATTGGCAAGGAGCTTTAGTGGCTCAGGCAATTCATCATAGGCTGCTTCTGTATTTGCCCATGTGGTATCGCCCCCTCGACTGGGCGTAGTTACCGCTCTTAAAATGCTGATTTTTGGATAATTTGAAACAAAAGTGACATCGGTATGCCAAACGTCTGCACGACCGTCATGACGCGAATCAAGTTCAAATATATAAGTCGAACCCTCTGCCACTGGAACAGTAGGATGAGAAATAGGTTGCCCAAGCAATTCTGCAAACTTTTCCTGCTCTTGATCGGTTAAATGTTCCTGATTACGGAAAAAAATAACTTTATGTTCAAGCAATGATTGCCTGATTTGATTCAAAACCTCAGCATTAAGTCTTGAAGATAATTCAATACCATTAATTTGTGCACCGATACGACCTGTTAAAGGGATCACATCGATTAACTCATTCACTGGTTTTTTTATTAATAAATCTGCCATATCATCGTTCTCATCATTGATGATATGAGTTTAGAAATTACCCCTTTTAAATTCTGCAACAAAAATTACATAGCATTTCTTCATTTATGAAAAATTATTCATAATTCGTCATAATCTATTTACCGCAGTAAGGCTTTTAATTTGTCGATGTCTTTGACAGAGATATGATTGTATTTTGTTTCTATAATGCCTTCTTCAACAAACCACTGAATTTCCTTTCTTATACTTTGTCTCGATATTTTTAAAAGTTCAGCTAAATTTTCTTGTGAGAGTTTTAATAAAACCTCAATGCCTTTTTGAGTTTGGGTCGAAAAAAATTCGATTAAATAAATGAGCTGTCGAGCAATTTGTACCTTTAAAGGTTGTGTAGATGTGTGATAGATATCATTGTCTAAAAGACGTGTTCTCTGGCATACCAATTTTAAAACCTGATATAGCATGCGTGAATTGTGCTGTATGGTGTGCTTAAAGATATGTTCAGGAATGATTGCTATCACAGTTGCTTCATGTGCAATATATTCATGCTCTAGCGCAGATTCAGAAATAAGATAGACAATATTTAATAGTGCGCCTGTGGGAATAAAACGATGAATAAGATATTTTCCATCGTATGAATTCCAACCTAACTTGAGCACACCACTTAAAACAATGATCAGTTCACGACAGTTTTGATTTCTCGAATATAGCACTTGCCCTTGATAAAGATGCTTTATCTTAATTTCATTAAATAATTTTTGCTTTTCTTCAAGCGAACATGCGTCCATGAATTCACATTCTGACAGCATTTGTTCAGCCAGTTTTTTATATTCAAAGGTAATGTTGAAATCTTGATAACGATTGATATGAGTTTGATCTAATAAATCTAAAAAATGATCATAGTTATTTCTTCTTTTATCGTTATAAACAAGTGTTGTCATTCGCCATCTCACCATCAAATTGAAGCTCTAAAATAGACCATACAACCTAATCGTGAAATTCAAGTTTAATATAAATTTAGATTAAACAATTATATAAAAATCAAGATCTCAAATTTGGATCTTGATTTTCTTTCGTCTTGTTTATTTTGATAGAACTTAAGACTTAGGCGACGTAATGACTGATAGTTTATCAACGCCTACCCGTTCTATGCTGGCCAGTAACTTGGCAACCGTACCATAAGGAACGGTCTCATCTGCATTCAGGTTCAGAGCCAGTTTAGGATTGGCTGCCTTACGCGTTTGAATGGCCTGTTCGAAGTGTTCAAGAGCGACTTTATCTTTATCCAGATAAATTTCCCCTTTTGGATTAACACTAATGACCACAGCCTTGGTCTGATCTGTCACCTGTGTGGGTGCAGCTTTGGGTAAGTTTACCTTAACAGTATTGGTCAGTAAGGGCGCCGTGACGATAAACACAATCAACAGAACCAACATCACGTCCACTAAAGGCGTAATGTTGATCTCGCTAACGACATCATCTTGTTCTGATGTTGAAATTGCCATTATGCATATACCTTTTCTTTATTGTGGGTATGGCTTAAATCGCTGGCTGGAGTGCTTGTATTTGTCGTTTTTGCCTTGACTGTCTTAAGCTGGAAACCTGATTTTTGGTTTAGACTGACAAAATCAGTCGCAAAGTCATCTAGTTCTGCACCGATAGTTTTTACTTTACGCACGAAATAGTTATATGCCAGTACCGCTGGAACAGCCACTGCAATCCCGATGCCTGTTGCAACTAGTGCTTCACCAATCGGCCCTGCAACGACATCCATACTGGCATTACCCGAATGTGCAATGGCCTGTAAAGCATGGATAATCCCAAAGACTGTACCAAATAGCCCAATGAAAGGTGCATTATTACCAATTGATGCGAGCAAGGCAGAGCCTTTTTCTAGCTGGCGACGTTCAGACAAAATTTGTTTGCGTAAATGGCGCTCAAGTAAATCTTGACGACTCCAGCTATGTTGTAAATCTTGATGAGTATCATCGTCCGCATCGGCAAGTGTTTTAAAACCAGTATTTGCAATTCGTGCCACTGGTCCTTGCCCTACTTCCGATTTTTGAATCGCATCTTGCAGATTTTTGGCACTCCAGAATTCTTCTGCAAAGGCTTTACTTTGGCGGTTGGCTTTTTGGGTTTGAACCAGTTTAATGACAATCAAACCCCACGTCACAACTGAAAAAGCAACCAATAACCAGATAGTCCCATCGTGGATCAGGGAGTTTATATCACTCATGTTAAAATTCCTTATAGATCAATATTAAGTTAAAAATTATTTCGGGAGCTGATAGTGAATAGGAACATCGACCCAACCTTCGACTGGTGTCTTCCCTTTTAAAGCGGGTGAGAATTTCCATTGTTTTACGGTTCTCACCGCTGCACTATCCAGTATTTTTTTGCCGCTGCTCTGTTTGACTGTCACGCTATCAGGACTACCATTTGGCAAGACTTTTACTCTCAAGATGACTGAACCTTCCCAACCTCGATCGAGAGCCTGTTCAGGATATTCAGGCGCTGGATTACTCAAATAACCCGCATAACCCTTTGCTTCTGTAACAGGCAAGTTGTCATCAGCAGCTTTCGCAGGTGCTTCAGCGGGTTTTGAAACGGGTTGTTGAACAGGAGCAGCCACCACGTTTTTGCTTAAGGGTTCCGCTACAGGCCGTGGTTGCTCTACTACCTTATGCTGTTCAACAGGTTTAGGCTGCTCAACGTGTTTCTGTACTGGTTTTGGTGGCTCTATTTGCTTTTGTACAGGCTCAGGCTTTGGGCTAACAGGCGGTATCTTTGGCTTTTGCACCACTGGAGGGATTTTAGGTTCAATCACCTTAGGTGGTTCAGGCGGTTTGACAATCTCTATCACCACAGGGTCATGTGTTTTAACATCAAGCTGAGGTGTAGGAAGTTGTTTGGCGATATACCAGATTCCCAAATGTGCCGCAGCAACGGCGACAATCGCAATTGCCAAAGCATTCTTTTTGGGCCCAGCAGGATCATTTCCAACATCTACGTTATGGTTAAAAGGATCATTAACCGTCGTTGTATGGGTGACCTGATTGGATAATTGCTCAAATAAAAATGCTTTTCTAATCGAGCCTTGACTAAATTCACTCATCAATAACTCCTATTAACCAATTTTGTCTTCGGTCAAAATCCGAAAAATCTGTTCTTTTAATTGATGTAATTCAAAACTTGAACGATTTCGAGGACGCGGCAAGTTGACGGGAATAATCTGTTCAACACGACCAGGTTTGGGTTTTAAAATCACCACACGATCTGCCAGAGTTACAGCCTCTTCCACATCATGCGTAATAAAAACAGTGGTCATTTTTTGTTGAGATTGAATGCGTAGCAATTCATTTTGCATTTGATGCCGTGTTAACGCGTCCAAAGCACCAAACGGTTCGTCTAACAGGAAAATGCGTGGTTGCACAACAAGACTACGTGCAATGGCTACACGTTGAGACATTCCACCAGATAGTTGGTGTGGATACGCCTTTTCAAAGCCATTTAAGCCAATTAACTCAATTGCTTTCTGGACCAGAATATCCTTATCACGTGAAGTTAACGCCTCATTTAATAAACCCAGCTCAATGTTTTGCTCAACGGTAAGCCAAGGAAATAAGCGATGTTCTTGAAAAACTACTGCTCGATCACCGCCAATCCCGCTTACATCGGCACCATCAATTAAAATCCGACCATCAAAATCTTGATCTAGTCCTGCCAAAAGACGTAAGAGCGTAGATTTACCGCAACCACTGCTACCTACAATTGCAATAAACTCCCCTTCTTTAATTTCTAGATTAAAGTCGTGAATAACTTTGACAGGTTGTTGATTGACCACAAAAGACTTATGAACATGGTGGAATGCCACACGTGTTTGAGCATTAGCTTGAAAAGATTGGTGATGTTTTTCAGTATTTGTATTAAGGGTAATTGTCATGATCGGACCTCAATTTTTTCGCCAAGATGTTGCGTGGTTTTCAGTTATTTTGCCCAGCCATGCCAGAATCGCCCCTAAACCAGCGACCAAAACGGTTGCTGCTATCACACGCTCCATTTCAAAGTTTTGCTGTGCTGCCATCATGTAGCTACCTATACCAATTCCAGAGCCCATCAAGTATTCAGCTCCAAAAGATGCCATCCACGAATAGAGCAACGCCAATCGAAATCCAGCAAACATTGATGGTGCAATGCTCGGTAAAATCAAAAGCGTTAAGCGTTGAAGCAATGTCATTCTTAAGGTGCTTGAGACTTCAACAAGCTGCATGGGAATGCTCGACATGCCTTTCCATGTCGCAATAAACATCGGAAAAAATGTCGCTATTGAAATGAAAACAATTTTTGATAAATCTTCGAGTCCAAACCAAGCTGTCAGTAGCGGAATCCATGCAAAAATGGCAATTAAACGTAATGTGTTGAGTGTAGGTGCCAACAGATTTTCAACAGGTTTAAATAGCCCTACCACAATGCCTACTGACGCCCCAATTAACCCGCCAATGATCAATCCCAAAATGGCACGATAAAGGCTGTAATACATGGCGGTAGTGAGTGAGAAATCTTGAATACCTGACCACAGTGCTTCTAATACTTTCCACGGCGCGGGCAAGATTTGACTCGAAATCAGGTTAAACCAACTGCTTACTGCCCAAAGCATCACTAAACTCAAAGGTAAAACCCATGATTTGAAAATATCTGTTCGGTTTTTTTTATGAAAAGTATGAGCACTCAAAGCAGCATGTGGCCAAAACACAAACTTTCGTTCAATTCGATGCAGGATAAAATCGAAAATAATTCCTACAGATGCGATCACAAAAATCGTGACAAAAACAATATCAAGCTGAAATAGCTGACGACCTGTCACCATCAAATATCCAATGCCTTCCGATGAAGCCAACAACTCAACAGCAATTAAGCTCGTCCAGCCTGCTGCAACAGCTAGTCTTAAACCCATAAAGAAATATGGAAGTGTGGCTGGCAGTACAAGTTTTGTGAGTAAGGTTAGGCGATTAAACTGTAAGATTGCTGCCATTTCTTTGAGTTTCGGTTGAATGTCACGTACCCCTGCCTGAGTATGTAAGGCAATCGGCACCATCGTGGCTTTAAAAATGATGAAAATTTTTAAACTATTTTCGATGCCGAGCCAGATCATGAGCAAAGGCAACCAAGCCAATGTTGGGATAATGACCAACGCATAAAACGTTGCAGATAGGTATTGTTCAGCAATGCGGCTATAACCCAATAAAACACCTAGAAATACGCCACCTAACACACCTGACAATAAGCCAAGACCAAAGCGCTCAAGACTGATGGCAAGCTGTGACCATAGATCTTGAGATGAGATTTCAACGAAAGAATGCCATGTGTCTTTTGGGGTAGGTAAAATTTGGGCAGGCATCCACTGCTCGTTTGACGCCACCCACCATAGTAAGAATAAACAAAGAGGTACAATCCAATAGATCGCAAGCGAGTTAAAATACCCAACAGAAATGAACCATGGTTTCTTGGTACTTTTCCAGACAATGCCGGATGAATTTTTTTGCGAAATTATTTCTTTCATATCTCGATATATATCCATACATTCTGCTTTTATAGATTTCTCAGAATGTTTAACTAAACGTATACCTGATGATCATTTATCCGTGTCATGTAGATCTAATATGAGACGTGTTGTGTTCATCTTTGGTGTTATGCTCTGGATGAGTGTAAAGAGAGATGTTTTGTTTAACTGTCTACTCAGGTACAAAGATCAGAAAATATTTATATTTATAAATAAGAGATAAAGATAAGAATTCTTGTATATACCTTTCATAAAAGATCAAAGGCGTAAAAGGTACAAAAATTAAAAAAGCCCAACTAGCTTACTAATCAGGCTTATTTAAAGAACATTTAAACTTTAAAGCGCAATATCAAACTCTGGGCTAGCTACCGTAGGCTGTAATCGAGCACGTTGCTTTTTAAAGTGCGGAAGAACGTGTTCACCAAGACGGTATGACTCTTCAAGATGTGGATAGCCTGCAAGAAAGAATAACTCTATGCCAATGCTATTGTATTCTTGAATACGTTCAATAATCTGTTGGTAGCTTCCCACTAAAGCAACACCTGGTGGAACACCAATATAGCCAAAGCCAGACCATACATTTGGATGTATAAAGAAGTCACTGACATTTTTACTGCCATCTTTTTCGGCATACTCTTTTTCGAAGCTTAATACGCGCGCTGAGCGTAAACCCGCATGGGCTGCTGCCGCGTGTAAACGTTGCTTTTCAGCGGCTTCATCGAGAAAGCGCTGTGCCTCTGCCAATGCTTCTTGTTCGGTACGGCGAGCAATGGTATCGATTGATAGACCAAATTTTATATTTTCACGACCATACTTTTTTGCACGAGCACGTACGTCTGCAATTAATGCTGCAATTTCTTCTGGTTTTTCAGCTCGCATTAAATAATAGTCGGCATGTTTTGCTCCAAACTCGCGAGCAGCTTCCGAAGAACCTGCTGTGCAAATAATGGGAAGGCTTGCTTTATTCAGTGGATATTTTAGACCACCACCTTCTGCCGAATAGTATTTTCCTTTGTAGTGAAATGAAGGATTATTCCAATATCCTTTTACAACATCTAGAAACTCTGTAGCACGTGCATAACGTTCATCGTGAGGTAAGTCATCGCCTACTTGACGTTGGATTACTTCCGAGCCGCCATTAATAATATTCCAAACCAGTCGATTGCCTGTTGCACGCTGATAAGTTGCCGCAGTTTGTACTGCATTATATGGACTAAAATGATAAGCCTGAAATGCAGTCACAAAGTTAAGTTTTTTGGTTTCTCTGGCCAGCAATGAACATACTGTCCAAGGCTCTTCACCTGTTGGTGCGTTTACCATGAGTGCACCAGCAAAACCATTAATTTCTGCTGCCCGTGCTACCTGACTTAAGTAATCAATATAGGTAAAGTCATCACCTACTTCATAGTTCGAAACCGCTCCGGTATTTTCAACATTTTCAATATTGGCCCAATCACCGCGATTACGTGGATCACCGGGTAAAAATTCTGTTTCGCCATGAAGCGGCAAACGTGTAAAAAATTCAATTCCCATTATTTTCTCCGTAAAGCAAAGCTTAGAATTTTGCAGTGAGAGAAACACCAACTTGACGTGGGTTTCCATAGGTTAAGACATATTGCCCAGCAGGACCATTTGGTCGCCCATGGACTTGATATTCTTCATCTAACAGGTTTTTAACGTAAGCATTAACTTGGTATTTATTATTTGCGCTGTGATACCCAACGTTAGCGTTCCATAAGGTATAAGCTTTTTGACTTAAGATTGGGTCAACAGAATAATCCTGACGGTTTACTAAGAAGAATTCACGGTCACGATAACTTGCATCAGTGCCCACAATGACTCGTGCTCCACTATCAAGATTAAAGGTATATTCACCCCCTAAACCGATGGTGTATTTTGGAGAACGAACTAAGCGGTTACCTGTATTGTCAGCATTTACTACACTGGTTACTGGGTTTTTATCAACAAAGTCAGTGTATTCGCTGTCTAAATAAGCCCCAGCAAAGCGTAGGCGTAAATTATCGGTCGCTAAATAATCTAATTCTAATTCTGCACCTTTTACTTCTGCCTTAGGACCATTTGCTAAAACTGAGGTTACCCCTCCACCCTGTCCTTCGGTCGCAACCAATAGATTTGTTTGAATATCTTTATAGTCATAATAGAAAATATTAGCGTTGGCCGTTAAATTGCCTTGTAACAAGCTAGACTTCAACCCTAGCTCATAGCTATTTAGATATTCAGGGTTAACATCTGCAAGTTGAGTCAGACTACTTGAAAGACCGGTGTTAAAACCGCCTGAACGGAAACCTCGAGCAAAACGGAAGTATGTATTGATATCAGGCGTGATTTCATACTCTGGCGTAATATCGTAGGTCAGCTCATTCCATCTTTTTTTACGGCTTGTTGAACCATTTGCGTTAGGTGCTGGATTATAGACAGCATTACTGTACCCATCCTTTTGCCACCAACTGCCTTTGGTGTAATCGCCCGAGGTAATTTGAACAAGGTCTAGATCAATGTCTTTTTCTTCACTTGTCCAACGTAGACCACCTGTCACTTTAAATTTATCGGTAAATTTATAGGTGCTGTTACCAAACAAGGCAAAACTTTGGGTGGTCTGATTATAGGTAATATCTCTAAAAGCAGGCGTTCCCGCGGTTTGAGCTGGAGCCCCATTCGGTAGTGTTTTATTTACTCGTGCGCTTACCCCTGTTGAATCCAAATCTTCATTAAAGTAGTGAAAACCTGCGATCCAACTGAGTCTTTTTTCAGCATCGGATGAAATGCGAAACTCTTGGCTGTATTGACGCCACTCATTATCGCTATAGCTTCTTGCTACATCGTATGGTGTATAGTCACCATCAGAAATGGATTTTTGAGTGGTTTTATCAAACGCTGTAATGGATGTAAAAGTATGACCGCCCCCTAAATCTCCTGTTAATGTGAGTGATGTACCATCATGTTGAATTTTATTGCTTTCAGGTAAATCTAAATTTGTGTCGCGGCCTTCTGGTCTCTCGTAGACACCCCAGTATTTTCCAATACTTAACGAACCATTATTGCCCAGACCATTATAGGTTTGGCTATGCAGATTGACTAAAGCATTCCAATCATCATTAATTTTTCCTAATATCTGGAAGCGGAATGATTTTTTATCAACATCTCCGTAGTCTTCTCCACTGGCTAAATTCTTTGCATAACCATCGCGGTCTTCTGAATAGAATGCCCCCCTTACTGCAACGTTATCTGATATTGCTCCATTCACGGCGCCTTCAAAAGTACGAAGATTATGGTCGCCTATTCCTATAGTTCCATAACCAGTCGGTTTGTCTGAAAAAACGGGTTTCCGTGAAATGTAGTTCACTGCACCAGCCGTGGTATTTTTACCGTAAAGCGTGCCTTGTGGACCTCGGAGAACCTCAATACGTTCTAAATCGAATAAGTCCCCAGCACCAGCAACAGGCGCATTTAAATAAACCCCATCTGCATATATACCAACCGGGAAAACTGTAGAGGCAGCAACATCGCCAGTTCCTAGACCTCGAATGTACCAACGCGGACGGCTATCGCCATCAGGGTTTTCGGCTGCTGCATTGGGTGTATAAGTCAAAACATCGCCAATAAATGTTGAGCCTTTCGCAGCTAAATCTTTACCCGAAACTGCTGTAATTGCAGTCGGAACTTTTTGAATGTTTTGTGCACGATATTGTGCAGTAACGATGACATCGCCTAGTTTTTTTACATCTTTAGCATTGACCACCTGAGCTTGTTGCTCAGCAGGAATTGTATCAGTATCATCGTTCGCTAAAGCTAATGTCGAAACACTCGCCGTTACTCCCCACATAGCAGTTAAAATACTCTGCCTAATTTTTGTAACCTTAAACATGGTGACTCCATTTAAATAAATCTATTCTTATATTGGCAACTTCTATGCCACTTAATTTATTTAAATACTTTCAAATACTTATTAAAATTTTAAAAATAAAAATGATTCAATGCTGCTGATAGATAGACAGTCTGAAAGGTATTATTGTTGTTATTTCAACATTCACGATTTAACGTGTTTTATATCCCGTATTAATAATAAAGCCATACAGACGTATGGCTTTTTAAGATTCTTTGAAATAATTGATTGGTTTTAAAATTTATAACTAAATTGGCCTTGTACAGTCAGAGGACGCATTGGTTGTAAAAACTCGCTATTCGACCCTGCCAAACCATTCACAAAATTTCGTTCATTGGTTAGGTTAAGAATATTAAGGCCTACCGTCCACTGTGGCTGGCGATAATAAAGACCTAAGTCCAGATTATAGTTATTCGGTACTTTCACGGTTTGACTTAAGTTTGTGTACCAGTAGCTTGTCCACCATCCCGAAAGGTTGACCCCAAAACCAGACTGATGTTGATAATCTACATAAGCATTTGCAGAGTACTTAGGAATTCCTGCTGCATCATAACGTCCGGCTTTACGTTGGTTTAAAGCGTTATTGTCTCCCCAAACCGTAGCATTGTCCGCATGAAAGCCAAATGGTGAAAAACCAGCAGGTACAATGGAGCTGTATTCAGCATCTAAATAAGTGAAATTGCCCCCAATCGCTATATTTTTTTGAAGTTGCCATCTTAATGATGACTCAACTCCTTTTATTTCAAAGCGAGCCATATTACCGTTGGTATCAGGTGATAAATCTCGTTTTTGTTCAAATCCACTTAGGGTTAAAAATAACTGGTCAGTAATAGGTTCATATTTAAATCCTACTTCTTTTAGCTCACTTTGACTGTCAAAAGCTAAAGGATTAAGTTGATTTCCAGCGCCCCAAATCAAGAAAGGCCCAAATACTCCCGTATTTAATGCAGTGCTTTTATCATAGGTAAAATAAAGTGTGCTTTTCGCAGTAGGCTTAATAAATGTACTTAGTTGATAGCTCAATAGACTATATTTATCACTCGAAGAACGGACATCTGTTGGGGTTAAAACAAGTGGGTTTTCAAGTTTTGCTCTTACAGAACTATGGTTAATGCCTAAGTTAATACCGAATACATCGTTAAAGGTAAAATTTTGTTGTGTGAATACACTCAACGTATCCCAGAAACCAGAGCCCGTATAGACAGCGCCTCCTCCATTCGGTGGAAAGCCACCTTTTTCTGCATATAAACCGTTTCCAATTGGGTACATGCGCGGTAAATTTAAATATCCAAAATATTGAGAATACTGTGGTACTCCGGCTTGTCCAATCCAACCTCCTGTTGAACCGCTATTGTTAATCAACCCCAGTAAATCACCAGGGTTCTTCTGCGATGGATCATTGGTTAAATCATATGGATTAATATTAAAACTATTATTTGCAGCTAAAGACGTAAACTTCTCATGACGATATGTTCCCCCTGTACTGCTTTTATTATTAATTTTTATGCCAGCTATTTCAAAATCATAGTCACCTAAAAATTCTAGTCGGTTATCAATTAACTCATGATCTAAATCTGTAAAAAAGCTTCCAACAGAGTCGCCTAAATCTTTGTTATTTTGATAGAGCGTACTGTTTGCAATAGACCAATGGTCATTTAAATCTTTAATTACTTTTAATTGAGTGCTAAATCGCTTGGCACTATTTTTATCTTCACTACGTCCTGAAACATTATCATCTAGCTTGACCAATTCATTACCAGGAATTGATGGATCATAGACCCAACCTTTAATGGTTCCTGCTTGATCCGCAGTTGAGTTCGGTAAAGGCGTGGTCTGAACTCCACCAACAGCAACATATTGGTTTTTATCGTTCTTCTGACGAGTTTGCCAACCAATGACTTTAGAATTTGCCGCACCAGATTCAAATACAGGAGACCAAAAAGTCGATCCGTTTTGAATAATAGGCGTAGCCCTACCTTTGTAATAAAGGCCATTATCAACCGATTGCTGCGATGCTCTATTCCAGCCATGCGTCACGTTAAAATCATAATAGTCATCGTAACTGATATTCCAATCTACCCTTAAACGATCATTTGGACGCCAAGCAAGTGCCCCATAAAATGCATTAAAGTTATTTTTCACATTGTCATAATAGTCATCTGTCTTTTGTGCTGTTGCGCTCACACGAAATGCTAATTCTTTTGAAATGGGTGCCGTATGATCAATACTGACAGAGAAATTAGGCTCTGCGCCTTTACCTGAGTAAATGGAACCTACTGTCCCATAGATATTGGTTTCGGTTTTATTAAAATTAGGCTTTTTGGTCAGGTAGTTAATATATCCGCCAGAACCTGAAGTCGGCGCAAAAATTACACCTGTTGGCCCTGCCACAATATCGGCTCCTTCATAAGCATTGAGATTGGTCGGATGGCGGGTACTGTAAATGCGTTGACTATCTTGAAAAACTTCCGAGTTCTGTCCACGAATTTGTGGAGCAAAGTTAGCATTTTGTCCCCCGCCTCGCGTAATGCTAGGTGCATATTTGACGAGATCATCCGCACTGCGAATAACATCTTCTCTAAATTGTTGTTCTGATACTTGGGATACTACACGCGGGGTATCCAATACAGAGCTATCCGTTCCATAAATTGAGGTAACTTTGCGTTTAGGAACTACGGTAGTTTTCTTGGTTGCTCCAGTAACGACTACATCTGACAAAGTAATTACATCACTTTCAGAATCACCTGCTTGTTGTGACGTTTCTTCGGCAAAAACATATAACGGTAAAGTGGCCCCTAATACGCTAAGCGCAATAACTAAAGGTTTTAATTGAAAAGGCTGTCTCATATCACACTCAGTAAAGTAAATTTACAATGCGTTACGCAAAGCCTATGCCAACCATTGAATCGCCAAATAATTCTATCTAACAATTTGATTTATTTATTTTTAATTTCTCATTGTTTACTTATCAATTCTATTCATGTTTATTTTTTCAACAAAGCTGTTGAAATAGAGACACTCACCAAAAACAATAATTATATAAGATATTGATAAATATATTAAAATTATATAAAAATATTGGCATTTATTCTGCAATACCTTAGAAGATGAAGATCTAATCAGGTATTTATAATGACAAATCAAACATTTCAGTTATCACGTCGAAAATTTTTAACACAAAGTCTCACGGCGCTAGGTGGCGTCTCTTTGTTGGGCAGTTTATCGGGCTGTGGCCCCTCTCCAGATAATAGTAACGAATCAAAAACTACCTCTTCAGCACCTAAGCATGGAGGAGTTATACGCTTGGGTCTCATTGGAGGACAACAATCAGGCAGTCTAGATCCTCATCTTTCAGCATCGGGAAGTGGTATTACACGAGGTTTCGCTATTTATAATAAGTTATGGGAATGGGATGAAAATATGCTGCCCCGACTTGCTTTAGCGGAGTTTGCAGAACCTAATCACAATGCAAGTGAATGGACCATCCGTTTACGCAAAGGCTTAGAGTTTCATCACGGTAAAACCATTACGGCAGATGATGTGATTTTTTCAGTGAAACGTCTAACAGATCCTAAACTCGCTTCACCATTTCGTAATCTGGTGCAGTGGATTGACCGAAATCGTATTCAAAAACTAGATGAATATACGGTTCGTATTCCCTTTATTAGTACCATTCCCGGCTTTGTTGCATTGCCCGAAACTTGGGTAAACTTTGGAGGAATTGTACCGACTGACTTCGACCCTATTCATAATCCAGTCGGAGCTGGTCCATATAAAGTCAAAGAGTTTATTCCGGGGCAGCGTTCTGTTTTTACTCGTTTTAATAATTACTTTAAAGCAGACAAACCTTATGCAGATAGTTTTGAAGTGATTGATTTTAAAGATCAGGTCTCTCGATTAAATGCTTTGTTGGCTGGACAAATTGACGTAGCAAATGCGATTTCACCCGAATATATTAAAATTTTGGAACAAGCAAAACACATTCAAACTATACGCTCTGAGACCAATACGCATAATAGTTTTGACTTTAATACTCAACAAGCGCCGTTTAATGATCCTAGAGTGCGTCAGGCATTTCGTTTGATTGCAAACCGAGAAGAGTTGGTACAACGAGGCTTAAATGGACAAGGTCGAATCGCCAACGATCTTTATTCGCCGCAAGACCCTGCCTTTCTTAATTTGCCGCAACGTCAGCAAAATATTGCCGAGGCAAAAAATCTATTAACGCAAGCAGGTTTTAAAGATGGTTTGAGTGTAGAGCTTGTTACCCCAGTGAGTAGCGCTCAACCTGCATTAATTTTTGCCGAGCAAGCGAAACAAGCCAATGTGAATATTCGAGTTAAACAAGTGGATTTTGCAACGTTTAATGGCCCTGACCGCAGTAAATGGCAGTTATCGAGTAATGCGACAAATGTCGGCACGCCATATTTATCGACGGCCGTTGTTAACGATGCCCCAATTTCCACGACCAATCGTGTGAACTTTAAAGACCCTGAATATAGTGAGTTATTTTTTAAAGCCCTGGCAGAGCCTGATTTAGCCAAACGCAAAATCCATTTAGCGCAAGCACAAAAAATTCAACATGAGCGTGGTGGAATGCTCATTTGGGGATTTAGCCATACGATTGATGCAGCAGCTAAAAATATTGGTGGTTTAGCTCCTGAACATACGATTTTTCCGACATGGCGCTTTGAAAAACTCTGGAAAGCTTAATATTCATCAGTAAACTCACAATATAAAAAAAAGCTGCCGAAGCAGCTTTTTTTATGGAGGCATAATTATTTAGGCACTGTAATCACAGAGAGCTTATCTACACCTACACGTTCAATACTTGCCAATAATTTTGCGACTGTTCCATACGGTACGGTCTCATCAGCATTTAAATTCAATGCTAATTTGGGGTTACTGCTTTTGCGTGACTTTATTTCTTGTTCAAAGTTCGCAAGTGTCACCTTATCTTTATCAAGGAATATTTCACCTTGTGGATTTACACTAATCACTACAGCTTTGTTTTGGTCTGTCGATTGAGTTGGAGCAGCTTTTGGTAAGTTCACTTTTACCGTATTTGTTAACAAAGGAGCTGTCACAATGAATACAATGAGTAAGACCAACATGACATCGACTAGCGGCGTAATATTAATATCACTAACGACATCATCTTCTTGAGAGGTAGAAATTGCCATTATGCAAACACTCCTTTCTCTTTCACTTCTTTAGCAGAATTATCTTTAAGCGCCGTATTGCCAGTCGTACCCTTTTTTGCAGTTGTTAGTTGGAATCCTGCTTTTTGATTTAGACTCACAAAATCCGTTGCAAAATCATCAAGATCTGCGCCAATTGTTTTTACTTTACGCACAAAGTAGTTATAAGCAAGCACCGCAGGTACAGCAACTGCAATACCAATACCTGTTGCCACCAGCGCCTCTCCAATTGGTCCAGCCACGACATCCATGCTTGCATTACCTGAATGAGCAATCGCTTGTAATGCATGAATAATCCCAAATACTGTACCGAACAGACCAATAAATGGGGCGTTATTTCCAATAGAAGCCAGTAAAGCCGAACCTTTTTCTAATTGGCGACGCTCAGTTAGAACTTGTTTACTTAAATGGCGCTCTAATAAGTCCTGACGGCTCCAACTGTTTTGTAAGTCTTGGTGCGTCTTTTCATCTGCTTCAATTAAAGTCTGAAAACCTGTGTTAGCCACTCGTGCTGCTGGGCCTTCACCCAGTTCAGACTTAGTTACTGCATCTGATAAATTTTTTGCCTTCCAAAACTCTTCTACAAAAAGCTTACTTTGTTTTGTTGCTCGCTGCGTCTGGACTACCTTAACCACAATCAACACCCAAGTCACAATTGAGAAAGCAACTAATAACCAGATCGTGCCGTCATGAATCAATGAATTAATATCTGACATGAAAATATCCTCTTAATTTAAATTTTATTTCGGTAATTGATAATGAATTGGAACATCGACCCAGCCTTCTACAGGGGTTTTCCCTTTTAGCGCAGGTGAAAATTTCCATTGCTTTACTGTTCTTACGGCAGCACTGTCTAGAAGTTTTTTGCCACTACTTTGCTTGACACTGACTGTATCTGGGCTGCCATTTGCTAATACTTTGACCCGTAAAATGACTGAGCCTTCCCAACCACGTTCTAAAGCTTGTTCAGGGTATTCAGGTGCAGGGTTACTGAGATATCCGGCATAACCTTTGGCTTCAGTCACAGGTAAATTATCATCTGACGCTTTTACAGGCTCAGCCACTTTTTTAACCGGTTCTGCGACTACTTCTTTTGTGACCACAGGTTCTGCAACTTTTTGTGGAGTGGGTTCAGCCACGGCTTTTGCAACTGGCTTAGGTTGCTCCACACTTTTTTGGACAGGTTTGGGCTGTTCCACTTGTTTGGGAATTGGCTTGGGTTTTTCCACCACAGGGGGAACTTTTGGTTTTTCAGTAATCGGTGGAATTTTAGGTTCAATCACTTTAGGTGGTTCAACCGGTTTTACGATTTCAATCACCACAGGTTCGGGTTTATGAATATCTAAAGCTGGTGTCGGCAATTGTTTTGCGACATACCAAATTCCAAGATGTGCTGAAGCAACCGCAATAATTGCGATTAAGACTTTATTCAACTTCACTGGAGCAGGTTGAATAACGTCTTGATCATGTCGTACAAACGGATCTGCAATTTCAGTTGTGGTTGCAACTGTTGCAAATTGCTCAAAGAGCAAAGCCCGCTTATGGGGATTAAAGATTTGATCACGCATAAAAATTTAAACTAAAAATAAAAGATTAAGTGGTAAATTGCACAAGCCATGCCAAAACTATAAGTTATTATTTTTTATTAATTTAATTTGTATTTTTTAAATGATTGATACAAAAGATGTTGGTTTTCAGACAGTGTTATGCTGTTCAAACAACAAGATCCCTTTGATATCGCAAAGGGATCTAAGTTTATTATTTTAATTTATATCCTACTAAGGGTAAGACTTCTTCAGCCACACGATATGCTTCTTCTAAATGCGGGTTACTGGCTAAAATAAAATGTCCCACCCCAATATCAATATATTCTTGCAAACGTTCTGCGACTTGCTCATAACTCCCGACTAAAATACAGTTTGGGCCACCTCGTACATTTGACATTCCCGCCCACACATTTGGACTCACAAATAAGTCTTCAAAACGGTTGCCCTGCGCCAAAGCTTGCTGGCGCTTCGCTCCTACAGATTCAGTGTCTTTGCGTTCAAAAGCATTACTATCGACAGCAATGGTTTCATACATTTGTTTAAGCTCTTGAAAGGCTTGTTCTTGGGTTGGGCGCGCTAAAATATCAATACGCATGCCAAATTTAACTTTTCGTTCCGGCGAATTCTGCTCAAAGAAATTTTGAGCCTGCTCGATCACTTTTTTCTGTTGGTCTACAGGTTCGCCCCAAGTTAAGTGGATATCTGCGTGACGTCCTGCGACTTGTAAAGCTGCATCGCTTGCACCTGCTAACCATAAACGTGGAACGTCATATTGATTCATTGGGTATTTCAGGCCACCTTGTTCAACATGGAAAAACTTTCCATCGTAATTGAAAGGTGCATGGTGCGAATAACCTTTCACAAATTCTAAAAATTCATTGGTCCGTGCATAGCGTTGATCATGTTCAATAAAGTCCCCATATGCGCGTTGTTGTGCACCGCCTCCACCTGAAATCACATTCCACTCTACTCGTCCCTGACTTAAACGCTGCAAACTTGCAGCCATTTGACTTGCATAAGCAGGATGAATAAACCAAGGCTGAATTGCGATGAGCAAACGAAGTCTTTTAGTTTCTCTTGCCAGTGCAGACGCTAACACCCATGGCTCTTCAGTATGTGGAAAAGCAGGAATGAGTGCGCCATGAAAACCAACAATATCGGCTGCTTTCGCCACTTGCTCGACATAGTCATAGTAAGCAAATAACTGATCTTCATGTTGCGGCGCAACACGTTGTGGAGATTGAACTGCTGGAGTTAATTGATTCCATTCACCGCGTGTGTGTAATTGATGTGCTCGACGACCATCCCCATGAACAGGGATTCTCCATAAAAACTCAACTGACATAATGAATCTCGATAATTTAAAGATTTGACGATATTTAATTCGTTAAAAGTTCTATGAGCAGGAATCATGCCGTTATTTTTTTAAATTAATTTTTAGCTATACTACTGTTTTATATAAATATTAAAAAATCGAGTTTAAAGGCTGTGTTGATATTTCAACACTTAAACGCTAAAGAGTGTCCCAATCACAACACAACGGAGGCATTTAACCTCAATAATAATTATAAAAAATTATAATTTATTGATTTATTTAAGATAATTTTGTTGGCGTGGTTCTTGCTCAATACCCATATATTTTTTAATTCTTATGATGATATGCGTATTTTTCCACGTTTAGTTTTAGGTTTTAGTTTTTTGGGTCTTGTTGCTTGTGGTGCACAAAAAACAGAAGAGACCACCCCAAAACAGTCTGAACAGCAACAACTCCGAATCGCTGTCGTTGCCAATGGCACTTCGGGTAGTTTGGACTTTATTGGTGTGCCACAACTCATTTCACAAGATCAAATTTTTCTAAAAGCATTAAAGCAAAATCACATTGAATTGAAATGGGAACCGGTGACCACTGCTGCTGTAGCGACTTTGGTTAATGAAAGTTTTCTAAATAATAAAATCGATTTTGCTTTTTATGGGAACCTTCCTGCTGTAGTCCTTAATGCAACAGGCGTTAAAACACAAATTGTTGTACCCGGAGGTATTGGTAATAACGTCTACCTTATTGTTCCAGAAAATTCACCTATTAAATCTATTGAAGAATTAAAAGGTAAAAAAATTGCATTACATCGTGGCCGTCCGTGGGAAATTAACTTTGGGCAACTCATACAAAGTAAAGGATTAAGCCTAAAAGACTTTCAAATTGTGAATTTAAACCCACAAGCTGGAGCTGCTGCTTTATCTGCCAAAAGTGTAGATGCCTTTTTTACCTTAAGCGATGCGCTTACTTTACAAGATCGCCATTTGGGTAAAATTATTTGGTCATCACAATCTTTGCCAGCGGACTGGAAAATGCGTGCCGAACTCTGGGGTAGCAAAAGTTATATTGAGCAACATCCAGATACCACACAATTACTTGCTGATGCGACAGTACGTGCAATGGACTGGATTGCGCACCATCAAGGTGAGTTTCAGCAAAGCCAAACTAAGTTTGGCCAACCTCTGAGTGTGATTCAACGTGAAAGCCAGAATACGGCAAGCACATGGCAACAAGACTGGTCTCCAGACTATCAAGTCGACTTTCTGAAACAGCATTATTCAAAAGTCATTGATCACGCAGTGAAAAATCAGCTTATTCAAACCCCAATCAAAGCAGATGAACTGTTGAATCCGAAGTTTACCCGTCAAGCGATTCAAAATTTACAAGCCAATCATGCTTCAAATAAGCAGGGAAACTAGACAATGAAAATACTAGTAAAGCCACTTATTGAGCAAAATAACGTTTTATTTAAAACCCCACTCCGTAAGAAATTTTCTTCTAAAAAGGTGTATGGGCTGCTCTCTGTGATTTCACCCTTATTAGTATTACTCATTTGGCATTTGATTAGTTCTTTACAGATTTTCCCAACCCAAATTTTAGTGCCGCCTAAAACTGTCTGGAATACTTTCATTGCTTTGTTACAAAGCGGTGAGCTTCAAATGCATCTCAAAGATAGTCTTTCTCGTCTGTTTTTTGGATTTTCTATTGCAGCAATCAGTGCAATTGCTTTTGGTATTGCCTATGGGGCAAATACTCTCTTTCGCAATTACACCTATATTTTATTTAACGTTTTTTATCAAATTCCGATCTTTGTCCTTATTCCTATTTTTATTTTAGTTTTTGGGATTGGTGAATTATTTAAAATTTTACTGATTATAAAGGCCTGTTTTTTTCCAATAGCATTAGCAACAGCCGATGCAGTCAAAAATATTCCCAAAAAATATATTGAACTAGGACAAATCTACCAGCTTAAAACACGAGCTTGGCTCAGACTTATTATTCTTCCATCCATACTCCCGCCTTTAATTGGTGGACTACGAATTGCTCTGGGTCGTGCATGGCTGATTTTAGTTGCTGTTGAACTGCTGGCAGCTGGAACGGGTATTGGGCAAATGATGGAACTAGGACGTCAAATGTTGCGCTTAGATATCGTGATGGTTGGCGTGTTTATCACAGGCGTGGTCGGGTTTGGTTTAGATAAAGTTTTACGTTTAGTGGAACAACGCTTTATCTCGCCTGCGCTCAGTTCGGGGGAGAAATAAATAATGTCTCAGCGTTCATTTACTTTAAAACAATCATGGCAACGGCCAATCATTTTAGTACAAGGCTTAGTACTACCATTATTGTTATTAGGCTTATGGCAATACAACTCAAGCTTAGGTGCTAGTCATGCCTATGCATTTGTTCCTTTGCAAAACATTTATTTCGCATTTATTAAATTGCTTGAAACAGGTGAATTGTGGCTAAACACCTGGGGAAGTCTTAAAAAAGCTGGAATAGGATTCATATTAGGTTCGATAAGCGGATTAATTTTAGGTACTTTGCTTGCCTATTCAAAAGTTTTAAATGCTTTAGTTTCTCCACTGTTTAATAGTATTCGACAAGTTCCATTACTGGGTTTAACACCTTTAATTGCCTTATGGTTTGGTAATGGAGAAGAAGCAAAAATCTTTATTATCGCGCTTGCCTCATTTTTTCCATTAGTCATTAATACATTTCAGGGCCTTAGCCACAATGATGCAAAATACGATGAAATCGCACGTATTTATCAATTTTCATTCTGGCGAAAATTTAAAAAAATACGCCTTCCTCAAGCCCTACCCCATATTTTAACTGGTCTAAATTTAGCCGTGCCCTTTACTTGGATCACCACTACAGCAAGTGAATTGCTATTCAACGCAGGTGCAGGACTCGGCAACTTAATGATGAAAGCCGAGATTAATGCCGAAATGGATATTCTGTTGGTTTGCGCCATAACGGTTACTCTTTGTGGGGCCTTTATGACAGCAAGTCTTCATCTTATTTCAAAACGCCTGCTGCAATGGCGTACCTAATTTGTCTTTTTAAAAAATATTGTTAGGAATTTATATGTCGTTCTCACTACTTTCTATTAAAAAACTCAATAAATCTTTTCAACGTGATCAAAATACTTTGACCGTTTTAGATGGTATTAATCTCAACATTGAGCAAGGTGAATTTATCTCAATTGTTGGCAGTAGTGGGTGTGGAAAATCAACACTATTACGTCTTATTGCTGGATTAGATCAAGACTATGACGGTGAAATTTTACTGAATCAAACTCAGATAAAAGGTACAGATTTAAAACGCGGTCTTATCTTTCAAGAACACCGATTACTTCCATGGCTTACTGTTTTTGAAAATATCCATTTAGCACTTGAGGAGACTCCACTCACCCGTGAAGAGAGAAATTTACGGGTAAATGAACATATAGAAATTGTCGGGCTGAAGGGTTTTGAAAAGGCGTATCCACATGAACTTTCTGGTGGTATGGCGCAACGTGTTGCAATTGCCCGTGGACTCGTCAATAAACCCGATATTTTACTTTTGGATGAGCCGTTTGGCGCTTTAGATGCCATCACACGGAGTCACTTACAAGCTGAGCTTCAGCGTATCTGGCAACACGAAAAAATCACTATGATTTTAGTCACTCATGATATTGAAGAAGCTGTCTATCTTGGAGACCGTGTAATTGTCATGTCAGCCCGACCAGGAAAAATTAAAGAAATTATTCAAGTTCCGTTGACACATCCTCGACATAAAGAAAGTGAACTTTTATTTGGTTTCCGCAATCAGGCACTTAATATGCTAGATCACACAGCATAATTAATTTGAATATTGATCGATATTAATATGATTTAGAAAACAGATAATATCGTGATATTAATATTATTTACATTTAATTAATATAGGATGGAAAAAATGGGTTTATCTATTTGGCATATTTTACTGTTTGCAGTGATTGTTGTTTTATTATTTGGAACTTCAAAGTTAAAAAATCTAGGTAAAGACTTAGGTGGTGCAATTAAAGACTTTAAAGATTCAGTTAATTCAGACGATCAAAAATTATTGCAAAACCAGCAATACAAAGATATTAGTCCAGTTGAATCACATAATGAAAAACAAAATAAAATATGAGTGATTTATTGTTATGTTTAATATCAGCTTTGGAGAGTTATTAGCTTTTGCAATTATTGCGCTTATTATTTTAGGACCTGAAAAGCTTCCTCACACGTTAAGATCAGTCCTCCTCAAATACAGAGCAGTTAAAAACCAAATTAGTAAAATTCAAAATGATATTGAAAACGAACTTGACCTGATGGAACTTAAGAGAGTCATGCATGAAGAGCTGCAAAAAATAAAACAAAATGAAGAGCAGCTCAAACAACAACTCGCTCTTATGCAACAAGAAATTGAAAATGTACAAATATCTGTTTCTATTGAACAAAAAACCAAAGCACGCCGCATCAATGACTATATCTATACCCATTCACAAGATGAGTTAAAGACACCATTTTTAGCTCATTTTAAAACAGCCAATAAATTCAGTGAGGATCAAGCCGCATGACGGAACATATTGTCAGTGAAAGCCTCACTGAAATGAAATATAGCGAACATTTAAAAGAATTAAGAAAACGGCTGATCTATAGCATTGGTATTGTTTTAGCGATTTTTTTATTATTACTTCCGCTTGCTCAGAAGAACTACCATTTTCTTGCTCATCCTTTAATTTCATTACTTCCTAGCAATTCCACCATGATTGCAACAGATGTGATGAGTACATTTTTAGCACCATTTAAACTCAATATTTATTTTGCGATTTTATTAAGTATTCCCTTTATTCTTTATCAATTTTGGCAATTTGTAGCTCCAGCTCTTTATCAAAAAGAAAAAAGATTCGGTATAGCACTTGTACTTTCGAGTAACCTTCTATTTTATTTAGGAATTGTGTTTGCCTATACTTTAATTTTGCCTCTCGCTTTAAAGTTTTTCGTCTTGGCATCCCCTGATAATGTGTTACCCATGACGGATATCAATAGCTATCTAGATTTTTGTTTAAAACTTTTCCTTGCTTTTGGTCTGGCATTTCAAATTCCAGTTTTAACTTATATTCTTATTTTTATTGGTCTTATTTCTATTCAACAGCTAGAAGCACATCGTAAGCACATCATTGTATTCTTCTTTTTTATTGCAATGTTTATTACCCCTCCTGATGTTTTTAGCATGCTTGCTCTTGCAGTCCCAATGTGGTTGTTATTTGAATTGGGTTTATGGATCACAAAATTCACAACGCAAAAAAACATCCATTAAAAAATGGATGTTTTTTCTATGTAAAACCCTTAAGCAATTTCATTTTCATTCTTATTAGGTAGTAAGTTATATCTTGATAAAAGATTACGTAAAACATTACGCGATAGGCCTAACATTTTTGCTGTCTTGACCTGATTGTTCCAGCAACTTGAAAATGCAGTATTTACTATTTTATCTTCAATAATATGCCATGCTTCCCCATCATATTCTTGAAAAAGACGCTTCAAAATACTTTCAAACTCTTGAATAAGATCATTGTCTGGTAACACGGCAGAACCCGTTTCCTCAGAAAATCTTAAATGCTCAAGATCAATTGTTTTACCGCCACTCACCAGCAAAGCATAGTGAATATTGTTTTCTAGCTCACGAATGTTGCCTGGCCAGCTATAGTTCAGCAGCGCATTTCTTGCTCTATCACTGATATTGGGCTTAGTCGTAATGAGCTTCTGAGAGTATGAACTTAAGAAGAAATCAACCAAAGGTAAAATGTCCCCTTTACGTTCACGTAGTGGCAAAATATTAAGCACAACCACGTTCAAGCGATAATATAAATCAAGACGAAACTTGTTTTCTGCCACAGCTTTACGTAGATCGACGTGCGTCCCCGACAAAATACGGACATTAATTGGAATTGGTTTTCGACCACCCACGCGTACGACTTCTTTTTCTTGCAACACCCTTAACAGCTTAACTTGTAAGGATAGAGGCAACTCACCTACTTCATCTAAAAATAAAGTACCACCATCGGCCGTTTCAAAAATACCAGCTCGAGTTTTGTTGGCACCCGTAAAAGCACCAGCTTCATAGCCAAACAGTTCAGACTCAGCAAGAGTCTCGACCAAAGCACCACAATTGACCGCAAGAAAAGGCTTATTTTTACGATCACTTTTCAAATGAATTTCGCGTGCAATTAACTCTTTACCTGTCCCAGACTCTCCTTGAATGATGACACTAGCAGAGCTTGGAGCAATCGTTTCAACTTGATTTAATAATTTACGGGAGTTTTGATCTGAAAAGATAATTGCTTTTGCTCTTATTGGTTTTACAGGAACACCATTATCAGGCAAAGTAATTACTTTATAATCATTATCTAAAAAGGTCTTCATAATTACCCCATAAAACTTATGATATAAGCATTCTAAAAGGCTATATTACATTTCAGTGCGTTTTTTAATAAATAACAAATAAATATATTTAATCCAAAATTCACCTATTTTATTCTGAAAATATTTTCTCTTATAAATTAAAAATAAACACAATTCTTTTTTTATGATATGTTGCTTCTCAAACACAATGTTGTCTTTTTGATTAAATTCAAACACTCTAAAAAATTATAATCCATTCCTATATTTGATTTATATAGGTATAAAGCTTGGCATTTATTTTGCTCATTTATTTAAAATCCATAAAATAGGTTTAATAATGAGCATCGAATTTGTAGGTATGGTTTTCCCTAACCAATGGTCTGAAACAAAAGGAACACGAATTGGCCATAAAATTGACCTCGAATATCTACGTTACCACGCACGGGCACATGAATATGCGGGTTTTGATAAAGTCTTAATTGCTAGCGGACCAACCAGCCCAGACAGTGCACAAATCGCGGCATACCTTGCCCAACATACAGAACGTCTTGGATTTATGATTGCCCATCGTCCTGCACTCCTAACTCCAAATCTTGCTGCGCGTTCTTTTGCTACGCTTGACCATACTACGGGTGGTGGAAGAATCCGTTTACATGCGATTACGGGAATTACAGCTGAGCCTCAAGAGGGCGATTATATTGTTGATAAAGTTCAGCGCTATGAGCGGACGGGTGAATATCTAGATATCATCCAGAAACTTTGGAAAAGTGATCAACCGATTAGCTATGAAGGTAAATACTTTAAGTTAGATAATGCTTTTTGCCCGTTAAAGCCTGTCAACGGTACAATCCCGATTTCATTCGGTGGTTCATCAGATATCGCTTATGATATTGCAGTCCGCCATGCAGACCTGTATTCACTTTGGGGTGAACCACTGGTTGGAGTAAAAGAGCAAATTACTAAATTGAAGCTCGCAGCAGAAAAAGCCAATAAACCACAGCCTCCTGTTAGCTTATCTGTACGTCTTATTATTGGTGCAACCGAAGAACTTGCTTGGCAACGAGCAGAACAGATTCTTGCAGATATTCAAAATAATCCAACTTTTCAAAATAACGGCACATTGTCGGGACATAAAATCAAAGGCATCGGTTCACAGCGCTTATTAGCAGCAGCCCAGCAAGGTGATCGACATGACCGCGCATTATGGATGCCAACCGCAACTGCTGTAGGGGCTTATGGCGATACGACGGCCCTTGTTGGTACACCAGACACCATTATTGCCTCATTACTTGATTATGTAGATTTAGGGGTGACGACTTTCTTAAATCGGGGCTATGATCCGATCTATGATACGGTCGATTATGGTCGTTATATCATCCCCGCTGTACGTGAAGAGGCGGCCAAAAAATTAAAACAAATCGCTTAAACATTTAAAGCAAAAGCCGCTCATTCAATATCTTTGAAGAGCGGCTTTTTTTAATAAAGATTTTCTTCAGTGAGAAAATCTTTATTCCAACTTTTATTGCAAATCAGGTTTACAAATAGCCTGAATTTTCTCTCCCGCAATCACCTTTTTAGCAAATGGAATTGAATCTTTTAAGGAAGCATTAACAGTTTCGCTATGTCCTAAGCCATGATACAAATGACCTTCGACCACTGTACCTGCTTTACATGCATCTGCCACCAGCTTCATTTGAGAACGAGCATCTGGAGTTCGGTCATTTGCCCCTGTCCCAATAAATAATGGATGACTGATTTTTAATGTAGTGTAATAACCATAATCATTTGACTGTTTCTCTTGCAGCTTTTTATAGCTTGCTGGCGGGTTAGGTTTATATGCTTGTGCTGGCGAAAGCCCTGCGGTTTGAATATCTCCCATAAAACTTGTTAAGCAGGCATTTCTTGCTTGTTCAACTAAAGGAGCAGCTTCAGGCGTGAAAATATCTTCTGTTTTAATTTCTGGATATAAACTTTGTGTCACTAAAAAACTATAGATGCCATAAGCCAGTGATGGGCTGACTTCGTAAGGATTTAACTTTAACTGATTTTTTTCAGGTGTCGCTTCAGGATCTTGATAAATCACGCCTGTACCAATTGAACCTTTAATATTTAAGTCAGGTGCGTAGGTTGCCGAATAGGAAGAAGCCGCAACAGCTCCAGCGCCTCCTTGTGATTGGCCAACAATCACAAACTTATTAGCAAGTGGCAACTTGGTTTTTAAAGCAGCTCTACCACTATCTAAAATACTATAAGCTAGCATTGGGTTATTAATTAACAAGTGTGGTCCTGCAACACCTAAGCCTTCGTAATCTGTGGCAACGACCGCAAATCCTTCTTTAAGCCAACGATTTAAATATTGTACATCTCGGTATGATCGTCCACTCCAAGACGGCGCACAAGCATCGGCCAAACCTACAGTACCATGTGCCCATAACACCACTGGCCAACCTTCTTTCGGTGGAGTTCCTTTTGGTAAGTGAATACTTCCTGAAACCACAATAGGTGTTTTGCTATCTTTACCACTCGTAGAACTGTAGAGAATCCGAATAGCCTGACTGTCATTTGCCAAACGAATATAAGGATTATGAATCGCTTCTGTTTTTAATAATTTTCCTGCCTGTTCAGGAATAGCCGATTTCCATGTATAAAACTCGGAAACTCGGCCATCTCCATATTTATCTTCAGGCGCAGGAGCTTGTTGAGCGCTCGCCAAACAACTTGAAGTTAACATCGTTGTGATTAAAGAAAACTTGCATAAAGTTGATAAAAAAGTATGTTGCATTGTTATTTACCTTAAAAACTGTCTCATCATTTTTGATTTAAAATTCGTAACTTACGCGGCCATATAAATACGTTCCAAATGCTCCTTCAGGCGCATTAAAACTATATTTGACAATGTTGCCGACCGAAGAATCTTTGGCTTGATCAGGATGGCTATTAAATAAGTTGATCGCCCCTAAATTGAATTTCAGGCCTTTCACGAATGCATCCGCTTTGTAGCCAATATCTAAATCTGCAATCCACTGAGGGTCAAAGGTTTGGTCTAGTGCAGTATTGGTATTATTTAAAGTGGTCCATTTATCGTAGCGACGGACTGCTGTATTCACGCTCCATGCTTGATTTGACCAAAGTGCGCCAAGCGTTAACTTTGTTTTCGGTGCAGCAGACTCAATCAGGCTTTGTGTATTTCGTCCTGCAATACTTGAAACAGGAATTCGCTCACCTTTTGCGGTAATAGAATCTCTAGTTTCGGTAATTTCATTTTTGTTATATGCCAGACCCAGGTTCAGATTTAACTTGCCATATTGTTCAAGGTTTAAATCATGTTTAAGCGCGAGCTCTAAGCCTTGAGTACGTGTATCTAATAAATTATTAAAGAACGCCACATTGGCAATATTTGAATACGGTGTATTGGCAAAAGCATTGGTAATTACACTTCCAGTAATATTGTCTGAAAGCAAAATACGATTTTTAATATCGATTTGATAAAGGTCCAAAGTTGCCGACGTATTAACAAGTGGCTTCCAAACAAAACCTAAAGAATAATTCGTCGATTTCTCAGGTTTAAGAGAAGTTCCGCCAATGAGTAAAGCCGCCTCACTTCCTGCAACTAAAGTTCTTTGTTGAACATCTTGCCAACCTGAAGGGGTTTGCACTGTTTGTACGCTATAAGCCGAATAGCCCTGCTGTGCCAATGACGGCGCTCTATAGCCTGTATTGACTGAACCACGTACCGTAAATTTAGGGGATACATCATATTTAGCAAATAATTTTCCGTTTGTGGTCGAACCAAAGTCTGAATATTTTTCACTGCGGACTGCTGCTCCGACATTCAAGTCTTTAATAATATCTGCTTCTAAATCTAGATAGATACCATAAACATCACGACTAATTTTTCGTTCATCTTGGTCTGTAATTCCGGCATATATTCCCGGAACACCAACGCCCAAAGTTGTGCTTGGATTGAAATATGGACCGCGGGTATAGGCAATCGGATCACCAGCATTTTGCTTATATTGCTCCCAACGATATAAAACCCCTGTAGACAACGTGAGTGGGCTTGCTAACCAGTTAATAGCAATATCACGGCTGTAATCTAGTCCTGTATTTAATTGCGCAAAAATATTTTCGCCTAAGTCATAGTTTGAAGGAGAATTTGAGCCATAGCTTGGATTAATGCCATTGCCTTGTTCTGTGCTGACTTTATTTTGCCCATAGGTCGCATAAAGATCATATTTACCTGACGCTTGCTCTCCCTTTTTAACTCCAACTGTGGTTGCAAAATCATCTACAGTGACTAAGCTTAATGGCGAGCGCCCATCTGGATAACGTTCTTTAAAATAGCTGGATTGATTCAATACTGTTTTGGTTGTGGGCGGCTCATAAAAGTTTTCCCCTATCGTTTTACGGTGTCCGTAGCTACTAAAGCCATAAAGTGCAACGTCATCCGTCAAAGGTAAATCTAAATTCGCCGTTACATTGATTTGATCTTTTTGTTCTGGTGAACCAAATTTCCAAGTTCTATAGGGTGTATTTTGTTCTGTATATTGAGCCTTGGTTGAACCATCATAAAAAGTTCGCGTATCTGGGGCCGTGTTACTTGCAGCTTCACGTTTGCCTAAATCTAATGCAACCGTCAACGCACCATCATTAGGTAATGCAAAACCTTTCCAAAGATTAACTTTATGTTGTTCACCATCTCCTTGAGTATAGCCACCTGTTTGATAGCTCACTCCACCGCCATGATCTCGTGATTTCAAAATAATATTAACCACGCCGGCGATTGCATCTGAACCATATTGTGCAGCAGCACCATCCCGTAAAATTTCTATACGTTCAATCGCACTTACTGGAATTAAACTTAAATCAGTTACCGCCGCACCTCTTCCACCTGCATAGGCTTGACGGGTGAAATAAGCTGATGTATGTCTACGTTTTCCATTAATTAAAATTAGAGTTTGATCGGCAGATAATCCTCTAAGTGCAATACTTGGCGGAACCGATGCGCCAAATCCACCCGCAGGAGAACTGGGTAACGTCACCGAAGGAGACAACCGTGTTAATGCTGCTGCCAAATCAGTTGCCCCAGTCTCTTGTAACTCTTTGGCAGTTAAAATATCAACGGGTGCAGGTGCATCGAGAGAACTACTAATGGCTCGTCTAGAACCCGTGACAACGACAGATTGTAATGTGATGACATCCTCTTTCTCTGACAAATTCTTTTGGTCGTTTGCCAAAGCAATTGAAGCAGTAAGTGCACTCAGTGCAAAAAGTGAGGACTGAATAATAAATTGAGAAAAATATGTACGCATATGAGCTTCCTTAACGATCTAGACCGATATAGCAAAGCCAATGCCAAATATTTTATATTTCATTATCAATAATTTAATTAATTAAAACAAAAGAATCATTGTTTAAATTTAAACAATGATTCAAAATAATGTTTATAAAACTACAGTTTCAAATTTCGAAGATGTTTAGACCAGTTGATTTTGAAGATACGACTGATATAACTGAAAATATGCTGTTTCTTGCTGTATTAACTGCTCATGCGAACCTTCTTCTACGACATAGCCATTTTCAATCACGACAATTTTGTCGGCCTCACGAATCGTACTCAGCCGATGTGCAATAACAATACATGTTCGATTTTGGCATAAGCGTCTGAGCGCATATTGTATTTTTTGTTCGGTATAAATATCGATTGCAGAAGTAGCTTCATCTAAGATTAATATTTTAGGATTTGCTAAATATGCACGAACCAAACAAACCAGCTGTCTTTGCCCATGACTGAGGTTTTTACCGAGGGTTCCTACTTCAGTGAAATACCCTTGCGGAAGTTGTTGCAAAATCTCATCTGCCCCCAAGTCTTCAATTGCCGAGATAAGCACTTGATCTGAAGCATTAGGTTGAACTAGACGTAAGTTATCTAAAATTGTGCCACTAAATAAAACATTATCTTGTAAAACAATACTCACATGCTGCCTTAAACTGGCAAGATGAATATTTTGGATGGGGTAACGATCTAGAAAAATTCCGCCCTGTTGAGGTTCATAAAACCTCGTTAACAACTGAACAATCGTACTTTTCCCATGTCCTGTTGGCCCTACAATCGCAATTATTTTTCCAGCTTCAATCTCTAAATTAAAATTTTGTAAAACCGGCTTATGGGTATAAGCAAAATGTACCCCCTGAAATCGAATATGACCATTCAACTGCTCAAGCTTCACAGCATTTGGTTGTTCTTGAATGCTAGATTGCGTATCTAAAAGTAAAAATATACGTTGTGCACATGCGGCCCCATTTGCATAACGTTCAAATAAATCTGTAAGTTCCTGTAAGGGAGCTAAGAATAAAAACACATAGAAAATACTTTCGGCGAACTGACCAATACTAATCATGCCGTCACTATAAGCATGACTACCAATCACAATAAATCCGGCAGTGGCTACAGTCGAAAGTAGTCCTGTAAAGGGTGCAAACCAACTGGTCCGCTTACTGCCATAAATAATAGAGTTATTAAAATCTTTTAATAAATCTTGATAACGGGATTGATTTGTTTCGGTGTAATTTAACTGCTGAATGATTTTTGCGCCATTTACAGTTTCAACCAAATGGGCAGTAAATCGACTGCGTTCCTCCGCAACTCTTCCCCAGTGTTTTTGCGATGATTTCTTAAAAAAGGCTGTCATCCCAAATAAGATTGGTAAAGTTGCAAATAAGCACCAGAAAAATGGTGAATAAATATGCCAAAGAAGAACAGAAGCCAGGCCACAACGCAAAATCGCTGAAAGTAACTCTGGTGGTCCTTGTATTAAAACAGGCTCTAAAGTATCAACGTCACGATCTGCCCGTGAAATAATTCTGCCAGCTTTAGTACGATCAAAATAGCCAATGTTTAAACTTTGAATATGCTGGAACAAAGAACGTCTTAAACCATTAATAACTTTCAAAGCTGCTTGGCCTGACAAATATTTTGATACCCCCGCTAAAGCAAAACGGCAAATCCAACTCAACGTTAAAATGCTAATCGCAATCAATAAAACGGGCTGATGCAGCACCATTTTCCCAGCAATGTGTTGAAAGCCTGAATCTAAAATATATTTCACAACCCAAGGCCGAATAAAAACGCTCATCACTTGCAAAATTTCTACTGCAATCAAAGCAAGCAGCAAGTAACGGATGGGATAAATTAAAGGAATAAGTTTTGTTAACATTCCTCTATGAATTGAGGTCTTTGCCAAATTTTCTTCGATTTGTAGATCGGCTGATTTTGCGAATGGACGGAAATTTTTAACACTTGTATTCATGCTTCAAGCTCCTGTTGTGGCAACTCAAAACCCATCAACTCTCGATAAAACAAACAATCTTGAACTAATTCAGCATGCGTGCCTTGGGCAATAATTTGCCCTTGATCTAGAACAATAATTCGGTCAGATAAAGCAATCGTGGTTTGTTTATTCGAGTTGATAATAATGGTTTTCTTAAGATGATTTCCCATATCAGAAAGCGCTGATAGTCGTTGTAAAACCTGTTTTTCTGTGGTCGAATCCAAAGCACTGGTTGAGTCATCTAAGGCTAAAATTGGCGAGTTTTTTAAGATAGAACGAGCCAAAGCAATCCGCTGTTTTTGTCCTCCAGATAAAGTAACGCCTTTATCTCCAATCAAAGTGTCTAATCCATCATCAAGCCGTTGTAATAGTTCTGATGCGGAAGCTAAATGTAAAGCGTCTCGCATCTCTTGCTCAGTTGCATCTTGCTTAGCAACTCTTAAGTTATCTGCCAGTGTGCCACTAAAAAAGAAATTTTCTTGAGGAATGATCTGAACCAAATGGCGTAATTCAAACAGGCTTAAATCTTTGATATTGGTCCAGCGCGTTTGCTCAGAACCAATCAGGACTTGCCCTTCCGTTGGGTCAATAAACCGATTGAGTAAATTCATCAAGGTGGTTTTACCTGAGCCAGTTTTGCCTACGACAGTAATGATTTCACCTGCACGAAATTCAACATGACACTGCTTTAAAATAAACTTTTGTGTTGTTTTATCCTGAAAGCTTACATTTTCTAATCTAATATTTAACCCATCACTCCATTGCAACGGCAAAGGGTGTGGTTGATCTTCAATTACAGACTTTTCATCAAGCATTTGCCATATTCTTGTTGCCGAAGAGCGAGCATCAGCAAAAATTTGTAAGACCTGACCAATGCTTTCAATACGAAACACCAATAAATTTGCCATGAGTATCGCAGCTACAAACTGCCCCACCTGCAACTCGTTTTGGCCAATTAAATAAGCACCAAAGCCAATCACCCATAAATAAGAACACGCAATAATCACTTGAGGAATAGGCAAGCGTTTTGCACTTGTGCTTATGGTTTTAATAGAGTGATGAATAAATAGATCTACGGCATGATTAAAACGCTGTAAAAGTTTCTCTTCGAGTTGAAAAGCTTTGACTACCCGAATCCCATTCACGCTTTCTGCTAAGGTATCGCTAACTTTTTCGTAGGCGGATGCGACTTGGTGATCTAGCACCACCAATTGATTGGTCAGTTTAAAGAGGACCCACAGCCCTAGAAAAATAAATAATAAAGGGACTAGGCCGAGCCAAGGATGATACCAACACAAGAGTCCAACGGTTATAGTAACAACAAGGCTTGACTCAAACACTTGTCGCCAAAAATTAATCAGAGCTTCTTTTAATTTATCTGAATCACGCGTTGTTCGAGATAGCACTTCTCCTAACCCATGTTTCCAGTGCCATGAAACATCTAAATGCTGCACTTGGCTAAAGATTCTTTCTCTTAAAATACTCAGTAGTTGCTGGCCAATGGTTAAAGCACTTAACCCTGCCAGATACTGAATAACAGCCCTAATACCGGCAATACTCGTAAGTAGAATGAACCAAAACCAAGGATTTAAAGGATCAGTGATAGCATGCTGAAATAAGGTTTCTCGTTCACTATGTTTTAAGGTATCAATCGCATGTCCGATTGAATATTGTTGGAGTGCTAACCCTATATTTGCAATAACAAATAAGGTCGCCGTCAATAAGAAACGAAATGGCATAAAACGGTATAAAGCCAAACTTCGTAATAATGGATAATTTTTAAACATAAAAGACAGTAAAAATTTAAGATTCCGTTTTATTGCGAGATTCATGCCAAATTAATAATCTCTAAAAAGATTTTAAATTATTGTTTTATATTCATTTTATAGTTCACTATTTATGGGGGGTGTTGTTTTTAAAACACCCGCGCAATTCTTGTGTTGTAATCGCAACAAAATTTGATATATCAACATCACAAAAAACGATATTAAAAATAATTTATAAATATCAATAAATTAATGAATGGCATCAATTTTGCTTTAAAGCATAAAAACCACAAAAGGATGTCACGATGACAACACTTCAAACTCAACCATTAAACACACTTTGGTATACACGCTGCCCTGTACCAACGGGTCTAGGCATTTCAATTCAAAAAGGTTGGCTCAAAGAAAAGTTTGATGAACAACAGATTGAAATTAAATCAATTCGAGAATCAAACTCCAAAGATATTCGAAACTCTCATTTTAACCATACCCTTGCCAACTCAGTTCGACATGGTGGCAGTATTCCTGCAATCTGGGCATATGCATCTGGTCAAAAAACTAAAGTGATTGGCTTATCTTGGGCTGATGAAGTTCAATTGTTGTTAACACGCTATGATTCAAACATCAAAACTGTTGCCGACCTAAAAGGCAAACGTTTTGGTATTCCCCTAAATCAAGATGCAATTATTGATTTCTCGCGTGCACAGGCTATTCGAGGGTTAGAAAATGCCTTAAAAATAGTAAATCTGGAGGTGAGCGATCTTGAGTTGGTTGATTGTTTACGAGCAGATATTTTAGCCGCACAGCAACAACAGCCTGAAGAAAATGATTCTAGTTTTTATGGCAATCGCAACAAAATTAATGCAAGTGCAGAAATCGTGGCATTAATTAAAGGTGATGTTGATGCTATTTTTCTAAAAGGTGCACATGCTGCGCAAATTGCTCATGACTTCGCCCTGCATACCATTATTGATATTGGCTCACATCCAGACCCTATTCTACGCTCCAATAATGGCACACCAAGAACACTTACTGTCGATGAAGATTTTCTAACGCACTATCCAGAGCAAGCGCAATCGATTGTCGATGCTGTTTTACAAGCAGAACAATGGGCACATACACACGCTGATGAAACCCATCGTTATTTGGCAAAAGAATGTAATAGTAGTGAGCAATGGGTTCATGCTGCTTATGGTTCAGATGCACATCTGAAACTGAACACTAACTTTGATGAGACTTCTATTATTGCCTTACAAGACTTGAGTGATTTTCTCTATCGCTGGAACTTTATTTCTGCACAAATTAATGTTCGTGAATGGCTTGCACAGGATATTTCTATTCAAGCTCAAGTAGCTTAACAATACAAAAAGCAAAAAGGTTGTCGTGATGACAACCTTTTTTACAACTTAATTTTATTAATTAATCTGAGTTCAACAAGAAATATGATACTCGGAAACCTCATCCGCAATTGTTTGAGACAGGACTCCGTTAATAAGATATTGTTTCTGCGATTTATTAAGTTAGCTGATAGTAGTCAACGAGTTTTGCGGATGACAATAGTTTTGCCTACTTTTGCCGAAACAAAAGTAGGTCGAGCCGACGGCTTATCCTGAAATTGGATGAGAACTTGGCAAGATTCCACCAAGATATTTTTTTCAATAAGTTATAGAAATATTTAAGTCGAACTCAGTTTAAATTTAGTCACATTTTCCGCCTGCTTTTTTAAAAGCACTGAGTTGTATTCTCCTGGTGGAATATTATTTAAATAATAATTTCCAACATGATATAGCCGCCAACGAATTGGATCATGCGTGGTATGGGTTCGTGCATTACGCCAGAAACGGTCTAAATTCCACTTCGATAAGGTTGAACTTGCCCCGAGTAATCCAAAGATTTCACTCGAAATTTTTAAAGATGCATGATCAGACTGACTTCGGGTAGCAGCAACCGATAAAATCAGTTCAGTTTGTAAGTCTTCATCTTCTACATTTGCCAAATGTTGTTCAAAAATCTGTGCCGAACGATCCAATAATGCCTCGGCTGAACGAACCAAAACAGCAAATTCACCAATCTGTTTGATGATATGAGGTTCATGTGTAGGCGAATCGACTCCACTTTCCACCCAAGGACGAGCATGATGTTGTAAATAATCAATTCCGCCTTGTAACGCACCTTTGGCAATTCCTGTGTCCATTGCAGCATGTAAAATCTGAGGCCAAGTGAGCCCTGTACGTAAAACCGTGCCTAAACCACCTGTATTTCGTTTGGCCACATAACGTTCATCAACAATCACATCTTTAAAATTAACCGTACCGCTGACACTATTATTTTGTCCGATTGCATCCCAGTCATCTAGTAACTCCACACCGTGTGTATCACGATGAATTAAAATCGAAACAGGTCCATCATCGCTACCAGCAAATAAAGAAATCCATTCTGCGAGTAAAGATCCCGTAGAATAAAACTTACTGCCGTTTAAAATTAATTGCCCTTCCGCATTTCGTTCTACACGTGTTTTATGCTGAAACTTATCTTTGCCTCCCACTTCTGCAAGTGCATTGCCCAAACGTTTTCCACTTAATACGTCACCGAGTAATTGATCACGAATTTCATCGTCATAGCCCGTTAAAATTCCACGAAACATGGTGAAGTGAATCTGTAATAACTGCCCTACACCACCATCGGCGGATGAAATAATTTTCACCACATTGACCAAGGTTGAAATACTGGCGCCTAAGCCCCCGAATTGCTTGGGTACAATAATCGCGGTTAAACCTGCTTCTGAAATTAGGCGAGCCTGTTCATAAGGTACGGTCTTGTTATAACTGGGGTCTCGAGCAAATTGATTCAGTTGATTTGCCACCTCTTTTGCAATCTCAAGTGCTTCTTGCTCACTTTTAATATGTCTAACGCTACCTAATTCTAAAAAATTATGTTGGTTAATATCGTTCATTTTTAACTCCGGAAAATCTATTCTTTTTTATGCGCAAATTTCAAGCACGTTGTTTTTAAACAAACTCGGCGCATGTGTAAGCAAAGTTTTGGTATATGTATGTTGAGGATGGCTAAGCACTTGGTCTGTTTCGCCGTATTCAACAATATGTCCATTTTTTAATACGGCGACCCGATCTGCGATTGCACGGACAACCCCTAGGTTATGAGTCACAAATAGTAAGGTCACACCTTGCTGCTGAAGGTCTTGTAGCAGTTTCAAGATGGATGCCTGAACTGAAACATCTAAGGCAGAGGTAATCTCATCACAAATCAAAACATCAGGTTGGCACAGCAAAGCTCGTGCGATAGCCACACGTTGTCGCTCTCCACCAGATAAATCTCTTGGATAGAGTTCCTGAACTTGTAAAGGCAAAGAGACTTGTTTAAGGACCTGTGTGACTTTTTCTATGGCTTCTTGTCGAGATGCTCCAAAGAAATGCTGCACCACCTTGACTAAAGTCTGACCAATGGTATGCGCTGGATTCAACGCTTTATAAGGGTTTTGAAAGATATATTGCAGTTTATGTCGCTGCTGCAAATGTCGCTGTTGCCCGCGCAATGACAAGACTTCATCTGCTAATGTAATTTGTCCGTCTGCATTTTCATTCAACCCAGCAATAACACGGGATAGCGTGGTTTTACCTGACCCCGACTCGCCGACCAATGCTAAACATTCACCTTTTTTTAATTGAAACGAGATATCAAAAAGTGCCTGTTGCTGTCCATACCAAGCATTAATATGTTCAACTTTTAACAATGCTTCTGTGTCAGTTTTTAATTTACGTACCGGATGATCAATCTCTTTAAAATTAATCACACCGACTTCATCCGAATGGTGACAAGCAACAAAATGCGGATCAAACTCATCTTTTAATTGAGTTAATTCAGGTTGTTTTTGACGACATATGTCTGTGGCGAAAGCACAACGTGCAGCAAATGCACAACCTGCTGGACGCTCATTTGGTGAAGGAGCTTGACCTTCAATTGGAGATAAATATTTACGAATAGCCACATCGGGAATGGCGTTAAGTAAACCTTGCGTATAAGGGTGTTTAGGGGTTTCAAATAGTTGGGTTAATACTGCATCTTCAGCAATTCGCCCTGAATATAAAACAATCACCCGATCTGCAATGTCTTTTACAACCGTTAAATCATGCGATACATAAATAGCAGCAACATTATATTCACGGCATAATTTACGAATGATGTTCAATACCAAGGTCTGCGTCGTCACATCTAAGGCGGTGGTTGGCTCATCTAAAACAATTAAACGTGGCTGGAGCAAAAACGCCAAGGCCAATAAAATTCGTTGTTGTTGTCCACCTGAAAGTTGATGAGGATACCGCTTTAGAAAAACATCATCATGTGGCAAACCCACTTCATCTAAAATTTTGGCAACCTTCCGATATCTTTCAGCACTAGATAACTGTGATTGATGGACTTCTAATAATTCAAATAAATGTTGGCCAATACTTAATGCTGGGTTCAGTGCTGTTCCAGGATCTTGGGCAACATGACTAATTTTATAGCCACGAACCTGACGTAAAGCATGATCATCTAAACTGAGAATATTTTGATCATCTAACTCAATTATGCCCTGAATAATTTTGGCACCATGCCGTGCATAGCCCAATAAGGCGCTCGATAATGTCGTTTTACCAGAACCACTCTCTCCGACCAGCCCTAGAACTTCACCTTCTCGTAAGCTAAATGAAATATTAGAAACGATGTGATTGCCGATGTTTACCAATGCCACGGTTAAGTCTGTTACGGTCAATACTGTATTTTTAAATGTATTTGCCATGTTTATTTTTCCTCAATCCGAGCTGCTGCACGTCCAACGCCCTCTGCCAATACATTCGTTCCGAGTGCAAACAAAGCAATTAAAATGACAGGAGCAAACACGGCCCACGGTTGAACCAATAAACCCGCACGGTTCTCATTAATCATCAGCCCCCAATCTGCTGCTGGAGGTGCTACACCATAACCAAGAAAAGCCAAACCCGATAACATGCCCACTGCCCAAGTCAGCATCACCCCCAGATGAATTAATAACGGCGTCAACATATTGGGTAAGATTTCACGAAATAAAATATAGGTTTTTGAATAACCAAGTATTCGGGCAGCTTCGATATATTCCTGTTCCACTAAATTAAGTGCAACGCTTCGTGCAAGACGTATAACTCCGGGAATAAAAGCAATTGAAACCGTTAAAACAATGAGCCAAGGTTGCCGACCTAACATCGAAACAATAAGTAAGACTAAAATGAGATCTGGAAAGGCCATAAACACATCAGTCAGCCAAGTTACGAATTGATCAATCTTATTTCGGGCAAAAGCAGCGAATATGCCTAAACTAGAGCCAATAACTAATGCAACCAAACTGGCAGCCAGTGTCATCCAGATAATAGAAGCACCGCCAGCAAGTACACGTGACCAAACATCATGACCAATATAGTCATAACCTAAAAATGAACGTCCTTCAGGTGATCCATAAGTCATGCCGACCAACGCAGTAGGCTCAAATGGAACAAATAACGGCCCAACCAGTGCAAAAATCAAAACCAAAGCAGTGACTGCAAATCCAAAACGTACTTGTCTTTCACGAATTAATGTCTGAAAAAAGTTTCTTTGGTACCAATGAAGTGAGCTCATTTGCCACCTCCTTGCTGAATATTCTTTAACGCATTGCGGCGGTCGACAGGTTTTACCGTAATTGGTCGACCTGACTTCCATAAACGTAACGCCTGACGTCGTCCCGGCGAACGTGCTTTATGTCTTTTTGCAGTTCGTATTTTTGGTGTGAGTAAAGTCGTGATTAAATCTGCAATTAAATTAACGACCACCACACAAATGGTGAGCAATAAAACTATCGCTTGAATGGTCGGAATATCCCTCATTTCAATTGCTGCATTGAGTGCATTACCAATACCGGGATAACTGAAAACCACTTCAATAATCAAAGCACCACTCAGCAAAACTCGGATGGTCAATGCTGTACCCTGCACCACAGGAACCAATGCATTAGGTAAAACATGTTTCCAAATAATCCGACGCTCAGGAATACCTCGCAGTCGTGCAGAGGTCACATATTCCGACTCTAGCGCATCAATCATAGAACCACGCACTAAACGCATCAGATATGGAATGAGTGATAAAGCTAAAGTTAAAATTGGTAAAACTAAAAACTCTAATTGGCTATAAGGTGACTCATTGGGAATCAGCAACGATGCTGCTGGTAATATGTGTAAAACCGATGTTGAAAAAAACATCATTAACCAAATCGCAATCACAAACCCCGGTACTGCTTTAAACAGAATTGAACTGGAAACAATAATCCGATCTAACTTGCTGTCACGGCGGAGCGATAGCCACACACCCAGCACGACTGAAAGCGGTACAGTAATGACAATAACGAGGCTTGTGAGTGCAACTGTATTACCAAAATAATTCTGAATAATTTGTAAAACAGGCACATTAGAGTCAATCGAGCGTCCAAAATTACCTTGTAATAATTGACTTAACCAATGCCAGTATTGAACCAATATCGGATCATTCAAGCCTAATTGTTCACGAAGTATTTGAACCGTGGCTTCAGGTGCTTCTGGACCTAAAATGACGCGAGCAGGATCCGATGGAAGTGCCTGTGTGGCAATGAATACAATGAGGCTAATAACAAAAACAACCAATGCCCCTGAGACTAAACGTGTCAAAAACCAAGGTAACCACGCAGGAAATTCAAATGACTTGGCAATTGTCGGATGTTGGATTGATGCCTCTATTTTACTGGATTGAATTGTCATATCGGTTACCCTCTACGCCAAAATTCATCTGTACGCCATGCAGCAAAGCCTGTGCGATCAGGCGTTACACCACCAATTTGGCTCGAATGTGCATCGAGTACATTATTAAAGCCCCAAATGAGTAAACCACCTTGCTCATGTTGAATATGCTGTGCTTCATGAACAAGAACTTTTCGTTTTTCCAAATCGGGTTGTTGCAAAGCAGCATGCACTAATTCGGTAAAACGCTCATTCTTAAAACGAGTTTTATTATTTGCCGCACCCGGCCCATCAATTTGCAAGACTGTTAATAAGAAAGGACGCGAAACGTTTGAACCTGTACTAAATGCCCAATCCTGTTTTACAGCATCAGCAAAGGTAGCAGCTTCAACCTGTTTAACATTAACAATGACACCTGCCTGAGCAGCATGTTGAGCAAAAACTAATGCAGCATTGCTATCTGGGCCTGTATATAAATCGATAGTTAAATTGTTATTAAAACCAGCTTCTTTGAGTAAAGCTTTAGCTTTATTTAAATCTTGCTTGCGCTGAGCAATGCTATGGTCATATACAGGATCACTAAATGAATAAAGGTCATTTGCAACTCGTCCTTGCCCAGCTAAAGCCCGTTTTACCAAATCGTCTCTATTGGCAATCAATCGAAAAGCTTGTCGCACTCGTGGGTCATTGAACGGTGCTTTAGACGTATTCATATCAAATGATTGCCAAGCATCGGTTTCCGATGAAACCAGATTTAGTCGTTTATTGGCTTGAATTAAAGCAATATGCTCAGCACTTACACCAGACGCAATATCAATTTGACCTGATTGCAATGCAGCAAGACGCCCTGTCTGATCTTTAAAATCAATGATTTCTATTGCATCTGCATAAGGTTGATTTTCTTTCCAGTAATTTTCAAAACGAACAAAGCGTGAACGCTGACCCGGTGTAAAACTTTCAAGCTTAAACGGTCCAGCCCCTACGACATTTTTAACTGGGTCATAATCTGTAGGAACTATGCCACCCCAGCTCATCCATGCTTCAGGTAAAGCAACCAATCCTTTCCCTTGAGTAAAAGGAATTTCAACCGTGTATTCATCGCGCTTTTTAATTGCATCTCTTTGCAAAGAATAAAGATAGGCTGCAAATGGAGAAGCGAGCTTGGGGTCAGTCAAACGGCGTAAAGAGAAAATAACGTCATCGGCAGTAATGGTTTTACCGTGGTGAAATTCGAGCCCTTTTTTTAAGCGAATGGTCCATTTCGTTCCGTCATTATTGGGTTCAGCAAATTCAGCAAGTGCGAGTTTTGGCTGAATATCTCTGCCCCATTCCCATAATTTTGCATATAAAGGCCAACCTCTGAACGCACTGGACATACCAATAGGTTTATGCGCATCTAAATTGCCAGCTTGATTACCATTGATCACCCCAATTTTGATAACACCACCTTTTTTCGGCGTATCATTTTGGGTTGTACCAGCAGTAGCACTCTCAGACGATGAGTCTGGTTTAGAGCACCCGATAAGGCTAATTGCAGCAAAAGCGCCAACACCTACTCCAGTCTGTTTAATCAGTTCTCTACGTGTAATCTTATTCATGCCTTCTCCCTTAAACCACGACTTCTTGATTCAAAAGGGAATCAATGGATGAATTTTTATTGAGCTTAGGTAACTCAAAACCATGATCGAGTTCCAATAATGGGAACAATAAATCTGCTACCCGATAGGCTTCTCCAATTAAAGGGAAACCAGACAAGATAAAGGCTGATACGCCATAGCTTTCGTATTCTTTAATTCGTTTGGCAATATTTTCAGCACTTCCCACTAAGGCTGTCCCTGCGGCTGGGTTTAAAATATCGAAACCAAATAAAGATGGCCCAGTCCAAACATTAGGATAAATTTCAAAATCTTTAGCTCGAGGCAAAACACCTCGTCGTAATTGTTCTAAATTTTTTTGAATAGATGGATTGTTACTTTGATAACTCTCAAAACTTTCATTTGGAGGAAGCTGTCGTTTAACAGCTTCGATTGCATAATTTACATCAATCTTGTCGAGTAACGACTGAGCATATTGCCAAGCCTCTTCTTCTGTTTCCCGCACAATAATTTGTAATCGAGTGCCAAATTCTAAAGTTCGCCCAATTTTTGCAGCCTCAGCCGCAACCTTACTAAACTTTTCTCCAAGTAATGGTGGCGTATTAGCAAAACTTAAATAAACATCCAGTAATTCAACAGAATGCTGAACGCCTTTCGCTGAAGTTCCAGCTCCCCACAAAGGAACACCCTGTTCTTGAGTAGGACCACGCCATTTGGACATTGGAGATCCGCCCTCTAAGCGTGGGGCAATTTGAATAAACTCCCCTTCAAACCCAGATGTATCACCTACATAGTTTTGCTGAAATGCAGTCCAGTATTCTTTGCTAAAGTCATAACGCTCATCATGAGTATAGTGAATACCTAAAGCTGCCAAACCCTTATCATTTCCATTAACTACGTTAAATAGCAAACGCCCTTTAGAAAATGCGTCAAAAGTTTGAGCATACTTTGCCAAAACTGCTGGCTGGACTTCTCCGGGATGTTGGGCAACCAGAAACTTTAAACGTTCAGTAAATGGAATTAAACTTGCCGCAACAGCAAGTGTTTCATACTCACTTGTACCCATGAGTGAACCGTAAAAACCAAGTCGATCTGCGGTAATCGCAATCTGTTGCAAGTGTTCATAATCGGTATCCCACCGCCCAGATTCCAACCAAGGATATGGCCCATCTGGAGACGTGAGATACCATAAAAGTTTTACAGCCATAATATTCTCGATCTTTATTTTTTAAATCTTTATCTAATTGAGGGGGAGCAATCCAAGAGATTTTGCTTTTTCAGTCAATCCGCTCATTTTCCATTGCTGATGTAAAACCCCTTGCCCATATTCTCGGCTACCACCGACTAATTCTGCGAGAAGCTGAATCTGTGCTCCTTCTTCTAGCAACAAAATAAATTCAGCTGTTTCTTGTAATCCCTGACGTCCCCATACGGTTGCACCACCATTGGCTTCTAAGATGGCCCGATACTCAATATCAACTTTGAGTTGATCTAAAATGAAATCTACTTCTGCCTGACGGCGGTCAATGTAAATCGGCAACTCTTTAAATAAATGGAAACGCTGAACAGGCACATAGCGAATAGGTAAAGTACGATGGGTTTGAGCCCAAGCCCCTAAATTCGGCGCGTGTACATGAGATATTGTGGTGACATCTGCATGCTCTCGAAAAAGCTTGTTATAGCGCCCACCCGCATTTTTTCTCCCCAATAAAACTTCACCATCAATTGTTTCCACAAGCACTTTGCTTTTTTTATCTTTAGACCAAGGCCCTGCATAGTTAAAAGTAATTAAGGTATTTTCCGGCCCACGTTCAACAAAATTGACTGTTCCATTTGCTGTGATTGTTCCTGTTTCACGGAATACTTCAAAAGCAAATTCAGCTTTTTCTCGGTTCAATTCGATAAAGTCATTGAGTTCACGAGACAGCGGGGTTTGAATAAGTGTTGTCATGATCAAATCCTCTTTAAAAATTTTTATTTTGACGGCGTTTTAAAACTTCGAGCAAAGGACGATGATCAACCCATGTTTCAATATCGACATCACGCTCTAAGAAACCATGCAACCAAAGAAAATCTTTTTGTTGTTTTAAAAGCTCTAAACGCTCTTCACTTAATGAGGGATGTAAAGACTTATGAAAATTATTTCGGTAGGCTGTCGCAACACTCTCTGCCCCTGCAATGGTTTCATCTTCGAGAATCACCAACACTTCATCTAAATGATCTTGTGCCCAATCCGCCGTATCAAATAGCTCTTCAAGAAAATCGACCACGACATCAAAATGATCTTTTAATAAATCTTCATGGACTGTGATTGGACGAGGTGTTCCGTTATTAACACGAGAAGTCACATCTTCAAATTTATCTAAATCAATCCCAACTTTAAGGCCGCGTTTAGTTGCAGCTTCAACAGCAGATGCTCCTTTTACATACACAGCATCAACTTCACCTGTAATTAATGCATCAAGGCCTGACCAATACGTACTCGCATCACGATTCTCTTTAGATCCAGCACGCTCAGGTACTTCAATAAAATTCACATCTCGAAAAGTGAGATTGGCAAGTTGTAATGCGCCACGAATACCTTGCAATGACATGGCTCTAAAAATACTGCCAGCACGCTTGTCGGCATATTCTGGTAAAGCCACTTTCACATTTTTTAGGTGTTCTGGCTGGCTAATGTTTGAATCAGGTCGAACAATAATGACTTGCCACTCATCAATCCAAGTCAATCCAATGAGTCGGCTTGGCGCACCTTCTGAACGTGCTGCTAATGCAGGTACATTTCCACCTTCTCGGAATAAGGCGGGTAATTGATGATCAAAATGATGAACCGACAAACCTTTACGCGCATCTTGCAATACAGCAACATCAATGCCGTGCTTTTCAAATTTTTTAACCAGAGTGCCGCGCTTTAAGGAAATACCTGTTGCTGTGGGTACAGGACATCGAGTAACCCAAATTTCAGACAGGATGTTTTTTACAAATTCTTTAGAATTTTCTTTTTTATCTACTACAAGTGACATACGGATTCCTTAGGATAATTCCACTTTCATCAGTCACATTGAGCAGCTTTTATGCCAATTTAATTTGTTTTTTATTTTCAATAATTTATGCAAAAACATTGGGGTTGGGAATGTTTATATTTCATCATTTTTCAATGTCAGTGTTGTTTTATCAACACTTACCTCCGACAGATACAACTTACAAAATGCAGAATAATGCAATCAGCCACCCTAGAACTCGTTCTGTTTGAAAGTTGAGTATTTATTGCTGGAGTAGAGCTGAGTTACAGATGGTATCTTCTGTATTAGATCTTGTAGATAATGCTCTAGTTACTTTCTTAAGATATTTTTTCTAGAATAAATTTTTCAGCAATCAAATAATATTTATAAAACTCATTTAAAAGATAATTTTCATTAAGTTTAAATATTACTATGTTTTCTATAATTCATATTTCTACTTTATATAATTTGATCTTAAAAAGATCGTACACGCTTAAATTGTTGCAAAAACTTTTAAAAACTAAAATTATCTTTTGTGCCTCAATATATTTAAAATGTGTGATGAATTTCAACTTATTGGTGGTGTAATAATTGTATTTAATAAATAAAGTGAATTTATTTTTTAATTTATAAATAAAAGGTTAAATAAATCACATTTTAAATAAAATTAGTATCTTTTTTCTCTGTAATTATCTTGCAATGTAAATACTAAAATCACAAAAATAAATTACATATTTATTAAATGTTTAATTATATATTATTAATTTTATTCTATTGCTTTGTTTTGGCTTATTTTATAAATATCAATAATTTGAATTAAAATAAACAATTTTTAAAGTGTTGTAATTATTATGTTTCTTAATATGTTTTTAAAATTCTAACTATTACATTATTTAAAACAGTTAATGTGATTTTCGTCACGTCAAAATTAATATTTTTTCTTCATTTAAACTTAATGATTGTTTTTAAATTAAAAATATTGTATCAAATAGATATAAACTATTTTATAAATAGGCATATAAAATGAAAAATAATATATTTAAACTTCTTATTCTGATGGTGCTTTCCACTTCCCCATTATTTTGTTATGCAAATAACACAATAATGATAAGAGGAAATATTGTTGAAGATACATGTTCAACAGAACATAGCGAGATAGAATGTGTTGAGGTAAATAATTTAAATATTAAACTTGATAGTGAATATTTAAACAAAAGTAGTCTTTCTAACTTAGCTCAACATACTGAGAAAATGGACAC